>Ga0134127_10000009_pt1 | contig 407515 bp, 354 predicted proteins | sample KB31753_FD_96459 | JGI IMG/M metagenome (GOLD analysis project Ga0134127, IMG submission 96459) | Terrestrial soil microbial communities with excess Nitrogen fertilizer from Kellogg Biological Station, Michigan, USA - KB3-175-3 | ecosystem: Environmental > Terrestrial > Soil > Unclassified ...
ATCACGGTCGAGGAAGCGCGCTCGATGGAGACGTCGCTCGACGTCGTCGAGGGCATGCAGTTCGATCGCGGCTACCTCTCGCCGTACTTCGTGACGGATCCCGAGCGCATGGAGTGCGTGCTCGAGAACCCGGTGATCCTGATCCACGAGAAGAAGATCAGCTCGATGAAGGATCTCCTCCCGCTGCTCGAGCAGGTCGCCCGTGGCGGCCGTCCGCTCGTGATCGTGGCCGAGGACGTGGACGGCGAAGCGCTCGCCACCCTCGTCGTCAACAAGCTGCGTGGCACGCTGCAGGTCGCGGCCGTCAAGGCCCCGGGCTTCGGCGATCGCCGCAAGGCCATGCTCGAGGACATCGCGATTCTCACGGGCGGCCGGGCCATCACCGAGGACCTCGGCATCAAGCTCGAGAACATCAAGATCGAGGATCTCGGCAAGGCCAAGAAGATCACGATCGACAAGGACAACACGACGATCGTCGAGGGCGCGGGCGCGCAGTCGGCGATTGAGGGCCGCGTGAAGCAGATCCGGACGCAGGTCGAGGACACCACCTCGGACTACGACCGCGAGAAGCTCCAGGAGCGGCTGGCGAAGCTCGTCGGCGGCGTCGCCGTCATCAAGGTCGGTGCGGCCACCGAAACCGAGATGAAGGAGAAGAAGGCGCGCGTCGAGGACGCGATGCACGCGACGAAGGCGGCCGTCGAAGAGGGGATCGTCCCGGGCGGCGGCGTGGCGCTGCTGCGCTGCGTCAAGTCGCTCGAGGGCCTGAAGCTCGAGCACGACCAGCAGGTCGGCGTCGACATCGTGCGGCGGTCGGTGGAAGCGCCGCTGCGCTGGATCGCGACCAACGCCGGCGTCGAGGGCTCGATCGTCGTCCAGAAGGTGAAGGAGTCGAAGGACGCGTCGTTCGGCTACAACGCGGCGACCGACACCTACGAGGACCTCGTGAAGGCCGGCGTCATCGACCCGACGAAGGTCGTCCGCTCGGCGCTGCAGAACGCGGCGTCGATTGCCTCCCTGCTGCTCACGACCGAAGCCATGGTCTCGGAGATTCCTGAAGAGAAGAAGGAAGCTCCAGCCGGCGGCCCGGGCGGCGGCATGGGCGGGATGTACTAAGAGCAAGTTCGAAGTAGGAAGTTCGAAGTTCGAAAACGACTACGGCCCGGTTGGCGAAAGCCAGCCGGGCCGTTTTTGTCTTTCAATGAAAACCCAGCCGAGGCGAACGCGGCTCGACGTAGGTCCAATCCCGCGGTGCCTCAACTGACAAGAGCTCACTCCGCGAGCGCTGCCCGGCGCCGGTACTCCTTCGCCCGAGCAGGATCGTGACGGTGCTTCTCAACGAAATCCGCAAAGCGGCGCAGGTTCGCAGCGTCCGCTCCGTCGGCAGCGATTGCCCTCTGGTAATACTCCTCCGCTCGATCGTAATCCTTCCGTTTGTTCTCCAGGAACACTGCATAGTTGATCAACACCTGCGCATGGACTGGGCCGGCAGCGATCGCCTTTTCGTAATACTCCTCCGCGCGATCGTAGTTCTTTCGATGTTCATCGAGGAAATCCGCATAGTTACCAAGTGTGATCCCGTCCTTCGGATCGACGGCCAGCGATCTCTGGTAGTACTCCTCAGCTCGATCGTAGTTCTTTCGTTGCGTCTCCAAAAACACTGCGTAGCCAGCGAGCGCATATGTATAGGATGGGTCCGCAGCGATTGCCCTTTGGTAATACTCCTCGGCCCTATCGTAATCTCGACGTTTCTTTTCCAGGAAATCGGCGTAGTTGCCGAGCGTCTTGGCATCAGATGGATCGGCCGCAAGGGCCTTTTGATAGTACGCTTCTGATCGGTCGTAGTCTTTCCGCTCCTGCTCCAAGAACACCGCATAACTACGAAGGGATTCAACGCGCGTCGGCTCGGCCGCGATGGCCCTTTCGTAGATCTGCGCCGCGCGGTCCTGATCCTTCGCCACGTCCGAGAGGAAACTGGCATAGCTCGCTAGCAGTTGCGGCACTTCTCCAACCTCGGCAATTCCCGCAAGGTACAGCCGCTCCTTTTCTTTTGGATCCGCAGTCGCATTGACTCGATGCTGCCAATGCCACCATGGCGTGGATTGTTCCGCCGCCGGATCGGTCCGGTTTGCGCTCGGCGCGCTGCTGAGCGCATCCAGAATCGCCGTCGATTCCTCGCTGGTCAGGGGTGACACATTGGTTCGAATCCTGCGCTCAGCGGTGGTCCTGGTCATTGGCGATGGCGCGATCTCGATTTCTCCTCTAGCGCGCAAGGCATCACGTGCCGCGGCGAGTTCTGTCACGCGCTCATTTGCTCTCGTCCGGAGCCGTTCCGGATCGAATGAATGCCCAAAGGGGCCCTCGAGAAGGGCCATGAGCTCATCGAACCCCGGGATTTCCACTAGAGTCCCAGCCTGCTTAGCCACAACACGATCAATCCGCTCGCTGGGCGGATCGCCTGTCCGCCAGCACCAGTAAAGCCCCCCGGGCAACGAACCTCGGTCGAGTTGCTCGAACAAACCCATCAGGGAACCGTCGTTGCCCCCGTATCCCACGACAATCGGTGTATACAGTCGCAGTACCTCAGAGAGAGCCCTTCCGTACTCCGTATCGATTGTTCCGATCTCGCTCGGGTCACTCTTCGGGGCGAGGAGGAAATCGTGATGGAACTTAATCACCAAGGGCCGGCGGAGAGTTGGACGAGCAAAGGCAGCGATGGCGCTGTGGCCGATCACGATCGGAACTTTTTTCCCGAGCGCGCCCAGCGTCTCTGCTACTAAGTTGTCAAAGTTAGGCGTAATGACGACGTTGTGCCGTGAGCTCGCCCCGTCATCGAGCGACAGAATCTCAGCCAGCGCGTAATATCCGTAGCTCGCTTTGGCAGCCTCGATGTGCCGTTCCAGTTCTGCGTCGCCTTGGGCTCGATCATGTCCCCACTTGCCGCGGTAGATCGCCGGATACGCGGCTGCTATCCGCGCAACGTCGGTCGAGGACACGCCAAGCGGCAGGTCCTGAATGCCGTGCACGCCATCAGCAAGCCAGTTGTCGAAGTTCCGCGACTGTCCTTCACGCTCGAGGTGTATTCGCCTGAGCCAGTCGAGCCCCAACTCGCCCGCTGTCGGGATGCCCGAAGGTTTCGACGCCCCTGCCCCCAACACAAAGCAAAAACGCCTGTCCGGCATGTTGGCGTGGATGTGGGCAACTTCGGCGACAAAACCGAGTAGCCGGATACGCCGAATGTAGAGATCGGAGCGGGTCATGGCTGCCATACTCCTGAGCTATGGAGAGCGCGGAGTATCATACCTACCAGCTGGGACTGCGACCTCAGGGCACGACTAATGACAGCCGGCTCGCGGCCGTTCGGCTACACCGAGGCGACCGACACCCACGAGGACCTCGTGAAGGCCGGCGTCATCGACCCGACGAAGATCGTCCGCTCGGCGCTGCGGAACGCCGGGTTTAGCGGAACACACTATTCAGCCGGAGCTGCACGTCCTCGCCGATCCGAACCCGCCAGCCCAGAAACGCCTGGATAAGTTCGGACAAGGTGTCGACGACCATGGCCGCGCCGTACACGGGATTCGTCAACGCCACACCGCCGGCTGCAAACCAACGCACTCCCGTCAGCTTGCATGGCTTTTCGACGGTGCGGCCAAGGAGGCTTCGCGCGACTTCCATGGCTGGAGGCGGCCAGTATGCGAGACTTTGCACATTGAACCAGCATGCGCGAGCGCACACTCTCGAAATCGGACTACAAGATCGCCCGCACATGCCCGGTGAAGCTGTACTTTCGCGAGAACGGCTACCAAGACAACCGTACGGGTAATGCGTATTTGCAGCTCCTCGCCGACGGCGGCTACATGGTGGAGGCATTGGCAAAGGCGCGCTATCCGCATGGCGTTCAACTGAGCTACGGTCGCGACCCAGCGGCGGACTTTGTCACCACGATGCGACGGCTGGAGGCGGAGGAAGTGGTCCTCTTCGAGGCGACTCTGGTCGTCGGGCGGCGGATGGCACGGGTTGACATCCTTGAGAAGAAGGGCCGAAGCGTCCGCGTGATCGAGGCCAAGGCGAAGTCGTTCGATGGCTCCGAGCATTGGGCGTCGCTCTCCACCGGAGGCCTCGGCGTGTTTCGGGGCAAACGAAAACCCCACAGCGTCAGCAGCGAGTGGCGCGAAAAGATTGAAGACGTCGCCTATCAGACTCTGTTGCTGCAGGCTCTGTTGCCGGATACTTCCGTCACGCCGTGGCTGGCGCTGGTCGACAAGAGTAAGAGAGCCAAGATCGACGGCATCACGGACCTCTTCGCACTCGAGTACGCCAACGGCCGAGACGGTTCGCCGTCCGTTCAGACCGCACGCTACCTCGGCACGGCAGAGCAACTGGCTGACCTCGATCTGATCACCGAAGTCGATGTCTCGGCGGAGGTAGACAGCCTTCGCGACGAGGTGGCCTCGAGCGCGACCGACTTCGAGGGCAGGCTAGATGACCCACTCGGCAAGTTCCTGGCCGGCGTCAACCGTGGGTCGCACTGCCGCGACTGCGAGTTCCGGGTCGAGAATGCCCCGAGCGGCTTCCGCGACTGCTGGGGCGATCTCGCCCAGCCGGTTCCACATGTGCTCGAGCTGTTCTCCGTCGGCTCGGCCAAGGCACCGGGCGGCGAGCCACTGGTCGAGTGGGCGGTCGCGAATGGCCGGGCCGGCCTTCTTGATGTGCCGGTCGATGGCCTTGCGAAGAGTGACGGTACTGTCGGTCCTGTTGCGGAGCGCCAGCGCCGTCAGATCGAATACACGCGACGTAACGAAGTCTTCGTCGGTCCGAATCTGAAGTCCTACGTCAGCGGCTTGCGTGGTCCCATCTATTGCATCGACTTCGAATGTTCGCGACTCGCGTTGCCCTATCACTCCGGAATGCGGCCTTACGGCAACGTGGCGTTCCAGTGGAGCTGTCACATCGTCAGCGGGCTCGGATCGGCGCCGACGCACGCTGAATGGCTCAATGACGTCGGGGCCTGGCCCAATCAGGCCTTCGCCGATTCACTCCGTGCCGCGATTGGCGATGCCGGCCCGGTGCTCACGTGGTCCGGGTACGAGTCACACATCCTTCGCGAAATCGTCAACGACATCGCCCGCTTTGGCCGCGACGCTAGCGAGATCGCGCGGTGGGTTGATGACCTCGTACGCACGCGCGTTGTCGACCTGCATGAGTGGACAAAGAACGAATTCTTCCACCCGGCAATGCGCGGGAGGACCGGCATCAAGTACGTCATGGACGCGATCTGGCCCGAGGACGCTGCGATGCGCGCCCAATTTGAGGAATGGACAGGTCTGCCGGCTGACGCCTCCAACAATCCGTACGCCTCGCTTCCGCCAATCGAGATCAAAGGCGCGCTGCAGAACGTGCATGAGGGCACCGGGGCCATGCGCGCCTACCAAGAAATGATGTACGGATCAGATCGTCATGATCCTGCGATAGCGGCGGCGTGGTCGAAGCTCCTCCGCCAGTACTGCCACCTCGACTCGCTGAGTATGGTGCTCATTGTTGAGCACTGGCGAAGGATGACCGATCGTTGAGTGCAGAGGGCATGGCGTCTCGAGAGGCGGTTCGCGCCTTGCGCCTCGCCCTCGACTGACGCCGAGGCCCACCCGGCACTAAGATCTCAGGCCGTGACCGCCGTCCACGTCCTCGCGTTCTATGCCCTGACCTCGGTCGCGTCCATCATCGGGTGGCCGGTGATCCGCCGTGTCTCGGGAATCGAGAGCCACGCTGCGGCGCACATGGCCGCAAAGGTCTGCGGCCTGCTCTTCCTCGCGTATCCGATCTGGCTACTCGGATCGCTCGGCCCCTTCGACTACCAGATCGCGGCCCCGGTGCTCTTCCTCCTGGCGCTCGCGCTTGGCGGCCTCGACATCGCGCGCTGGCTCCGTGCGGTACCTGCCGAGAAGCGTCGGAAGATCGTCCGCGCGGTCGCGGCTGTCGAAGGTGTGGGCCTCCTTCTCTATCTCGCCTACCTCTTCATCCGCTCGTTCAAACCGGAGATCTTCGGGACCGAACGGATGATGGACATGGCGCTCCTGCAGGGCGCCGGCCGGACGCACTATTTCCCGTTCGTGGATCCCTGGTACGCGGGAAAAACCGTCAACTATTACTACTACGGCGCCTACCTCGTCAGCTTGATCGCCAACCTCTCGCGCACGCCGTACGTCATCGCCTACTCGTGCGCGCTTGGCCTCGTCTACTCCAATGCCGCGCTGCTCGCGGCGCTGGTCGTGCGCGAGTACGGCGCGCGATGGCGCTACGCGATCCTCGCCGGTTACCTCGTCACCACCGCCGGCACCAGCTTTTATGCGGGCTGCGTGATGATCGAAGGCGCCAAGACGCCGCCCCAGGTCTGCTCGTACGCTTCGTCTACCCGCCTGTTCACGCCGTCGTACATCATCAACGAGATCCCGTCGTACAGCTTCACCGTCGGCGATCTGCACGCGCACGTCCTTTCGCTGCAGATCTTCCTTCTGGCGCTCCTGCTCATCGGTTGGGTGGCAAAAGCGGATCGGCCACCTCGCCTTCTCCTTGGCACACTGGCCCTCGTCGTCGCCAGCGCCGGCCTCACCAACTCCTGGGATGCGCTTTCGCTGTCTCTGGTGATCGGGCTGCTCGTGCTGGCGCGGATCGTCCGACGCATGTACCAGACCAAGAACTATCTCGGCGCGGTGTTGGCTGAGTGGACCTGGATCACAGCCGGGGCCGCTATCGCCGCGGCCACGTTCGCGCTGATCGTTCCCTTCCTTATGAAGTTCGTCAGCCCCGTCTCCGGGATCCGTTTCGTCCCGAGCTACGTCGCGATCCATCAACTGACGAACGTGCAGTGGCCGACGCCGCCTTCGGCGCTGCTCGGCATCTGGGGGATGTTCGCGGCCGGGATCGGCTGGGGAGCCGTCGCCGCGCGCGCGCGCCTCGCCGGACGCGAGTTGCCGATTGTCCTCGCGGTGGCGGGGGGCGTGCTCATCCTCTTCGTCGAGGTCTTCTTCGTCCCCGACATCTACAGTGTCGCCAACCCCGCCTTCTTCCGCGCCAACACCACCTTCAAGTTCGGGTACCACACGTGGTCGCTACTGTCGATCGCCTGTGTCATGCTCCTGTCGCTGACGCTGTCGGAGGGCACCCGCCGCGTCACGCGCAAGACCGCGGCGCTCCCGGCCGGACTCAGCACCAAGATCGCGAAGGTCGCGATCGCGGCCGCGGTGTTCGCGTCGCTCTTCTATCCGTACCAGGCATTGCGCCAGTTCTACGGGCTCACGTCCAGTCAACGGCTCGATCAGGGACTTGACGGCATGGCATTCATGCGTCGCGAAGGCCCCGGTGACTACGAGGCGATCGAATTCATGCGCCACGCCATCCGAGAGCGGTCGGTCGTACTTGAGGCGGCCGGCGACTCGTACCAGTACTTTGGACGGGTGAGCGCATTTGCCGGAAGCATCGCCCCCGTCAACTGGCTGACGCACGAGTGGGGCTGGCGGCTCGACTCCGCAGCGGCCGCCAAAGCGCTTCCGAAGCAGCAGGTCGAGACGGGCTACGGCAAGATCAGCGCGATCGCCAACGACGTGCGCGAGATCTACGAGACGCACGAGGCGGAGCGTGCGCGCGTTCTTCTCGAGCGCTACGGAGTCCGGTACGTTTATCTTGGCGCGCTCGAGCGGAACACCTACAAGAATCTCAGCGACGCCAAGTTTCGTGCGCTCGGTCAGACCATCTACGAAGCGGGCGGCGTCACGATCTTCGAAATCAGAAGCGAGGCAGCCGCCACGAAGTAGCGGGCTGCGCAGCCACGCGACTGGCTTTGGACTCGTCGGCGTGCCAGTCGAGCGTCCCGCGGTAGCGCTTCCACAGGAACGAGATCTGCCGGTCGACGCGCTTGAAGCCCTCGAGCCTGAAGCGTTGCTTGCCACAGCCGAGGCATGCCTGGTTCGGAAACTCCGTGAGTTCGCCCTTCCAGACATCACGAATCCGATGCGTCACCAGCGATCCGACCGTCCCCGAGAAGTTCTCGCAGGGCGCGAGCAGCTCGCCATCGGCCATCACCTTGATCTTGAGCTTTGGGTTGCAGTGCTTCTTGTACCACTCGACGTTTTCGACCGGTGGATACTCAGGGCCGGAGTAGTACCCGAGCGAGAACTTCTTCATGAGCTGCTGCGAGTTCTTCAGCAGGTGCAACGGCGTCTTGCCGACCTTTCGGACCGGCATGATGTAGAAGTACGGAATCCACTGCTTGTACTGGGCGACGGTGCGCTCGATCGATTCCGGATTCGCGAGCTCGTCCCAATCCGCGGTGAAGTTGCTCGTGAGGCCGACCTTGTGCGCATCGCACATCGACTTCAGCGTGGGAAGGAATCCGATCAGCGACGCCATTTCTTCCGGATACTCACGCAGCCGCGTGCCGTCGATACTGAGCGTCACGATGTCCAGATAGTCGAGCAGCTCCGCGCACCGCTCCGGCCGCTTCACGAAATCGAGGCCGTTGGTGATGATGCTGATGTTCCGGAACTTCAACCGCTCCTTCGCATAACGGGCAAGCTCGAGGATGTGGGGATAGAGCGTCGGTTCCCCGCCCTGCAGGCGGAGAATGAACGCCTCCTCGCGCAAATGTTCGAGCACCCGCATCGCCTTGTCCAGCGGAAGGCCAGCCTCGCTGAAGCCTTTGGGATAGGTCTGAGGCTCGCTCACGTAGCAGTAGGAGCAGCGCAAGTTGCACGCGCTGTTCACGCCGTAGTGGCCGAACAGCGACGGACAGTACAGACCCTTGATACGCGTGGCCAGCTGGGCCTGCACGTAGTTCTTCGCATCATGCGCTGCCAGCTTCCACGCGGGTGCGTCGACGAGATAGTGAGCGGACATGCAGTCTCCTTTGCCTGACGAGGGTCAGCCACAGATTGCGCGAATACACGCAGAGTCCGGCAACCTGGCCGGTCACGAAAACCAGATCGCCCCGATGAATGGCGTACGCGAGAATCGCGATCCCGCCCGCCATCGAGAGGTGCCAGAACGCCGGCGGCACGATGCTGCGACGTCGCCGTTCGGACGCGATCCACTGGACGAGGAACCGCGAAGCGAAGCACGCCTGACCACCGAGCCCCAAGACGAGCCAGAACCGGTCAGACATGTTGGTCTCCAACACTCAATGCGTAATCCGTCCGGATTTGGCTCATCCCCTCGGAGTTCCGGCTACACTGTCGCGCGGAGGGTTTAGAGCAATGTCGCCTCGCGTCAGCCGGCTCCTTATCTCGACTTTCGGAATGGCAACGATCACGGCCGCGGTCCTTGCCTTCCCTGCAGCGCCCTTGCCGGGGTCGCGGCCTGCCGTTGCGCCAACCGCGCAGGAAGCCGATGCCTTTCAAGGCCGGGGACGTGGAGGCGGCGGTGGCGCGCAGGTGCAGCCCGTCGATCCGCTGAAGTTCCGGTACATGGGACCCGCGCCGGCGGGGCGCATCGCCTCCGTCGTCGGCGTGCCGGGCGACCCCACGACGTACTACCTGGGTAACGCGTCTGGCGGCGTGTGGAAATCCACCGACAGCGGAGCCACGTTCGTCCCGGTGTTCGACGACATGCCGGTGCAGGCGATCGGCGCGCTCGCACTCTCTGCCTCCGATCCCAATCAGGTCTGGGCCGGTACGGGTGAGGGCTGGGTCATCCGTCCGAGCGACGTGATGGGAGACGGCATCTACAAGTCGATCGACGCCGGCAAGACATGGGCCCACATGGGTCTTCGCGAGACCGGCCGCATCGGCCGGGTCATCGTCCACCCCACCGATCCGAACATCGTCTATGTCTGCGCGGTTGGCCGCGCGAACGGACCGCAGCAGGAGCGCGGCGTCTTCAAGACGGCCGACGGCGGAAAGACGTGGACGCATTCCCTGTTCGTGAATCAGGACACGGGATGCTCCGGCCTTTCGATGGACGCAAAGAACCCCAACATCCTGATTGCGGGCGCGTGGCAGCTGGTGCAGCGCACATGGCAGCAGTACAGCGGCGGCCCCGGCAGCGCCGTCTATATGACGAAGGACGCCGGCGCCACGTGGAAGAAAGTCGAGAGCGGAATGCCGCGCTCACCCGTGGGCAAGATCGACGTCGCCATCGCACCGTCCGACTCCACTCGTATCTACGCGTTGATTCAGACGGCCGACCAGGGCTCACTCTGGCGGTCCGATAACGGTGGCGATTCGTTCAATGTCGTGAGCTGGGATCGCTCGCTCATCGGCCGCGCGGGCTACTACATCCGGCTCGGCGTCAATCCGCAGGACAAAGACGATGTCATCGTGATGAACAGCGGGTTCCATCGATCGAAGGATGGCGGCAAGTTGTTTCCCGGCGGCGGCGGTTGCGGCGACTGCCATGACGTCTGGTTCGATCCGAAAGACGGCTCACGCTACGTGCTCACGGACGATGGCGGCGCGAGCATCGTGACGAAGGAAGGCGCGCGCGGCGTGCGTCTTCCGAACGGCCAGATGTACCACGTGGCTGTCGACAACCGCGTGCCGTATTGGATCTCCAGCAACCGCCAGGACGACGGCACCATGCGGGGGCGGAGTGACACGCCGGAGCAGACGGGAAATGGACGGCTCGGCGGTCCGGAAGCCGCACCTGCGGCCGCGGCGCCTGGTCGCGGCGGCGGTGGCGGAGCCGGTGGTGGCGGCGGACGCGGTGGCCGTGCCGGCGGCCCCGCGTGGGAGACCTTCCTCGGCGGCTGCGAATCTGGTTTCACCGTTCCGCAGCCCGATAACGCCGACATCGTGTGGGGCTCGTGCTACGGCAACAAGCTGACGCGATTCGACGCGCGCCAGGGCACCGCGCGTTCGGTGTCGCCTGACATGATTACGTTCGACTCGGCATCCGATCTCGCCAAGCATCGGTGTCACTGGACGGCGCCGGTGGCATTCGACGCGTTCGAGCCCACCACCGTGTACTACGCCTGCGAGGTGATCTGGAAGACGTCGAACGAAGGACAGAGCTGGGTGCAGATCAGTCCGGACCTCTCCACGAAGGATCCGCGCCTGATCGTCGCGTCCGGCGGGGTCGTGCAGGACAACCTCGGACAGTTCGCCGGCGCCACGGTCTACGCGATCGCGTCATCGCCGAAAGAACGCGGTCTGCTGTGGGCGGGCACGAACGACGGGAAGGTCTGGTACACGCGGAACGGCGGCGGCAACTGGGTGGACGTCACCGCGAACATCAAGGGCACGCCCGAACTGGGCACGATCACGCAGATCTGGCCATCGACGTTCGATGCGGGCACGGCGTACGTGACTATTGACGGCCACATCAACGACAACCGCCGGCCATTCATCTTCAAGACGACCGACTACGGGAAGACGTGGACCTCGGCGATTGGCAACCTCCCGACTGGTCATCCGCTGGACTACGTGCTGTCGACGATCGAGAACTCGAATCGCAAGGGCATGCTCTTCGCCGGCACGGGCCGCGCGTTCTACTACTCGATGGACGACGGCAAGAGCTGGACGCGATTCAAGGAAGGACTGCCGGCCGCGCCGGTGACGTGGGTCGTGTACGAACCGCGCTACCACGACGTCGTGCTGTCGACCTATGGGCGTGGCCTCTTCATCCTGCCTGACATCACCGTTCTGGAGCAGACCGGCCAGGCAACAGCGCCGGCGACGGGCACAAAGCTGTTCACTCCGCGCAACGGATTCCGTTCACCGCGCAACGGCTCGGCGGACTTCGTCTTCTCCGCGGCAACCGTGCCGAAGGAGCCTGTGAAGATGGAAATCCTCAACAGCGTCGGCGACGTAATCCGAACGCAGAGCTTTACCGGCAGCCGGGCCGGACTGAACAAGCTGACGTGGAACCTGCAGTACGAACCGGCCAGGATGGTCGAGATTCGCACCACCCCGAAGGAGAACCAGTACATCTGGCAGGAGCCGGACTTCTCGGGCAGCGAAGTCCGCATGGTGACGCACTGGGGAATCAGCCCGACGACCGCCACACCGATCGGCGCGCCGGGCATGTACTCAGTCCGGCTCACGATCGACGGCCAGACGTACACGGAGCCCTTCGAAGTCGTGAAGGACCCGGCCATCAAGGCGTCAGTGGCCGATCTCGTTGAGTCCACGAAGATGCAGATTCGCATCCGCGACGCCATCACCGAAACGTCAGCGGTCGTGAACCAGCTCGAGATCACGCGGAAACAGATCGAGGACCTGCTCAAACAGAACAAGGGCAAGGACGAGATCGAGAAGCCGCTGATGGATCTGGACGTGATGCTCTTCGGTACCGAGCTGAAGCTCGTCACGCGGCAGGATCTGCGAAGCGACGACAAATACTTCGCGGACTCCTACAAGGTCTACATGAACCTGCTCTGGCTTGGAGGCGCCGTCGGACTGGGGGCCGGGGACGAAGCCGGCGGCGCGGACTACCGGCCTCGTGATGTCGCTTACGACATTCTGGCCGATCAACTCCAGCAACTGGCGGCAGCGCAACGCGACTTCGACCGGCACATCGCCACCGATGTCCCGGCCTTCAACAAGACGATGAACGGGAAGATTCCCGCGATCAGGATCAAGAGGTAACGGCAGCGATGATTCGAGTCAGGCGACAGGACGTGGCCACAACGGTGGCCGTCCTTGTCGCGGCCGCAGAACTCATGGCGCAACAGGCCGGAGCGCCGTCGCAGGTGCGCACGTTCCGGAGCAGCGTCGATGTGGTCGCGGTGGACTTTCTCGCGGTGGACAGCCAAGGGCGGCCGCTCGCTGATCTGAAGCCCAGCGACCTGACGCTGAAGGTCGACGGCAAGCTACGCGAAGTTCGATCGCTCCAATTCGTCCGCGTTGGAAGCGCCGAAACGCCCGGCCCGGCCAAGCCGCCGGTCACTGCCCTGCCGCGGCCGTTCGCGGACAATCAGGAGAACGTGCCCGTTGAGCCCTCGGCGAATGCGCCGCGCGCGGTGCTGTTCGTGATCGACCATGAGCACATCCGCCCCGGCGGTTCGCGCGTCGTGCCGGAGATCGTGAACGGGTTTCTCGACATGATGGCCGACGGTGATCGCGCAGGGCTGGTCACGATGCCCAACGGCCGCCTCGAGGTGGATCTCACGCCGGACCTTGCACTCGTTCGCCGGACGGTTGCGAACGTGTCAGGACGCACGCCGGCGCCAGCCGCAGGTGAAGATTTCAGCATCGGGCTCACTGAGGCGATTGCTGTAAGCCAGGCCATCGACAAGCCCAACCACCCAGTCGTGCAGGAGATCGCAGACTTCGTCTGCCGCTTCAACCGAGGTACGGAGTACGCCTCCTGCATGGCCCGCACGACCGCCTCGGTAGCCGCACAAGCCGTGCAGGTGGCGCGGACTTCCGAGGCATCGACGCACGCGTTGATGATGTCGCTCCTTGACTTTCTCGGCGGGCTTGCCTCTGTGGACGGTCCGAAGACGCTCGTGTTCGTGTCGGAGGGCTTTGCACCGTACTTGGACACCATTCAGGACCTGGCCAAGGTAACGACCGCCGCCGGACGCTCCCGCGTCCAGTTGTACGCAATCCAGCCGCACGTGACCGCGATCCAGGATGCCTCGCGCCAGCGCATGCCGAAGAGCTTTGCTGAGGACCTGCAACTGCAGTACTCCGGGCTGAAGGACCTGTCGGTCGCGACGGGTGGCAATCTGATGCGGTTGTCGGGCACGCCGGAGAGCGCGGTCGCGCGAATCGGGCGCGAGACGTCCGCCTACTACCTGCTCGGCTTCGAACCGGCGCCAGGCGAGCGCGACGGCAAGAGCCACAAGATTGAAGTTGGCGTCCAGCGGCGTGACGTGGCAGTCCGCGCGCGGCCCGAGTTCACGATCCCAACGGCGGAGAAGCCTTCGGCGTTGGTCAGCGCCAGGCCTGCGGATCGCGATTTGCCGCTACGCGCGCTCGCGTACCCTTTCAGAGGCGCCGATACGACATCCGTCAAAGTCGTCGTCGTCGTCGAGCCTCCGGAGTCCACAACGCGGTTCTCGGCTCTGAACTTTTCACTGACCGATCCGTCTGGCAAGACGATTGCTGCGTGGACGGCGGACGCCGCTCAACTGTCGGCACGGCCGCTCGTGTCGGCGACAACGGTCCCTCCCGGCAACTATCGCGTCGGCGTTACAGCAACCGACTCCGACGGTCGCATCGGCGTTGTCAACTACGACTTGTCCGCCGGTCTTGTCCCGGTCGGATCCCAACGCGCAGGGGCGTTGATGCTCGGCGTGACGAGCCCGGCCGGCGCCTTCGCACCGAAGCTCCTGTTCGGCCAGGGGGATGAAGACGTGACGGGGTACTTTGAGCTGTATGGCCCGCTGTCAAACGAGCTCACCATTGCCTGGGAGCTTCTGGCGTCGCCCGACGGTCCGGCACTCGCAAACGGTCCGTTCACGGTCTCCGGCACGGCGGACGCGGATCGGTTCGTCGCGAGCGGAGAACTACCGCTCCTGTCCGTCGCGCCGGGAGACTACATCGTCCGCGCTACTGTCAGCGTCAACGGCGCTGTCGTCGGCCGGCTGAGTCGCGCGCTGCGAAAGAAGTAATTCCTATTTTCCAGCCAACAGCTTCCGCACCTGGGCGACGGTGTTGTTGATCCCGATCTCCGCCAGGTCCTTGCCGATCGCTTTCGTCGCAGGATGTGGATTGCCGCTGAGTCCGTTGTTGGCGCGCGGGCTGCCATCTGGGTTCGTGCCGCGGCCGCCGCCTCCTCCGCCCCCGCCACCTGCACGTCCGCCACCGCCTCCGGCGGCGCCACCACCTGCACCGGCCGCAGCACCGCCGCCGCCGGCGGCACCGCCCGCCCCTGCGGCTGCCCCGCCGCCACCCGCCGTCGCACCGCCTCCTCCGCCGCCGGCTCGCGCGGCGCGCGCGTCTCGGTTGTCTTTCCAGGCCTTCAGGTCGGCTTCAAGCGACGCGCCTTCGAATCGTGTGCCGTCGAACGGGACTGTCTTGTAGTTGGGACGGATGAATGCGTACTGGGTCGGCTCCCAGTACATCATCTCGGCCGTCTCCATCATGCCGCCGTGACCGGCGATCGGAAGCTTGTGCTCGTACATGTACATGTCGATGTCGTCGTGCGTCTTCTGGTAGAAATCGCCGACGTAGTGCACGCGGATGCCTTTCGCCGCGAACTTCGTCGACATTTCCTCGGACACCTGCCGCATCTCGTTCTGGCCGCCACCGTGATCGCCCATGAGGAAGATGTCCTTGAAGCCGATGTACATCAGGCTCTCGACCGCGCCCTGAATGATTCCTTTGAAGGTAGCCGAGTCCACCTGGATGGCGCCGGGATTCGGCGCCGTCGGGCCGTCGGCTTCAGCAAAGGCCTTCCAGGAATTCGCGTTGAAGCCACCAGTGGCCGCCACGGCGAACGGGATCGTCGGCGCGACGATGGTCTTGCCGAGTCTGCGCGCGGCTTCCACGGCCCGATGCGTAGCCAGGACGTTGTGCACGCCGATCGTGGCGTGGGGCCCGCGGATTTCGGTGCCGCCGGTAACCACGAACGCCGACGTCCAGCCGTTCTTGACCTTGTCTGCGAGCTCCGTCTGCGTGAGGAGATCGAGTTCGACGACCTTGTCCACGTTCATGCCGGCCACGCCCTGGCCGGGCGAGATTTGCGCGTACGCGACAGGAACCAGAACGGCAGCGAACAGGCACAGGATCGGCAGCTTCCTCATACGTCCTCCGACGGGGTCAGGTTGGGCGACGCCGTCAATCTACGCCGGAGAGCGCCGCAGAGCAAGGATTCGATGGCGGCCGCCCGCGCTTTTTTCGTGGGTTCCTACCCCATCGGTGCGTCAATAGAGATGTGACGCCGCGGCTGCAGGAGACCCACATCCTCGAGATCTACCGGCAGACGATCGGGCCGCTCTACGCTTACGTCTCCAGGCGCGTCGGCGGCGACGCCGGTCTCGCCGAAGATCTCGTCCAAGACGCCTGGATGCGCGCCCTCGACGCATGGCAGACGCAGGGCGTGCCGAACGAGCCGCTCGCCTGGCTGACGCGCGTCGCGCACAACGCGCTCGTCAGTCACTTCCGGCGAATTCGGCCGGAACTCGCCGACCCGGCAATCATCGATCTCGAAGCGGCGTCGCCGTCAGAAGACCCCGATACCGCGGCCGTCGTCGGGTGGGGCCTCGCCAGATTGCGCCGGCCGCATGCGTCGGTGCTCGAGGCCTTCTACTTCGACGGCAAGACCGTCGCGGAAATCGCGTCGGAGCAGGCGACGTCGGAACGCGCCGTTGAAGGCCGCCTGCGCCGAGCCCGAGCGAAGCTCAAGAAGACACTGACCCGAATTCTGCGGCCTGCCAAGCGCGGCCGCATCAGCGGAGAACCCGACCATGCCCGTTACCCACGAACCTCGTAACGCGTTCATCGAGCGCCTGCAGACTCAGATCAGTGCGGACGTGCAACGCCGCAACCGGCTGCCGGCGCCCGCCCGATGGGATTGGATGCGATCGCCGCTTCGGCTGGCTGCGGCGGCGGTAACGCTCGTCGTCCTCTCCATGGCCGCCGGCGGCGCGGCCGTCGCGGCCGCATATCAGGCGAAGTCCAACGAGCAGCGCGATCTGCTCACGGCGAGCTATTCACAACGCCTGCTGCTGGCCAAGACGCAGGAGCAGATCCTTCGCTTGGAGATGCAGACAACCGAGCAGCAGTTCAGAACAGGACTGGTCAACCAACTGACGGTCCTGGAAGGCCGCGCGCGCCTGACCGATGCGGTGAGCAACATCCAGGCGCTCGAATTGCAGCTCGCCGAAATCGCGGCTTCCGGACGCGAGCCGAGCGACGCGATCTCGGCGCCGCTCGTCGGCGGGAAAGACTACGTCAGCGAGCGGATCGGAATCGCGATGAGCGGCCTGAAGGGCCGGCTCGAGCTCGAACAGGCGCGATTCAGGTACACGGATGTGCGCGTCGCTAATGGCGTGGTGCCAACGCAGGAGCTCGAGGCCGTCCAGGTCCGGCTCGCCGAAGTAGAAGCCGGAATCGCGGCCGCGGGCCAGAAGCTCGAGCTTCGCCGGCAGTTCCTCCGCAAAAGTATCGAGGCGCCGCAGGCTGAACTTCGACTGCTGGCCGTCGAGGCAGAAATGAGGATCACCGTGCTCAGGCGATCCATTGCGTTCGCGTCGAAAGACGTCGAGCGCCTGCGGACCTGGGCGCAGATCGGAACGGCCACTCCAACCGACGTTGCACAGGCGCAGGTCAGGCTCGCCACGCTCCAGTCGCAGCTCGCCGTTGCCGAGCTCGACCTCGCGCTCGTCCAGAAGCGGATCAAAGACGGCCGGGACGAGCACTAGCCGAAGGCGCTAGCGAATGCGGAAGCTGAACTTCACGCCAGCCTCGCTGGTCGCATTGCGCGGCTCGTAGAAGCCGAGCTGTTGCTGCGCCGAGATGCCGTTCACCGTGAACGTCGCGGCTGAGTAGTTGACGTTCGAATCCCCGACGTTCCAGTAGACCCAGTACGGCTCCACCGACCAGCGCCGGCCCATCTCGATCTTCGCGCTGGCACGCAGCGCCCGCCCGCTGTGCTGATCGAACGCGATGTCTGTAAAGCCGTTAATGGTGAACGCCGGGGCCGTCGCCGTCGCAGGCACATCACCGCCACCGAGTTTGGATTGGTACGTGGTCTGCCAGCCCCGAATCAGGTGGTCATACTCGAAGTTCAGGCTCAGCACGCCGTGCGACCCGATCGTGGTCCGAGCCGTGAGACTCATCGGCACATAGAGGTACTTGTCCGTGCGATATCCCCCGACGTCCGCGAGACCATTCGACAGATGGCGAACGCCGATCCCGGCTTCAGGCGACCAAGCCCATCGCTGTCCGGCGAAGACTCTGCCGGCCAGCCCGCGACCCTCCAAATACCAGTCCGGGTTGCCGGAATCCTCGCAAGGCGAGTAGTCGCCTATGTCCAGCGCATAACCGTTTGGTGAAGCGCTGTTTGGAGTGATCAGCCAGGGGCCACACCAGCCGTCGTAGTTGGTGCTGCCGAAGCTGGCCCTGGCATTGGCTCGGACAAACCAGTGCCGGCGTCCTCCGATCGAGAAGACTCCGCTGTACTCGCCCGCGAACTTCGCGCCATGGATGGAAATACTCGTGTCGCTCGGCTCGACGTAGTCGTACCAACCCAAGCCGAACGTCAGTTCGTGACCAGCTGAAGCGGGCGGCGGCGCGCCAGGCTTCGCACCCCCTGTCTGCGCGAAGACCGGGAAAGGGATCAGTGCGATCAGTGCGGCGACAATGAGAATGGGTCTCCTGGACATGGTGCTCCATGGAGGCGAGAGCATGGCACCTCCGATTAGAGTGCGCGCGCGAGCTGGTTTCAAGGGCCAGCAGACCCGGTCACAGAACCTTCACATATGATCGAGCGCGAATGACCCGCTCGATCTCCCTCCTGGCTGTCGCCCTCTCTCTGACGATCGCTCTCGGCGCTCAGCAGTTGCCTGCGCCCTTCGCGACGCCGTGGTTTCGGAAAGCCACGCGGGTGGTCGCCATGCCGGAGGGACATCAACTCACGGTACCTGCCGGATTTGGCGTGCAGGTGTACGCGGACAAAATGCAATTGCCGCGCTTCATGGCGCTCGCGCCCAACGGCGACGTGTTCGTGTCCGAGCCTGTCAGCCGGACGGCCGGCAAGATCACAATCCTTCGCGACGCCGACAAGGACGGCGTCGTCGAGACGCGCGAGACGTTCGCGCAGGGCCTCAATCGTCCGTTCGGGCTGGCGTTCTGGAAGGGTCATCTCTATGTCGGCACGAATGACAGCGTGATTCGCTTCACCTACCGGGCGGGCCAGACTGTTGCGGAGGGCACTTCGGAGAAGATCGCGGACCTTCCAGCGAGCGATGCCGCGCTCGATCAGGACACGGCGGATCGACTGAAGATTCCCCTCAACCAGACCCGTGGCTACAACCACTGGACGCGCAATGTCATCGTGAATCCGGCAGGGACGAAACTCTATGTGTCCGTCGGCTCGGCCACCAACGCGACGCCGGAAGACCAGCCGGGCACAATCGAACGAGCCGCCATCCACGAATACAACCTCGATGGAACGCGCCACCGGCTGTTTGCGAGCGGGCTGCGAAATCCCGTCGGACTCGCCTACTTTCCCGGCACTGCGACGCTGTGGACATCGGTGAACGAGCGCGACCACCTCGGCGACGATCTCGTTCCTGACTTCATCACGTCGGTAAGAGACGGTGGTTTTTATGGATGGCCGTACTCGTACATCGGCCCGCACCTTGATCCGACGGTCGCAGTGCCACGGCCCGAACTGGTTGCGAAAGCAATCGCCCCCGGGGTCCTGCTGCCGTCACATTCGGCGGCACTTGGGCTCCTCTTTTACACGGGCTCGCAGTTTCCGTCCGAGTACCGCAACAGCGCGTTCATCGCTCTGCATGGCTCGATCAATCGATCGAAGCTTGCCGGCTACAGCGTCGTTCGCGTGCCGTTTCGAAACGGAAAGCCGTCGGGTCCCGCGGAGAACGTTCTCACGGGCTTCATCGCCAGAGACGATGAGGAGAAGCAGGCGTGGGGACGGCCGGTCGGCCTGCTCCAGTTGTCCGACGGTTCGCTGCTGATTTCGGACGATGGCGGGAATCGAATCTGGCGGCTGACGTACTCTGGCAAGAAGTTGCCAACACTCTTGCCACGCTGACACGAACCTCCAGACCGGTCGGAGCGGGCACTGGCCCGGGCCTTGCACCATTTCTGGCTGTGGGGCGAAGAAACCGCAAGAGTCGGCCACGCCGGCGGCGCCGGCATCATCTTCAGACGATGCTCGCTGCGGGGTCTGTGCTGTGTGTTCCGCACGCGGGCCATCCTGCCTCCACTCGGCGGCCAACAGCGCAGGCGCATGTGCGCGCGGTGGCCGTGCCCATACCAATCGTCACCACGTCCACTGCATTCAGGCTCACGCCAGAGCACGCGTACGACGACGTCATTCAAGAGGCCGCGCAGAAGTACTTGCTCGACCCGGATCTGATTCGCGCGGTGATTCGGACGGAGTCGGCGTTCGACGCTGCAGCCGTGTCGAGTGCCGGCGCCCAGGGCCTGATGCAGCTGATGCCGGCGCTTGCCGCCGAACTCGGTGTCACCGACCCGTTCGATCCGCGCCAGAACGTCATGGCGGGATCGAGATACCTCGGCGCGCTGCTCGCATATCACGGCGGCAACATTCCGCTCGCGCTCGCGAGCTACAACGCCGGGCCGGGTGCCGTCGCTCGCTACGGGGGCATCCCGCCCTACGAAGAGACCGAGCGGTACGTCAGAACGATCGTGGATCTGCTGGAAGAGAACGAGAACTGACCCTCAGAACGACAGACTCGCCGAAAAGTTGAGGCGCCGCACATCGCTGACCGACGTCGGCTTCATGAAGAACGGCGAAGTCATCACGCCGCTGAAACCTGAATAGTTGTGGTGATTGGTCAGGTTCGAGATGCGGACCGATAGCGACATACGGTAGCGCGGCGCTGTCGGCGGCTGCGTGACCGCGCCCGTGCTCGAGATCGTCACGCCCCCTGGCGCGCGGACGCTCCCGAAGCTGAGCGAATACGAGAGACTGCCGCTGACATTCCAGTTCCATGGATAGCGCACGGTATTACGGGCGACACCGGCCGGACGATCGTTGAAGAGCAAATCCCCGTTCGTGTCGACGCCTGTCGTGATTGTGTACGGCGAACCACTTGACGCGCTCCAGGTCAGATTCGCGGAGAGGTTGCGGACGGCGGACGTACTGAAGCCGCCCGACACGCGCTGCCGGACATCGCCTCCGCCTGGGCCCCATTCGGTATCGAACGTGCCGCTCGCGGGCGCGGCGTAGGGGCCATCCGAGTTGTTCCGGACGCCGCCGAGGAAGTAGCTCGCGTTGAAACTCATGCGCCGCCAGTTGAATCGCGCCTGCGCATTGGGCGCGCCCGGCGGCAGCACGCTGAAACTCACCGACGTATTCAACGAGCGCGTGTGTTGTCGCCCCTCGTCCACGGCCATGATTACCGTTCCAAATTGAGGATCCGGACGGACACCGTTGACGGGAGCATTGAGATTGACGCCACGCAGGATTCCACCGGCCCGAATGACGCTCAGGGACAGGCTGCCGCGAAGCCGTGGCGTGATGGTCTGATCGATTCCAACGCTCACGCGCTGATTCCGCGCCATCTGGATGTCGTCCTTCAGAAGATAACGATTGACGGGCGGCACAACGCCGCCGGTCGAGCCGCCCGGATCGGGATAGGACGGATTGACGATTTGCAGCTCGCGCTGCCGGAAGCCGTCGACCCGCATCGCCTGCTCGAACGTGCCCGCGCCCAGCCAGTCGTAGAAAATGCCCCAGCTCGCCCGCACAGTCGTGCGTCCGCTTTTGAATGGAGCCCAGTTGATGCCGACTCGCGGGCCGATCGCCGTGCTGTCCCGCACGTGCGACTGCCCCTCGTAACGCACGCCGACACTGAACGTGAACGCTTTGCTGAATCGCACGTCGTCCTGGACGTACGCGCCGAGCCAGGCTTCGAGATAGTGAATCAGTGGATCGCCGATGCGACGCGTATAGAACGTCGGCTTCCCGGCCTCGAAGTCCGCAACGCTCGCAAAGGTGTACGTGCCGAGATGGTTCGAGACCTGATCGCTCGTGTACCAGGTGCCCCAGAGATCCACGCCGCCCCGGAACGAGTGGATACCGCGAATGTGGTCGAAGTCCGACAGAATCCGTAGATCGCGACCCGTTCGCGCTCCGCCGACCTGGGCGCCGCCGCGCGTGAAGGCATCCGTGACGATGACGGTGGGCGCCCGGAGGTAGGCAACCGACTCGGATCGGCTCCAGTAGAAGTCCATTCGCGTGTTGAGGAACGTGCGGCGGCCGACCGGTCCACTCTCCTGGATCCGCAGGCTGCCGTTCGAGCCTTCGTTCGAGTAACCGCGCTCGATCAGGCTGTAGCCGCCGATGCCGAGGTTCTCGCTGGAGTTCCGCCCGCCCGAGTAGGACAGACGCATCTGGTGATTGCGTGAAATGACGTAATCGAGCGACCCGCTGAAATTGACGCTCTTGCGTGGCGTCCGTACGCCGAGCGTCTCCGAGACGTTGCCGCTCGGCAGCACGACGTTGACGATCGGCGTCGAGAATGAATACGACTGTCCGAGGTTCGCGGAGAACGAGACCCTGTTTGGAATGACGGTCCGGCTGATGCTGGCACCGAAGTTACGGCTCTGTTCCGGCCCCTTTCGCTCCACGAACGGACTCCGCCCGGACATCGACCCGTCCTGAAAGGCGAGCGATGTGTTCACGCGGAGCGGCCCCGCGCCGGGCCGTGTGATTACGTCGATGAAGGTCATGCCGGCGCTATGGTTTTCCGCCGCGAATGCGTCGCGAGTAATGTGGATCGACTGGATCTGCGACTTTGGCGGCAGCTCGCCGCCCTCGAAGCTGTTGATCCGGATCGTGCCCCCGCCGGCGAGTGCCTGCAGCTGGGCCGCCATCTCGGCCGGATCGTCCGACAGCGCCTCGATCTGCTCCCGCGAGAGTGCTGTTCCGAACGCCGGCCCTCGCGGATCCGTCGCAGCCGCGCGGTTGTCGCGCGCCACGATGACCGACGCCTCGAGCGAGCGCAACGGCAGGATAACCACATGCTTGTTGTCACCCGCGCGCAAGGTCACGCTGCGCAGCAGCCCAACGTCGAACCCCTCGAACTCGGCGGCAATTGAGTAGCGTCCCGGCTCGATCGACTCGATGGTGGCGAGCCCCTTGTCGTTCGACTTCACGGGTGCCACCGGCCTCGCCTTGGTCGCAGGCTCGAGTCCGACCAACGTCACGGTCGCATTCGGCACGACGGCGCCGCTGGGATCGAGGACGGTGACGGTCAGGCGCGACGGGCGAGGCGCCTGGGCTTCAACGACAGACGAAGCCAGGCCGAGTCCCAGGGCAATGACACACCAGAGCATTCGCATGGACATCCCTTGATGGACACACCTAAGACGTCGCCGACGGCGTTCCGGATGGCTCGTCGGCGCCTCCCGCGAACTGATGCTATTTTGTGGCCGCATGCCGAGCCTTCTAGCGGATCCCGTATTCGACCGGCGTCTGAACGAGCTCACAACGACCGCCGATCGCGTATGGCTGATCGGTCTCTCGACGGGACTGGTGCTCACATTAGTCGCGGCCTACCCGTTCGCACACACTCCTTCCGGAAACTTCTGGGCGTATGCGGGATTGCTGATCCGGGGCGGACTCTACCTGTGGGCGGGCGACAGCTTGCGCGGCAAGGGCGGTGAGACGCTCGTCACTCTTTTCCGCGTCGGGCTTGTCGCGGGACTGCTCGAAATCCTGATCGACTGGGCGCTCATCCATTGGCTACCAACGGGCCGGCTGGTCTACCTCACGGGCAACGACGTGGTTCTGCTCGGCTCACCGGTGTGGATGCCACTCGCGTGGGCTTGCGTCATCGTCGAACTCGGGTATCCGGCCCTTCGTGGTTATGCCCTCCTCAAAGACCGGATGGCGCGCATGATGGCCGCTGCTGTGGCCTCGACAGTGGTGGCCATTCAGGCCGGAGTCACGATCGGCTTCTATGAATACTTCGCGTATCGCGCGGACTGGTGGAAGTACGAGCCGGCGCGCGTGATGCTGGGGGACTTCTGCGCCGTCTACATTCCGCTCGGGGAGTTCTTCATGTTCCTGCCCGTGATTCCCATCATGGCCCGCGCGCTCTCGAACCCCGAGCGGCGCACGGCGGCGGCGCTCGAGAGCGGCGCCCTGTTTGCGGCCGCGATCGCCGCAGGCTACGCCGTCGCCTATGTGCTCCTCGAGGTGCGCTGAGAACGGGCCCCGCGATCGAGCAGCGATCGCACTTCCTCGTCCGAGGTCTGTGAGAAGTCCTCGTACCACATGCCGACGGCGTGAAAGGGTTCCGGGGTGGCAACGCAGGCGACCTCATCGACAAGACGCTGGAATTCCTCGTACGTCTCTCGCGCCGCGACAGGCACAGCGACGATCACTCGCGCAGGATGCTGCGCTCGAACCGCTTCGGCAGCCGCTCGCATCGATGCACCGGTGGCAAGGCCGTCGTCCACCAGCACGACCGTTCGGCCGGCGAGATTCAGCGGAGGCTGTTCACCGCGAAACGCGGTTTCCTGCCTGGCGATCTCGATGGCCTGCATGGCGGCGACCCGATCCAGATCTGCCTGCGTCACGCCCAATTCCCGGACGATGCGATCGTTGATGACGCGAATGCCGCCGGACGCGATGGCGCCCATGGCGAGTTCGGGATGGCCGGGCACGCCAAGCTTGCGGACCAGGAACACATCCAGCGGTACTTGCAGGACAACGGCGACCTCGTAAGCGACGGGGACACCGCCACGCGGCAGCGCGAGAACAGTCGTATGGCGTCGATTGGCGTGAGGCAGCAGCCGTAACGCCAGATGGCGCCCGGCTTCGTGCCTGTCACGAAATGGCAGTGCGGCTGCCGGTGACACTTGCCAGCCCTGTCAGCGGTGCGCCGGATCGACGCCATCCGGCAGGCGCGCGAGAAAGTGCTGTCGCGCACGAACGACGAGCTTCGGGTTCTTCACACGCACGGTCAGATCGTGGACCTTCCCGTCGAGCGTCTGTGCGGTGAAACCCAGCAGATAGAGATAGTGCAGCTCGCGCATCACGGAGGTGAACAGAGAATTGACGTCGTCCGACGACGTCAGCTGCAAGCGGCCGGCGCCGGTTTCTGATGCGAGCTCGGTCAGAAGCCCGGCGCCGCGCGTCCAGCGCGGGTCATCGATGTTCAGGAAATCCTTCGGCGACGATGCGTTGGACAGCTCGAGGTGATGATGGAGCGTGCATGCGAGCGGCGGACTGGACGACCGTCCGGGCATGCGCCTGGCGGAGCCGAAGCTGAGGCTGCGCTCGGGCGGCGCGGTGACGATGATGTGAGGCTTGAAGATGACCGCGTACACCATCACGTCTTCGGCGCGGATTCTGTTCAACAGCTTCGGCCAGCGCATGTCGCTCGCCGTGTCGCATCCGTCCGTGAAGACGACCACCACGCGGCGTCCCGTCTCCAGAAGGAGTTCGGTGATGCCGGCGTCGATGGCATCCAGGAGACGCGTCGGGTTGCTGAACGGCAAGTCCCTGCGGATCCACGTGAGGAGCCGATCGCGATCGGCCGTGAACTCCGGACTGATCTCGATGCGGTCGCTGAACCTCCCCACCTTCGCCTTGTCGTCGGGATTCAGCCGGATGACGAACTGCTCCGCCGCGAGCTGTGCCAGGTTTATCGAGGGCATCATGCTGGCGCTCACGTCGACGAAAGCGACAGCCCGCAGCGGTTGCAGGCCACTCGAGAAAGTCGTGATCGCCTGAGGGCGGCCGTTGTCCAAAACCGTGAAGTCCTCGCGCTTCAGCTCCGTCACGAGTTCGCCCTGTGTGTCGAACACCGAGACGGGCACCGCGACTGTTTCGATGCGGCCCCGAAACACCGGCTGCTGGACCTGCTCCACGAGCATCGACACGCCGGCCAGGAGCGGGGCCCAGATGCGCGAGGGCGGGATCACATCGAAATGCTACTACCCGCCCTCCACATCTTCGAGCCCTGTCGTCACAGCCGCTTGATATACGAAATCATCACGTTCAGATTGGTCACGACTCCGATGATCTGCACCTTGTCGCCAATGGCCAACGCGTCGCACGGTCCATCGAAATTGGTGTTCAAGCTGGCCGCCCCCGCGTAGCCGTTCACGGTCAACTGCAATTGCGGGCAGGAACCTGACAGGGCTCCGATCGTGCCCTCGATCCAGAACCCGCCGCCGGGAGCATCGCTGAGGATGTTGATGCTGCTGGCGACGACCGTGCCGCCCCCGGCGACGCGGCCCACCACATCGACCGTCTGGCCCGTCGAGAGCGCCAGGGACTTCTGCGGATCCCCTTTGCGCTTCACGTCAGTGAGGGCGGTCACGTTGACCGTTCGACCGCCCACCGTCACGTCGAACTCGGGCGGCAGGCCGTTCTTGTTCGTGATTGTTCCGGTCAGGCTGATGGCCGGCGAGACGATGGCGAGCCGGCTCGCATAGAAACGGCCGGGCTGCTGGGCGCCGGTGACGTCCACCATCAGGCCGTCACGAAGTTCGCTGAACTGGCTGCCGTCCAGAAACACGGTGCTGTTGTCACCCTGAATCGGTGTCGTGCCGACGTTGAACTGGAATGCTGACCGCGTGCCGGCAAAGCCGCTGATCTGACCGGTCATGCCTGCGCTCGTGGCAGTTGGAGAGGTCACGGTGCTCGGTGCCGCTGGATTGTGCAGGTCGCAAGCGGTGATACCGAGCGTGAGGATTGTCACCGTCGCGAACAAGTGAAATCGCCTCATGGGCTGGTTGACAGCAAACGCCGTTCCATCCCCGGATCACGCGGAGATCACTACGTATTGCAACAAATCCGCTTTTTCGGAGCCGTGTCAAAGGTACCGGTGCGGGTAAGAACCTACCGAGTCCATGTAGTCGCCGCGCTAAGATCCGCGCACATGTCACAACCAGTTCTCGTCGCTGGAGCAAAGCGACGCCGGACGAGCCGGTGATGGCAATGGGCTGCTGTCCCCGATCGTGCGGCCCTTCAACGAAGTCGCGGCACGTCTGATGACGCTCGGCTTGTACGCAGCAACGCGGTCAACGGCCTTCCCGGACTGGAAGAGGGCCGCCGACCGCTTCGCCGTGACACCCGAAAGCGTCGAAGAACACGTCGATCGAATGACGTAGCGTTATGCCAGGGAGCGCATGAACGTCAGTTTGTAACCGTCAGGATCGGAAATCGAAAACGCGCGCATGCCCCACTCGTCCTGCGGCTCCTGATCGAGCGTGCCGCCGCGTGCCTTGATCGCCGCCGCGTAGCCGTCGATGTCGGGTCCGGTGGTGATGTACATCCGGACGCCCTGCCCCTTCACCCGGTCGCGGCCGAGCTTCCAGTCATCCTGACCGATGTTGATAGTGACGTCGCCGAGTGTGACGGATCCGCCGCGATAGACGCCTTCAATCTCCCAGTGATCCTTGCGGCCGAAGCCGAGTACGTCGCAGTACCACTTGATGGTCGCGGCAGCGTCGTTCGCTGTGAAGCCCGGTGTGACGCTGAGCGGCGAATGACCACTGGCGCGCGCGGGCCGGCGGACGGGCGCCGACTTTCTTGCGGCCTTCGGTTTCGACTTGGGCTTGGATTTCGGACGTGACTTCGACTTGGAAACTCTCGTCTTCGACTTGTTCTTCGATTTCTTTGCCATGTGGGCGTTCTCTCCTTGAACACGCCCATCTTATCGCCGCGCCTTACGAATGTCAGTGACGCGCGGCGGTGCGAAGCATCTGCACGGTCGCTCGCCAGTACGTGGTGCGCGATGCGCGAAGCCGGCCAGCCCAGGGCGTTCTGAGGATGAACGCCTCCATCTGCTCGAAGTTCGTGTACGAGACGCTGGGATCCCAGTGATGCAGAAGGTGGCGGTTGACCCCCGCGGCGCCGAAGTAGCGGGAGAACGCATCGTCGCCAAACCAGCGATTGAGCGCCCCATGCTCGCGGCTTGAAAAATCGATGTCACACGTGGCTTCGAACGACCGGTGCTCCAGAATCTGCCGCGTCGCGTTGAACGCCGGATAAAGCACGGCGAAGCCAAATAGCCACGCGAGCGCCGCACCCCAGAGACCGAACCACAATGCCACGGCGATAACCGAGCCGTGAAGCAGCACTGTTCGACCCAGAGCAATCAGCACTTCGACTTCCGAGGCCCCTGATTTCAGCCCCCGCACCTGCTCAACATCGTCAGCCGCGGCCTTTGGCTTGACGATGCGGCGGTAGACCAGCACGAGGACTTGGAGGCCCGTGACCGCGCGGAGGAAATACCAGGGGTCCAGGCACTCGTAATACGAGAGTTCGGTGTCGAGATGATCGCCAAGGTGCACGTGGTGCTGCATATGGCTCTTGCGGTAGCCGCGAATCGGCAGCGCGAACAGAGGCCACAGGAGCCAGTCGGCAAGAAGGTCGTTCAGTTTGCGGTTACCGGCGAGGTGCCCGTGGGCACCCTCGTGCGCAAACTGAGTCAAGGCGTGGAGCCAGAACCCCACCCAAAGGGCCGAGAGCGGCGCGAGAAGCAACCCCGCGATGTTTCCCCAGGCGCGGTTCAACGCGACATGGAGCGCAAATCCCGCGATCAACATTGCGTAGCTGAATACCGCTTCGCGCCACGCCCGCGCATAGTCAGGCACCAGGGTCCGCCGATAAGCCAGCCATGTAGTGCCGTCGTCGGCAACCAACTCCGAGTACGGCGGCGCGCCGTTGTAACCGCTTCGTTCGCTCATACGCCGATTGATTCTTCGGCCACCGGGGCTGCCAACTTCAGGATTGTGGAAGGGTACGCACCTGCGCCGCAAGCACAGGCAGGATCACAATATTGCAACTTGTCTGTGAACTAGTGCAGTCTGAATTCGAGGACCAGTCCAACGCGCGTCGCGACTGGCTTGCCGTCCCGGTCGACGCCCGGCTTGAAGAGCCACTTCTTTGCCGCTTCCATCGCAGCCTGATCGAGACCGTAGGTGCGATCGAGGGACTTGGTCACGCGAACGTCGCCCACGGTGCCGTTCTCCAGCACGATGATCTCGAGCTCAACCTGGCCCTGAATCTTGGCCCGCATCGCATCGCTCGTGTACTTGGGCTTCTCTTCCCTGCGCATTTCAGGCCAGCTGACGCCGTTGCCTGGCGCGTATGCACCACCGCCAAAACCACCGCCGGTGCCGGGGCCCACGCCATTGCCGGTACCTGTACCGACTCCGCCGCCTCGTCCACCGCCGCCATAGTTCGCCATCGAAATCAGATTCGTTCCGGAAGCCTGCAGCACCGTCGAGTTCGTCGTAATCGGCGCAACGAGAGTCGGCATCGGAGGCGGCTCAACCGGAGTCGGCACGGCGATTGGAACCGGTACCGGAGCCTTCGCCGTGGGAATCTCCATCTTCTTCACGGGCGCGGGCGCCGGACTTCCACCGCCACCACCGCCCGGACCGGCCTTCGGCACGAACGCCATCTTGAACTCGAGTGGGATCGTCTGCTCCAGCACTTCGCTCGGGACGACGGCGAAAATCGCGAGGACTATGGCGAGCAGACCGCCATGGATGAGGAGCGACGTGCCCAGCGCACGGCCAAGCTTGCGATCGTCCGCATGCGAGTAGACGCCATCCGCACCGAGCCATCCGGACGCGGAGATCGCCCCACGTGCCTGTTCCGGTTCGGCCGGAGTCGCCGCTGGCGGCGTCGAAGGACTGGCGCTCATCGGAAGCTCGGAATCTGTTGACAGTATACTCACTTGACTCGCCCCGGCGTTTCTCTCACGCCCCACATTCCTTTAGATTGCAAGACGGGTGCCTTGGCCGGATCGTTCGCGACCGGCGCTACTTTCCACAGAAACGTCACAGACGGAGGTCCCACCGTCCTCCCCGGTGTGCGAAACCCGAATTCCGCGCGCCAACACTCGCCCGCGGACCCCGGGGTGTAGAATCTGGACGTCACGCCGGGAGGGTCCGGCCGGAGTCGCCCATGCTTGGACTACGCCTTCCTGAACTGCTTGTCATTCTCTTCATCGTCATTCTGATCTTCGGTGCGAACCGCCTGCCCGACCTTGCAAAGGGTATTGGCAAGAGCATCAAGAACTTCAAGGAAGCCAGCAAGGAAGGCTCCGACAGCGGCAAGAACGGCTAGAGCACCACGCGGACGTCGCCCGCCCGCCGGGTCACACGTTCCCGATCGAGCCATTCCAGCAAAGGTATCGCGTGCTTTCGGGTCAACCCGAAGCGTGACTTGAACGTCGGCACATCGAATGTCACGCGCGCGTCGGCGGCCTGCCCCACCCGCTGCGATCTCACAGCCGACTTCAGCGCTCCGAGGGCATCCTGATGAAACAACAGGCCGCCGGTGCGGATGATGCGCTTCTCTCGAAGCAGCCATTGAATCGCACGGTCGACGTCCTGCGTTCTGACACCGAGCAGCACCGCGAGTTCGGCAGCATCGGGCGGCGACAGCGCCCCGTCACGAAGCACGTGCTCGAGTCGTCCGTGCAGTTCCTGCTCCGCAGTCGACGCGGTCGGCGTGTGGCTGGCCAGCGCCACGCGATCCTTCCCTCGCACGAGTCCTCTCGCGGCGAGCCGTTGGAGGACCACAGCGACCAGCTCGGGCGGCGCGTGCCCGCCGCGTCCGCGTATCGCGCCCGGGCTGAGCCCGGGATCGAGCGGATGGCTGCGATGGAATTCCTCCAGCGCGGATACGACGAGTGCTTCCCAGCGTGAGACAACCTCCGCATCGACCGCCCGATCGGCCACCCGCACCGCGGCACCGCCTGCAATGGCACCTTCGAAGGCCTCGGCGGCGCCCGCCTGGTCGAGGCCGCAGCGCCTCACGAGATCGCGAACGCCGATACCAACCTCGCCGCGCTCCTGCAGCACGAGATTGATCGGCGGGTCTGGGCGGGCAAGCTGCTGAAATCTCTCCAGCGCGGCATCCCGCCTCAGACCGGCGACCGGCGGCTCCGGATCGAGAACGCTCGCGCCGGCAACGGTCGTGAGTGGAGACCCGGCTCGCAGAATCAGCCGATCTCCTCGCGTCAGGACAACTGGAGATTCGAAACGAAGCCGCGCGAACGCCACCGCACCGGCAGCGACCTCCACGCGCGAGTCACCGGGGCGCACGGGCATCCACTCTGCAGACGCGCGTTGACGCGTTGCCGCAATCGAGACGCGCGCGTTGGTCTCGCCTGACCCCGCATGAATTCGCACACGCGCGCCGTGGCGCAGCGGCGGCACTCCCGCGATCAATTCGAGTTCGACGTCGGCACGGTTCGAGGTGGTGAGCGCGCTCTCAGAGGCGAGCGTCTGCCCGCGGCGCAGGTCGCGCGTCTCGATGTCCGCGAGATTCACGGCGACCCGCTGCGGCGCTTCAGCACGGGCCACTTTCTCGCCGTCGACCTGGACGCCGCGCACTCTGGCGCTGCGCGAGTCCGGAAGAATGGTCAGCGTGTCGCCCTCGGCGATACGGCCCGAAACGAGCGTTCCAGTGACGACGGCTCCGAAGCCCCTGATGGTGAACGCTCGATCGATGGGCAAACGGGCGATGCCCTCGCGCTGTTGGCGTGGCGGACGTCCGGCCAGCGCCGCGATGGCGGCGGAAAGTTCGTTCAGCCCATGCCCCTTCGTCGCTGACACTTCGACCATCGAGGCATCTTCGAGAAAGCTGCCCGCAACGAGATGCTGAACTTCCGACCGTGCATGTGCGACAGCCGCGGCGCCGGCGACGTCGGTCTTCGTCAGTGCGATTACGCCGCGATCCAGCCCGAGCAGGCGGCAGATCTGAAAGTGCTCCCTCGTCTGCGGGCGAACGCTCTCGTTGACATCGACGACAAGTAGCACGGCGTCGATGCCGCTCGCGCCGGCCAGCATGTTCCTCACGAATCGTTCGTGCCCCGGCACATCGACAAAGGCGATCCGCGTCGTACCGTGGGTGAACTGGGCAAAGCCAAGATCGATCGTGATCCCGCGCGCCTGCTCCTCTTTCAGCCGATCGGGATCGGTTCCGGTGAGCGCCTTCACCAGCGCGCTCTTGCCGTGATCGATGTGCCCTGCGGTACCGATGACGATTGAGTTCACTCTGTTCCCGTGCCCGCCGTCGCGCTGGGCGCGATGGCGGGCGAGCTGTTCCTGTGTTCCTGTTGCCGTCGTTATCGTCGCTGGCGTCGTTTGCCTCGTTCGCCTCGCCCCGGCCGGTTGCGGCTTCGACTCGAATCCGGCCGCCCTGCGCCGTCCCGTTTCGGCCGGGCACTCGACGTGCGCGAGCCGCGATTGCGTTCGGATCGGCGGACGAGGTCGAGTATCTCCGTCAGTCCGAGGTCGATCTGCCGGCGCTCCATGTCCACGCGAATCACCTGGACCCGCACTTTGTCGCCGAGCCGGTACACGCGGCCGTTCTTCTCGCCCCGTAACACGTGCGCCCGTTCGACGAACCGGTAGTAGTCATCGGCCATCGTCGAGACGTGAACCATGCCTTCGACAAAGTGCTCGACGAGCTCGATGAACAGTCCGAAGGCACTCACACCGGTGATGTAGCCCTCGAACTCGTCGCCGACCTTGTCGGCCATGAACCGGACTTTCTTCCACTGGACGAGCTCGCGCTCGGCGTCGTTGGCCCGGCGCTCGCGCTCCGACGTGTGGCGCGCGGCTTCCGGAAGATCCTCCGCCATTTCGAGGCGGCTCTCCGCATCCAGTCCCTTGCGTGATGCCCGCAACGAGCGATGCACGACGAGGTCCGGATAGCGGCGGATCGGCGACGTGAAGTGCGTATAGCTCTCGGCCGCGAGGCCGAAGTGGCCGAGGTTCTCCGGATCGTACCGGGCCTTCTGCATCGTCCTCAACATCAGAAAAGCGATCGGCCGCTCCTCCGGCTTGCCCGAGATCTTGTCGACGAGCTTCTGGAAATCCCGAGGCGCCAGTTCCTCGCCGGCCTTGCCCAGGCCGTAACCCAGAGTCGAGATGAACTCCTCGAAGATCTCGACCTTCGCGGGATCGGGATCCTCGTGCACGCGATAGAGCGTCGGCGCCCCAATCTTGTCCAGATGCGCCGCCACCGTTTCGTTCGCGAGCAGCATGAACTCCTCGATCAGCCGGTGGGCGACGTTGCGTTCCGACGCGACGATGGCTTCGACGAGCCCGGCTTCGTCCAGCACGATCTTGGATTCCTGGAGGTCGAAGTCGATCGAGCCGCGGCGGCGCCGCCGGCTGTTGAGGATTGCAAACAGTTCGTGCATCCGCTCGAACATCGGCACGAGCGGGCGGTAGCGCTCGATCATCTCCGGATCACGGTCCGTCAGAACCGCATTGACGGCGGTGTACGTCATCCGCTCGCGGCTGTGAATCACGCCGTCGTGCATCTCGTACCGGAGCACCGAGCCGTTGCGCCGGTCCACTTCCATGAGGCACGACTGGACCAGACGATCGACGTGCGGGTTGAGGCTGCACAGGCCCGTCGACAATTCGTGCGGAAACATGTGCACGGCGCGCTCCGGGAAGTACACGGACGTGGAACGCTCGTAGGCCTCCTCGTCCAGCGCGCTGCCCTCGACGACGTAGTGCGAAACGTCCGCGATGTGAACACCCAGCCAGAAGTTCCCGTTCGGCAGGCGATCGATCGAGATCGCATCGTCGAAATCACGCGCGGTCTCGCCGTCGATCGTCACGGTCGGCCAGCTCCTGAAGTCGGTGCGGCCCGCGGCGTCGCGCTCGCGGACCGACGACCCGAGACGCTTCGCCTCGGTAACGGCCGCTTCGGAGTGTGCGTCGTTCAGGTTGTACTTGCGGATGATGACCGCGGTATCCACGCCTGGCGCATCGATTGGCCCGAGCACCTCGACCACGCGTCCCAGCGCGGGCCGCGTCGCCGTCGGGAACCGCGTGATCTCGACCGTCACCATTTCCCCGGGCGCCGCGCCCTTCGTTTCGCCGGACGGAACCTGCACGTCCAGCGTCAGCCGCCTGTCGAATGGCACCACCAGGCCGAGGCCGCTGTCGTCCACCTCATAGCGGCCGACGACCTTCTGTGTCGCCCGCTCGAGGATGCGGAGGATTCGTCCTTCCGGTCGATCCGAGTCCTCCGCCCGTTCCAGGCGCACGACAACGCGGTCGCCGTGCATTGCCTGATTGAGGTTGTTGCCGGCGATGAAAATGCCCTTGGGCGATTTCGTCGATCCGTCCTCGGGATCGACAAACGCGAAGCCGCGCGGATTCGTCGAGACGCGCCCGACCACCAGGTTCATGCGGTCGGGCAGGCCGAAGCGATGCCCGCGGATCTCCACGAGCTCGCCGGCGCCCACGAGCGACCGCAGCCGCCGCTTGAACGTCGCGTGTTCGTCACGGCCGACCTTCAGCAGGCGAATCAGTTCTTTCGCGGTCGCGGGGTGGTCCACGCGCTCGCGAATCATCTTCAGGACCTCTTCATCGGTCCACATTTCGTTCAGTCTATCCATTAATCAGCTCTACCCAACCTAGTTGATGAGCCCGGCGTCTACTCCCGCAGTGACGGGCACCGTCGCCGAACTCTTGTCGTTTCCTCTTGAGCCGGGCTCGACCCACACTGCGACCTCGCCTTATCAAGGCTCAGAGACGCCCGACGTCCAGGCGTTGATTGCGCTGGCGCGCTCCGGTGATCAGGCCGCGTTCGGCCGGCTCGTCGATCTCTATCAGCGTGTCGCTGTCCGCACTGCGCTTGCCGCCGTCGGGCGCCGCGAGGATGCCGAGGATGTTGCTCAGGAGGCGTTCCTGATGGCTTGGCGCAAGCTCGGCGCCTTCCGCGGTGAGGCCTCGTTTCGAACGTGGCTCCTGACCATCGTCTGGCGCAAGGCCCTCGACCGCCGCAGGACACAGCTGCTCTGGTGGCGACGCACCGCGCCCCATCCTGAGACCGAGCCCTTCGAGAGCATTCCGGGAGCAGCCGCGACTCCCGAGCGTGAAGCCGTCGCGCGCGATTCGGCCCGCCGCGTGCGACAGGAAATCTCGAATCTCTCGCCCACTCTTCGCGACACGCTGCTCCTGGCGGCGTCCGGCGAATACACCTACGAACAGATCGCTGAAGTTCTCGGCGTCCCACTCGGCACGATCAAGTGGCGGGTTTCCGAAGCACGGCGGCGGATCAGTGAGAGGCTCGGACGATGAAGTCAACGACACCGCTTGCTGTCGACGATCTGGTCGACCTCGTCGCTCGCGAGATGACCGAGGTCGCCAGCGTTGACCTCACGACGCATGTGCTCGCCCGGCTCGAGCCACGTCCGGTGGCCTCCATCTGGCTTCGACTCGCCGCCGGTGGCGGTGTCGCCGCCGCAGCCGTCGTGATGCTCGTACTCTGGTGGCCGCGTTCGCAGCCTCCACTTGGTAACAGAGTCGCGAGCCCCGCCGAACTTGTAACGACGACGACTGCTCCTGGACCTGAGACGGTCGTCGCCGACCGGCTGCCCATCGAATCCAGGGCGCTTCGATCGCCGGGCATTTCGGCGGAGGACGCAGCCTGGCTCGCGCGCGCCGTACCACCGCTGCCGCCAACGCCTCCCATCTCGATCGACCCGATCCAACCGGTGCCCCTGTCGATCGCTCCAATCAGCGTCCAACCGCTCGACCCGCAGGCGATTGAGGTGCCTGCCATCGACGTCCGCAATTCCGGCGGGCGATAGCGCCGGACCTGGTTCTGTAAGGAGACACATGCGACGACTGATCCTTGCTCTCTCGTTTTCTCTGATGCTCGCGCCGGCGATTGCGGCGCAGCAATTGCCGTCAACTGTGCCGCCGCAGACACAACCGCCATCACGAGTTGGCGGACCGCCGACCACGCCCTCGGTTGTGCCGCCGATCACAGCCACCCCTGGGCAGCAGGGAGCGCAGGGACAGCGACCGGGGACGACACCCCCGACCATGCCGCCGTCGCTGGCTGCAGTGGCTGGCCTCCAAGCCGGCAGCATGCAAAACGTGCAACTCGCGATCAGGATCTCGGACTCATTCAGTTCAGAAGTGCAGACGACGAAAACAGTGACAATGCTCGTAGCGGACTACCAGTCGGGTCAGATTCGATCGAGCGTTGGCGAAAGCCTGATCAACGTCGATGCACGGCCGGCGATTCAGCGTGATGGCCGGATCAAGCTTCAACTGACTGTCGAGTACCGGCCTGACCTCATGGCGGAACAATATGAGCAGCTGGCCAAGGCCTCCAAGGGCAGCGGTGTCCGAGTGACGATGCTGACCGAATCGCTCACACTGATGGTCGCGGACGGCAAGCCGACGCTGGTCTCGCAATCGTCGGACCCGCGCGGGGATCGTAAGGTTTCGTTGGAGGTAACAGCGACGATTGTGAAGTGAGCGGCCTTTCGAACTTCGAACTTCGAACTTCCCTAATGGAACGTGCGGGGCTCGGAAAACGCTGAAAGCTTTGTGACCGCGTCAAACTGCTTGAGGAGTTGCCCGACCACCTCGCACGCGTCATCCCGCCTGGACAATTCCTCCATCTGACGGAGGATGCGGCCGAGCGCCTCCTCGGCCTGCGTAATTGCGCGATCAGAGTAGTACTCCCGGTACTGTTCGAGGCACTGGTGATGTTTCAGAAACTCTTCGCGGAAGAACTCGGCGAGACACTGACACGGAGAACCGCCGTAAAGCGGCCGGGGTAAACCACCAAACTCGGACGTAATCGCGCGGTGTTTCGCGGGCATCTCAGGGGGCGCAAACTCAGTGTGCGGCAGGTCACCCTTCAGTGTCAAACCCGACCAGTTCAGGCGCCGTTGACGGCCCGCCGCACCAGCTCGCTGGCGAGCTTCGGGTTGGCCTTTCCACCTGTGCGTTTCATCACCTGACCGACGAGAAAACCCATCACGCTGGTCTTGCCCGTGCGCACCTGCTCGACCTCGCGCGGGTGCGCCGCGAGTATTTCCGTGACGATCTCGAGGAGCGCGCTTTCATCGCCGATCTGCGCCAGTCCCTCGGTCTGCACGATCTCGGATGCAGCGCGCCCGGTTTCCCACATCTGCTCGAATACCTGCTTGCCGACGGAGGTGCTGATGACACCACGCTCGACAAGAGCGACGAGCTCGGCAAGGGCACGCGGCGCGACCGGACAGCGTCCGATGTCATCGACACCCGTTTCCTTCAACTTGCGCCGCACTTCGCCCTGGATCCAGTTGCCGGCGGTCTTGGGTGGCGCCCCTGCGGCAACCATCGCCTCGAAGTACGCTGCGCCGCCTTCGAGCAGCCGGGCGATGACGTTGGCGTCGTACTCGGACAGCCCGAACTCGCGCACGAACCGTCTGACGCGGGCGGCCGGCAACTCCGGCAGCGCCGCCCGAATCTCCTCGACGCGGGCCGGCTCCACCACCAGTGGCGGCAGGTCCGGCTCCGGGAAATACCGGTAGTCGTGCGCCTCTTCCTTGCTGCGCATCGAGAAGGTCTCGCCGCGATTGGCGTCCCAGAGCCGTGTTTCCTGCACGACGCGCCCGCCACTCTCAACGGTGGCAATCTGGCGGCCGATCTCGAACTCCAGAGCCTTCTGCAGGAACTTGAACGAGTTGACGTTCTTCACTTCCGCTTTTGTACCGAGTGTCGCGGTACCGGCCGGCCGAACGGACACGTTGGCGTCGCAGCGCAGGCTGCCCTCCTCCATGTTGCCGTCGTTCACGCCCAGCGCGACGACGATCTCGCGGATGCGCGAAAAACACTCGGCGGCGTCGGCCGCGGATCGCAGGTCCGGCTCCGTGACGATCTCGATCAGCGGCACTCCCGCGCGGTTGAAGTCCAGGTACGTCGCGCGATCGGAATCCGGGAATCCGTGATGCAGCGACTTGCCCGCGTCCTCCTCCATGTGCACGCGCGTCACACGGACCCTGACAGCCTGCCCGCCCTCGGGCGACGCGAATTCAACCGCGCCCTCACTTGCGAGCGGGCGGTCGTACTGGGAAATCTGATAGCCCTTCGGCAGGTCGGGATAGAAGTAGTTCTTGCGCGCGAAGATCGAAGTCCCGTTGATGCGGCAGCCGAGCGCGAGCGAGGCTCTAATGGCGAACTCGACGGCGCGCGCGTTCAGCACCGGCAGCGCCCCTGGCAGCCCGAGACAGACGGGACACACGGCGGTGTTCGGTGCAGCGCCGAACGTCGTCGCACAGCCGCAGAAGATCTTTGTGTTGGTCAGGAGTTGAGCGTGGATCTCGAGACCGATGACCGCTTCGAAGGCCATCGCGGGATCTTAGTTCACACATGAAGCAGTGACGCCAATGAAGTGTTCTTTGGGATTTCCCAAAGCCTCTTCACTACCTCCCTTGCTTCATGTGTTCTCTTGCACTAGCCCTTTGGCCCCGCGGCTTTGACCGCCGGTGACGCCGTCGCCTCGAACGTCTTGAAGTTATCCACGAACATCTTCGCGAGCTTGGCGGCCTGCGCGTCGTAGGCCGCCTTGTCGGACCAGGTGTTCCGGGGATTGAGGACTTCGGCCGGCACACCAGGGCAGCTCACCGGCACGTCGAGATTGAAGATCGGATCGCGCTCGACGGCAACGTTGTCGAGCGCGCCGGAGAGCGCCGCATTGATCATCGCGCGCGTGTGCGCGATCTTCATCCGCTTTCCGACGCCAAAGGCGCCCCCGGTCCATCCCGTGTTCACGAGCCAGACGTGGCTCTTGTGCCTGGCGATGCGGTCGCCCAGCAGCTTCGCGTATACGTTCGGATCCCACACCATGAACGGCGCGCCGAAGCACGTGCTGAACGTCGCCTTGGGCTCGGTGACGCCGCGCTCGGTCCCGGCCACCTTTGCGGTGTAGCCGGAGAGGAAGTGGTACATCGCGGCCTCCGGCGAGAGGCGCGCGATCGGGGGCAGTACGCCAAACGCGTCCGCGGTCAGCATCACGACGTTCGTCGGATGGCCGCCGCGGCCGGACGGCACCGAATTGCCGATGAAGTTCAGCGGATAGGCGCCGCGCGTGTTCTCGGTCGCCTTGTCGTCGTTCAAATCGAGCGCCCGCGTCACGGGATCGAACGTGACGTTCTCGAGCACCGTCCCGAATCGCTGCGTCGTCGCGTAGATCTGCGGCTCGGCCTCGGCCGAGAGTCGAATCATCTTCGCGTAGCAGCCGCCCTCGAAGTTGAAGACTCCGTCCGCGCTCCAGCCGTGCTCGTCGTCGCCGATGAGGCCGCGGTGCGGATCGCTCGACAGCGTGGTCTTGCCCGTGCCCGACAGGCCGAAGAACAGCGCGACGTCGCCCTTCTCGCCGACGTTGGCCGAGCAGTGCATCGGCATGGTGTCCCGGAGCGGCAGCAGGTAGTTCATGACGGTGAAGATCGACTTCTTGATCTCGCCCGCGTAGTTCGTGCCGCCGATGATCACCAGCTTCTTCCCGAAGTTCAGCAGGATGAACGTCTCGGAGTTGGTCTTGTCCGTCGCCGGATTCGCTTTGAAACCCGGCAGATCGATCACCGTGAACTGGGGCTCGTGCCGGGCGCGCTTCGCGGCATCCGGCTCGGGAATGAACATGTGCCGCGCAAACAGGTTGTGCCAGGCGCGCTCGGTGATGATGCGCACGGGCAGCCGGTACGCGGGATCAGCGCCAGCCCAGCAATCCTGCACGAACAGTTCCTTGCCCTGGGCGTACGCCTGCATCTTCGCGAGAATCGCGTCGAACGACGCTTCGTCAATCGCGCGGTTGACCTTGCCCCACGCCACGTGATCCTTGCTCGATGGCTCCGAAACCACGAACTTGTCGTTGGGAGAGCGCCCGGTGTGCTGACCCGTGCTGCAGATGAGGGGCCCGTCTATCGAGATGACGCCCTCGCCGCGCTTGACGGCTTCTTCATAGAGCGCTGCCACGCCGAGGTTCCAGAAGACCTTCGACGCCCCCTGCAATCCGACTGCATCGAGTCCCACTTTCCTATCTTCGGCCCGCTCCATCTGTGACACCTGCGACATAACTCTCCTTCAGCCCACCGACAAACGACCCATGATAACCAACCTTGCCGGAGGCCGTCATCTGCTTGTCCTGACTAGAGTTGTCGGCACTCCTTTCCGATACAACAGGTGATGTCGGCCCGTTCGATCCGGATCCTCCCCGCGGCCATCGTCGCCGGTTTGGCGACCCTCGGGGCGGCATGCGCCGCGGGACCTGGTACGGCACCGGTATTCTTGAGGCCGGCCTCCCGCGTGGTTCTTCCCGAACGCGTCCTGGTCCGCACGGGGGGCAGGATTGTTTCTGTCGACCTCGAGTCCTACGTGGTGGACACGATCCTCTCGGAGGTCTCCCCGCTCAACGAGCCTGAGCCGGTCGTCGCCGGGATCTTCGAGGTGCAGGCAGTCGTCGCGAGAACGTATGCGGTCTCGCGGCTCGGCCGCCATCGCGACGAGGGCTTCGACTTGTGCGACTCGACGCACTGCCAGATCTACCAGCCGTCGCGACGCCAGTCGTCGAGATTCGCTGCCACGGCGGCGCAAGCCGTGCAGCGAACGCGCGGCCTGGTGTTGACGTACGATGCGCATCCGATTGAGGCGCTCTTCCATGCGGATTGCGGCGGTGCGACCGCATCCGCTGACGCAGTCTGGGGAGGGACGCCCGTACCCTACCTCCACACGTCCGTCGACGACCTGCCGGAACCAACGCATCGGCCGTGGCGCGTCACCGCAAAGGCCGAGCAGATCCGGAAAGCGCTGAACCTCGATCAACGGACATCCGTCGGTGCGAAGCTCGAGTCTATTACGGTTGCGTCGCGCGACTCGTCGGGACGTGCTGCGACGTTGGCCATACGCGGCGCGCGCACGGTCAACGTCCGCGGCGACGTACTTCGCGCGGTATTGAACCGGACGCTCGGCGACCGCGCTGTCCAGAGCACACTGTTCACCGTTCAACGCCAGGGCGCGGACTACGTCTTCGCCGGAGCCGGCTTCGGTCACGGCGTCGGCCTCTGCCAGCGCGGCGCCGCCGCCCGCCTCAGGCGCGGCGACTCGGTCGAAGAGGTGCTTCGGGCCTACTACACGGGCACCAAGGCGCTGCGCGGACAGTAGCGACACACGGCAACCAGCAACCTACAACCTGCAAGTTCGGGCAGAACCCGGAACCAGACACCCGAACCCGAAACCCTGAACCTGGCACCCTGAACCGGTAAACGCTAGTACCCTAGAGCCGTATCCCATGTCAGGAGCGGGAGACGGCTTGAACGGCCGAGAGGCGGACGCCAGGGTCGCGGTGGAGATTAAAGCCCTCCAGGCCGCCGGCCGATTGGAGGAGGCGCGCGACCGATTCGCGGAGCTGGTGACCCGTCATCAGCGTCGCGCGGCGCGGATTGCCTACCATTACGTCCGCGATTCGGCCGACGCTGATGAGGCGGTGCAGGACGCGTTCGTCAAGGCCTACACCCACATCGGCACGTTCCGCGAGGAGCTGCCCTTCGAGGTGTGGTTTACGCGCATCCTGATCAACGGATGCCTTGACCGCCTCAAGCAGCGGAAGCGCCGGGAAAAGTGGATCGCCCCGGTGACCATCGATCCGTCGGGCGTGGAGAGGAACCCGGCCGAGTTCGTACCCGCGCGTGGGCCGAGCCCCGAGGAGCACGTCCTGCGCGAGGAGCGCCGGCGTCGTCTGCACGAAGCACTTGGACAGCTGCCAGAGCGTCAGCGTCTGGTGTTCATGCTGAGTCAGTTTGAAGGTCGTTCGTCGCGTGAAGTGAGCGGACTCACCGGACTCAACGAGTCCACGGTTCGCGTGCATTTGTTCCGTGCTATCCGGCGGTTGAGAGGCATTCTCGGAAAGACGTCCTCGAAGACCGGCGTGCGTGGCGGGAGGGTAAGTCGTGCGGCTCATTGATTTCGTTGTGCGCCAGGGACATCTGTCCGAACAGGCATTGATCGAAGCAGTCGCGGGTGGCGAACGCCCGGCTCACATCGATCGATGCGACATCTGCGCCGAGCGTGCGGTGGCCATCGGCCGCTGGATGGATGAAGTGCAGCGCGAGGGCGCCGAAGCCGCTGACGCGGTGTTCACGCCGGAGCGGCTCGCCGCCCAGCAGTCCCAGATCCTTCGCCGGCTCGAGCAGATCGACAACCCGGGCCGGGTCATCGCGTTCCCGGCTGCCAGCCGCTCAGAACGTGCGGCCGGCGGCCGCCGCGTCTCCGCGTCCTGGGTCGGCGTGGCCGCCGCGGCTGGACTTGTCATCGGAATCGTCGGCGGCCAGATGAGTGCCCGCCTGAATCAGCCCGTCGTCCCGGTACCGCAGACGGCGGATGCCCAGGGTGCGCCTGTCGATTCGCAGTTCCTGGATCAGTCCTACGACCAGAGCACGATCTCCGCATTCGAGGCTGTGGACGAGATGACCCCGCGACTGATCCAGGCCTCGAACCGGAACGGAGGGTAAAATAGGCGGCTGGTGCCGCCAATCATCTTCCGCAAGGGCCTCGACCTCAAGGAGGCCGTCGCAGCGGACCTTTCCGCGGCGTACCACTCCTCAATCGTCGAAGAAGTGCGTGCCGCCGGGTTTACGCGGAAGACCGGCCGGCTGACCGTCCATCTCGCCCGCGAATTTGGGTTCTGCTACGGAGTCGATCGAGCGGTCGACTACGCGTACCAGACACGCAAGCGGTTCCCGGACAAACAGGTCTTCCTGACCGGCGAGATCATTCACAACCCGCACGTGAACGATCAATTGCGCGGCAAGGGCATCCGCATCCTCACGGATCCCGGAGAGGACCGCACGACGCTCAGCCCGGACGACGTGGTCATCCTTCCCGCGTTTGGCGTCTCGATCAGTGAGCTCGCGTCGCTTCAACGCCAGGGCTGCACGTTGGTTGACACGACGTGCGGATCGGTGCTGAACGTCTGGAAGAACGTCCGGCGCTACGCGCAGGAAGGCTTTACCGCGGTCATTCACGGCAAGGTGCATCACGAGGAAACTCGGGCGACCGCGTCGCAGGCGACCGACTTCCCCAATGGCCACTTCCTCATCGTTCGCGACCACGCGGAAGCGGAGGTCGCGTGCGACTTCATCAGGCACGGCGGCGACTCGGCCGCGTTCATCGCGCGCTTCGGTGACGCACTCTCGGCGGGGTTCGATCCGGTTCGCCATCTGGAGCGCGTCGGCTGCGCCAATCAGACGACGATGCTGATGAGCGAATCGCTGGAAATCGGCGAGATGTTCCGCAAGGCAATGCGCGACCGGTACGGCGAAGGCGAACTCCCGGCCAGGTTCCGCGCCTTCGACACCATCTGCAGCGCCACGCAGGAACGGCAGGACGCCGTCGTCGCCCTGCTTGACGCCGAGGCCCTCACGATGGCGGTGGTGATCGGGGGCTACAACAGCAGCAATACCTGCAATCTCGCCAGAATCTGCGCTGAGCGCGTGCCGACGTACCACATCTCGGACCCCGACTGCCTGGTCTCAGGCGACAGCATCCGGCACCGGCCAATCGGGGCGCCCTCGACGGCGTCCGTTCACGAGGAAACCAGCACCGGCTGGCTGCCTCCGGGGCCCCTGGTGATTGGACTCACGGCCGGGGCGTCCACCCCAAATAACATCGTCGGACAGGTCATCGAGCGCCTGGAAACCCTGGCTGGAGCCGCCGGGTCCGTAAACATCGCCCCGAATTCCGGCGTAAACCGAGCGTGAAGTTGAGACTCCCGCAGGCCGTTCGTTTGCTCGCCGTTTTCGGCCTGTTTGCCGCGGTTCCCGTGATTGCGTTCGAGCAGCGGTTCATCGGGGCACCCAATGCCCAGCGCGGCGGCAACGTCCAGTCCCAGCAGCCTCCCCCGGCCCAGACCCCGGCCCCGCGGCCGGCGGCTGAATCCGCCCAGAACCAGAGTCCCGGCTCCTGGGAATGGTGGAAGGACGAAGCCATCAAGAAGGAGCTACGGCTCACGGACAAGCAGGTCCGCGATATCAGCCGGATCTACGACTCGCGCGTCCGTGACATGAAGCCGGTGAATGACGCCTTGCAGAAGGAACGCGCCGAGCAGGAGAAGATGGCGAGTGAGCGGCTGGTCGACGTGGCCGTTTTCGCCATCCAGGTCAACCGTGTTGAAGCGCTGCGGACGGAACTCTTTAAGTCGCGCAACGTCATGCTCTACGCAATATCGCGACAGTTGACGGCCGAACAGCACACGAAACTCGTTGAAATCCGCAGCCGGCGATTCGCCGCAGGCCGCCGGGGTGGCGGCGCCCGCTGGTAACAACTTCGCGCGTCGAACATGATACTTTCTCGCGGTTCGGCACCATGTCGCCGGCCCGCAATTACTGGAGCAGACAGGCAATGACTCGAACGTTCCGAATGTTGAACGTATTCACCTTGGTCGCCGTGATGACCGCATCCGTCAGCGCAGCCGGCCAGCAACCCGCCGCGACCACAGCTCAGACCCAGGGACCGGCGGCGAGCGTACCCGCCCCGATCCAGGCGCAGGCCACCGACCGCTATGAAGTCGGTCAGGCGCGCCCGCCCATCGTCGAGGGCTCGAAGCTTCGGGAGCTGACGCTCGATCAGGCTTATGCCATCGCGCTCGAGAAGAACCTCGACTTGAAGAGCGCGCGGATGAATCCGCAGCTGGTGGACTACCAGTTGCAGGGCGCGCGCGCGGCGTTCCTGCCGACGTTCAATAGTGACTACAGTTACCGCAATTCACAGTCTCCCTCGAACAACGCGCTCGAAGGCGTCGCCAACCTGACAAACACCACGCAGGGCTACAACGGGCGGTGGAATCAGACGCTGCCCTGGTACGGCACGACGTTCTCGGCACAGTTCACCAACGGACGATCGGCTACGAACGACATCACGCGCCGGGTCAACCCGTCGTTCTCGTCAGGCCTCTCGTTCTCGGCCAGCATGCCGCTGCTTGCGGGCTTCAAGATCGATGGCACGCGCAATCAGCTGCGCACGCTTCCGGTACAGCGGCAGATCGCGGACATCAATCTCGTCGCCTCCATCGAGAATACGAAGAACAGCGTGCGGACGGCTTACTGGTCGCTTCGCTCCGCGATCGAGCAGATTGAGATCAACCGTCGCGCCCTCGAGATCGCGAAGAAGTCGTACGACGACAGCATGCTGAAAGTGGAAATCGGGACGATGGCGCCGATCGACACGACGCAGTTCGAGACGGCACTGGCCAATGCCGAACAGTCATACCTCGCCTCGCAGATTGGGTGGCGCACGGCCGAGCTCAACTTCAAGCGCCTGCTCGTGACCGGTATCGACGACGAGCTGTACCTGATGACGATCAATCCGACGGACAAGCCGTCGTTGTCGGTGCAGAGCGTGGACATCCAGGCGGCGGTCACGAAGGCGCTCGCCGAGCGCACGGACATCGTCGTCGCCCGCCGCAACGTCGACATCAACCGGTTGAACCTCGAAATCACGCAGGGCGCGCTCAAGCCCAACCTGAGCCTGAGCGGTGGATACAGCGCCTCCGGCCAGGGCGGACCGACGAAGACCACGACGGGCGGCGTCACCAGCGTCATTCCCGGCGGCTACTTTGACGCGCTGCGATCGGCTTCGACGTTCGAACTTCCGACCTGGAACATCGGCTTCAACTTCACCTACCCGCTGGGTATGCGGTCGGCCAAGGCCGCCTACGCGCGCGCCGTCCTGCAGATCGATCAGACGCTGGTCACGATTAAGGCGCAGGAGCTGACGATTTCGACGGCGGTCATCAATGCCGGGCTTAACGTCGAGAACACCTACAAGCTCTACCAGGCGTCGGTGAAGTCGCGCGAAGCGGCTGAGAAGAACGCCGCCGCGGCGCAGGTGCGCTTCGACAACGGCATGCTGACGAATTTCGAAGTGGTCACGATCCAGAACCAGCTGACCCAGTCTCGCCTCACGGAGCTCGGCCGCCTCATCAACTACGTGAACGCCATCGCCGAGTTCGAGCGTGTGCAGAAGGTCGGGGCCGGCGGCTAGTGCGAAAGGCTCTCGTCGTCCTGTTGCTTGCCGCCGCCGGATCGGCCGGCGTCTGGTATTACCGGTCTTCATCTGACGCCGCGGCGGCCCCGGCCGCCGGCGGCGCGGGCGCCAATGCGGGCGCGGGCGGCCGCGCTGGCGGAACTCCCGGCCGCGGCGCCGGCGCGGGCCGCACTCCGATGACCGTCGAGCTGGCGCCGGCGACGCGCCAGGAAGTCGTCGACTACATCACCGTCGTCGGCAATCTCATCGGCGAGGCGACCGTCGACATCGTTCCACGCGTCGCCGGACGCATCGATTCGATGAACGTCAAGCTCGGCGATCGCGTGGGAAAGGGCCAGCCAGTCGCCAAGATTGAGGATCGGGAGATCCGCGAGCAGATCAATCAGGCGCAGGCGACCCTCGACGTGAACAAGGCCAACGTCGCGCAGCGCGAGAACGACGTCCAGGTGCAGCAGCTCGCACTCGATCGCGCCAAGACGAGTCTCGAGAAGGGCCTGACCGCACGGCAGAATTTCGAAGACGCGGAAGCCCGCTACAACAACAGCATCTCGCAGCTCAACGTCGCGAAGGCGCAGCAGTCGCAGACGCAGTTCCGCATCGATGAGCTGCGCATCACGCTCTCCAACACCACCGTCGTTTCGCCCACGGGCGGCTTCATCAGCCGCCGGATGCTGGACCCGGGCGCCTTCGCGAACGCCAACACGGTCCTGCTGACGGTCGTGGACATCGACACCGTGCGGCTCGTCGCGAACCTTGTGGAAAAGGGCTTCAAGAAAGTCGTGCCGGGCGTCGAAGCCAAAGTCCAGGTGGACACGTTCGCCGGCGAGGACTTCACCGGCCGCGTGAGCCGCGTGGCGCCGGTGTTCGATCCGGCCACGCGCACGGCGCAGATGGAAATCGAAGTACCGAATCCCGGCTTCCGCCTGAAACCGGGCATGTACGCGCGCGTGCGTCTCACCGTGGAGCGTAAGCCGAATGCCTTGACGGTTCCGCGCAACGCCGTCGTCGATCTCGAAGGCAAACGCGGCGTATTCCTTGTCAACGAGGGTGTCGCGAAGTTCATCGAGGTCGCGACAGGCCTCACCGACGGCGATCGGATGGAGGTGCTCGGCGGCCTTCAGGACGGGCAGCGCGTGATCACGACGGGCGCTCTGGCGCTGCGCGACGGTGATCGTGTCGCGCTTCCCACGGGATCGGGCCGTGGCGGTCGCGGCGGCGGCAAGGGCGGCGCCGGAGACGGCGCCGGGCGCAGCGGCGGTGGCGAGAAGCCCGGCGACGCGCAAGGTCGCGGCAAGTAGACGCCACCGGCTTCGTGGCGGTAGTAGTCACAGAAACGTCACTGGACTGAGCGCGGTCGAACGACCCACGCTCATACGGCACCAAGGACTACGGGACTAAGGATCGAGTACCAAGGACGATTTGAATGTCTATCCCCCGCATTGCGATTCAACGTCCGGTGACGATGTTCATGCTGTCGGCGGTTGTGGTGCTGCTCGGCGGCATCTCGCTGTTCCGGCTGCCGGTCGACCTCATGCCGGACGTGACCTACCCGACGATCACGGTGCGCGTCGGTTACGGCGGGGTCGGCCCTGCCGAAATCGAGCAGCTCATCGTGCGCCCGCTCGAACAGACGCTGGCGGCGGTTCCGGGTCTCGAGCAGATGAACTCGACGGCGTCCGAAGGGTCCGGCACGGTCCGCCTCAATTTCGCCTGGGGCACGAACCTGAACGAGGCCGCCGACGAAATCCGCACTCGAATCGATCGCGTGCGCGGCCGCTTCCCCACTGAATCCGATCCGCCGAACATCTCCAAGTTCGATGCGGCCTCGTCTCCGATCATGCAGATCGGCGTCGAGGGCGACTTCGACCGCGTGACGCTCCGCGAAATGGCCGAAATCGACCTCGCGCCGCGACTCGAGCGGGTCGAGGGCGTGGCGGCCGTCACGGTCCAGGGCGGACTCCGGCGCCAGATTCACATCGAGCTTTCGAAGGAAAAAATCACGGCGCTCGACCTCGCCGTCGATCGCGTCATTCAGACGATCCGCTCGGAGAATCAGAACGTGCCCCTCGGCGAAATCCTCGAGGGCGACACGAACTACCTGCTCCGCAGCCCCGGCGAATTCCGCAGCCTCGATCAGATCCGCGACCTGGTCGTCCAGACGAAGGGCGGCGTTCCCGTGTATCTGCGCGACATCGCGGAGATCAAGGACACGACCGAGGACCTTCGCTCCTTCACGCGCATCAACAAGAAGCCCGGCGTCCGGCTTCAGGTCTCGAAGCAGTCCGGCAAGAACACCGTCGCGATCGCCGAGGGCCTCCGCGCCGAAGTCGCGCGCATCAACCGCGACTTCCGCAACCTCAACCTCACCGTCCTCGACGACCAGGCGAAGTTCATCGAGCGCTCGATCAACGCCGTCAAGGAACACGTGTACGTCGGCGCGTTCCTCGTCATCGGCATCATCTTCTTCTTCCTGCGGAACATCCGCTCCACGTTGATCATCTGCCTGTCGATTCCGATCTCGGTCATCGGCACCTTCGCGCTGCTCTACTTCGCCGGCTTCACGTTGAACACGATGACGTTCGGCGGTCTCGCGCTCGGCATAGGCATGGTCGTCGACGCATCGATCGTCGTGCTCGAGAACACCGTCAGGCACATGGAGCACGGCAAGCCGCGCATGCAGGCGGCGATCGAGGGATCTGAAGAAGTCTGGTCCGCGATTCTGGCCTCGACGTTGACGCACATCGCGGTGTTCGTTCCCCTGCTGTTCCTCTCGGGCGTCTCGAGCATCCTGTTCGTGCAGCTCTCGATCGTCGTCATGTTCTCGCTCGCGATGTCGCTCTTCGTCGCGGTCACTATCGTGCCGGTGCTCTGCTCGCGGCTGCTCAAGCTGCCGCCGCCGGTTGAACAGCGGACCGGCCTCGGCGGCCGGCTGTTCACCGCCAGCGAGAACATGCTGGAAAGAATGGATGACGGCTACCGGGCGATCGTGCACGCCGCGCTCAATCGCCGCGCCCTGGTCATCCTCGGCGCGACCGCCATTACGGTCGTCGCGTTCCTGATTCTCCCGACGATTCCGACCGAGCTCGTGCCGCAGACCGACGAGGGCGAGGTCACCGTGTCCGCGCGCCTCGCGAGCGGTATTCGTGTCGAGCGAAGCGAACAGATCGCCCAGCGGCTCGAGGAGCTCATCCAGGCCAACGTTCCCGAAATGACGACGCTCGTCAGCTCCGCGGGCGGCGGCGGCTTCATGGGCGGCACATCGTCGAGCGTCAACGTCACCGTCAAGCTCAAGCCGCGGGCGGAGCGCACGCGCACCAGCGACCAGATTGCCACCGCGCTTCGCAGCGTCGTCGTCGGCATCCCGGGCACGGCAATCACGACCCGCGCTTCCGGCGGTAATCAGCAGCTCACGCGCGCGCTGGGCGGCGGCAACACCGACAGCCGCATCGCGGTCGAAATCCGTGGCGAGGATCTCGAAGAGTCCCGCCGCGTGGCGAATGACGTTCTCGAATTGCTCAAGGACGTCGATGGCATTGCCAATCCGCAGATCGGCCGTGAGGAAGGCCGGCCCGAGATGGCCATTCGCGTGGACCGGCCCAAGGCCGCCCTGCTGGGCCTGAGCGTCTCGGGGGTCGCGAGCACCATTCGCACGAACATCAGCGGCACGCAGGCGGCCATGTTCCGTGAACGCGGCAAGGAGTTCCCCATCATCGTCCGGCTCCGGCAAGAGGACCGGGAACGCGTTGATTCCGTCAACGACGTGCTCCTTTCCACCCCGCAGGGGCTGGTGCTTCAGGCCAAGAACCTCCTGGACATGACCGCCCAGAAGGGGCCGACCCAGATAGAGCGCAAGAACCAGCAGCGTCTGCTCCGGGTCAACGCCGAGCTCGACGCCGGCACGGTGCTTGGCGATGGGGTCAAGGCCGTCCAGGCGAGGCTGCCGGAGGTAAACGTCCCCCAGGGCTTCCAGATCGGATTCGGCGCCGAGGTCGAACAGCAGGCGCAGGCCTTCAACCAGTTGCAGGTGCTGCTAATCCTAGGTGTACTCTTGGTTTACGCCGTCATGGCGTCCCAGTACGAGTCCCTGCGAGACCCCTTTATCGTGATGTTCTCGGTCCCGGTCGCGGCCATCGGCGTGGTCGGGGCGCTGAAATTGACGTCAACGTCCTTCAGCCTTCAGGCGTATATCGGAGTGATTATGCTTGGCGGGATCGTGGTCAGTAACGCGATCCTGCTGGTGGATTACACCAATATCCTGAGGCGGCGGGACGGTTTGCCGCTCCGGGAGGCCGTGGAGTTGGCGGGACGCACCCGTCTCCGCCCGATCCTCATGACCACCATCGCGACCATCCTCGGACTGGTGCCCATGTCACTGGGTCTGGGTGAAGGCGCGGAACTCCAGGCGCCTCTGGCCCGGGTGGTTATCGGAGGCCTTGCAGCTTCGACCATGGTGACGCTCGTGCTGGTCCCCGCGGTCTACACGCTGTTCGAAGAAGGATTGGCCGGATTGCGCCGCAAAGTTGGTTCGGCGCCGTCCCACTAGGGAGCCGGCGGAGCGGAGCGGGGATACTGGGGCCCCCGCGAGCGAGGCCGTTGGGGAGTCCGAGGGGCGCTAGCCCCTCGGAACTTATTAGAGACTTATGAAAAAGCTGATCGGACTCGTTGTTCTTCTGGCCGCCGGCGGCGGTGGTTGGTGGTACTACATCAAGTACGGCAGGCCGCCTGAAAAGGCGACCGTCAACTATGCGACGGTCTCCAAGGGCCGCATCGTCGAAGCCGTCACCTCCACCGGAACGCTCGAGCCGCTTCGTCGCTTCGACGTGGGCTCGCAGGTCTCCGGCACGGTCAAAGAGATTCACGCCGACTTCAACTCGCTTGTGAAGAAGGGCGACCTGCTGGCGGAGATCGACCCGTCGCTGCTCCAGGTGCAGGTCGATGTGCAGCAGGCCAACGTCGAACGGCAGAAGAGCGATATCGCCAGTCAGGAAGTGCAGCTGGAGGACCAGAAGAAGCAGTTCGAACGCACCAAGAGCCTCTTCGAGAAGGGCCTGCAGAATCAACAGCAGTACGAGGCGGCTGAGCTGGCCATCAAGACGCGCGAGGCGCAGATAGCGTCGGCGAAGAAACAGCTCGTCCAGGCTGAAGCGAACCTGAACTCGGCGCAGCTCAACGTCAGCTACACGAAGATTTACGCGCCGGCCGACGGCGTCGTCGTCGAGCGCCGCGTTGACCGTGGCCAGACGGTGCAGGCAAGCATGACGGCCCCGTCATTCTTCGTGCTCGCGACGCCGTTGGAAACGCTGAAGCTCACCGCGCTCGTGGACGAAGCCGAAATCGGCCGCATCCGCCCGGGCATGCAGGTGCTCTTCAACGTCGACGCGTACGGGCGCCGCGAGTTCAGCGGTACCGTTGATGCGGTGAGGCTGAACGCCTCGACCAACAACAACGTCGTCACCTACCCGGTGTGGATCAATGTTCCCAACGACGACCTGACGCTGCGGCCGAGCATGACGGCCAGCCTGCGTATCGTGATCTCCACGGCCGAGGATGTCGTGCGGGTGCCGAATCAGTCGCTCCGGTTCCGTCCGAACGCGGAGATCTACACGGCGCTCGGCCTGACGCCGCCGGCGCCGGGATCCGGCGGCCGCGCCGCGGGCGCGGGCAACGACGATCCGAACGCCAATGCGAACGGCAACGGCAACGGCCGTACGGGCGCGACGCCCGGTGCACGTCCCGGTGGACAAGGCGCTGGTGCGCAGCAGGGTGTTCAGGGCGGCGGCCAGCAGGGTGGGCGGCAGAATCGTCAGGGGCAAGGCGGCGGCCAGGGTGGCGGTCAGGCCGGCGGTGGTCAGCGCACGCAGGGCGGCGGCTTCGGCGGAAACCGGAGCGACCTCGCGAACATGACGCCGGAACAGCGCAAGCAGATGATGGACGCGATCGCGCGTCGTGCAGCCGGGGGCGGACAGCCGGGCGGCGGCCGCGGTGGCGCCGGCGGCGGGCGTGGCGGCAACAACCAGGGCGGACGCGGCGGCGGCCGCGGTCAGGGCCAGGGCAACCGGGGCCAGAACACCAACGCAGCCCCTGCGGCAAGGCAGGCGGACAAGATCGATGAGCTCTGGGCGCCAGTCCAGCGGACGCAGACACGCAGCCAGGTCTACACGTGGAACGAGGCGGCCAAGGAGTTGAAGATGATTCCAGTGACGCTGGGCGTCACGGACGGCAGCTTCAGCGAGCTCATCAACGGGGATCTGAAGGTCGGCGATCAGCTGGTGACGGCGGTGATCCTGCCGCTCTCGCAGCAGAAGGCGAACCCCTCGGGTAACCCGTTCGCGCCGAACCAGGGCCGGCCCGGCATGGGCGGCATGACGCCAGGCGGCGGGCCCGGCGGCGGCAATCCAGGTGGCGGTGGTGGTGGCCGAGGCGGCGGTGGTGGTGGCGGGGGTCGCGGCGGTGGCAACTAATCCTGCCCTTCCCGCAATGACGAGAACGATCGGGAACGACGCGAACGAACGCGAACTGACGGGGAGTTTCTAGGTGCCGGTTATTACGGTCAGGAACCTGACCAAGGAATATCGGATGGGTGAACACATCGTGCGCGCGTTGCGCGGTGTGTCACTCGAAATCGAGCACGGCGAGTTCGTGGCAGTGACCGGACCGTCCGGGTCCGGCAAGTCGACGTTCATGCACATCGCCGGCTGTCTCGATCGGCCGACGAGCGGCGAATACGTGCTGGACGGCAAGGACGTCTCGAAGACGCCGAAGGACGAGCTGGCACGGGTGCGCAGCGAGAAAATCGGGTTCGTGTTTCAGGGCTTCAACCTGCTCACGCGAACGACCGCGCTCGACAACGTGGAATTGCCGCTGCTCTACCGCGCGAAGAACGGTTTCAAGTCCGCCGAGCGGCACAAACGCGCGATGGCGTCCCTCGAGGCGGTCGGCCTGGGCCAGCGCTTTCACCACATGCCGAACCAGCTCTCCGGCGGTCAGCAGCAGCGCGTGGCGATCGCTCGGGCGCTCGTCAACGAGCCCTCCATGATCCTGGCCGACGAGCCGACTGGCAACCTCGACACACGCACGAGCATCGAGGTCATGGGCATCTTTCAGAAGCTCAACAAGGAACGTGGCATCACGATCCTTCTGATCACCCACGAAATGGACATCGCCGAGTACGGCACGCGGTTGATCCGCTTCCGCGACGGCCGTATCGTGGCCGACCAGGCCGTGCTGCACCGCCGCAACGCGGCCGATGAGCTCGCGGCATTGCCGCCGCCAGAGCCGGATCAGATTCCGCCGCCGGCGGAGGCTGGGGCCGCGGCGCATTAACCTATCGAACGAGCGAGGAACCGTTAAACCATGTCCCTGTTCATGACGTTTCGAATCGCCTTCAAGGCCCTGGCGCGCAATAAGCTGCGCACGGCGCTGACGATGCTTGGGATGATCATCGGCGTCGCCGCGGTCATCGCGATGGTGGCGCTGGGCTCCGGAGCGCAAGCCACGGTCGAAGCCCAGATCATGTCCACGGGAACGAACCTCATCACGGTCATGCCCGGCAACTTCACGGCGGGCGCGGCGCGTGGCGGCGGCGGTTCCAACACACGCCTGGTCGAAGCGGACGCCGCGGCGCTGCGCGAGCTGCCGAGCATCGCCATGGTCACTGAAGTTGTGTCGACGCGCCAGCAGTTGATCTACGGCAACATGAACTGGCAGACCGGCATCGAGGGTGTGAACGTCGACAATCCGGCGATCCGCTCCTGGCAGGTCCTCTACGGCGGATTCTTCACTCCCGAAGATGTCCGTTCGGCCGCCAAGGTGATCGTGCTCGGCGCCAACGTGTCGGACAATCTGTTCGGCGAGGGCGTCGACCCGACCGACACGATCATCCGCGTGCGCAATCACGTCTTCAAAGTGCTCGGTGTCATGCAGCGCAAGGGCGCCTCGGGTGGCGGCATGACGAACCAGGACGACCAGGCGTTCGTGCCGTACACGACCGTCATGAAGAAGCTGTCCGGCCAGCAGAACCTGAACCGCATCCTCGCTTCAGCGCGAAGCGCGGACGACATTGCAGGCACCAAGGCCAACGTGGAATCGACGCTCCGGCAGATGCACGCCATCGTGCCGGGCGACGCGGACGACTTCACGGTGCAGACGCAGGAAGATCAGGTCGCGCTCCGCACGCAAACGACGCAGACGATGACGTCGCTGCTTGCCGGCGTGGCATTCGTTTCGCTCGTCGTCGGTGGCATCGGTATCATGAACATCATGCTGGTGTCGGTCACCGAGCGCACGCGCGAGATCGGCCTGCGCCTTGCCATCGGCGCCCGGGGATCGGACGTGCTGTTCCAGTTCCTGATTGAGGCCTGCGTTATCAGCCTAGTTGGTGGCGCCATTGGCATCGGCGTCGGTTACCTCGTCTCGTGGCTCGTCGAGGTGTACCAGCAGTGGCCGACCATGATCCCGCCCGACGCCGTCTTTACGGCTGTGGCGTTTTCGGCGGTGGTCGGCATATTCTTCGGATTCTATCCGGCGCGGAAAGCGGCTGGACTGGATCCGATTGAAGCGCTACGGTTTGAGTAGTAACAACTTTCGGCCGGCAGACCGCCGCGCCGATATTGCGAGGGAGTAATACCTATGCGACGAGTAGCAGCAATGGCAATCGCGGCGGCGTTCTTGCTCTTCACGGCAAGCAGCCTGTCCGCGCAGGGCAAGCCCGACTTTAGCGGCAAGTGGACGAGAGAGGCCCCAGCGGGCGGCGGCGCGGCTGCCGGCGGTGGTGGTGGCGGCGGCGGACGTGCGGGCGGCGGCGGTGGCGGCGGACGTGGTGCGGGCGGCGGCGGGGCCGTCGGATTTACCTGCGGCGCGGCCTGCACGATCACTGTCACCGGCAACAACATGAAGATCGACCGCACGGTGGGCGAGCAGACCGTGAGCACGACGCTCGATTTGAACGGCACATCGACGTACAAGGTGTCGATGGGCGGCAACGAGATGGAAATCAAGACGGTCGGCAAGTGGGAGGGCAACAAGCTCGTGTTCTCCACCACACGGGACCAGGGCGGTACCGCGGTGACCTCCACACAGACGGTCTCGATCGAAGGCGGCAAGCTGACGGTAGTGTCGAACTCGGGCCGCGAGGGCGCCACGCCACAGACGTCGACCTACACCAAGGGCTAGTTTCGCTCTCGGTTGCAAGACGATGGGGCCCGGTGTCGAAGGACATCGGGCCCTTTTTCTGTACCGCGAGCGAAGTCACAAGCTACGAGTCGCAAGCGGCAGGGCGGCCGCTTGACCCGTCGGAGAACTTCACGCTTGTGACTTGTGACTTGCACCCTGCAACTTGAGCAGCAACTCCCCCACCGTCAGTCCCGTTTTCGGATCCACCATCTCCGGCGCAATCTCGGCCAGGGGCTCCAGTACGAACATGCGCCCTCGAAAGCCGGGATGCGGCACCGTGAGGTTCTCCGTCTCGATCATCGCCGCGCCGTGCAGGATCAGGTCGAGGTCGAGCGTGCGCGCGGCACGCCACGAAGACCGCTTCCGGCCGCGCTCCCGTTCGATCCGCCCGAGCTCGCGCATCAGCAACTGCGGCGACATCTCCACTTCGCCAACCGCCACGGCGTTCAGGTACTTCCCCTGCTCGTCCGGCACGTCGACGGGATCGGTCTCGATGAAGGTCGAGACCTTTACGTTTTTCAGGAGAGGCCGCAGCTGATTCAGCGCCCAGCGCAGGTGGGCGCCACGATCACCGAGGTTGGAGCCGAGGGCGATGGCGACGGTTGGCATTGACCGATTGCCTGATTGAGGAATTGATGGATTGGGGTTCGGAATTCAATCAGTCAATCGATCAATCCATCAATCCGTCAATTACTCAATCCAGCGGACTCCCAGGACCCCATCCCCCGTACCGGGCGAACCGGCACCATTGGCTCTGCGGCCAAGGACGTCGGCGTTGCCGGCGGCGATCTGATCGAAGAAGCGCTTCTGTTCCAGCGTCTCGCCGAGGATGACGTCGATCATGGTGCGATGACGGGTGTGCGTGATTTCGTCGAGCCGCGGACGCCAGTGCTCGACGAGCTTCCTCGCGCCGTCCGCATCCTCCGTCGCCATCGGTCGAAAGCTCTCGTTCCACACCAGACTCGGCAGCGACGGCTCCGGGACGTCGTCGGGCACGCCATCGAGGTCGGAAATCGCGGCCTCGAGCCACTGCAGGTGCACGTCCTCGCGGTTGATGACGTACTGGTAGGTGTTGTTCGCCTCGTAGTTCGAGACCTTGCGGGCGACAGCCGCGTGCCGCTGCCGGAGCGTGAGCTTGTCGCGATGGAAGTCGCGAAGCGTGGCGAGAAGGGATTCGGTTCTCACGAATTCTGCTTCTGTTTGCAGCTGATGCAGACGCGCGTCCAGGGAATCGCCTCGAGCCGGGCCGGCGCGATTGGATCGCCGCAGTCGCGGCAGACGCCGTAAGTGCCCTTGTCGATTCGGACCAGCGCTTCTTCGATCGCCTGAAGGATCTTGGCGTCGGTCTGCTTCAGTTTCAGTTGAATGTGGACTTCGTTGTTGCCGCTGGCCTGGTCGGCCAGGTCGCCCTGGCGGCTGTTCACATCCGCGGCCGCCGGCAGCGGACGTGTCCCGGTCGAAGTCGCGAGAATCTCGGCCCGCTTCTTCAGCAGGGCGTCCCGCAGAGTTTCGAGCAACGCCGCGTCGAGGGTCTTCTCCGGAACTTTCTCGGTCATCGTCTACTAAAACCTTTCGGGCGACTTCCTTAACGTTTCATCTTATTACACGCGAGGGGAGTTCGTCCTTCAAGCTGAGGGACTTCGTCCCCGCCTCACCCCCCTTTCGAGCTCGCCTAGCTCGTCTCCCGCAGGGCGCCCAGCGGTTTCCTCAGCAGAACGTCAACGCTGGCCAGGACGCCGACGGTACACACCAGCGCCGCCGTCCCAGCGGCGCCGGCCACCAGAATGCCAGGTTCGGGCCGCCACGGTATCTCGAGCAGAAAACGGGCGATTGCCCACGACAGCCCGAGCGCGCCAACGGAGGCCACAATCCCGGCCAGCAGGCCCAGGACGCCGTACTCGACGGCTACCGTCGCCGCGACGAGACGGGCGCTCGCGCCGAGGGTACGGTAGATCGCTGTCTCGTATACGCGCTGGAACTTGGTCATCGCCACGGCGCCAACCAGGATCAGGACGCCACTCATCAGGGTGATGGCCCCGACGATGGTGACCCCCAACGTGATGTTGTCGAGGACGCTTCGGATCGACGCGACGACGGCGCGCACGTCGATCGCGGACACGTTGGGAAAGCCGTCGACGACCGCTCGCTGCACCCCGGCACGGGTCGCGGGGTCGTCTCCCGTCCTCAGGAACCCAACGAAGGCGTGCGGCAGCCGGTCGATGACGGGCGCCGGCCTCAGTACGAAGAAGAACCCGCCATTCTGCGTCTCATCCCAGGCGACGCGACGGATGCTGGTCACGCGCGTTCGAATCACCTGCCCGGCGACGTCGAGACGGACCAGATCGCCGACGTCCACATCCGCGTCGCGCTTCACTTCCTCGGAGATCGAGACCTCGGTGTCGACGTCCGGCTCTGGAGCCGCCGGCAGGGCCGCCGCCCAGAAATCTCCCGCGACGACGGTCTCGTTGGGCTGGAGGTGGTCGCGGTACGTCACGCCGAACTCTCGTGTGAGCCTGCCCTGCTGGCGCACTGCGTCCGGAGTCGGCAGCCGCGCCCGCCGTCCATCGACGCCGACGACGCGCGCGCGCATCAGCGGCATCGTGCGGATGGGCTCGAGGACGTAGGGGCGGGTCGCGGTATCAACGCCCTGAACCTGATCGCGCTGGATGTCGATGAGCACGAGGTCGGGTGAGGTCTGGCCGATCTGCGCCGTGAACTCGGCGAGGAGATTCGCCTGAATCGATCGGATCGAGATGACGAAGAACGCGCCGAGACCGACCGCGATGAGAATGACGCGCGTCTGATTGCCGGGCCTCGCGAGGCTGATGATTGCGTGGCGCACGGCGAACACACGAGACGCCGCGAGCCTGGATGTCATCCACACAAGCAAGCGAGCCGCCAGCATCAGCAGCAGCGCTGAAGCACCGAGGCCAAGAGACACATAGACGCCGGCCCGGACCGATCCGGCCTGCCACACCGCCACGAGCATCAGCGCGGCAGCCGTCGCAACCCCGGCCAGCCGGCTGGCGCGGTCGGGCTTGCGCGCGCTGCCCGCAGTGTCGGCTCGCAGCAGGAGCAGCGGCTTCACCCGTCGCATCTCGAGCAACGGCACCAGTGCGAACAGCAGCGAGACGAGCAGGCCGACGAGTACGCCCTGCGCCGCCGCGGATACGGTGACCGTGATGGCGGTGATTCCCAATGGCTGAAGCACCGCCGCAGGCACCGCACGAACGACCGCGAGCGCGAGACCGAGCCCCAGCGCGCTGCCGGCCGACGCCAGCCACAGGACCACCGTCACATAGGTCCCCAGCACCGCGCGGCTCGATGCGCCGAGGCACTTCAGTATGGCGACGCTCTTCACTTTCTGCTGGACGATGACGCGCGTGACGCTCCACACACCGATGCCGCCCAGCACGACCATCGCGAACCCGACGAGGCTCAGATAGTTCTCCGCGGTCGTGAGATTGCGGCCCAGACGGTCCTCGAACGCGCGCCACGACCGAACGGACACGGTCTGTTGTTCAAAGGCCGACCGCAGCCTGGTTGTGAGGCCGGTAATCGCGGACTCTTCGATGCGCAGGTAGATCTGATACGTCGCGCTGCTGCCGAAGCCGAGCAGGCCAAGCCCGCGCAGATCGCCCAGGCTCACGTAGAGCCGCGGTCCGAACGCGAATCCCCCGCCGCCGCGCTGTACGCGGTCTTCGCGCACCACACCCCGGACCGTGAATGGTGTTCCCCCGAGCCGCACCGTATCGCCGACAGCCAGACCCATCTCCGCGAGGAACTCGGGTGGTACGAGCGTTCCGTGGTTCTCCAGCAGCCGGGACGAGTACGCCTGCCCGCCTTCGAGGCTGATCGCGCCGTAGAACGGAAACGCGTCTTCGACGCCGCGCAGCTCGACAAGCTTCACGCGGCCCTTGCCGGAATCGCCGCCCGGCACTGACGCAGCCATCGTCCGGGTCTCGATGACTTCAGTCCGGGCGAGAACGCCGGAATCCGCGGTCAGTCGATCGACCGTCCCGAGGATTTCACGCGTCCACGGTCGCGGTGATTGCACCACGACGTCGGCGCCGACGATCTGCCGCGCCTCGCGTGTCAGCGTTTCGCGCACGTTCTGCACGACACTCCGCAACACGACGATGGCGGCTACGCCGAGCGCGACGCAGACAAAGAAGAACACGAGGCGCAGCCACGACGCCCGTGTCTCGCGCCACGCCATGCGCAGGACGAATCTCATCGCGTGGCTAGCTCCTGACGGGCCGGCGCTCGACAACCCGCCCGTCGCGCAGCGCGATGACCTCGTCGGCGAGCGCGGCCAGATCCGGATCGTGCGTGACGAGGACCAGGGTGCGGCCGTGGCGGCGGCCGACGGCGACCAGGAGCTCGATGACCTGTCGTCCGGTGGCGGAGTCCAAATTGCCGGTGGGCTCATCCGCGAGGAGAACCGGCGGGTTGTTTGCGAGCGCGCGCGCCAGCGCCACGCGCTGCTGCTCGCCCCCGGATAACTGAGAGGGATAGTGGTGCGCGCGATCCGAGAGCCCGACGTCGGCGACCAGCTGCTTCGCCCGCGCGTGCGCGTCCGCCGCGCCGGCGATCTCCATCGGCACGAGAATGTTCTCGAACGCCGTCAGCGACGGCAGCAGATGGAAGAACTGAAAGACGATGCCGATCTTCTCCCCGCGGAGTCGGGCGAGCTGCTCTTCGCTGCGGGAGGTAATGGACTCGCCGTCGACCTCGATGCGTCCGGACGTCGGCGCATCAAGCCCGGCGATGAGGCCGAGCAGCGTGGACTTGCCGCTGCCGGACGGTCCCGTGATCGCGACGACCTGTCCGCGTGCGATCCCGAGCGTGGTGGGGTGAAGGATGGTCAGGGGTCCCGCGCCGGTGTGCACGGTGCGGGACACGTCGGTGAGCTGGATCATCGATTAGCCGGCCCGGTCCACGAGCTCGCGCAGCTTCGGCAGGAGCGTCTTCGCCACGATCTTCGAGCCTTCCTGATTGGGATGAATGCCGTCGGCCTGATTGAGCGCGGGATTCCCAGCAACGCCCTCGAGGAGGAACGGGACGAACGAGATGCGTCCTTGGTACTCCCGCAGCAGGTTCACGTACACCTCGCGGAACGCATCGCGATAGTCCGTGCCGAGATTGGTCGGCCCCTCCATGCCGCACAACAATACGAAGGAGCCTCTCCCGAGCGCGATGTCGAGAATCTGCGCCAGGTTGTCGTGGGTCTGCTGCAGCGTGAGGCCACGGATCGCGTCGTTGGCTCCCAGAGCGACGACGAGCACCTTCGTCTGCGCGTCCATCAGCTGCTCGACACGCCGGACGCCGCCGGCCGTCGTATCGCCGGAGATTCCACCATTCACGGCCTCGAACTCGAAGCCCTCGGCGCCGAGCATTTCCTGAAGCTGGGCGGGAAACGCCTGAGACGCGAGCAGTCCGTACCCTGCGGTGAGGCTGTCACCAAGAAAGGCGACGCGAAGCGTCGCCGCGCCGCCACCACCTGCGGGTGCTCCGCCGCTCAGCACCTCGGGCGGCGTGTTCGCAGGCGCGGGCGGCAGGCTCGCCCCGCACGCCGCATCGCGAATGGAACAGGCCGACGCGAGCACAAGCAGGGCAAGAGGCCACAGACGGCGCAGATTGGCCGGACGGCGCATGTACTGATTCTACTGTCGTAGTTGTTCGTCGAGTGCGCGGACGGCCGCCTCGAGCATCGCGCGGTGCTCCGGAGACTTCGCCGTCGCCAGATCCGAGAGCGCCCGCGCGCGCGCGAGTGTCAGCGTCCTCTTCCGAGTCGCCTGCGTCGCCTCTTCCGGCGTCACCGGAGCGCTGGGCTCAGGCCGCTGCTCCCGGTCCGACTGCTGCGCTTCGACGTTCTTACTTTCCCAGCCACGAGCCATCTTCTGAGTGTACGCAACAAATGAGAACGACGGGAACAAATGGGACCAAATGGGATCTAGAGCGCCAAAGCTCCAAATCCCTTTTGTTCGCGTCGTTCCCATTTGTTCGCGTCGTTGCAGTTATCATTCCCCGTGTCTTTTCGCCGCGAGCTCGGCCCCTTCGACGCGACGATGGTCGTGATCGGCGGAATCATCGGGTCAGGCATCTTCATCAACCCCTATCTCGTCGCCAGGCAACTGGACTCCCCGGCGCTGGTGCTCGGCGCCTGGGCTATGGGCGGTGCGGTGGCGATTGCAGGGGCGCTGGCGTACGCGGAGCTGGCAAAGCTGCTGCCGCGGGCCGGCGGGCAGTACGTGTATCTGCGGGAAGCGTGGCATCCGGTCGTCGGGTTCCTCTACGGCTGGGCGCTGCTCCTGATGATCGAAACGGGCGCGATCGCCGCCGTAGCAATTGCGTTCTCCGAGCACGCGCTACGCCTCGCCGGCTCGCCGAATCTGTCTCCCCTGCCGCTCGCGATCGCCTCCATCGTCATCCTGTCTGCCATCAACTACTTCGGCGTCAAGCCCGGCAGCCGGGTGACGAACGTCTTCGTCGTGCTGAAAGTTGCGGCACTGGGCGTCTTGATTCTGTTTGCGTGGTTCCAGCCGTCGATGCCGGGCTGGATGTCGAACGCCCGCGTTGACGACACGCCATCAACGCCGCTGACGTTCGGCATCTCACTGATTCCGATCCTCTTCGCCTATGGCGGCTGGCAGGTTTCGACGTATCTCTCTGAGGAAATGAAGGATCCGGTGAAGCACCTGCCGCGGGCGCTGATCCTCGGCACGCTGGCGGTCGTTGCGATCTACCTGCTCATCAACGTTGCCTACCTGCGGACGCTGGGCCTCGATGGTCTCGCGGCGACGAAGACACCGGCCGCGGAGACGGCGGGACGGTGGTTTGGCGCTGCCGGGGAGCGGTTCGTCGCGATGAGCATCGCGGTCTCCACGTTCGGGTTCCTCTGCCTGTCCGTGCTCGCCCCTACACGCGTGTACTACGCGATGGCGGCCGACGGCGCGTTCTTTCCGGCGCTGGCGCAGCTGCACCCGAAATACGCCGTCCCCACCGCGGCCATCCTGTTGCAGGCAGCCTGGTCGATCGCCCTCGCGCTCACCGGCGGCTACGAGGAGTTGCTGGCGTGGGTGGTCTTCGCCGACTGGATCTTCTTCGGCCTCACCGTCGCGGGACTGTTCATTCTGCGATCGCGGATGCCGCGCACCGAGGGTTACCGCACTCCGGGCTATCCGTTCGTGCCGATCTTCTTCGTCGCCGTTGCCATGGTCGTCGTGTACTCGGCGATCAGGGACTCGCCAGATCGCTCGCTGAAGGGCGCGCTGCTGCTCCTCGCCGGTATTCCAGTCTATTACCTCTTCAAGTGGTGGACGTCTCGCCGGGATCAGCGTCCAGCCCCAGCTTCATGATCGAAGCACCCCTCGCGCCGTACCTCCTCTGGGCCAAGACGCGCCAACCGGCGGCGATCGACCTGGCCGGCAGCAATCTCGTCCACTGCGCGATGGACGATCTGCCGGGCGCGCGCGAGGCCCTCGAGCTCACGGCGCCCAACGACAACGGCTTTCCGCCGGTCGTCGAGGCGATCGCCTCGCACTACAGCGTGGGCACCGATCGCATCGTCACGGCCATCGGCTGTTCGGGCGCGAACTTCATCACGGCCGCTGCCCTGCTTTCCGCGGGCGATGAGGTCCTGATCGAGCGGCCGACGTACGACCCGCTCATCGGCGTCTGTCGCCTCATGGGCGCGACGGTCATTAGATTCGAGCGGCGCTTCGAAAACGGCTTCGCGATCGATCCGGACGAGATCGCGCGCCTCGTCACACCGCGCACCAGGCTGATAGTCCTGACCACTCCGCACAACCCATCGGGCGTTCGCGTGCCGCCGGAGACCCTGGCCGCGGTCGTGCGGCACGCCGATTCATACGGCGCGCATGTGCTGGTCGACGAGGTGTATCTCGATGGCTGGTGCGGCGTGGCGGCCGTCAAGACCGGATCGCGATCCGCCGCGGCGCAGGACGGCCCTGTGGTCGTCACGTCCAGCCTCACCAAATCGTACGGCCTCGCCGGCCTTCGATCGGGCTGGGCCATCGCGCCGCCGGCGACTGCCGAGCGGATGCGTCGCGCGCGCGATGTCATCGACAACGCGAGCCCCGCGCCAGGCGACCGTCTCGCGGCGCTCGCATGGACACTGCAACCTGCACTCGCCGCGCGGGCACGGGCGATCCTCACGACAAACATCGCCATCGCCCGCGAGTTCTTCGGCGCGCATCCGGAGCTCCTGCTCGCGGAATCGCCCGCCTGTTCCGTCACGTTCCCGCGGGTTGCGGGTGCATCGGACTCGGCGTTGTTCGTGCAGCGCGCGCTCGCGCAAGGCGTCGCTGTCGCGCCAGGCCACTTCTTCGAGGCTGACGCGCACTTCAGGATCAGTCTGGCTGGAAAGACAGAAACGCTCGAAGAAGGATTGGCGATCCTCACGCGGGTGCTTCGAGACCTGCGGGTGCGACAGGACTAACGGGTCCCGCGGGTGGATCAGGCGGCAACGACAGCCGAGTCGCGGGTCGATGTGCCCGCGCGTTCCCCTGGTGCCTCCGCGCGGGCATTGACGAACCCGTAGGACCCGAGTACCGTCGCCTGAGAACCCGCAGCACTCGCTAGTCCTGCAGTACCCGTAGGTCCCCGCAGTACCTATTTCGTCGCTGCCGGCGCCTGACTCTGGAACACCTTCATCGCCGTCGCGACCATCGACGCCGTGTCGGCGACGTTGGCGGGCAGGATCATCGTGTTCGTCTTCTTCGCGAGCTCGCCGAACTGGACGATGTAGTTCTCGGCCACGCGCAGCTGAGTCGCTTCCATTCCGCCTGGCTGGCGGATGGCATCCGCCACCTGCCGGATGCCTTCGCCTGTCGCCTTGGCGACGGCGAGGATCGCGGACGCCTGGCCCTCGGCTTCGTTGATCTGCTGCTGGCGGCGCGCTTCCGACGCCTTGATGACCTGCTGCTTCTCGCCCTCGGCCTTGTTGATGGCCGCGTCGCGCTCGCCTTCTGACGTCAGAATGACCGCGCGCTTTTCCCGCTCGGCGCGCATCTGCTTTTCCATCGCGGCCAGCACGTCGTGCGGCGGCGTGATGTTCTTGATCTCGTACCGCAGCACCTTGACGCCCCACGGCTCGGACGCCTTGTCGAGTTCCTGGACGACCTGCAGGTTGATGTTCGTGCGCTCCTCGAACGTCTTGTCCAGATCGATCTTGCCGATCTCGCTGCGCAGCGCCGTCTGCGCGAGCTGGACGATCGCGAACACGTAGTCCGTGATGCCGTAGGACGCGCGCTCCGGATTGAGCACCTTCAAGTACAGGATTCCATCGACGCCCACCTGCACGTTGTCGCGCGTGATGCAGACCTGCGCCGGAATGTCGATCGCGACCTCCTTCAATGAGAGGCGGTACCGGATGACATCGAAGAACGGGATCAGAATGTGAAACCCGGCCTGGAGCACGCCCGAAAACCGGCCAAGCCGCTCGACGACGTAGGCGCTTTGCTGCGGGACAACTACGGCGGTCTTTGCGACCGTGATGATGGCGACGAACGCGAGTATGAGTCCTACTATCAGTCCGGGTTCCATTTAGACGGCTCCTTCGGGCTTGATGTGCAGCGTGAGGCCTTCGACGCTCGTCACTTTACAGCGCGCACCCCGCGCAACAAACGTCTGCGCGTCGTTGCGCGCCGACCACGACGTGCCTCTGAGCTCGACCGTGCCCAGCGCCCCGGGCGCAAGATCCTCGGTGGCGACGGCCGTTTCACCCACGATGATGTCCACGCTCGGCGCCTGCGGATCGACCTGGAACGTCTGCAGCAACCGGCCACGGAACGCCGCAAGGGACGCAACCGAGATGATCGAAAACAGCAGCACCTGCATCCACTCGGGGCCGGCAAAGTCGAAACCCGCGAGCACGCCGACGGCGAGCGCACCGAGGCCGAAGAAGATGATGTAAAAGCCGCCAGGCGTGGCCAGCTCGGACACGACGAGTACGAGACCCAGCACCAGCCAGTACCACCAGAGGATTTTCATAGGATGCGTCCCGGCCGTGATTATATGGCCACGCTTCACGCAGGGTACAAATTAGACTCATGGCTGTGACGAGTCGAGTTGTAGTCATCGTGCTTGGCGGCGTGGTCGTTGTGGGTGCCGCGGCCGCAGTGATAGTGATGAACAAACCGGCGGAAAAGCCGCCGGTGGCCGCTGTTTCCCCTCATGAACCAGCCGCGCCTGTCACAGCCGCCCCAACGCCAGCGCCCGCGTCCAGACGGGCCGCGACACCCGCAGCCACGACGCCTGCGACGACTCCGGCGGCCACGCCGGAGGCCGCGCCGAAGCTCGGCACACTCGTCATCGAGAGCGACGTCCCGGAAACCAGCGTGTTCATCGATCGTGTGTTCCTTGGCATGGCGCCCGTGACGGCGAAGGACATCGCACCCGGACAGCACCGGCTGAACATGTCGGTGACCGGCTACGAAGGCGTGTCGGAAACAATCGACGTGGAGCCCGGCACTCGCACCATCTCGATGAAATTCAAGGAGATCAAGCTCGACGAAAAGATCGACGTCACGCACAAGCACGCGATGGGCTCGTGCAGCGGCACGCTCCGGGCGAGCCCGCAGCGGCTCGCTTACGAAACGACCAACGCCGGCGATGCATTCGTCTCGGCGCTCACCAACCTCGATACGTTCCAGATGGACTTCGTGCAGAAGAACCTGCGCGTGAAGGTGCGCGACGGCAAGACGTACAACTTCACCGTGTCCGGCGACGCCACCGCGCTCTACCAGTTTCACCAGACGGTCGAGAAGGTACGGCAGCGGCTGCTCTCCGGGCGGAGGCCGTGACATGATGCCGGTGATGCCACTGAAGCTGATGCAGGTTCGGGCAGCAATTGCCGGCCTCCTTATGCTTGCCGCCGCAGCACCAGCGGCCGCCCAAATCCAGGCCCCCACACCAGCCGCGACCGCGCCGATCGCGCCCGGCCTGATCTGGTACGGGAAGCAGTCGGGTCTGGGACTCGCCGACGTCGCTACGATCACGGCGCCCGTTCTCTGGTTCTCCACGGAAGAGCCACTGATTCTTCAGGGCGAACGGTCGCTGCCGCATCCGCATCCCTGCGATGCGCCCTCGACCGGTGGCGTCGTCTACTACCAGGTCACGCGCATCAAGCTGCGTTCAGGCGTTCGCGTGGGCTGGCCGCCGCAGGACGATCCATTCTTCGTGGACCACGTCGACAGCTTCACGATCCGGTATCACTTCTATTTCAGGCGTCACTTCGGCAGCGACGAACGCGCGCACGATCTCGCGGCGGCGGATCTGGACGTCGCCATCGACCACCTGGCCGACGGGGGCAACCGCATCCGCGTCACACGCGTCGCCGGAATGGTCCGCGGAACCGAGTGGTACGCGAACGAACTCTCCGTCGAGGCCGGCACGCGGCTCCCGGTCACGATCCTCATCGAACAGGGCACGCACGCCACCGGGCCGGATCGCAATGCGGACGGGCTGTTCACGGTCGGCCATGACATCAACCGCCGCACCGGCGATGCCTGGGGCATTCGCGACCTCGAGGCCGGCGTGCTGATGGCCGGCAAGTTCGACGTCAGCATGTTCAAGCCGCGGCAGCGCGGCTACCGCATCCTCCCACCGTACGTCGAGCGCAACGCGGTGGACGGGACGTCGCTCTCGTCGGTCAGTCAGAGCCCATCGGTCACGAACGAGCTCGGCCGCTACGAGCTCCGCGCGGCATCGAACGTCGCGCCCTGCAACCAGCTGCCGGCCGACCATCGCACGCTACGCCTGCTCATGCGCGACCAGCACTTCGGCCCGGAATACGAGCCGGTGCAGTTCAAGTCAAAGGTGATGAGCGACATCAAGTCGCCGTTCACAGGCATCGACCCGCTCATCCGCAACTTCAGTTGGCGCAAGGACCGTACGCAGGGCGGCGCCATCCTGTTCCGGGGCATCAACTTCCACGACGGCTCGCTCATGCCGCGTGTCACCTTCTTCCCGCACCGGGGCAGCATCGAGGGCCTGTACACGCCGAGCGGCGCGCGCGCCATGAGCTGGTACGTGTCCGCCGGCGGCGAGGTCGACCGGGGCGACTGGGTCTTCGCCGCCGAAACCGGCCTCAAACTCCGCGCCCGCATCGCGCCCCGCAAGTACACCCTCGGTGCCGAGTTCATCGGTTTCAGGGTCGGAATTCGGGGATCGGGATTCGATCGGATTGCTCCGATTCGCTGGATCCTGGAAGTCGGCCTCGGCGGCTGGTGATTAGTACCAATGACCGCGTCGCGCCTGCGCCGTCGTTCCTTCGCGTTTCACCTTCACCTCCAGCGTGTGGTATCCGCCGGGCTCGACACCTTTCGCGTTGAAGTACAGGACATACGGTCAATCGGTCAATCGGTCAATCGGTCAATCGGTCAATCGGTCAATCGGTCAATCGGTTAAGCGCTGGCGGCACAACTATACGCGAGATGCCGCGCCGCCCGCGCGATGAAAACCCCCAGTGGGACCGGCTAAAGTAGGGAGCGCATGCGGATTCCGGTCGCCCTGATTGGCACAACTCTCACACTCGCCCTCTGCAGCACGATCGCCACCGCCGCTCAATCACAAACCGCAACGGTTCGCGTGGAAGTGATCGCCGCGGGCAAGCCGCTGCCGGGCGCGACAGTCTCAGCGAGCGATGCCGCCGCTTCATCGGTCACGGACTCATCCGGCATCGCGACTCTCACCTTTACAGGCAAGTCGCTGATCACAGCGGCGAAGGACGGCTTCCGATCGGCTGCCGGTAAGGTAGACGCGGCGATGGGCCCGCAGCAGCACGTCCGGCTGGTGCTGACGCCAACGAGCGCCGTGCTGGCATACACACCGCGCACGAACAATGTGCTTGATGAGCAGGCTGTCCCGATCGAGGTCCTCGATCGCGCGCACATCGAGACGGGCATGTTGCGGTCGGCGGGCGACATTCTCACGGTGTTCAATGGAACACCGGGTGTCCGGGTCCAGACGACGTCGCCGGTGCTTGGAACGGCGGTCGTGCGGATCGACGGGCTCCCGGGTCGCTACTCGCGTCTACTCTTCGATGGCGTGCATCTCTTCAGCGATCGCCCTGGCGGATACGCGCCGCTCAGGATTCCGTTGATGGATCTCGACCAGATCGAGGTCCTCCGAGGCCCGGCGGGCGCGTTCTACGGTTCGGACTCCCCCGCCGGATCTATCAACCTGTTGTCGCGCAAGGAAGGGCCGAGGCCCGCACACGAGATCCTGTTCAGCCAGTCGTCGCGCGGTTCGTCGGATGGCGCCGTGTGGATGTCGACGCCGGCCACAGGCCCGGCGCGATCGTGGAGCAGCACCTTCCTCGCGAGCGCCCACCGACAGGAAGAAAAGGACGTCAACGGTGACGGGTGGTCGGACATTCCGAGGTACGCGCGTGGTGTTGTCCGGCCCCGTGTCTCGTGGACGAACCATCGCGGCAAGACGATCTCCGGCGTCGCGGACGTGACGTTCGAAAAGCGCGAGGGCGGCAGCGCGGGCAAGCGTGAGGAAGTGGAAACCAAGACCGCAGACGGCTATATGTCCGGCCAGATCATTCGCAAGAACGGTTTCGTGCTCGGCGGCGCCGGTGCGTTGTTCATCCAATCACGGACGCGCGACTTCAGTGACAGCCGCGAACGCGATCGGCTGCAGACCGCGACTATCGAAATCACCTTGTCCCGCCAGGAAGCCCGGCACACCTGGCTCGGCGGCATCGCCAGCGACTGGTACGGCCTCAGATCCATCGACAATCTGCCGTCCACCTACATCTCGACACGGCCCGGAATGTTTTTCCATGACGACTTCAGGGCGGCGCCGTGGCTGGTGCTGTCTGGAAGCGTCCGCCTGGACCACCACAATATTCATGGCCTGCTGCTGAGCCCCCGTGGTTCGGCGCTCATCCACGACGGCAAGTGGTCTGCGCGATTCTCGGCCGGCCAGGGCTACTTCACGCCACGGCTGCTCACGGAAGAGGCCGAAGCGGCTGGGCTCTCCCGCCTCAAGATCGTCGGCTCGGCCCAGTCGCTCGAGAAGGAAACGGCACGGAGCGTGTCGGCCGATCTCAGCTACAAGGCGACACATGGTGCAGCGACCTTCAGAGTGTTCAGGAGTCAGATCAACGATCCGGCCGAGGTCGATCGCGCCACCTACACACTCAGGACCCAGGCCGATCCTCTCGTGACGCATGGCGTCCAGTTGTCCGGCGCGGCCCGAGAGGCGCTGTTTTCCGTGAGCGGCGCGTACGCGTATGTCAAGACGCGCGGCCAGGGAGGCCTGGAACTACCGCTGACGCCACGGCACAGCGGCACGATCGCTGCGGGTATCGAGTCGGACCGTGGCCGCATCAGTGTCGAGACGCTGTTCACCGGCAGGCAGCGCCTCGTCGCCAACCCGTATCGCTCGACCAGTGAACCGTACACGCTCGTGGGAGTTCTTGCCGAGGTCCGGTTCGGCCGCTGGCGCGCTTTCGTCAACGCCGACAACCTGCGCAACGTCCGCCAGACGCGCTGGGATCCGGTCGCGAGGCCGTCGCGTGACGTCGATGGCCGATGGACGGTCGATGCGTGGGCGCCGCTCGCAGGCCGCGTGGTCAACGCGGGCGTGCGGATCATGTATTGAGCGCGCCAATGGCGCGCCCTAAAGGGCCGCCCTACTAAGATGAGGTGATGAGTTTGAATTACTGGTTTGCCCTCCCGGTTCTGGCCGCGCTCGCTGCGGGACCGGCCGACCCGCAACCGACGTCGGGCTGGCCCGGCTTCCGTGGACCGCAGCGTGACGGTGTCATTCGCGAGCCGATTCGCCTGCAGTGGGATGGCCTCACGCCGATGTGGAAGAAACCGATCGGCGGCGGTCGTGCGTCGTTTTCGATCGCGGGCGGGCAGGCGTTCACGATTGAACAGAGAAAGAAAGACGAGGTCGTCGCGGCCTACGATGTCATGACAGGCAAGGAGCGCTGGACCCACGCGTGGCCGGAGCGCTTCAGCCAGTGGATGGGCGGTGGCGAGGGCCCGCGCGCAACACCGACGTTTCACGATGGTCTTGTATATGCGCTTGGCGGCCACGGTGAAATGCGCTGCCTCGACGCGGCCACCGGCAAGCTGGTCTGGCACGTGAACATCCTCAAGGACAACGACGCGAAGAACATCCGCTGGGGCATGGCCGGCTCCCCTCTCATCGCAGGAGACGCGGTCATCGTCCAGCCGGGTGGATCCAAGGGCAAATCGATCGCCGCCTACGAACGACGGACCGGCAAGAAGCTCTGGACGGCTCTCGATGACAAGTCCGCCTATGTCTCACCGATGCAGGTGACGCTCGCTGGAGTGCCGCAGCTGCTCTTCGTGACCGCTGAAAGACTCGTGGGGCTCAGCCTCGATCAGCACAAGGTCCTCTGGGAGTTTCCGTGGGTGTCCGGCCACGACGTCAGCGCCGGCCAGCCGATCGTCATCGGCGGCAACCGCGTTTTCTATTCCTCGGGCTACGGCACCGGCGCGGTGGTCGTCGAACTCACGAAGAGCGGCGATACGTTCGGCGTGCGCCAGGTGTGGCGCAACATCCGGATGAAGAACCGGCAGTCGAGCTCGGTGCTGCACAACGGCTTCGTCTACGGACTCGACGAGGGCATCCTTGCGTGCATCGATGCCGCGACCGGTGACCTCAAGTGGAAGGGCGGCCGCTACGGGCACGGCCAGATCCTGCTGGCCGCTGACCGCCTCATCATCACGACCGAAGATGGCGAGCTGGTGCAGGTTGCCGCGACGCCGGAGAAGCTGCAGGAGATCGCGCGCGTGCCGGGGATACAGGGCGAGACCTGGAACGTACCGGCATTCGGTGACGGCATCCTGATGATCCGCAACACAGAACAGGTGGCCGCGTTTGACCTGCGACTGGATCAAGGTAAAGCGATGGCCGCCCAGGACAACGACGGGAACGACGGGATCGACGCCAACAGAAGTGCGCTCCCCTCGCTCGCCCCGATGCGCCGCATACAGGCGTCGGGAAGGGAGTTCTTCGTCTCCTGGGGCTACAACGGCGACAAGTACACGAAGGCTGACATGCACTTCAGCCAGCCGTCGCTCGGCAACAACTTCACGCTCGTCGGCGTGCAGGCACGCGACAGCAAAGCGTGGACGGATCTGTTCAACCACGACCTCTTCGTTCCGCAATACAACATGCGGTTCGGCTTGTTCTTCAACCAGACGTGGGGACTCGAGGTGGCACTGGACCACCTCAAGTGGATCGTCCGGCAGGATCAGACGGTCTCGATCAAGGGCACGCTGAACGGCGCGCAGACGGACACACAGATCACGCTGACACCCGCGGTCCTGAAGTACCAGCTCAACAACGGCGCGAATCCCATCTTCTTCAATCTGGTCAGGCGCGTGCGCGTGGCCGGTGAATACGGCAAGCGCGGCTACATCGCGTTTCTCGCGAAGGCCGGTGGCGGCTTCGCGTGGCCGCACACCGAGAACACGCTGTTCGGCCAGAACAACGAGGCGGGCTTTCAGCCGTTCAAGGGCTGGGACGTGGACGCAGGCATCGGCCTACGCGCGAACCTCATCAGCGGCCTGTATTTCGAGGTCGAGGAGAAGCTCCTCTACGCCCGCTACTTCGGAGTGAAGATCAACCAGGGCACGGCGAGGCACAGCGTCAAGGCCAACGAGTTCGCCTTCCACTTCGGCTGGAGCTTCCGCTAGACAACCGGGAACCTACAACCTGTAATTGAGCAACACCCAGCCCACTGCAGATTGTTGGTTGTTGGTTGCAGGTTGCAGAGCTAGTGCGTTCGAGAAATCACTTTGCTGTGCGTCGCACAGATCTGCTGCAGTGATTCCGCGGCGTCCATCGTGAAGCCGCTCTTCGGATAGGCACAGAAGAGGGCGAATGACTCGGCGGCGCAGAGGCCGTGCCAGAGATGTTCCAGGCGCACGGTGGCGCCGCTGTGCCCTTGTGCCCAGAGCAGCGCGACCATTTCGCCGAAGGCGCGAACCGGACGGCCACCGTGCCCGGCCCGCTCGAGCAGCCCGTGAATCACCGTCATGAAGCGCTTCTCGTCCGGCCAGCCGTTGTCCATGAACGACAACAGCGTCTCTGCCGCATCGAGCGCGATGTACCGGTCGAGCGCAACCGCCGCGTCGAAGTTGAAGCCTTGCATGCGAAGGCGATGCTCGAGCTCCGTTCGGTGACCGGGCGTCGCGATCACGATGGCGCTCTCGCCCCCGCGGAGGCCACCGGATATGAATCCCTCCAGGGCGTCCATCAGGACGACGTCCCTCTCGTAGATTTGAACGAAGTGTTCGGAGGGACTCATCTCGCCCCAGAACATCTGAAAGTCGGCGGGCCGGTTCTGCACGTAGTTCCTTCCTGAATCGGAGTGCACGCCCCGGTTGCAACGTCCGTGCCCTTGCAAGTACGTCTCAGAGCTCGACTTGCGTCGTCGCGAGCTGCGCCTGTGGGTGCCCGTTTGCTCAAACCAGGTAGCGCGGCTCGGGTTTAGGGAACCAACCGCGATTCCGGCGGCATCGTCGAAACGGTGGTCCACTTACGCGATGGCGAAGATCTTTGACGACCTGATCCGCGACCTCAGGCACGCCGTCACGCTCATGCGACAGAGTCCGGCACTGACCGTCAGCGCGATCCTCTCCCTTGCCCTGGGCATCGGCGGCAACACTGCCATCTTCAGCGTCATGGACGCGCTGATGCTGCGGCCCCTGCCCGTCCGTCAGCCGGAACAGCTCGTCCTGATCGGCGGCAGCTTTCCATACACGACCCACCAAAGACTGCGTGACGCGACGCCTGACAGCGCGCCGCTGGCAGCTGTGGTGCGCTCCGATCGGTACAACGTCGGCATCGGCGGCGCTCCAGGCACGACGCCGATCATCGATGGCGGGCCAGTGCGGGTGGCGCTCGTCAGCGGCAACTACTTCACGACGATCGGGGTTGGCGGAGGCGGCGGCCGTTTGCTGAACCCGTCCGACGATCGCCCAGGCGCGCCAGCCATCGCTGTGATTTCCGACGACTACTGGGCCAGCCGGTTCCAGCGATCGACGGATGCACTTGGCCGGCAACTCGTGCTGGGTACGACGTCGTACGAAATCGTCGGCGTCGCGCCTCGCGGTTTCACGGGCGAATGGGTCGGCCGGCCAACGGATGTCTGGATTCCGATCCTCTGGCAGCCAACGGTGATGTCGGAGATTCCGATGCCCAACCCGGGCAATGTCGCGGTCACCAGCATCGGCCGGGTCGTGCCGCCGGCGTCCGTCGCACAGATCCGGGCGCAGTGGCAGACCGTGCTCACCGATCTTCGGATGGCCGAGGCGGGTCCATCAGTGACGCCCGAGCAGCGGGCCCAGATCGCCGCAGACAAGATCGACCTGAGCCCGGCAGCGCGGGGATTCTCTCTGCAGCGGGTTTCGTTCAGCGCATCGCTCTGGATCCTGATGGCCACGGTTGGCGTCGTCCTGCTCATCGCGTGCGCCAACGTCGCCAACCTTCTATTGACGCGGGCCGAAGCGCGGCGTCGCGAGCTCGCTGTCCGCTTTGCCATCGGGGCATCGCGCTGGCGCCTCGTCCGCCAGCTCCTGGTCGAAGCCCTGCTGCTCTCGGCGGCCGGCGCGGTGCTCGGTGTCGTGTTTGCCGCCTGGGCCACGGCGGGACTCATGGCGTACGTCCGGTCCGGACCGGCCACGAACGCGGCTGCGATACTCGCGCTGGACCTCAACGTCAGCATGGACATGCGCGTCCTCGGCTTCACCGCGGCACTGTGCATCCTGAGCGGACTGATCAGCGGATGTGCGGCCGCCCTTCGCGGCTCGAGTGTGACGCTTGCGCCGGCGCTCATGGGACGAGGCGCGGACAGCTCGCGAGGTGCGCGCGGACGCTTCGGCGTCGGCAAGGCGCTCGTCGTCCTTCAAGTCGCGTTTGCCCTCGTGCTCATCGGTGGCGCGCTCATGCTCTCGCGGACCGTCAGTAACCTCGTGTCCCAGGACTTGGGATTCGATCGTGATCGCGTGCTCCTCGTCTGGTCGCTACCCGGCCAGACCGGAGGCCGTGGCGCCGCCGCTGCAAATTTCTGGCAGGACACGATCTCGCGCGTGGCCGCCATTCCAGGCGTCAGCTCGGTAAGTGCCTCGAATCAAGGCGTCTTGACCGGAAGCGACTTCTCCACGCTTGGAAGCGGCACCGGCCTGCGCATCGAAGGCGAGCCGGTGATGCCGAAGGGACTCCCGGGATTACGGAGCTTTGTGGCGCCGGGTTTCTTCCAGACGATGGGCATCCCGATGGTGATGGGGCGAGACTTCACCGAGGCGGACGGAGTGAACGCGCCGCGCGCTGTCGTGATCAGCAATGCCATGGCACGGCATTATTTCGGCGAGCGAAATCCCGTTGGCCACCGCATCTGGTTTCCGGAGGACAAGGCCGAACCCACCACCATCATCGGTGTCGTGGGTGACTTCCTGATCGGTGGGCCACGAGAGGCGACAAGGCGGCCGGGCTATACGTATTTCTCCTATCGCGACGCCGAAGCGCCCCGCCGGCTGCGGTCGATGATGTTGGCCGTCCGCTCGAATGCGGACCTGGGAGACCTGTCGCAGCGCATTCGATCGATTCTGCAGGGACCGCCGTTGTCACTGCCTATCCTCAGAATCGACACGGTCTCCGAACAACTCGGCGACGTGCTTCTCCAGGAGCGGCTGGTCGCCACGCTGTCGACCGTCTTCGGCGCGCTCGCATTGACGCTCGCGGCGCTCGGCTTGTACGGCGTCATCGCATTCGCGGTGGCTCAGCGCACGAATGAGATCGGCATTCGCATGGCCCTCGGTGCGACGCGCGCCGGCGTCCTCCGATCGACACTCAGAGAGAGCTTCGTGCTGGTGGCGGCTGGAGCCGCGATCGGCATTCCGGCGATGCTCATGCTGACCCGGCTGATGACGTCGCGATTGTTCGGCGTCTCGCCCGGAGACCCGGTCACTGTGGGAGGTTCGGTCGCACTGCTCGTCGCCGTCAGCGCCGCCGCGGCGTTCATCCCGGCACGCCGGGCCTCCGCCGTCGAGCCGTCGATCGCGCTCAGGCAGGACTGAATCCTCCTACCCCTTGCTAACCGAGAGGAGACTGCGCTAGCATCACTCGGTCACCGAGAGGAAGCCGAGGACGCCATGAGCCGACCCTCCGATCTCGTCCAGGGCACGCTGGATCTGCTGATTCTGAAGATACTGGCGGCGCAGCCCCTCCATGGCTGGGCGATCAGCCAGCGACTCACGCAGGTGTCCGGCGACGTCCTGCAGGTGAGCGACGGCTCCCTCTACCCCGCCCTGCACAAGCTCGAACACCGCGGATGGATCAAAGCCGAGTGGGCGCCGAGCGAGAACAACCGCCGGGCCAAGTTCTACGCGCTCACGCGCGCCGGCAGGAAGCATCTCGAGCGGGAGGCGGCCGACTGGACCCGCCTGTCCGCGGCTATCACGCTGGTCGTCAATCTCAACATCAACGAGGTGTGACATGCGCTGGCTCGACATCGTCCGGATGCGCATTCGATCGCTCTTCCGGCGCCGCCGCTCCGAAGACGAGCTGATCGAGGAGCTTCAGTTTCATCTCGAACACCAGATCGCGTTGCACGTCGCGAAGGGCGTGCCTCCCGATGAGGCGCGCACGATCGCCCTGCGTCAGATCGGCGGCCTCGAGTCGCAGCGCGAACAGTGTCGCGACGCCCGCGGCGTCAACGTCATCGACCACCTGATTCGCGACATTCGCGGCGGCGCACGCCTGCTCGTCCGGCAGCCCTCAGTCAGTGTGGTCGCCGTGGTCTCGCTGGCCCTCGGCATCGGCGCGAATGCGACGATCTTTCAGCTGCTCGATGCCGTGCGCCTGCGTCCGCTCCCGGTCGAATCGCCAAAGGAACTCGCCATCGTCGATATCGCCAACCGGGGCAACCCGGGCGAGGTCGGCGGCAACTACGCGGGCCGTTACGCGGCGTTCACGTCGCCGCTCTGGAATGGATTGCGGAATCGCCACGAGCCTTTCTCAGGCGTTCTCGCGTGGAGTCACGCGACGATGGACCTGTCCGCGCAGGGCGAATCGCACTTCGTCGAGAACGGGCTGTACGTCAGCGGAAGTTATTTCCCGACGCTAGGGATCGGGGCGGCGGCGGGTCGCGTGCTCGGCCCCGCGGACGACGCTGAGCCATGCCCGGCGCGGAGCGTCGTCCTGAGCCACGCTTTCTGGACTCGGCAATACGCGGGCGCCGCAGGGGCGATCGGAACGACTCTGACGCTGGATGGAAAGCCGTTCACGATTGTCGGCGTCGCGGCGCAGGGTTTCCACGGCGTCGAGGTCGGCCGGTCATTCGATCTTGCGATCCCGCTCTGCGCGCAGTCGATCATCAACCCACTCGGACCTCGACTGACGAATCGCTCGATGTGGTGGCTCGGCATCATGGGCCGCCTCAAGCCCGGCTGGACACGCGAAGCCGCCTCGGCAAACCTGGCAGCGGCGTCGTCGGCGCTGTTCGCAGCCACGATTCCCCCGGAAGCCAGCGCCGACCAAGCGGCACGCTACCGGAGCTTCACGCTGGCGGCAACGCCCGGTGCTTCCGGCTTCTCGCAACTGCGCGTGCGGTACGACGCATCGCTGTGGCTCCTGCTCGGAGTCGCAGGACTCGTGCTTCTGATCGCGTGCGCCAATCTCGCCAACCTCCTCCTGGCGCGGATGAGCGCGCGCGAGCGTGAGATGGCGGTTCGTCTCGCCATCGGCGCCTCCCGTCCGCGGTTGATTCAACAGCTGCTGATCGAGAGCCTGATGCTCGCCGCCGCCGGCACCGTTGCCGCGGCGGTCCTGGCGCCGATGCTTGGCCGTATCGTCATTGGTCTGATCAGCTCGAGCGTGGATCCAACATTCATCGATCTTCGACCCGACTGGCGCGTGATCGGTTTCCTCGCGTCGCTTGGCGGGTTGGCGACGCTCCTGTTCGGGTTGACGCCGGCGCTCCGCGCCGCCCGCGTACCACCTGGATCCGTGATCCAGGGCGGCGGCCGCGGAGTGGTTGCCGGTGCACCCGTGCGGCTGCGACGAGCGCTCGTGGTGTCGCAGGTGGCCCTGTCACTGGTGCTGCTCGTCGCTGGCCTGCTTTTCACGCAGAGCCTGCGGAACCTGATACGGACCGACATGGGATTCACGCCTGAGGGCATCGTCGAGGCGGACGTGGACATGCGCGCGCTTGATTTGTCGGGGCCGGAGCGCAGCGTGATGCGTGACGCGATCGTCCGCAACCTGCGCGAGCTGCCCGACGTCGCCAGTGTCGCGACCGTAGCGAGCGTACCGTTCGTCGGCAATTGGTGGAGGAGCGTGTACGTCACGGGGCCCGGCGGCACGACAAGGGCGATGGGCCGTTTCAACCGCGTGAGCCCCGGCTACTTCGAGACGGTCGGCACGCCCCTCGTGATCGGGCGTGATTTTGACGCGGCGATCGACACACCGTCGGCACCGCGTGTCGCCGTCGTCAATCAGACATTCGTGCGCAAGTACCTCGAGGAGGGGACGCCCATCGGCGCGGAATTCAGGCCTGAGGGCGCCAGGAACGGCGAACCAGGCGCGACGCCGTTTCGCGTGATCGGAGTCGTGAAGGACACCAAGCACGGGAGCCTGCGGGAGGAGTTCGATCCGATTGTCTACGTGGCCGAATCCCAGCTGGCCGAGTCGTCGAGCTATCTGAACATTTTCATCAGGCCCCGGACTCCCGGTCCCGCCGTCACGGACGGCATTCGCAGCGCGCTCACGCGCAGCAGCAGCCGCCTGGCTTTTCATTTCCATGACGTCGGCGAGATCACGCTCGAGTCGATTGCGCAGGACCGCCTGCTCGCCCTGCTCTGCGGCGCGTTCGCCGTGGTCGGTGCGGTGCTGGCGACCGTGGGCGTGTACGGCGTCATCGCGTACTCCGTTGCCCGCCGCCGCAGTGAAATCGGCGTCCGTCTGGCCTTGGGTGCGCGTCGCGCGTCTATCGTTCGGCTGGTGATTTCCGAAGCGGCGGGCGTCGTTGGCATTGGGGCCGTCGTGGGGATGGCGCTCGCCGCCATCACGGCACGCCTCGCGGGCGCGAAACTCTACGGCCTCGACGCCTTCGATCCGGCGACGTTGTTCCTCGCCACCGCTCTGCTGTTCACCTCGGGCCTGGTCGCCGCGTACCTGCCGGCGATTCGTGCCTCCCGTACGAATCCGACGGTGGCACTGAGACAGGACTAGCGCCGGACCTGCCTGCAGAGTGGCGGGCTATGATGTCGTGGAGCCAAATTGGATCCATAATGGCTCCATGGCGACCGTTACGTTATCCGTCAAGAATGTTCCCAGAGATCTGGCTCGGAAGCTCCGGGATCGCGCGACCCGGCACCACCGGTCCCTGCAGGGCGAGTTATTGGCGATCCTCACCGACGCCGCGACGGCCACGACCGTCGCCGACTTGTCCGGCCTGGTGAGGCGCCTCGGGCTTTCGACGCCACGACAGTCGGCGGCCTTCGTGCGCGAGGATCGGGATGGCCGTCGTCGTTGACGCGTCGGTTGTCGGCGCCATCGCGTTTGGGGAACCCGATGGTCCGACACTCGCTGCGCATATCGAGGGTGAAACGCTGCTGGCACCTGCGCTGCTCGATTTCGAGTTGGCCAATGTCGCTCTGAAGAAGGCGCGCCGCCGGCCGGACCTTGCCGAAGCCATCGGGGTGAGCCTCGCTGCCGCGCTCAGCCTCCCAATCAGGCGATTGCCCGTGCCGTGCGCGGCGGCGTTCGCGATCGCAAGGCGCACTGGCCTCACTGCCTACGACGCCAGCTATCTTTGGCTCGCGCAGGCGCATGACGCCGAACTCGTGACACTCGACGTGAAACTACAACGCCTGGCGGACGAGTCGGAGTGAGACATGGCCAGGGCCTTTGCTGAAAAAGGAGTCGCGCTATCATCCCGCCATGACCAAAGCGTGCGCCATCGTGCTCGCCGGTCTGTCCCTCGCTGGATGCACGCGATCAAATCCCGCGAGCCCGACCAGCGTGCCATCGGCCCCGACAGCTACGAGCGTCGTCACCCCGCGCGTGACTTCAATTGCACCGACAGAGGTGACGCAGGCTGCGACCGAGCAGACCGTGCTCGTCTTCGGTGAGAACTTCCTGGCCGGCCTGGCAGCTTCCATGACGACGCCGGACGGCCTCGTGATTGGAGTGGAGACTGGCGCGATCAACGACGTGCTGCCGAGCCAGTTCAGCCTGAGATTCCGTTTTGCGACAGCGGGCCGCTATTCCATGCGCCTGGCGAACGCCACCGGCTCATTGTCCGACGCGTGGTCGTTCGTCGTAGCCGCGGCGCCGGCCGCCGTTCAGCCGGTGATCGGCCGATGTGCGTCGCCCGCGCCGTTGCAGGGTTATTTGGATCCCCGCGCACCGGGGTACGTCGTGGCGTTCAACACGGGGACGAACGTCGACGACGCGGTGGCAGCACTCGCGGCCCGCTACCGGTTCACGCCGACCCACATCTATCGCTCGGTGTTGTTCGGTTTCGCCGCGCAGCTGTCCGCGGAGACCGTCGAAGCGCTCCGCTGTGAGCCCGTCGTCCGCTACGTCGCCTACAGCGCCGTCGTCGGGGTCGGTTAGCGACCTTACTTGGCGCGTTCGGCCTCGACCTTGGCCTCTCCGGTCTGCCCCTGGCGCTCGAGCTTCATCGTGCCGGTGAGTTTGCCCTTCGCGTGCGTCAGTGTGAACGAGCGCTGGGTCGGGCCCTCCGGCTGCTGAACCTCAAAGGTCACCTTCGCTCCATCGACGAGGCCCTTCTCCACCTTCCACTGGCGTTCAGGCGTGGGCCCGATCGTGCCCGTGAGGGTTTTCCCCTTCTGGGTGAAATGAAAGGTGAACGTAATGGACTGCGACGTCCCGTCCGGCCTCGTCATTGTGAACGTGGCGTTCCAGTTACCGGTCAGGTCCGTTGCTTGCGCCGCGGTCGTTGCCGGAACGAGGACGAGGGCGAGCAAAGCGATGGCTGCGATAGTTTTCATGCGTCTGTTAACGAAGTACGGGAGAGCAAAGTTCCGGCTCGAGCCGACACGGGGTTCCGGGGTCAGGGGACTTCTTGCCCCTGCTCGGCGGCCGCGAGGGCGGCTCCGCGCGCGGCGTCCTGATCGAAGGCGAGGAGGACGACGAACAGAATGACAACCGCGACAACAAGCGTCCCCCAGGTCACCGTCACGGCGGTTCGTTTCAGATCCCTGCCGAATGTCGTACGCCGGTTGCTGGTCCGCAGTTCGGGAAGCACAGTCGGCGGCGCCACGGAGTGCCGGATCACCTCGAACATGGAGTCGCGTCGTCTCTCCATGTCATTCCCGGCCGAGTTGCTGCATTTTCTTTGACGGTTTCTCGATCTGTTGAAGGCCGAGCCACATCAAGGCGACCGCCAGCGGCCCAATCAGCAACGCGCCGTTCGACATCGCCGAGCCGCGGGCTAGAGAATCCACCAGAAGGAAACCGGCCGACGAGATCAACATCGTCTGCATCAGGGAGAGGAAAAGTGAGTCGTAGCGATAAGTCATGGCGTCACACCGGAGTGAGAGACGAACCGAGGCGCTCAAGATCTCAGGTGTCCCCACATCCGGAGTCCTGCTGCCTCGGTCCGTAGTCGCAGGTAGGGGCCTGCGCGGCACACATGAGCAACTCGCGTGCCGTTCGCTAAAGCGATCGAGGCCACGCGGCGGTCACTGCGTGTGGACTTGGTGGCGCGGTGCGGTGGTAGCCACGTTCCTACTGTAGGCAGCCACTTGTTAGGCCGTAGTGACCTACGTAGATCTACGTATACAGGCAGGAAAACGACCGCCGATAGTGCTTAAAGACATATTGAGGAGGGTCCGATGAAGGCTACCCCCCGTAGCTCGGCAGCACTATCTGGTTCGAGGCCGGTGAACCGCCGCCGGGCAATCCGCCTGGACGCCCCATCTTCGCTGTGCGTGAACTTCCGGGACAAGGCGATCTTCGCGACCGTCATTGACATCGGCACCGGTGGGATGGGGCTGCTCTCAAACACTCCGCTCGAGACTGGCGCAACCTACGAAGTGACGTTGCGACTCGGCAGCCACGCGCTCGAGTGCGCGGGCAGACCGGCGCATTGTCAGAAGCAGGATGATGGGCAATGGCTCACCGGACTTGCGTTCGTCAAGGATGATCGGTACTCCGCGATCGAGAACTTCATCGACGACCTTCTGGGCAGCCAGATCGACTTCCCATAACCGGCGATACGCTCCTCCCTGCCTGACCTAGCGCGCGTCGAGTTGCCGCGCCAGGAATTCCCCCCGCTGCAGGATCCGGCCGCGCAGTGCGGCGGCCAGGCGATCGTGTTGGGCTGCCAGCGCCTCGCTGTTTTCGGCGAGGATCGGGCGGACACGGGCCGCGAGATCATCCACGCGTTTCGCCAGCGCCTCGGCGTGATACGTGGCGGTAAAGAGCAAGCCGAGCTGCTTCCGGTAGAGTTCCTGACCCTGACGGGTTTCCATGTACTGCCGCGCCACCGAGCCATCCCATCGTGGAGGCAGCAGGGGCATCGTCACGCGGGCAAACGTCTGGTCCATACCGTGCGGAATGAACGTGATTCGATCCGAGGCCGGATCGTGATACACGCGGTAGTTGTTCATGAACATGGCGTAGCCGTCCCAGTTGGCCGTGATGACTTGCATCGCCAGGTACTTGGCGAAGCTATCCGTGTCCAGGACGCGTCCTAACGCGGTCCAGCGCTCATCGAGGTCCATCGTCGCGCCGGCAGCTGCGAGCTTTTTCAAGTCCGCCCAATCGTCGGGCTCTTTGCCTGACAGTTTCTCCAGCGGGAATGTAATGTCGCGGCGAAATCCGCTGTCGTATAAGTTTCCTTTCGTGTTCGAGAAATAGCGTCCCAGCAAGTCTTCAGTGAATCCCTCGATCGCGACGTAGGGACCGAGATCGCGTCCGTTCAGACTGGTTCGCGCGAGTGCGACACGCGCGACCGGCAGTCTGGCCTTCGCAAACATTTCCGCGGCGAGCGCCTCGCACAGGAACGTCGGGTCCTCCTTGCCATTGTTGAGATGGATCTTCCGCAGTCCATGGAAGCGCTGGGCGGGCGCGAGCTTCGAGAAGTTGAGCGTCAGGGAGGGCTGGTCGTCCACCGGCCGGAACGTCGCGACGCCTTTGAGATGAATGGCGACGTTGGTGTAGGTGATGCCGCCTTCCCGTACGGTGCCCGGCACATCCTCCCGGGGTCGCGCTCGAAGCGACGCCATCGCCTCGGGGCCGAGCTGCACTTCAAATCGACGAGGCGGGCCCCCGTACGACACGTCGAACAGATCCGCGCCCAACTCGGGCCGGGTGGTTTGCGCGGCCGCGCCCATACCTGCGAGCGCCACCGTCGCGCCGATGGTGAGGCGGAGGGCCAAAGGCGACATCGTCGTGTTGTGAGACGGCGCAGACTAGCAGGCGGCCGGGAGGCTGGCAAGGCTCGGCCGGAAAGGTGCAAGATTGCGGGGTGGCGAAGCTCGTGTTTGGAATGAACCAGTCCCTGGACGGCTACGTCGACCATATGGCATTTGCGCCAAGCCCGACGCTCTTCCGCCACTTCATCGACGAGGCTCAGCGGGAGGCCGGCAGTGTCTACGGTCGCCAAATGTATGAGGTCATGCGCTACTGGGATGACGATGATCCTGGGTGGGGTGCAGCGGAACAGGCGTTCGCCGCGGCGTGGCGGAAGCAGCCGAAATGGGTCGTCTCGCGCACGTTGAAGTCCGTCGGCCCCAACGCAACGCTTGTTGGGGATGATCTCGAGGGCGCGGTTCGTCAGCTGAAGGCCGAGCGCGCCGGGGAGATCGAAGTTGCCGGCCCGCACCTGGCGCACAGCCTCACCGAACTTGGCCTGATCGATGAGTATCGAATCTACCTGCACCCTGTCGTGCTCGGTCATGGCAAGCCATATTTCGCGGGACCCCGGCCGCCGCTCCGGCTTGTGACCAATGATCGGATTGCCGACGATGTGATCAGGTTGATCTACGTTCCTGCTTAACTGAATCCAGAGTCGGCGCCGTGCTTGTGAGACGCTGCCAAACTCCGGATCCATGACTCGGGGTCGGAATCTGCTATCTGCCGGATGCGTTCATTCACTTCCGCGCCACGTACGTGCGCAGCGGATTTGATCGCCCACTTTCTCACGCCGGGATCCGGGTCCTCCAGGAGGCTCACCACCAGATGAGTAGGCGGCCTGCGCAATTTGCCGGCCCCAACAGCCGCTGCCACGCGGACCGCCGGCTCGCTTCGAGTCGAAGCTCGCTCGAGAACCTCGACCGAACCGCTGCTATCGAGCCAACCAGCAAGCAAGGCTGCCCGAGAAGCAAGGTGTAGATCCGGCCCGTTGACGAGTTCCACCAGATACGGAATTGCCCCGGGTCCTAACTGCTCCGCGGCTCCTTTCAGATCGGGTTCGTCAGGAAACAGCGCCGTGAGCACGTCGGGTTTCGTGGTTGGCATCGCTACTGTCCGCACGGGCTCGTGAAGGGGCTCGATCGCATCATTGCGATCTCATCTGGTGTCAGGGTAGCCATGCCCTCGATGCACGCCGTGCCGCAGCCCGTCATCAAGCGGGAGATCGGCGCCGCACAGGGAGGCGACGAGCACTGCTCCCCGGTCGGATGGTCTGGCCCGAGTACGTGTCCCAGTTCGTGCGCAAGGGTCCAGCCGGACGTCCAAAACTCCAACATCGCGACCCCGCGGCTGCGGGTAGCCAGGCCAGCGGCCCCGAGGCTCAGCGTCCGGACAAAGTACAACACCACGTCGTTCCCGACGACGAAATTACGGTTCGAGAACAGTTGTTCCATTTCCGCTGTGATCGTGACGCCGTTCGCGACATCCAGGTCCAGTAGACTGTCAAACGCAGGGCCGCTCAAGTATTCGCGCGATGCGACCGTCACGCCGATATCGGCGGTCTTGAAGACGAGCCGCATCTTTCTGAGCGAGTCATTGAGTCCACTGCCCTCTTTCAGGAACTTGAGATGGATTCGCACGCATCGCGAGTGAAAACATCCGGGAGCCTGGATGAACGCCTTCAGCGATAGGGGCAGCGTCATTGACGCGGACGCCGCCAGCTGGCGAACGCTGGCAGGAAACTGCTCGATACGACAGGAATCAAGAAGATGCCGCACTAGCGCCCTTTCTTGAACGATGCTGGCCGAATGCTTCGAGTGCCAACTACTGCAAGGCTACGAGAATCGGAATCATGCCGCGGCCCGTTGCCAGGGGCGCCAAGGCCTTGCCGATAACCGCCCCGAAAGCCAAGTCGCGGTCAGCCGCCTTCATCGCAAATCCCGGCGTGGCGGATGTTGTCAATAGATCGCCGACCGCGATCGGCCCGACTGCAGTATCGACGTTGCAGAACACCTTACCGACGAGCGCGATGGGTCGCCGATGGTCGTCACAATGACGCTTGTCGAGCACGATTGCCGGCTTGAATGGGCCAGCACCTGAGACCACACCCGCCACGCGCCTGTCGTAGGGACGGGAACTCGGGGTCAGCCGGCCGGAGTCGGCGACAACCATCACGGTACCGGGCGCCACCTCGGCATCGTTATCGATCGAAAAGTCCTCCGCACAGTCAGCTCCGGTCAGAATGATGTCGTCCTTGACTGTGAGCTTTTTCTCAACGTGGACGTTACCATCGAAGAATCCGGCGTGCCCGGCGTCTCCCACCTTTCGTGCATAGATCGCCGCGCCGGTACCGTCCTCGCGATTGTTGTAGGCGGCCACCGCTGCAACGCCTCTTGAGTTCGTCTCAGCGTGCAACGCTTCGCCCTCTTTCGCTCTGGCAAATATCGCAGTCCCGGAAGCTTCGGGATGTTCCTGCATCGCAGCTATTACCGGAGCGTTCGCGGCCTTGGTGGTCGCGACAACTGCGGCGCCACCAAGGCTTACCGCAACGATCGCGGTTCCGTTCGACTTGTGCTCTCCCCACAGACCGGCTCCGCCGGTGGTGCTGAGCGACTCGCCATAGACACCCACCCAGCCGTCGCTTCGTCCCGAAACACCAGTGCCGCTGTTGGCTTCGCCGTACACTCCCCAGCCTTCGGCACCGTGGTGGACTCCATGGACTCCTGGATTGAACCGCGCGCGCGTTTCACCTCGCACACCCGCCCCGTTGTCATTGCGGCCGTAAACTCCGGCGCCGCCCGTTGTGCTCTCACTGACACCCTGCACCCCATTCCAGCCGCGGCCGTCGCCATGAACCCCGACGGCGTCACCGGAAGCGCGCACTCCTACGGTGTCCTGACCAGTTGCGTTACCCGTGATCGCGACGGCTGCCGTGCCAGAGACGTTCTCGACGATTGCCACGATGCACCTCCAGTTTGGGAGGAGTTGATTTACCACCTCGCGTCGAGCAAATCAACTTCGCGGTCTGAAGTGAAGAGATACGGGCGTTGGTGAATTGGCGGGGTGCTATTTCGAATCGTCCCTGCGCGCAATGATACGGCCCGTTCGATCAATGTAGACAAGCTGACCACGTTCAAGCTCGGCAAGTGCGACGCCGTCGATGAACGAGTCGGTCCAGACGGTTCCGGAAAGCTTCAGGTCGAAAGCCCAGTTGCCTTTGATATCGATGTAACGAAGACGGTCCTCGTCGCAGCACACCAGCGCGAGTCCTTCAGAAAACGGTCCTGCGTCCTTGAAGCGAGGCTGGATCACGAATCTTCCGGAGCGGTCGATGTATCCGTGCTGCTTGCCATCGACGGAAACGGCCGCCAGGCCGCCAGAAAACCCTGCGGAGTTCACGCTGACGAACTGCGCTGGAATCACGAAGTCACCGCGCTTGTTGATGAAACCCCACCCAGCGGGACCTGTCCGAACTGCCGCCAGTCCCTCGCTGAACGACGTGACCTGGTCGAACTGGGGATTGATCAGCCATCGGCCCGATGTGTCGATGAAACCCTTCTGGTTCGTGCCAAAAACCTGGACACCAGCCAGTCCGTCAACGAATCGGCTCACAGCACCTGCGGACCAGTACGGCCCAGGAATGGCCAGGCGGCCCGTCTTGTCGTAGAAACCGATGCGATTGATCCACTGCCCTTTGCACGGATACTGCTTCGGATTCCCCGGCTCATCGGCACAACGAAAGATCTCAACCTCCGCCATGACAAACCCGTCGGCAAACTTCCCCTGGCACCGCTGGGCCGTCATGCGAATGTTCGCGTCGTCCCCGTCGCACTTGATGACAATGCGACCCGTCCGATCGATGTAGCCGGATGGATCACTGGCCTTCCCCTGTTCGCGCCAGCGCACACTCGCCAACCCGTCGGAGAAACGATCCGCGGAAGTGAACCGAGAGGGGATCACGGTGGTACCTTCGGTATCGATGTAGCCCCATGCGCCGTTTCGACGCACCGCGGCCCGACTTTCGTCCCGCCTCCTCGAATTGCGGCGGTATCACCGGCTCGCCGGCGTGATTCACGTAGCCCCACTGTCCTGAGCGCCGAACCGGCAGCGGGCCAGCCGTACCTCGCTCACGCCCGGGGCGAATGTTGACGTCGCCCTGATTGCCATCAGCGAGGGCCACCGCTGTCGAAGCGACGAGTGCCACGAGGAGAACGCGCGTCATCATCGATGCCGTGCCTGGGCGAGCGGCTTACGCGCTTTGATAATGAGGGTCGTCGGCATGGCCTGCGCCCGCGCGACCGAGTACCAACGCGCAGGGTCCGCGTGTTCGGGTTTCACCGCAGCTGGATCGAGCGGGGTCTCCAGGAGAGCTTCGAGCTGCAGTCCAGCACGGACCAACTCACCAACGAAAGTGGCGAGCGTCTGATGCTGGATGACGATCGGCACGCCTTTCCACGACGCGTGCTCGGTCGGGCCCTCCTTGAAGTACGGTCTGGCGATCGCGTACTGCGTGCCGTTCCATTCGAGGCAACCGTAGGCGGGATGTTCGCCACTCACGATGAAGCTTCCCCCTGGCCGCAGGTACGCGCTCACGAGTCTCATCGTCTCCGGCAGGTCGGTCGTCCACCCGAGCCCATAGATGGAGAACACGAGATCGAAGTGACCGTGCGGGATTCCAGGGTCCACCTCCATCGGAGACTCGATCAGTCGCACGCGCGATGCAAACGGCCGGAGCGTTTCTTCAGCGAACGCGATCTGTGTCGATGACAAATCGAGGCCCCAGAGTTCACGTGCGCCGCGGCCGGCCAGGTAGCGCAGCGAGTGGCCACTTCCACATCCGAGCTCCAGCACACACGCGCCGGCCGGATCGTCAAGGAGCCTGAGGGTGTCTTCTGTTGGCGCCAGCGGCCCGTACTCCGGTAGCGCCGTGCGTCCGTGAAAGTACTTCGCGACGTGGTTCCAGTCTTTCCGGTTCGTGGCCAGTGCAGTCTGGGCTGACCGCCCTGACGTCACTGGATGCGCTCAATTCCTCTGACAACTCCTACGAAGACCTGCTTGCCATGCTTGAAAAGCCGTTCCCCGTTCTTGAGCCGCGTCGCGGTCCCCCAGTGAACGCGTGCCGGTCCAAGCTCCAGGACTCTCCTTGACGCACTATCAGCGTTCACGCGGCGTGTCGCTATCTGGTTGTTCGCGTACTGGCCATGATCTGCCACCCCGCGGGTCGGTACAAACCAGCCCCTCGCAACAGTCGGCCTGGGTGCGGAGAACGGGTTCAGGACTCGAAATGCGAGGGACTCTTTGGGACTTGTCAGCACCTCGAGTACAGCGTCCTTCATGCCCTCGACCACGCCCACCGGTCGCTCCGTACCATCCGCACTGCTTGCAACGAACTCGATGCGGGCCTCTCGAGGCAAGTCCCGAAGGCCGATCGCCCAGAAGCGAAAACGTTCGCGGTGTTCGTAGTCCGGATCAACCAACGGGTCGACCCATTCGAGCTTCGTGAACCCCTGAGCCCAGGGGTTCGTGATCGAATCGCAGTAGCTATTCATGAGCCGCTTGGCGCCAACCAGCAACTCGGGATCCATGACCGGAACTCTTCCCAGGTCTACCCAACGCACCCCGAGATTGGTCGGGAGGTACATCGACGTGGCGGTACCGGCAGGCACTCTACCAGTGTCGGGGTCCCTGAGTACGAGGAGTACATCCCCGGGCGTTGAGGCCGCCGCGGACTTGAGGAGGTCCTTCGCCTCTATCTTCCAAGCGCCCGGTGGATCGAAACTCACCTCATTTACGAAGACGAACGGCTTCGGCTTGACGTCTGGGCGTTTCTTGTCGCCGGGTACGCTCCAGAGGAGCACTTCAGCAGGATTGAATCTCAGACCGACTGAGCGGATATTGCAGTCGATTGACAGCCCTGCCATTGGAGGGGTCGCCTCTCCCTGAAGGGCCGCGGGCACCTTTGGCGATATCGTGCCCTCTGTCCGTATTCCCTCCGTCGTGATCGAGAGCGAAGTGATCTCGAACTCGCGGGATGGCGGGGGCGGCGGCGCTGCGATCTGCTCGAACGTGATCGAATCATCGTCTCTCGCGATTTCTCTGAAGCCTCCAGTGCCGATCCTCTGGCCTAAGATCGTCTCGGAAACCTCGTCTTCAGCTCTCACGGCGACCGCGATGCCAACCGGAAAACCCAACAGGGCACCGGTAGCAACGGAGCACCAGGTCGAGTCTGCGTCCCAACTCAGTCTTGCGACCATCCGTAAGACGTTTCCGGCCGCTGGCAGAGGCGTCAGAGTCAACGTCACTTCGATGTCGACGTCGATGTCCGCAATCGGACAAGCGTCCACAGCTGTGATATCCCCTTGGGCCACCGCGTATCTCAGCGCCGGGAACCAGGCGGATCGGGCCGCCCCTTCCTTACGGAGCTCCTTGTGTTTGGGTTTTGGCTTCCACCACTCCCACGCCTCGGGCTGCGGAGGCGGGCGGACAGCGTCGTCGAGCGCGGCATCGAGGACCTTTCGGATCTCTTCGGCGGCCAGTTCCCCTGGGACTATCTGGCACCACTCCGCCGCACCGAGCTTGTTCACCACGGTCGCCCCAAGATCACCAGCGTCAGTCGCGATTCGAACAGAGACAAACTGCCCGGAGCCGGTAAGCGCGGCTGCGGCGATTGCGATACCGCTCGGCACGCCGATCGGAAAGACGCCTTTGCGGAAGGACAGCACCCCGCGCGCGAGGAACAATTCGTACTCGATCCGCCAGATGCCGCCGTCCCCATTCATGCGAAGACCGATGTACACCGCTGTTTCAATATTCGACGGGCTACCGAGACCGAAAGAACCTGCCGGTCTCACCTCCGTTACCAGGGAGTTGTAGTAGGAAAACACGAACTTGCTCTCAAACCCGACGACGTCGTCTGCCCATGATTCGGTGAACTGGCAGTCTTTGCACTCGATCCGTTCGAGTAGTTTTCCCGCGATTGCCGGGTGATCGATCGACGGACCATCCAGCGGCCGGCTGTTGATCTCGCCTTCGATCAGCTTGCATAGTCGGTCCGTTCGAACCTGCACTTCGATCAGCGCCATGACATCCCTCTCGTGAATCCATCCAGCGTTGGCTGCCAAGGACCCACACGTTCCTTTTGGGAACTCAGGATCTTAAGCACGATTAGGAGGAAGCAAAACGCACGGATCCCAGACAACCTGTTTTTGAAATATAGTCACATTGTGACTAAAACCTCGGCGGCGGCCACTCTGGCCGAATTCGAACTGATGGTCCTGGTCGCGGCCATGCGGCTCGACGACGACGCCCACGCCGTGTCGATCGCCGCCGACATCAGCGAGCGAACCGGGCGCATCGTCCGGCGCGCCAACGTCTACACGACGCTGCAGCGTCTCGAAGACAAGGGGCTCCTCACGACCGCGCTCGGCGACCCGCGACCCGAGCGCGGCGGCAAACCGCGGCGTGTGGTCACGCCCACCCCCGACGGCGTCGCCGCCGTGCGCGCGACGATGACTGCGATCCACGCGATGACGCACGGAGTGAAGATATGACCGCGCCGCGCTGGGCCGCTGCCCTGCTTCGCCGGCTTTCGCGCGCGACCGGCGCCGAAGCCGACGTGTTGCTCGGCGATCTCGAAGAAGCGCATCGCGCCCGCGTGGCCAGACGCGGCGGCGTCGTCGCGACGCTGCTGACGACGCTCGAAACAATGGACATCACGCTAATGTTGATAGGGCGGCTGCGTATTCTACGGGTAGCAGTGTCCTGGATTGATCTCAAACTCGCCTTCCGGATGATGCTCCGCTACCCCGTGCTGACGCTCGTCAGCAGCGGCTCACTCGCGCTCGCGATTGCCATCGGCGCCGCGGCGTTCGCGTTCATCTCGCTGTTCTTGTGGCCGCGCATGCCGCTGCCAGACGGCGACGAGATCGTCATCGTGCAGCACCACGACCGCGCCGCCAGTCAACCCGAATCGCGCGTCATCGCAGACTTCCTGCGCTGGCGCGGCGGCACGACGACGCTCACTGACGTGGCCGCGGGACGCGACATGGCGCGCAACCTGCTGATGGGCGACGGACTGGTCGAGCCGATCTCGGTCGCCGAAGTAACAGCGTCGACGTTTGCGATGACGCGCGTCGCGCCGATCCTGGGACGGACGCTGACGGACGCGGACGCGAGCGCAGCCGCGCCGCCGGTCGTCATGATTGGTGAGCGGATCTGGCGCGATCGATTCGGCGCCGATCCTGGGTTCCTTGGCAGAACGGTCCTCATCAGCGACGTGCCGACCGCGGTCGTCGGCGTGATGCCGGCGGCCTTCCGGTTCCCGTCGATCCACGAAGTCTGGCAACCGCTGAAGATTAGCGTCAGCGCCGTGCAGCCGCGCGCGGGCATCGGCGTCAGCATCTGGGCGCGGATGAGGCCGGGTGTCACGCCGGAACGGGCGAACGCCGAGCTCGCGGTGCTCAGCGCGCAGCACGCGGCGGCCTGGCCGGCGACGCACGCGTCGCTCGTCGCCGGCGTCCAACCGGCGACCTGGTCTGAGATGAACGATCCGGAAGAACGCGGGCTGCTCGCGTCGATGAACGGCGTCATCGCGCTGATGGTGTTGCTGGTGAGCGGCAACGTCGCGCTGCTGATGTTCGCGCGCGCCGCGACCCGCGAGTCCGAGATCGTCGTTCGCACCGCGCTCGGCGCCAGCCGCGCGCGGCTCATCGGTCAGTTCGTCGCCGAAGCGTCGGTGCTGAGCTTCCTTGCCGCAATCGCCGGCCTCGCGATCGCGCAACGCGTGATGCATTGGGGCCTGACGGCGTTCGTCCTCGATGCAAACGGCGGCCAGCTCCTGCCGTTCTGGATCACGTCGACGCTGCCGCCGATGTCGATCGCGTATGGCGTCGGCCTCGCGATTGCGGCGACGCTGGTGACGGGCATCCTGCCGGCGATGAAAATGACGCGCGGCGTGTCGTCGCGCCTGCGCGAGACTACCGCGGGCGGCGGCGGCCTGAAGTTCGGCGGCATCTGGACCGTGCTGATCGTCGCCCAGATCGCGGTTACCGCGACGTTCCCCGCGATCGCGTTCATCGTCAAGACCGCGGCGTGGCGGAGTGAAGCGCGGCAGATCGGCGTGCCGACGAATCGCTATCTGACGGCGGAGCTCAGCAGCGCTAGCGAGATGACGGAGGCGAGGTTTGAAGCCGCAGTCCGCCGTGTGCGCGAGGATCTCGCCGCGACCTCCGGTATCGCGCGCGTCGCGCTGGCGGATCGCCTGCCGCTGATGTGGAACGGCCACCACATGATCGAGGTGGAAACGGGCGGCGAGGGGCCCACCGATGAGACGCTCGTTGGCGCGCATCTCGTCAGCACGGCCGCGGTCGAACCGGACTTTTTCGCGGCGTTCGACGCTCTACCAATCGCGGGCCGTCTGCTCGTCCACGCCGACAATGCGGATGTTGCGCGGGTCGCGGTCGTCAACGAGTCGTTCGTCAGGAACGTCCTCGGCGGCCGCAGTGCGATCGGGCGCCGCCTGAAATACCGCTCGAGCTCGAACGGTGGTCAGCTGATACCGCAGCAGCAGTGGATCGAAATCGTCGGCGTCGTGCGCGACCTCGGCATGGGCGCTCCGCCCAAAGACGCGGGCATCTACCTGCCGCTCAATCTGCATGCGGTCTCGTCGGTGCGGATCGCGGGCCTCGTCACCGGCGACATGACCGCCGCGACGAATGCGCTCCGCGCCAGCGCGGCGAAGGCCGACGCGGCCCTGCGCATCGGCGACGTCCAGACGCTCGCCGCTGTCACCGCGAACGGCGTGAAGACCATCAACTACGTCGTCGCGGCGATCGGCATGGTCAGCGTCGCGGCGCTGGTACTGGCGCTGTCGGGCCTCTACGCGGTGATGTCGTTTGCGGTGTCGCGCCGCACGCGCGAGATCGGCATTCGCGTGGCGCTCGGCTCACCGCGATCGCGCGTCGTCGTCACGATTCTGCGCCGCCCGCTGATCCAGCTGACGTTGGGCTCCGTTTTCGGTGCCCTCTTGACGATTGGGCTCTCGCGACTCATGGAGCTGCCGGTCGGCTTTTCCCTCGGATTGATCGCGGTCGGGCCCATCATCTTCGCCGTCTGTCTGCTCGCGTGCATCGTCCCGGCGCGGCGGGCACTGCGAGTGGATCCGATCGCGGCGTTGCGCGCGGAATAGGTCGCCCTCACTCTGGGGACTTCGTCCCCAGACCCCTGACTCGCTCTCTCGTGCGACTCGTCTCCGGTGACGTGCGCTTAGACAAGTCGCACTCCGTTCGCGAGGCTCACTCGCTGACCGCTCGTTCGCTTAATCCGGCCTGAAACCCCTCAACCCGACTCCATATGGACCATGCGAATCGCGTCCGAAGACTGACACGTGTAGCGCCGATGACCGAGCACCTGAGTTCACCACCGGCACCGAGCGAGCGTGAAGCGAGCCCGCGAGAGCGGAGTGAGACGAGCCCTGCAGCTCATCGTCAGACTCGAAAAGCCGGAAGCGCGCAACTGGCGCCTTCAGGTAGGATCGCCGCGCCCATGAAAGCCGTTCGCAAGCCCGACTATGGCCTCGACGCGCCGTCAGCGGTCCGCAATCTGCTCATCGTCGCCGCGCTCGGCATCATCTCGCTGATCACCCGCCTGCTCGGCCTGTGGTCGCGGCACGATGCGATCGCCGCAATCGCCCGGCCACTGATGGGTGCCGGCCTGGGTTGCGGCGCGATGGGCCTGTGGATGATCTACGACAGCAAGATCGGCAAGCTGCGCGAGCGCGAGTATTTCCTCGACCGGATTACCTGGCGGGGTGACGAGCGCGTGCTCGACGTCGGATGTGGCCGGGGGTTGTTTCTGGTCGGAGCGGCCAAGCGGCTCGACACGGGCGGCGCGGTCGGCATTGACGTGTGGAACGCCGAGGATCTCAGCGGGAATACCCCATCCGCTCCGCTCGACAACGCGATGCTTGAGGGCGTGTCCGACAAGGTCGAGGTGCACACGGGTGATGCACGCCGAATGCCCTTCGCCGAGGCGACGTTCGACGTCGTTCTCTCGAGCATGGCGTTGCACAACATTTACAACGCCGGCGAGCGGCAGACCGCGGTGCGCGAGATCGCGCGCGTGCTGAAGTCCGGCGGGCGTGTGCTGATCGTGGACATGCGCCACCTCACGCAATACGCCGCGACGCTGCGCGATGCCGGTGTCGATGCGCGGTGCGTGCAGGGAGTCGTCTCATCGCTTCTATCCTTGCTCACGTTCGGCTTTGTGCGATTCGGGTACGTGATCGGCAGCAAGTGAGGTTTGAACCCGGTCAGACGTTTTGTCCGCGCCGCAGTCTATAAGTCCTTTTGTTTCAGTGCCGGGGGTGGGAATCGAACCCACACGGGCCTTGTGAGCCCTCAGGATTTTAAGTCTGACTGCTGCGTCGTAATCAGGCCGAAAGCAACGGTTTCCTCAGAAGATGAGACGCAGCAACTTGGTTGACGATAGACAACCGTAGATGGCAATCAGTGGCGTGTGGGCACAGCGGCGGGCACAGCGTTCCGTTCCAACGCTTCAGAGCCAAACACAGGGAAGGCAATAACATGCTTCCGCTGAACGTCTTCATCGTGCTCCCAAACCCGCACAAGGATTCCCTTCGACGTTCCCACCAAGGCGCCTGATCGAAACAAGCGCAACTCGGCGAGAATCGGTAACTCAACGACGATGTAGTCGGGCCATTCGCTGCGCTGCTGCTGAGAGACGTGGTAGAGACCGTTAAACATTCCCTGGGCACGGAAAGCCTCTTCCACCTGAGCGCGGTCCTCCCGTAAAGGGATTACTTCCGACATGACGTCATCGACATTCACAGCCGTCAGCCTGGCCTCAAACATGGCTCCACGCCACGAACCTTCGTCCTCAAACGGTCCCACCTCCCCCGTGAACTGCGTGAAGCGCCGGAGAGACGAGGCCCACGCCCCGGCCGTTGAAAGGGCGGTCTGATCAGAGACGTCCTGGAAGCGAGACATCAAAGCCAAGCCAGACCGCTTCAAGTGGAATCCATCACGCGACGGCACCCATCCGGTGGGAACCACGCCGTTGGCCTCCGATCGAACGGCGCGAATTTCCACATGCGCGTTCCTCAGGATCCCCGCTAGGCGCGCTGGATCGGTTCCAAGATCCTCCGCCACCGTCAGCGTGATTTCGAGCGCGACATCGTTGGCGGTAATCTTCGCGACCTTGACGGGCGCACTCGGACTTCCCCACCACCAAAGCACCAAAATGAAGACTGCGAACCCGCCAGTGGCTCGTACCTTCACTCTTCCAGAAAGAACGCTGACGTTTCCGGTCAGGAAGTAAGCGAAGAGCCCGGCGAGCAGCGCGCAAAAAAGGGACAACAGCTTCTGGCGCCACCACGCCAGCTCATCAGGGCCGAAGACGAAAATAGCCAACAGGAACAGCAACAGCAAAGAACCGAAGATCCAACTCGCCAGGGCCTGATGCGTCCAGGGGAGTAACTTCCGAGCGAAAGATCGGCGTGTCGTGCGCCCTCCACCGCTCACTTGCCTCTCCGCAAACGCAACAGATTCTGGCGAAGGTATTCAACCAGGTCACCCACTCGAACGAACTTGGACGCGTCGGCGTCAGGAATTTCGATTGCGAACTCTTCTTCAATAGCCATGATCATCTCCACGAGTTCTAAGTCAGACGCGTCCAAATCATCCTTGAGTCTCGCATCGTCACGAACCCTGTCCTGGCCCACTTCAAACTGCTCGGCCAAGATCAAGGTCAATCGGCGGCGAACCTGGACAATCTGCGCGTCCGAAAGCGGCGGGAACGAGCTCGGAGGCTTGGCTGACTTCAAGCCGCATGCCCAGGTGAGGACGACACCCAAAAACACAATAGACTGGCGCAATAGCTCCCGCCGAGTTCCACCGCCTCGCCTATCGTCGATTTCAGCCATATAAAGAGTTCCCTAAGCCCGGTTCTCGCCCCAAGTCTGAGGCTCGGGGATTATCCCCGGATTCGCTGGAAATGGGCACAAACACTGGGGGCACCTGGATCGAGCCAAACCCATCTCGCGTGGGCAAAGGCTCATCGAGTTACGAAATGCTGGGATCTAGTGCCGGAGGAGGGAATCGGCCCCACAAGCTGGGTGATCCCTATAAAGATTTTGAGTCCTCCTGTGGGTCATTCTTGCACGGAACAATGAAAGGTCTCGACCATTCGGATCGCCCGGATTGTGATTCCGTCGGGTGCCGCTGGATAGCCTTGGGCTAAGCATGGGCACAGGCTCGGGTACATTCAATCGTCAACTCTTCATCCAACCGCATCGGCTCGAACCACGAAGCCTCAGTGCGAGCTCATGAAAGTCATCAGGCTCAAGCGGTATCGACCCATGAACTTCTCCAGCCGGGGGCCAAATCGAAGAGAGTTTAGACGCGAAACGATCCGGCCTGATCACAAAGCTCAGGCGAGGACATTCGGGGCCTCGGACCAGATGAATCGCCTGGGCAACGAACGATCCCACCTTAACGGTCCAGACGCTCGCATTGCCCTCCTCTTTCCCGGTCACTGACGTAACGATCGGCGTAATTGCCCGCCCGCCGGTTGACAAGTTCGGACCAGGCTTGATTCGACCGATCAGTATCCAAGCATCTTTGCGGGGCGGAACGCGATACTTGAGGAACCGTTCCGCATCACCAACCGTGAATGTCCTCGGTTTGTAGAGGGTGTCCATCACGAGAAACGTCTTCCAGATCCAAGCAGCCAGCCATTCTCTACTCGCCTCGTCCAATCGTTCGCGCTTTCCGTGCAGAATGGGCTCGAGGTAGGGCTTCACCCGATTCTCCTCCTGAGCAAGCCACTCCCCGTTGCACGTCTTGCAGATAGCCTTGGCAACGACCTCAAAGCTTCCAACGGTCTGCCAAGATCCACCGACTTGCTGACGATCCACGATTGAAGTCGCAGTCAGACGCGCGACGCCAAGACTTCTAGCCATCCATTCGGGAACAACGTGTTCGCGAGTGACAGGTGTTCCTCCGCAGAATAGACACTGCCGCATCAGCAAATGCTATCCCCGCCAGGACTGCCAGTTCTCTCCTTGGTACACTCAGACTCAGAGGCGTCATGAAATACAGCGATACCAAGATTGAGACGACGCTTACCTAACCATTCTGGTCGTCGTCGGGCACAGTATTGGGCACAATCGCTCCCCGACTACTCGCAGTTCGGTTTCGACGTGTCCCGTAAGTCGTTGATTCTAAGTGCCGGGGGTGGGAATCGAACCCACACGGGCCTTTTGAGCCCTCAGGATTTTAAGTCGTGGCACGCACGCGATCACGAACGATCAGACAGCGACACACCAAGGATTCTCACGGGGAATCCTTGGTTCGTTCGACATTTGAGACCATGGGATTGACCCGATTGTCCCGCGATTGACCCACACGGGGAATGCCCCAGGTAAAACGTCAGGCAGGACACCCGACGTCCGCAAATTGACGCAGCGCGGGCGTGGTGCCGGGTCCCGTGCCCACACATCCTTTGTCGCCAGACAGCCCAACGGCGTCCTTGAGGCCACGAGCAACGCAAGAGGAAGAGACCGCGAGCCAGATCGCCCCGACCGTCCGGGATAAAATAGAGGTGAAAAGGGGGCAGGGTACAAAACGAAAGGCGCCCGTTTCTGGGCGCCTTTGGTGGGCCGGCAAAAAGCCGGTGAACCACACGACCTAAGACGATTTGATGTTACTACAAAGCCTCCACCATCAGCGACTTGAGGGAAATCTGGTTCCTCCCTCCGGTGCCATTTTTAGTGCCCTCCCCTTGGACACCAAGTGGGACTCCCCTCTGGACACCAGAGTCCACTTAAGTAGCAACATTGCATGTAGCATCAGCTGATTAGCATAAGTCGAGATGTAGCAAGCAGCGGGAGTCCCACTGGAAGGATTGAAAAGCTCGGTTCGCCGTGCTACTTTCCCCTTACGGAAGGTAGCTCGGTTCCGGTGAACCACACGGCCTAAGACACCGTTGAGGCTCCCTCGCGGGAGCGGGTTCGACTCCCCACCCTTCCGCCAGTATCTTGATGGCCGCCGCACCTGAGCCCGAACGCGCCGAACGTCCGAAACGGTCATACGCCAGCCGCTGGAAACACGGCTCGCTGTTGACCGGCGGCTATCTCGTTGTGCCCTCGACGTTCCTCCGCCACTACGCCACGCTCAAGCCACATCCGCTAACGTCTGGCGAGGCACTCTTCGTTCTTCAGTTGATGGGTTTCAAGTGGGACGCTGAACCGCCGTTCCCCGGCTACAAGACCTTGGCTCAGCGCATGGGCATCTCGGTCAAGATGGCGCGGCGTCATGCTCAAAACCTCGAAGGCAAGGGCTACCTGAAGCGTGAGATGCGAACGGGACAGACGAACCGCTTCGATCTGACTCCGCTCTTCGACAAACTCAACGACGCGCAAGAGGCCGAGGCGAACGCGGCCAAACGAAAGCCGACCGCGACAGCCGCTCAAACCTAAGCTCTGGTGCCTGGGGTCAGTTGAACCAGCACAGCCCTCTTACTGCAATGATGTTCGAAACCTCCGGTAGTGCGCTTGCATCCACTTGGTGGTCGACTTATTGCGGCACGTCAGGTCCAGCATTTCCGTCAGGTTGGCGTCCGAGAGAACCAGAATCGCCTTCCGCTTTGGCGCCGAATCATTCCACACCGAGCAGAGCTTTCGCGTAATGCTCTCGGACGGCTCCCGGCGGGTGACAATCACGCCGAAAGTGCCGAGGCGATCGCCGAGGTACGTCGCGGTTTGGTTGATAGCTGGCAAGTCCAGCGTTTCAACGTTTTTTGCCTCAAACATGACGAAGATTCCGTCATGTGATGTTCTGACATAGTCCCAAAAGGAATCCTCAGACTCATTCGTGAAAATAATGTCGCGTCGTTCCGTTCCGTCCTGCGTTCGGACCTCAAGTTCGCCGTCAGACAATCCGGGAGCAAAACAGTAGTTGAGAATCTCGAGGACCAACTGTTGATATGCAGCAGCGTTCTCACGACCGGCGCCTAGTGCTTCCAGCCGCTCCTTCAACTCTTGAGCTTGGCGACACGAGTCTTCATCAACGTAGTCAAAGGACGGCAGCGCGTCGGCAGCCTGCCGCTCGCGTTCTCGCACGTAGCGTTCAATGAGCGCCACGTCCTGCCGCGTCACCGTCACAACCTCGGGCTTCGAGACTTGTACTCGAACATGCCCCGTCTTGGCGGCTGGTGACGCTTTTTCTTGCCTCCTCGCCGCCAAGTAAGGCGCGAACTCCGTTCTCAGAAAATCGTCGTAGTTGATCCACGGCAATGCGCGGACGAAGCGTCGTGGGACGAGGAGGATCGGCTGACGATCGGGACCAACGGGCAAGTCCTCATAACGATCTTCCCAAGTGCCGTCAGCAGCATCGTAGACGTGGGCAATTGGCACGTCTCGTACGAGGTCGAGATTCCAAGTCGCGCTCTGCCGCTGCGTGTAGTCGATGAGAAAACTCTTAAACACGTTGGCGGCGATGTCGCTTACCCGATCTGGCCCGATTCCCGCGGAGAGCAACTGCATCTCCTCGACATGGCGGACACCACGGTCGCGGAGTGCCGGCGAACCCGCAACTGTCTCGATCAACAGGCTCGTCATGTGGCTGCCGACCCCGGACCCCCGACGTCCGTGCGCGGAGTAGCCAAACCCGATCGCGGCGACCTCTGGGAAGTTGAAGATGCGCCTCGCCTCTGCCAGGTTGCCTTGCGTCACAGCAGCCACGCCTCGACTGAACACCTCTAGGAGCAAAGCATGTAGGGACCGCGCGTTGGGATCTCTGCTCTTAAACAGTAGGAAAGGATCGATCCCCAACGGAATATCGAGGCCTTGCGCAGGAATAACAAAGTCGACGTCGTACTGCGAAAGGTGTGCGAATAGTGGGGCGCGAGGCCTCTGTGGCTTCACTGCGGGGGCGCTTCCCCACTGGCGATGCCTTGTCGATCGAGGCGTTCGAAGTCAAACCACTTCTGACCATCTTCGCCGGGGAAGAACCAAGACTCAGTAGGCACGCCGGTCATGTAATCCTGAACGTCGCCGGGTCCCGGATACTCACCCGTTTCCAAGAACGCTTCCAAGGCTCCGGCAATCGTACGCATCTCGCGACATGCCCAGAACGCCTTCTTCTTTTCTGACTGCACGTCATCCTTAGTGCGATTCAAACACTGCTGAACAGCTCGCGTGACGATGAGAACGTCTGGGTAAACCGGATTGTCACCGGCCGGAACGAACTCCTTGACTCGACCCAAGTGTTGATCGTCAGAAATGATCTGCTTAGCGTCACGAATAATGTCGTTGATCTGCTCAACGACAAGGTCCGTGCACTGAACCAAGGCCTTGCCCTTGGCAAGCTTGTCGATTTCGTCATAGAAGCCGTTCAGGTGGCTGAGCAATGCTGCGTGGTTCGTCGCGCGCGCTTCAGCGGCGTCGCGCGCTTCCGCCAGTCGCTTCACGGCCGATCGAGCGTCCTCAAGCTGCTGCTGCCGTCGCTGACGCTCTTCCTGAGCCTTGCGCTCTTTTCTTGCCTTCGCCGCTTCCTTCTTGGCCGCTCGTTCGGCGACCTTGGCTGGGTCTTGGGCTTTCCGGGCCATCTCGTGTGACTCTCGGGTTCTGTGACGGGTTAAGGGTCGTTGCTAGAGTGTCGGCCAGCTTAACCCAGTCGCAGCGGAGGGGCAAAGAAAAGGCAAACCGGCCCAAGAACCGCCGTTTCTGCAGCGCATTTCGGCGGCTGCCGATAGAGCGACTGGATGCCGAAAAGAACGAGGACGCCGCTGACCGGCGACGAGCGCGACGGGATCGTCTTGGCCGTGAATTCGGCCTTCCGAAAGCTCAAGAACCTCTACTCCAAGATCCAGCCCATCTTTCAGGACTTCGGGTTCACACCGCCATCGGCCGGCGTCATTGCACGTGACCTTTCCGAGAAGATCGAAAAAGCGATCATTCAACATTGCGAGTCCTTCACCAAGGGCGGTGGTCACTGCGACCTCTGCCGGTTGGGCCAGGACTGGGAGGTCAAGATCTGCAAAGACTCGGGCCTCACGATCAATCAATCGAAAGTCATCGCTGGCGAGAACTACATCGTGGTGAACTACAAGGCCAACTCGATTGTGAAATCGATCTGGGTGCTTTGGGATGCGCAAGACCGGTTTTTCTCACCGCGACTCAAGAATTCGAATGCACGCAGCATTAATCGAGAGACTGCCAGTTCTCACATCGAAGTAATTTTCGCCGCACCAACCACTTAATGATTGATTTGCTGAAAACTAGCGCTTCAGAGCGAATCTCACCGATCGGTCATCTTTCGAGAATTCGTCGAATCTAGCGGATTCAACTCAGGTCGCTCATTGCTAGGGAATTTGAGCTGCGGACGCACCTGAACACGCGCGTGTACACATCGAAGTCGTGTTACGTTAGATGAGGTCGTTCTACTGACCGACGCGGACGTGGGCCCGAAACACGGGGCACCCGGGCGTTTCCCACCCCCATAACGATCAAAGAGGGGGTCGGGGAGAACGTGGAGGTTTACGTTTTCCTTGACTCTGGAGGCACGCCTTGCGTGCTCGTCTTGATCGCTCTTTCGTGCGCGCTGTTCGCAGTTCAGGTCATTCACTCGTAACGCTGGCAGCCCTGGCGGATTTCCCTGCTCACACGGTCCTGTCGACACACTTGAATGCTCGTTCGGTACCGCTGACACCTCTCACAACCTCACGGTTCGAAAAACTACGCGCCGCCATCGGCTACGACGGCGAAGTCTTCGCGGGGGTGCGTCGTGGATAAGGCACCGACGCGGTGGATGACCGCCCGCGAGGCATCGACATACGCGCGCCTTGATGCCGTAACTCTACGTCGTGCTGTGAGGCGCGGCCAGCTTCGCGCGTGGCTCGTCAACGGCGGAAGTCGGATTCGCTATAGAGCCGAGGACGTCGACGCGTATCTCACCTCCCACGCTGCGAAAGGCCGGGAGTAATGAGAGAGCGATGCATCGTGAGCTCAAAGAGTACGGGGCAGAGGTGCCAACATTTCGTTTCCAAGCGCACAGGCGATCTAAAGCTCTGCCGTCACCACGATTTCGGACTTGCTCTCGGTCTCGATTGGGAAACTACTCCAGAAGTTCGCGCGTTGCTGGCCCGGTCGAAATGGAGAACGTTCCAAGAGTGCTGCCAGATCGTTGAGAGTTACGTCGCTCGCACCCGAGGTCCACGATGAACTGGCAGCAACTGGCGCAGTCATACATCGATGACGGTTGGTCGATACTCCCTGTTCCGTCTGGCCGCAAGAAGGCCACGCGGAAGTGGAACGTTGAAGACTACCTCGCCGCCGACATCGTCGACGGCATCGGCGGAAAATGCGGCAAGCCATCGTCCGACCGTATCTGCGTGGACCTGGACTGCGACGCAGCGATCACGGCAGCCGACATCCTTTTGCCCCTGACCCGTTGTGAGGGTCGACGCAGTCGCCCGGCTTCGCATCGATGGTACGTCTGTCCGGACGCGAAGCACCGCACCTACGACTTTCTCAAGACCGGTGACGCATCGGGACGGATCGCGGAGATTCTGGTCAATGGCTACGCCGTCCTTCCTCCGACGATTCATCCATGCGGCGAGGCTCGCGAATGGTCGAACCCCAGTGCACAATTCTTCCCGATCGATCATGAAACGCTCAGCCAAGCAGTCACGTCGGTCGCAATTTCCTGCCTTCTAGCGCAGCACTGGCCCGGGAAGGGTTCGCGACACGACGCACGTCTGGCACTGGCGGGTTTCCTCCGGCGCTTAGATCTTCAAGATGGTTTCCGACTCGGCATAGGGCTGGCGCTCGGCGCACTGGTTAACGACGACGTCACTGATTGGCGCGCGGCGTATGCGAGTTCCGACCGAGCAGCTAAGGCGACCGGTGGTCCAACGCTGGCGAAACATATTCATCGGGGCGATGAGGTCGTCGCTCGAATCGGTGACTGGACACGCAGGCGTAACTCCGGCCGAACGATCCGACTGACCTCCGCAGCATCGATCACTCCGAAGCCGGTGCAGTGGGTTTGGGAAGGCCGCGTGCCCATCGGCGAGTTCGGACTTCTGGCAGGCCGTGAGGGATTAGGTAAATCACTGGTCGCCCTCGACCTTATCGCCCAACTGACTCGCGGTGCCCTTCCCGGTGTCCATGTCGGCACGCCGAAGACGGCCTTCATTTGCGCGACCGAAGATTCCTGGGAACACACGCTGGTTCCGAGATTGATGGCCTGCGGCGCAGATCTAAACCGAGTCCACAAGATTGAAGCTGAATTGCCGGATGGACTTGCGGTTGAGCCAACGTTGCCGACAGATGTTGCCGCGCTCCAGCAGAAGATCATCGACTGCGCGGACGTTGCTCTTGTCCTACTCGACCCGTTGATGCCGCGTCTTGACGGGGGGCTGGATACGCATAAGGACGCCGAAGTCCGGCGAGCGTTGGAACCGCTGGTGAAGCTCGCCAATACGACTGGCACAGTTGTCCTAGGCATCCTTCACCAGAACAAACGCGACACAACGGATCCCCTGAACTCCTTGATGGGTTCGCGTGCGTTCACGGCCGTTTCTCGGTTCGTCCTTTTTGCCCACGAGGATCCGAGCGACGAGAGCGTGCGACTGCTGGGACAGATCAAGAACAACTTGGGCGCGATCGGTCCGACCCAAACGTTCGACATAAAAGAGGTCACGTTGCCCATTACGTCAAGCAACGTCTCTTTGAAGATCGGAAAAGTGAACTGGACCGGTGTCGATTCTCGTTCGATGCGGGAAATCTTGCAGGAGGCAAAGACGATGGAAGGCCCAAGCGCGGGAGCAAAGGCTACGCGATGGTTGAAGGAATTTCTAGAGCGCCGCGGTGGGTACGCAGAATCTGACGATGTCAGGTCAGAGGGAGCGAAAGCCGGTCACAACGGCAAAGCACTGCAGAGAGCGGCCAACAAACTGGGAGTCACTTTCCAGTCACACGGTATGCCAGCAACGAAGTTGTACGTGATGCGTGGGGTCACGCCTCCGTTGTCGGGGATCGTGCCGTGACGAGTGTGGGACTGTCGCGGCTAGTCTCTAACGTCGTCACTGTCGCCGATGTCGTGGCTGGTCGCCACCAGTGGCGACAGCGTTGTCGGCGACAAATCATCGGAGCCTCTAGGCAGGCGGTTGACGCGACAAGGGGCGACAGCCGCAAATCGCCGACAGCCGCGACAGACAACCCATGGGAAACTACGCGCCCGCGGTTAGGGAACTCCGTCGGTCCGCTGAAGCCAGTTTTCAGGGAATCCCTCGGGATTACAACGATCATGCGTCCGTCGCCGAGGCGCATGCATAACGTCGAACACCCTCGCATGTCGTATCCCTCGCCCCTGACATCGAGAGTCGCGCCTAGCGCCTCCTACGACGTCCAACCGGCATTCCAAGGCGCGCATACGACACGGCTGCCACCGGCATCGACGGGACACGTTGTCCTGTGCGGATTGGGGGTTCACACGGCCTTTCTTCGCGACGGGTCAATCTGGCGGGTCAATCAGCCCCGATTCTGAGGGTTTTCATGCGAAATCGCTTTCCTCGTTGCACGTTCGTCAATCGCGACAACACCCGGTGCGCCCGGCGTGTCGGAGACGCGAGTCAGCCGCCGGTGTGTCACATCCACAAGAACCTCGCAAACGGCGGCACGCTCACAACGCCGGTCGAATTGGACGAGGTCGAGATTCTTCGCAAGCTAGCGCGTGACAGCAATCCACAAGTGCGGTTACGGGCCGTGGACCTGCTCTTGTCGCTGAAGCGCGAGACATCGGCGCACGTCCGGAGCGGCGGCGCACTGACCTCGGCAGATGTCGTGCGGAACGCAACCCCAGCGGAACGCGAGCGATTGCAATCTCTAATCAAACAAGTCGCGTCCATCAAGGCCACCATCCTCCGCCGCATCAGTGGCGGCGCGGCCGACCAGCACGAACACCCGGAACCGACCGGCTCCCCCGCCGAGGTTTCCACGACGACGGCCGAGTGCTCCGCCGAACACGCAACCCCACCTGATCAGAACGCTGTGGTCAGGGTCTGGCGAAACGGTGTGCTGGTGACGGAGCGGCGCGAACTCAGGAACTGGACGAACGCCGAGGATGTGAAATGAGAGTCTCACGCTACGTCCGCATCCTCGAGGATCGCTTGGGCGCGTTGCTGGGCTTGGACAATGACCGGCTCCTAGTGGTCAGGCCGAAGGAGTTCCCGCGTCGCTCGGCAATCGCCCTGGCTGGTTACGCTCCGCAGCTCGTCCTCTACTTCCTGACCGGCTCGGACGCGGACCTCTCGCTAAACACGATGGCGAACGAGTTGCACGAACTGGGACTCGTTCAGCTTGAAAACGGGGAATGGACTCACCCACTTGGCGATGAGACGGCAGACCTCATCGTGGCGGGTGTGCTTGAACCCGACACCCTCTCGGCGAGCGAGCTCGCCTTGATCAGAAGGTACCAACAACCAAGTCGCGTTGAAGTCGAAGCACTGCAAGTCTCACCCGGTGTGTTTCGCTGGAGCGAGCCCAAGGGCGTCTGGGTCGTTCCAATGTTTCGCGGACGCCGTCTCTTGGAGAAGTAGAAATGTCTTTCGTCTTTCGTGTTACTGGTGCGATTCCGAAGTGTTCATGTCACTCAGCGAGGCCGGACCGAGCTGCGGTCCCGGAACCAGCAAGCCTCCCTGCGGCGATTCGTGCCGCTGCGGATTACCGACGGAATGAATCGTCGGGACCTTCACTCTTAGACATCCTCCGCGCTCAACCGCGTCCAATTACCGAGTGAGGGGCACAGCCATGGAAACCCTCTCATCCATCGACCGGGCGGAAGACGCGCGGCGTGATCGTGCATGGCGTTACGAGCGGCTGACGAACGAACTCAACAGCGCGACACGGACTATAGCCACCCTCGAAGCAATCAAAGACGACCAGACTGACGTGCTGCGTGAGATGCGGCAACTCTGCGGTCGGTTGTCACCGGACTTGACAACACGCGGGACCCAGTTCCTGCCGGGCGGCTACGAACTCCGTGGAACGATCACCGCCTTTCTTGACGGCGCACTGGTCGAGATCGAAGTCAAGAACACTGCGCGGGGCAGAGCTTTGGAGGCTGCGAGGGCTCGGCAACGCAACTTACAGGACGCGATTCGCGCCGTCGAAAAGGAAGCCGAATCCCTGTAGACGCGACTTGCCCCACGCGGGAAACATGCGCGCCGGGCAATTGCGCGTGTTTCTCACAGTTTCTGCCTGTACTTCATGTCGCGACCCCGTTGGAATTTCAATGCGGGCGAATCTGTCGCCCGCATTGAACGCGGAGGTTCAAATGTCGAAGAAACGAAGAACGAAACGCAACTACGAAGTAGCCAAGCGTTGCCATTGCGCCGATCAGCGGACATGCGGCCATCACTGGTGGCTCCGCGTGTTCAGCAATGGCAAACGCCAGCGAGTCGATCTGACTGCGCTGTTCCCGAATGAGTCCGTCGAGGTCGCGGCCGCCAAAGCGAAAGAAATGGCACGACGCGGAGCAATCGTAGACGGTGAGTTGAACCGAGGGAACGATTCCCGACTGACGGTTGCAGATGTCGCAAAGCGATACGTCGCAGCACGAGGCGGTCGAAAGCACTACTACCTCGACGGCCTCCTCAGTGTCAGGGTGCCCGCCGGCAACGGGACCGTTGCGACTCTCGGGAGCAAACCGGTCGATGACGTCACTGCCTCCGACATCAAAGCGGCCGTCGCTGTCTGGCGAGCCCGCAAGCGCACACTCGCGGGCGCACGAAAGGGCCAGGTCGCAGAGCGACACCTGCTACAGAGCGGTCGTCACCTATTCAATTGGGCGCTGCAGGAGGGCCTTGCGACCCGCTCACCCTTCTACTCGCTTCAGGGCGTGCCGATCATCCACGTCAAGGCCAGCAAGAGTAGACGCCGCCGCCTCGAAGAGGGTGAAGAGGAACGAATCCTCAAGGCTGCGGACGATTACGTGCGCGACTTCTTCATGGCGATGATCGAGACCGGCTGTCGGCCCGGTGAGTTGCGGACGCTGCAATGGACCGAGGTTCGGGGCGATCAGATCATCGTGTTGGAAACGAAGGCTAAGGATCGCGAAGAGCGTTCAATCCCGATCATGCCGACGCTCAGGGCCATCCTCGACCGTCGTCGTATCGGGCCAGATGGCGGTCGCCTCTCGGACTCGGCATTCGTCTTCGGGAATGAGACGGGCGAAGAAGTCACCCGGCGTCGCCTCTGCGGGTTGTGGCTCGACACCTGCAAACGAGCCAAGGTGGTCAACCTGCACCTCCACGACCTTCGTGGTGAAGCCGGTTCTCAGCTGCTGGAGGCTGGCGTTCCGATCCACGAGGTACGCGATGCGCTGGGCCATTCGAGTACGACGATGACGAGTACCTACCTTCGCACTCGGACGAACAGTCTCCAAAAGGCGTACGAACAGCGCGCCGCCGACCGCGCACGGAAGGCGATTAGGAGGGTCAGCTGATGCCGAAGGATCTACTTGCCGACGATTGCAACCGTATGATGCAGCGGTTTGCCGTCGTCGCCCAGTTCCGACTGAGTGCCGACGTGAAGGAGTCGATAGCCGTGCTTCGTGATGTAGTGCGTGATCGATTCGGCAAACTTCTCCAGACCAACAAACTGGTCGCAGTGCTGGCAGCCCCGACCAATGTTCGAACTGATCTCCACGACGTTGGTGATTCCCTCGTAAAGCGAGTTAGACATGTATGAGTCCTCGAAAAGGACAGGATCGTCCATTGGCCCACGTGGGTCAATCGTGAATCCGAAATCGACGCTGATCGAATCACTCTAAGTTGTTGATTAGATTGGTGCCGGGGGTGGGAATCGAACCCACACGTTCCTTTTGGGAACTCAGGATTTTAAGTCCTGTGCGTCTGCCAGTTTCGCCACCCCGGCGTGATCCCAATGTTAGCCGCTGACGCTCGCGACGCCGCGCCGGCCGAACCTCCCCGATCGTGACGACGGGCGCGCGGTCGTCTGAAACGCTGCGGGACGTCAACCAGGGCCTTGCGCCGGCGAAACGCATCCGGTTGGTCGGTGGCAATGAAGGAATCGACTGGTCGATAGCCAAGGTAACTAAGGATCTCGCTCGCTATCCCAACAAGACGAACCTCATGCCGCATCTCCTGGCAGAGCATCTGGCCAAGGAACCCGCCAATCGCACCCTGGTGGTCTATGGCGACTGCCACATCCATTGGAATGGCAACAACTTCATGCACGAGGTGGAGGCGGCGCTGGGGCGATCGAAACTCTTTGTGGTGGGCCGCATTAACGAGTTGGTAACGCCTGAACGCGTATCTCGGCCCGGATCCGGACGAGAGTCTCATAGGCACGATTACGCTCACGGCCGCGCAGCAGCGCGAACTCCAGAGACGCAACTCGGTCAAGGCTGACCAGCAGTTGACGATGCGCGCAAGATTTGGAGGCCGCGACACCTGGTTTGCCGCGCACCCGAATGATTTTATGCCTCGGCCCCGCTAGCCCTGCGGTCAAGTTGAACCTCCATAGCCCAGTCGCGAGTCTCCTCTGAGACGCGACGTCGACCGATCGTGACCGCAACCCTTGACACTCCCAGGGTTCTCTGAAAGAGTTGGCGGGCTTCACCGTCGAGCACAACTAGAGCCGTTCATGGGACCGCGGTTTCGCTCCATTCTGGTCAGCGTAACCGAGGTGTGTCACGTCGGCTGTGCCCACTGCGGCTTCATAGGTGCGGTGCGGGAACGAGAGTCGGATCCGGACGAACTGGCGGACTGGGTCGACCAGACGTGCGCGTACGGCGTGGGGCTCATTATTTTTACCGGGGGTGAGTCATTCGAACGGCTCGAGTGCCTCGTACGCGGCGTCGCGATGGCTGAATCGCACGGCACGCCGGCCGCGGTGTTCACGAGTTCCTTCTGGGGCACGTCGCTTGACGCGGCCCGATCAACCCTGCGGCAACTGCCGGGTCTCAAGCACCTGTATCTGAGCTCCGATCCCTACCATCAGCGCAATGTCCCATACCAGTACGTCTACAACGTGATTGATGCGGCGATCGAACTCGGCATACCAAAGATCACGATTACCATCACCTACTCGAACGACGAGGAACACGCCGAGGTGCGCAGCCGCTACGCACAATACGGCGATCGCTTGCGGTACGGCGGTGGCCGTGTCATTCCGAATCCGTATTTCTCCAAGAAGGTGCTGCTCCGTCAAGGGCCGCTGCGCGCCCCGAAGGCCAGCGAGTATCGCTGCGACTGCGAGATTGGCACGCCGATCGTGAATCCCAACGGCGACCTCTTCAGTTGCCACACGGGGAAGGCGGCCGCCCATCGTGACCTGCGGCACCTGCCGTATTACCTCGGGAATCTCCGCGAACACTCGTTCGCCGATCTGATGGCGACGGCTGGGGCGCGACCCGACTATCAGTTTCTCCGGACCCACGGAGCCCATGGCGTTGCCGCGCTCTTCGAGCACGAGCCGGGACTCATCGATGCCGTGGGCCGCGATGGATTCACAACGGAATGCGACATGTGTTTTTCGACACTGTCGACGCCGGCCGGTCGAGCGGCGTTGGCGCGTCACGTGGCCAGACCCGAGGTTCGTGACGCGATTGACATGCGCCTTGCGCTGATTGGAGGCGAAGATCCCTTGCCGTGACGGTGCCACGGCCGTGTAGCGCCGTGGAACGCAGTCCGCGACAGGGGCGGGAGGAATGGCACGACAACGATCAGCATCGATCCGCAACCCACTTCAACGATGAGGAGAGCACGATGGCATTGACTATCAAGGACGCGTTGCGACTGGCTTCAAAGGACCCGGTGTTTGCGAACGAGCTCGTCAACAACCCAACCAGCCTCAAGACCCATTTCCACTTGAGCGATGCGCAGGTGACCCAGCTCAAGCAGCTGGGGACGGCGGCTGCCGGCGCCAGGACCCACCTGGGAGTCGTCGGCGGACACGCCGGCCCCGGCGGTCCGCAGGCCGATTACGACTAGATCGCGATCGGTTGCGACGGGCCGTCACGCACTGTGTGGCGGCCCGCCGCATCGCAGCGGTCGCGACCGACGTTCAGAAGTTTTGCACGGGAGAGCGCGCGGCATGAGTGGGTCGAGATTCATCGGAATTCTGCCGGCAGCCGGCCTGGGGTCGCGATTGAACCCCATGACGTGTCCCAAGGAACTTCTGCCAATCGCCTTCGTCACCGAGCCGGAGACGGGCGCCGTGCGCCCGATCATGGCCGTCCAATACGCCCTTCTCGCCATGCGCGACGCCGGCGTACCCCGATGCATCGTGGTGACCTCGGATCGAAAGCCGGAAATGCTCCGGTACCTCGGCAACGGGGCCGACGTGGGCGTCAGCCTCGCGTACGTCAACCAACCGGAGCCGCTCGGCCTGGCGGCGGCGGTGGACGCCGCCTTCGACTGGGTGTCCGACTGCAATGTGTGTCTGGCGCTGCCGGACACCGTCTTCACACCCTCGGAATCGTTGGGCGTAGTCCGCGCCACGCTCTCGCAGACCGGCGCCGATCTCGTGCTGGGCGTGTTCCCGTCGTCCGACCCGTGCCAACTGGGTCCGGTGCGGCTCGATGGCGATCAGCGGGTGATCGAGGTGCAGGAGAAGCCCCCATCGACCGATCTGCGCAACACCTGGGGCGTCGCAGCCTGGACGCCGGCGTTCACGGCGTTTCTTCACCGGCCGCTCGCCGACCTTCGCGGTCTGTCGATCGGACACTTCTTCAACGAGGCGATCGCGCACGGGCTGGATGTGCGCGGCGTCTACTTCGCGTCGGGCGCCTACACGGACCTCGGAACCGGCGAACGGCTGGCGGCGATGGTCTTTCCGCAGGGGTACAGCAATGAGCGGCCGGAGACACCTCTTCCTCGCGCTCGACTCCGCAGCGTGGGGTAGGACCTCTCTCGGCGTGACGATCGCGGAGGAGTTGCGCGCCGCCGGCGACGACTGTCGCTTCGTGGTCCATAGTGCCAGCACCCCGGTCGTCGCGGCCGCGGGTTTTCCTTTCGACGAATTGACGCCGCACATGAACGGCCTGAGCCGGATGTACATCGAGGCGTGCATCGAGAGCGAACGTCCTGATTCAGTCGTGCTGTGCGACTTTCACGGTTGCGCCAACTATTTCCTGCGGCGGGACATCGACCCGATGTTCTTGTGGGCGTACGGCGTTCCAGTATTGGCACTCGACATTTGGAATTCCGCCGAGACCGACTGCGATGTCGACTTGTTTGGCGAGGCAAGCAAGCCACGCGCGACTGGCATCGACCGCGTCGCCGGCCGACTCGTGCCCGTCCCGTTCGGGCGGCCCACCGCCGAGGCCGCGTATCGCGCGCTCGGCACCGACGCACCATTGCGCCCCGCCGCGCGCGCGGCCGTGCGGCGCGGGCTGGGGCTGGATCAGGCTCCCGTCGTTCTCTTCTGCACGGCTGACTGGCAGCACCAGGTCCAGAATGCGCGGGGGCGCCGCCTGCAGCACGCCGTACCGGAAATCCTCTGGCGATACCTTCGACAAATCGATGAGCAGATTCGGCTGCTTCACGTCGGCCCGGCGCCGTTGAGCCTGTCGGTCACCGACGACCGGTACCTCTGGCGGCCGTCCCTCCCGCCGGAGACGTTCACGGACGTCCTCGGCACCGTCGATTTCGTCCTGTCCGCCAATATCTCCGCGACGACCAATGCCCGCGCCGTCGCCGCCGGCGTTCCGGTGATCGTCGTGCAGAACTCGTACAGCGGCGACACGCTGGAGGAAATCGAAGCGACCGCGCCGGCGCCGATCTCGCCCGCCGTCCGCGAACTGATCGCGGGCGCTCTACCGTGGTATTCGTTCAGCCTGTGGCCGCTCGGGTACCGGCAGTACCTTGCGCCGCTCCTCCGCGACAATCCTTATTGTTCGGTGGTCGAGGTCGTCGAGATCCTCGACGAGCCGCGCTTCGTCAGCACCGGCCGGCAGCTGATTTTCGACACGTCAGCCCGCGACGGCGCGAAAGACCGAATGAGCAAGTACGTGGCGCGCGTCGGCGAGTTGCCGACGGCGGGTCAGCTCATCAATCAGTACCTCAACTAGGGCAAGGCGCATGTCCGGACGTAAACACCTGTTCCTCGCGCTTTCTCGCAAAGGCTGGGGCGAAACGACGCTCGGGCTCACGGTCGCCAGGCAGGTCCGCGATGCGGGAGACACCGTGTCGTTCATGGCTCACAGCGGGAGCATGCCGGCGCTGGCCGGAAGCGGGTTTGAGGTGCAGGAGATTCCCGATCACGCGCTGCCCCTAATCCAAGTCTGGCTCGATGACTGCGTCGCCAACGACAACCTGTCGTCGCTCGTGCTTTCTGACTTTCTCACCACCAACTACACGTTGACCCGCTTCGGGCTGGACCCCGAACGAATCCTCGACTACGACTTGCCCATCATCGCGATCGACACCTGGCAGTACGCGCTCACGGGATCCACGGTCGACGTCTACGGCGCCGAGCAGTGGAACATCGGCACCTGGATTGAGAAGGTCGATCGGCGCCTGGTGCCGGTACCGATCGGTCATCCGGCGTCGCAGGGTGCCTACCGCAGTCTGCCACCGGCCGCTTCCGTGGCGTCCAGCGTTCGCCGGCACATCCGCGCCAACCTGGGCCTGAAGAACACGGATCGCGCGGTCCTCTTCTGCACGGCTGGCTGGCAACATGACAAGCCTGACGCCGAGGGCAGGCGGATCGGCGCGGCGGTGCCGAAACTGCTCTGGCAGTATCTCGAGAACATCGGTCCTGAGGTTCGTCTGATTCACGTCGGGCCGGCGCCATTGATGCTTGAAGGGGCCGGCGATCGGTATCTGTGGATGCCCGCGGTGACGCCCGACAACTTCGCGCGTCTTGTCGGCAGCGTCGATCTGTTTCTGTCGCTGAATATTTCCGCCACCACAATCGGCGCGGCGATCGCGGCCGGCGTGCCCGTGCTCGTCGTACGCAACTCGCGGACGGTGGCGACGGCCGACGATGTCGGGTCGGTCGCGGCGAACGGTGGCTCGGCGTCCCTGCGTTCGTGGCTGACGGAAGCCCTTCCGCTGTTCCCGTTCGCGGTCTGGCCCCTCGGATTCCAGCGGTTTCTCGCGCCGCTGCTGGCACACAATCCCTACGCGGGCGCGCTGCACGTCGTCGAGCTGCTGGATGAAACCGCGTTCGCAAATATCGCCAGGACGCTGCTGTTCGACGCGGCCTGTCGCGAGGAGGCGGTCGGACGGCAGAACGCCTACGCGGCGGATGTTCACAGGCTGCCTTCGGCGGCCGAGCGCTTCGGCGCCTACCTTCAATAGCGGAGATCGTTATGCGCTGTCTCAGCATTCACCTGACGGATTTGTGCAACAGCAAGTGCTCGTTCTGCGTAGTCGGGTCACCGCTCTACACGACGGACAGTATTGACGAGCATGACGTCACGCAGTTCCTGCGCGACCATGCCGGACAGGGGTACGAAGCGGTCAACCTTCACGGCGGCGAGGCGACGATTCACCCACGGTTCGTCGAGATTCTCGAGCTGATCCGATCGAGCGGGTATCCGGAAGTCCATCTGCAGACGAATGGAATCTCGCTGGCGCGGCCCGAGTTCGCGCGCCGTACCGTGGACCTCGGCGTCCGGTTGTTCATCATCTCGCTGCATGGCGACAGCGCCGGCATCCAGGATCCACAGACCGGGACTCCCGGCGGATTTGCCCGCACGGTGCAAGGCATCAAGAACGTGAAGGCGCTGGGCGCGCGGGTGCGTACCAATACCGTCGTCACCAGGACCAATGTCGGTCACCTGCCGGGGATCGCAGCGCTGGCCGTGGACGCTGGCGTCGATCACATCAACTTCTCCAACCTTCATCCAGTCGGCAGCGCGATTTTCGGCCTGTCGCGCCTGGTGCCCGCATTCGACGAAATCCGGCGTTTCCTCTATCCGGCGATCGAGACGTCGCTCGCCGCCGGCCGCCGCGTGACGCTGGAAGGGTTTCCGTACTGCACCGTCAGGGAGTACGCGGGCTTGCATCTGAACAACGAGTATCGCGACATTCGAATGCTCTATCGAGGCCGGGTCATCGACAGCTACGACGACTTCATGAACGACGTCATGCGGGCGTACGGTGATCCGTGCGCGTCCTGCACGGTACGCGAGGCATGCGGCGGCGTCTACAAACAGTACACGGACCTCCGGGGATGGGCCGAGTTCGAGCCGATTCTGATGGCACCGGCCAGCGGCGGAGTCGAAGCCGGGCAGATGTGCGAGAGGGCGGACTAGATCCGTGCGGATTGCGTTGTGGAACGCGAGCGGCCTCGACAATCTCGGTGACCGCCTGCTCGACACGGTCAATCGGCGCGAGTTGAGCGCGCGCTTGCCGGAGGCGAGCTTCCAGACGTTCAGCCCATGGCCGTCCGACTCGTTGCCGTTCGTCAGCATCGACGGTGAAGGCCGGTGGTGCGGAGAATCCGAATTCGACGCCATTGTCATCGGCGGAGGCGCCCTCCTGATCGGTCCGCCGTTCGTGCATCCGACCCTGCAGACGTGCTATCTGGGGCCGTATCCGGACCGATTCAGGGACGCATGTCCGGTCGTGTGGAATGCCGTCTGCAGTGACGGGCAATTCGTACCGGCGCTTGCGGATGTCTGGCGCAAGTACGTCCAGTCGGCGGCGGCCAGACTGACGTATCGCAGCGTTCGGAACCGGCGCACCGCGCAGTTGCTGCAGGAGTGCGGCGTGACGGACCCTGTCCAGGTCGTGCCCGATCCAGTGACGCTGTTCGACCAACCACGAGGATCCGGCAAACCCGGTGCGCGACGTCGGCGGATTGGTCTCGCCCTGGGCGCCTCGTCAAACGCCGACGCATTTGTCGCGCATTTGACGGCAGACAGCGGCGGTCTCGACCGCAATCCAGCGGTCAATGTCTCGGTCCCGCCGGCGATCCTTCAGGACGACGACGAGCGAGCGCGCGCGGCCGCGTTCACGGCGCACGTGGCCCGCTCGTTCGCTGAACTCGCCGCGCATGCGGACCTCGAGGTGTGCGCGTTCGGCGCCGTGTACGGAGACGCGGCGACGGCCGCCGACGTCCTCCGCGTGGCCTCGGCTCATGAAGCGACGCTACGAGACGCCGACGGCGCTGATGCACTGGCGTGGATTCGATCGCTCGATTGCCTGGTCGCGTCCCGGTTGCACGCCTGCATCCTCGCGGTCGTGGCGGGAACACCCCTCGTCGCCATCGATCCGTACTACAGTGCGGTCATCGGCACGAGCAAAGTTCGGGAATTCATGTCGGATACCGGCCTGCTCGACGAGTACTTGACTCGAGATTCCTGGCTCGAGGGTCCGATCTCCCTGGCCGAGGCATGCGATCGCGCCATCGCCGGTCGCGATCGTATGCCGGCGATTCACGATGCGCTGGCCCGCCCTGCGCGTGCGCATTTCGACGCGCTGGCAGATGTCATTCGCGAAAAGAGGTCATCATGATTCCCGCGGCGTTCGACGGGATCGATCCCCTGGGCACCGCGGCCCGCAGCGTGACGATCAACCTGAACAATCGGTGCCCGCTGCGTTGCCGGCACTGTTCGGTCGGCTTCTCCGACAACTATGCCGGCGACGCGACCACGATCAGCGCCGAGACGCTGGCGGCCACGATCGCCGCGATCGACCAGACCTTGTACGACATGGCATTGCTCGCCGGTGGCGAACCGTCGCTCGATCCACCCCTGATTCGTACGGCGATCGAGGCGTGCCGGTCAACGGGACTGCTCTGTGCGATCGTGACGGCGCCGGTTTGGGCTGCGACGTCGGCCACCGCGGACCGCTTCATGGAGCGTGTGTCCGGCCTCGACATCCTGATTCTGAGCTACGACGAGTACCACCTCGAATTCATCGACGTGACTCAATACGAGCGCGCGATCAGGGCGGCGGCCAAGGCGCGCGTCTCGACCATCGTCCATATCGTCTACACCAAGGAAGAGGATCGCAGCCGGCTTCGCGACCTCCTCGCCGATGTGCGGCATCTGGTCAAGTTCCACGATTCCCGCACCGTACCGTTCGGCAATGCGGCCGATCCGCACAACGTGTCGATGGAACAGGTCGTCGTCAACGCCGTGTCGGATCTCGATCGGATTCCTCGAGGCTGCGTGTTGGGCAACGCGCTCGTGGATGACGAGAACAACGTACATGGTTGCTGTTGGTCGCGGTTCGTCCCCGGATCGCCTTTCTCGGAGGCGACGGACGCACGAGGGCTGCCGGCGGCGTTCGCCCGTCTCGAGGACCGGCCCGAGTTTCAGTCGGTGCGCGCGCATGGATTCCTGGGAGCGTTGACTGTGGGCGGCCGCGATGCCCTCGTACGTCTCGTCCGAGGGCAGGGATTCGCCAATGAGTGCCACATCTGCCTCAAAGCCATGACCGATTCGGACAGCGAGATCTGGAAGAGCTGTCGCGATCCGTACGCGCGCGAGCCTCGCCCCGTGGCGACGCCGGCCGGCAGCCTGGATCCCAGCAAGTGACGACGGGATCTTTGGCGAATCTGGAACCGGCGTTCGAATTGGCACGGCTCGTCGCCGGCGTGTGGGTTCCTCATGCAATTCACGCCGCGGCGACACTGGGCGTGGCCGATGGACTTGCCGGCGGGGCCCAGTCGGCAGCCGCGCTGGCGGCTCGGCTCGGTGTGCACGCCGACGGCTTGCACCGCTTGCTCCGATCGCTCGCAGCGATTGGCGTGTGCCGATCGCTCGACGGTGACCGGTTCGAACTGACCGCCATGGGCGACTGTCTCCGTGCTGATTCGCCGCGCTCGATACGCTCCTGGGCGCTGCTCATCGGGACCGACACCATGAGGCAGACATGGGCGGGCCTGATCGACGCCGTGCGGACCGGGGAGGCCATGACGGATCGGCCGGCCGGCTTCGAACCGTTTCGGTTCCTGACCAGCCAGCGTCCCGACTACGCGGCCAACTTCTATGCGGCGATGAACGAGCTCACCGAATTGGCCGCCGCATCAGTCGTGGAGGCCTACGACTTCTCGAAGTTTGGAACCATCGTAGACGTGGGCGGCGGTCACGGAGCGCTGCTTGCGGCGGTTCTTCGCGCAACTCCGACGGCTCGCGGAGTGCTGTTCGACCTGCCGCATCGGCGGGAGGCCGCCACGGCGTTCGCCGGCGCCCAGGGCATCGCGGATCGCTGGACATTCGAGGCCGGTACTTTTTTCGAGAGTGTTCCGCCAGGCGGCGATGCCTACCTGCTGAAGAGCGTTATCCACGACTGGAATGACGAGGAGAGTCTGGAGATCCTGAGCCGCTGCCGCGCGGCGATGGCGCCAGATGCCCGCCTGCTCCTGATCGAGATGGTCATTCCGGACTCGGTGCAGCCGACACCACGCGACGCCGTGATCCTGGGAACCGACCTCGGGCTGCTGGCGATGCTGAGCGGGCGTGAGCGGACGGCTCAGGCGTATCACACACTGCTCGGCCAGGCCGGATTTCGCGTTTCGCGAAGAATTCTGACCTCCTCCGCGTTCGATGTCATCGAAGCTTATCCCTCCTGAATGACCCAAGGCGTCGATCGAGACCACGCGGCCATCACGATAGCTGTCGTCGGCGACTGCATCATCGCACGGCACATTTCGAGCCTCGACGACGTGGCCGAGGTGCGACGGCTCCTGTCGTCCGCGGATGTGTCGCTCGGGAATCTGGAAAGCGCCATCGTCGATGTCAGCGGCGATCCGCGGCGCGGGCCGGACGCCCTCGGGCAGATGTGGATTGTCGCTCCGCCAGGGATTGCGGAGGACCTCCGGGCGATGGGTTTGGATGGGGTCGCCCGCGCCAACAATCACGCCACTGACTGGGGAGCGGAAAGCATGTTCGAGACGAGCCGGGCGCTGGAGCTGGCTCGGGTCGCACACGCCGGCGCCGGTCAGGACCTGGACGCCGCGCGAGCACCGGCGTTTCTCCAAACGAGCGCCGGTCAGGTCGCGTTCGTGTCGGTGACGACCACCGGCAGAGCCGAGGCTCGCGCAACGCGTTCGTCCCCGCGGGCAACCGCCCACCCGGGTGTCAGCGCCATCGCGACGACTCGCGAGGTGCTCGTCACATCCGCCCAACTCGAATTACTACGGCGAATCCAGGCGGAGCACCCAAGCGTTGCCGCGGACACGGCCGGCGTCACCGGTGACGCGGCGCTCGACTTCTTTGGCGTGCGCTTCGCCTCCGGTCCGGGTACCGGTGGCTATCGCTATCGAGCGGATCCGGCGGACCTGCGCGAATTCGTCGAATCCGTGCGTCAGTGCCGGGCCGCGGCAGCCCTCGTGATCGTGAGCATTCACGCCCACGAGCCAGGCAATTGGAGCGATCGGCCCGCTGACTTCCTCCAGTCTCTGGCGCGCGAGGCAATCGACGCTGGTGCGAGTGCGGTCTTTGGTCATGGCCCGCATCGGATTCGCGGGATCGAGCTGTACCGTGGCCGGCCGATCCTGTATAGCCTCGGAAACTTCGTATTCCAGGCGGATGCGCTTGATCCGGCGGCCCTCGAAGCGGCCGCGGAGCTGAGCGAAGGTCTCGATCCGTCGGATGTATCCGCGCTCATGAAACTGTGGACGAACCTGAAGACCGGCAGCGATCGCGCGGCGCACCGGGGACTCTTGGCCGCGATGACGTTCTCCAACGGTCAACTCTGTGCATCGTCCCTGGTGCCACTCGACCTGTCAGGTGAGCACCATCCCGGCGCTCGAGGCCTGCCCCGCGTCGCTGCTGGCGCAGCGGCGCAGTCGATCCTGGAAGAGGTACAGCAACTGTCTTTGCCGTTCATGACGAAGATCCGGATCCTCAAGGACACCGGGGAGATCGTCCTCTAGCAACGGCCAGCCTTCCTCCGCGATGGCATCTTGGCAATGGCTGGATCTGAGCTATAAGGATGGTCCATGACGAGCTTGCTCGAGTCGCAACGCCGCCGTTTGCTGCGCCACGGCTTCATCTTCCTGTTCATTGCGCTCTGGTTGGGAATCGCGACTGCCACCATGTCCCATCCGCGTGCGTGGCTCGCTACACATCTCACGGCGATTCTCACCGGCCTCGTGCTGGTTGCGATTGGACTGGTCTGGCGTGAGCTGCGCCTCACAGCGCGCCAGCGATCCCTTGGCCTGGCGACAGGATTCATCTCAGCGTACGTCGGCCTCGCGAACGGTGTTTTCGCAGCGGTCTTCGGCTTACCCGGCCCTGCATCGCAGCCGGGCGTCGCGCCGCCGATGCCGCAGGCCGCCATCTTCTTCACGCTCCTCGCCATCGTCGTGCCGGCGACGCTCATTGCATTCGGGCTGGTGATGTACGGAATGCGTGGCGAGCCGGACAGGACGCCACACTGAAACGACGGGAACGACGGGAACGACGGGAACGAACGGGAACAACATTGCGCCTGTCGACTGCCGCAGGGCGATCGACACGGCTTAGTCGTCGAACCGTGCAAACTGCCGCTGCTTCCACCCGATGAGATAGCCAACCGCGGCGACGGGAAGGCACGCGAAAGCCGCCAGAAGATACGGCGGCCCATCCGGGGAAAGAATCTGGCCGTCGAAGACGCCCGCATCAAACGGAAAGTAGTGCGTGGCGGCAGCGGCTGTGCACGCAGACAGGATGTATGCGGCGCCCCACACGCGGGCGCTTGCCTGGGCCCACGGCAGGATCAGGAACGGCAGCCACAGGCCAACGGCTTCGATGGCCGCGATAAGGATCACGGCCACCGCCGGCGCACCGTCGCGCGGATCCCCGACAACGGTGTCCATCCGCGTGCCGTCGATGAACGCCCACTGGAAGCCTGAATGGGCGGTCACCGCGGCGAAAAGCGTCAATGCGAATGCGGGAAGCTGCAGCACGGGCCCGGAGCGTCCAAGTGCCCATCCCGCGAAACCCGTGGCGAGGAGTACGGCCGGCTGCAGCAACATCAACAGCCTGACTACCGGCTCGCCGGTTTGCCTCGTCCAGTCACCAGATACGTCGCGAAACTGCCGAGCCAGTGGCCGCCTTCGTAGTGCTCGCCGGTGACAGCCGCCAGACCGCTCTCGGCGTGCGCTTTACCCGCGGCAAGGAGTGCTCCGCGGCGCGCGTCGGTGGCCGGCAGCCCGGACGCCATGCCGTCGAGCATCCATGCACGGCTCAGGTTCAGCCCGTCCAGGTGCGCCAGCTTGCCGTCCGTCTTGTCCGTCACGACGCCAATCGGCAGCCAGGCGGCGGAGCTATCGGTTGGAAGATGCGGCAGAAACGCCGTGAGCCACGTCGCGAATTCCGCCGGCGGGAGAACGCGGCGCAACAGATCGGCCTCGGCGAGACACGGCGACAGGAAGTCCTGGCCCGACGGCTCGTACTCGATCGGGCAGTCGCGATCGGCCAGGTGGAGCTCGCGGATGCGCTGCTCGAGCAGCGCGGCGAACTGCGGTCGATTGGCCCGCGCCCAGTCGAGCACCAGGCCGAAGGCGAACGCCGTCTGGGCGTGCTCGCCTTCGCGGATTGGATACGCCAGTCTCTTCGTCCACTGCTCGAAACGATCGGCCACCGCGGTCTCGAGCGGCGCAAGCGACGCGGACAATGCCTGCCCTTCAGGGCTGCGCCACTCACGCAGCTCTCCGGCGAGCTGCAGCAGCCAGGCGAGCCCATACGGCCGCTCGAACGTCTCGCGCCCGGGTGCCGAGAGATACGCGACCTCGCCCGCCACGTGCGCCCGCGTGATGTTGGTGGAGAGCGCCGCGAGCGCGTCATGCGCAAACGGCGCGTCGGGAATGGATCGGACGACACGGGCCAGCAGCCAGTGCCCGTGTACCGACGAGTGCCAGTCGTAGCATCCGTAGAAGGCTGGCGTGAGCTCGTGCGGCGCCTTCACGTCGGCCGCGGAGTTCAGCACGTGCGCAATCTTGTTCGGATACTCCTTCTGCACGCAGGCCAGCGCCAGCGCTGCGAATCGGCCCGCGGCGGCCGCATCGAGCGGCGGCGCGACCACGATGCTGATGCTGGTGGTCGAGGCAGCCCGCTCCCCCGCCGGGCTCGCGCAACCCGCCGCGAGCGCGAGCATCAGGGTGATGAACGAACCGACAACGACCCGTGCGCGCATGCGCGCCAGTCTATCGGAAGGTGCCTTCTTTCGGACCACGCGCGCCGGCGGCGATCTGGCGGACGGCGCCAAGGTGATACGCAAGATGGGCGATGCTGCCGATCATCCCGCTGAGCCCTTCGGACGTCACCTCGCGCGGCACATTGAGTGACTGCAGCCAGCGATGCGCTTCGTCGCGCAGGCCCTGGCGGACCCCGGCCCACTCGCTGTCGTCCACACTCGTCGTCTTCCACGCCTCGTCCCACAGCGCGTCGGAAAACGGATCGCCGCCTTCGGTGGCCCAGCGATTCATGAGGGTGAGGCCGTAGCGCAGGTGCCGGGCGTGCGCGGCGATGGTCGCGCCGCCATGAATCGAGTGCGATGCGTCCTCGGCCGAGAGCTTGTCGAGCGATCGCAGCAAACCGGCGTCGCCCGAGTTGAGCATGTAGGCGGCCCCGGACGCATCCGCGCCGTCAACGAGTTCAGAAAACAGTGTGGTCAGCGACTTGGCAATTTCGGCAGTATGCATGCATGGATTCCGCTAGTTGAACTTGTCTGGGAACTGCTTCACGATGCCGTCGCTCAACGCGTCCGCCACCTTGAGCATGTGGTCATACACTTTGTCGAACGCAGTGACGTCGGCGTCCCACTTCTTGCCCAGCCTCGCGACGACCTCGTCACGGGTGGTTGCCAGGTGCTCCCGCAGAAACGACTTCAACGTCGCTTCCGGCCAGTTCGGATTGGCGCCGCTCAGCAGCCCGGCGATCTGATCGGCGTTCTGCTCCCATGTGCCCTCGGCCGCGACCTGGCGCGCGTTGTCGCCGCTCTTCGCCGCCTTGACGATGTCCACGGCGATGGAGATGTGCTCCTTCAGGAGCGCCGTGAGCTTGTCATCCGCGGCCGCGCCGTAGAACTTCCCCACCGCGTCGCCGATATCCTCCTGGTTCTTCATCAACCGTGTTGCGGCCGCCTGTGCGCCAGGCTGGTCGGCCACCGCTTCCATCACGTAGACCCGCGTCCAGACCACGTGATCGGTCCAGAGCTTCCGCATGTCGCTCTTGAGCGCGGTCACCTTGTCGCAATTGACGCCGGTCTCCGGCGGCTTCGCGGACGTGGAGTCGGCGCTTGGCGCCGCGCAGCCGGACGCGATGACGAGCGCGAATGCCGCCGCGATCCCCGCGGTCGTGCCGTATCTCGAGATGTTCATGTTGCCTCCTCAGGCCTAGTGCTTCCAGCGGGACGCGCCGAAACCGTGCGGTCCCAGCAGTGTGTAGAAGACGCCGATTGTTTCGCGACGCTGCCGCCCGGACGTGAGGTCAGGAAGCGTCGCGATGCGCTGATTGAAGAGATAGCGGACCGACACCGCCTGCCGGTTTGCGAGTCGCAGCCCGAGTGCCACATCACCGCGGACGATCACATCGTTGGCGGGCGTCGGATACCCGCCGATGTCGCTCACGAGATACCCGCGAAGGCCGGCATCGAGCGAGACCCGATCGGATCCGGTGAGTCGAATCGCCATGGATGCCTGCGGCGCCAGTCCGTAGTGATAGTCACCATCGTCACTCAACGTCTGGGCGGCCGCCCAACCGACGCCGCCATTCAGAGCCAGCTGAATGCCCAGGCCGCGCGGCGACCACCATTGCGTCACGCTGCCAAGCGACACCGCAGTCGTCGACACCCGAAACAGGTTCGGCGACATGTAGTCGTAGACCCCGAACAAGCCCCAGACTCCGTGACCGTTGTTGCCCGCGTCGTACGTTCTTCCCGCCAGCAGGCCGTGACTCGTGACGCTCTCGAGTCCGTTCTCGCTCGAGCCCGTCGCCCGAACCGTGAAGTAGTCGAACGGGCGGCTGTACGTGTACCCAGGTTTTCCGGGCAGACCGTACTCGAGCGAAACGTCGATCAGGGATTCATCGCGGAGCAGCCGGGCCGGTGTGTTCGACGTCCGCCGCCGCAACAAAGCGCTCGTGCCGATCTGGAATCGCGCGTCGTACATGGGCTCGAACGTCGGCATGACCGCATCGAACCTGTTGCCGAACACGATTCGGTTGAACGCCGTCGCCGGTGACAGCAGCGCGACGATCATTGTCCGGCCCGGTCCGGGCCGGCCGTCCGCCTTGTCGATGAGGAGGTTTGCCGCGCGGAACAGCGTCTCGCCGAAGAACGATCCGGCGAGTCCGCTGGCGATCTGATCGTTGATAGATGGCGACGTTGTCTCGCCCGCGATTTCCCACAGCGCGCTGCCGGCGAACGTGTAGGCAGTCGCTTGCCAGTAGTTCAGTCCCGCGGAACGCGCGATGTTGTGGTAGGTCGCGCCCTGATATGGATGCAGGAACTGATTGACCTCGTAGGCATCATCGTCGACGACCCACGGGCCTCGGAGATTCCGGCGAATCGACGCCGGGGTGACATTGAACGAACCGTCGTCGAAGAAGCGCCTGTCGACGGCATTCAGCCCGGCCTGGAATCCGACGATCTCGATGGCGGGAACGAAGTAGTTTGCCCGCGGCTGGTCCTGGACGTCCTGCGGCGCCTGGGCGGGAGCGTCGCGCGCTAACTTTGGTGCCGATGTCGCTGCGCCCGTCGCGCATCCGGAAATCGCGACCGCCGACAATGCGAGCAGAATGGCTCGACGGCGCCACGGCATATGCCCTGTCGATGTGCAGCAACCATGCCACGGCACCTGCAGGACGATCGTCGATCGCGCGGTAACCCGCGACCAACGTGGAGCAGATCGACGGTCAGAAGTGGGCGGGCTGCGTTGTCCGCCGGGGCTGAAGGCCCGGCTTACATTCCGATGGGCGGGCCGCCGCCGCGCCCACCGCGCGGCGCCGGCTTCATCCCCGGCAGCCAGTCCGGCTTGAAGTTGCCGTTCACCAGCCACTCGATCGGCGCGTACATGGACCGGATCGCGTCGGTCATGTGGGCGAAGTCGATGAGACGAATCTCGTCCGCGGGCGTGTGGTACTCCTTGTGGAGTCCGTAACTCGACACGGTGTGCGCGACGATGCCGCGGTAGGCGAACTGGATGTTGTCGGACCGGGTGAAGAAGCTCTGCTCGGGGTGCGGGTCCTGCACGAGCTTCGCGCCGTGCTTCGCCAACTCGGGCCCGAGATTCGATCTCTCGTACCCCGTGAGCCACAGGGTATGCGGCGGCACCTTTTCATCAGGCCGGCCCAGCATCTCGAACTGAAGGTTCGCGACGATCTTCTCGAGTGGAACCGGCGGATGGTCCGCCAGGTACCGCGATCCGAATCCGCCGGACTCCTCGCTGCCGAAGAAGCCGAAGATCACGGTCCGCTTTGGGCGCTTCCCCATCGCCATCGCCTCGGCCAGCGCCAGTACCGCCACGCATCCAGACGCGTCATCGTCCGCGCCGTTGTTGATCGTGTCGGCGCCGGCACCACGGGTACCGAGGTGGTCGAGGTGCGCGGACAGCAGAATCGCCTCGTCCTTGAGGACCGGGTCGGTGCCGCGCAGAACCGCGACCGCGTTGTAGGTATGGCCGGGCCGGATCTCCGCGTCGAACTTCACGACGGTTCCATCAGCTGTCTGCGACATTGCAAGATAGGTGCGCGCATCGGCGACGACGCGCCATGGCCGGCCGGGCTGCGGCACCACACGCGTGTTCGCGGCCGTCGCATCCCAGCGCGCGCGACTCTGATCGGTTTCCGGAGTGATGACGGCCGCCGCTGCAGTCACCGCCTGCGCATCCGGCGCGTCGGTGCCGAGCACCAGGACGACGGCGCCTGCGGGAATGGTGATGCCCTTCGCAAACTTCACGAGAGGACCCGACGCGTGCGGCGTGCCGATCGTCTGCACGAGCACGTCGCGGCCATGCGTCAGCTTCAGCTTGTCGGTCGTCAATGTGGGCGGCGCCGCCAACTCACCACGAGCGATTTCGATCTCCTGCACGAAGCCGCCGTTGTCGCCCGCCGGCCCGAGTCCCCACCGCTTGAGTTGCGATCCGATGTAGAGGGCGGCCAGCCACTCATCGCGCGTCCCGCTGCCGCGTCCCGCAAGTGCATCACTCGCCAGGAACTCCATATGCGACCGGATCGACACCTCGGTGATGAAGTCGATGGGCTTCATCGACTGGGTGAACACCGGTGTCGCGAGCACGACAAACGCGACCGCCGCAACGACAGACGTGAGACGACGGGACATGAGGCTCCTCTTTCCTACTTCTTGATCTTCGCGATCCAGATATCGCCTTCGGTGCCGGTTTCCGTGTACGAGTACCACGCGTCATTCGGCCCGATGCTGATACTGCGGCCGACCATATATCCGCGCACCGCAGTCAAGACCTTGCGAGCGCCCGTCGAACCATCCACAAGATCGATGCCGCTCCCGCTACGCACGAGAAACCGGTGTCCGTCGCGAAGCCACAAGGGCACCGCATAGGAGCTATAGGCTCCTGTGAGCGACCGGTACTGTTTTTTGTCGACGTCGTATTCGCTGACGCCCGCGATCGAACCCTGCCTGGTGACGTTGATGCCGAGGAGCTTGTTGGCCGCCGACCAGCTGAACGGCCAGAAGATCTGTCCGGGCGCCACGGCGGGCTCGGGGTTGGCCGGCGCGTCCACGCTGCGGCCGGCATCCAGAATCAGCAAGCCGGCTGCCGACACACCGGACGTTGCGATGCGTTTTCCGTCCGGCGACACGACGGGAAAATTCGCGTTGGTTTCCTTTGAAATGACCGCCGGTGGGCTTCCGTCGGGCCGGACCTTCCAGAGCTCGTATCGTCCGCTTCGATCCGAGTAGAAATAGATTGTCTGGCCGTCGGGCGACCAGACCGGCCCGCGATCGCGCGCGGCATCGTCGGTGAGCCGCCGGTACTCGCGGCCGTCCGCGCGCGTCAGGAAGAGATCCTCCTGCGGCACCGTCTCGTTGAACACGACCCACTGGCCATCCGGCGAGACGGCATGGTCGCGAATCGGCCGGGTGGATTTGAACACCGGGGCCGGCGGACCCGAGTTCTGGCCGCGAACGGAGTCGAATGGCTGGCGCAGAAGGGTCGATCGCCAGTCTAGACTCGCATAGGCCATCACCCCGGCGTCTTGCGAGAACGCGACTCGTCCGGCGTAGCCGGAGGGCGTTGTCACCGGCTCCGGCTCGCCCTGCGGCGTTCCAGTCGCTTCGTCTATCGCGATACGCCAGATGTTCATGGTGCCGCCGCGATTGCTGGAGAAGTAGAGGTGGCGGCCGTCCGGGGACCACGCCGGACTCCAGTCGAGCGCCGGATCGTTGGTGACCTCGACGAGGGGAGCGTCGGCGGCGGAGCCATCCGCGGCCACGGTAAAGATGTCTCGCTGTCCGCTGTTCTGCCGAAGCGAAAAGAACGCGATGCGCTGGCCGTGCGGCGACCAGGCCGGCTGCATGGCGACCTGGGTGCCGCGAAGCACTTCGCGCGAGCGTCCGGAAGCGATGTCCACCGCGATGAGGCCGGGCGCGCTTGCCGACGCGTCGTTCGGGGAGAAGAACGCGCCATGCGACAGCACGAGCTCGTCGCCCTTAGGCGACCAGCTCGGCGTGTGGCCCTCGCTGCTCACGCGCGTGACTGATTCACCAGATGCCGACATCAGAAAGATCCCGCCGCCATCCCGTTCGGATCTGAACGCAATGCGTTCGCCACTCGGCGAGAACGCGGGCGCGGAATTATCCGGACCCGACGTCAGCGCCGTGGACGTTCGACTGCCGACTCGCTGCGAATACACCTGGAACGAACCGTCGCGATCGCTGGCGAACACGACCGTCTTGCCGTCGGGCGACAGCGTCGGCGAGGTCTCGACGCCGGCCGTGTCCGTAACCTGCTGAAACGATTGGATGTGCAGTCCTGTCGTCGCAATCGGGCCCCGGCCGATGTTGCGGCCCGCCATGAACGCGCCGGCGGCGAGGACGACGGCGACAGCAGCGGGTATGAGGGGACGCCTGCGGGAGCTTTCGGACGCCGGGGCCTTAGCCCCGGCGTCGTCGCCGGGCCTGAAGGCCCGGCCTGCGTCCGCTGACGAGCCGCTCAGCGACTGCAGGGCGAATGCGAGGTCGCGAGCGGACTGGAATCGCTCCTCGGGCCGCTTCTCGAGACAGTGGCGAACGATGGGCTCGAACGCCGCGGGAATTGCGCCGCTGTCGCGAACGAGATCCGGCGGATCCTCCCGGAGAATCGCCGTCATCGTTTCGGCGGCGGTGTCCCGCACGAACGGTCTGCGGCCGCTCGCCATCTCGTAGAGCACACAGCCGAGCGCGAAGATGTCCGCGCGGTGATCGACCGTCGCCGCCTTCACCTGCTCGGGCGCCATGTAGCCGACCGTTCCCATCACCGTGCCGGGATCGGTCTGCTGGATCTGCGTAGCGGCGTCCGTCGTCGACGACGACGGCGATGGCACCTGCCGCGCAAGGCCGAAGTCGAGAATCTTCACGCGGCCGTCGGAGGCCACGAAGATGTTCTCCGGCTTGATGTCGCGATGGACGATTTGCTTCTCGTGCGCGGCCGCCAGGCCCTGCGCGATCTCGATGCCGATCTGCGTGACCTTCCGGATCGGAAGCGCCGAACCCGCGTCGGTCATTCGCTTGCGGAGCGTCTCGCCTTCGAGCAGCTCCATGACGACGAACGCCACGTCGCCGCCCTGGCTCGCCGGCGCCCCCTCGGGGCGAAGACGGCCGACGTCGTAGACCGCAAGGATGTTCGGATGCGAGAGCGCGGCAATGGCCTTAGCCTCGCGCTCGAAGCGCGATCGCGCCGCCTCATCGGTCGCGAGGTGCGCCGGCAGCACTTTCAGCGCGACGTCGCGATCGAGCCGTGTGTCACGGGCGCGATAGACCTCGCCCATGCCACCCGCTCCGAGCTGGGCAACGATCTCATATGCGCCGAGGCGGGCTCCGACGGAAAACACGCTGCGGAATTATAGGTTGACCGTCTCGCGAAGCGCGCGGTCAAGGGTGGCGACGACGCAGTCGGCGTCGGACTTGGAAAGCGGCATCGGCCCCCGGATCTTGATGACGTTGTGATGCGGGCCGTCGGTGCCGGTCAGCACGCCCAATTCGCGCATCCGGTTGACGACGGAGGTGGCCTCGGTCGCGGCCGGTTCGAGCGTCGTGCGATCGCGCACCAGCTCGACACCGATGAACAAGCCCGAGCCCCGCACATCCCCGACGAGTGCGTGGCGCGACTGAAGCTGACGTAGTCCTGCGAGCAGATGGTCTCCGACCTCGAGCGCGCGCGCCTGCAGGCCATCGGCGATCGTCGCGCGCAGCGTCGCAAGGCCCGCGGCGCAGGCGGCCGTGCTGCCACCGAACGTGCTGAAGAACTCCATGCCGTTGTCGAAGCTCGCGGCAATCTCGCGCGTGGTGATGACCGCGCCGAGCGGATAGCCATTCGCAATCGGTTTCCCCAGCACGACGATGTCGGGGACGACGCCCTGGGCTTCGAAGGCCCAGAAGTGCGTGCCGAGGCGCCCGAAGCCCGTCTGCACCTCATCGGCAATGCACACACCGCCGGCGCTCCTCACCGCGGCGTACGCGTTTGCAAGGTACCCGGGCGGCGGGATGATCTGGCCGCCGACGCTCGGACACGTCTCAGCCAGGAAACCGCACAGGCCCCATCGCTTCGCTCGAAGCTGCGCGACGATGGTGGCGACCTCCGACGCGTAGCGGTGTTCGGGATCCCGGTAGGCGTCCGGCACCGCCGCGACGTGTACCCAATCCGGCGCACCTTCCCCACCCGCGCCGTTGTGCTTGTACGGACTCACATCGATCATCTCGGTCGTGTGCCCGTGGTACGCGGCGTCGAGAACGATGAGATCGTACTGCCTTGTATGCGCGCGCGCGAGCCGTAGCGCGAGCTCGTTGGCCTCGCTGCCGGAGGCCGTGAAGTAACAGACCTGCAGCGGAGGCGGAAACCTGGCCGTCAACTCCTCCGCGAACTCGAGCGGCAGCTCGTGGAGATACCGTGAGTTCGTGTTGAGTGTGGCGAGCTGGCGCGATACGGCTTCGGTCACCTGAGGATGCGAGTGGCCAACGTGCGGGACGTTGTTGTAGGCGTCGATGAAGGTGCGGCCCGTCTCGTCGAAGAGGTACTGCATCCAGCCGCGCGCGACCTGGAGCGGCCGCGACCCGTAGGACAAGCGGACGTTGCCGCCGAAGAGCCGATCGCGCTTCGCGGTCAGCTCGTCCATCGACGGATGCGTCGCCAACCGTTCCGGCGGGATCCCGAGGATGAGATTCGTGTCGGGCGAGATGCTGCGCCATGTCGCGCGCTGGCTCGCGGGCGCGACGCCGTTGAAGTTGCACGGCACGTCGAGCATGTCCGCGATGATCTGCACGTGCACGTGCGGCCACCAGTCTCCGTTCTCCGGCGGCGCGCCGATCGTCGCGAACTTCTCGCCGGCGCGAATCTGCTTCCCGATGTGCAATCCCTCCAACGACTTACGGTCGAGGTGCCCGTAGAGCGTGTAGAAGGTTGGGGTCAGACCGGGGTCAGACCACTTTGGAGTTTTTCCCAAGTGGTCTGACCCCGGTCTGACCCCAATGTCGTGGCGGAGGACGATGACGGGGCCGTAGTCGAGACGGACCTGCGCCTCCTCGAATCCGTGTACGACGCCGTCGAGGGGAGCGAACAGGTCGGTGCCTGCGGGCATCGTCACGTCGATGCCGATGTGCACGGTACGCCGCTCGGCGGTGACGGGTCCGGTGGCGTAGTTGTCAGTGGCGTAGATGAGGCGGGCCTCGTCATAGCCACCCACTCCGGCCACCGCACCGGCGCGCTCGATCTCGGCGAAGACACGCGCGCTGAACGGTCCGGCGGCGTTGTCGGCCGGATTGCTCGCGACAAGCGTGCTGCCCGCGCTGAAGTCCAGGCCAACTACCGGTGCCTCGCTGAAATCGTGACCGGTCAGCGGCGCGATGCGCCCGGCGTTCTCTTTCAGCCACGCGACAACGCGTGGAGTGTGCGGAACCGGCTCGAGTCCGCAGGCGTCCCGAAGCCGGTAGTGCGCCAGTCTTGGATGAACCGCCGCGAGCACCGGCAACGTGCGCGCGATCGGTCCCTGGCTGATACCGAGGTAATCACTGCCGGGACGCGCCGCCTGCTGGTCAACGGCGACGCACACGCTGAGCGACAGGCGCGTCAACATCAGCCCGAAGAGCGCGGCGATCTCGTCCTCGTTCAGTGGATTGGCTTCGTGATACCCGGCGGCCACGAGTGCTGCCGCCCCAAGTGGATCGGCCTTGTCGAGCGACGCGTAGGCCATCGCGATCGCGGCGTCGTTCGCCGAGTGGCTCACGACCATGTCGCCGAAGTCGACGATGCCGGTGACCAGCTGGGCAATCGGATCGACCAGGACGTTGTAGTCGTTGACGTCGCCGTGAATCACACCTCGCCGCAGCTTCGACAAACGAGGCGCGACATGCTCGTCGTAGATCGCCCGGCTCGTCTCGATGGCTGTCTTCAGCTCGCCGGCGGACATCGGGTTCAGCGACCGATCGATCGCGGCGGGCGCGCCGGCCAGATCCCAGTAGAAGGCGCGATGGAGCGCCGGATGATCGAACGTCGCAAGCGAGCGATCGATACGCCCGACCGCGCGCCCGAGATCCCGCAGCAAGCCGTCGCCATGGAGCGGCACGCGAGCGAGGGGACGGCCCGGCAATCCGGTCACCATGCGAACAAAGCACCTGTCGTACGTCTCGATCTCGGCGCCCGCACTCGAGCGCCGCAGTTCGGGCACGAGCCCCGTCGCCGCCAGATGCCGCATCGTGGCATTCTCCGCGTCGAGCATTTCGCGCGATTCCGAGGTGTTCGCGACCTTGAGTACGCACCAGCGGTCGCCGGCCTCGGTATCGATGCGGAAGTTCTGGTCGCGCTCGCTGGGGAGCGCTGACGCGCGGCCGGCGACGCCGAAGATCTCGCGAGCGATCTGTTCCGCGAGGTCTGGAGTCAGCCGGGGCGCGGTCGTGACGGACGTCACTGGGTCAGTAGGTTATGGACCAATGAGTCAATGGGTCAATCGCTCAATGGATCGATACATCAATGAATTGTGGTGCCCGTGGGCGCCTTCATCCGCTCGCTGCGGATCACGCTGGTGATGAGCTTGTCGAGCGCCGTGTGTTCGATGCCGAACGGTCCCGCGACGGCCGCGCCCATCGGGATCTCGATGGCGATCACAGACTGCCCTTCGGAGGGCTCGACGATCCAGCTGAATCCGGTCAGCGAGACGGCGCGGTCGCGTGGTGCCTTCGGGTTCTGGGCGCGGTCGATCGCGCGCAGGACCTCGACGAGCACGTCGCGGACACTCTGCTCGGTCCAGTCCGCGGGGCCCGCCGACGGCGCGAGCAGCTTCTCGGTGACGGCGAAATGGCGGCCTTTCAGAACGACTTCAACGTCAAACGTCATGATGCAGAGGCAATTATATTTCGCAGCAATCGCAAAATCACCAGATCACCAAATCATTAAATCAGACAATGATGCGCCGTGGCACCGACGCATCGTCGAGTTGCTTCTCGAGCGCGCCCGCGTCCACTACCGGTGCCTGGCACGCGAAGTCCTGACAGACGTAGGCAGTGGCGCGTCCGTCCCTGGCGGACATCGCGGCCAGCCACGGCGTACGGATCGAGATCGCGCGGGTTGCGGAGTCGAGCGGCACCGTGACGGACCAGGGCAGATAACGACCTGCGATCGCCCGCTCGATCGCCAGCGTGTCGGTGGCGCCGGCCATGCCGACCGTCACAATCTCGGTCCGCCGTGCGTGCCAGAGCGCGAGGTTCCCCGCCATGAGCGGCATGACGCGGACGACCTCGGCCAGGCCGGGACCGTACCGCTCGAGCGTCCGCTGCGCCCGCGCCATCAACGAGGCGTCGCCCGTGAGCTGCGCGAGGCGGATCAGATTGCCGGTGGTCACCGACGCGGCCGAGGGCTCGGCGCCGTCGTAGTCCTCCTTGAGCCGCAGGAGCACCGTCGGATCGTTGCCGGTCGTGCCGAACCAGCCGCCGTCGCTCGCGTCGAAGAACAACGCGGTCTGAACTTCAGTCAGCTCGACTGCCCAATCGAGCCAGGCCGGATCGCCGGTGGCCTGGAACAGCTCAATCAGTCCCCACGCGAGACACGCATAGTCTTCGCAGAAAGCGTCAACTGCCGCCTCGCCATCACGATACCGGCGAATGAGACGACGCTCGCCCGCGTTCCAGAGATGCGCGCGGGCGAATTCCGCGGCGCGAATCGCGGCCGCACGCCATTCGGATCGCCGCGGGCTGTCGACCATCTGGCGGGCCGCCCGCGCCATCGCGGCGATCATCAGGCCGTTCCACGCCGCAAGAATCTTGTCGTCGAGATGCGGCCGCGGACGTGCCGCGCGCGCGTCGAACAGCACCTTCCTGGCCCGTCGCAGCACCCGCATGACGCTCTCGACATCGCGGCCGGTCCTGACGGAGACGTCTTCGATCGACTGCGCGATGTAAAACAGGTTGAAGCCGCGGAACTCACCCTGCGGATCCGAGAGCGCGTTGCCGCCATCCTCGACGCCGAACCGGCGGCGCACGACCGGCGCATCATCGCCCAGCAGCTCGTCAATTTCGGCACCGGTGAAGACGTAGAAGGCGCCCTCACGGGACGCATGAGGATTTGGTGATTGGGTGATTTGGTGATCTGGTGATTGCACGAACTCCGGCGAGTCCGCATCTTCGGCGGAATAGAAACCGCCCTCAGGGCTCGTGAGATCGCGAAGCACGTAGTCGAGCGTGTCCTCGGCGACGGCCGCGTAGAACGGATCGCCGCTCGCCTGCGTGGCCTCGAGATACGCGACGACCAACTGCGCCTGGTCGTAGAGCATCTTCTCGAAATGCGGCACGCGCCACTGGGCGTCGACGGAGTAGCGGTGGAAGCCGCCACCGACGTGGTCGCGCATGCCGCCCATCGCCATCGCGCGCAGGGTGTCGAGGGCCATGACCTTCGCGTGCTCGTCGCCGCGAAGCGCGAACGCATTGAGCAGAAAGAGGATCTCGCACGGGCGCGGAAACTTGGGCGCACCGCCGAAGCCGCCCAGCCGCGAGTCGAACGCCTGCGCGAACGCGCGGACACCGGCGTCGACCGCCTCGATGCCCGCGACCGGCGCGCTCGTGGGGCCGGTGCCACCGCCGCCGGTCGCATCGCGGAGCCGCGACAAGATCGTCTCTGCTGATTGCAGAACCTTCGGCCGCTCCTCGCGCCACGCCCGCGCGATCTCGCTCAGCACGTCGATGAATCCCGGCCTGCCCCACCGCGTCGACGGCGGAAAGTAGGTGCCGCCGAAGAACGGCCTGAGGTCCGGCGTGAGCCACACACTCATCGGCCATCCGCCGGCGCCCGTCGTCGACTGCACGAAGGTCATGTGCACGCGATCGACGTCGGGACGCTCCTCGCGATCGACCTTCACCGGCACGAAGTGCCGATTCAGCACATCGGCGATCGAGGCGTCCTCGAACGATTCGTGCTCCATGACGTGGCACCAGTGACAGGTCGAATAGCCGATGGACAGAAAGATCGGCTTCTGCTCCTCGCGCGCTTTCGCAAACGCCTCGTCGCCCCACGGATACCAGTCAACCGGATTGTTGGCGTGCTGCAGCAGATACGGACTACGTTCCCGCGCGAGACGATTCGGCATCGGGATCACTATAGCGGGTTCGCGGAATGGCGACGCGCTTCACCGCTGATCTGCCAGCTACTGTGGCTCGGCCGCGGCCTGCTGCGCCGTCTCTGCCTCTGCCTCTGCCTCCAACTGAATCCGCAGCCGCGCATACGCGGCCGTGACTTCGACGCCGTAGAGCAGGATCACCGCGGAGAGGAAGACCCAGACGAGGAAGCCGATGACCGCGCCGATCTGGCCGTTGATGCTGAGGCGGGCGAAGGCGTTGAGATACCAGCCGAAGCCGATGAGCGCGCCGTGCCACAGGAGCGCGGCCAGCACGGCGCCGAACCAGACGTCGCGCAGGCGGACCTTGGTGTTGGGCAGAAAGTAATAGATGAGGCCCACACCGAGCACCGTCGATGCGAGGAAGACGTAACGGGACGCGAACGCGGTGACGCTCTTGAGCCACGGCATCCAGTCGTAGACCGGGTGAAACCAGGTTTCCTGGGACGCCCGGGCGGTCGTCATCACGAACACCGCGCCGGCGAAAACGAGGCCGGCGACGAGCAGCATCAGGAACGCGACGAGCTTGTGCTTGAAGAACGTGTAAGGGCGCTCGACGCCCCAGGCGTGATTGACAGCCGACGTGATCGCGCCGAAGACGCCCATCGAGGCCCAGAGCGTCAGCATGGTCCCGGCAATCGTCAGTTCGAGCGGCGTCCGAGCGAGCGCGACGATCTGCGTGCTCAGGAAGTCGAAGTTCCTGGGCAGTGCGCGCTCGACGAGGTGCGTGACGGTCTGCTCGTTGCCCGCCTGCCCGACCGCCAGGCGGCTGAGCATCGAGAAGATAAGGAGCATGAACGGGAAGATCGACAGCAGCGAGTAGTACGCGATGGATGACGCGAACGTCAGGTTGCTGCTGTTGTAGAACTCGACGATGCCGCGTCCGGCCGCGCCGACGGCGTTCATCACACCGCGACGGAATTTCGGCCAGAGGTCGCGCATGTCCAACGTACCGACATTTTACTTGTAGAATCTTCGTCCATGCCCGACCCCGAGCCGCGCCGCCCAGGTCACGTGATGCAGACGCCCACGGCGGGCGCGGGGTCAGCGCGCGAGCCTCGAGAAACGACGCCGTCGTCAAAGCCGCGTCCTGACGCCGTCCTCTGCGAGCGCTGCAACGTGGAGATGTTCAGGATGCACGCCGTGTGGCGCTGCCCGAACTGCGGATTCAAGACCGACTGCTGCGGCTGGTAGTTGCCGCGTACCGACATGGACGTACTCGCGAGCCACATCAAGACCGGCGCACCTGAGTTCGCCGCGAACCGCCAGAAGATGCAGGCGCTGGTGGCCGAGCTGCGCGATCGCCACGCCCGGACGCGCGAAGGCGGCGGCGCGCGGTATCTCGAACGCCACAAGCAGCAGGGCAAGCTGCCCGTTCGCGATCGCATCGACCAGCTGCTCGACACGGGCACGCCGTTCCTCGAGCTCTCGGCGCTCGCGGCCTGGGGCCTCTACGACGACGAAGCGCCCGCCGCAGGCATCGTCACCGGCATCGGCCGCGTGGGTGGCCGCGAAGTGATGGTCGTCGCCAACGACGCGACCGTCAAAGGCGGCGCGTACTTTCCGCTTACCGTGAAAAAGCACGTTCGGGCGCAGCAGGTGGCGCTCGAGAACCGGCTGCCGTGCGTCTACCTCGTCGATTCGGGCGGCGCATTCCTGCCGATGCAAGCTGAAGTATTCCCCGATCGCGAGCACTTCGGCCGCATCTTCTTCAATCAGGCGAGGATGTCCGCTGAACGCATCCCGCAGATCGCCGTCGTCATGGGTTCCTGCACGGCGGGCGGCGCCTACGTGCCCGCGATGTCGGACGAGACCGTCATCGTCAAGGGCACGGGCACGATCTTCCTGGGCGGTCCCCCGCTCGTGAAGGCGGCGACCGGTGAAGAGGTCACGGCCGAGGAACTCGGCGGCGCCGACGTCCACACGCGGCTCTCGGGCGTGGCCGATTACTTCGCGGAAGACGACGAGCATGCGCTGCAGATCGCGCGCACGATCGTGTCCACGCTGCATACGTCGAAGCAACTGCCGAAGGATCTGGCCCGCACCGAGCCTCCGAAGTACGAGCCCGAGGAGCTCTACGGCATCGTCAACATCGATCCACGGCATCCGTACGACGTGCGCGAAGTGATCGCGCGCATCGTGGACGGATCGCGCTTCGACGAATTCAAGCAGCGCTACGCGACGACCGTCGTTACGGGCTTTGCCCGGCTGCACGGATTCCTCGTGGGGTTTGTCGCCAACAACGGCGTGCTGTTCTCCGAGTCCGCGCTGAAAGTCACGCACTTCATCGAGCTCTGCAACCTCCGGGGCATTCCGCTCATCTTCCTGCAGAACATCACCGGTTTCATGGTCGGCAGGCAGTACGAGCGCGGCGGGATCGCGAAGGACGGCGCCAAGATGGTGCACGCCGTCGCGAACTCGGTGGTGCCGAAGTTCACGGTCATCACCGGCGGCTCCTTCGGCGCCGGCAACTACGGCATGTGCGGCCGCGCCTACGAACCGCGCCTGCTCTGGATGTGGCCGAGTGCCCGCATATCCGTCATGGGGGGCGAGCAGGCGGCGTCGGTGCTGGCCACCATCAAGCGGGATCAGCTCGCGCGCGACGGCGCGACGCTGTCGGAGGAGGAAGAGCGCGCGATTCGGGACCCCATCCTCGAGAAGTACGAGCGCGAAGGATCACCGTACTACTCCACCGCGCGTCTCTGGGACGACGGTATTCTGGATCCGGTGAAGACGCGCGATGCCCTCGCGCTCGGGATCTCGGCGGCGTACAACGCGCCCATCGCCGACGCGCGCTTCGGCATCTTCAGGATGTAACGCGTGAGCGCCATTCAGATTGAGGCCGGCCCGAACCGGGTCACCACCGTCACGCTGAACCGGCCCGGCGTCCGTAACGCGTTCAACGAAGAAATGATCGCGGAGCTCACGGCGTTCGCCGAGTCCGTCCCGGCGGATGGATCCGTGCGCGCCATCGTCATTCGCGGAGCGGGCCCGGTGTTTTCCGCCGGCGCGGACGTGCAATGGATGGCGAAGATGCTCGGCTACACGCGCGAGGAGAACCTGGCCGACGCGCAGCGTGCGGCCCAGATGTTTCTGGCGCTCGATCGGCTGCCCGTGCCTGTGATCGGACGGATCCACGGCGCCGCGCTCGGGGGCGGATCCGGCCTCGCTGCGATTTGTGACGTCGTCATCACAACCGACGACGCCCTGTTTGGATTCACGGAAGTCGTGCTCGGAATCCTGCCGGCGATGATCTCGCCGTATGTGGTTCGAAAGATTGGGTTTTCCGCCGCGCGGGAGCTGTGCCTCAGTGGCGCGCGATTCTCCGCGGCGCGCGCGAAGGAGATCGGCCTCGTTCACGCGGTCGTGCCTGCTGCCGACCTGGACCTCGCTGTCGAAGCGCAGCTCGCGTTGTTCCGCAAGGCGTCACCGTCCGCGGTCGCCGTCACCAAGCGATTGCTGACCGACGTGACCGGACGCCGGCCCGCGGACGTGCTCGCCCTGACGATCGACAACCTCGCGAACCAGCGGGTCTCGCCGGAAGGACAGGAAGGCCTGCGCGCATTCCTCGAAAAGCGCCCGGCGTCCTGGATCAACACGACCACGCCGCCTGATTCATGATCCGGCGGGTCCTCATCGCCAACCGCGGCGAAATCGCCCGCCGGGTCATCCGCACCGCCCGTGCGATGGGCATCGCGAGCGTCGCCATCTACTCCGAGCCCGACGCGGGCGCGCCGCATGTCCGCGAAGCCGACGCCGCCGAGCCAGTCGGTCCCGCACCAGCCGCGGAAAGCTATCTGAACATCGGCGCAGTGATCGAGGCCGCCCGCCGGTCCGGCGCCGACGCGATTCATCCCGGCTACGGCTTCCTGTCCGAGCGCCCGGAATTCGCGGACGCTTGCGCCGCGGCCGGAATCATCTTCGTCGGTCCGCCCGCGTCCGTCATCCGCGCGATGGGATCGAAGACGGCGGCGCGCGCCACGATGATCGAGGCCGGGGTTCCTGTCGTTCCGGGCGAGACGCCGGCCGATCAGTCCGCCACGGCGATTGCCACGGCTGCGCGGAAAGTCGGCTTCCCTGTGCTGCTCAAGGCTGCCGCCGGAGGCGGCGGCAAGGGCATGCGCATCGTCCGCGGGGCTGGCGAGCTGGACGACGCCATCGCGGCGGCAAGGAGCGAGGCACAGCGCTCATTCGGCGATGGAACGCTGTACGTCGAGCGCCTGGTCGAACGAGCGCGCCACATCGAAGTCCAGATCTTCGGCGACACGCACGGTAACGTCGTGCACGTGCTCGAGCGCGACTGCTCGCTGCAGCGCCGGCATCAGAAGGTGATCGAAGAAGCGCCGGCACCGAGGCTCGCGCCGTCCGTCCGCGCTCGTCTGCTCGACGCAGCGGTCGCGGCCGGCAAGGCTGTCGGCTATGTGAGTGCGGGCACCATCGAGTTCCTTCTCGAAGGCGAGGGTGAGGACGCGCGTTTCTATTTCCTGGAGATGAACACGCGGCTGCAGGTCGAACATCCGGTGACGGAGGCCGTTACCGGACTCGATCTGGTGCGCGCGCAACTGCTCGTCGCCTCCGGCGAGGCGCTGCCCTTCAAGCAAACGGATGTCCGCGCGTCCGGTCATGCCATCGAGTGCCGGATCTACGCGGAGGACGCGCGTCGTCTACTGCCCCAGTCCGGCAAGCTGCTCGCATGTCGGGAACCGGAGGGTGACGGCATCCGCGTCGACGCCGGTATCGTGCAGGGCCAGATCGTGACCGTGCACTACGACCCGCTGCTGTCAAAACTCATCGCGCATGGATCGACGCGTGCTGAGGCGATCGAGCGCATGATGGCCGCGCTCGGCGGCTACGAGATTCTCGGACTCCGCCACAACATCTCCTTTCTGATGGCGCTGCTGCGGAGGCCGGAAGTGGCTGACGCACGCGTTCACACGCGGTTCATCGAGGCACATCTGGAAGAACTGGCCGCGCCTCCGGCCGCGGATCTTCTTCAGGCAGCGGCGGCGCTGGCCGCGTGGACGGCGGCGCGCGAGGACGCGCCGTCTTCAGTCGCAACCGACGAGGACGACCTGTCCGCGCGCGATCCGTGGTCCCTCATCCGCGCGGTGCGGTGGTAGACCATGCCGAAGCGCCTCTACCTTTCCACCGACGACCAGACGTGGACCGCGGAGGTCAGCTCGGAGGGCGTGCGGCTCGATTCAGCCAATGCGTTGGTCCCCGTTGAGGCCCTTCGCGGCCGGGCCGCGATCGACGGTGATGTGGTGTGGGCAACGGTCGAGGGCGAGGTGTTCGTCTTCGACGTCCGCCGCTCGGCCGGACAGGATCGACGAAGCGCGCATCATGGCGTGTTCACGTCGCCTATGCCGGCGACAGTGGTGCGGATTGCCGTCAACGCCGGCGACCGTGTCCAGGCCGGCGACGTCTTGATCGCGCTCGAGGCGATGAAGATGGAGTTGCCGATCCGGGCGCCGCGCGACGGCGTCGTGCGCGCGATCAACTGCCGCGAGGGCGACCTCGTACAACCCGATCAGGAACTACTGGAGTTCGAGTGAGTACGCCGCGGCCGATCACGGTCTACGAGGTCGGTCCGCGCGACGGACTGCAGAACGAACCCGCGCAGATTGAAACGGCTGACAAAGTGGCCTTCATCGATGCGCTTTCCGCGACCGGTTTGTCCGCCATCGAGGTCACGGCCTTCGTCAGCCCCACGTGGGTGCCGCAGATGGCGGATGCGGGCGCGGTCTGCCGAGCCATCGCGCGCCGGCCTGGCGTGAAGTACGTCGCGCTGGTACCCAACGTGAAGGGCCTCGAGCGCGCCCTCGAGGCAGGCGTGACTGACGTCGCCGTTTTTGCGGCGGCGTCGGAGACGTTCAGCCGCAAGAACATCAACCACTCGATCGCCGACTCGCTCCTGAGCTATCGCGACGTGGCCGCCAAGGCCCTCGCCGCGGGCTGCCGCGTGCGCGCGTATCTCTCCACCGCTTTCGGCTGCCCGTTCGAGGGAGACGTGGCAATCGGCCAGGTCATCGAAGTCACGAGCGCCCTGAGGGATCTCGGCGCCTATGAAGTCTCGGTGAGCGATACCATCGGCATCGCACATCCCGGACAGGTCCGGCGCGTACTCGGCGCCCTGCTCGAGACAGTGAACGCGAGCGACATCGCGTTGCATTTTCATGACACGCGCGGCACCGCGCTCGCCAACGTGCTTGCGGCGCTGGAGTTCGGCGTCACCACATTCGATTCGTCGGCGGGCGGCCTCGGTGGTTGCCCGTACGCGCCCGGCGCGACCGGCAACCTTGCAACGGAAGATCTCCTCTACATGCTGCACGGCCTCGGGCATGACACGGGCGTGTCGCTCGGGGGCGTCATGGCGGCGTCGCTCGCCATTGAGTCCAAGGTGGGGCATCCGCCACCGTCACGATATGTACAAGCTTCACGCCGCCGGTCGTAGGCCGGGGCTTCAGCCCCGGCAAACGGCGGCCCTAAAGGGCCGCCCTACGAAATAATGACACCCAACGCCTGGATCGATCGCGTCATCGAACGCCACACGGCGTCGATGACGCGTCCGGAATTCCTCAAGGCGGTTCGCGCACTGTCTGCGCGATACGTCGAGCAGCGTGCGTCATTGATCGACCGCTCCCCGCTCGATTCAGCCGGGAAACGCGCTGCCTTCGCTGCCTTCTACTCCCCGCTCCACTTCCTCGCTGTGCGGGCGATCATTCGCAGCCTCGGCGCGACCGGCGCCGGGCCGCGCACGATCGTCGACCTCGGCTGTGGCGCGGGAGTCGCGAGTGCAGCCTGGGCGATCGAGTCCGGCGGCGCCGCGTCGATCGTAGGCATAGATCTGAATCCGTGGGTGCTGGAAGAGGCGCGGTGGAACTGGAGTGCCCTCGGCGTCCGCGGCAGGACCCGTCGCGGCGACCTGGTCGCAGCGCTCGAGGAGGCGCCAGACGGCGCCGCCGTTTCGTGTGGCTGGGGCCTCAATGAGCTGGACAAGCAGGCGCGCGAGCGGGCCATCACGGCGCTGCTCTCGCGCGCCCGGACGGGGTCACCCATTCTGATCGTCGAGCCGCTCGCCACGCGTGCCGTACCGTGGTGGCCGGGTTTTGCGGCCAGCGCCGCCGCGCACGGCGCGCGGCTCGACGAATGGAAGCTGGACCTGGACCTTCCGCCCGCGCTCGCTGAACTCGATGAGGCCGCGGGCTTCCGCCGGGACTCCTTCAACGCGCGCTCGGCGGCCTTCGGCGTATCCTAGGTTCCGTGGAACGACCCGAGGCGATCGCGGCGGCCGCCAGTCTACGTGCCGGCGATCCTCAAGCCTTCGAGCAACTCGTCCGGCGGGACATGCCGCGGCTGCTCTCGGTCGCGCGACGCGTGCTCAAGAATGACGACGACGCGCGCGAGGCAGTGCAGCAGGCCTTCATCGCTGCCTACAAGGCGCGCGATCAGTTCGAGGGCAACGCGCAGCCATCGACGTGGCTGCATCGCATCACGGTCAACAAGGCGATCGACATCCTGCGCGCCAGACAGCGCCGGCACGAGGACTCGATCGACGACCTGCTGCCACGGTTCCTGCCGAACGGCCACTGGAGCGAACACTTCACCGTCTGGCCCGAGCCGGCCGAGGATCAAATAGATCGCAAACGGCTGGCGGCCACGGTACGGGAAGCAATCGACCATCTCCCGGAGTCACACCGGCTTGTACTGCTCCTGAGGGACATCGAAGAACTGTCCACCGAGGAAACCGCGACCGCGATTGGCATCACGCCGAACGCGGTGAAGCTGCGCCTGCACCGCGCCCGCATGGCGCTCCGAACGCTTCTCGCCGACCGCATTGGATCGGGAGATGCCGCGACAACAGAGGTCCCGCAATGAACTGCCGCGAGATGTCACAGTTTCTGGACGAGTACTTCGCGGGCGAGCTGCCCGAAGCCGTCGCCACGGAATTCAACGGTCACATCACCCGTTGCGACGACTGCACGGTATACATCGAGCAGTACCGCCGGGTGATCACGACGGGGCGCGCGGTACGGAACGAAGACGAGATGTGCGAGTGTCCTGAAGAGCTCATCCAGGCGATCATGGCCGCGCTGCGCGCAGCCGACCGGTAATCCACGCCTCCGCCTCCGCCGCCGTTTCGTAGCGACAGACCTCCGCAAGATTCGGAGACAGCTCGGCCAGACCAAGCAGAAACCTCGAGACCTTCCGCTGGCGCTCCGCTATGACGAGCACGCGCTTCCCTGCCGCCAGCGCGATAGCGACCTCGGCCCCAACACCAAGCGACGGCTCGCCCACGTACGCAATCAGCGCATCGGCGACGTGCACCTGAGCCAGATCGCGTTCGGCCACGACCCGATTGGCCAAACCGGCGTCGCGCACCGGATCCGCATGCTGATGCGGAACGTACGCCTCCCATCCCGCCGCCCGGCACGCGTCCGCGAATCCCTCGTACAGCTTGCGCGACTCATCGAGATTGGCGGCGTTGAGAAGGGCACCGGAGATGTAGGCCAACATCGCGAGCATTATCTCCATTTGTCATTTGGACATTGCGACATGACAAATGTCTGAGTTGGTTGTAAGTTGCGCCACGTGCGGCGCGCGACATGGATCGTGCTTGCGGTGGTCGCGTTGGCGATCACCTGCGGCAAGAGCTCGCCGGCCACGCCTTCCGGCAGCGGCTGTGTCGCAACACAAGGCTCGACGTGCTTCGGGACGCAGAACTACGTCGAGTTCGCACCCGGCAACTTCCCCGTCGTCATCAGCATGCCGCACGGCGGGGCGATCGCACCGGCGACGATTCCGGATCGCACGGGGGCGAACATCACGACGGCCACCGACGCGAACACCATCGACCTCGGCCGGGCAATCGCTGATGCGTTTCAGAGCCGAACGGGACGCCGGCCTCATCTCGTCATCTGCCACCTTCGGCGCACGAAGCTGGACGCGAATCGCGAGATCGTCGAGGCGGCGCAGGGCAATGCCGACGCCGTCCAGGCCTGGACCGAGTATCACGGCTTCATCGAGCAGGCGATGAGCACGGTCGGAGCGCACGGCTTCTACATCGACCTCCACGGGCATGGACACACGATTCAGCGGCTCGAACTGGGTTACCTTCTGCCGGCCAGCACGCTCGACCTCGCGGATGCCGAGCTCAACGCAGGCGGGTACGCCAGTCAGAGCAGCCTGAGGCTCGCGATGCCGTCAACGTCGCTGACATTCGCCGGCCTGCTGCGCGGGCCGTCGAGCATCGGAGGGCTTCTGGGCTCGGCGACGCCGTCCGTGCCCAGTCCCGCTGCTCCGTCACCGGGCGGCGACCCGTTTTTCGACGGCGGCTACAGCACCGACCGTCACACGGCCCGCCTGCCAGGTCTGCAGATCGAATCGAACTTCACCGGCGTCCGCGACAACGCGTCCAACCGCGCGGCGTTCGCCGATCGGCTCGTCACGGCGCTCGTCACATTTCTCGACGCGCAGTTGGGGATTCGGTGAGTTGTGCGCCGGGCCTAAAGGCCCGGCTTACGAACGGCGACGTGGAGCCGTAGGCCGGGCTTCAGCCCCGGCGCTTGCTCGAGCCGAAGAACGCGACCGGTTTGACTTCGGCGTTCGGTGCGCCCGTGGTGGGCTCGCGGCGCGTGTCTTTCTTGGCGCCGCTGGACTCGCAGTTTGCGCACGCCGGTTCGGCGCGTTTGCGGCGGCGCCACCATCGCGCGACCAGGAGCGCGGCCGTGCCCGTGGCAACGAGCGTGACGACGAGATCCTGCGTCATGAGATGCCCATCGCGGTCAGCGCCTGAAAGACGATGAACGCCGTCACGTAGGCGACGCCCGACATGTAGCCGAGCTGGAGCACCGCCCACTTGGCACTGCCGGATTCGCGTCGCGTGACGGCCAGCGTCGGCAGGCACTGCATCGTCAGCACGAAGAAGACGAGCGCGCTGGCCGCCGTGGCGCGTGTGAAGACGGGACGCCCATCATCACGCTTCATCGTCCGGACGCCTTGAATGACACGCGCCTCGTCGTCACCGACGCCGGCCAGGACCGCCATCGTCGATACGAACACTTCGCGCGCGAGGAAGCTCGTCAGCAGGCCGACGCTGAGCTGCCAGTCGTATCCCAGGGGTGCGAAGGCCGGCTGAAGCGCGCGGCCGACGCGGCCGGCAATGCTGCCGGCCTGCTGCGCCCTGGCTTCCAGATCGTCGGCCTGAGCGAGGAGTGCCCGCGCCTGATCCGGCGCGACGTCCGCCGCCGCTGCTTGCGTCCGAAGCGTCACGGCGTCCTGCGGCGTCTGCACTTTCGGGTACGCGCTCAGCCACCACATGACGACGCAGATCGCCATGATGTTGGTGCCTGCCGTCTTGAGGAACGAGATCCCCTGATCGCGCGCCGTCAGGAGCGCGTTGCGAAGTGACGGCACCTGATACGCGGGCAACTCGAGGATCATCGGCCGCGCGCGGCCTTTGAGCACCGAGTTGCTGAACAGCAACGCGCTCAGGAAGGCCGCGCCCGCGCCAAGCATGAAACAGCCCGCGAACGCGATGCCGGCCATCAGCGGGCGTCCCGCAAACAGCAGGCTTGTCAAAAGCACGAAGACTGGCAGCCTCGCCGAGCAGCTCATGAACGGCGCCACGAGTATCGTCAGCAGCCGATCGCGCTTGTCCGGAATCAGCCGCGTACTCATGATGCCGGGCAGGGCGCAGGCATGCGACGTCAGTAGCGGCACGAACGCATGCCCGGGCAGCCCGAAGCGGCTGAGGAACCGATCCATCACGAAGGCGGCGCGCGCGAGATAGCCCGTGTCCTCGAGCAGGCTGATGAGAAAAAAGAGGAAACAGATCTGCGGCAGGAAAACGACCGTCCCCGCGATGCCGCCGATGACGCCGTCCGTAAGCAGGTCGCGAATGGCGCCGTCCGGCAGATAGTGGCGCACGATGCCGCTGAGGCTGGCGAACGTCGTGTCGATGAGATCCATCGGCACCGCGGCAAGCGCGAAGAGCGCCCAGAACAAGCCGCCCATCACGAGAATGAAGACGCCGAATCCGGACACAGGATTTGTGAGGATGCGGTCGAGCCGTTCGGTGGATCCGCGCCGTGTGGCATCGTGCCCGGGCGGAACCTGGGTCACGGCCTCGGCGACTCGGCGCGCCCAAGCGGTCAATGCGCGATGGGGTGTCTCCGGGCCCGGCACATCGGCGGGCCTCGGCTTCGCCTCACCGCGGCGGTCGACTGCCTTTCCGATCGCCCGCCGCAGCTGGTCGATGCCTTCGCCGCGCGACGCAACCATCTGGATCACGGTGGCGCCGAGCTTCGCCGCCAGAGCCTCGACATCGACAGTGATGCGCCGCCTGCTCGCGACGTCGCTCATGTTGAGGCACACGATGACCTGCGAGTGCGCCCCCAGGAGCTGCCCCACCAGCACCAGGTTCCTCGATAGATTCGCGGCATCGACAATGACGACGATGGTGTCCTGGCGGCGGCGGCTTTCGTTCATCGCGCTGCGAACGATGCCGGCCTCTGGCGTCTCGAGCGTCAGGTCGTACAGGCCGGGCATGTCGAGCAGCTCGACATTTGCCTCCGGAAGCTTCAGCGTGCCGGTTCGAAGCGCGGTGGTGGTTCCAGGAAAGTTGGATGTCTTGGCGCGCGCGCCGCAGAGAACATTGAAGAGCGTCGTCTTGCCGGTGTTGGGATTACCGATGAGAACGGCGTGTACACCGCCATGCGGCGGAATCGAAGGAGTCTGAATGGAATCTGCAGCAGGCTCGGCGGCCATCGTCACGAACCGAACGACTTACACGGCGTAGGTGTCGGGAATCACGTAGAGGTTGCTCGCGACCACCCGTGAGACGCCGATGCGGGTGCCTTCGACCTGAAGAATGCAGGGCTCCCCCGCCTTGCAGACCCGGAACGGCTGGGTCTCGGAGAGCCCAAGGGCACGCAAGAGTTCAACGGCATGAGCATCGAGGCGAGCCTCATGGAGCCTGGCGGTCTGGCCGGTTGAGAGGTTGGTCAGGGCGGTTGGCAATGACGAGACAGAGTTCATCGGATACGACCTCGGTCGAAATACGACCAAAAGAATCGTATCACTAATTGAGAACGTTCTCACTTATTACGCTGAGGACACAGAAGCCCTCCGAGGCTAGTAGGGGTTGGCGATGGGTGTGACCGGTCCCTTGAACTTCTCTTTCCGGGGCTTCTCAGCCAATGCGGGCAGCTTGATCACCGTGTCGGGAACGGCCGTATCTGGCACATGGTCAAGGAGATGCCGGATCAGTCCGAGCCGGCCGCGTTTCTGATCGCCGAAGTCGACGACGAACCAGGGGGCGTGCTTGGTGTGTGTGGCCTCGAACATTGCGTCCCTCGCCTTGCCATACTCCGCGTACTTCTTCCTCGCATCGAGGTCGATTGGCGAGAGTTTCCAGCGCTTCAGGGGGTCGGCGACGCGTTCGGCGAAGCGGGCTTCCTGCTCCTTCTGGTCGACCGACAGCCAGTACTTGAGCAGGAGAACTCCGTCGTCCACCAGCATCTTTTCGAAGACCGGCACCTGCTCCAGGAAGCGCTGGTATTCGGCGTCCGTGCAGAATCCCATGACCTTCTCGACGCCGGCGCGGTTGTACCAACTCCGATCGAACAGGACGATCTCCCCCGCCGCGGGCAGGTGCGCGACGTAGCGCTGGAGGTACCACTGCGAACGCTCGCGTTCGGTCGGCTTGCCGAGCGCCACGACGCGAGCCTGGCGCGGGTTGAGGCGCTCGGTGATCGAGCTGATCACACCACCCTTGCCCGCCGTGTCGCGACCTTCGAGGATCACCACCATACGGCGGCCGGTGTGCTGCAACCAGCGCGCGAGGTTGTTGAGCTCGAGGTGAAGCGGCTCCATCAGGTTGTCGAACTTCTTCCGCTTCACTGTGGCTCCTTCAGCCGATTAGCCGATGGTCACGCGCTTCACGCCGCGCGCGGTCAGGACCGCGGGCAGTCGGTTGCGGTGATCGCCCTGGAGCACCAGCGTGTTGCCTTCGACGACTCCGCCGCACCCAAGTGCAGCCTTGAGCTGCTTGAGCCACTTCTCGCGATCGAGCGGCCCAAGATCGAGCTGTTCGATGACCGTAACTTCCTTGCCGCCCCGGCCACTGCGCTCCATTCGAACGACCGCACGAGGAATGGCGCGCGTCCCGGGAGGCAAACGCGGGGGTTCGGCCGGCGCCTTCGGTTTCTCGTCCTCCTGGGCGGCCGGGTGATCCGGCGTGCCGGAGCCGAGGGGCGCCAGTGCCGCAAACGGATTGTTGAACTTGTCGCTCACGACTGAACACCCGTAGCCGGCGGCCTTCAGGCCGCCGGACGCGCGGCGGGCTGAAGCCCGCCGCCTACGGCCCTAATTCGCCCCCGCCTTTTTCCACGCCTCAACCCCGCCGACCACCGGCAACATGAGACGTGTCGCGGCGAGATCGATCGTCAGCTCCGTGCCCGGCTTCGGCCAGAGAGTGAAATCCCGATCGCTCGAGAAGATCATCAGGCCGATCCGCTTGCCGGCTGGAACGATCTGATCGTCCGGCTGCAGGTCGAATGTCATCGTGACGAACTGCCCGGGCGTCAGCGGCTGGCCCTTGGCCATCGACAGGTAGCTTCCGCCCTTGAGCGAAGCATGATTCTGCGGATCCGCCCACCCGCGCGTGATCAGATTGTTCGTGGAGATGGGTCCATCCACCCACGGAATCTGGACGAGGTACACGGAGAGGTTTGCGGCAGGCTTGCTGGAGGCGAGGCGCAACGTCACACGCGTAAAGCCAGAGATGTGCACCGGCGCAGTGAGCTCCGGCGTGACGTACAACAGGCGGTGCGGTGACTTCTCGGCGGCGGCAAGTGCCGGCCCCGCGATGTCGACGTTGTCCACGAGCACCTCCGGCTTCGCAGCCGCGGCGGTTGCGAGCGCGAGCGCGCCGCGCTCGTTTCCGCCAGCGCCGATACGCAACGTCACGATCGACGCCGCTGGATTCGGATAATCGGGATACGGCGTCGGCGGCGGGGTCGCTCCACGGCCGCCGCGGCCCGCGCCGGGCGCGCCTGGCGGAGGTGTTGGCGCCGGCGCTGCCTCACGAACGATCCATGCCTTCGGATCCTTCTCGACGCCATTCTCGACGCCGTACAGGTAGCGCGTGAACCACTTGTTCATCATCTCTATCGGCGGACTCCCGCCGTGGCCGCCCTGGTGGTAGTACGCCTGAAGCGGCACGCGTCCTTTCAGTGCCTCGTAAATACGCACGCTGTGCTCGGGCACGACGTTCCAGTCGTTGAAGGCGTGCGCCATCAGCACGGCGGCCTTGATGTTCTTCACCTTGTTCAGGAGATCGCGCTCCGCCCAGAACTGGTTGTAGTCGCCGGTCACCCGATCGCGGTGCTCGGCGAATTCACCGTCGCGCACGAGCGCGTTGCAGCGGGCGCGCTTTGCCGGATCGCCGCTGTTGATGAAGTCGTAGAGGAAATCGATGTCCTCGCCAAGCCAGCCGCCCGGGTGACGCACGAGGCCGTTGGAACGGTAGTAATGGTAGTACGACGTGTTCGGGGCGACCGGAATGATCGCCTCGAGGCCGGCCACGCCGGTGGTCGCCGCGGCGACGGGAATCGTCCCGTTGTACGACGTGCCCGTCATGCCGACCTTGCCGGTTGACCACGACGTGGCGCGCACTTCTTCCGTCCCATCCAGGGTCGTGTAGCCCTTCGCGCGGCCGTTCAACCAGTCGATCACGGCCTTCGGCGCGAGTTCCTCAGGTGCGCTGCCGACCGTTGGACAACCGGTGGAGAGGCCCGTACCGGGTGCGTCGGAGTGCACCACGGCGAAGCCGCGCGGCACCCACGTCATCACCATCGAATTCGACACACTCGCGCGCGCCGGCTGGAACTCAATCTCCGGCTGCGACGCGCGCTTCGGCGGCGTCGCACCGACTTCCTGTTTCACATCCCAGAGAAACTGTCGCTGTCCCGACGTGCCCGCGAAGTACGGCGACGACTCATAAATCACCGGCACCTTCAGGCCCTCGGTCTCGGTCTGCCTCTGCCGCGTGACGTCAGTGAAGACACGGTCGCGTTTGCCGTCCTTGTCCGAATCGAACTCGGTCTCGACCCAGAGCTTCTCGCGAATCCACTGCGACTGATCCTGGAACGCGGGAACGATCTGCGCCTGTCCATCGGTGAAGTCCGGCCTGGCCTTGGCGGCCTGCGCACCGGCAACCGTGAGACCTATCGGTCCCGCAATGACTGCGGTCAGGAACCCAAGAAGGAGACGTGATGATGGCGACGTGGCACGTGACATGACTCGTGATTATCAGGTCGAGGGCGAGTGTTGGGAAGGTTTTTCACAGTCGCAGCGGAGAGATCGCTGTAAGTCGTTGATAGGGCGGGCCTGAGATAGGCACGGGTTCTGCAGTCAATCGCGTCTGTTATGGAGAATCAGGCCGTGCTGACATGGTGGGTGGTAATTCTCACCCTGCTGGTCGCCGTCCAGACTGTCGCGATTACGGTCGTCGCGCTCCGTAGTCTCCAGCTCTTCAAGCGCGCCGAGACGACGCTCGACGGCGTCGATCGGGCGGTTGGCCCCGTGACCGACGGCGCGAAGGAGTTGCTCTCGGACCTGCAGGCGGTGCGCGCGACGGCGCGCCGCGCACAGCAGGCCGTGATCCTCAAAGCCTGGCCGGTCTTCGGCGTCATCGCCGCCGGCCGGGCGATCGCAAAACAGCTTTCATCGCGCAAGCGCCGCTCACCGGACACTCGTCAGGATGAGGACGCGAGCGCGCGTTTCACCGCCGAAGGAGGTCCCATACATGACTCACGATAATCGGGAACAGACGGGCTACGGATTCGCGGTCGGCATGCTCTGCGGCGTGGCCGTTGGGGCGGCGCTTGGTTTGCTGCTTGCGCCCACAGCCGGCAAAGAACTACGTGGCCAAATCGGCGACAAGGCCCGGTGGCTTGGCGATCAGTCCAAGGACCTGTTCGAGACGGCTCGCCGGACCGTCACTGACGTGGCGGCGGCCGGAAAAGACGCGTATCAGAAGACGCGGACCGACACCGTCACAGCGCACAGCTAGTCAGAGATTGCGCGTCGCGAGAACTTCTCGCGCGGGCCGTCGATCTCCCGTGCAACTGATCCGCCGGGGTGCCTGCAGGTACGTCAGCGTAAAGCCCAGCTTGCGATAGAGCCGCGCGATCCGCGTCGTGGCCTGATTGACGAGCACGGCAGGCCCCCGGTGGCGGGAGACAAACAGCGCGGTGCGCTCCTGGTCCTCCCAGGTGAACCGTGCGGATGAATACTGCGTGAACTCGACGTCGTACGGCGGATCCGCGTAGATGAAGTCATCGCCGTGAATCTCGAGACGCTCGAGGTCGTCGTTCACGAACGTCCAGCGCCCTAGCTTTTCCGCGTACGGCGACAGGTCGCGCGCGTACTGGATTCGTGCGTACCTGCCGAACGGCACGTTGAATTCACCACGGCTGTTGAACCGGCACAGGCCGTTGTAACCCGTGCGATTGAGAAAGTAGAACAGGCACGCCGACTCCCGCCCGTTCGCCATTCCCGTCCGGACAAGCTCGTTGAAACGCCGCCGGTGCGCGTAGTAGAGCGCCTTGTCGTTGGTCATCTCGATTTCGTCGTCGAGGCGAAGCCCGCGCTGGAGCCAGCGGTAGAAGGAGATGAGGTGCGGATTCAGGTCGTTGAGCAGTGCCTGATCCGGCGCAAGACCGAGCGCCACCGCCAGTCCGCCACAAAACGGCTCGACCAGCCGGCGGCCGGCGTGGGGCGCCCAGAGCGGACGCAGATGCGGCACCTGCCACCGTTTCCCTCCCGCCCATTTGAGCGGCGGTTTGGCCGCCTTCTCCGTCGTTGAAACAGCGGCCGTCGCCGTGGGCATCGCGGCGTCAGTTTAGCGTGGACACAATTCACGCGAGTGGTGTCTAAGTTCCCCATGCTGCAAGCCACTGATCTGACCAAACGGTACGGCGGGCTCGTCGCGCTCAACCGCGCAAGCTTCGAGGTGCGTCCTGGCGAGATCGTCGGGTACCTGGGACCGAACGGCTCAGGCAAGAGCACGACGGTCAATCTGGTCGTCGGACTGCTCGAGCCGACAGGCGGCAGTCTCACGCTCGACGGCATCTCGATCATCGGCGACCCGGTCGCCTACAAGTCTCGGATCGGCTACGTGCCCGAGGAGCCGTTCCTCTACACGCATCTCACGGCGGCCGAATACCTGACGCTCGTCGGGCAGCTTCGGGGCATGTCCGGCGGCGTGCTCAATGCCCGCATCAGCGGGCTCCTCGATCTCCTCCAGCTTCACGACAGCCGCTACAAGACGATGAGGGCGTTTTCGAAGGGGATGCGGCAACGCGTGCTGCTGGCCGCGGCCCTGTTGCATAACCCGAGGCTGCTCGTCCTCGATGAGCCATTCTCCGGCCTCGACGTCAACGCGGGCCTCCTGTTTCGTACGCTGCTCAGGATGTTGGCGGATGAAGGCCGAATGGTCCTCTTCAGCACGCACCGGTTCGACATGGTCGAACAGCTGTGCTCGCGGGTCGTCATGCTCTCCAAGGGCTGCGTCGTCGCCGCCGAAGAGCTCGCGGCGGTCGGACCCCGAGGATCCGGCGCGCTCGAAGCGCTCTTCCTGCGGGCGACCGGGCAGCCGGATTACACACCGATCGCGCGGCAGATCCTCGAGGCGATCTCGGCGTGAGGCTTCTCATCCGGTTTTTCTTCGTGCGGCTGTTCGATTTCGAGCTGACGGCCGAGTCGCGCTCGGGCTCGGCGTCGCTCTCGGGCATCGTGGCCGGCACCGCCGGAATCTTCCTGACAGTCGGCGCATGGCTTCTGCGCGTCTTCACGTATCGTTACAACGCGCTCCGGGAGACGCGCAGCGAAGAGTTGTTCCAGGCGGCTGCGCTGACCGATCACACCTTCCTCCTCGCCGCCATGATGTGGATCGTGGGCATGGTGGCGGTACTCACGGGCCCCTCTTTGTTTCCGGACGAGACCGACTTCCGCGTGATGACGCCGATGCCGGTGAAACGCCGCGTCATCTTCGGCGCCAAGCTTGCCGCGCTTGGACTTTTCGCCGGGCTGTTCTTCGCGTTCGCGCTGGTCTCGTCGCTGCCGCTCTTCCTGATGAGTTCGATCGGCCGGCTCGCCAGTCCGTCGTGGGCGGTTCAGTTGCCGGCTTTTCTCGCCGCGAGCCTCCTGGCCGTGCTCTTCGCGGCGCTCGGCGTCGCTGCCGTGCACGCGTTGATTCTGCTGGCCGTGCCACGCGAGCGTCTCCTTCCCATATCCGCGGCGCTCGGCAGCACCATGCTGTGCGCGCTCGTGATGGCCCTGCCCTTCGTCGGCCGGATTCCTTCAATCAAGGAGGCGCTCGACAATGGCGCTACCTGGCTCTATTTCTTTCCGCCCGCCTGGTTCCTTGGCGTCGAGCGGTGGCTTGGAGGCGACGCGAGATTCGCGTCCCTCGCCTCGATTGGCGCCGGCGCGCTCCTGCTTGCGGCCGCGATCGCCGCGGCCGCGTACGTCGCGCTGTACCGCGACTTCTCCAGGGTCATGACGCGTCCTGCGTCCGATCAGGGACTGCGGCTCGGCGACGCGTCTGTCGCGCACGTCCGGCCGAGCCGCCGGCCGGCGTTCACGGCCGTGCGCGCGTTCACGTCGGCGACGCTCGCGAGAAGCGTCCTCCATCAGGGCGTTTTCATCGCCGTGTTCGCAATCGGCGCGGCCGTCGTCACCAGCCGCCTCTTCGATCTGGACTTCTCGCCGGCGACGTTGAGCACCCGGCTTCGAAGCGCCGACACACTCATTGGCGCCCCGTTCGCCTTGTCGTTCATGGCCATCCTCGCAGCGCGGGCATCGCTAGTGCTGCCGATCGAGATCCGGGCCAACTGGATCTTCCGGTTCACCGAGGACCCGAAACACCGCGGCGCCGAGCTCGACGCCGCCATCTCGTCCGTGGTTCGACTTGGCGTCGTCCTCCCGGCCGTTCTGTTGCTGCCGTTTCAGTGGGCCGTGCTGGGGCCCGCGTCGCTCGTGACGAGTTTCGTGGCCGCGTTGTGCGCCTGGGTGCTGGCGGAGGCGCTGCTCATCGAGTGGCGCCGGATTCCGTTCACGTGTTCGTACACGATCGGCACCGCGTTCATTCCGCAGATCGTGCTGCTCGGACTTCTGCTCTACGTGGGCTACTCGACAGTCGGCTCCGCGCTCGCACTTGGAAGCATCCGCAGGTCGCCGGTCTTCGGCGTGACCGTCTGCATCATTCTCTCCGCCATCGCGCTCGGAATTCGTCGTCACCGCCGCTGGTGCGCCGGCGTCGAGCCGCTTCAGTTCGAGGATGTGTTACCGACGGAATCGAGTCCGCTAAGACTCACGGTTGATTGAGAAACGACGCGAACGAACGGGAACGACGAGAACGAGAGGCCACGGAGGAAACGCGGGGCGTTGTGCTCCGAACGCGAGTCCGAAGAGCAAGGCGGCGAAGGCCGATATGGCCGACTACGACTCATGCCACTTGCCGCGCTTCACGATACCTCCGTCGATAGCAGTGCATACGTGCCATTGGACCCTGCTAACCGTAGTTGTTAGTTGTAATTACATTCGTTTCGACAGAGAATCCCCAAGACTAGGTCAGGGCGCAGCGCGCTGGGTGCGGGCTCAGATCTCACGAGGGGTCGATCATGAGTGTCCTTCGAGAAGTCCTGAATCGGGCGCAGACCGACTACGACTTTTACCTCGCGCTTCGCACGCGGCCCGAAGAAGCGCTTGCCAACGTCGAGTTAGGCGACGACGAGCGCGCCGCTCTCACCGAACAGAAAGGTGCGCTGTGGCGACTGGTGACGCTGGAAGTTCTCCGCGATAGAGTGTTCGATGAGCCGGGGCCGCCCCCGCCGCCGCCCCCACCTCCGCCGGGGCCGCCGCCGCCGGGGCCACCGCCTCCGCCGCCACCGCCACCTCCACCCCCGGGGCCACCGCCGCCGCCAGGACCGCCGCCACCACCGCCGCCGGGCCCACCACCGCCGCCGGGACCGCCGCCACCACCGCCGCCGCCGGGGCCACCGCCACCACCAGGACCACCGCCGGGGATCGGCTTTGGCATCGGGCCGGTGCCGCCGCCGGGACCACCACCGCCGGGACCGCCCCCGCCACCGCCACCACCACCGCCGCCGGGCGTTGGCGTGATCGGAGTCGGTCACCACGACTTTTTCAACATCTTCCGGGAGTGGCGGGACTTCGACTTCGATGAGGTTGTTCGGGATCCGGCCGTGATTCGCGTCGTTCAGGAAATCCGCGTCGCGGAGACCCTGGCGCAGAAGATCAATGCCGTCAACCGTTTAATGGAGAAGGTCGAATGAACCGCCCCGAACTTCCTTGGGATATCGCCGTCGTTGGCCTCGGGATCAACGCGGTTCACCAGACGAGCCGCGAGGTCGAAGAGACGATCCGTCGCTGCCGGCAGACGTTCGTCATCGATGTCTCGCTCGGAGTGGTCGACTACCTGAAGACACTCTGCCCGTCGGTGACGGACCTGATGCCGAAGTACTCGACGGAAACGCATCGGAGACTGATCTATCGCCGCATGGCCAGCGAGGTCGTCGCGGCGGCAACGCAAAATGCCCCCGTCTGCTTCGCGACCTACGGTCATCCCAAGACGTACTGTCATCCGACAACCTTGATCCAACGGACGGCCAGGGTACTGGGACTGAAGGTCGAAGTACTGGCCGGCATTTCGTCCTTGGACACACTGCTGATCGATCTGGATATCGATCCCGGTGTCGATGGATTGCAGGTGTACGACGCGACGGATGTCGTCGTTCGGCGTCGACCCCTGCAAACGGATGTCTCATGCGTGATCATGCAGGCCCCGATCGTGTTGGAGGCCTACAACCGGCGTGGGGCCCCAGCCATCGACAATTTGAGGTTGCTGCAGAACTACCTCGCTGAGTTCTATCCGCTGACTCACGACGTTGTGCTCGTGATTTCGAAGACACATCCGTTACTTGAATCGATCAGGCAGTCGATACCCCTGGGCAAGCTTGCCAGCTCGTTGGCGACGCGACAGGGTTCCTTGATAGGAACGCTCTTTATTCCGCCACTGAAACACCGTGAAGTGATGGACCAAAAGCTCGCCGACCGAATGAAACTTCCTGGCCGTAAGGGCGTCGCTCGTCCGGGGACCACGATTCCACGACGAAGTGGCCGGCCGCCCATTGGCCCGCGGGACGAGTGAAGCCAGGGTATGGTTTGGGAGCGGAGTTACGTCGTCGCCGCCACGCCGAGGACGGGAAGCAGTCTGTTATGTGAGGGATTGTTCGCAACCGGAATAGCAGGCCGTCCCGGCGAGGTCTTTGCTCCAGGGTTTCGCGAGATGTGGACCTTAGACTGGGACCTTCCCGCCGATGTGGAGTTCGCCGACTATCTCGACGCCGCCCTCCAGTACGGCACGACCGCGAACGGCGTTTATGGGATGAAGATCCAGTGGATGCATGTCGCGACGCTAGCGCGCGAGGTTTCGTTTGAAGGCGACAGTGCGGGAGTGTTGGACCAACTCTTTCCGGGCGCTCAGTTCGTCAACATCGTTCGGCGCGATCGCCGGGCTCAGGCGTTGTCGTGGTTCCGAGCCAATGCCACCAACGAATGGTGGCGTTTCAAAGACCATCAGCCAGCAACATCCGGAACCGTGGCATTCGACCTCCCCGGGGTGCAAGCGCTCGAAATCGAAATCGCGAGACAGCAGGACGCCTGGGAACGCTATTTTCGAACGCGAGGGATTTCGCCTCTCACCGTCGAATATGAGGCGCTCGATGGAGACTATCGAGGGCAGATCAGCCAGGTACTGTCGTTCCTGGGACTCGATTCCTCCGCCGGTCGTTCGATTCCCCCGCCGCGGCTCGCCCGGCAATCCGATGACCTGACCGCGCGATGGCGGAGTCTGATGGAAGCCGCGGTCAGCCATGCGAGTGTTTAGACATGAGGTCACGTCGCAGCATCATCGTCATAGAGGACTTCTATGCCGACGCTGACGCTGTTCGTAACTATGCGCTGCGCCAGAGATTCTACACGCCGTACGAAGACGAGGACGCGGTGCGCGCCGGACGCGTGCGTGCCACGTGGTGGGCGAGCGCATTTCGTCCATTCGAGGACTGCCCGTTCAAATCATCCACGTCGCTTGTTGCGGCGTTAGAGGCCGCGACCGGCGAAGCAATCGACGCGGCTCACTGGCGGGCGCGGTTCCCGGTCGACGCCTCGTCAAAGCCGCGGCCATCGCCGGCCGACGGCCTCACATCGTGCCTCTGGAATTGCTGCTTTCACGTCAAGCCCGACAACAAGCAGCAGCTCGGGGACGGCGTCCATAACCACGTCACCGATGGCTGGAATTCGGTCGGGCCAGACGGGTGGGCAGGCATTGTCTATCTCGATCCGACAGCACCGATCGAAGGGGGGCTGCACCTCTGGCGCAATCTCGATAAGAGGAAAACCTTCGATTGGATGACCGACGCTGAGAATTGGGAGCTGGTCGATGCGTTTGGCAACCTTTTCAACCGGCTCCTCTTGGTGCGTGGCGACGTGCCACATAGCGGCGCGGGCGGGTGGGGAGATCGTCTTGAAAATGGGCGCATGTATCAGACTTTCTTCTTCCGCACGATCGTGACGCCGACTCCGTGGCCCGTGTCGATCTGAAATCAGCCGGTTACATGTTCGACCTCCCGTCCATCCTCGCCAACCGCGCATGGCTAAGGCGGCCATCGCCGTTCCCGCACGTCGTCGCTTGCAACGTGTTTGCTCCTCTCTTCTATGAAGCCCTGGCGACGTCGTTACGACGCATTCTCGAGGCAGGACTGAGTGAGAGTCCGATCGCCGGCAGATTCTCCCGGAATATCCCTGGCTACGACGCGTACGGAATCGGCATCAATGACTCGCTCGACGAACCTCTCACGCTGTTCGTATCGCCCGTGTGGCGCGATCTGATGGTTCGCCTTTTCGCGATCCCTGAAACGCCGTACGTCTTTGCAGGCGCGCATCACCATGCTGTGGGCAGCCTCAGTGGATTCGTTCACAACGATTTCAATCCGGTGTGGTTCCCGCGCGCTAACGGCAGCGAGCTTCAGATCCCCCAGCAGGAGCTTTGCGCCTACAAGACAGGGGCAGGGCCGCTTTCTGCGTCGGAGAAGGTGGAGGTCGTACGCGGAGCCGTCGTCATTTTCTATTTGCTGAATGATGGATGGCGACCTGGCGACGGCGGGGAGACAGGCCTGTTCGACACGCGAAGCGCGCGAGTGTCGGAGCCGCAGGCACGGTGCGGGCCAGAAAACAACAGCCTGGTCGCATTCGAGTGCACTCCCGAGTCCTATCACACGTTTCTGACCAACCATCGGCTTCCGCGTACGTCAATCATCATGTGGGTGCATCGCCCGCTTGACGATGCGGTTGCAAAGTTTGGCGACAAGTACTTGGAGCGGTGGAAGTCGTGAGGCGTGTGTGCGTGTTGACGGGAGCAACGGGCCAACTGGGCAGCGCGTTCATCGAGCGTTACGCCTCCCGCTACCAGATCATCGCGCTTCATCACCGAAACGAAGTCGCGTTCGCGACCCAGGCCAACGCTTTTGTCGATCCCTTGGAGCCCTCGCGCCGCATCGACGCCAACGATCACGCCGTTTACGCGATTCGTACCGACCTTGCGGACGCGACGGTCGTCCCCGGCCTGATTGCGCAGATTCGCGAACGCGTGGAACGCGTGGACTTGCTCATCAACGCCGCGGCTGTCCGTCAGTGGTGTCCGCTGCTGGCCGGCCCAGGGATGGACTCGGTCGAGCGGCTGTTTGCCATCAACGTCCTCGCGCCACTGCGTCTGTCGGTGGCCCTGGCGGACGCTTTCTGGCGCGCCGATCCCAACAGTAACGCTGACGCAAATCGAAGCATCGTCAACATCTCGAGCACGGCGGGGCTATTCGTCTACCCGGACCTCGGACAAGCGTGGTACGCGACCTCGAAGGCGGCGCTGAATCACCTCACGTACCACATGGCCGCCGAGTTCTGGGATCTCGGCATTCGCGTCAACGCCGTGGCTCCGAACACGTTTCCAGGCCGAACCGACCTTGCCGACGTGCTGGACGCCATCGTGGACTTCGATGCGAACACACAAACGGGCACAATCCTGCAGCTGACAGGCAAGTCCCAATGAACGTCGCATTCGTGAATGCGCCTTTCAGTTCCATTCGCCCGGCGATAGGCGTCAGCCTTCTCAAAGCGCATCTGCAACCCATGGGCGTGGAGAGCGAAGTCCTCTATCTGAACATGGCCTTCGCGCAGAGACTCGGGCTGTCTGACTACCGCTACCTCGCGGAATTTGCGCCTCCCCCCAGCCTGATCGGCGATTGGATCTTCTCACGCACGATGTTCGGACGCCGGCGCGAGGCGGAGGCCGAGTATCTGGCCATGTATAGCAGCCGATTCGGGCGGCTGCCCGACAGGGACTCGAAGATCGCGCTCCTTGGGCGCGCGCAAGCATTGGCAGAACGGTTCGTCGACGAGTGGGTGGACACAATCGATTGGCGTCGATATGACGTCGTGGGTTTCACCACGACGTTTACGCAGAACGTCGCGTCCCTGGCGCTCGCACGCCGGCTCAAGCAACGTTTTAGCCATCTCCACACGGTATTTGGCGGCGCCAATTGCGAAGCGGAGATGGGCCTGCAGTTGCACCAGGCTTTTCAGTTCGTGGATTTTGTGTGCAGCGGCGAAGCTGATGTGAGCTTTCCGCGGCTGATCGGCGCGTTGAAGAGCGGCGCGAGGGTAACGGACATTCCGGGCGTGATCGCCCGTGCCGATGGTGAATCGCGCTACTCAAGCCTGACGCCGGAGCGAGTCAAGGACCTGGACAGTCTTCCGCACCCCGATTACGACGACTACTTCCGGCAGTTGGCGCAATGCTTTCCCGCGCTTGTGGGACGAGCGAGCGTGCTGATGGAGTCGTCGCGCGGCTGCTGGTGGGGGGCCAAACACCACTGCACATTTTGCGGCCTCAACGGCACGTCCATGGCTTTCCGCAGCAAAAGCCCTGGACGCGTGCTCGACGAGCTCGCCGCTCTGCGTGAGCGATACGGCGCCAGCTATGTCGAGATGGTCGACAACATTCTCGACATGCGCTACTTTCGCGAGGTTCTTCCACAGCTCCGTCAGACGCGACTGAAAGTCGCACTCTTCTATGAAACCAAAGCCAACCTCACGAGGGCACAAGTCGAGTCGTTGCGCGACGCTGGGGTTTCGAATATTCAGCCGGGAATCGAAAGCTTCAGCACGCAGGTTCTTGGCATCATGCGTAAGGGCACCACTGGCATTCAGAATGTCCAGTTGTTGAAATGGTGCCGGGAGTTCGGCGTCAAACCCTATTGGAACCTGTTGTATGGATTTCCAGGGGAGAACCCTGCTGAGTACGAAGCCATGGCGGACACCATAGAGTCGATCCGCCACTTTGATCCGCCGCACGGCGTTGGTGGCGTTCGCCTCGATCGCTTCAGCCCCAATTATTTCGACGCCGTAAAACTCGGGCTGTGTAACGTCCGGCCTGACCGAAGTTACGCGTGCATCTATGACCTTCCTTACGAGACCCTGGCGAACCTCGCGTATTACTTTCAATACGACTATGCCGACGGACGTCAGCCGGAACAGTATGTCGGCGTCGCGACGCGCGCAGTGAAGCGGTGGCAATCCGAGGCTGGAAGCGGCGATCTCACCTACGCTGACCACGGCGACTGTCTGGCTGTGTGGGATCTCAGGTCACGCGCTGAGACCATGCTGACGATTCTGAACGCTCAGGAGAGAGCTTTGTACATGTACTGCGATCACTACCGCTCGCGTGGCGAGATCGACGAATTCGTCCGTCGGGAAGAACACTCGGCGCTCGATGTTGACGAGTATCTCGACAGGCTCGTCCGCAGTCGCCTCATGATCGCGCTTGATAGCCGCTATTTGAGTCTTGCGGTGCGGAGCGGACCCTCGAAGCGCCAGAAAGAACGACGGGCCGATTCGGCCGCTCATCTGGTGTTTTGACCGCTACCTAGGCTTGGACTTTCGACCGTCCGCATCCCGAACAGCCGGTGCCGATTCGCAGGTTTCCTAAGAAAAATTGGAGGCGCCGTCCGGATTTGAACCGGAGATGGAGGTTTTGCAGACCTCTGCCTTACCACTTGGCGACGGCGCCCCTGAACGAAGGGCAAAGGGCAGAGGTCAAAGGTGAGGAACCTTCTGACGATGCCCACTGTTGATTTAGTGGATGCTACAGCGCTCGACGAATCTGAGGTGTGTGGTCATCAGCAATCTCAGTCCAGCGCTCATGCCCTGCTGACCCACCCCTGGTATTCGGAGAGAGTCGCGGCCAAGTGGAGCGCGCCCACTAATCTCAACGCGCGCACGCAACGACGACCGCTAGCTGGGGTGCAGGGTCCCCAGCGATAAAGAATTGGAGCGGGAAACGGGATTCGAACCCGCGACTTCGACCTCGGCAAGGTCGCACTCTACCACTGAGTTATTCCCGCCCTGCCAGACTCTGAAGTTTACACAATGCCCCGGCTGCGCGGCAACCGGGCACGGCATTTCGAGTATCGTTTCCGCATGCCCAGACTCGAATCGCTGACACGTTTATCGGTCGCGGCGTTGGCGGCCACAGCGGTGATGGTCGGCGCGGCCCATCCCCAATCACCGTCACCGTCTCAATCACCGGCGCTGCCGGCGACGCCCCTCACCTACGGCTTCCTCGCGGCGACCTTCGCGCCGGACGGCACATTCACGATCACCGGCAGCGGCTGGCCCAAACTTGCCGGGAAATTCGTGACCGCCAACAACGAGATCGAGCTCTCGCTCACGAGTCCGATGAATGGTTGCGCCGACAACGGAAAGTACCGCTACCAGGTCACTGGGAAACAGGTCACGTTCGTGCTCGTCACGGACACCTGCGCGCCGCGCCGCATGATGCTCGCCGACAGCACCTGGCTCCCCGCCGGCGAGAAGCCGGTGATTCCGGCTCGAAAGATCGTGCGTAGCTCCGCGACTGGCGTCCGCGCGCTTCCCGCCGCCGCTCCGGTCAAAGGCAGCTGGCCTTCCTTCCGCGGACGCGAGGCCTCAGGTGTCGCGGATGGACAGGCGCTCCCAGACGAGTGGAATGTCGAGAAGCGTCAGAACATTCTGTGGACGACGGCGGTGCCGGGGCTGGCGCATTCGAGCCCGGTGGTGTGGGGTGACAGCGTGTTCCTCGCGACGGCTGTCAGCAGCAAAGGCAACGCCACGTTCAAGCCGGGCCTCTACGGCGACGGCGACGCCTCCGACGACCGATCGACACAGAAGTGGCAGCTGCTCGCGATCGACAAGAAGACTGGATCGATTCGATGGCAGAAGACCGCCGTCGAAGGCGTGCCGATCGACAAGCGGCACATCAAGTCCACATATGCGAGTGCGACGCCCGCAACCGACGGACAGCTTGTCGTCGCGTCCTTCGGATCGATGGGCGTGTACGCATTCGATGTCGCCGGCAATTTCCGATGGAAGGTCGACTACGGACAGGCGCACCTGGGCGCGTACGACCTCCCTGCTTTTGAATGGGGACCGGCGAGCTCCCCGATTATCTGGAACAACCTGGTCATCGTGCAGGTGGACACCCACACCGATTCGTTCCTGCTCGCGGTCAATAAGAACACCGGCGCCACCGTGTGGAAAACCGAACGCGAGGAGCTTCCGTCCTGGGGCACGCCGACCGTGGCGACGACGCCTGCCGGGCCGGTGCTGGTGACGAACGCGTCCCACTTCGTGCGCGCCTACGATCCGCGCACCGGCAAGGAGCTCTGGCGCATCGGCAAGAGCTCGAAGATCACCGCGCCGACACCCATCTTTGCCGACGGCCTCGTTGTCGTCGCGAGCGGCCGTGCGCCCGAGCGGCCGATTTTTGTCGTGAAACCCGACGCCCACGGCGACCTCACGTTGCCGGACGGAGAGACGTCCAACGCCGGCATCGTCTGGAGCAAGACCGGGCGCGGTTCCTACATGCCGACGCCGCTCGCCTACCGCGGCCTGCTCTACGTGCTCGCCAACAACGGCGTGCTCGACGCCTACGAGTTCGCGACCGGCAAAGAGGTGTATCGCCAGCGCCTGCCGGTGATTGGCAGCGGATACAGCGCGTCACCGGTTGCAGCCGATGGGAAGATCTATCTTTCGAGCGAAGACGGCGACATGCTCGTCGTCGCGGCCGGACCGGAATTCAAGGTCATCTCGACGAATCCCATGAGCGACATGCTCATGGCCACGCCCGCACTCTCGGACGGCGTGATGTACGTCAGGTCGTCAAGAAGCCTCATTGCGATCGGGAAGAAATAGCACGCGTGGGAATTGGTGATTTGTGATCTGGTGATCTGGTGATCTGGTGATTTGGTGATTTGGGGGATCGTATGCGTCGGCTCGCAGTAGCTCTTGCCCTTGTGCTCGTCGTCGCGGCTCCGTCCGCTCAGGTCCCATCGCCGCTCACGCTCGAGGACTACTACCGGGTGAAGACCGTTGGCGGTGTCGCGATTTCGCCCGACGGGACGTGGGTGACGTTCACAGTGGGCACCCGCGTGGAGGTAAACAACGGCACGACGACACAGACCTTCGTCGTCCCGTCCGACGGATCGTCGGCGCCGCGCGAAGTACTTCATGACGGCAAGCCCACGAGCGCACCCCGCTGGGAGCCGAACGGATTGCTTCGCTACACCGTTGACCGTCAGTCCTTTGTGATTCAGGTCGGTGGCGACACGCCGCCGATGCCGGCGCCCCCAACGCCACCCCCGGGTGTTGCGAGCCCGGACGGGCGTTATTCAGCGGTCCTCCGAGACGTTCCGGCTGCGCCGGGCACCGCGATCGCGCGCACCGAGTTCGAAAAGCGGCACGCCGATCGGTTCAAGGGCGTGACGTTCGACTGGATGGAGTTTCAGCGCGACGGACAGCCGTTCCCGGCGCCGGATCCTCGCCTGCGTCCGGCGCAGAACATTGCGCTTCGCAGCACGCTCGCGAACCGCACTACCTCCGAAGAGGTGGTCGTGCTGCCGGATGTGAGACCCACCGGTCTCGTCTGGCACCCGGACAGCCAGCGGCTGGCGTTTTTGGCCGATCAGGATTTCCGCAACGAACAGGCCTACGAGCGTACCGATATCTGGACCCTCTCCGTCGGCGGAAAAGCGGCGCGGCTCACGAGCGACGGCTACGTGCACAGCGACCTGGATTTCTCACCGGACGGCAAGTACCTCTCCTACGCGCGCACGTTCGGCACGGACAAGGTCATCAACGAGAAGCTGAATCATGGCGGACCGCGCGACCTTTTCGTACGGGCGGCGGACGGAACGGGCGCGCCGATCAACCTCACCGCTGAATGGGATCTGGAGCCAGGCGCGACAACGTGGTCGCCGGATAGCAGGTTCATCTACTTCACAGCCGCGATCGGCGGCGAGACGCAACTGTTTCGCGTGTCGGCACCGGCGGGCAAAGTCGAGCAGGTGACCAGGGGTGAGCGGCGCATCGGCGGCCTCACATTCGATCGCGCGCGGAAGCGGATCGCCTATACGGTCGCGACGCACGATCAGCCGGGCGAGCTGTACTCGGCGAATATCGACGGGACCGGTGAACGGAAGCTCTCGAGCGTCAACGCCGCGTTCTTCGCGACGAGACGGTTTGGCAAGACCGAGCGGTTGCAATGGCCGAGCAAGGACGGCACGCGCATCGAAGGCTGGCTCACCCTCCCCGCCGCCTTCGATCCAGCACGCCGCTATCCGCTCATCGTCTTCAGCCACGGCGGCCCGCATGCGGCCACGGGCTACTCGTTCGATTTCAAGAAGCAGTTCTTCGCCGCGAACGGCTACTTCGTCCTCGATACGAACTTCCGGAGCTCGACGGGCTACGGCGAGGCGTTCAAGTGGGCGACGTGGGGCGCGTGGGGCGACAAAGACGGCGAGGACGTCATCGCCGGGATCGACTACGTGATTGGGCGCAACCCGGCAATCGATCGATCGCGCGTCGGCCATACCGGCCACTCGTACGGCGGGTTCATGACGAACTGGCTGATCACTCAGTACCCCGATCGATTCGCCGCGGCCATCACCGGCGCCGGCATCACGAACTGGATCTCTGACTACGGCACCGCGGACATCTATCGCACGAAAGAAACCGAGTTCTACGGTCCGCCATGGGACGACGCGGCGCGCGCGCGGATGATCAGGCAGTCACCGATCACATACGCCGGCCGCGTGCGCACGCCGACGCTCTTCATCCACGGCGAAGTCGACCAGCGCGTACCGTACGAGGAGGGCGAGCAGATGTACTTCGCGCTCCGCCGCCGCGGCATCCCCGCGAAGATGATCCGCTACGAGGGCCAGCCGCACGGCATCGCGGGACATTGGAACAATGTCCATCGAATGATGAACGAGCTGGCGTGGTGGGAGCAGTACCTCAAGCGTTAGAACAGTTGAAACAAATGGGAACAACTGGGAACGACGCGAACGAATGGGAACGAAAAAGCACTTGTCCCTGGTGCGCACCGGCAGCGCGCAGCAAGGCTTGCGTTCCCGATCGTTCCCGTCGGTCCCGTGCGTTCCCGTCGTTCCCGTCGTTCCCGTCGTTCCCGTCGTTCCCGTGTGTTCCCGTCGTTCCCGTGCGTTGCTAACGTCTACTTGTGGGCGGAACAATCCCCTTCATCCGCATGTACGTGACCAGATTGCCGTAGTGCTCGTTCAGGTGGCCGATGTTGCCGAGCAGCGCCGAGGTGCGCGCGCCCTTGCCCTGGCCGAACAGCAGCTCGATCTGGTCGGCGGCGGACTTGTCCGTCAGCGCGGCGAATGCCGTGTCGCAGTACTTCACCGAGTCGTCCCACGCCTTGACGAGCGCGGCCTTGGTCGCGAGAGACTCGAATGCGCCCTCCGCCTGCGGTGACTTTTCGCCCTTCGCGGCGGAACAGAAGACGTAGTTCGCTCCGGCGACGTGACCGATGATCTGGCCGAGCGTCCGGACGGTACCTGGGACCGGTGAATAGCTGTACGACGCCTCCGGCACAACATCTGCCGTGTCGCGGATGTTCTTCTTCGCACTCGCCCACGAGCCGCGCACCGCATCGCTGACCGGCTGCGCGGCGCCCGCACGGGTCTGGGCCGCCGGCGCCGCCAGCCACATTGCGGCAACCGCAGCCATCATCAACACTCCAACCGCACGCTTCATTGGTTCGACCTCCGAACCTATTAGAAACCACTTACGGACGGAAGGTCGAACGAACGGCGAAGAGAGGTTGCACCGGGTATACCCATAGGTATACCCTCCGGCCATCACAGCGAAAGACTCGGACGGGTACCACCCGGTCGGAGCGGCCGGAGGGTTGTCCATTCGACAGTGGAGGATCAATGAAGTGGTGTAAGCAGCTAGTCCTCACGGCCCTCGTAGCCGCGATCGCAGCGAGCCCTGTATTCGCCCAGGGCACAAGTACCTCGGCAATTACTGGCACCGTCACCGATCAGGCTGGCGGCGTCATTCCGGGCGCAACGGTCATCGTTACTGGTGAGGCCGGCGTCTCAGCCACGACGGTCAGTAACGCTCAGGGTGTGTTCACGGTTCCCGCGCTGATGGCGGGCACATACAAAGTTACGGTATCGCTGCAGGGATTCAAGACCGCGGTCTTCGAGAACGTCCGCGTCATCTCGGGCAACCCGGCGAACCTTACAGTCAAACTGGAGATTGGCCGTCTGGAAGAAAACGTGACGGTTAAGAGCAGCACAGAGTTGGTCAACACTCAGACGGCGACTGTGTCCTCGACGCTGAACGCCGACCAGCTGAACCGTATGCCGACGACGTCGCGCAACGCGCTGAACGCCGTGACGATGCTGCCCGGGGTAAACACGCCTGGCGTCAATCGCGATTCGACGGTCAACGGCCTGCCGCAATCGATGATCAACATCACCCTCGACGGTGTCAGCAATAACGACAACTACAACAAGACGAGCGACGGGTTCTTCGCGTCGGTTTATCCCCGACAGGATGCCGTCGAAGCGGTGACGGTGACGACGGCCGCGGGCGGCGCGAATCTCGGCGGCAGCGGCGCGGTCACGATCAACTTTACGACGCGAAGCGGGACGAACCGCCTCAGTGGCAGCGGGTACGATTACTGGCGCGATCCCCGGTTCAACTCCAATAACTGGGCTAACAAAACCGTCAACAACACAGGCGGTCTGCCGAAGAACGATACGAAGCTTTACCAGTATGGCGTGCGGGTCGGCGGGCCGGTGAAGATCCCCGGCCTGTACGACGGCTCCGGCAAGGCCTTCTATTTCGTCCACTACGAAGAGCTGCGCTTTCCAAATAATTTCACCAAGACCAGGTCAGCGATGCGTCCCGAGACCTTCGACGGCACGTTCAGTTACACCGTGAGCGGCGCCACCCAAACCGTGAACGTCCTGGCGTTGGCGAATTCGGCGGCCGGACGGGCGACGTGCGTCGCATCGGGTGGTTTCGGGTCAGACCCCTGTAAGGCGGCGACCGATCCGGACACGATCAAACTGCTTGGTCTGATCAACAGCTCGATGCAGGGGACGGGTGTCATCTCGACGACCGCCAACCCGATGCGGCTGAGCTACACCTATCAGAGTCCGGCGAAACTCCTCGAGCGTCAGCCGACGGCGCGCTTTGACTACAACATCACCGCAAGGCATCGTTTCAGCGCGTCCTGGTCATCGCTGTGGGCGTCCCGCACCCCGGATTACCTCAATGATCTCGAGGCGCGGTTCCCAGGCGCGCCGAACTTCATCAATTTCAGGTCGACGCGACCGCTGATGTCGTTCACGATGCGTTCGACTCTGAGCTCGAACCTGGTCAATGAGGCGAAGGTCGGCCTGCAGTTTGGATACGGCAGTTCGGCGTTCGGTCAGGCGAGCGATCCGAATACCGGACCGGAATCCTTTGCCGACATCGGGGGTTATGCGGTTGTCATTCCGTTCACGACCGATTGGTGGACCGACCGGGCCCCGTCGTGGCGAGCATCTCCGACGCTCAGTATCGATGAATCCGTAAACTGGCAGAAGGGGAAGCACAACTTCAGCCTGGGCGGCGGCCTCCTCAATTCGTCGGCCTGGCAGAACGCGCAGACCGTCGTTCCGGAAGTCACGCTTGGGCTGTCAACTTCGACCTGTGGCGCAAATCCTTGCGACCCGGCGTTCAACCTGTTCACCACGGCGAACTTCCCCAACGCGGCGTCGGGCGACCTTTCTAATGCGAGAGCCCACTACGCGCAGTTGACCGGCCGGATCACCACGATCTCGAATCAGGTCGCGCTCGATCCCGCCACCAATCAGTACGTTCCCAATGGCCCGCGTCGTCGCGAAGGCGCCATCGATGTCTGGTCGGCGTACGCGCAGGACACGTGGCGTGTGCGGCCGACTGTGACGCTCTCGGCCGGCGTCCGCTGGGATCTTCAAACGCCGTTCGAGTCGGCCAACGACACGATGTCCGCGGTTACGTTCGATTCGGTATGCGGCATGTCGGGACGAGGCCCAAACACCAACGCCTTCGACAAGTGCGCCTTTTACAGTCGCGCGAACACGGGTGTCGTACCTGAGTTCATTCAGCTCAAGAGCAGCACCAAGGGATACAACACAGACTGGAACAACTTTGGTCCCAGCTTGAGCATCGCCTGGCGGCCGAACGTGAGCAGCGGATTCTTGCGAACCATCCTTGGCGATCCGGAATTGGCCACCGTCCGCGCCGGCTACTCCGTGTCCTACGAGCGGCAGGGAATCGGCACATTGACCGGCGTCTACGGCGGCAATCCTGGGAGTACGCTGACGGTTACCAGAAACACGGGCAACGGCAACCTCGTCAACGCAGGAGAGACGTGGCCACTGCTGTACCGCGACAGGAATCGACTGTACAACGGCGCGTTCCCGGCAACGATAACCTACCCAATATCGCTTCGTGCCGCACGAGCGGATAGCCTCAACGCCTTTGCGCCTGACACGCAAGTGGGCCATGCGCGTACCTGGACGGCCGGGTTCCAGCGGTCAATCTCGAAAGATATGGCGGTGGACATTCGCTACATCGGAACACGCGGCGTCGATCAGTGGTCAACACTGAACTACAACGCGCGGGACCTTGAAGGAAATGGATTCCTCAGCGAATTCAAGCTGGCGGTTGCCAATCTGAAAGCCAATAACGAAGCCGGCGGCAGCCGCACCGGCAGCTTCGCGTACTTCGGTTCGGGAACGGGCACTAACCCGCTCCCGATCTACATGGCCTACCTGATTGGCCCGACCGGCAACGCCTCGAGTCCAGCCAGTTACACGGGAACGATCTGGACGAACACGAACATCAGTCAGGACATGATCTTCGTCAACCCGAACCCGGGCAACTCGGCGGCGGACCTTGACGGAGATTTGGCGCGGCGCAACAACGCACTTGCGGCGGGGTTGCCAGCGAATTTCTTTGTCCTGAATCCGGCGGCCGGCACCGTCAGCGTCACCGACAGCGGCGCCTTTTCGGACTATCACGCGTTCCAGATCGACCTGCGCCGCAGACTCACCAGGGGTCTGTCGGCAAGCGTGAATTATCAGTGGGCCACTGAAGGAGGCTCGGCATTCGACGGATTCAGGTACGGCCGCACAATGGTGCGTTCGGAAAACGTCCGGCATGCGATCAAGACGCAGTGGGACTGGTCTCTGCCGGTCGGGCGTGGTCAGCGATACCTGAGCGACGCACACCCGGTGTTGGATGCGGTGCTGGGCGGTTGGTCGTTCAAGGGCGTCGGACGCTTCCAGATCCGCGCAGTCGACTTCGGGAACGTCCGCCTGGTCGGTATGGACCGCGACGAATTGCAGGATCTATACAGGATCACTGTGAAGACAGACCCTGCGTCGCAGGTCGGCGCGCAACGGGCCTACTACCTGCCGGACGATGTCATCCTGAACACCCGACGCGCGTTCAGCCTGAGCACTTCAAACGCGAATGGATACAGCACGTCGCTTGGCGCGCCCACAGGCAGGTACATCGCACCGGCCAACTTCCCTGGTTGCATTCAGGTGGTGTCGGGTGACTGCGCGCCGCGCAACGTGATGATCAACGCGCCCTGGTTCGCCCGGCTGGACGTCGGCCTCTCGAAGCGGTTCAGCCTGCGGGGCAGCAGCAGCGTCGAAGTCGCATTCGAGGTATTGAACTTGATGGACAACATCAACTTCACGCCGCCGCGCGCGCCAGGCAACGGAGAAACGATCTTCTCCACCAGAACGATCTATCAGGATGCGGACAACACGTACGACCCGGGCGGCCGACTCGGCCAGCTGATGTTCCGTATCAACTGGTAAGAGCCCCAGACACCACGAAGGCCCGGGTGGCTCCAACTCACCCGGGCCTTCGTGTGTACGGAGGCAGACATCCACCTCCAGGAACGCCGAACAAAGAGCGAAGATAAGTTGCGCTAGAGAGACCCATAGGTATACCCTCCGGCCATCACAGCGGAGGACTCGGACGGGTACCACCCGGTCGGAGCGGCCGGAGGGTTATCCATTCGAGAGTGGAGGATCAATGAAGTGGTGTAGGCAGCTCGTCCTCGCGGCCCTCGTGGCCGCGATCGCAGCGACACCTGCGTTCGCGCAGGGCACGTCGTCTATCAACGGCACCGTTACTGACGCCAGCGGCGGTGTGCTACCCGGAGTGACCGTGACGGTGACGGGCACGACCGGCGTTCCCCTGACGGCGGTCAGCAATTCCGGCGGCGCGTTCAGCGTCCCCGGCTTGTCGGCCGGCAGCTACAAAGTGACGGTCACGCTGCAGGGCTTCAAGACTGCGGTGCTCGAAAAAGTGCTCGTCGTGATCGGCACGCCGACCAACCTGCCCATCAAGCTCGAGCTCGGCGCGCTCACGGAAGAAGTGAAGGTCTCGAGCAGCTCCGAGCTCATCAACACCCAGACGGCCACCGTCACGTCCACGCTGAACGCGGACCAGCTGAACCGCATGCCGACGGTCTCCCGTAACGCGCTGAATGCGGTCACGTTCCTGCCCGGCGTCAACACGGCGACGAGCAACCGCGCCTCCACCGTCAACGGCCTGCCGCAGTCGATGATCAACATCACGCTGGACGGCGTCAGCAACCAGGACAACTTCCTGAAGTCCACTGACGGCTTCTTCGCGTCGGTCTATCCCCGCCAGGACGCCGTCGAGCAGGTCACCGTCACGCTCGCGGCCGGCGAAGTCACCGGCGGCGGCAGCGGCGCCGTGAACATCGCGTTCACCACCCGCTCTGGCACGAACCGCCTCAGCGGCAGCGCCTACGAGTACTTCCGCAACCCGAACCTGAACACGAACTACTTCTTCAACGAAGTGAACGCGCTTCCGAGAAACGAAGTGAAGGTGAATCAGTACGGCGTGCGCATCGGCGGCCCGATCAAGATTCCGGGCGCGTTCGATCTGTCTGGCAAGGCGTTCTACTTCTTCCACTACGAAGAATTGCGCTTCCCGAACAGCTTCACGCGCACCCGCACCGTGCATCCTGACAGCGTCACGATGCAGGGCATCTATCCGTACGTGGTCAACGGCGTGACGCAGACGAAGGATCTGATGGCGCTGGCCGCGGCCAATGGCCAGATCGCGACGTTCGATCCGGCAGTCCGCAAGCTGCTGACGCTCATCAGCGACGCGACGAAGAAGACGGGCGTGTTCAACGCCACCGGCAACCCGCTCAACGTGAATTACGTCTGGCAGAGCCCGGGCCGCCTGATGGAACGCCAGCCGACCGGCCGCATTGACTACAACCTGACGGCGAAGCACCGCCTCAGCGTGTCGGCGTCATCACTGTGGGCGATGCGCGACCCGGACTATCTGAACAGCGCCGACGCCCGGTTCCCGGGTGGGCCGAATTACCGTATCTTCAGGTCGACGCGACCCCTCTACTCGTTCTCCCTGCGGTCGACGCTCACGGCCAACATGGTCAACGAGTTCTCGGCGGGCCTCACTGCCATCGGCACCGGTGGCTCGCGGTTCGGTCAGGCGAGTGACCCGAGCCAGGGCCCCGGCTCGTTCTCGGATATCGGCGGCTATGCGGTGGTCATTCCGATCGCGACCGACTGGTGGACGGTGAACAACCCGAGCTGGCGCGCCGCGCCGACCAAGAACATCAGCAGCACCCTCAGCCTGCAGAAGGCGAAGCACAGCATGAGCTTCGGCGGAAGCTGGCTGCGTTCGAGCGCGTGGGAAAGCGCGCAGCAGATCGTGCCGCAGATCAACCTCGACTTCGTGTCCTCGCAGGATCCGGCCGCGGGCATGTTCAACTCGACGAACTTCCCCGGCATCTCGAACGGCGACCTGAACAACGCCCGCCGCATCTACGCGATGCTCACCGGCCGCGTCTCGTCGATTGGGAGCACGGCGGCGCTCGACCCCGCCACCAACCAGTACGTGCTGAACGGCCCGCGGCGTCGTGAGGGCTACCTCGACGTGTGGTCCGGCTTCTTCCAGGATCAGTGGCGCATCAAGCCGACCGTGACGATCAGCGGCGGCCTCCGCTACGACCTCCAGACGCCGTTCCAGCCGGTCAACGACACGATGGCCGCCGTCGTGTTCGACGCGGTCTGCGGCATGTCAGGCCGCGGCAAGGCCGACTCGCCGTACAACAAGTGCGCGTTCTTCAGCAAGACGAACAACTCGTCCGCGCCGGTCGAGTTTGTGCAGTTGAAGCGGGGCACCTACGGATACGAGACCGACTACAACAACGTCGCGCCCAGCATCAGCGTGGCGTGGCGTCCCAACGTGCAGAGCGGCTTCATGCGGACCCTGCTTGGCGATCCCGACCAGGCGACGTTCCGCGGGGGTCTGTCCCGGACCTATTCACGCCAGGGCATCAGCACGTTCACAGGTCTCTACGGCGGCAACCCTGGCAGCACGATCGGCGTCACGCGCAGCAACGGCAACGGCAACCTGATCGCCGCCGGTGAAACGTGGCCGGTGCTCCTCAGCCAGACGAACCGGCTGTATCCCGCGACGTTCCCGCTGACGCAGTCGTTCCCGACGCCGGTGCGCTCGAGCCGTCAGGACAGCCTGAACGCGTTCGCCGATGACGTCCAGATCGACAGCGCGATGACGTGGTCGGCGAGCTTCCAGCGCTCGATCACGAAGGACATGGCGGTCGACGTCCGCTACGTCGGCACGCGCGGCATCGATCAGTGGTCCACGCTGAACTACAACGCTCGGGACATCGAGACCAACGGCTTCTACAACGAGTTCAAGCTGGCGGTCGCGAACCTGAAGGCCAACAACGCGTCCGGCGATGCGAACCGCTCGGGCAGCTTTGCGTACTTCGGCGCGGGCACGGGCACCAACCCGCTTCCGATCTACATGGCCTACATTGCCGGGCCGACCGGCAACGCCACCAACCCGGGCTCCTACACGTCTGGTAACTGGAAGGACACGGGGTTCACGAACGACATGATTTTCGTGAACCCGAATCCGGCCAACTCGATCGCGGACCTGGACGGTTCGTCCGGCTTCCGCGCGAACGCGATCGCGGCGGGCCTCCCGGCGAACTTCGTCGTCCTGAACCCGGCGGTCGCGGGCAACGACGTCACCGACAGCGGCGCGTATTCGAACTATCACGCGCTGCAGATTGAAGTGCGTCGCCGCCTCAGCCGCGGGCTCTCGGCGAGCGGCAGCTACCAGTACGCGCGTGAAGGCGGCTCGTCATTCCTCGGCTTCCTCTATGGCCGCGTGATGACGCCCTCCGCCAACGTGCGCCACGCGATCAAATCGCAGTGGGACTGGACGCTTCCGGTCGGCCGCGGCCAGCGCTTCGGCACGGACATGAACCCGGTGATGGACGGCCTGCTCGGCGGCTGGTCCTTCAAGGGCGTCAGCCGCATCCAGGCGCGCGTCCTCAACTTCGGCAACGTCCGTCTGGTCGGCATGACCGCGAAGGACCTGCAGAAGATGTACAAGTACTACACGGTCGAGAGCACCGTGGCCCCATTCAAGTCGATCTACATGCTGCCGGAAGACGTGCGCCAGGCGACGCGCGCGGCGTTCAGCCTCAGCAGCACGAACGCGAACGGCTACAGCACGTCGCTCGGCGCCCCGACCGGCCGCTACATCGCTCCGGCGAACAGCGAGACCTGCACGCAGCTCAAGGCTGGTGACTGTGCCCCGCGCGCGCTCCTCATCCGGGCCCCGTACTTCGTGCGGTTCGACATCGGCCTCTCGAAGCGGTTCGCGCTCCGCGGCGCGTCCAGCATCGAAGTCTCGTTCGAGCTGCTCAACGTGTTCGACAACATCAACTTCAACCCGGCCGCGAACCCAGGCAATGACTCGGACATCTTCCGCGTCACCAGCGCCTACACGGACGCGAGCAACACGTACGACCCGGGCGGCCGCCTCGGCCAGCTGATGTTCCGAATTAATTGGTAGTTCGGCACTGACACACCGCAAACGCCCGCGCCGGGCTCTCTGGCGCGGGCGTTTGTGTGTACGGCGGCACCGGTTCAGGGTTCAGGGTGCCGGGTTACCTGGTTCGCAGATTCGGTTCCTGGTTCCCCGTTCGCACCGGCGACCCCGAACCAGACGCCGGCACCCGAAACCCCGTGCCCTGAACCATCTGCCGTCAGCGATCTACCGTCCACGCATCTTCAATGACCCGGATGGTCATCTTCGGTGTCCCGATTTGATCAATCGCAACGACGATGAAGCTGCAGGGCAACTCGAGTTTGCCGGCCGATGCGAGGTAGTCGAGGGCCATTGCCGCGATGCGGCGCCGCTTCCAGGGTGTAATCGCGTCGATGGCCGACCCGTACCTTGTGGTCCGGCGCGCCTTTGCCTCGACGAACGCAATGGCTCCGTTGCGCTCGCAGACGATGTCGATTTCTCCAAAGCGGGTGCGATGGCGTGTGGCAAGAATGGAGTACCCTCGGCGCCGCAGTTCGTCTGACGCGAGCTGTTCGCCGAGTTTTCCGAGTGTTTGACGGTCGTCGATGGCTGGCATGACGACGCGCGTTGCAAGCGGGACGCCAGATCGATCCGCCCATGGCGGCGATGAGGTCGGCTCGTCCAGCGCGGATTTCAGGGCTGGAAGATCCTGCTTGGCGACGGCCGCGGTGACGTGCTTCGAGGGCGTAGCGGCGATGTCTCCCTACCGCGTGGCGGTCGCCCGGCGTTTCGGCTTTGGTTTCTGTGCCGGACGGGCCGCGGCAGCCTTCGCGCGCACCACGGGCGCGCGGGGAGCTACCCGGCCGGGGGCAACAGCCTTTGCGACCGGGACTTCCTTCGCAGGCGCCCCCTTCACCGGCGCGCCCTTGGCGCCCTTCACCTGAGCGGCGGGAACGGCACCTTTGGCGCCGGGCTTCCCTGCCAGCTTCGATCCCGGCTTGATCACCTGCGGTGACGGCTCCAGGACGCGGCGGCCCTTCATGGCTGCGGACGCCAGTACCGTCGGCGGAATCGGGAGCTGTTTGCCGAGGAGCTTCTCGGCCACGCGAACCACGTCGCTGAAGTGGTTCGGCCCCTCTTTGATGCGCCGGGTCTGGTTGTAGAGATCCTGGGCAAACTGGGCCATTTCCTTCGTCGCCGCGTGACGGAGGAAGCCGGGCTCCAGATCGCCGAAGCGGACGCGGTCGAGTGCGTCCGCATCTTTGAGGAGCGCCAGGAGGGGCCAGATGGGCTTGCCGCCGTAGGCCGAATGGTCGTCCGGCAGGCAGTGCATCATGACCGCCAGGAGCATCGACGGGTCGTCCGACTGGACGCCGTGCGCGATCAGGCGCTCCTGCAGGTCGGTGGATTCGTTGACCCGCATGACGGCGTGCATCCCGTGGACCTCATCGAACCCATCGTGGGTCCGGGCGATGTCGTGCAGATACACGGCGCCCCAGAGGCGAGAGCCCTCGTCCACGAGGCCAGTCGCCTCAATCAGGCGGAAAGCATGGACCATGACCCGGGCCACATGCCCCTGGCCATGGGTCCGGTTACCGTGGACGAAGTCGGACGGATGAGGGATGAGAGCGTTCAACGGCGGTTCTCCAGCCGTCTATTCTACCGTTTCTCCGGCATCAACGTGACCTTCACGTAGCGCTGGGCGTTCAGGTACTGCCTCGACGCGGCCTGGACGCTCGCCAAGGTCAGGCGGCTGTACCAGGTCGGCAGGTCGAACAGGACCGGCAGCTCGTTGTCTTCTCCAAACTGGTACTTGACCGAAATCTGCTGAAGCAAGTAGCCGTTGGTCTTGATCTGCGTCTCGAAATCACGGATGAAGCCCTCCTTGGCGTCCGCCACCTGCTTCTCAGTCGGGCCATTCGTCCTGAAGGCCTCGATCTCGGCGAAGACACGCTTGGACAACTCCTCGGCGCGGTCCGGGCTGCTGCCGAAATCGACCGTAAAGGTGTATTGCTGACGCGGGAACTTGTCGTAGCCCGCGCTCGCCGAGACGCTGTACGTGCCGCCCAGGTCTTCTCTCAGGATTTCGCGGAGCCGCGTCTGCAGGATCGAGGCGACGGCTCGGATGGCGATGCGTTGCGTCTGGTTGTACTCGAATGGCCCGGTGAAGACGATCTGCGTGTGGCTCTGGGGCTCGAGGCCTTTTTCGACCTTGCGCTCGACGACCGTCGATGGCGGCCGCACGTTGTGGTCCTTGAACGTTTCCTTGCGGCCGGTTGAGGGGAGTGATGCCAGGTACTGCTCGACGAACGGCCGCAGGGTCACCGGCTCGAACGAACCGACGAAGACGAACGTGAAGTCGCTCGCGTCCGCAAAGCGGTCCTTGTAGAACGTCAGCGCCTTGTCGAGATCCATCTTGTCGAGATCAGCGGGTGTCGGCGTCTTCTCGCGCGGGTGGCCCTGGGTCAGCGCGTCGTTCAGTGCCTCGCTGAACACGAAGTTCGGGTTCGACTGCATGTTGCCCAGCATCATCTTGGTCTGGCCCTTCATGACCTCGAACACGTTGCGATCCGCGCGGGGCTCCGTGAACGTCATGTAGATGAGCTGGAACATCGTCTCGACGTCCTTGACCGAGGCGCTGCCGGACAGGCCCTCGTCGAGCGCGCCGATGTAAGGCGCGACGCCGGCGATCTTGCCGGCGAGCATCTTTCCGAGCTCGATGCGCGAGAACGAACCGAGGCCGCTGCTCTGCATCAGCGCCGCGGCCGGCTCCGCCCAGATCAGTTCGTCATCGGCCGCGAGCGACGTGCCGCCCGGGCTGAAGGCGCGGAACACGATCTCGTCCTGCTTGAACGTCGTGGGCTTCAGGATGACGCGGACGCCGTTGGAGAGCGTCCACTCGGTGATGCCCACATCAGCCCGGACATTGGACTTCGTGACAGCGCCCGTCTTCGGCGTCGCCGAGAACAGCGGCCGCGCCGACGTCGTGTCCGCATACGCCGTGATTGGCTTGCTCGCCGCGGCCTTGATCGCGGCCGTCATGGTGGCTTCGTCAGGAACCTCCGCGCCAGGCTTCTTCGGCGCGCTCACGAGCACGACCCGATTGCCCTCGGGCATCCACTCGCGCGCGAGGCCGTTCACTTCGGTCAACGAAATGCCGGGCAGCATGCGCTCGGTGATATTGACTTCGTTCTGCAGGCCGGGGAACGGCTCGGCCTGCGTGAAATTGCGCACGTATTCGTCGGCCAGCTGGCCTGACTGGCGCTTGTCCTTCTCCGCCAGTTGTTGCTGGATGCCGCGGAGAAGCGCGGTCTTTTGTCGATCGAACTCCGACTGCGTGAACCCGAACTTCGTCACACGCTCGGCTTCCGTGAACAGCGCTTCGATCGTCGGACCGGCCTTGCCGTCCTTCGCCGTGGCCATGAGCGTCGAGGCCTCGGCCGACTTGACGAAGAGCCCGCGGAAGGTGCCCGCGCTCATGAATGGCGCGTCCGGCTTCTGGGAGATCTCCGCGAAGCGCGCCGACAGCATCGACCCAAAGAGCCGCTCGACAAGCTGCGTCCGGTACGCGCCAACGGTCGAGGGATCGCGGAACGCCATCTTGCTGTAGATGCTGACCTGCGTCCCAGGCGCTTCAGGATCGGTCGCCACGGCGAACAACGTGCCCGGCTGCTTTGGCACGTCGTACGCTGGCCGCGGCTTTGGCTTCGTCGCGCGCGGGAGTCCGCTGAAGTGTTTCTGGATGGACGCCTGCATCGCGGCCTGGTCGAAGTCGCCCACCGCGATGACGGCCATGAGATCAGGCCGGTACCAATCTGTGTAGAACTGCTTCAGCCGGTCGTGCTTGAAGCCCTGAATCACCTCGGTCTTGCCGATCGGAAGCCGTTCCGCATAGCGCGAACCCTTCAGCAGAATCGGGAGCTGCTGATCCTGCATGCGGGCGCCGGCCCCGCGGCGCAACCGCCACTCTTCCATGATGACGCCGCGTTCCTTGTCGATCTCCACGGGATCGAACGACAGGTTGTGCGCCCAGTCCTCGAGGATGAGCAGCGACCGATCGATGACGTCGGCCTTGTCGGTCGGGATCTGGAGCATGTAGACCGTCTCGTCGAAGCTCGTGAAGGCGTTCACGCTCGGACCAAAACGCATGCCGATCGATTCCATGAACGTGACGATGTCGCTCTTCGGAAAATTCTTCGTGCCGTTGAACGCCATGTGCTCGACGAAGTGCGCCAGGCCCTGCTGATCGTCCTCTTCCATCAGGGATCCGACGTTCACGACAAGGCGCAGCTCGGCGCGTTTCTCCGGCAGACCGTTCTTCCTCAGGTAGTACTTCAGCCCGTTCGGGAACGCCCCCGTCGTGACGTCCGGGTCCACTGGAAGTTTCTGGGACAGCTCCGCCGAAGCGGGCGCGCTCTGCGGTGCCTGGGGCGTCGCCAGCAGAAGGGTCGTGCTGGCCGACAGGGCGGCTACGACCGCAAAGGCGAGGAAGAACCTGCGAATGAGGGACATGTCAGCTCCTGAGTGAATCTAAGTGTAACGTTTGACGCCAAATCGGGCCGATTCGTTGATGCGGCCACGGCGAGATGGGCTATCGTTGGCCCTCAACTTTCTCCGAAGGGAGTCCGGCATGTCCCAGTCCACATTTGTTCTCGCAACAGCGTTCGCGATCGCCGCTTCTGGTGTGGTTTCCGCCCAGGATCCGGTCAAGACCGAACCTACTCACTACAAGGTCCTCGTCGACAACGCCAGCGTGCGCGTCCTGCATGTCACGTACGCCGCCGGCGCCAAGAGCACGATGCACCAGCATCCGGACAACATCGTGGTCGCCCTGGATGCGGCCAAGGTCCAGTTCACGATGCCGGACAAGTCGACGAAAGACTCCGACCTGCCCAAAGAGGGCGCGCTGTACGCCCCGGCCGGGTCGCACATCGTGGCCAACATGGGCAAGAACGGTGTTGACGCCATCGTTGTGGAATTCAAGGGCGCGGGCGGCAAGGCGACGCTGCCGACGTCACGGCCAGGGATGACCATGAAAGTGCTGGCCGAAGGTGCGCGCGGCATGGCATACAAGTCAACAGCCGACGCCAAGTTTGCGGAACCCGCCGGCACGAAGCACGACTACGACCAGGTCGTGATCGCGCTCAACGCGGCAACCGGCATGTCCCTCTCCATCGACGGCAAGCCGGCCAAGACGTCGTGGGCCCGTGGCGATGTGCAGTACATCGGCCGGGGGACCGCTCACGAAGCGAAGAACACCAGCGGCAAGCCGGTGGACTTCATCATCGTCGCGATCAAATAGGAGAAATGGGGTCAGACCACATTGGAAAAACTCCAATGTGGTCTGACCCCCGTCTGACCCCAGATCGTCAGCGTCTGAGATTGAACCCCGTCATAATGCTGACGCGGGCCCCCGACTTCGAGGATGCCACCGCGAAGTTGAGCGGAATGTTCAGCGCGCCGGACCGCACGGTGATGCCGCCGGTCACAACAAGCCCGATACCCACTGGCGTGATGTTGGGCCCGATGCCGAACTCGGTACCGCTCGGCGTCCGCACGCCAACGAGCCAGTTGAGCGACGGCAGCGCGACGCCCTGTTCGAGCCCCGAGATGAGCGGCACGAACTCGGTCAGCGTCGTCACGCCCTCGTCCGTGGTGTAGAGCCGCTTCTCGAATTGCCAGCCGAACTGCGAGACGAGCGGCCGCTGGATCATGATGTCCTTGTCCTTCAGCGCGTCCATGTTGCCCGGACTGAGGAGCGTCAGACCGAAGCGGGGGCCGGACAGGTTCACCTCTTTGGTCGCGCGCGGTGGAATCGTTTCGCTGGGCGGAGTGATGCGGCCCTGACTCCAGGCGGGCGATGCGGTGATAGCGGCGATGAAAGCGAACGTGAGCGAGCGGCGAAGACTGAAGCGGCGAGTGCGTGCGCTGATGGTCTGCATGGCAGAACCTCCTGCACGCAGACTACGGAACCGATTCAGCCACGTCCTGAGGGCGGCCTGACGGCTCGCTGATCATTCCCTGAGAGGCGCGACATATCCCCTTCTCGCCCGGACAGTGAGGCCGGGGCGAGTGGCCCGAACCTCCAGCCGGTGGAGCGCGCCGTCTCTCACCGGCGCCGTAAAGGCGAGCAGATACTGCTGGTGCAGTTCGCCGGCGACCCGCGCGAACGTGGCCGCCAGATCGGACGCCCGCCGGAGCTCGAAGTAACCGCCCCCACCGACTTCCGTCAGCGTTCGGAGACTTGGATCGGGCCCCTGGTCCTTGCAACCGTCGTCCGGGCCGATCCGCGATTCCGTGGTGATCGGCGGCTTGCCGGGAATCCTTCCGCCGGGAATCGGCAGCGGAATCGGCGGCAGACGGATTCTGCCTGGCGGCAAGCGCGGCGGAGCGCCGCGGCCCTGGGTCCCACCCTGCCCGCGACCGGGCCGGCGCTGGAACCACTTGAACGGACTGCCGAGCAATGACAGACCGGGCGACGCCGCGCACTCGTTCACGAGCCCGACGCCGTAAACCATGATGTCTTCGGTCTCCGCCCGCCGCCTGACCTCATCGAACGGTACCTTCGGCTGGCTGTCGAGCGGCGCGTCATGTCCGTCGGTGAAGATCACGACGACGCGCCGGCCAGGTTGATTGGACAGCGCGGTCATGGCCGTCGACGCCGCGCTCCAGAGTGGCGTCGGGCCCTGCGGCTGCAGGCGCTCGCGAATGATCGTCAGCAATTCGTCACGATCGCTGCTGAAGCTGTCCGGATCGATCTGCACTGTGAGACTGAAGCTGCCGATGCGCGCCTTGTCCTGCGGCAGAAGGTTGCGCACGAACTCGGCGGCGGCTTCTTCGATCAGCTTGAACTGGATCTCTACGCTGCCGCTGCGGTCGAGCATCATCACGACCGTGATCGGCTGGACGTCGTTTACGAACGTCGACACGGACTGGCGCCGGCCGTTGTCGTAGACCTCGAAGTCCTCGCGGCGCAGATCGGTGACGAGGCGGCCGTCGCGATCCAGAACCGTGGCATAGATAGGCACCGTGTCCGTGGCGGTTCGAAACTGGGGCTCCTGCCGGGCACTGATGTTTACGCTGATGACACCCACCGCCGACACGACGGCGAGAGTGACGGCAAGCATGAAGCGGGACCGGGTCATCCTCACGGAGCCCTCCGCAGGCGAGGCATGGACATAGTAGCAAGTTCGAAGTTCAAAGTTTGACGTTCGAATCCCGGGGCTCCGTCACGGCGTAATAGGCAGTCCCCGCCAGCCCGATGGCGCCGCCGATGAGAAAGGTCGCATCCGGCCCGATCTGCTGCCAGAGGAGCGCGGCAACCATGGGCGCCGGGCAGAAGGCGAACGACCGGAGGCCCCAGTAGAGACCGACGCCGCGCGCCCGGATCTCGGGCGAAAAGCCGGCCGTAATCAATGACTTGCGGGCAGGTTCACCGAACTCGCGAAGGCCGTTGATCACATACGCCACAACCAGTCCGGCCATGACCGGCCACCCAAGTCCGGCGGCCGCCCTCGGCAGCAGCACGAGGCAGATCGGAAACAGCGAAAACAGGAGGAATGTGAGCCCGATGAATGGACGCGGGGACGCGGACCTGTCGACCCACTTGCCGACCGGAATGTAGGTAAGGAGCGCCGTCGTGGCCATGATCGCGAGGAGGAATCCCGCGGCCGCTGCCGCTCCCGCCTCGGTCCAGGCGCCCGTCCGAACGAGCATCGAAACGACATAGAGCACGGCAAAGTCACGGGCGAACCAGTCCCCCCAGCGAATGAATATTTCCGCGGTAAGGAGTCTCCGCAGCTCCGGGGACATGCCGGCGAGCACGCTCGAAAGCGGCACCGGCGGCGCCGCCGCGTGCGGCGGCGGACGCCATCGAATGGCGAACTGCAGCACCACGGCGAGGCCGACGAGACCGAACGCGAGCGTAAGGTTCAACCAGTACCCGATCGCTCCGAACATCAGGCCCCCGAGCGCCGGGCCGACGATCTTTGGCACTCGCTTCTGAATGCTCTGGACGGCAAAGGCAATCGTCCGCCGTTCCTTCCGGACCTCGCTGCCGACGACGTCGAAGGTCGCCGGGACGGAAAGTGGCTCCCAGTTGGTGAGAAGCAGCGCGCCCGCGGCGATGGCCCAAGGATGGCTCGCGCCGAGCATGATCAGAAACCCAATGAGCATCGGCAGCCCGGACAGGGCGAGCGCGGTGCGCGCGCCCAGCCGATGCGCGATGCTGCCACCCGCGATGTAGCCGGCGCCTTCGAGAAGATTCTTGATGGACGCGATCGCGCCGACGTAGATCGCGGCATTTGCGACGGCCGACGCGGCATCCGCGGCACCCCGCGCGACGGACTCGTCACGAAGGTGCAGCGACAGGAAGTTTGCCCAGAGTTCCTCGGCGAGTCCGAGGCAACCGATGACGGCGAGCACCGACAACGCCGCGCGATTGATCCCGAACCAATCGGCGAGCGACTCTCTGCGCGTCATGGCCGTCACCTAAAGAACCCGGGAACCAGAGGAACCTGAGGTATGTTATGCGCACTTTCTCGGGAGGTTGCGGATGCAAACGGCTCCGGTAGCAGTAGTACGGCGAGGATTCGGCGAGACGATGCGCAAGGACGCGTGGTGGACGCAGCCGGCGGTCGTCTTCGTCGTCCTATCGACGTTCGTGGTGTACGCGACCTGGGCGGCGTTCCAGAACGCGCATTACACCTTCGGCCCGTACCTCTCGCCGTTCTATTCCCCGGTATTGTTCGTCTCCCCCGGCGACACGGCCGGCCTGGAGCACGCTTGGTTCGGCCTGAAGCCCTCGTGGATTCCGGCATTTCTGCCGTTCTCGCCGGCGTTGCTGATACTGCCCTTCCCCGGCCTCTTCCGATTCACCTGTTATTACTACCGCGGCGCCTACTACAAGTCGTTCTGGGCGGACCCGCCCGCGTGCGCCGTCGGCGAGCCACGCAAGAAGTACCTGGGGGAAAACTCCTTCCCCCTGATCCTCCAGAACGTTCATCGCTATTTCATGTGGGCCGCGGTGGTCTTCCTGGGATTCCTGTCGTACGACGTGTGGCTGGCGCTGTGGTTCACGAACCCCGCGACGGGACAGGCGGAGTTTGGCATCGGCCTCGGCACGCTCCTCCTGCTCGTGAACGTCGTTCTCCTCAGCTGCTACACGCTCGGCTGCCACGCGTTCCGGCACGTGATCGGTGGTTTCTTCGATGAGGTCTCGAAGCACCCGGCGTGCGACTTCGGGTACGCGTGCTCGAGCTCGCTGAACGGCAAGCATCAGCTCTTCGCGTGGTGCAGCCTGATCTCCGTGATGTCGTCGGACGTCTACGTGCGTCTGTGCTCGATGGGTTACATCACAGACCTGAGGATCTTCTAGATGGGCGTCACGAACATCAACAGCTACGACGTCCTGGTGATCGGCGCGGGAGGCGCCGGGCTCCGCGCGGCCATCGAGGCGGCGGGCGCCGGTGTGTCGGTCGGCCTCATCTGCAAGTCGCTGCTCGGCAAGGCGCACACGGTCATGGCGGAGGGCGGCATGGCTGCGGCGCTCGGGCACAACGACGACCGCGACAACTGGAAGGTGCATTTCGCCGACACGATGCGCGGCGGCCAGTACGTGAACAACTGGCGGATGGCCGAGCTGCACGCCAGGGAAGCGCCGGATCGCGTGCGCGAGCTCGAGGCGTGGGGCGCGGTGTTCGATCGCACGCCGGACGGCCGCATCAACCAGCGCAACTTCGGCGGACACCGGTATCCGCGTCTCGCGCACGTCGGCGACCGCACCGGCCTCGAGTTGATCAGAACGCTGCAGGATCACACGGTCTATCTGGGCGTCACCGTCCACATGGAATACACGGTGATCGATCTGCTCCACGACGATCAGGGCGCGGTTGCCGGCGCGGTTGCCTACGACCGTGAACGTGGACGCTTCCACATGTTCGTGGCCAAGGCCGTGGTGCTCGCGACCGGCGGTGTGGGCCGCGCCTTCAAGATCACGAGCAACAGCTGGGAGGGCACCGGCGACGGCCACGCGATGGCGTATCGCGCCGGCGCCGAGCTCATCGACATGGAGTTCGTGCAGTTCCATCCGACGGGCATGGTGTGGCCGCCGTCAGTGAAGGGCATCCTCGTGACCGAGGGGGTGCGCGGCGAGGGCGGCGTCCTCAAGAACAACGAAGGCCGCCGCTTCATGTTCGACGACATCCCGGACAACTACAAGCCGCAGACGGCATCGGACGCCGAGGAAGGCTGGCGGTACACGCAGGGCGACAAGAGCGCCCGTCGACCGCCCGAGCTCCTGACGCGCGACCACGTGGCGCGCTGCATCCGCCGGGAGATCAAAGCCGGCCGGGGATCTCCGCACGGCGGCGTGTTCCTCGACATCGCCTGGATCAAGGAGAAGCTCTCGAACGCCGAGGACCACATCAAGCGCAAGCTCCCGAGCATGTACCACCAGTTCAAGGAGCTCGCGGACATCGACATCACGAAGGAGCCGATGGAAGTCGGCCCGACGACGCACTACATCATGGGCGGGATCAAGGTGGACGCCGACACGCAGGAGTCCACCGTGCCGGGGCTCTTTGCCGCCGGTGAGTGCGCGGCGGGCATCAACGGCGCGAACCGGCTCGGCGGCAATTCGTTGTCGGACCTGATCGTGTTCGGCAAGCGCGCCGGGGAATTCGCGGCCGCGCACGCGAAGAAGCGCGGCAGCGTGAAGCTCAACGACGCGGCGGCGAACGACGCGATGAAGGCGGCGCTCGCGCCGTTCGATCGCGGTGCCGCCGGCGAGAATCCCTACAAGGTTCAGCACGATCTGCAGGAGATGATGCAGGACCTCGTCGGCATCGTCCGCGTGGAGTCCGAGATGCTCGAGGCCGTGCAGCGCCTCGGTGCCTTGAAAGAGCGCGCTTCACGGTCCGGCGTCGAGGGCCACCGGGAGTACCACACCGGGTGGCACGCGTGCATCGATCTGCGGAACCTGCTCATCGTCTCGGAGGCCATCGCGCGTTCCGCAATCGAGCGCAAGGAGAGCCGCGGCGGGCACTTCAGGGACGACTATCCGGACAAGTCGGCCGAGTTCGCGACGTTCAACATCGCGGTCTCCCCGGGCACGGGCGATGCGATGCAGGTGGTACGGCGACCGCTGAAAGAGATGCCGGCTGAACTGAAACAAGTGATCGAAGATCAAAAGCAATAGAGCCCTGCTTCATGTGCAAAGAGCATGAGTGCAGCGTGAGGAGTTGATGGCACAAGCGACATTCAAGATCTGGCGCGGCGGTTCGGACCAACCCGGCACGTTCGTGGACTACTCCACCGAGGTGTCCGAGGGCATGGTCGTCCTCGACGCGGTTCACAGGATTCAGGCGGATCAGGCGCCCGATCTGGCGTGCCGATGGAACTGCAAGGCCGGCAAATGCGGTTCGTGCTCGGCCGAGATCAACGGGCGTCCGAAGTTGATGTGCATGACGCGTTTGAACAGCCTCGACATGACGCAGCCGGTCACCGTCGAGCCGATGCGGGCATTTCCGTCGATCAAGGACCTGGTGACGGACGTGTCCTTCAATTTCCGCGCGAAGCCGGGCATCAAGAAGTTCGCGCCACGCAAGCCCGACGCCGCGGATGGCACGTGGCGCATGGCGCAGCGCGATGTCGATCGCGTCCAGGAATTCCGGAAGTGCATCGAGTGCTTCCTCTGCCAGGACGTCTGCCACGTGATCCGCGATCACGGCAAGAACGACGAGGGCTTCATCGGGCCGCGCTACTTCGTCTACGCGGCCGCGCTCGAGATGCATCCGCTCGATTCGGCCGACCGCCTCCAGGATCTCAGGGACGCGCACGGCCTCGGCTACTGCAACATCACCAAGTGCTGCACGACCGTGTGCCCCGAGCACATCCACATCACCGACAACGCGATCATTCCGCTCAAAGAGCGGGTGGTGTCACGGTACTACGATCCGATCACGCGACTGCTGCGCATGATTCGATCGTGAGCGTCCGGTGAAACAGATCGGCTCCGATCGCGTCGAGTTGCGCGGCAACCTGCTGATCATCACGACGCCGGTCCGGGATCTCCCGGACTGGCAGGTCCGGAAGTATCGAGCGCCGCTGATCCGATTCGAGGGCCGCTCGTGGCGGATCACCTCTCGTACGACGTTGCCGGACGGAACTACGCGCTTCGAGCTCGCCCCATGGGATCCACGCGACGGGGAGATTCCCGGTCCAGAGATTGAGTATTCGCCGGAGGCCGTCGCGCTGCGCGATCAGGCGCTCGCGATTGGCCGGCGCCGCAGCCGCGGCACCATGCTGCTCAACTACGTGGGCCCGCTCACGGGCTTTCTGCCGGCGCGCACCAAGAATCGCCTGGAGGAGGTCTACGGTATCGACTCCGTCGTGTCGACGAAGTGGTCCGTATTCCTGGAATTCCTCGTGGCGCTGGGCGCCTTCGTCTTGACGGCGATCGGATTGATGGTCATCGCGCTGGGTTATCCCAGTCCGATTGTCCCGATGCTGATGGTGGCGATCGGCATCGTCACTGGCGTGGACGCAGGAGTGAGACTGAGTCGGGTGCTCGCTGAGGAACGGCCGCCGCCCGGTTTCTACGAGTGGCTGTTCATGCGCAGGCGCGGGTAGACTCTTGGCATTGGGGGCCCCATGTTCGAGTTGAAGTCCCTGTCGCCGGCTGCGATCCCGGCCGCGCTCGCGAAGGCCGAGCGCTACCGCCTGATCAACGAGCCCGAGCAGAGCCAGAGCATCTGCGAGGACATTCTCGCCGCCGATCCCGCGAACCATGACGCGCGCGTGATGCTCATCCTCGCGTTGTCGGATCAATTCGCGCACCGTCATCCGCTCGCCGCCGCCCGTGCGCTCGACCTGGTCGCCGGACTCGCGAGCGACTATGAGCGTGCGTACTACACCGGCCTCGTCGCCGAACGCCGCGCGCGCGCACTGCTCGATGTGCCCGGCCCCGGCGCTCGAGCGGCCGTCGAGTGGCTGCAGGACGCGATGGAGGCATACGAACGCGCCGATGGTCTCAAGCCCGCCGGCAACGACGAGGCCCGGCTGCGCTGGAACTCGTGTGCGCGCGTGCTGAACTCGAGGCCCGACCTCCTCCAGGTGGAGGACGCGGCCGCCCCGGTCATGAACGAATGACCCGCGCCTCCGCCTAAAACTGAAAGTAGATGAACTGCGCGCCGCTGAAGTCGCCCCACAGAAGCACGCAATAGAAGACCGCGGCGTAGAGCGCGTAGCGCACCCCCATCGGCAGCCGGAGCGGCGCGTCCTCGTCGTCATAGCGCGCCTGATAGATGTGCACGAGCAGCAACGGCGCGACGACCTGCAGGAACGGAATCAGCAGTGAATCGATCGTCGTAGCGGTCACGCGGAAGTTGGTGAACAAGAGCGCCGTGAAGGACGACAGTTGCGAGAAGGACTCCGCCCGGAAGATGAGCCAGCCGTAGCAGGTGGCCAGGAACATCACGCTCCCCAGCGCCAGCCGCTTCAGATTGAGGCCCGGAGGAATCACGACGCCGTTTCTGTCGCCGAAGCCCGCGAGCGAGTGTCCGGCGACGAGCAGCGCGCCCTGATAGAGGCCCCAGATGACGAACGTCCACGCGGCGCCGTGCCACAGGCCGCCGAGCGCCATCGTGATCATCAGATTGCGGTGCGTACGCCATGCGCCATGCCGGTTGCCGCCCAACGGAATGTAGAGGTAGTCCCGTAGCCACGTGGACAGGCTGATGTGCCAGTGACGCCAGAACTCCTGTGGCGAGATCACGAAATACGGGAACCTGAAATTGACGTTGAGTTCGATGCCCATCATGCGCGACACGCCACGCGCGATATTCGAGTAGCCGGCGAAGTCGCCGAAGATCTGAAACGCGAACGCCCAGGATGCGACGAGCACGTCGGCGCCGGTGGGCGCCGCCGAGGGCCCGAAGACGGTGTCGACGAGCGGCGCCAGGTTGTCGGCCACGAACATCTTCTGGAAACAGCCCCAGCCGATGAGCCAGAGCCCGCGGACGACGTGCTCCTTCGTGACGGTGCGGGGCTTCTCGATCTGCGGCAGCAACAGGGACGCGCGGAGAATCGGACCGGCGACGAGATGCGGAAAGTAGGCGACGAACAGCGCGAAGTCGAGCGGGTGCGTCGTCGGCACGATCTCCCGCCGGTACACGTCGATGACGTAGCTGATCGTCATGAACGTGTAGAACGAGATGCCGATCGGCAGGACGATCCTGAGCGTCAGCGTGTCCACGTGCCAGCCGAACGTGCCGGCGAGCGCGGCGAAGCTCTCGGCGAAGAAGTCGAAGTATTTGAAGAACCCGAGCATCCCCAGGTTGAAGACGAGGCTCAGGATGAGCGCCAGCCGGCGTTTGGACGGCGACCGATTCGGGCCGAGATACCGGCCGACGAAGTAGTCGACAACCGTGGATCCGATGAGCAGGCCGAGGAAGCGCCAGTCCCAGGAGCCGTAAAAGTAATAGCTCGCCGCGAGCAGCATCACGTTCTGCGCGCGGTGCGGCAACACGCGGTACAGCGCGTACACCACGGCGAAGAACAGCACGAAGTCGATGGACGTGAAGACCATCAGCGTCCCGCCTGCGTGGTCACGAGACCGCTCGTCCGCAGAAAGTCGAAGAGCGCGGCGGACACGACGTCGTGCCCGCGCGGCGTCAGGTGGACGGTTCGCTGGAAGAAGAGGCCCTGCCGGTTCGGCTGCGCGAAGAGAATTGGCTGGAGATCGAGGATCGGGACGCCGAGCGGCTGCAGAGCTTCGTTGAAGCGACGCGATGCTGATTGCCGGTCGAGCACTCCGCCCGCCTGCTCCACCGCGGCCTTCAGGTGGCCATAGTCCGTGTCGTCGGTCTGGAACCTGGCCGGGACCAGCACGACGGCCGTTCGGGCGCCTATCGCGCGAGCGCGGTCGGCAATCTTGCCGAAGGCCTGCCGCGTCACGTCGAGACCGCGCTGAACGATGGGGGGCGGATCCGCAAGGTAGCTCGCGAGCGGCCGCTCCGGAGTGCCGGTCACGAACCGGGCGCGCAGCTGGTCGTATCGCACGCGCACGAGCTGCAGCACCACGCTCGATCGCACGAGGCGGCGAATCTGCCGCGCCGCCGGTTGAGCGGTCGCAAGCGGCCGGCCCGCGTCGATCGACGGACCGCCGTCCGCGGCCTCGATCGCGTCATTCCCGACAAAGGCGGCGATGAGCACGATGTCCGGTTCGAACGCCGCCGCGACGCGATCGAACAGGAACCAGTCGTCGACCGGGCCGTAGCCCTGGACGCCGGCGTTGATCACACGCCAGTGATCCGGGCCGCCGGCGGCATTCAACTGCCGCTCGAGTTGCTCGCAGAACGTGACGGCGGCGTCGACCTGCACGGAAAACACAAGCGAGTCACCGAGCACGACGATGCGTTTCTCGCCGCGGGGCTTCGGACCGATGGGCTCCTCGTCCCGGACGCCCTGCGCGTTGATGCCGACCTCCGCGGAGAACTCCACGGTCGTGTAGCGGATCCGCGCGCCCGGCCGCAACCGGATCCCGACGTTCGGGTCGTCCATGAACAGCGACTGGAATGTCGACGAGCCTTCGAACGCGCCGTAGAGGCGGAGTCCGCCTTCGATGACGGCGAATTCAAGAGCGAGGATGAGACCGAATAAAAGAGTGCGCTTCAGGATCGTCCCGTCACCGCGCCGAGCGCCTTGTCGAACACCGAGACCACCGTGTCGGCCTGGTCGCGGTTGAACACCATCGGCGGGGCGAAACGGATCGCGTTCCTGCCGGCGCCTAGGATGAGGATGCCCCGCTGGAACATCTCCTGCACGACGCGATTGCGCTCCTCAATCGCGCGCTCCTTGGTGACACGGTCCCTGACCAGCTCGACGCCGATCATGAGTCCCTTGCCGCGGACGTCTCCAATCAGCGGATGCTTGTCCATCAGGCCGCGCAGGCGCTCGAGAAAATACTCGCCCACGACCTCGGCGTTGCGCACCAGGCCGTCCTTGAGGATCTTGATTGTCGCGAGCGCGGCGGCGGCGCTGACGGGATTGCCTCCGAACGTCGACGCGTGCGCGCCGGGGGGCCACGTCATCACATCGGCGCGGGCCGCCGTCACGCCGAGCGGCATGCCGGACGCGATCCCCTTCGCCACGGTGACGATGTCCACGTCGAGATCGAAGTGCTCGCACGCGAACATGCGGCCGGTGCGGCCCATGCCGGACTGCACTTCGTCAGCGATGAGCAGCATTCCGTGCTGCTTCGTCAGCGCACGCAGGCGCTGCAGGAAGATCGCCGGCGGCACGACGTAGCCGCCCTCGCCCTGAATCGGTTCCACGAGCACGGCCGCAACCTCGTCGGGCGAGACGAGATGAATCAGGATCTGCTCCTCGACGAAGTTCAGGCACTCGGCGGCGCACGACTCCGATTTGAGGCCGAGCGGACAGCGATAGCAGTTGGCGTAGGGCGCGTGGTAGACGCCTGGCATCATCGGCCCGAAACCCCGCCGCTGGACGTACTTGCTGGATGTCGCGGCGAGCGCCCCCAGCGTCCGGCCGTGGAACGAACCCAGAAACGCGATGATGTTGAAGCGCTTGCTCGTGTACCGGGCGAGCTTGATAGCGGCCTCGATGGCTTCGGCCCCGGAGTTGCTGAAGAACGAGCGTACCTGCTTCGTGCCGCCGCCGACGGGCACGATGCCCGCCATTTCCTCAGCCAGCTTCACCTGCGGCTCGTAGTAGAAGTCCGTGCCGGACATGTGCAGGAATTTCTGCGCCTGCGCTGTGATCGCCCGCACCACATCGGGGTGCGCGTGGCCCGTGCTGTTCACCGCGATCCCTGCCGCGCAATCGAGGAAGACGTTGCCGTCAACGTCCTCGACGACCGCGCCCTCGCCGCGCGCCATCACGAACGGATAGTCGCGCGTGTACGACGGCGAGACGTACTGGTTGTCGCGAGCGACGATGGCCGCGGCTTTCGGGCCGGGCAACGTCGTCTTGATGTCGGGAACTGTTTTCATGCGTGTCATTCCGGACACCGGGACTGAAGCCCCGGCCTACGACCCGCGGAGCCACGTAGGCCGGCCCTTCAGGGCCGGTGACCTGCTGAAGGCCCGGCGGTCATTTCCGCTTCCAGCGTGTGCCGGCCGCGGAGTCCTCGAGGATTATCCCACGCGCTTCGAGCTCGGCCCGGATGCGATCGGCGGCGGCAAAATCCCGTGAGCGCCGTGCGTCGCGGCGGGCTTCGATGAGCGATTCGATCTCGGCCTCGGGCACGGGCGGCGCTGCGTCTTCCGCGCGTCGAAGCGCCAGTACGCCGAGCACGCGATCGAAGGCGGCGAAGGCGGCGAGAATCACCGCGGCATCCGGCTCGCCGAGCCGGCCCTGATCCATCGCCGCATTCATCTCCCGCACGAGCTCGAACATCACGCCCTGCGCCGCCGGTACGTTGAGGTCGCTCCCGATGGCCTCGCTGAACGCACGCCGGGCGGCGGCCACGCGTGACGAAACGGCCTCGTGCGCCTCGCCGCCGCGTACGGCCTCGGCCCTGGTGACGAAGTCGGCAAGCCTGGTCACGGCGGCCTCCGCCTGCGCCAGGACGTCCCAGTTGAACGTCAGCTGCTTCCGGTAGTGGACGGAAATCAGGAGGTACCGCAGCGCCGACGCCCGGTGGCCTTTGTCGAGGATGTCGCGCACGGTAAAGACGTTGCCGAGCGACTTCGACATCTTCTCGTTGTCGAGGTTCAGGAACTCGACGTGCACCCAGAACCGCGAGAACTGCACGCCCGTGGCGCCTTCCGACTGCGCGATCTCGTTCTCGTGATGTGGAAACACGAGATCGATTCCACCGCCGTGAATGTCGATCGGCGCAGGACCGAGGAGGCGGAGCGCCATCGCGGAGCACTCGATGTGCCAGCCCGGCCGGCCTGGACCGCAGCCGTAGTCCCACGTCGGCTCGCCCGGTTTTGTGGCCTTCCACAGCACGAAGTCGCGTGCGTCGTGCTTCGTATAGGTGTCCGCGTCCAGCCGCGCGCCCGGCTGGATGCCCTCGTGATCGAGACGCGCGAGCTTGCCGTACTCCGGCAAGGTCGAGATCCGGAAGTACACCGAGCCCTCGGATGTGTATGTGTGTCCGCGCTGGCCGAGCGCGTTCACCATATCCACCATCGCGCGCAGGTTCGCCTCGTCAGTCGCGCGCGGATTCTCCTCTACCGGCTCGAGTCCCATCGCCGCGGCGTCCTCGAGGTACGCCGCCACGAACCGATCGGTGTACTCGCGCAGCGCAACGCCCGCCTGCTGGGACGCGTGAATCGTCTTGTCGTCGACGTCCGTGAAATTCATGACGTGACGCATCGCGTAGCCGGCTTCGTACCGGAGCGCGCGCCTCAGAACGTCAAGGCTGACGAAGGTGCGGAAGTTGCCGATGTGGCCGCGGGCGTAGACCGTGAGCCCGCAGGTGTACATCCGGACCGTGCGGCCGTCGGCCGGGACAAACTCCTCTTCCCTTCGTGTCAGGGTGTTGTAGAGGCGCATGGGGCGTGCTCAGCGCCGGGCGACCGGGATGGAGACGTCGACCGACTCTCGGTGTCCGTTGCATGACACATCGACGCGGATGCCACCGGTGTCAGGCGTGAATGCCAGTGAGACCTCGGCGCCGGCTGCGGCACCCGCCGCCATGCGGTCGATCGCAGCCGTCACGGCCGACGCCAGTGCGGCGGCGGCATCGGCCGAGCCGCCGGCCAGTTCCGCGTAGCGGGAAGCCACGTCCGGCGCGAGCGCCCGATAGGGCTCGGCCACCGGTACAACCATCGAAAAGGCGTCGGGCATCGGCGTAGATCTTATCAATGTCCAAGCGGGGGGACTTCGTCCCCGCCGCACCCCCCTCACGCGTTCGCTCGCGGGGGCCCCTTCACCCCGCTCCGCTCTCGCGGCTCACTCGCACGGCTCGTTCGCTCAGACGGTGATCCTTGCCAGGACTGCTCGGGCATCGTCACAATCAGCCGCGATCTGTGCCCTGAGGGCGTCAAGGCTGTCGAACTTCCGCTCCTCGCGCAGTCGCGACACGAACGCCACGCGCAACCGGGCGCCGTAGAGATCGTGCTGGCCGTCGAGCAGGTACGTCTCGACCATGAGCCGGCCGTCCCCTATCGTCGGCCGGATGCCGACGCTCGTCACGCTCGGATGCGTCACGCCGCCAACGATCGCGAGGGTCACGTAAATCCCGAAGGCCGGCAGCAGCGACGAGCCTGCATCCAGGTTTGCCGTCGGGAAACCCAGCTCACGGCCGCGGCCATCGCCATGCACGACCGTGCCGTCGATGGTGTAGTGCCGGCCCAGCAAGGCGCCGGCCTCATCCACGCGTCCCTCCGCGATGAGGCGCCTCACGCGCGTGCTCGAAACAACGAATTCCTTGTAGCGGACGGGTTCGATCTTCTCGGTGCGGAAGCCGCGATCTTCGCCGAGCGCACGAAGCAGGGTGAACGTGCCCGCGCGATCCCGCCCGAAGAGGAAGTTCTCGCCGACCCAGACCTCCGAGACACGCAGCCAGTCGATCAACACGCGCTCCACGAACGTTTCTGGCTCCCACTGCGACAGCTCGCGAGTGAACCGGACGATCGCGACCGCCGCGAGGCCGGCGCGCTCGAACGCCTCCAGCTTCTGGTCGAGCGTCATGAGGAGCGGCGGGGCCTTGTCGGGCCGCAACACCTGCGGCGGGTGCGGATCGAACGTGACCGCAACCGCCGTGCCGCCACGCTCCTCCGCGCGGACGCGCACCTGTTCGAGCAGCTGCTGGTGCCCGCGGTGCAGGCCGTCGAAGTTCCCGAGCGCGGCTATCGGCGAGGGCCACTTCGGTTTCGGCGCGTCCGGAAAGTAGATAACCTGCATCACGGGGCCCCGGCGGCCTCGCCAGCCGCGGCGATTTCAACTGCGAGGCCGTCATGGGCCAGCGTCATGCCCTCGGGCAGCGACGCGCACGTCGCCGCGTGTCCAAGCTCGTGAGCGATGTGGGTAAAGAACGTCCGCCGCGCGCCAATCCTCCCGGCCATCGCCACCGCTTCGTCGATCGTGAAATGCGTCGGATGCGGACGCTTGCGCAACGCGTCGAGCACGAGACAGTCGAGCCCTTCGAGGAGCGCCACCGACGCGTCCGGAATGCCATTGCAATCAGTGAGATACGCGAACCGCCCGAGCCGGAATCCCAGGATGTCCCACGGGCCGTGCTTGATGGGAACCGGCTGTACGACCACGCGGCCGAGACAGAAGGTCCCGCCGATCTCGAACAACCGCAGGTCCGGAACGCCGCCGCCCTTCGGGGCACCCGGCTCGAACACGTAGGCGAACGTGCGGCGCAACTCACGCAGCGTAGCGGCGTCGCCATAGATCGGCATCGGCCGCTTGCTCAGCATGTTGTACCGCCGGACTTCGTCGAGGCCCATGACGTGATCGGCATGCGAATGCGTAAACAGAATGGCATCGACGCGCCGCAGATCGTGGGTCAGCGCCTGCGCGCGCAAGTCCGGCGTCGTATCCACGAGCACCTTCAGCCCATCGTCGCATTCGATGACGATCGACGGGCGGAGCCGCTTGTCGCGGGGATCCGGGGATTGGCAGACGTCACAGTCGCAACCGATCATCGGCACGCCGTGTGACGTGCCTGTGCCGAGAAACAGCACGCGCACGAACGAGGAATGTACCATAGCGCCCGTGACCCACCCGGCCTCCCGGCTTTCCATTCGCGAGCGGCGCGCGGCGCGCGCGATCGCACGCCTCGTCCGGATCATGGCCATCCTGCGCTCCCGCGATGGCTGTCCCTGGGATCGAAAACAGACGCCGAAGACGCTGCGGCCGTTCCTGATCGAGGAGACGTACGAAGCCATCGACGCGATCGACCGCGGCGACATGAAGGAGCTTGCGGGTGAGCTCGGCGACGTGATGTTCCAGTGCATCTTTCAGGCGCAGATCGCCGCAGAGGCGGGCCGCTTCGACATCGCCGACTCGCTCGATCACATCGTCCAGAAACTCATCCGGAGGCACCCGCACGTTTTCACGGCGAACGGTGTGCCGCTGTCAAAAGCCGCGCGGCGAGGCAAGGTCCGCACTTCTGGCGCCGTTCTTCAGCAATGGGAGGCGCTCAAGGCCGGAGAACAGGCGAAAGCAGGGGTCGAGCCGCGGTTACTGTCCGGCGTCCCCCGGGCGCTGCCTGCACTCACACGGGCGCTGGAGATCGGCACGAGAGTCGCGGCCGTCGGATTCGAGTGGCCGACGACAGCCGGTGTCATGGACAAGATTGAGGAAGAAGCACGGGAACTGCGCGCGGCGCTCCACGAAAGCCCGGCACGGGCGGGCGAGGAAATGGGTGACCTGCTCTTTTCCATCGCCAATCTCTCGCGCAGGCTCGGCATCGATCCGGAGGCGGCGCTGCGAGAGGCCAACGACAAGTTCACGTCGCGCTTCTCCGCGCTCGAGGACTCGCTCGAAGCCGCGGGCTCAACCGTGCACGCGGCGACACTCGAGGAAATGGAAGCCGCGTGGCAGCAGGTCAAGGCCGCTCGCCTTCCGGCACGCCGGAAAGCGTCAAGGACCACGACCGACCGCTCGCGGTCAGAACGCGCGCGGTCCGGCCGTCCGTCTCGACGACGATCGCGCCGTCCGCGTCGGTCCTGAAGATGCTCGCGCCCGCCGCCTCGAGGCGCGCCACGACTTCCCGCGCAGGGTGACCGAACAGGTTCCCCCGGCCGGCGCTGACGATGGCAACGTCGGGCCGCAAGGCTTCAACCAGCCGCGCGCTGGTCGCGGTGCGGCTGCCGTGATGACCGACTTTGAGGATCGTGAGCCGTGGGCCGCCCTCTGCGCGGATCGTGCGCTCGAATTCGCCGCCGGCATCCCCGGTCAGCCAGAAATCGACGAGGCCATAGCGAACCCGCAGCACGACCGAATCGTCGTTGCGCACTTTCTGCCGCTCCCACTCCGGCGGTCGCGGATGCATCGCCTCGACGATGGCGCCACCTGACTCGAGGGAGTCACCGGCGAACACCGTGCGCCAGGAGATGCCAAAGGAATGCGCAAGGGCGACGAGATTCTGGCGATCGAGATCGCGGGGAACCGGAATGCCTTCCCAGATTTCTTGCGGACGGAGATCACGCATCACTGCCGGAACGCCCCCGATGTGGTCGCGGTCGCCGTGGGAGACGAGAAGCCAGTCGAGGCGGCGAACGCCGAGTGCCCAGAGAGCCGGCGTTACCACTCGCCCGCCGATATCGAACGGCCCCGGCGTTCCTCCGGCGTCGATAAGCAGCGATCGGTGGCCAGCCGTCTGAAGGATCACGGCCTCGCCTTGACCGACGTCGAGCAGTGTCACCCGGACGCGCGCACGACTCGGTTGCATCGCTTCGATGCCTGGCGCGCAGGTGATCACCGCAAGGCACATCGCCGCAGCGGCCAGGCAGACCCGCCGGACACGGCCGCCGGCCATCACCATGAAGGCGAAGAGACAGGCGTAGTAGCCCGCCGTCCAGAACGGATCCGAAGGCGCCACGCGCCAGGTCAACCATGGCGCCGCATCCACCAGGGCGCACGAATCGAGGAGCCACGCCGCGGCTGCGCTCGCGACGACTGCGGCCGTCGCGGCCAGGCCGGGCCAGACCGTCGCAACCGCCGTAACCACGAGTCCTGCAACCTGCACGAGCGCCATCGCCGGAATCGCAATCAGGTTCAACACGAGTCCAGCGAGGCTGACGCGGGCGAAGGTGGCGGCCGCCACGGGCAAAAGAAGAAGTTCAGCGGCGACACTCGCAGCCACGAGCGCGGCGGCAGCCCAGGCAACCCGGACGTACAGACCCTTCGTCTTTCCCGCCTTCTCCTCCGCACGCCCAAGACTCGCGATCCACTCCCGCCCGAACGTCACGATACCGAGAGTCGCAGCGAACGACAGCCATGCGCCGACGTCGATCGCGGTCAACGGATCCGCGACAAGGAGCAGCACCGCGACGACGCGAACGGTCGCGACCGGCGCCGGCCGGAGTCCCGCCACTGACAGGACGAGGTACAGCACCGCCGCGACGACGGCTCTCACCACCGAGGCCTCGCCGCCCACCACCCAGCCGAAGGCGGTGATCACGGCGACTGTCACGAGCGCCACGGCGCGTGGCGATCGAATCACGAGCCGCAGCGTCCCAAAACACAACGCGGTGAGCAACGCGACGTTCCCGCCTGAAATGGCAATCACATGAAACGTCCCTGCCTCCTGCAGGCGCCGCTCCACGTCGTCCGGCAAGCCCGCGCGATCGCCGATCAGGATTGCGCTCACGATGGCGGCTGCATCCGCCGACCGCGGGGCGACGAACCGTGCCGCGGCGGCGCGGACGCGCCACCGCAGCGCGGCCGCGGCCTCGTCACCCAACGCGCCGCGCTCGACCTCGACGAGCGCGGCGCTCTTGATGGTGCCGCCGAGCGCAAACGGACGCCGCAGGAGCTGGCGCGCCGGTGACGGCGCGCCGAAGTTGAGGAGCATCGGAGGGCGCCGTAACGCGACTGGCGCGCGGACGGACCGCCCGCGCGTCCAGTCGCGAAGCCGGGCCACGGCAAGGTCGCCGGCCACATGGGTTTGCAGGCGCCCGGCGACGCCATGCCGGGCGCCTGCTGACTCGACTTCGCGCACGTCGATCGCCAGCGCGACGCCCGCCCCAGCGGGCGTCGCGTCTGCGGCCAGGACGCCGGAGACCATCACGGGGCTCTCGAGGCGGCCGGCGGGGCCGGCCGCCTGGTCGAACCAAGTCGTGAGAGATGGCGCGGCCGCGCGGTCCCGCGCGGCCGCGCCCCACGCTGTCATCGCTGCTGCCAAAACCGCGATCCCGAGCACGCGACGCACTCGGGCGTCCGGCAACGCGAGCATCAGCGACGCCGCGGCGATCGTTGGCGCCGCGGCGTCGCCGGCACGGACACCAGTGTTGACACCGAGCGCCGCTCCTGCGGCGACGGCTGCCGTCACCCAGAGTCCAGGTTGAAGCACAGCCGGACACGTGCAAGAAGCGGTGCGCGCGGATCTGCCGTCAGGTCCGCGAATGACGGCATCGCGCGTTGGAGTTTTTCCAATCCGGCCCGCCCGGGCGTGGAACTTTCTCCAACTGGGTTTAAAGTGCAGTGCGGATGTCGATTCCTTCGCCCATCCACCCGGGCACGAAGATCGGTGGCTACGTCGTCGAGCAAATCCTCGGTCATGGCGGCATGGGCGACGTGTACCTGGCCCGGGATCTGGCGCAGGAACGGCTCGTGGCCCTGAAGGTCCTGCCGGCGGACGCCGCGCACGACGTCCGCCGCCAGGACCGTCTTCACCTCGAAGGCCGCGTTCTGCAGAGCCTGCGGCACCCTCACATCTGTTCGGTCTATGAGCTTGGTGAAGACGGCGGTCGCGTGTTCCTGGCGATGGAATACGTCGAGGGCCGCACGCTCCATGAAGTGACCGTCGATGGACGGCTCGCGCCGGCGCGCGTCATTGACATCGGCTGTCAGCTGGCCGAGGCGCTCGAGGCCGCTCGCCGGGCCGGCGTCGTCCACCGCGACCTCAAGGGCACGAACGTCATGGTGCTGCCATCGGGCGACATCAAGGTGCTGGACTTCGGCCTCGCCAAATTCGCGCCGACGAGCGAACAGCGCCTGATGAACCCCGTAGCGAGACCAACAGACCCCGGTCTGATCTTCGGCACGGCGGAGTACATGTCGCCGGAGCAGGCCCTGGGCCGCGAGGTCGATCACCGCAGCGACCTGTTCTCGCTCGGCGTGCTCCTCTACGAACTGCTGACCGGCGCGCTCCCCTTCAAGGGAGGCACGCGCATGGAATTGTTCTGGTCGATCCTCAACGAGCAGCCGGCACCAATCGCCGAACTCAATCCCGCCGTCCCGCCGGAGCTTGCGGCACTGGTGGAGCACTTGCTGGTCAAGGACGCCAAGGCTCGGCCGCAGAGCGCCGAGCGGGTGCTGCACGAGCTCGAAGAGCTTCGACCAAAACCCAGCGACGATCGCCTGAAAACTCAGGCGGCGCGCCGACGATGGATAGCGCGCGTTGGAGGCTCCGCGCTCGGCGTGGCGCTGGCGCTGGTGCTGGTGCCCCTCGTGCAAGTCTTCGGGTGGTGGGCCGACCGGGCGCGCGAGACAAGCGCGATGAACGCCGGCAGCATCTGGCTCTCAACCGACGCGGTTTACGACATGACGTCGGTGGTTGATCGTGCCGTGAGTCCCGCGATCATGTGGGTGGCGAACGACGGCCGCGTGCTCTACGGCACGGCGCGGAGCCACGGCCAGGGCGCGCTGTGGCTCAAGGCTCCCGGAGAAAAGGAGCCGCGCGTCGTCGTGGCCGACGCGGGCCCGGCCGCCGTGGCCGGGCCGGAGGAACTGGTGTTCTTCGTGCGGGCCGAACCTGCGCCGGGCCTGTATCGGACAGCCCTCGAGGGCGGCACGCCCGAAATGGTGGCTGAAGGTCCCGTGCTGAATCCGATGGCAAGCAGGGATGGTCTGACGGTTGCGTTTGTGAGGCCGGTGCAGGGCGGCTACACGCTGTGGGCGGTTGCTGCCGCCGGCGGATCTCCATATCAGCTCTCGTCCATGCTGGCCTCTGACATCCCGTTTGTCTCGGCGGATTTGAAACGCGTCGCGGTCCAGCAGGCGGCTGACGTGCTCGTCTGTGATGTACCGGGGTGCGGCAACCAGGAGACGTTCCCGGTCACGACGCTCATGGGTTGGACACCGGACAGCACCGCGCTCGTGCACCAGGGGGCACCCGGCGTCGCGAACATCTGGCTGACCCGAGTGGATGACGGCAGCGTTCATCAGGTGACGCGGTTCTCCTCCGAGACCGCGACGAGCGTCGCCTGGTCGGCCGACGGCCACCGAATCGCCGTCACCCGGCACAGAACATTCAGAGATTTCGACTGGTTTGGCTTGTTTCAACGGTAGGCTCCGATTGCCAGTCCCGGCCCTTTGAGCTACGCTATTCACGGTTTTGTAAGCAATTGGAGCGGCGGAGACGCCTTTAGGAGAAACTATGCAGATTTACCGTCGAGTAATGATCGCCCTTGTAGCCGTCGCGATGGTTCTGGCCGCAGCCCCGGCGTTCGCGCAGGGCGCAGGCCAGGCCCAGGTCAACTCGGGGTTTGGTATCGGCGCGTTGGGTGGCTTTACCTGGACGCAGCCCAGCACGGATGACGTCGGGGTCACCGAAGCCAAAGCCGGCTACGTGTTCGGACTCTGGTTCGGCGGCAACCGCGACAGCCGCGCCGGACTCGGCGCCGAAGTGAACTACCTGGTGAAGAAGGTGTCGCTTGCCGGCCAGGATCAGAAGCTGACCTACCTTCAGGTGTTTGTGCCGTTCGACGTTCGGTTCGGCTACCGCGAGAAGAACAAGCCGAACGGTTACATCGTGGTCGGCCCGAACTTTGACATCAACTTCAAGGCCCAGAGCGGGGACAACTCCGTGGACGACGTGTATGGCGGTCTCGGCATTGGACTCACCGTCGGCGCCGGCGTCGAAGCCGCGCGCGTGGGAGCCGAGGTTCGGTATTCCTGGGGCCTGAAGAACGCCCTCCAGACGGACGAGAACATCGGCACCATCGGCGACGTGAAGTTCAACACGCTGTCGGTCGTGTTCAAGGTTCGCTTCAACTAGATCCTCGAATTGACGCGAAAAGGGCCGGCGCATGGAAATGCGCCGGCCCTTTTTTATTGACCAATTGACCGATTGACCAATTGACCGATTGATGGACTGACCGATTGACCGATTGATGGATTGATGGATTGATGGATTGACTGATTGAGCGATTGGCTAGTGCCCGCTAGTCCTCGCTGGCGGGAGTGGTGCGGCGCCTCTTGACTGCCGACCGGGCGTGCTTCGACTTCAGCCGCTTCTCCTTCGCGACTGCGCTCGGTTTCGTGGCGCGACGGGGCCTTGGTGCTCTTGACGCGCGATCGAGCAGATCCTCCAGGCGCTCACGCGCTGCTTCTCTGTTCTTCAGCTGCGTTCGGTGCTCGTGGGCATGGATGACGATCACGCCATCCACCGACAGCTTGTGGCCCGCCAACTTCGCAGCGCGCCCCTTGACCACCTCCGGAAGGCCGGACTTTGCAAGGTCGAATCGCAACTCAACGGCAGTCGCCACCTTGTTGACGTTCTGACCGCCCGGCCCTGACGACCGGACGAAATGTTCAGTGATGAGAGATGGATTGATCCGCATGAGGATTGATGGCTTGACGATTGACGGATTGGGCGGAGCCGCCTGCAACCTCCATAGTAGCCGCCCCGGGCAGGGTGTGTGCAATCCGGTGTCTCATGACACCAACGGAACTTAAGGACCGCACTCTACGCGTCGCCATTCGGGTATACCGATTCATCCGGCCAATGCTATCCGAGCCCGACACTCGGCATGTCGCGATGCAACTCTTCAGATGCGCGACATCAGTCGCAGCAAACTACCGTGCAGTGTGCCTGGCAAGGTCAAAGAAAGAATTCAGCGCAAAAGCCGGCGTTCTTCGGGAAGAGTCCGACGAGAGCCTGTTCTGGCTGGTGTTCATAGCCAAGGCAGGAATGGTGCCGACAACGCGGGCTGAGCTGCAGGAACTGACAGAGGAAGCGGACGAGCTAGCGAGAATCTTCAGGGCAACCTACCGAACGAGTCAGGCGAACCTGGGTAGAACCGGGTCCAAGGACCGATGATGAGGGAACGCCCCAACCCCAGTCATCCAATCCGTCAATCAATCTGTCAATCAATCTCTCAATCAGTCAATCCCTCAATCGGTCAATACTCTACTTCTTTCCGCGTAGTACTCCTGCAACGACTTCACTTCCATCCCCTCGTGCCGGAGGGATGCAATGGCGGCCACTGCCGCGGCGGCGCCGGTGAGTGTCGTGATGGCGGGAACGCCCTGGAGCATGGCGGCGCTCCGGACGGCGCGGTCGTCGAAGAACGATTCGCGTCCGAGCGGCGTGTTGATGACGAGCGAGATCCGCTTGTTGAGCAGTTCGTCGCCGACGTGGGGGCGTCCCTCGTTCACCTTGAAAATAATGTCGACCTCGAGCCCGTGCGCGCGCAGGTAGGCGGCCGTTCCGCGCGTCGCGACCAGACGGAAGCCGAGCGCGGCCAGTTCGCGCGCGATCGGCACGACGCCGGCCTTGTCGAGGTTGTTGACGCTGATGAACGCCGTCCCCGACTGCGGCAGCTTCTGGCCGGCGCCCATCTGCGCCTTGGCGAACGCGGTGCCGAAGGACTCGGCGCCGCCCATCACTTCGCCGGTGGATTTCATCTCGGGGCCGAGCAACGTGTCCACGCCGGGGAACCGCACGAATGGGAACACAGGCGTCTTCACGAAGAAGCCGGACACCTGCAGATCCTCGGTCACGCCCTGATCCGCCAGCGACTGCCCGATCATGAGCCGCGCGGCGACCTTGGCGAGCGGAGTGCCGGTGGCCTTCGAGAGATACGGCACGGTCCGCGAGGCGCGCGGATTCACTTCGAGCACGTAGACGACGTCGTCCTTGACCGCGAACTGCGTGTTCATGAGGCCGATGACGTTGAGCGCCCGGGCGATCCGGCGCGTGTATTCACGAATCGTGGCGACGTGCCGGTCGTCGAGCTTGAACGGCGGCACAACGCAGGAACTGTCGCCTGAGTGGATCCCGGCCTGCTCGATGTGTTCCATGATGCCGCCGATGACGACCGCGCCTGTCGCATCGGCGAGGCAGTCCACGTCGATTTCCGTCGCGTCCTCGAGGAACTTGTCGATGAGGATCGGATGTTCGGGCGACGCGTTCACCGCGTGGCGCATGTAGCGATCGAGCGCGCCCATGTCGTAGACGATTGCCATCGCCCGTCCGCCGAGGACGTAGGAAGGCCGGACGACGACCGGGAATCCGATCTCGGTGGCCACGGCGCGCGCCTCATCCTGCGACGTGGCGGTGCCGGAAGGCGCCTGCGGGATCCCGAGATCCCAGAGGAGCTTCGCGAACCGCTTGCGATCCTCGGCGAGGTCGATCGAGTCGGGCGACGTGCCGATGATCCGCACGCCTGCCTCTTGGAGCGGCAGCGCAAGCTTGAGCGGCGTCTGGCCTCCGTACTGGACGACGCAGGCCACGTCTCCGCCGGCCGATCGCTCGCGTTCGATGATCGCGTGCACGTTCTCGAACGTGAGCGGCTCGAAGTAGAGCCGATCGACCGTGTCGTAGTCGGTCGAGACCGTCTCGGGGTTGCAGTTGACCATGACGGTCTCGTACCCCTGCTCGCGCAGCGCGAACGCCGCGTGACAGCAGCAGTAGTCGAACTCGATGCCCTGGCCGATGCGGTTCGGTCCGCTGCCGAGGATCACGACCTTGTTGCGGCTGGTTGGATTCGCCTCGCACTCCTGTTCGAACGTGCCGTACATGTAGGGCGTGAACGACTCGAACTCGGCCGCGCACGTATCGATGCGCTTGTAGGCGGCGACAATGCCGGCGTCGAGGCGAAGCTGCCGGACGCTGGCCTCATCCGTGCCGAGCAGAACAGCCAGGTCGGCATCCCCGAATCCCGCGCGTTTCATGTCGAGCAGGACGTCGTTCGACAGATCGCGGGCGCCCACGACGCGGACCGACTTCGCCATTTCGACGATTTCGAAGAACTGCGTGAGAAACCACCGATCGATATGCGTCAGGCGGTGGATCTCCTCGATGCTCCAGCCGCGCTCGAGCGCGCGGAACACCGCCCACATGCGCCGGTCGGTCGGGATTCCGAGGGCCTGTTGCAGCGCGGCGTCGTCCTCGTTCTCGAACGGTCCACCGGCCCTCGTCTGGCCGAAGAGCAGACCCGAGCGGCCGTGCTCGAGAGAGCGGAAGGCCTTCAGGAACGATTCCTTGAAGGTCCGCCCGATCGCCATGGCCTCGCCGACCGACTTCATCTGCGTCGTCAGTGTCCGATCCGCCTGCGGGAACTTCTCGAACGCCCAGCGCGGGACCTTGGTGACCACGTAGTCGATCGTGGGCTCGAAGGACGCGGGCGTGAGGCGCGTGATGTCGTTGGGGATCTCGTCGAGCGTGTAGCCGAGCGCGAGCTTCGCGGCGATCTTCGCGATGGGGAAACCAGTGGCCTTCGAGGCGAGCGCCGACGACCGCGACACGCGCGGGTTCATTTCGATCGCCACCATCCGCCCATTCTCGGGATTGATGGCGAACTGGATGTTCGAGCCGCCCGTCTCGACGCCGACGCGGCGGATGATGCGCCGCGCGGCATCGCGCATGCGCTGGTATTCCTTGTCGGTGAGGGTGAGCGCCGGCGCGACGGTGATGCTGTCGCCGGTGTGGACGCCCATCGGATCGATGTTCTCGATCGAGCAGATCACGACGAAGTTGTCCGCGCGGTCGCGCATGACCTCGAGCTCGAATTCCTTCCAGCCGATGACGGACTGTTCCACGAGGATTTCGTGGACGGGGCTCATGCTGAGCCCCCGGCCGCAGATTTCGCGGAACTCCTCGATGTTGTAGGCGATACCGCCGCCGACGCCGCCGAGCGTGAACGACGGCCGGATGATCAGCGGGAATCCGATCTGGTGCGCGGCCTCGAGCGCGAGCTCCAGTGAATTCACGCACGCGCTCTCGGGGACTTCGATCCCGATCGAGCGCATCGCTTCCTTGAACTTCTGGCGATCCTCGGCCACCTTGATGGCGCCGATCGACGCGCCAATCAGCTGCACGCCGTACTTGGCGAGGACGCCCTTCTCTTCGAGCTCCACCGCCAGATTGAGCGCGGTCTGGCCGCCGACGGTGGGCAGCACCGCGTCGGGTCTCTCACGCTCGATGACGCGCTCGAGCATGTCCACCGTCAGCGGCTCGACGTACGTCCGGTCCGCGAGCTCCGGGTCGGTCATGATCGTTGCCGGGTTGCTGTTCACCAGCACGACTTCCAGGCCCTCGTCGCGCAGCGCCTTGCAGGCCTGCGTTCCCGAGTAGTCGAATTCGCAGGCCTGGCCGATGACGATCGGACCGGAACCGATGACGAGAATGCGTTTCAGATCTTGACGTTTTGGCATTTCAATACAAGCGCAAAGGGCAGAGGGCAAATGGCAAAGGGAAGTTGAAGGGCACAGGGAAAAGGTAAGGACGGAGGTCGGGCCGCAACCTTTGACCCTTGGCCCTGCGACCTCCCTTTGCCCTCTGCCCTTTGCCCTCTGCCCTAATCAACGTCTCTCCATTGCTTCCATGAACTGGCCGAATAGATAGTCCGCGTCGTGCGGCCCCGGCGAGGCCTCCGGGTGGTACTGGACGCAGAAGACCGGCCGATCGCGATGGCGCAGCCCTTCGATCGTGCCGTCGTACAGATTCACGTGCGTGACCTCGACGTCCTTCGGCAGCGTCTCGGGATCGACGGCAAAGCCGTGGTTCTGTGAGGTGATTTCGATCTGGTTGGTCCGCACGTCGCGAACCGGATGATTCCCGCCGCGGTGACCGAACTTGAGCTTGAAGGTCTTCGCGCCCATCGCGAGTCCGAGGATCTGATGCCCGAGACAGATGCCGAAGACCGGCACGCCGCTCTCCGCGAGCTGCCGCGCGTTGTCGATGGCATACGGCAACGCCGCCGGATCGCCCGGGCCGTTGCTGAGGAACACGCCGTCCGGTGAACTGGCGAGCAGTTCGGACGCCGGCACGCCCGCCGGATACACCCGAACCTTGCATCCGTTCTCCGCGAAGCGGCGCAGGATGTTCCACTTCATGCCGTAGTCGTAGGCCGCGATCTGAAGCGGACGTCCGGACTTCCGGGACGGCAGGACGAACTCCGCGTCTGACTCGGCCGCGTCGCCCGCCTCGGCCGAGGGCCAGTCGAAGGCCGCGCCGCACGTGACGTCCTTCACGAGATCCGCGCCTTCCATGTGCGGAATCGCGCGCGCGCGGTCCACGAGTTCGTCGGCATTCACGCGTCCCGTACCGATCACACCGCGCATGACGCCCGCGGACCGTAGCAGGCGCGTCAGCGCCCGCGTGTCGATGTCCGAAATAGCCACGATGTTGTTGCGGCTCAGGTAGTCGCGCAGCGTGCCGGTCGCGCGCCAGTTGCTCGCGACCGGGGATTCGCTCCTGACGATGAATCCGGCCACTTGAAGACCGCGTGACTCAACATCGTCGCCCGCCACACCGTAGTTGCCGATCTCGGGACACGTCATCGTGACGATCTGGCCGGCATACGACGGGTCGGTGAGGACTTCCTGATAGCCCGTCATGCTGGTGTTGAACACGACTTCGCCGGCGGTGGACCCTTCCGCGCCGGCGGACTTGCCGTGAAACACCTTGCCGTTCTCGAGCGCGAGTACTGCGTTCATCAGCGGTTAGTTCCTTCTCCTGCCCGAGCCGGTCAGCCGGGCCAACTCTGTCTGCTCCAACGAGACGGCGAGCCGGGCCTGTTCACCGGCGACGACCTTCACCGTCGATGTCACGCGACGATGGCCCTGCAGTTCTATCAGTACCCGGTGATCTCCGGGTGACATCGAGGAAACGCGCAAGGGCGTCTGGCCTACCGCCTTGCCGTCCACCATGACCCTTGCGCCACGCGGGCGGGAATCGACACTGATGGATCCTGGACGAGCTTCGCCGCCGGGTCTGAAGACCCGGCCCCCATCAGCTGCAGCCGGAGTCGGCGGCGGTTCAACGCGCGGAGCGATCGGCTTCACGTCGCTGGTGGAACTGTTGGAGGCCGGGTCTTTAGACCCGGCTGGTTGCGCAGTCACACTCGCAACTTCTCTTTCGATCCGCGCACCGTTCGCTCTCGAGAAACCGACGCGGTATCCGAGCAGTCCGCCTACCGTGAGTGCCGCCGTTGCCACCGCGGCAATCGCCGCCCATGGGAACCTCGGTGCATCGATCGGCAGCGCCTCATCGAGGATCGCCGGCATCACGGGTGCGTCCGCAGGTACGTCGTCCACGTCCACCACGCGCGTTGGAAACAACGGCGCGTGTGCGATCGGAAGCTCCTCGGCCGGCGTCTCGTCGAGCACCACCGTTCGATGCGCCTGGGTGGTCGCCGCCGCCGGCGAAGCGTGATCCTCGGCGCTGGCGGCCATCGCCGTTTCAAGGGCACTCGCGAACTCGGCAGCCGACGCGTACCGTTCCGAGGGCGCGTCCGCGAGGGCCTTGTCGAGCACCGCGGCCACCTCGACGGACGGCGCGCTCATCTTAAGGACCAGCTCCTGCGCCATCGCGCCGAGCGCAAAGAGGTCGGAGCGCCGATCCCAGCTGCCGCCGCCCGCGCGCTCCGGGGCCGCATACGGCTGCCGGACGGCAGCGCGCGCGCCAGCCGACTCGAGCGCCTGCGCCACACCAAATCCGGTGATCGTCACTTCTCCACCGGCCCGTACGAATACATCGCGGGGATGCAACGCCCCATGCCCGATGCCGACGTCCCAGGCGGCGTCGATGGCCTCCGCGATGGAACGGCAACATGCCGACACCACCGCGGCGGTCATCGGACGCGACTCACGCAGAATGGCATCGAGCGTCTCGTGATCAGTGGACACAAACTCGAGCGCCAGGTACGGCAGGTTGCCTTCGATACCCGCGTCCACCGCGCGCACGACGCCCGGCGCATCCACGGGACGCGTCACGATGCCGCGCAGCGACTCCACAAAGACGGGAATCTGCGAAGGCGGAAGATCGAGACGGAACGCCTTGATGACGACGAGCCGTTCGCGCTGTGAATCGTACGAACGAAAAACAGGGCCCAGAACGCCGCTGCCGATTTGATGCAGGACGCGAAACGCGCCGAAAGCGGGTGGTGGGTGCACTACGGATGCATCGTCAAAAGGCAGTGCTGGCGCTCCTTGCGAACAAGAAATCGTAGCACGTCTGTAGTAGATTGACGTCGTGCCGAGCCCATCCGACGCGGTCGCCGCGGGCGCGTCCGTCCGCGAGGCCATCGACCTCCGGCGCTTCCCGTGGATCCGTCCGCTTGTCGGCGAGTACACACAGAATTTCGCCCGGCTCGCGCCACTCTTCGCCGGTAATCCCTCCGACCCTGACGCGTGGCGGACCACGATCGCGCGCGTCTCGAAGGCGCCGCGGGACCGCGCCGCGATCCACGCGGCGCTGATCCGCCAGCTCAGCCGCAGGGGCGCGCCCGAGGAAGCCCGTCGATCCGCTGACCGCCTGGCATCGCCGTCGAGTGTCGCGATCGTCACCGGCCAGCAGGCGGGTGTGTTCGGCGGTCCGCTCTACACGTTGCTCAAGGCAGTCACGGCTATCCAGCTTGCGCAACGCGTGACTCAGGACTACGGCACAGAGGCCGTTCCGGTGTTCTGGGTCGATGCCGAGGACCACGATTGGGACGAGGTGCGATCGGCACGCATCCTGGATTCGCAGTTCAACGTGGCGGACGTGACGGTTCCGGATCCGGAAGGAGCCGGTTCGCTGCCCGTCGCGAAGCTGGTGTTCGACGAGGGTGTGGCGGCGGCACTGGACGAGCTGGCCCGCCTGCTGCCGCCGACCGAGTTCACCGCGGAAGTGATGGAGTCCCTGCGACGCCGGTACTTCCCCGGCGCAGGAGTGAGCGCCGCCTTCGCCGGCTGGATCGAGGACCTGCTCGGACGCCAGGGCCTGGTCGTATTCGAAGCCGACGACCCGAGCGTGAAACCGCTCGTGGCGGACCTTTTCGAGCGTGAGCTCCAGCATCCGTGTACGACCTCGAAGCTCGCCACCGAGGCCGGCGCGCTCATGTCGTCGCTCGGCCATTCGCCACAGGTGGTTCCCTCGGAAGACAGCGTGGCGCTCTTCTATCTGGACGGCACGTCGCGCAAAGGGATCAAGCGCCAGGCTGGTGCGTACACGGTGGGCGACGGCGTTCGGAGCGTCGCCGACGTATGCGCCGAAGCGAAAGCGCACCCAGAGCGGTTCAGCCCCAACGTGCTCCTGCGTCCAATCGTGCAGGACAGGCTCTTCCCCACCGCGTGTTACGTCGCGGGCCCGAGCGAACTGGCGTATCAGGCTCAGCTTGGCGGCATCTATCGCGAGTTCGGCGTCGAAGCGCCGCTGCTGCACTCCCGGGCGAGTGCGACGATCGTCGACTCGGCCGCGGCGCGCTTCCTCGATCGGTCGAAGCTTCCGCTCGAGGCGTTGCACGCGCAGGACGAGTCGGCGCTCAACCGCTTCCTCGAGGCGCAGCTGCCACCGGACCTCGATCGGGTCATCAGCGAACTCGGCGAGCTCGTGGGCGGCCGAGCGGACGTCCTCAAGGTCACTGCGACCACCGTCGATCCGACGCTGGCCGGTGCGGTGGATACGACCGTTGACAGGATCCGGGAGACGTTGAACAGCCTGCAGTCGAAGATCATTCAGGCCGCGAAGCGAAAAGACGAGACGCTGCGCCGGCAGTTCACCCGCACCCGCGCCCTGTGTTTCCCGGGGGGCGATCCGCAGGAACGCGCGCTGTCTCTCCCGTTCTTTTTCAACCGCTACGGTCTTTCGCTCGGCGACCGTCTCATCGCCAGTCTCCCCCTCGAGACCGATCGTCACTACTCGTTGATGCTCTGACCTCCAGCCATCGGACGCGGCCATGTCTTCGGCAACCTCGCCCGTCACTCCAGTCGATCTGCTCGTGTTCGGTCCGCATCCCGATGACATAGAGATTGGCCTGGGCGGGACCGTGGCGCGACACGCGCGCCTCGGCCACGCCGTCGGCCTGTGCGACCTCACTGCCGGTGAGATGGGAAGCAACGGCACGCCCCTCGAACGGATTGCCGAAGCGGAGGCCGCCCGGCACGTGCTGGGCGCGGCGTGGCGGATCAATCTGCGTCTCCCCGACCGCGGACTCTCGGTGGCGCCACCACACGTCGTTTCAATTGCTTCGGTGATCAGGCGCGCGCGTCCAAGATCCGTCGCGATTCCCTACTGGGACGATCGTCACCCCGATCACGTCGCCGCGAGCGCGCTGCTCGCGGAAACGATTTTCAGCGCGGGGCTGCGACGCTTCGAGGCAGACGGCGAGCCCTGGCGACCGGCGATCGTCTGTCACTACTTCATCAACGACCACGTGACGCCGTCATTTGTCGTCGATGTGAGCGCGACGTATGAGATCAAGCGCCGGGCACTCGCCTGCCACGCGTCCCAGTTCGCGCCCGCAGGCGAGGACGCGATCAGCACGCGCTTGACGCAGGATACGTTTCACCGGCTGATCGAAAGCCGTGACGCGCTGTTTGGCGCCGGGATTGGCGCGGCCTTCGCCGAGGGCGTGGTCGTCAGGCGGCCGATCGGCCGGCCGGGCCTCCTTCCTGATTAACGGTCGTCGACGATGACCATCGGCATGATCTGCTACGCGTCGATTGGCGGCAGCGGCATCGTGGCAACCGAGTTGAGCCTCGCCCTTGCCGCGCGCGGGCACTCCATTCACATCATCAGCACAGAAACGCCGTTCCGGATCGGGGACGATCAGGACGGCGTCACGCTCCACCGGGTGCGAGCGCCGGCGTATCCGCTCTTCCGCGAGCCCCAGTATTTGCTTTCCATCGCGAACAAGGTCGTCGAGGTCAGCCGGCGCTCGAAGCTCGACATCATCCACGCGCACTACGCCGTGCCGCACGCCACGGCCGCTTTCCTGGCCCGGCAAGTGCTCTCGTCGACGGAGCGCGGGCAGGCCCCCGCGGTCGTGACGACGTTGCATGGCACGGACATCACGCTGGTCGGCAATGACCCTTCATATTCAGAAATCGTCGCGTTCTCGATCCAGCAGTCCGATCACGTCACGGCGGTCTCGGCGAGTCTTCGACAGGCGACCCAGGCGAATCTCGGCGTGTCGCGCGAGATCGAGGTGATTCCCAACTTCCTCGACTGCACGATCCACCGGCGTGGGCAATTCCCGGAGCTCCGGCAGCGCTTCACGCAGGGCGCGCCCGACGTGAAGATCGTCGTCCACGTCTCAAACTTCCGGCCGGTGAAGCGCATCGACCGCGTGATCGCGATCTTCGACAGGATCCGCCGGCAGGTGCCGGCGCGCCTGCTCCTGGTCGGTGATGGCCCCGAGCTTGGGCCTGCGATGCAAGCGTCGCGCGACCTCGGCATCACCGATCTCGTGCACGCCGCGGGCGCTCAGGAGGATGTGCAGCGGCTGCTGTCTATCAGCGACGTGTTCCTCCTGCCCTCCCAGGAAGAGAGCTTCGGACTAGCGGCGCTCGAAGCGATGGCCTGTGGTGTGCCCGTGGTCGCCTCCCGCGTTGGAGGTCTGCCCGAGGTCATCGAAGACGGCGTTACAGGCTTGCTCCACATACCGGACGACCTCGATGGCGCTGCAGCTCGAGCCGTCGCTCTACTCACCGATTCCGGGCTCCACGAAGCTGTCTCGGCAGCGGCGACGCGCAGGGTCTTGCACGACTTCTGCGCCGACCGCGTCGTACCGATGTACGAGGCGGCCTACGCTCGAACGCTCGAACGACGGTTTTTCACTTGACTTCCGTGGCGGGAGGCCAAGAATATCCCCCTGCGACTTCATTCAGGCTCCGAAAGAAGTCCCTCGCCTGCTTTCGGAGTTCACGGCGTTCTGCGAGCGGAGGAGTTACATGAAGATGCGACGGCTGTTCGCTCTGCTCCTTGTGGCCCTCGTTGCGGGCGCAAGCCCCGCATTCGGACAATCTCAGGCCATCAATGGAACCATCGAAGGCACCGTGAAAGATGCGCAGGGCGGCGTGCTGCCCGGCGTGACGGTGACCGTCACCAACACCGACACCGGCGCGGTCCGCGTCGTCACGACGAACGAAGCCGGTTTGTTCCGCGCGCCGCTCCTTCCGCTCGGCACATATAAGGTTGAGTACCAAATGACCGGCTTCGCCAAGCGGTCGCGCTCCGGACTCGTACTGACCGCGGGCCAGATCATCGTCGCCAACGAGACGCTGACGGTCGGGGCGCAGGAGCAGGTCACCGTTACGGCGAACACGCCCCCGGTGGACCTGGCCAAGACGGACCAGGGCCGCAACCTGACGGAAGTCGAGATCAAGAACCTGCCGAACGTCGCCCGCAACCCGTACAACTTCGCGCTGCTCGAGCCGGGCGTGACGGGGTTCGAGAACGAGGAGTTCGGCGTTCCCCGCTTCGCGATCAACGGCCAGATGCTTCGGGTCAACTTCCAGATCGACGGCAACACGAACACGCAGAAGGATCGCGCGGGCCTGCGCCTGATGCCGATTTCGGAGGTCATGATCCAGGAAGTCCAGATCGTCAGCGCCGGCTACGCGCCGGAGTTCGGCCAGACGACCGGCATGGTCTACAACGCCGTGACCCCGTCGGGCACGAACAAGATGCGGGGCGACGTCGGCTATCGCTTCCGGACGAAGGACTTCGCGGCCTGCCCGTTCTCGACGAACAACACGTGCCAGCTGGATCCGTCCACGAAGCCGGACAACTCGCTGAAGATCGCCACGGCGACCGTGGGCGGCCCCATCGTCAAGAACAAGCTCTTCTACTACGGCGGCTGGGAGTGGACGCGTCAGGAGCTGCCGCGCCTGGTCACGATCGATCCGGCCGTCGCGGCCGCGGTCGGCGTGAAGGCACAGCCCTTCTCGGTGCCGTCCTATCGCGCGACGCCGTTCTACATCGGCAAGCTCGATTTCCAGATGAATGCGGCGCACCGCCTGTCGTGGCGCACGAACACGTTCACCAACGACAACCCGTACCAGAGCGGCGGCGGCAATACCGCAATCGAGCGCGGTAACGACTTCGCCGACGCGATGATCTCGTCGTCAGTGCAGGTGATCTCGACGCTGGGCGGCAGCAACCTCAACGAGTTCCGCTTCCAGGTGGCGCGCCGGGAGACCACGCGGCCTCCGTCCGATCCGAGTACGACGGGACCGTCGGTGAACATCACCGCCACCACCGGACAAAACAACGGCATCCAGTTCGGGCCGTACACCGGCATCGGCAACGACTTCATCCAGCGCAACATCCAGGTGCTCGACAACTTCACCCTGCTGCGCGGCCGTCACGGCTTCAAGATGGGCTTTGACGTGCAGATGATCTTCGACCATCGCGGCACGGCGCTCCCGGTGCAGTACACGTTCCCGAACGTGCAGGCGTATCTCGACGCGAAGTCGGGCGTGAATCCAAAGAGCTACACGTCGTTCACGCAGACGATCGGCACGCCGGACTTCGACATGGACAACTCGCTGGCGAGCTGGTTCGTGCAGGACGACTTCAAGCTGAAGCCGAACTTCAAGGTGCTCTACGGCGTCCGCCACGACATCTACCTCTACAACAAGGGGATCGAGGGGTCGCCGTACTCGTCGACGTTCAACCGGGACCTGAACAACATCGCGCCCCGGGTGGGTTTCGCATGGACGCTCGATCCGAAGACGGTCATCCGCGGCAGCACGGGCATCAACTACGACCAGCCACTGCTCGCGATCATCGAGACGGCCTACACCAACTCGGGCCTGGCGGCGCGCACGACAGGCTTCAATCTCGGGCCGACGAGCCCGTTCGCGCCGAACTTCCCTGGCGATCTGAGCACCATCCCGTCGAACGTCGTGCAGATCTCGAGCACGGTGCAGGGCATGGCGCCGGACTTCGTGACCGCGAAGACCTGGCAGAACAACATCACGATCGAGCGGCAGCTCGGGGAGAGCTACTCGCTGTCGATCGGCGTCAGGCATTCGCGCGGGTACGACCTGCCGGTCATCAACGACGTGAACCTGGCCGGCATTGCGCCCGTCCGGTACCTCGCTGACGGCCGCGGCGTGTACAGCGCGGCGGTCAATGCGACGACGCGCGTCGACCCGCGCTACAACCGGGTCCAGCTGGTGCAGTCGGTCGGCCAGTCCTGGTACAAGGGCTTCACCCTGGCCCTGAGCAAGCGCTACTCGAACGGCGTGCACATGGCGCTCAACTACGGCTGGGGCAAGGGCATCGACACTGCCCCGCTCGGCGGCGCCACGCTCGCGATCCAGGGCGACGCGGGCCGCTCGGATCCGGTGGACCTCGAGCGCGACAAGGGCCCGAACCAGCTCGACATCCGCCACACGTTCAACGCGAGCATCGTGGCGATCTCGAACGTGAAGGGCCTCAGCCCGCTCTGGAACAAGATCCTCAGCGACAACCAGATCTCGCTGATCCTGCTCGTCAACAGCGGACAGCTTGACGGCATCGCCGGAAGCCGCGACCTCAACCTCGATGGCACCGGCGGAGACCGGCCGCTGTTCATTACGCGCAACAACATGCACTCGCCGGTGCGGAAGAACGTCGACATGCGCTACTCGCGGTTCTTCCAGCTCCCGGGCAACAAGCGGTTCGAGATCCAGGCCGAAGCCAAGAACATCTTCAATTTCGAGGAGATCACCGCGATCTCGAACACGATTACGGTGGATGTGGACGGCAATCCGGTGGATCCCGTCACGCTCGCGCGCCTGCCGCTTCAGGCGATTTCGCTCAACACCGCGAACTACGCAGCCAACGGCTGGCGAGAACAGCGCAAGTTCCAGCTCGGCTTCAAGTTCTATTTTTAAGCGCGTCGGGGCCGGCGGGCAGACCGCCGGCCCCTCGCGCGGTTCCAGGTTCAAGGCACAGGGTTCAGAGTGCGACGACTATTTCTTGCCGTGATCGCGCTCGCGAGCACGGCCACAGCGGATGCTCTCTCTCCACAGCAGGTTGCCCCGGCAGCGAAGCGGATTCCGCTGACGATCGAGCGCCACATTTCGGGTGCGCCCATCACTCTCGGTGTGCCCTTCCCAAAGGACGCGCTCGAGTCACCCGATCGTGTCCGGGTCGTGAATGAAACCGGGCGCGAGGTGCCGTCGCAGGTCACGGAACTCACGACGTGGGAGCCGGCCAGCCGCAGTATCAAGTGGGTGTGGGTCTTCTTCTTCGCGGAGGCGTCGCCTCGTTACTTCGTCGAGTACGGACCAGCGGTCCGGCGCGCGCCAATCGCGAATCGCGTCGAGTTCATCAACCAGACCCGTGACAACGGACTCGCTGAAATCAACACCGGTCCCATGCGTGTCGTCGTCAGGCAGGGCGAAGGCGGCTTCATTTCGGCGGCGTACCTGGACCTCGATCGCAACGGCATCGATGACAACGACCTGATCGCCACCGGTCCAGGTGCTCGAGGCACCTTCGCGGATCTGCTCGACGACGCGGGCGTGGACGCGTCGAAGGCCACGATTCAGAGAACGTCCATCGAGAAGGGGTCCGGTCCGCTTCACGCGATTCTGCGCGTCGAGGGCGAGTACGCCTACGGGCGCGGCGACAACAACAAGGCGCCGTTCATCACCCGCATCCACGCCTACGCGGGCAAGAGCTACGTCCGCGTGCTCCACACGTTCGTCTACACGGGTGTTCCTGACAAGCACCGCAAGCAGGAGGGCGACTACCCGCACGTCGCCACACAGGGCGCGAAACTCATCGTCAACGATCCGACGGACAAGGGCTGGACGATTCCGGAAGATCGACTGGACAGGCTCGGCCTGGGACTCGTGTTGAAGTTGGACTCGAACCTGCGAATGAGCAACTCACCCTTGACCGTGCCGTGGTTCGTCCCCGGATCGGCTGGACTGGCTCCCTCATCGCTGCCGACACTCAACCGGGCATCATTGCTCCAACTCGGCCCCAAACCCGACCGCATTCCACCAGTGCCGACCTCCACTCCAACGACGCGCCTGACGGGATTCAGGGCGACGCTGCGAGCCGACGGCTTCGACAGCAGCGGCGAACGCGCAGACGGCTGGCTCGATGTCTCCGACTCACGTCGTGGAGTCGCGTTCGGTCTGAAGAATTTCGTCGAGGAGTATCCCAAGGAGATCCGATTCAATCCCGCCACGGGCCAGATGGACGCCTTTTTCTGGTCGCCCGAGGGTGGCGCGATGAGCTTCGCGCGCCTGAACAACGAGCCCGCGCAGGAGAACGCCACCGAGAACTGGGCGCAGGGCATCGCGAAGACGAGCGAGATGCTCGTCTACTTCCATGGCCGGCAGACGGAAGACGTCGCTCAGACGATGAAGCTGGTGCACGCGCCACCGGTCGCGCACCTGTCCGGGCAGTGGTACGGCACGAGCGGCGTGTACGGAGACTTCGCGCCCCGGACGAGCCACTTCCCCGACATCGAGCGCGCCGTCGACTACAAGTTCGACTGGATGCTGTTCAACCAGAAGTGGCAGCCGTGGTACGGGATGTTCGAGTACGGCGACATGATGAACCTGTTCAACGGCGAGACGTGGAACACGTTCGGCAACGGCGAGCCCGCGCAGGACTACATGTGGTGGCTGCAGTTCATGCGCACCGGGGATCCGAAAGTCTTCGACGCGGCGCTCGCTTTCAGCCGCCACCTCATGGACGTCGACAACACTCATTGGCCGACAGGGCCGAAGTACCTCGGCGATTCCAACTACCCGATGGACTGGTGGGCGCAGGCAAAGGAACCACCGGCGACGAAGTACCTCGGGATCGGCCGGCGCCATGCGCCCCAGCACTGGATGCACATCCTGAGCGCGCATGCGTGGGTGCAGGGCTGGATCGCCAGCTACTACCTCGCCGGCGAGCAACGCGGCCTCGACGTGGCGAAGATGACGGCGGACATGCACCTGCGACGGCTCTTCGGCGAGCACGACCTCACCGGACGCAGGCTGTACCTCTCCGTCTGGAACCTCTCGGAGATCTACGACGCCACGAAAGACCCGCGTTACAAGCGCGAGGTCGACGAACGCGTCGACAAGATGCTTCGACTGCAGCCGGAGCAGTACGACAGCATCGTGCTCGATCGGTTCGGCTACACGAACGTGTACGCGTCACAGGGACTGTCGCGGTACCTCGAGATCACCGGCAACCCCGACGTGCGCGCGGCACTGGTCAGGCACGCGCGCGCCGTGCGCGACAATCCCCCGCTCAATCACTGGATGGAGTCGTACCTTTCGTCCATTCACAGTCTGACGCTGGGCTACAAGCTGACCGGGGATTCTTCGTTCGTCGAAGAGATGTTGAAGCGGCTCGAGCCCCTCAAGGTCGATGCGTTGCCCCGCCCGATCGATGACTCGTGGACGCAGAAAGCGTTGTTCGAAGCGCTCGAAAAGGCGAACCACTTTCCTCAGGATCCGAATCGCATCCGGCCCGGCGCGAATTCCGTGCTCATGGCCAATCCTCCGCCGCGCCGGCCGATCTGGGCGTTCACGAATGGCTTGCGCGTCTTCGGCTGGACCAGCGCCTACACCGTCCCGTACGCGCTCGCGATTCTGGAAGAACAGGTTCGAATTTCGAAGGTGAAAACCCCGTAGCCGGCGGGCTCTAGCCCGCCGGTCGCTTCGGCGGCCTGAAGGCCGCCGACTACGCCAGGAGTGGTTATGTCCAAGTCCCTCGTTCGTCTCGCCCTCGGTCTCCTCGTCCTCACGGCTATCAGCGGGGCACCGGCCGGTGTCGCGACGCAGGTGATGCCCCTGCGCTTCGATCAGGGCGCGAGCGGACTCGGTCTCGCGCTGCGGCAACTGCCGGTCGAAGGCACCGTGCTCTACGTCACCGCGCATCCGGACGATGAGAACAATGGCGTGCTGGTGGCGCTCAATCGCGGCCGCGGCCTCAAGACGTCGCTGCTGACGGTGACGCGCGGCGATGGCGGACAGAATGAAATCGGGCCCGAACTGTTCCAGGCCATCGGCATCCTCCGCAGCGAGGAGTTGATGGGCGTGCACAAGTACGACGGCGCCGACCAGTACCACACCCGCGCGTTCGAGTTCGGCTACTCCTTCAGCGTCGACGAGACGTTCCAGAAATGGGGCAAGGAGGAAATCCTCCGTGACGTCGTACGGGTCGTCCGCACGGTGCGGCCTGACGTGATCCTCACGATGAACCGTGATGGGAACGGCGGCGGTCAGCATCATCAGGCGTCCGCGCGCCTCGCGCATGAGGCGTTCAGAGCCGCGGCCGATCCGTCGCGATTCCCTGAACAGATCAAAGAAGGACTCCGTCCGTGGCAGCCGCGCAAGGTCTATCAGGCCGGCGGCGGACCAGGAGGTGGAGGCGGCGGAACCGTGGCCGTGGCGGCAGGACAGACCGCATTGTTGCCGGTACGAGTTCCGACGGGCACCTACGATCCGCTGCTCGGCATGTCGTGGGCGCAGTTCGGGCAGATCGCGCGGTCGTACCACAAGTGCCAGGGCACGGGTCAGCTCGAAGCGTTTCCCGGCGATCAGGCGGGCGCGTACGCGATCTACGACAGCGAGCCTCGCGTGACGGCGCCGGAAGCCGACATCCTCGAGAACGTCGATACATCGATTGGGCGACTCGCGCGATTCGCCGCGGGCGAGGAGTCCAAAGTGCCCGCGCTCGCGTCCGGGCTCTCGGCGATCGACGCCGCTGCCCGCGAGGCTCTGAACACGTTCGACGCGCGCGCGCCGCAGAAGTCGCTTCCCGCAATCGGACGCGGACTGACCGCGGTGCGGCAGCTGCGCGACGCCGTCGCCGCGAGCACGCTTTCCGCGAATCCAAAGGCCGAACTCGTGTGGCGCCTCGATCGCAAGGCGACGGACTTCATGAAGGCCCTCCAACTCGCGCAGGGTGTGCAGGTCTACGTGATCTCGAACGACGGCAATGTCGTGCGCGGCCAGACGTTCAACGTGGCCGCGCAGATCTTCAACACGGGCATCGATCCGGTCGCGGTCTCGCAGGTACGGCTCAACGTCCCGCAGGGCTGGACCGCGACACCATCGGGCTCGGTGACGACGGTCGGTCCGAACCAGGGCGGGACGGTCACCTTCGCGGTCACCGTGGGGCCGGGAGCGCGCTACACCCAGCCGTACTGGAAGACACATCCCGGCGTCGATCGGTACGACCTCGAGATTCCGGAGCACGCGACGCTGCAGTGGAGCCCGGCGGACGTCACAGCCACGGTCAACTACACCGCCGCGGGAGTCAACGCCACGCTGACGCAGCAGGCCTACTACCGCTACGACGGCCCATGGGTGGGCTGGGAGAAGCAGAAGATCGTCAACGTCGTGCCGTCGGTTTCGGTGAAGCTGACACCGAATGTCGGCGTGGTGCCGCTCGGGGCCGGCGGACAGCGCCGTGAGTTCCGCGTCACGGTCGCGAACAACGCCAAGACCGGCGGCAGCGTCGACGTCAAGCTCGAGGTCCCTGCGGGCTGGAAGGTCGATCCGGCGTCACGCACGCTCACCTTCGGCGTCGAAGAGGAGGAAGTCACGTCCCAGTTCTTCGTGACGCCGCCGGCGAAGCTGGCGCCAGGCCAGGTCGAGGTACGGGCGGTCGCCACGCGCGATGGCGTCGCGTACCGTGAGGGCTACCAGGTCATTGCCTACGACCACATCCAGTCCCGTCACCTCTATCACCCGGCATCATCGACCGTGAAGATCTTCGACGTGGCACTGCCGGCCGGTCTCAAGATCGGCTACGTCATGGGCACCGGCGACGAAGTGCCGCAGGCGCTGCGTCAGCTCGGCGCGGATCTCACGATGCTCGACGAAGACGACGTGTCGTTCGGCGACCTGTCGAGGTTCTCCACGATCGTGCTCGGCATCCGCGCCTACGAAAAGCGCGGCGATGTGCGCGCCTACAACCAGCGATTGATCGACTTCGCCCGGGATGGCGGGCACCTCGTCGTTCAGTACAACAAGGTCGCGATGAATCAACTGGGGGCGGGTGCGGCCGGATCAGTTGGCGGGTTCGGGCCGGGAGCGGCCGGGCCTGCGCCGGGTGCGGCAGGACCTGCAGGTCCGACAGGCGCTCCGGGTGCGGCTGGTGCGCAGGCGGGAGGACGCGGTACTGGCGGCGCGGGAGGGGGACGCGGAGCTGGAGCAGCCCCGAACAGTCCCTACGTACCCTTCCCAGGCGGCGTGACGAGCAATCGCGTTTCGGTTGAAGAGGCGCCGATTCGAATCCTCGAGGACGGCGCGGTTGAGCTGGCGGGGCCGAACAAGATCACCGGCGCCGACTTCCAGGGATGGGTCCAGGAGCGCGGCCTCTACTTCTTCGGCGCGAACGATACGCGCTACACCGATCTCCTGGCGTCGACCGACTCGTGGCCCAACAATCCCGGCGAAAAGGTGGGCCTCCTCACCGTCGCCAAGCTGGGCAAAGGCACCTGGACGTACGTGGGACTCGGACTCTGGCGCCAGCTCCCGCAGGGCACGCAGGGCGCGTACAGAATCGTGGCGAACCTCATTGGCAAGTCGAGGGTCAAATAAACAACCTACAAGCTGCAATCGAGGTCATGGAGGAGCCGAACTTGATTTGCAGGTTGTTGGTTGTCGGTTGTCGGTTGCAGGTTGCTAAAGAGACTTGAGTGCGGCAGTCCGCTTAGCGTCCGACGCGGCAATAGCGGCGCGCAGCCCACCAGCAGTTGCGCGGTCCCGCGCCAGCAGGCTTCCTGAGGCCTGAAGGGCGGCGCTCACGACATCTCTGGAAGGCCCGCCGTGCGTCCTGCGGATCTCGACGAAGTGCTCGGGACTGAGGATGCGTGCGACGTCGGCGTCCGTCAGCCGCACCTCCCTGCCGGCCAGCTCGAGCGTAGCCGCCGCGATCAGATCGGCGACAGACGAGTCCGGCTGCTCGCGGCTGGCGCGGATCACACGCGTGGCGACGTCGTGCCCGGTGCCGAATGGCAGGCCGTGATCGCGCGCGAGTGTATCGGCAAGCTCCGTGAGGGTGACCCAGTGTTCCGAGGCGCGGGCGCGCATCCTGGCCACGTCGAACTCGGCATCCGCCATCGAGACCGCCACGATCTCGATGCCACGCAGCGCGTCGCGGAACGCGCCGGCCACGAGCGGCTGAAGATCGTCCTCGGTGTCGTTGATGTCGCCGAAAGGCGTGTTGTGCGCCATCGACGGGATCGCCTGCATCCCGCCCAGCGCCTTCGAGAGCAACGAGCGCGCGTGCTCGAGCGCAACCGGGTTCCGCTTCTGCGGCATGATGCTGCTGACCTGCACGAACCCATCGGTCAGCCTCAGGAATCCCATCTCGACCGTGCACCAGAGCAGCATGTCCTGCACGAAACGGCCAAGACCCACCACTGTGTTCGCGGCGGCTGACGCGCTCTCGAGGAGGTAATCGATCGACGCGATGCTGCCGTACGTGTTGCCGGTCGGCCCGTCAAAACCCAGGAGCGTGCTCGTTCGATCGCGATCGATCGGAAAAGCCGTTCCCGTGATCGCGCAGGCACCGAGCGGATTGCGGTTCGTGGCGCGATACGCCTCGAAAATACGCGCGGAGTGCCGCTCCAGTTCTTCGATCACCGCGAGCAGATAGTGCGCCACCGTCGTCGGCTGCGCGGGTTGCGTGTGAGTGTGCGCGGGATAGATGGTCCCAACGTGCCGCTCGGCGAGTGAGAGGAGCGATTGCCGCGTCCCGATCACCGTATCCGCGAGCGCAAGCACGTATTCCCGCAGCCGCATGCGATACATCGTCATCGCCATGTCATTGCGGCTGCGCGCGGTATGGAGACGGCCGGCAACGTCCTTGCCGCATGCCGCGGCGATGAGGCCGTCCACGTGGAAAAAGAGGTCTTCGCACGAACCGGGATAGGCCGTCGCGCGAACGGCCTTCAAGTCGATTCCGGCCAACGCACCGCGCAGCCGCCGGGCGTCTTCTCTTGACACGATGCCCTGCTCCGCCAGCATCACGAGGTGGCCCTCGTGCAACGCCATCATCGGATCGAGGAGCAGTGTCTTCGCGTCTTCGAAGATCTCGTTCAGCACCAGCCGAACGTAGTCCGGAGAGAAGGGCATGTGGTTCAGACGCGGCGGGCGCTGCCGGCGATGGCCGCGACCTTGGCCTCTGCGAGCTCCATTGCCGAGTACACGCTCCCAAGCAACGGCGCGTCGTCGCCGAGCGCTGACGTCGCCAGCAACGGCACGTTCGGCACGATGCGCGCGACGACCTTGCGCACCGGCTCGAGCAGCACCGAACCGCCGTGGCTCAGTCCGCCGCCAAAGACGACGAGCGATGGATCGAGCACCGAGACGATGTTCGCGACGGCGCTGCCGAGGAAAATACCGAGCTCCTCGACGACGGCCAGGGCCTCGGCGTCGCCGCGAGCCGCTGCCTCGAAGATCGTTCGCATCGCAGCCTCGCGGTCCCGGCCGGCGCGCTCGACGATGTTACGCGCGTGCGCCCAATCGGGAATGGCCGCGGCGCTGATGCGGCTCTCCAGGTAACCGCGCTCGCCGAAATCGATCTGCCAGTCACGGTAGTCGAGCGTCATGCGGCAGATTTCACCGGCGTACCAGTGATGCCCGCGGTGCAGGCGGCCGTCGATCATGACGCCCGCGCCGACGCCGGCGCCGAGTGCGAGGAACACGAAATGGCTGGCCGAGCGGGCCACGCCCATCCATCGCTCGCCAAGCGCCGCCATGTTCGCGTCATTGTCGACGCGCACGGCGGTGCCGAGCCGCGCTTGAATCAGATCCCGCAGCGGCACGTTCGTCCAGCCGACGAGGTTCGTCGCGCTGATGACCTTGCCGGAATTGACGTCGGTCATGCCCGGCGCACCGATGCCGACCGCAAACAGCTTGCGCATGTCGCGTCCGGCCTCGCGAATCGTCGCTTCGATCGCGGTGCCGACCTGCTCGATGGTCGCCTCGCAGGACTCGGCTCGTGTCCGTTCTTCCTTGCGGGCGATGACCTTGCCCTGGAGATCCGTCAGCGCCACCCGCAGGGTGCGCGAGCCGATATCGACGCCAACGAGGTAGCCGTACTCGGCGTTGAACTCCAGCAGCACGGGTGGCCGGCCGCCACTCGAGGCGCCGATACCTACTTCGCGCAGCAAGCCGACGTCCGTGACCAGTTCCTCGACCAGTCCCGAGACCGTCGGGGGTGAGAGCGCGGTCCGCTTCGCCAGATCCGCCCGGGAAATGGGGCCGTGCCGGCGGATTGCGTCGAGGAGGCGCTGGCGGTTGACGCGGCGGGTGTTGACCGCCATGTCGCCGACGTGGCCAGAAGTGAGCGGAATGGACACCGTGGGTCGGTAACTTAGTTCGTAGGCGGAAGAAAGTCCAGAGTCTTCAATACATCAATCGTTTCTTCGCCGTACACTGACAAAGTCTCGATGGCAGAACGCCCCGCGCCCACACCGCCACGCCGCCCCGCCGGCCGGACCCCGAACAAGCCCGGCCGAGGGCGCTTCCGCTTCGGTCTGCCGAGGCGGCGCTGGCTGCGCATCACCACGCTGGTGGTCGCGGGCATCGGCCTCGCTGGGTTCGGCGCGGCCGTCTTTTTCTGGATCAGCTACGGCCGCATGATCGACGCGCGCTTCGGCGGCGAACAGCGCGCGATCCCCCGCATCTTCGGCCGGCCGTTCGAAATCCGGCAAGGCCGGGCGCTGGAACCCGCCCAGCTCGTGCAGCGGCTGAACGACGTCGGCTATGCGGAACGTCCCAAGGCCGCGCAGCCCGGTGAATTCACGCTGTCGCCGGGCGTGATCACCGTCGTGACGAGAGCCGCGGATCAGGTGCCGTCGCAGACCGTCAAAGTCGCGTTCACCACCGGGGCAACGCCCATCGTGCGACGAATGACGGACGCCGCCGGCAAGGCCGTCGATCAGGTCACGCTGGAGGCGCCATTGCTCACGGCGCTCGCGCCGGGACAGAAGCGCCGCTTCGTGCCATTCGCGTTGATTCCGGAGCACGTGAAACACGCCGTCCTCGCGATCGAGGACCAGCGGTTCTATTCGCATCCTGGAGTCGATCCGATTCGCATGGTCGGCGCCCTCATCACGAACATGCGCGGCAACAAGAAGTACCTCGAGGGCGCGTCGACCATTACGCAGCAGATCATCAAGAACACGTTCCTGACGCCGGCACAGACGCCGAAGCGGAAGCTCCAGGAACAGTTCATGGCGCTTGTCCTGGATTCGCGGTTCACCAAGGACCAGATCCTCGAGCTCTACCTGAACGAAGTCGTATTGGGCCAGCGCGGGCCGTTCGCGATTCACGGCGTGGGTGAAGCGTCACGAATCTTCTTCGGCAAGGACGTCGGCAACGTGTCGCTCGCCGAAGCCGCCACCATAGCCGGACTGATACAGCAGCCGTCGGCCCTGAATCCCTTCCGGAATCCTGAGTCGTCAAAAACGCGCCGCAACCTCGTGCTCACCGAGATGGCCAAGGCGGGCTTCATCTCGGTCGAGGAAGCGAAGACCGCTGCGGGACTGCCGCTCAAGGTCGAGCGGCGCGCACTCGAAGACGAGGCGCCTTACTTCGTCGACTACGTCAGCAACATCGTCGAGGAGAAACTGGGCGGACTGCTGACCAAGTCCGGCGCGAGCGACGTCTACACGACGCTCGATCTGCACCTGCAGCGCATGGCGCAGGAAGCCGTCGCCGAGGGCTTGAAGGTCATCGACAAGCAGTTGCCGAAGCGGAAACAGGGACAGGCGCAGGTCGCGCTTGTGGCGATCGATCCCCGGACCGGCGAGGTGCTGGCGCTCGTCGGCGGACGCGGCTACAACGAGACGCAATACAACCGCGCGGTAACAACGCGCCGGCAGCCCGGCTCGATCTTCAAGCCGTTCGTATATCTCGCCGCGTTCGAGAAGACGGCCGACGACGGCACGCACGACCTGACGCCCGCGACGGTGATGGTCGACGAACCAACGATCTTCAAGGATGGCGACAAGGACTACGCGCCGGCCAACTACAAGGACGAATATGGCGGGCCAATGACCCTTCGGCGCGCGCTCTCGCTCTCGCGCAACATCGTGACCATAAAGGTCGCCGAGGCCACCGGCTACGGCCGCGTCGCGGATCTCTGGAAGAAGGTCGGCGTCGGCACGCCTGCGCTGGGGGTCCCGTCGATCGCGCTCGGCGTTTTCGAGGCGTCGCCGGTCGAAATGGCCACGGCGTACACCATCTTCCCCAACGGCGGAGAGCTCCGCGAGCTGCGGCCCATCACCAAAGTCGTGACCGCCGGCAAGACGGCAAGTGTTCCCGTGACGCCGCCGCGGCGCATCACGCGGCCCGAGACTACGTTCCTCGTCACGAACATGATGAGGTCGGTCATCAACGAGGGCACGGCGGCGGCGGTCCGGAGCAGCTTCTCGTTGGACGCCGCCGGCAAGACCGGGACGACCAACGATCAGCGCGACGCCTGGTTCGCGGGTTTCACGCCGGAGCTCCTGACGATTGTCTGGGTGGGTTTCGACAACAACCAGCCCCTCGGCCTGAGCGGTGCACAGGCCGCGCTGCCGGTATGGACGATGTTCACGAAACGGGCGCTGGCCGGGCGGCCGAATACGGCATTCGAGGCGCCCGCCGGCGTCTCGTTCGTTGAAATCGACAAGGACACGGGCGGCCGCGCGACGGCGGCCTGTCCCCGCACCATGGTGGAGGCCTTTCTTCCCGGTACGGAACCGCCGATGTGCCCGGAGCACGGCGATGCGATTACCAGCGCGCTCAGCCGTGTCGGCACGTTTCTCAAGCGCATCATTCGCTGATCCCCAGTGACTCTGCGCATTCGCGACGGCCTGCTCGTCACGATGAACGACGCACGCGACGTCGTGCGAGGCGACCTCTGGATCGATGGCAATCGCATCGTGTCGGTCGGCGCCGCGCCACCGGGCGCCCGCGCCACTGAAACGGTCGACACCATCGATGCCGCGGGCGGAATCGTCCTGCCGGGTTTCATCCAGACGCATATCCACCTCTGCCAGACGTTGTTCCGTGGAACGGCGGACGATCGACCACTGCTTGCATGGCTTCGCCAACGCATCTGGCCGCTCGAGGCGGCGCACACGCCGCCGACACTTGCAGCGGCGGCGCGACTTGCGGCGGCCGAGCTCATGCTCGGCGGCACAACGACGGTGCTGACAATGGAGACAGTGCACGACACGGACGCGGTGTTCGAAGCCCTCGTGCCCACGGGCCTCCGCGCGGTCGTCGGCAAATGCTTGATGGACGTCAGGGGCGAAGCACCGGCGCGTCTGCACCAGACCTGGCGGGACGGACTCGACGAAAGCGAGGCTCTGGCGAAGCGCTGGCACGGCGCTGCCGACGGCCGTCTCCGAGCTGCGCTCGCGCCGCGGTTTGCAATCTCGTGTTCGCGCGAGCTGCTCGAGGCGGCAGCCGCGATGTCGGCGGCCGGGGGCTGGCTGGTCCACACTCATGCATCCGAACAACGCGAGGAGATCGCGGCCGTGCGCGCATCGACGGGCATGGACAACATCGCGTACCTCGCCGCGGTTGGACTCGCCTCCCCACGGCTGTGTGCCGCGCACTGCGTGCACGTAACTGAAACCGAGCAGGACTTGCTCGCCAGACACGACGTGAAGGTGCTTCACTGCCCCGGCTCCAACCTGAAGCTCGGCTCTGGAATCGCGCCGGTGCCTGAGATGAAGCAGCGCGGCATCTGCGTGTCGATCGGCGCCGATGGCGCCGCCTGCAACAACACGCTCGACATGTTTCACGAGATGCGGCTCGCGGCGACGCTCCAGGCGATGCGGGTCGGGCCCGGTTCGCTCGCCGCACCGGACGTCGTCTGGATGGCGACCCGTGAGGGCGCACGGGCGATCGGGTTGGAGTCCGAGATCGGCTCGCTCGAGGCCGGGAAGAAAGCGGACGTGATCGTCGTTCGCACCGACCGACCCCACCATCAGCCGGCGGGCACGGACCCGTACGCCCAGATCGTCTACGCCTGCCGGCCTGAGGACGTGCAGGCCACGATCGTGGATGGCCGGGTCGTGGCGCGCGCAGGCTCGATTATGTGGGCGGACCTCGGACAGGTCTCCCACGATGGCAGCGAGGCTGCGCGCATACTGCTCAACCGTATCCAGGCTTAGGCACGGGCCTTGCTATACTTTTGCAGCTGGCAGTCACATTCGGTGAGTGCTAACGCCGGGGCTGAAGCCCCGGCCTACGAGTGGCGACGACCGGCCCGGCAGCGGTCGCGAACGTAGGCTGGCCCTTCAGGGCCGGCACAAGTTATTGATGAGCCAAGACGCAAATGATCGCCAGCGGCGGATTCTCGCGCGGCTGGTAACCGAATACATCGAACAGGGCGAGCCCGTCTCGTCCTCGTGGCTGGCCGAGCACAGTGCGCTCGGGCTGTCTTCGGCCACCGTGCGAAGCATCCTCGCCCGGCTGGAGGAGCAGGGGCTCGTGCACCAGCCGCACACCTCGGCTGGCCGCGTGCCGACCGATTCTGGCTACCGCGTCTACGTGGACGGATTGCTTGGGGTGCGAAAGCGGTCACGGCTGCAGGCGGACGTCGAAGCCAGGCTGCGCCGCGCCGGAACGGTCAACAACCTTCTCGAAAACGCCTCGCAGGAGCTCTCGCGCGCTTCGCAGCAGATCGGGTTCGCGCTCGAGCCGGCCGGGCCGTCGATCAGGCTGCGGCACATCGATTTCGTCAATCTCGAAGCGCAGCGCGTCCTGGTCATCGTGGTCTCGACGAGCGGCCACATCACGCACAAGATCATCGAGCCCGGCGAGGCGTGCGACGACGTGATGCTGTCGCAGGCGGCGAACTACCTGAACTCGGAATTCGCCGGCCTTACGCTGCACGACGTGCGCACCGCCGTCGTCGATCGGTTGCGCCAGGATCGGCGGCTCTACGACGCGCTCGTGGCGCGCGCGCTCGAACTGGCCAGCACCGGACTTGACGAGCACGCCGCAGGCGAATCGCTTCACGTGCAGGGCATATCGCTGCTGGTCGATCGACTCGCGGGCGACACGGCCGACCGCGAACACACGCTCCAGGCCCTCGGCGCGCTGTTCCGCATGATCGAGGAAAAGCACCGGCTGATCGAGCTGCTGTCCCGCTATATCGAAACGGACGGCCTCACGGTCGTGATCGGGTCGGAGAACACCGACCGCGATTTCCATTCCTTCAGCGTGGTGGCCTCGACGTTCCACAACACCAAAGGCACCGGCACCGTGGGCGTCATCGGCCCGACGCGGATGCGGTACCAGAAGACCATTTCGGTGGTCGAAGGCATCTCGCAGGCAATGACGCGGATGCTGGAAGGACAATAAGAGATGGATGTGACCGACGAGACCGCGGCGCTGCGCCAGGAGCGCGATGACCTTCAGGACCGGCTGCTCCGGTCCGCCGCCGAGTTCGACAACTATCGCAAGCGCACGGAACGCGAGCGCCGTGAACTCTCAGACGCCGTGTCATCGGACTTGATTCGCGACATTCTGCCGGTCGTCGACGATCTCGAGCGCGCGCTGGCCGCGGCATCCGATTCACCTGACGCGGCTCTTCGTTCCGGCGTCGAGCTGATTCACAAACAGCTGCTTGAAGTGATCCGGCGACGTGGCGCCGAGCCGCTCACGACCGTCGGTGAGGACTTCGATCCGTCATGGCACGAGGCGATGGCCAGTGAGCCGGCCGAAGGCCGGCGTGACGGCGAGATCGTCGCCGAGATTCGCAAGGGCTACCGCATCGGCACGCGGCTCATCCGGCCGGCGATGGTCAAGGTGGCCAAGGCGTGAGTCAGCGCGACTTCTACGAAGTGCTCGGCATCGGCCGAAACGCCAGCGATCAGGACATCAAGAGCGCGTATCGAAAGCTGGCGCTGCAACACCATCCGGACCGGAACCCCGGTGACAATGCCGCCGAAGAAAAGTTCAAGGAGGCGGCTGAGGCGTACTCCGTGCTCGCCGACGGCGACAAACGCGCGCGGTACGACAGGTTCGGACACGCCGGCGTCGCCGGCGCGGCGGGCGGACCCGGCGCGCAGGGCTTCAATCCGGATATCTTCGGCGACTTCTCCGACATCCTCGGCGATTTCTTCGGCTTCAGCGGAGGGGGCCGCCGCGGTGGACCCACGCGTGGATCCGATCTTCGTTTCGATCTGGAGATCGCGTTCGAAGAGTCGTTCACGGGTGTCGAAAAGACGATCCAGATTCCGCGAGAGGAGCACTGCGAGACCTGCAAGGGCACTGGCGCGGCTGCCGGCACCTCGCGGGAGAAGTGCCCGCAGTGCCGCGGCGCAGGCCAACTCCGTTATCAGCAGGGCTTTCTTGTCGTCGCGCGCACCTGCGGTCAGTGCCGCGGCACCGGCGAAGTCATCCGGACGCCGTGTGCAACGTGCCGGGGAACGGGCCTCGTCACGAAGGAACGCCGAGTCACCGTCAAGATCCCCCCGGGCATCGCAGATGGCCAGCGGCTGCGGCTGCACGGCGAAGGTGAACACGGATCGGCAGGCGGCCCGACGGGCGATCTTTACGTCGTGATCCATGTGAAGGCCCACGCGGTGTTCCATCGCGAGGGCGACGACCTCTACATCGAGACGCCCGTGCCCTTTCCAGTCATGGCGATGGGGGGATCGTTCATGGTCGACGGTCCCGCGGGCGAGATCGAAGTCGAGGTGCCCGCCGGTACGGCGAGCGGCTCGCTGATTCCGTTCCGCGGCAAAGGGATGGCGTCCGTCAACGGCCGTGGCCGCGGCACGCTCTTCGTCCGCGTCGTCGTGCAGGTACCGCGCAAGCTGAACAAGGAGCAGCGCAAGCTCATCGAGCAGCTGGGTCAGACGATGAAGGCGGACAAGATTGCGGCGACGCCGGCGGAAGACTCTGGCGATCGACCGTTTTTCGAGAAGGTCAAAGATCTGTTCGGATGATCCGCACTTACGCTGCCTTGCGCATCACGTTCTTCGAGGCTCCAGACGACGACCAGCTCGATCTCCTGTCCGCCGAACTCGACAGCTTCAGCCCGACGGCCATCAACGAGATACCAAGAGGCATCGTGGCCTTTTTCGGTTCGCCGGCATCTCGCGACGCGGCGCTTGCGCACCTGGAAAGCTTCGAGCTCGTCGACGTCGTGCCCGAGGATGTACCTGACGAGCAGTGGGCTGAGCGAAGCCAGGCCGCGCTGACACCGGTTACCGTTGGCGCCATTACTGTCGCGCCGCCCTGGTCGATCGATGACCACCGGAGGGCGCATCCGGCCGCGACACTCATCGTTATTCAGCCGTCGATGGGGTTTGGGACTGGACACCACGCCTCGACGCGGCTGTGTCTGGAATTGCTGCAGCACGTGCCGCTTCAGGGTGCACGAGTCCTCGACGTCGGAACCGGATCGGGAGTGCTGGCGATTGCCGCTCGACTGCTCGGCGCAGCAGAGGTGCTGGGTGTGGACGTCGACCCGGATGCCCTGGCGAACGCACACGAGAATCTCCAGCTGAATCCCCCGGCCGCGGGCGTGACGTTCGAGACGTTCGACCTGGCATCCGCGGAGGGTCACTCCGCGACCCCGTACGATCTCATCCTCGCGAATCTCACCGGTGCGATGTTGATGCGCGAGGCTCCACGGCTCGCCGCCCTTGCTGCCGCGCACGCGCGGCTCATCATCAGCGGTTTTCAGGCTGACGAGTCTCCAGCGGTTCTGCGCGCATTCGAAGGATGGACAGTCGCCGAACAGCGTGAGGAAGCGACGTGGGTCGGCGCACTGCTGGCGCGTTAGCGCGTCAGATCTTCCACACCGCCCACAGCGCCGCGAGCGACACAGCCGCCATGGCGTCGCTCCGGATCGTCCGTGGCCCCAGCCGCACGAGGTGAACACCGGCAGCCCGAGCTGCGCTGACTTCCCCGGCTGACCATCCGCCTTCTGGCCCGACGAGGACAAGCGCTTCCTGCCGCGGTACGGCAATGTCGGATACAGCAACGGCAGAAGCGTCGGCGGATGGCTCGACGAACATGATCATCGTCGAACCCAGGTGCTGGCGGATGACGGCCTCGAGATCCGTCGGCGGCGCGATGCCCGGCACCAGTGCGCGGCCGCACTGTTTGGCGGATGCGATCGCTACCCGGCGCCACCGCTCGAGCGCCGCCGTCCCCTGCCACGCCTTCTGCGGCACCGTCACCAAGTCGGTCGGGAGCGGAACGATCCCGACCGCGCCCATCATCGTGCCATCGCGTACGACCGCATCCATGTGATCGCCCTTCAGGATGCCGGCCCCGAGTGTAACGCGCACGAGGGGTTCACGTGCGGCATCGACCGGCTCGAGATGCTCCACGCGCGCCAGTCCCCTCCGCTCCGCCGGCGCCAGCTGTGCCGTCCATTCCCGTCCCTCACCGTCGAACACGCGCACGTGATCGCCCGGCCTCAGACGTAGTACACGCATCACATGGTGCGATTCGCCCTCCGACAGGCTGATGCGGGCGATTCGAGGGTCGAGGCCGGGAACATAGAGACGAGGCGCGGACACGGGGGCTCATTATCTGGTGATCTGGCGGCTTCGTGATCGCGTGATTTGGAGATTTGGACCTCTGGACATTTGTAGGTTGCAGGTTGTTGGTTGTAAGTTGACGCCGTGGTGTTCAGAGGTCAGGCGCTGGGCAAGTACCGCATTCTCGAGCCGCTGGGAAGCGGCGGGTTCGGCACGGTGTACCTCGCCGAAGACACGTGGATTGATAAACGTGTCGCCATCAAGATCCCGCATCGCCAGAATCTCGACTTCGGCGAGCTCCTCCGGGAGCCGAGACTGCTGGCGTCTCTCAACCATCCGAACATCGTCAACGTCATCACCGCCGAAAAGCAGGACAATACGTTCTTCATCGTCATGGAGTACGTGCCGGGCGAGACGCTCGAGCACCTGATTGCGAACCAGGGGGCGCTCGACGTGGGCCTGGCGCTGGATTACACCTGCCAGGTTGCCAACGCCGTCGAGCACGCCCACAAGCAGGGTGTCATCCACCGGGACCTTCGTCCCGCCAATGTGTTCGTGAGCGACAAAGGCATGGTCAAGGTCGGCGATTTCGGCACGTCGCGCTTTCTCGAACTGGCCGCGCATGGGACGACGGTGATTGGGAGCCCCCCGTATATGGCGCCGGAACAGTTCGAAGGCCGGGCGGTGTTCGCGTCGGACCTGTATTCGCTGGGCGTGTCGATGTATCAGATGCTCACGGGCGATCTGCCGTACGACACGCCTGCGCCGGCCGACCTGGATCGCCTGCGGCGCGGCGAGTTCGTGAGGTCCGCGCGTCTCAAGAATCCCCAGGTGCCGGTCGCGGTCGACGAGATCATGATGAAGGCGCTCTCGGGAGAGGTTTCCGGCCGGTACCAGCGTGCGGAGGACTTCCTAGGCGACCTGCTCGGCGTCCGGCGGACGGTATTGCGCAGGCCGGCAGCGCCGCCGGTCGCGGCGGCGGCCGCTGCCAGCCCGGGCCCGCCGGCCCCGGAAATCCCGGGCGCGGGCCAATCTCAAGCCCAGCCCGCCGTGATCTCTCCGTCGGTTCCGCGCCGCGTTCTTCAGCGCCAGACGCCGACGCGGATTCGCACGCGCGATGTGTCGGCGGGACACTTCTGCTGGCACTGCAGAAAACCGCTGCCGGCGCGCGCCACTCGCTGCCCGTTTTGTGATGAAACGCAGTAAACCGTACTGTTAAGATCCGCCCATGGCAGCAGGATTCTCCGGCACCGGAAAGATCTGGATGAACGGCAAGATCGTGGATTGGAAGGACGCGAACATTCACATCGCGTCGCACGTGATCCACTACGGCTCGGCCGTGTTCGAGGGTGCGCGCTGCTACGACACGCCAAAGGGATCGGTGTTTTTCCGTCTCGACGCGCACATGCGCCGCCTCTACGATTCGGCGCGCATCTACCGGATGGACTACGGCCTCGACTGCGACGCCTTCACGCAGGCGGTCATCGACACGGTCGTCGCCAACGGCCTCGACGCGTGCTACATCCGCCCGCTGATTTATCGCGGCTACCACGCCCTGGGCGTGAACCCGCTGCCGTGCCCGGTGGAGGGCGCGATTCTCGTGTGGGAATGGGGCGCCTACCTCGGCCAGGACGCACTCGAAAAGGGCGTGGACGTGAGGGTCAGCTCGTGGAACCGCGCCGCACCGAACACGTTCCCGGCGATGGCGAAGACCGTTGCGAACTACGCGAACTCCGGCCTCATCAAGATGGAAGCCGTACTCGATGGCTACTCCGAGGGTATCGCGCTCAATCCTGACGGGCTGCTCAGCGAGGGTTCCGGCCAGAATCTGTTCGTCATCCGGGACAACGTCGTCCATACGCCGCCGTTGTCCGCATCAGTACTTGGCGGCATCACGCGCGACACGATCATCACGCTCGCGCAGGATGCCGGGCTGACAGTCAAGGAAATGGACATGCCGCGCGAGATGCTCTACATGGCCGACGAGATCTTCTTCGCCGGCACTGCGGTCGAGATCACGCCCATCCGGTCGGTTGACAAGATTCAGGTCGGCGCCGGACGACGGGGGCCGATCACGACCAATCTCCAGGCGGCGTTCTTCGACTACATCAACGGCGTCGTTCCGGACCGCCACGGCTGGCTGCTTCCAGTGCCGGTGAACAAGCCCGCCGCTGTCGCGGCGCGCTAGACCAGTTACAGTTCTGTCTCGCCGAGCCGAATCCCTGTGGATTCGGCTCGAATCGCTGCTTTTTCCCGCCTGAATTCCATCGGCTACGTGGGATCACGTAGGGCAAGGCTCTTGCACTGCTCAAGGGCCGCGGGTCCACGTGTGTCCCGCTGAAGGGTCAGTTAGATGACGTTCGATCAGCTCATCCTCGAGGCCAGCTCACGCGGAGCTTCGGACATCCACCTGCGGGCCGATCACGTGCCCCTCGTGCGAATCGACGGCGCGCTCGAGCGCTGGTCGCACGTGGCGCCGATCGGCGCGGCATCGCTCGAGGCGGTCGCCACGCGGGTTCTCTCACCGCTGCACCAGACACAGCTGCAGACCAAGAAGGAAGTCGACGTCGCCTGGCAGGCTCCGAACGTCGGCCGAATCCGCGCGAGCGTCTTCCGGCAGCGCGGCACCATCGCCATCTCGATGCGACTGATTCCGGAACAGATCCCGAGCCCGGAGTCGCTCGGCCTGCCGCAGTCCGTCATCAATCTGGCGGGCGAATCGCGCGGACTCATTCTCGTGACGGGCGCGACCGGCAGCGGCAAGAGCACGACCCTCGCTTCGCTGGTCGATCTCATCAATCAGAACAGAGCCGAGCACATCCTCACGATCGAAGACCCGATCGAGTTCGTCCACGGCGACAAGAGAGCCGTCGTGACGCAGCGCGAAGTCGGATTCGACACCCTCGAGTACGCGAACGGCCTGCGCAGCGCGCTGCGCCAGGACCCGGACGTCATCCTCATCGGTGAAATGCGCGACATGGAAACGATCGAGACGGCGCTCATCGCCGCCGAGACCGGCCACCTCGTGCTGTCGACACTGCATACCCTCGACGCGCCGGAGACCATCAACCGAATCATCGCGGTGTTCCCGCCCCACCAGCAGAACCAGGTGCGGCACCAGCTCTCGCGCGTGCTGAAGGCCGCCGTGTCGCAGCGCCTGCTGCCGCGCGCGGATGGACGCGGCCGCGTGCTCGCGTGCGAGGTCCTCATCGCGACCGCGCTCGTGCGGGACTGCATCGCCGACGCCGAGAAGACGTCGATGATTTCGCAGGCGATCGTGCAGGGCGGCAACCAGTACGGGATGCAGAGCTTCGATCAGGCCATCCTCTCGCTCTGCAAACAGGATCTCGTCACGATCGAAGAAGCCACCAAGTGGGTCACGAACGTGGAAGAATTCAAGATGCGGCTCCGCGGCATCACGCCCGGCAGCGCCGCAGCACCCATTGGCGCCAAGGCGGACATTCAACGCTTCGGAACGTAATAAGGCGAGGGGCTTCGCCCCTGCGCACACCCCTACGGCGTCGCTCGCGGGGACCCCTGATTCCCCGCTCCGCTCCGCCGGGCGCTCCTTACGGAGCGCTGCGCTCCACTTACTGTCGCGCCGCGACTACACGACTCACGAGCTCCGCTCGAAGCTCATCGACCGTGGCTACGACGAGGCCGCGATCGGTCCTCTTCTCGACGATCTGACCGCCGCCCGCTTTCTCGACGACCGGCGTGTCGCCGCGGCGCACGTGCGGACGGCGACCGGCATCAAGGGCCGCGGACGCCTGCGCGTCGCGCGCGATCTCTCGGCCCGCGGCGTCGCTCGCGAGATTATTTCTGACCTGATGTCGGGCATCGAAGGGACGGACGAGGCGGCCGCGATTCGGAAGATCCTCGCGCGACGCAAATGGCCTGCGCGGCCGTCGCTCGACGATCGGCGCCGCATGTTCCAGCACCTGCTCCGTCGTGGCTTCCCTGCGGGCGCCATCCGTCGGGCCCTGGGCGGCGATCTCGACGAGTAGGTACAATTGTTCCGCCTTGATGACTTCGAACGAGATTCGCCGCAGCTTCCTTGATTACTTCGCCCGACACGGTCACACGATCGTGGCGTCGTCCCCGCTCGTGCCCGGTGACGATCCGACGCTGCTCTTCACGAACGCCGGCATGAACCAGTTCAAGGACGTGTTCCTGGGCAAGGAGAAGCGCGCGTACACGCGGGCGACGACGTCGCAGAAGTGCATGCGCGTGAGCGGTAAGCACAACGACCTCGACACCGTCGGGCCGTCGCTGCGGCATCACACCTTCTTCGAAATGCTCGGCAACTTCTCGTTCGGCGACTACTTCAAGACGGACGCCATCCCGATGGCGTGGGCGCTCCTCACCGACGTCTGGAAGCTCGACAAGGACCGTCTCTTCCCCAGCGTCTTCAAGGGCGAAGGCGGAATTCCTCGCGATGACGAGTCGTACGGGGTCTGGGCGTCGCTCGTCCCGAAGGATCGCATCCACGAACTGGGAATGGCGGACAACTTCTGGTCGATGGGCGACACGGGCCCGTGCGGCCGATGCTCGGAGATCTATTTCTTTCGAGGCAGCGAGATCCCCTGCCAGGAACCGGTCTGCCGCGGCATCGAGTGCAGCTGCGATCGGTACATCGAGATCTGGAACAACGTGTTCATGGAGTTCGACCGGCAGGCGGACGGCAAGCTGAACCCCCTGCCCGCGCTCTGTGTCGACACCGGCATGGGCCTCGAGCGCGTCACTTCGGTGATTCAGGGAACGCTGGCGACGTACGACACGGACGCGTTCAGCGGCATCCTGGGCGCGATTGGCAAAGCCGCCGGCAGGACGTATACCGCGCACCCCGGAGGCGGTGACCATCCGGACGTCTCGATGAGGGTCATCGCAGATCACCTGCGGGCCATGACGTTTCTCATTGCCGATGGCGTCCTGCCGTCGAATGAATGGCGCGGCTACGTGCTGCGCAAGATCATGCGGCGCGCGATGCGGCACGGCAAGAAGCTGGGCTTCACGCAACCGGTCCTCCACACGTTCGTCGACGTCGTCGTCTCCGAAATGGGCCAGGCCTATCCGGAGCTCGTAAGCGGCCGCGACAACATCGTACGCACCGTCCGGGCAGAAGAGGAACGGTTCGACGCGGTACTTACATCGGGCCTGCCGAAGCTCGAGGAGCTCATCGAACGGACGAAGGCGCAGGGACAGACCGCCGTGAGCGGCGATGAAGTCTTCCGCCTGTACGACTCACTCGGAGTGCCGTTCGACTTCGCTGAGGACCTTGCGGGCCAGCGGGGTCTCACGATCGATCGTCAGGGATACGAAGCGGCGATGGAGGGTCAGCGCGAGCGCGCCCGTGCGGGCAGCAAGTTCGGCTCGAGCGGCCAGGCTGTCGCGAAAGTCGAACACAAGGGCGAGGACAGGTTCACAGGCTACGAGAGTGTGACTGAACCGGACGTCGAGGTTGTGGCCGTCGAAGCCGCATCAGAGGCAGCCGCCGAACTTGTCGTCTTTCTCGACCACACGCCGTTCTATGCGGAGTCCGGCGGACAGATTTCAGACGCGGGCGAGCTGAGCAACGAGCGCGGCCTGCGCGCGAAAGTCGTCGGCGTACGGAAGGCCCAGGCCGGGCACATGCGCGCGCATACCGTCCGGGTCCTGTCGGGCACCCTCAAGGCTGGGGAGAGAGTTACAGCGGCGGTCGATGCCGATCTGCGCGATGCAACACGCCGCAACCACACCGCCACTCACCTGCTGCACGCGGCGCTGCGCCGGCGGCTGGGAACGCACGTGCATCAGAAGGGCTCGCTCGTGGCGCCTGACCGCCTGCGTTTCGATTTCACGCACGACGCGGCGCTTACAGCTGATGAACGGCGCGAGATTGAGCGAGTAGTCAACGAGCAGGTGTTTCACAACTCGCCTGTCGTGACTGAGGTGAAGAACACCGACGACGCGATCAAGGCCGGCGCGATGGCGCTCTTCGGAGAGAAATACGGCGACAAGGTTCGGGTGGTCTCGATTCCTGGGTTCAGCGTCGAGCTCTGCGGCGGCACTCACGTCCGCGCCACCGGCGACATCGGGCCGTTCGTCATCACCGAGGAAGCCGGCGTCGCCGCCGGCGTGCGCCGAATCGAAGCGCTGACCGGCGCGGGCGCCGTCTCCTACCTGCAGAAGCAGGCCGAGGAATTCGATCGCACGCTCGAAGCCATCGGGACGACCGCGGATCAAGCGCCGGCGGCGATCGCAAAGCTCACGGCCGAGCTCAAACGCCTCGCGAAGGAGAACGAGCAGCTGAAACTCAAACTCGCTTTGGGTGGTGGTGGATCCGCCGGTGCGGACGCCGGTGATGAAGTCGCCATCGGCGACGCTCGACTCGTGGCCCGCCGCGTCGAAGGCCTGGACAAAGGCGCCCTTCGTGGATTGGCTGATTCCCTGCGCGACCGCCTGAAGCGAGGCGTGGTCGTCCTCGCCGCGGAGCAGGACGGCAAGGTCACGCTGCTCGTGTCTGTGTCGAAAGATCTGACCGATCGCGTCAAGGCCGGCCAGCTCGTGAAGGAGCTCGCCCCCATCGTCGGTGGCGGCGGCGGCGGACGGCCCGACTTCGCCGAAGCCGGCGGCAAGGATCCGTCGAAGATCGCCGATTTGCTCGCGGCCGCGCGCGAAAAAGTAACAGCCGCGCTGTCTTAACGCAGACGATATCCGACGAGCGCCTGGAGGCCGCGCTGCCGGGTGCGCTCGCCGCCGGCCGTGACCTCGTACACGCCGGAGACGCCGAAGAGGTACCGGGCCTCGAAGACCCATTTCTTCTTCCACTCGGCCTGGGCGCCGATCGCGACAGCGATGTCGACGGGCTTGTACGAATCCTTGACGTCGTAGGAGGACCCGGCCACCGTTTCCCTGGCGGCAATGCGGAGTGCCGGCACGACGCCGCCGACGGCGCGCACCAGCATGTTGCCGCCATTAACGAACGGATACCGCGCCAGCACCGGCACTTCGACGTAGGTGATCGCGTCGGTGATGTCCGGGCCGAATCCGATGCGACGTTGGGACAAGAGCCCCGCGATTTCGAAGCTCAGTCTCGCCGACTCCTTGAAGGTCATGAAACCGCCGGCGGCAAAGCCGGGCTCGCTACTGACTTCGCCAAGCTCACCGGCAGGACTGACCGCGACGGTCGAAAAGGTCAATCCGCCTTTGGCACCCATTGCTTGAGCGCCGGCCGGACGCACCGCCACACTCAGCGCAAGCGTGAAAGTCAGGGACGCGACTGCAACGAGTTTCGTCACTTGAGCAGACCTTCGATGCGGCTTTCCCAGCCGGCGGTGGTCTCGAGGCCGGTGATTTGGGCCACGACCGCGCCTGACTTGTCGATCAGCAGCGAGAACGGCAACGTTCCCTCCCAGCCAAGACGCTCCAGGAACTCTTCGTGCCCGGCGCCGACGAGCATCGGATACGGGACCTTGAACTCGGCCGCAAATGCACGGATGCCCTCAGGCTTGTCGTCCGTGGAAATGCCGATGATGGTCAGACCGTGCGCCTTGTACTTCTCGGACAAGGCGACGAGCTGCGGCGTTTCGAGCTTGCAGGGACCACACCACGTCGCCCAGAGATTGATGACCACCGGCTTGCCCTGGTAGGCCGCGAGATCGACTTTCACCCCGTTCATGTCGTCGAGCACGGCAGCGAAGTCGACCTTCGGCCCTCCGGGCCCCGGCGGAACAGCGAAGGCACCGCCGCCACCACGAACGGAGAACGCCACGGCCATGAGGGCTCCGGCGATTGCAGCAGCGGCAAGTACGCGTCCAGGCATATGTCGATTCTACTTCCGCACCGCGGACGGGATCGGCTGCTGCCGATTTGCGGCGTGATAGATGACCGACGCCAGGACGATGGCGTTCTGCTTGAGGTCCTGGTCCTTGATACGCTCCGCCGTATCGGCGTTCGTGTGGTGCTCGCGCACGTCGTAGTCGACGTAGTCCTGTATGGGATTGAATCCCGGCACGCCGGCGCCGTTGAACGCCACGTGGTCGGTGTTGCCGATGGGCGCTCGCACGTTCTTCAGGTAGCCGAGGTCTGCAAACGGCGCCATCCACGCGTCGAAAACCGGCCGGGCGTCTTCATTGTTCTCGAGATACCAGCCGTAAATCGGCCCCTTGCCGGGATCGATGTTGAAGTACGAGCTCACCTTCTGGGTATCGGGCGTGCCGCCCTCGCCTTGCACGTGACGACGGACCCAGGCGCGCGCACCCAGCAAGCCCTGCTCCTCACCGCTCCATAGCGCCAGGCGGAGCGTCCGGCGCGGCTGGAGCCCGAGCGTCTTCAGGATCCGGAAGGCTTCCATGACCACGACCGATCCGTCGGCGTTGTCCGTTGCACCCTGACCCGTGTGCCACGAATCGAGGTGTGCGCCGAGCATGATGACTTCGTTACGCAGCGCGGGATCGGTGCCGGGGATTTCAGCGAGGACGTTGTACGAGTTCCGATCCTGCTCGAGGAAGCGCGCCTGAACGTTCACGCGGACCTTCACCGGCGTGCCGCGCTGCACCATCCGCGCGATCATGTTGTAGTGCTCGCCCGCGAGCATGATCTTCGGCAGCAAGTCCTGCGGGTTGTCGCGGCCGCCGGCAAGAAACACGGTGCCATGCATGCCGCGGCTCGGCTTGAGGAGGACGGCTGCCCCGCCGTTGCGGATGGCCTGATCGACGGTCTGTGCGCCCGGATCCGCGGCGCCACGGCCGCCGCCAGCACCTCTGCCACCGCGGCCTTCACCGCCGCGGCCCGCCGTAGCGGCGTTAGCCGCGGAGGCGGGCGGCTCTGGCACCTGCGCCGGCTGCACTCGATCGGTCGCGATGAAGTTCGTAACGGCCGCGGCCTGCAGAATCGCCGCGCCCTTGAGAGTGACCTGTAGCGCGGCCACATCCGCCGCCGACTTGCCCGCAATGAACTGGACAGGCGCAATCACTTCCCCGGCCGTGGACGGACTCCATGCCTCGGCGTAGCCGATGAGCGGCATGAAGCGGGGCTCGACCATTTCGATGGTGAATTTGTCGAGCTGCCAGCCGCGGCCGAACTCCCATGCCTCGAGTCTGGAGTTGGCGAGCCCCCATTTCGAGAGCATGTCCTTGGCCCAGTCCGCGGCGCGCTTGTGCGCGGGAGATCCGGTCAACCGTGGGCCGATGTCGTCAACGAGCACGCTGAACATCGCCGCTGTCTGCGACCGGTTCAGGCCCTCGTCGCGAATCTTCGCGATGGCCGCGGAATCGACAGGCTCGACCGCCTGACGGGCACCTGCTCCAACCCCGGCTATCGCCAGGACTATGACCGCAGCAATTCTGGAATTCATGGTTGCGATCTTAAGCGAACCCAGAACCAATCAGACGAACCGCGCACCCTGCTCTCTGCGCCCGTCAGTAGATCCCGTTGAACAGAAGCTTGAACGTCGGATGCGGCTGCGCACGCTGGAGGATCTCCGGGCCATAGAGCAGCAGCCTGCCCTTGCCGACGCGCGCCTCGACGGCGATCACACCATTCCTCAAATACTCCTGCCCCCATGCCCACCCGCTCGCGAGCGGCGTGGCCGTGTCGAACCAGGCCAGCGGCGTTACGCCCGCCGCCTGCGCGCCCTGACCCAGTTTCCACACAGGGCTGTTGTCGAAGAAGAAGTTGGTTTCAGCGGCGAGGCCCGCCGTGGCAGGCTGGGTGGTGTCGACGCGCGCGCGCAGCACCGACCCGGGCACGTAGTACTTCTGCTGCGTCAGTGGCTGGCCGTTCTCCATCAGATGGTTTTCGATGGGCACGCCGAGATGCCGGGCAAGATTCGTCGCGGCGCCGCCGATCGCCACGATCGTTCCACCCTGTTCGACGAACGCCTTGAGCTGCGGAATCGTACGCTCTGCGCTGACGGAACCCATTTGTGCACGGTATTCCTCCGGGATACCGGCGGGTGGAGCGGCCGCTCCTCCGCCGCCCCCCGCTCCGCCACCCCCGGCTCCTCCTCCGCGTCCTCCGCCTGGAATCGCTGCAGGAATCGCCCCGTCAACGAACACCAGCGTGTCGTACTTCGCGTTCAGGTTACCCGCGTCGAGCTGCGGCGCGAATACTCGCGCGTACGGGAATTCGAACTGTTCGAGGATCCACCGCGCCCAGCCGGAGTCAATCGACCCGCCATACGCGTCCCACAAACCAATCCTCGGCGCCGAAAGCTTTCGCGCGCTCGCCGGCCTCGTCGCAGCGGCGATGGCAGTCACGCCACGGTCGCCGGCGAGCTTTCGCAGCACGGGCAACGTGCTGGCCTTACCCGTGACCACGAACGATCCGTCGGCCGCGCGATACACCTCTTCACCCGCCGCGAGCAGGCGGTTCACCGCGGTGAACGCATCAATCTGCGCGGGCGAGAGCGCATAGAACGGCGAGGCGGCCGGTGCGCGGCCCGGCGGCATCGGCAGGTTCCAGTCGGGAATCACTTCGAACGGCCCGCTCACCGGCTCGAGATGCCGGTCGAACGCGACGCCCATCTGGATGGCGAGCGTCCAGCCGGCGTTGTCGTACGGCCGTGTCGGTGGCGCGCCCTGGTACGCGAAGTTGTCGGGATGATCCTGCGGCTCGAACATGTCGATTACGTGCGGACGGAACGCCTGATTCGTCTGCACGACGTACGATCCGGCCGGATAAGTCTTTCCTCCGGCCGTGAACTCCCGCGTAGCGCGATGGACGCGGATGCCGGTCTCGAGCAGCGCGTTGATGAAGCGGGTCGCCGTCGCGTAATCCGGCTGCGATGACGGCAGGATGTAGGCACGGGGATCGCGATCCTCGGGTCGATGCAGGGCGGCCCAGAGCGCGGTCTCGTTTCCGCCGCCGCCTCCGCGTCCGCCGGCTGCGCCGCCCGCGCGACCCTGCACGCCCGTCGTCGCGCCGGCGCCACCGCCGCCCGGCCCCGGCGTCGCGCGGACCTCGGCTACGATCCGGTTGTAGCGGTGCGGCGCCGGCGTCCACGTGTCCGTGTTGCCGCGATCGATGGAGTTCCTCCCCATCACGTACCGGTTGTAGAGAAAGTTCTCGCCCATCTTCGCCGCCATGTCGAGGATGGCGAGATTGCACGACACCGAGTAGTCGATGGACTTCCTGAAGTGCCACTCCTGCGGCGGCACCGGGAATGTGAGGTCGCTGTTAGGCACCTGGCGATCCATCACCAACGGCACGCGCATCGGCGTCGGCGTGCCGATCATCTCGGTCAGGATCGCAATGGTGTTGTGGAACGCGGCGGTGTTCCTGATGCCGCCGTTCCACCACCCGTCGTACGGCCCGCCCGATCTCGCGGTGGCGCCGGGCTTGTTCTCGGCGGCCAGCCGCGAGTGCAACGCAATTCCGATCGTCTGGATTCCAAGCACGAGCAGCGGATCCTGGTTGTAGTTGAACGGATCCCTCAATGGCGGCGACCAGAGCACGGTGCCCTGCGGGCCGCTTTGATGGTGGTTGTACAGAATCTGCGGATACCACTCGCGGTACAGGACGCGATTGATGTTCTCCGTCTCCGGCTGCGTCGAGGCGAAGAAGTCGCGGTTGTTGTCGTGACCGATGTACTTCTGATACAGCCGCGGCAGGTTCCCGAGCGACCGCTGCGCGGGATCGGCATTCCGCATGTACCAATCGGCGACGAGATCGTTTCCGTCCGGATTCGCGTGGACGAACAGAATGACGACGTCCCTCAGAACCCGCATCGTCTCGTCATCTGTGGCGCTCACCATGCGGTAGACCATCTCGCCGAGCTGCTGCGCGCCGAGCGTTTCGTTCGCGTGCAGACCGCCGTCGATCCACACGATCGGCTTGCCTTCCTTTGCGAGCGCGCGCGCCTGTGCGTCCGTCAGGCCCTCCGCCAGTGCGAGCTGCTTCGAGATTTCCTTGTAGCGCGCGAGGTTCTTGTGGTTTTCCGGCGACGTCACGATCGCCATGAGCTGCTCGCGGCCCTCGGCGGTCCTGCCGATCGACTGCACCACCATGCGATCCGACTCGCGATCGAGCTTCCGCCAGTACGCTTCGATCTGCTTGTAGTTGGCGAGGAAGTAGTCGTCGCCGAAGTTGTGACCAAATTCCTGCACGGGCGACGTGACCTTCGGCGCCTGCGCGCGGATGGCGTCCGGGAGTACACAGGCGACGAGCAACATCACACCGGCGAGAACCCTGTGGAGTTTCATGCGGGAGAGCATAAGCCAGAGAGAGACCGCTGTGGTTTTCAACTTGTAGATACCGTTTTAGCAAGAGACCCGTCGTCAGCGTGTTACCGTCGTCGAGGTGTCGCTCCCCAAGTCTCCACCGGTCGCTGTGCGGCTCGATGTCTGGCTCGACGTGGCGTGCCTGTTTCGCACCCGCTCGGAGGCCCAAAAGGCCTGTAAGGGCGGCAAGGTGGATCTGAACGGCCACGCCGCCAAGCCGCACCGCGAGATCAAAGCGGGAGACGTCATCGAGATTACGAGGCCTATGGGCCGGCGGCAGCGTGTCGTCGTCCGAGGCCTGGCTGAGCAGCACATCGCCAAGGCCGAGGCCCGTCTGCTCTACGAGGACACCACGCCGCCCCCGTCCCCCGAAGAGAAGGCCCTGCTCGACCTGATGCGTCTGGCGGGCCCGAAGCGTGGGGGACGGCCTCCGACGACGCCGGATAAGCGCGAACGCAGGCGCCTCAGGAGCGAGAAGGAGTGGAGCGGGTGACGGTGCTATACTTTGGTGTTTCCGGCCCGAAAGCGGGCCCCGCCGTGCCAACGGCTTAAGGCTCAGAGCAGCGAGGATCTCCTAGTGGCTACCCGACATGCATCGGCGATGAAAGCTCATCGCCAGACCCTGAAGCGCACGACGCACAACCGCGAGCTGCGTTCGTCGCTCAGAACCGCCCTCAAGACCATCCGCGCCGCGATCAACGCCGGCAACACCGCCGAGGCCAAGAGCGCGCTCAGCAAGACGTTTTCGATTGTGGACAAGATGTCGGCGAAGGGCATCATCCACGACAACGCCGCGGGCCGCTACAAGTCGCGAATCGCACGGCGCGTCCGCGCAACCGCATAGCTCAATTCACAACCTACAACCAACAATCTGCAGGTTGTCGGTTGCAGGTCGCAGGTTGATTTAGCGTCCCCAGGTCGGTCTTTGTACTGGCCGTCCCGTCAAGTCCAGCACCAGCCGTTCGAGTAAGGCGCGTTCGTCGCCGCCGGAGCTCTTGAGTGCGAGATCCGCCCTGAGCAGAGCGTCCATCGCGGACTTGACGCGGTCGGGCGCGGCTGGCGCGAGCCGCTGAGAGACCCACCATCGCAACTGACCGACGAGCTGGTGCGGCGAGTCACCGCGATCGAATCGTAACGCCGTCTCGCGCAGCGCGCGCGCTGCATCGCCGTCTCCAATCGCATTCACGACGCCCCAGTCATCGACGTCCGTTTCGGCAGTGACAACTTCCTCGACGTCCCCGCGCGTGATCTTCTTCTCGCCCCCGGTGTAGAGGAGCAGACGCTCGATGTCGCCGCGCAGTTTCGAGATGTCGCTGCCGGATCGGTCCAGCAGCATCTGCAGCGCGGCCGGGTCGATGGACTTGCCTGAGGCCTCGATCTGCACCCGCACCTGACCCGCCGCTTCCTGGCGCGCGTCCCGTCGTTCGCGCGCGTTCTCGCCGCCTAGCCCCTCGAACTCGACGTGCTGGGCCTTGTCGAGCAACCGCTTCGTCAGGCGCCGGGTCTTGTCGATGCCGGCCGCAACAAATACCAGCGTCGAGAACGGAGCCGGAGAGTCGACGTAGGCCTCGAGGGGCGCGAGATCAGCGACACCAGCTTCTCCGCTGTCCTCCGCTCCGCTAGCTCCGTCCGCCTCCGTGTCCTCGGCCGCCGCTTTGGCTCTTGCAGGTTTCAGGAACCGCTCTGCTCGAAGGACCACAACAAGGCGGCGGTCCCCCAGCATCGGAAACACATTCGCGGCGCCGGCGATGTCGATCGGCGACCCGCCCTCTTCGCCCGCGTAGATCCGCTCCGCGGCAAACGGCCGGTCCGCCGGGTCGATCAACGCCTCGAAGGCATCGACCATCTGCTCCATCAGGCGGACGTCTGCGCCATACAGAACGTAGATCGGCGCCAGGTTCTTCGACTGGATGTGCTTGCGAAGCGCGGACGGATCGAGGGCCGGCACGGTGACGGACTAGAAGGCCTCGAGCATGGACGCGACCAGGGTCCGGGCGAAAGACTTCGCGAGGCGAGCCAGCGCGTTCTGATCCTGGCTGAAGACCGCGGCCGGCTGCTCCGTGGTGCCGGATGGAAGCTCGTAGTCGTCGCTCGCCCGCATGTTGCCGTTTGACCAGAGCACCTTGCTATTGGTGAGGTCCTTGAACTCCACGGTCGCTGAAATCGTGATGAGGTACCGCTGCGCCTGGCGGGCGTCATTGAGCGCGGCGACTCCAAACTGGACTGGCCGAACACTGGCGGTGAGTACGGCATCGACGCCCGTGGCGTCAGGCACCACCGTGTACCTCCCCCTGCTCAACAGTTCCTGCCGGACCGCTTCCGTCAGGATCCGATCCAGCTCCGGTGTTTCCGACAGGTTCGTGAACATCGGAACACCGATCCGCTTGATGTGAGCGGGAAGCGCGTTCCCCCGCCCCACGAGCGCGTAGCCGCATCCGGATGTCACCACCGCGATTGCCAGCAACGCGATTCGGACCGCGCGCCTCACTTCACCACCACGCTGACCAGTCTGCCCTTCGCCACTATGACTTTGACGATCGTTTTGCCTTCCAAGTGCGGCCGGATGGCTGGCGCCGCCAGCGCCGCCGCCTCGATGTCCGGGTCGGCCGCGCTGGCATCGACGACGATGCGCCCCCGCACCTTGCCGTTGACCTGTACGGGGATCTCGACGCTCTCTTCGCGCGTCGCCGCCTCATCCCACCCCGGCCAGCCCGCCGCCACAATGCCGCCGGCGTGGCCGAGGCGCTCCCAGAGTTCCTCGGAGAGATGCGGCGCGAACGGCGACACGAGCAGGATCAGCGCCTCGATGGCCTCCCTGAGAACGGCCGCCGTCTCGGGCCGCTCCACAACCGCGGGCGGTTCATCATCGAAGCCGGATGGCCTGACACCGCGCTTGTCGGCAAAGGTACTGAGGTCGTTCACCATCTCCATCAGCGCGGACACCGCGGTATTGAGGTGCATCCGCGGATCAATGTCGAGCGTCACCCGGCGAATGGTGACATGCGTGCGCCTGCGGACGGCCCGCTCGTCGGCATCGAGCACCATGTCCACGGGTGACCCTGCGTTCTTGACCGCCGGGGTCAGGTGATCGCACAGACGCCAGATACGGCCCAGGAATTTGGCCGCACCCTCGAGGCCCGTATCGATCCACTCGACTTCCTTCTCCGGCGGCGCCACGAACATGACATACAGCCGCAGCGCGTCGGCGCCGAATCTCGCGATCATGTCGTCGGGGTCGACGACATTGCCTTTCGACTTCGACATGACCGCGCCATGCCTCAGGACCATGCCCTGCGTCAGCAACCGCGTGAACGGCTCATCGATCTTGACGAGTCCCAGGTCGCGGAAGACCCGACTGAAGAACCGGGAATAGATCAGGTGCAGGATCGCATGCTCGACACCGCCGCTGTAGAAATCAACCGGCCCCCAGTAGGCCACCTTCGCGGCGTCGAACGGCGCCTTGTCGTTGTGGGCGTCGCAGAATCGATAGAAGTACCACGACGAATCCACGAACGTGTCCATCGTGTCGGTCTCGCGCTTCGCGGGCTTGCCGCACTTCGGACACGGCGTGTTCACGAACTCCGGGATGTGCGCGAGCGGCGAATCGCCGCGGCCGCTGAACTCCACGACCTTCGGCAGCGCGACCGGCAGCTGATCGTCCGGTACCGCCACCAGGCCGTCGTCCGGGCAGTGGACGATCGGAATCGGCGTGCCCCAGTAGCGCTGCCGTGAAACACCCCAGTCCTTGAGGCGATACTGGACAGTCGCTTGGCCGACGCCGCGCGCGGCCGCATCCGCCGTCATCTTCCGGTTCGCGTCGTCCGCCCGCAACCCATCGTAGGGACCCGAGGACACAAGGGTGCCTTCCCCATCGTAGGACTCGGTCAGCATCTCGGACGTGAGCTTGCGGTCGTCCGGCTGGATGACGACGGTGATGGGCAAGCCGTATTTGCGGGCGAACTCGAAATCCCGTGCGTCGTGGCCGGGCACACCCATGACGGCGCCGGTGCCGTATTCGCCGAGGACGAAGTTCGCCACCCAGACGGGGACCGGTTGCTTCGTGAATGGATTGATGACCGTGCGGCCGGTATCGAAACCTTCCTTTTCGACATCGCCGGTCATGCGCGCGGTGCGGTCCTGCGCACGGAATCCCGCCGCGCCCTTCCGGAGCGCCGAACCATCCGGCGACTCGGACGCAAACCGTTCGACCAGCGGATGTTCTGGCGCGATCACCACGAAGTTGGCGCCGTAGATGGTGTCGATGCGCGTGGTGAAGACTTCGATCGCTTGATCGGCGCCCCCCCCTGTACCCCGCCTGCCGCCGTCGATCGGCACAATCGGGAACGCGACCCGTGCGCCGGCGGATCGACCGATCCAGTTGCGCTGCATGGTGAGGACCTTCTCCGGCCACCCTTCCATGCGATTGAGTTCGTCCAGCAACTCGTCAGCGTACGCGGTGATGCGCAGATTCCACTGCTCGAGCTCGCGCTGCTCGACAGTCGACCCGCAGCGCCAGCATGTGCCGTCGATGACCTGTTCGTTCGCGAGCACGGTCTGACAGCTCGGACACCAGTTGACGTTCGACCGCTTGCGGTACGCGAGGCCGCGCTCGAACATGCGCGTGAACAGCCACTGGTTCCAGCGGTAGTAGTCCGGCAGGCACGTCGCGAGCTCACGCTCCCACGCGTAGCTGATCCCGAGCCGCTGGAGCTGGCCCTTCATATGCGCGATGTTCTCGAGCGTCCACGTCTCGGGATGAACGTTGTTCTTGATCGCCGCGTTCTCGGCGGGGAGTCCGAACGCATCCCACCCGAAGGGATGCAGCACGTTGAACCCGCGCATCCTCTTCGTGCGCGCCATGATGTCGCCGATCATGTAGTTGCGCACATGCCCGACATGCGCGTGCCCCGAGGGATACGCGAACATCTCGAGGCAATAGAACTTCGGCTTCGACGGGTCCTCTGTCACCTCAAAGGCACGGTCGTCCACCCATCGTTTCTGCCACTTCTTCTCGATTTCCTGCGGACGATACTCAGACATGGAATTGATGGATTGATGAATTGACTGATTGATGGATTGGATTGACCGATCGACGCCGGACTGACCAATCCCCTCGTCAATCCCTCGATTATCCATCGATCAATCCATCAACACTCGAGCGCGTCACTCTAACACGCGCGTCGTAAGCTCCAGGCACTCGCGCATGGCGTCGAGGTGGTAACCCCCTTCGCTCACCAGGGCGAGCCGGCGGCTGCAAAGCGCCCGTGCCGCCTCGTCTACCAGCTTAACGAGATTGGCAAGACCCGCCGAGGTCATGCGCATTCCGCCGAGCGGGTCCCGAACGTGCGCGTCAAATCCAGCGGAAACGAGGACGATCTCCGGTTTGAATGCCTGCAGTGCCGGTATCACCTGCGTTTCGTAGGCGCGGGCGTACTCGTCATCGGTGGTACCGGCTTCAAGTGGAATGTTCAGCGTGAAGCCGCGCCCAGGCCCTTCGCCGGTTTCCTCCGCGGCGCCCGTGCCGGGATAGTAGGGAAACTGATGGCTCGACACGAACAGCACGGACGGATCCCGATAGAACGCAGCCTGGGTGCCGTTGCCGTGGTGCACGTCGATGTCGACGATCGCGACACGCGTCACGCCGTCTGCCCGCAGCGCGGCCGCGGCGATAGCGATGTTGTTGTAGAGGCAGAACCCCATCGCCCGGCCGGGCTCGGCGTGGTGGCCTGGCGGCCGGACAAAGGCAAATGCGGGCTCGGCTGTCGCGAACGCGTGACGGGCGGCTTCGATCGCCGCACCGGCGGCAAGGAGCGCCACTTCGTGCGACTCCGGGCTCGTGAACGTGTCGGCGTCGAGCATCGAAGCGCGGCCGGCGGTCGCCGCGATGGCATCGACGTGCTCGCGCGTGTGAATGCGTGTGAGCTCTTCGATCGTGGCCGGGCGTGGCTCCACGACCCGCCCGCCACGTCGGGCGAAACCAGCCGCGACATCACCGAAGAGCTCACCGCGCTCCGGCCGTTCCGGATGTCCGGGAGGCGTCGTGTGTTCAATGAAACGTTCGGACGAAATCAGGAGCACAGCGACTGCGCCTCCTCTTCCAGTTCACCCAGTACACGCCCCAGGTGCAGTCTTCCTGCTTCTATCTCCTCGTCGCCCGCGCCAGTCGGGATCTCGATCGGCGCGCCGACGGCAATCGCGAGGCGCGCGCCCGGCTTGGGCACCTGGTGGCGGTCCCAACTCTTCACGGTCCAGTAGCGATCGGCTTCGATGTGAAACGGCACGATGGGATGGCCTGTCGCGCTGGCGAGCCATACGGCTCCGGGCTGGACGACGCGGGCCGGCCCGCGTGGTCCGTCAACCGTGAACGCCGCCGGATAACCGTCAGTCACTTCCCGTCTGAGCTGAGCAAGCGCTCTGGCGCCACCCCGCGACGTCGATCCGCGCGCGGCGTGATAGCCGAAACGCCGCATCAACTGCGCGACCCACTCGCCGTCGAAGTTCTCGCTCGTCATCGCGACAACGCCGCGATCCCGGAAGTACAGCGTGGCGCCGAGGATCCGGCCGTGCCACAGCGCGAGGATCGGCTGGCGCCCCTGCCGCCGCACACGTGCGAGATGCTCAGTGCCGCATTCACGCCAGCTGTAAGTGCTGCCGAGCGCCTCGATGACGGGCACGCCGATCGTTGCGATAGCCGTCGCCTTGAACTGGCGCCACGGCGTGAGCCGGGAGGTCACAGGCCTTCGTACTGCGGACCCTCGCCGCCCTCAGGCGGCACCCAATCGATGATCTGGTACGGATCCATGATGTCGCACGTCTTGCAGTGAACGCAGTTCGACGCGTTGATGTGCAGTTTCTTCGTGCCGTCCCCGTTGTCGACCATCTCGTAGACCGCCGCGGGACAGAAGCGCGTGCACGGATTCCCGTATTCGACCGTACAGCGCGTCCGGCAGATGTCCGTGTCGTGAACGATCAGATGCGACGGCTGGTCTTCCAGATGACGCGTCCCGGAGTAATGGACGTTGGTCGCGCGGTCGAACGTCAACTCGCGATCGATTTTCACAGGCTCGACAGGCGTGTCGGGCGGCGGCGGATTGCCGTTGTAGTAGTCCGCCAGCTTCTCGATGCGCTCGTAGCCGGCATGGGAAGGCATCGGATCCTTGAGCCACCAGCCGCCGGTCACGAGCGAAAGACCGGAATACATGAGGCCCGCGAGCAGGCCGTGGCCGAACGCCTGATGAACGTTGCGAACGGGATACAGCTCGCGGCGAATCGGGCTGGACTCGAGCCGGGTCTGGTACGCGGCGAGCTTCGCCGCGCTGACGTCGCCGGCGTGCACCGCCTCGAAGGCGGTCTCGGCGGCGAGCATCCCTGTCCGCATCGCGAGATGAATGCCCTTGAGCCGCATGGAATTCATGAACCCGCCGGCGTCGCCGGCAATGAGCCCGCCGTCCATGTGCACGCGCGGTACCGTGTGCCAACCGCCCTCCGGAAGGGCCTTGGCGCCGTACCGGACCATCTTTCCGCCGGCCAGGAGACCCGACACGAACGGATGCTGCTTGAACCTCTGGAACGCGAGGTGCGGATCGAACATCGGATCCCGATAGTCGAGGCCGCTCACGAATCCAACGGACACAAGACCATCCGGCATGCCGTAGATGAAGGCGCCGCCAAACTCCTCCGGCTTCAGTGGGTATCCCATCGTATGGATGACCGAGCCCGAGCTGAGGCGATCTTTTGGCACTTCCCAAAGCTCCTTGATGCCGATCGCGTACGTCTGCGGGAGCTTGCCCTGATCCAGCGCGAGTCTCTTCGTCAGGACCTTCGTGAGATTGCCACGGACGCCGTCGCAGAAGATCGTGACCTTCGCCCTGACGTCAACGCCAGGCTCGAACGTCGGCTTCTTCTGGCCCTTCTTGTCGATGCCACGATCGCCGGTGCGCACGCCGGCGATCTTCGATCCGTCGAACAAGACCTCGGAACCGGCAAATCCACTGAACACGTCGATGCCGCCGGCCGCCTCGACCTGCTCCGCCAGCCACTTGACGAACCTGTTGATCGAGATGATGTAGTTACCATGATTCTGCAGCGGGGGCGGAATGATCGGAAAGCGCAGCTTCCCCTTTGACGTCAGGAAGTACACATCGTCGTGATGAACCGCCGCCGAGAGCGGCGCGCCCTTCTGTTCGAAATCAGGGATGAGGTCGCGCAGCGTGGACGGATCCAGCACCGCGCCGGACAATTCGTGGGCACCCGGTTCGCGCGCTTTGTCGAGCAGCGCAATCGAGAGTGGCTCACCGCCCCGGGCCTGCTGCAATTGCGACAGCCGGAGGGCCGCTGCCATGCCGGCCGGCCCGCCTCCGACGATCAGGATGTCGACGTCCAGCGTCTCGCGTTCGGTCACGAACCAGGATCATATCGCGCTACGATTGTTGGATGCGCGATCCGCAGCCGGCGACAGCGTCCGCAGACGCGCTCGCGTGGGCGCACCCAATCGTGCGCGAGTGGTTCGTCGCGCGCTTCGGCACGCCCACCGAGCCGCAGGAGCAGGGCTGGCCGGCAATCCTGGAAGGGACTGACACACTCATTACGGCGCCGACGGGCTCCGGCAAGACGCTCGCGGCGTTCCTCGCCTGTATCGATCGGCTCGTGCGGCGCGCGCTCGAGGGCACGCTCTCCGACCGTACCTCGGTCCTGTACGTTTCGCCGCTCAAGGCGCTCGGCAACGACATCCAGAAGAACCTCGATGGGCCGCTGACCGAAATCGTTGCGCTGGCGCGCGCGCGCTTTCCGTCCGTACCGGACATTCGAACAGCCGTTCGGACGGGCGACACGCTCCTGCCAGACCGCCGTGCCATGATGAGGCGGCCGCCGCACATTCTGGTCACGACGCCGGAATCGCTCTACATCCTCCTGACGTCCGCGAGCGGCCGCGACATGCTGGCCGGGATCGAAACGGTCATCGTCGACGAGATCCACGCCGTTGCCGACGACAAGCGGGGAGCGCACCTGGCGCTGTCGCTGGAGCGCCTCGACGCGCTCGTCGGCCGTGGGGTTCCGCGCATCGGCCTGTCGGCCACGGTGACGCCGATCGAGACGATCGCGGCGTTCCTGGCCGGTGGCGGCCGTCCGCGGCCGCACCTCGTGCAGATCGCCCGCCGCCGTGAATTCGACTTGTCCATCGAGGTGCCGCCGAGCGAGATCGCCGCGGTCGCGACGCACGAGTACTGGGACGAGATCTACGATCGCGTCGCCGCCCTCGTGCGCCAGCACCGCTCCACGCTGGTATTTGTGAACACCCGGCGCGTCGCGGAGCGGGTCTGTCATCACCTCGGGACACGCCTCGGCGAGGACGTCGTCGCCGCGCACCACGGCAGTCTCTCGCGCAAGACCCGGCTCGAGGCCGAGCAACGGCTCAAAGCGGGCCAACTCAAGGCCGTCGTCGCGACGGCCTCGCTCGAGCTCGGCATCGACGTCGGGACGATCGACCTGGTCTGCCAGATCGGATCCCCGCGGTCGATCGCCGTCGCGGTCCAGCGGGTCGGCCGGGCGGGACACTGGCGGGGCGCGACGCCGAAGGCGCGGCTGTTCCCAGCCACTCGGGATGATCTCGTCGAACAGGCCGCGCTCGTGCTCGCGATCCGCCGCGGCGAACTCGATCGGGTGATCGTCCCCGACGCGCCGCTGGACATACTGTCGCAACAGATCGTGGCCACCGTCGCCACAGGCGAGTGGCTTGAAGACGACTTGTTCGCGCTCGCCCGCCGTGCGTATCCCTATCGCGACCTTCCCCGCGATGATTTCGATGATGTGGTGGCGGTGTTGTCGGAGGGTATCGCGGCAAGGCGCGGGCGCTACGGTGCGTACCTCCATCGCGACCGGGTGAATGGCCGGCTGAAGCCGAGACGCGGCGCCCGCCTCGCGGCCATTACCGGCGGCGGCGCGATTCCGGACACCGCGCTCTACACCGTCGTCACGCATCCTGAAGGCACGACGGTCGGCACGGTCGACGAAGACTTCGCGGTTGAGAGCACGGGTGGCGACATCTTCCTGCTCGGCAACGCGTCCTGGAGAATTCGCCGCGTCACTTCCGGGCGGGTGATCGTCGAGGACGCGCGCGGCGCCTCACCGACGATACCGTTCTGGCGCGGCGAAGCCCCGTCGCGCACGATCGAGCTCTCCGCACGAGTCGCCGAGGTCCGCGAGACGGTCAACCGGCTCGCGCCGGAGGCGCGGCCCGAGGACGCAGCGCACCGCGCGCCCACCACTACAGCGGCCGTCGACTGGCTCCACGAGAACTGCGGACTCGACTCGTCGGGCGCCGAGCAGGTCGTGGACTACATCGTCGCGGGACGCGCGGTTCTCGGTGGCGTTCCGACGCAGGCGCGCGTGATTGCCGAGCGGTTCTTCGATGAAGGCGGCGGGATGCAGCTGGTGCTGCACGCGCCGTTCGGCGGACGAATCAACCGCGCCTGGGGCCTCGCGCTCCGCAAGCGGTTCTGCCGGTCGTTCAACTTCGAGCTGCAGGCCGCGGCGACGGACGAGGGCATCAACATCGCGCTCGCCGAGCAGCACAGCTTCCCGCTGGGTGACGTCTTCCGATTCCTCAGCGTGGCGAGCGTACAGGACGTGCTCGAGCAGGCCGTGTTGGACGCGCCGGTGTTCGGAACGCGGTTCCGATGGGACGCGAGCCGGTCGCTCGCGCTGACGCGCTTCCGCGGCGGCAAGCGCGTGCCGCTGCCGATCCAGCGCATTCAGTCGGACGATCTGCTTGCGTCCGTGTTCCCCGACGCCGCCGCCTGTCAGGAGAACATCGAGGGTGACATCAAGATTCCCGACCATCCCCTGATCCGGGAGGTGATGAAGGACGTGCTCACCGAAGCCATGGATCTCGATGGATTGAAAGAGGTTCTGGACGGCATCTCATCCGGGCGCATCGAGTGCCTCTCTGTCGACTCGGTAACCCCTTCCCCGTTCTGTCACGAGCTGCTGAATGCGAATCCGTACGCCTTCCTGGATGACGCGCCACTCGAAGAGCGCCGGGCGCGATCGGTGCAGATGCGGCGCGTCCTGCCGGAGAAAGCCCTCGAGGAGATCGGCGCCCTCGATGAGGACGCCATCGCCGAGGTCTGCAGCCAGGCCTGGCCGGATGTTCGCGACGCCGACGAAGTCCATGACGCGCTGCTCAGCCTCGTCGCACTTCCAGAGCTTGACGCGGCGGCATGGCTGCCGATGCTCGAATCGCTGGCGACCGCACGCCGTGCGGCCCGGGCGACTGCCGGAGGGCGAACGTGGTGGGTCGCCGCTGAACGGGTCGCGATACTGCGAGCGATTGTTCCAGGACTCGATGTTGACCGGCCGCTTCCCGACGTGCCGCACGAAGAGCTCGCCGGCACGTCGGCTCTCACGCGGCTCGTCCAGGGCTGGATGCAGCACATCGGGCCGGTGCGAGCGGACGAACTCGCCGCACGGCTGGGATTCGACGCCGGTGACGTCCACGAGAGCATGCTGAGGCTCGAAGCGACAGGCGCGGTGCTGCGAGGGACGTTCAGGCCGGCGATCAAGTTCGAAGTTCAAAGTTCGAAGTTGGAATGGTGTGACAGGCGACTCCTGGCACGCATCCATGCGCTGACGCTCGGCCGGCTGCGCCGTGAGATCGAGCCCGTCACGCCTGCGACGCTGATGCGATGGCTCTTCGAGTGGCAGCACATCGCACCGGGCTCTCAACTCACGGGCGAACGTGGGACGCTTGAGATCCTACGGCAGTTGCAGGGCTTCGAAACACCGGCGCGCTGGTGGGAGCCTGCCCTGCTCGCCCGGCGCATCAGAAACTACGACCCGGCGATTCTCGATCAGCTGTGTCTCACCGGCGCGATCGGATGGGGCCGGCTGTCGCCGCATCCGGCGACGCTCGCGCTCGCCACGGACGACGGCCAGCCCGCAACAAAGCGCCGCGTCATCCCAACCAGCGTCGCACCGGTGACGTTCTTCGTGCGCGAAGACGCGGACTGGCTGGCGCCGCGATCGGCACCGGACGCCGGCACGCCGGGTCTCGGGCGGCCTGCCCGACTCGTCTTGGACCATCTGCAGAAGTCCGGCGCGTCGTTCTTCGCGGATCTCGTTCGTCAGACAAGATTGCTCAAGTCAGAGGTGGAAGGCGCGCTTTGGGAACTCGTGACCGCCGGCCTGGCCACGGCGGACGGCTTCGACAATTTGAGAGCACTGATCGACCCGAGACGCCGTGCCGGCCAGGGATCGGGCAAGGCTTCTCGTCCCCGCCACAGCGCGGGCCGCTGGACCGTGCTTCACGCGGGCGAGCCACCGGCGCGCGCCGCGCAGCTCGAGTCCACGTGCCGCATGCTGCTCGCGCGCTACGGCGTCGTCTTCCGCGAGTTGTTGGCGCGCGAGTCCGTGCTGCCGCCCTGGCGAGAATTGCTGGTGACGTTCCGGCGGCTTGAGGATCGAGGAGAGGTCCGTGGCGGGCGGTTCGTTTCGACGTTCGTCGGCGAGCAGTTCGCGCTGCCGGCCGCGGTCGAGTCGCTTCGCTCGCTGCGGAAGGCCGGTCCGTCCGGTCAGGTCGTGACGGTCAGCGGCGCTGACCCCTTGAATCTCGTCGGCATCATCGTCCCCGGCGATCGCGTGCCGCCGACCGGCAACCGTTTCATCCGTTTCCGTGACGGTGTCCCCGAAGACGGAATGCCAGTAGTCGGCGGCCTTCAGGCCGCCGGACGCGCGGCGGGCTGAAGCCCGCCGCCTGCCGAAATCACCCCGCGAGCTTGAGCAGCCTCGGCAGGTCGTGTAACTCCTTCGCGAGCCTTGCCTGTTGCCGGCGCCAGAACGCAAACCGCGCCGCCATCGTGCGCATCATCGCCGCGCGCGTGTGATCCGAGTTGTGCCGTGCCGCTTGGCCGTAAAAGCCGGCCCCGAGCGTGCCGTACCAGTCAACATTGTGACGATCCGCGCACTGCGCGCCGAAGAACCCGGTCAGCAGCAGGCACTGCGAGCCCGCGGCTTCCATGATGGCCGGATCGGTGTGCTGGCTGCGATCCAGCACGTAAAGATTGAACACGGCGGCGAGGGACGTGGGCGTCCCAGGGAACTCCAGCGACGCCGTTGACGTAGTCGCAAAGTGGGCCAGCACGCTCGCGTTGTAGAGCACTTCGCTCTCCGGCGCGTCATCGAGCTCGCTCACATCGCGCAGGTGCTCGAAGAAGAAACGGAGCGCCTGCCCGTTGGTGACGGCCAGCCATGGTTGCGTATCCATGAGTCCCCTCCTGATGCATCGGCATCTCGGCCCGCCGGCTGCAGTGTGTGACTGCAAGGGCCGTTCCGTTGAGGGACTCAGGCGGAGACGCGCAACCAACCGGTTCGGGGCGCGCGCCGTCCTATTGACATCGCAGGAATTGGAGCCAGGACATGATTCGACGACTACGCGACTTTGAATGGACGTTCTCGAACACGGCGGAAGGCGCCACGGCGGTGATGCTCGCCGCGGCGATCGTCCTCGCCCTCTTCGCCTAGACAACCTTAGGAAACCTACAACCGACAACCTACAACCAACAAATCAACCGAACTGCAGGTTGCAGGTTGTCGGTTGCAGGTTGCTCTGGAACTAATCGCACATCGCCGGTGTCTTTCTAGGCAGCACCACGCTCGCTCTCCACGGGAGGTCAGCGATGAAGCCGCTGCGCAGCTACTCGGACATGAACGTCATGCCGCTGATCGACGTGCTGCTCGTTCTCCTCGTGATCTTTCTCGCGGCCCTGCCGCTCGCCCAGGCGGGCCTGGACGTGGAGGTTCCGCCGGTCGCCGAGCAGCGGCCCGGCAATGAACCCACCTCGGACATCGTCGCGACCTATTCAGCGAACCGCCAGCTCGAAATCAACCGCCGACCTGTCGACATGGCGGCGGCCGACGCGGAGTTCAGGAGTATCTACCGCGACCGCCGGAACAAAACGCTCTACGTCATCGGCGACGGCACGGTGACCTATGGCGAGATCGCCCGGATCATCGACGCCGCCACGGGCGCGGGCGTGACACGGATCGGGATTGTGACTGAAGAGATGAGACGAGCAGCTCGTTAGCAACCTACAACCAACAAGCGAGTTCACGGAAACGGCTCCGTGCCCCATTGCAGGCTGCAGGTTGTAGGTTGCAGGTTACTGTTTGAGTGCCGAGATCATCGCCGGGACGATCTCGAACAGATCCCCCGCGATGCCGTAGTCGGCGATTTCGAAGATCGGCGCCTCGGGATCCTTGTTGATGGCCACGATCGTCCGCGCGCCTTTCATGCCGACGACGTGCTGGATGGCGCCGGAAATGCCCAGTGCCAGATAGAGCTTCGGCGCGACGGTCTGGCCGGAGCTGCCGATCTGGCGCTCCATCGGCAGCCAGCCTGAATCGCAAATCGGACGCGACGCAGCCAGTTCGGCCCCAAGCGAGGCGGCAAGCTCGCGCGCGATGGCGATGTGTTCCTCGGACTTGATGCCCCGGCCGACCGACACGATGCGTTCCGCCTGCGACAGGTCGACGGCCTGCTTCGCTTCGCGGAAGGGTGCTTCGGGCTTCTGACGGATGGAGGCGGGATCGACGGAGGCGGCCACGGATCGAACGGGCGCAGGCTGCGCGCCCCTCTTCGCGGCATCGCCACGGAATGCGCCAATCTGGAACGTCACGAGATGCGGCGCCGGCCCTTCGAGGGCGATGTCGGCGTTGACGCGGCCCTGGAAGATCGGCCTGACGAAGAGACGCGCCGACGAGTCGCCCTTGGTGCCGATGCAGTCGGCCGCCAGCGCCCGATCGATGCGCGCGGCGAGCCGGGGAGCGTAGTCACGAGTCTGGTACGTGTGGGAGAACACGACGTGCGACGGCGACTCGGCGGCGATGAGGCCGGCGAGCGCCTGCACGAAACCGTCCGGCGTGTAGACCGCCAGGCCCTCGTGCTCGAGCGAGATGACCTCGGCGACGTCCGCCGCCGCGAGCTCGGCAGCGACTGCGCCGACACCTGCGCCGGCCACGGCGATCTTCACGGGGCCGCCAAGCTGCTGGGCCGCGGCCACGGCCTCCCACGACGCCCGGTTCAGAACGCCGTCACGCTGTTCCGCGATCACGAGGACCATCAGAGCACCCTCGCGTCTTCGCGCAGCACGCGAACAAGTTCCTTCGCGGCCTCGGCGGCGGATCCGGAAATCATGCGGGTCTGTTTGGACTTCTCGGGCATGTAGACCGACGCGATGCGCTGCTTCACCGTGGAAACGGGCGGTGCCGCGACGGCGCGAATTTCCTTTTTCTTGGCCGCCATGATGCCTTTGAGCGTCGCATAGCGGAGCTGGTTGATGCCGCTCTGGATCGTCAGCACGGCCGGCAGCGGCATCGACACCCACTGGAACCAGCCGCCCTCGAGTTCGCGCTTCACGCGGAGGTCTGCTGGCCCTGAGCCTGTCGAAGGGGCCGAAATCTGCACTTCCATGATGATGGTCGAGTGCGCGACACCGAGCTTCTCCGCGAGCACGACGCCCACCTGCGCGAATCCCTGATCGTCGGACTGGAGTCCGGTCAGGATGAGGTCGGCCTGCTCCGGCGCGAGCGCCGCCGCAAGCGCCTCGGCGGCCGTGAAGGCGTCGGCGGTCGAAAAATGGTCGCCCTGCACATGAATCGCGCGATCCGCGCCACGCGCGAGCGCTTCCCGCAACACCTGCGCGACGCGCGCCGGACCGGCGGACACGACGACCACTTCCCCGCCGTGCTTCTCGCGCAGCCGCAGCGCCTCTTCGAGCGCGTAGGCGTCGGGCTCGTTCAGCTCCCAGCTCGCATCGGAGTCACGCACCCACGTCTTCGACTCGTTGACGCGCACCTGCCATTCGCGGGTGACGACCTGCTTGATACAGACAGCGATCTTCACAAAACCTCGATCAGTCCAGAGTCCATAGTCCACAGTCCAGGGTTCGTCCAAGGTCCAAGGTCCGTTCATGGTCCAAGGTTCGTCCAAGGTCCAAGGTTCGTTCATGGTCCAAGGTTCGTCCAAGGTCCAGAGTTCGTCCAAGGTCCAGAGTTCGTCCAAGGTCCGAGGTTCGTTCATGGTCCAACGGCTCTGGACCCTGGACGAACTCTGGACCTTGGACGAACTCTGGACCTTGGACGAACTCTGGACCTTGGACGAACTCTGGACTGTGGACCCCGGACGCGGGACTATTCATATCTCTTCATCAGCAACGTCCCGTTCGTCCCGCCGAACCCGAACGAGTTCGAGAGCGCGCACTCGATCGCCATGGGACGCTTCGCGTTCGCGGCGTAGTCGAGATCGCAGGCCGGATCGGGCGCGTCGAGATTCATGGTCGGCGGCGCCACTTGGTGACGGATGGCGAGCGCCGTGATGCCGGCCTCGAGACCGCCGGCGGCGCCGAGCAGATGCCCGGTCATCGACTTCGTCGACGACATCACGAGCTTGCCGGCGTGGTCGCCGAACGTCGTCTTCACGGCAAGCGTCTCGGTCGGGTCATTGATGGGCGTCGATGTTCCGTGCGCGTTGATGTAGTGCACCTGATCGGGCCGCACACCGCCCTTGCGGAGCGCCATGCGCATCGAGCGGACGGCGCCGTTCGCGTCCTCGGGCTGCGAGGTCAGATGAAAGGCGTCTCCAGACAGGCCGTAGCCTGCGATCTCGGCGTAGATCGTGGCGCCGCGCGCCTTGGCGAACTCGAGCTCCTCGAGCACCAGGATGCCGGCGCCCTCGCCGCAGACGAAGCCGTCGCGGTCCTTGTCGAACGGCCGGCTCGCCCGCTGGGGCTCGTCGTTCCGTGTGGACAACGCGCGCATGGCGGCGAAGCCGCCGATGCCCATCGGCGTGATCGACGCCTCGGATCCGCCTGCAATCATCACGTCGGCATCGTCGCGCTTGATGATCTCGTAGGCCTCGCCGACCGAGTGCGCGGACGCCGTGCAGGCGGTGCACGTCGCGAGATTAGGACCGCGCGCGCCGAAACGGATCGAGACCTGGCCGGCCGCCAGGTTGATGATCGTCGCTGGTATGAAGAACGGAGAGATGCGGCGCGGCCCGCTCTTGAGGAATTCCTCGTGCTCGCGCTCGATCGTGGAGAACCCGCCGATGCCGGACGCGATGAACACTCCGACGCGATCCGAGAACTCCGGCGCGACCTCGAGCCCGGAATCGTCCATGGCCATCTGGGAGGCGGCGATCGCGTACTGGATGAAGGCGTCCATCTTCTTGACGTCCTTCTTGTCGACCCAGTTGAGGGGGTCGAACCCGCGCACTTCACCGGCGATCCGCGCCGCGAAACCCGAGGCGTCGAAGTGCGTAATCGGCCCGATGCCGCTCTTCCCCGCCAGCAATCCGTTCCAGGTCTCGCCCGTGCTCAACCCCACCGACGACAGCAGACCGACGCCGGTGATGACTACTCGCCTGGCCAAACGTCCTCCACTACTTCTTCTTGGCGTGGGCCTCGATGTACTCGATGGCCTCCTTCACGCGAGTGATCTTCTCGGCGTCCTCGTCGGGGATCTCGATGCTGAACTCCTCTTCGAAGGCCATGACGAGTTCGACCGTGTCGAGCGAGTCCGCGCCGAGGTCGTCGACGAACGAGGCATCCGGCGTCACTTCGTCTTCATCGACTCCGAGCTGCTCAACAATGATTTTCTTGACCTGGTCCGCAACCGCCATTCGAGCCTCCTGATTAGCTCACTTTCGAACTTCAGACTTTGAACTTCGAACTTCCCTAAAGGTACATCCCGCCGTTGACGGCGAGTACGTGCCCCGTAATATACGATGCTTCATCGGACGCAAGGAACACCACGGCGTTTGCCACGTCCGCCGGTGTACCCAGCCGCTTCAGTGGAATCCGCGACGCCCACTCCTCGTGGGCGCCCTCTGAAATGGCCCGCGTCATGTCCGTGTCTATTAGGCCCGGCGCCACGGCGTTCACCGTGACGTTCCGCGAGGCCACCTCGAGCGCAACGGCCTTGGTGAACCCGATGAGTCCGGCCTTCGACGCCGCATAGTTCGCCTGGCCCGCGTTCCCGGATTGCCCGACCACCGACGTGATGTTGATGATGCGACCGGACCGCTGCTTGATCATGGGCTTCAGAACGGCCTGCACACAGGCGAACGCCGCGGACAAGTTCGTCTGCAGAACCGCGTCCCAGTCCTCGCGCTTCATCCGGAGCATCAGCGTGTCGCGCGTGATGCCGGCATTGTTGACCAGGATGTCGATTCGCCCATGACGTCCCAGAACGCCGGCCACCGTCGACTCAATTGCAGCCTGATCGGTGACATCGAGTGACGCCAGCTCGGCCTGGCCGCCGGCCGCCTTGATGGCGTCCACGGTGTCGCGGGCATTCTCGCCGCGCGCGGCCGCGACGACCGTCGCTCCGGCCGCGGCGAGCCCATCGGCGATGGCTTTGCCAATGCCCCGCGACGCTCCCGTGACCAGGGCCACACGGCCCGAAAACTGCGACATAGACAACCTGTCTACTTCAGCACACTTCCGAGTGCATCGCCAAGCTGACGGACGATGCCCTGCTCGGCAAGACGGGCCGCCATGCGGATCCCGTTCTCAATCGCCTGCGGCGTCGAACGGCCGTGCCCGACGACCGCGACACCATCGAGGCCCACCAGCAGCGCGCCTCCGGACTCTGCGTAGTCCACGCGCTGCTTGAATCTCAGAAAGGCGCCTCTCGTGAGCAGGCCGCCGATCTGCGACACGATCTGCGAGCCCATCTCCTCACGCAGCATTTCCTGCGCCGCCTCGACGATGCCCTCGCCCACCTTGAGGGCGATATTGCCGGTGAAGCCATCACAGACGATCACGTCCGCGCGCCCGCTGAAGAACTCGCGAGCCTCCAGGTTGCCGAGGAAGTCCACCGGCGCGCGCTCCAGGAGCGCGTGCGCCTCCCTCACGAGATCCGTCCCCTTGCCGGCTTCTTCGCCGATCGAGAGCAGACCCACCTTCGGATGCTCGACGTGGAGGAGGATTCGCGCGTACGCCGCGCCCAGGATGCCGAACTGACAGAGGTGCTCGGGCCGGCAATCGAGGTTCGCGCCCGCGTCGAGCAGCACGGCCGCACCAGTCCGCGTCGGAACGGTGACCGCGAGCGCCGGGCGATCCACGCCTGCCAGGACGCCGAGCGCCGCCCGCGATGAAAGATAGGCCGCGCCGGTGTGGCCGGCGCTGAACATGGCGTCGGCCTCGCCGCGGGCCACGAGCCCCGCCGCGACGCGCACCGACGACCCGGGCTTGCGCCAATGCGCTGCGATGGGCTTTTCGTCCATCGCCACCGCATCCGGCGCATCCACGATCGTGAGCGCCGCGCCATCGGCACCGCCGAGTTCCTCGACCAGGCGGTCAAGGACCGCGGCCGGCCCAGTCAATTTGATCGAAACGCCCCGCCGCGACGCCTGTACCGCGCCGGCCACCACCGCGCCAGGCGCGTGGTCGCCGCCCATCGCGTCAACGGCGACAGTTATGGGCATCAAAGACATCTACCATTGAGACATTTGGACATGTGGACATCTGACGGCAATGTCCTCATGGCAAATGTCCAAATGACAAATGACGAGCGTCAGTCTTCCTTGACTGCCCTGACCTGACGGCCTTTGTAGTAGCCGCAGTTCGGGCAGACCACGTGCGGCGGCTTCGGCTCGCGGCACTGCGGGCACGCGCCAGTGGCGATCGGCTTCAGCGCATCGTGCGTCCGGCGCTTGGCCGTCCGCGTCTTCGAGTGTCGTCTCTTGGGATTGGGCATCGTTCAACCTACGTCAACTTCGAACTTTGAACTTACTTGATCAGCTTCTTCAGTACCGCGAGCCTGGGATCCACCCACTCTTCCTTGCACTCGCACGTCTCGCGATTCCGATTAATCCCGCACACCGGACAGAGTCCCTTGCAGTCCGGCCGGCACAGCGGCTTCATCGGCAGGGCGAGCAGGAACTGCTCGCGCATCACTTCACCAAGGTCGATCACATCGTCCTTGTAGAAAGTGACGCCCACGTCGGAGTCCTGCACCTCGCGCTCGTCCGCCGGCCCGTCGTCGGTCTGCGGCAGAAACAGCAGATCGAACCCGGCATCGACGGGGATCGCAAATGGCTCCAGGCACCGGCCGCAAGCCATTTCCAGGCTCGTCGCGACCCGGCCCACGAGCCGGACCTTTTGGGCGTCCTTCCTGACCTCGGCGGCCAGCACCACGGGTGCGGCCACACGAAAATCCTCCCCGGTCAGGTCAAAGTGCGACGGCTCAAACGTCCGCGAAACCTGATCGACCCAGCCGCGGAACCCTCGTAGATCGAGCAACATGGGAGTCTTCAGCCGGGCATTTCCCGCCCGCCCGAAACAACGATCCTAGCACGCAGCGCGGGGACTAAGTCACGCTCCAGGATCTGGGCACGAACAGCTCTTCAAAGAGAGCCACCGCATAGCGATCGGTCATTCCGGCCACGAAATCGCGCACGGCCGCGTCGAGGCCCTCCCGTTCGACCGTGACGGAGTCCACGTACGGCTCGGGGCGGGCCTGGAGCTTCTCCCACAGGCCCCCCAGGATGCCGGAGGCCTTCTCGAACTCGGCGGTCGCCCTGGGGTTTTCGTAGACGGCGTCGAAGAGGAAGGTGCGTAGCGCCAGCGTTGCGTTCAGGATGGGGTCGCTCATCCGAATCTCCGACAGCCCGCCCTCGAGGGTCCGGGTTACGACGTCGGTCACCATCGTGTTGATCCGCTGTGACGACGTGGTACCGAGGACGGCGACGGCATCCGCCGGCAGTTCCCCATCTTTCAGAATGCCCGCCCGCACGGCGTCGTCGATGTCGTGATTGACGTAAGCGCAGATGTCGGCGACGCGCGCGATCTGCCCTTCGACCGTGCTCGAGCGATGCTCGGGTGGCGCGCCCACGGGCAAGCCGTGCTTGCCCTTGGAGTGGCGCGCGATGCCGTCGCGGACTTCCCACGTGAGGTTGAGCCCCTGCCGCCCGTTCTCGAGCACATCGACAATCCGGAGGCTCTGCTCGTAATGGCTGAAACCGCCCGGCACGAGCTTGTCGATGACGCGCTCACCAGCGTGCCCGAACGGCGGATGACCCAGGTCATGCCCCAACGCAATCGCTTCGGTCAGCTCCTCGTGGAGGCGGAGCACTTTCGCGATGCTTCGCGCGATTTGCGACACCTCGAGGGTGTGCGTCAGTCGCGTGCGGTAGTGGTCGCCGGTCGGCGCGAAGAACACCTGCGTCTTGTGCTTGAGCCGACGAAACGCCTTTGAGTGAATGACACGGTCGCGGTCGCGCTGGAAAACTGGACGGATGGGATCCTGCGGCTCGGGATTCAGACGCCCGCGGCTCTCCGCGCTCTTGGCGGCCTGCGGCGCCAGAAAATCGAACTCGCGTGCCTCGAGCTGTTCGCGGATGGATGACATCAGAGGAATGTGAGACGCAGAGTCTATCGCACCACGTCCGAGAGAAAGCTCGTGCCGTGCGCCAACGGCGGCAGGCCGAAAGCCTCGCCGATCGTGCGGCCGAGATCGGCAAATGTCGAGCGCGTACCGATGTTCGCATCCGGCCGGACGGCCTCGCCGAAGATCAACACCGGAACGTGCTCTCTCGAGTGATCCGTTGACGGCGTCGTCGGGTCATTCCCGTGGTCGGCGGTGACGATGAGGAGATCCGCCGGCCCGAGGCGCGGCAGAAAGCCCGCGAGGCGAGCATCGAAACGCTCGAGATTGGCCGCGTATCCACGCACGTCATTTCGGTGGCCGTACTGCGTATCGAAGTCCACGAGGTTGATCGCCAGCAGACCCCGGGGCGTCGTGCCGAGTTCCGATTCGAGGACGGTCATGCCGTGATCGTCCGAGGTTGTGTGGATCGCGCGGGTGAGCCCGCGGCCCGCGAAGAGGTCTTCTATCTTGCCGATACCGACGACCGCGTGTCCGGCCGCTTTCATCTGGTCCATGACCGTTGTCTGAAACGGTTCGAGCGCAAAGTCCCGGCGATTCGATGTGCGCGTGAAGTGCCCTGGCTCGCCGACGAAGGGGCGGGCAATCACCCGGCCGACACCCATGCCACGACCGACGAGATCGAAGGCGACGCCGCAGATGCGGTACAGCTCGTCGACGGGAATCACCGACTCATGAGCGGCGATCTGAAACACGGAGTCCGCGGACGTGTAGACAATCGGCTGTCCCGTGCGCACGTGCTCGGGACCAAGGGCGTCGATGATCGTGGTTCCGGACGCGACGGTGTTGCCCAGGCTGCTCCGGCCGATGCGCGCTTCGAATTCGCGGATGACGTCCGCCGGAAACCCCTTCGGGAACGTCGGAAACGGCCGCTCCAGGACGATGCCCATCATTTCCCAGTGGCCGGTGACGGAGTCCTTGCCAGCCGATGACTCGGCCATGCGTCCGAAGGCGCCACGGGGAGGCACGCGGTCGCCGCCAATGGCCGCGACTTCGGACAGACCGAGCGATCTCAATGTCGGGACGCGGAGGCCCACCTCGCGCGCGATGTTGCCCAGCGTGTCGCTGCCTTCGTCACCGTAGACGGAGGCGTCAGGCAGTTCCCCACAACCCACGGAGTCCATGACGATCAGGACGACGCGATCAATGCGAGAGGAAGGCTTCGACAAGGGCGCTGGCTGCTCCGATGGCCGCCGGCGACTCGCCGGGACCGTCGAGCCATCGTACGTCAGGTTCCTTGCGGAACCATATCAACTGGCGGCGGGCGTATCGCATGTTCTCGCGGACGATGAGTTCGCGCGTCGCGCTTTCGTCGCGGACGCCGTCGAGCATTTCAATCACCTGCCTGTAGACCAGGCCCGTGAAGGCGTGCGCGTTCTTCGGAACGCCGGCTGCCAGCCGTTCGCGGACCTCGGCGACCACACCCCGCGCGAATTGCTGGTCCACCCGGCGTGCGACACGGGGCCACAGGGCCTCCCTCGGCATGTTGACGCCGATGGTCAGCATCTTGAAGTCAGCAATCGGTGACGCCGTGTGCTCGAAGTGCGACGTCAATGGCCGGCCGGTGAGAAGGTACACCTCGAGGGCGCGCACAAGCCGCTTCAGATCGCGCGGCTGAATGCGAAGGCCGGAATCCGGATCGACCCGTACGAGCCAGCGATGGAGGAACTCTACGCCGCGGCGCGACGCCACGCGTTCGAGCCGGGATCGCAGCGCTTCGTCGCGCGCCGGTCCGGGGAACAGTCCCCTGACAAGGGCGCGGTAGTAGAAGCCGGTGCCGCCGGCGAGCACGGGCAGCCTGCCACCGGATGCGTGCTCGCGCATGATGCGCGACGCGTCCTGCGCGTACCTGGCCGCGGAGTACGCCTCCGCGGGCTCGGCGATGTCGACCATGAAGTGCGGAACGCCGCGTTGCTCTTCGAGCGGCACCTTGTCGGTGCCGATGTCGATGCCACGGTAGACCGCCGTGGAATCGCAGGCAACAATCACGCCGCCGAAGTGCTCGGCCAGCGCCAGCGCAAGCGCGCTCTTGCCGGTGGCCGTCGGGCCAACGACCGCGACGGCCCGCATCGCGGTCAGGGGCGGCCCGGCCGCGCCGGACCAATATCACTGTCGCCAGGCGCGCCGAGGGGCGCGCGCACGTCGTAGTAGAACGTCACGGTGAAGAACGCGCGGTCGTCCGGGTACTCCGCAGGAAGTGGCAGAACGGGGCTGGAATTCTTGAGCGCGTTGAAGGCGGCATTGTCGTAGGAAGGGAACGGACTCCGCGACACGATCTTGAGATCGGTAATCGTGCCGTTCCTGAGCACGTAGAACTGGATCACGACGCGCCCGGACTGGAACATCGCCGCGGGCACGTTCCAGTTGCGCTTGACCGTCTGCACGAACCGACGCAGCCAGGGGCCGAAATCGACGCCCTTGGAATCGAACTGGATGTCCGGCAACCGCTCCGCCTGCCCGCCCTGCTGGTTGTCGAAGTTTCCGTCTTGAAGATACTGCCCGAGGTTCTTGAGCGCGTTGGCCAGCCCCCCGCCGGCGGGCGGCGCCTGCGCCGCTGGCGAAGGCGGCGCGGGTTTCAATCCAAGATCGGCAGGCGTGGCGGCAGTTGACGGGTTCGGCTGCGCCGTGCCGTTCTCCGGCCCTTTCGGCTTCTCGTCGCGGCTGGCCACAACCCGCTCGGACGTATCACCGACCGAGAAGGGTTTTGTGTTCGTCGCGGTGGGCGGGGTCTCGGGTGACGCGGCGCGGCGATCGCGGTCCGATTGCTCGGGCTGGGCCCTTGGCGGCGCGTTCCGTTCGAACCTCGGCGTGATTTGCACGTACTGCACCGATTCGTGCGGGGAGGCAGGTGGCACGACCACGGGATCCGCCGGCAAATACTCAGGCGCCACGAGGTATGCGATCACCATCAGCGCATGGATCAGCAGCGACACGAGGACGCCCTCGCGCAGCGATATCGCCTGCGGCACGCGCGGCGTATCCGGCCGATAGTCTTCGAGATCCAGGTACATGAAGCTGCGCTCTGAAAAGTATATCGGTCGCGCGGTGCGGCCGGCCCTGACCACCTCCGCCAAGGCTATGGTGGTCCGCCGAAGCTTTACGCGAAGGCGGAAGGGCCGGCCTACATGTGTGTAGGCCGCGGCTTCAGTCCCGGCGGTCGTTCGGCGACATACAAGTAGACGGCGCCCAGCATCAGCGGGACGTAGCGAACGGAGGAAAAACCGGCCTGGCGAAGAATCGTCACAAATCCTTCACCGGACGGGAACGCCGAAACCGACGCCGGGAGGTAGTCATAGGCGTCCGCATGGCGCGAGATCATGCGGCCCACTTTTGGCAGCACGGCGCGGAAATACCACGCATAAACACCCGCCACCACCGGCGTCGTCGGCATGCCGAACTCGAGGATGGCCGCCCGGCCGCCCGGAACGAGCACTCGGTGGAGCTCACGGCATCCGGCCAGGGGATCGGCGACGTTGCGGATCCCGAAGGCAATCGTCGCGGCATCGAACGACTGGTCCGCCACGGGCAGATGCATGGCGTCGGCACGCGCGAGCGAGATCCGGCCCGCCAGACCCGCACGCCGGACCTTGTCGAGGCCGATCCGCAGCATCTCCCCGGCGAAGTCGATGCCGAGCACGGCCGACGCCGCCCCGCCACCGTGCGTTGCGCCCTCGATGGCGAGATCGCCGGTTCCCGTGCACACGTCGACCAGTCGCTCCCTGCCGGTCAGCCGGAGCTCGCGGATGGCGCGCCGCCGCCAGCGGCGATCCATGCCACCGCTGAGCAGGTGATTGAGGCGGTCGTACCGGAGCGCGATCGCGTCGAACATGCCGGCGATGCGCTCGGGCGCCTTGGACGTGGAAACCGTCACTCTGTCGTTTTCCGGGAGCTTCGCCCCGCGGACCCCCGACACGCTCTCTCGCGGGGGCCGTTCAGCCCCGCTCCGTTCGCGTGGTTCGCTCGCATGGCTCGCTCACTCGGGTTTCCATGGGGGAAACAGTTGCTGGTCGAAGCCCAGCACGTTGAGAATCTTCCCCGCCATGAACGAGGCGAGGTCGTCGATGGATTTCGGCTGCTGATAGAACGCCGGCATCGCCGGAAGGATCACGGCGCCGGCCTCGGCGCACGTGACCATGTTGCGGAGCGACGGCAGGCTCATCGGCGTCTCGCGCGGGACCAGCACCAGGCGGCGATGCTCCTTGAGCATCACGTCGGCCGCGCGCTCGATCAGGCTCCGCGACAGGCCCAGGGCCACGCCGGCCAGGGTCTTCATCGAGCACGGGACGATCACCATCGCTTCGCATCGATGGCTGCCGCTCGCGAGGGACGCCCCCAGATCCTTGTTGCTGTGGATCACGAACTGGCCGCGCCCGACGCCGTCGCCGTATCGTGCGGTGAGGAGATCGCGCAGGCGCTCGACCCTGGCGTCCGGACCGAGCTCGTCGAGCAGCAGGCGCTTGCCGTAGTCGCTGAACACGAGCTCGAGATCGCAACCGGCCTCGAGCAGCGCCGCGATCGTGCGCGCGGCGTAGATCGCACCGCTCGCGCCGGTGACTGCGACCGCCAGTCTTCTCGTCTGCTGCATCAGTACTGAATCCTGCTTCGTCCGCCCGAACCCGAAACCCTGCGCCCTGAACCGCGCTACCGCCAATACACCGCCAAAGCCGTGGTTGCGAGATACAGGACGCCGACCCAGCCGTTCATGTCGAACGCGCGCTTGACCTGCGACAAATCGCTCGCGCTCACGAGCGACTGTTCCCAAACCAGCAGCAGCGCCACGAGCGCGACGCCGGCCGCGTACACCGGGCCGAGCGACGCGCGAACGCCGACGGCCACAAGGGCAACGATCGTCAGCACATGCAGCGCGCGCGAAATCGTGATCGATCGCGCGACGCCGAATCGTGTCGGGATGGAGTGCAGTCCTTCACGCCGATCGAAGTCTACGTCCTGGCAGGCATAGAGGATGTCGAATCCGCCCACCCAGCAGCCGATGGCCAACCCGAGGATCCAGGGCTCGAGCGCGGAGGCGGCGCCGCCGGCAGCGAGCCAGCCGCCCACAGGGGCCACAGCCATGGCGAGCCCGAGAAACGCCTGCGTGAAGCTCGTCACGCGCTTCGCGAGCGAGTACCAGAAAACGATCGCCAGCGCGACGGGTGACAGCACGAAGCACATACCGCCGAGCGGATAGCTGCTCGCGATGAACACGACGGAGGACACGCCGACGAAGATTTTGGCCTCGCCCACCGACATCCGCCCGGCAGGCAGCTCGCGCATCGCCGTGCGCGGATTGCGCGCGTCGAATCCGGCGTCGACGAGGCGGTTGAAGCCCATCGCGGCGCTTCGCGCGCTCACCATGCAGAGAACAATCCAGATCAGTCGATCCCACGTGAACGGCGTGGTCCGGGCCGCGAGGATCGCGCCGACCAGCGCGAACGGCAGCGCGAACACCGAGTGGCTGAAGCGGATGAACGACGCGTAGGTGCGGACGCGGGAAAGCATCTGAACTGATATCAGGTCGGGTCAGGCCACGCGGCGAATCGCGCGGGCGGCGACGCCGCCGACCAGGTATTCTTCCACATCGCGTTCGGCCCGCGGAACGTCCACGGCCACGAGCGCCGCGCGTTTCCCGGGCGAGAGCGTGCCGAAGTCGCGTTCGAACCCGAGCGCCGCCGCACCACGCCGCGTGGCGCTTTCGAGCAGAGTCTCCGCCGTGAGCTCCGGCGCGAGCCGGCGCATCTCGGCGAGCTCGTCGAAGATGTTGAGCGTGGCCGTGGACGCCAGGCTGTCAGTCCCGACCGCGACCGGCGCCCCGGAAGCGTAGAAGTGCGGCAGCCTCGGTGCTCCGCCGCCCACCCACAGGTTGCTGCGCGGACACGTGACGATCACGCCCCCCGCCTGCCTGACGCGCTCCAGCGCACCGTCAGTCAAATGCACGGCATGGACGATGAGCACACGGTCTCGGAGATAGCCGAGGTCCGCGATGAATTGCACGGGGTCGCAGGCGGGAATCGGCCACTCGCCGGTCCACAGACCGAGCGTTTCGAGCACCTGGCGGATCGGCCCCGTGCCGCTGCGCAAGAACTCCACTTCTTCCACGGACTCTCCCAGGTGAATCGCAAGCTGGCCGGCATCGCTCCGCCGGGCGATTTCCCGGAACAGCGCCGGCGAGACGGAGTACGGAGCGTGCGCGACCACGGAATAGCGGAGCGGCGTGGGAAGCGCGGCGACTCGCTCCCAGGCTTCGCGGACCGATCGCGCGGGATCCTGATCGTTGAACCCGAGGATCTCGTGAAATACCACGCCCTCGAGGCCCGCGTCGATCAGAACCTGCGGCGACGCCAGCGTGTTGGAGATGTCGCCGACGAGCACCGTGCCTGTGTCGCGCATCGCGGCCGCCGCCCGCTTCATCGCGGCGACCGCCTCGGGCTGACCGCCTTCCGGTCCGCGTCTTCGCACGGTCATGAGCGACTGAATCCACGCGTCCATGGAGGGCGCGGGCGGCACGAGGCCCTCCATCCAGGCGAGCTCGAGGTGCGTGTGGGCGTTGACGAGGCCCGGAAGGAGAACGACGTCGCCGAGGTCCGAGGCGCCCGCTGGCGGCGCACCGGCGCCTACCCGCGTGATGCGCCCTTCCTCGGTCTCGACCCAGCCGCCGTCGATCCGAGGGCGGTCGATCGGCAGCACCCAGCGGGCGCGCCAGATCACTGCGCCTCGCGTGCCCGGCGGCCCGTGGCACTGCGGGCGGCGTAGCCGCGGAGATCCTCGGCCTCGCCGGCCTGGCCGTCGGCGCGGGCAACCGCCAGCTCGAGCATGCGCGGAATGTTGCGCTCGCGGAACACCGGATCGCCCAGCACTTCGTAGTGCATGTTGCGGCGCTTCGGGGCGAACCCGGCGCTCTCGATATTACGGACGACCTCGAACTCGTCCATGCAGTACTCGGCGCCGGCCGCGCGGACGACGTTCTCCTCGATCATCACGCTGCCCATGTCATTCGCGCCGTAGGCCAGGCTCAGTTGTCCGACCTTGCCGCCCTGCGTCACCCACGACGACTGCAGATTGTCGAAGTTGTCGAGCACGAGCCGCGAGATCGCAAGTGTCCGCAGATAGTCGACGCCGGTGGCTTCCGTACCGCCGAGCTCGGTGTGCTGCGGCTGATAGCTCCAGGCGATGAACGCCGTGAAACCGCCGGTCTCATCCTGCAACGACCGCAGCCGGAACAGATGCTCGAGGCGTTCCTCGACCGTCTCGACGGTTCCGTACATCATCGTCGCCGTCGTCCGAAGGCCCGCACGGTGCGCGTGGCGCATGACGTCGAGCCACTCGTCGGCCGTGGCCTTGTTGTAACAGTTGAGCTCTCTGCGAACGCGGTCGACCAGAATCTCCGCGCCCCCGCCCGGGACGCTGTCCAGGCCGGCGGCGATCAGCCGATCGATCACGGCCGGCACGGGCAATTGCGAGAGTCTCGAGATGTGAATGATTTCCGGCGGCGACAGCGCGTGCAGCTTGAACGCCGGGAACTTCGCCTTCACCGATCGAAACAAATCCTCGTACCACTGCAGTGGCACGTCGGGGTTGTGGCCGCCTTGGAGCAAGAGCTGATTGCCGCCGAGACGAATGGTCTCCTCGATCTTCCGGTGGATTTCCTCGAATCCGAGTGTGTAGCCCTCGGCGGATCCCACGGGCCGGTAAAACGCGCAGAACTTGCAGCGCGCGACGCAGACGTTCGTGTAGTTGACGTTGCGGTCGATGATGTACGTGACGAGCCCGTGGGGATGCTTCGATCGGCGCACGTCATCGGCGAGCCGGCCCAGCAGCGCCGTCGGCGCCTGGTTGTACAGCGTAAGAGCGGTCTCCGGCGTGAGCCGGACGCCCTGCTTGTACGCCGCGACAATCGCGGCAACCTCGTCCTGGGTCATCGGTCTATTGTCCGCTCGCCATAGAACGCGATCAAATCCGCTGTCGCGGAGACGGAGACTCCCAGGCTCACCGCCTCGCGAAAGTAGGTTTCGAGGCCTTCAATCGCCCGCGGCGACAACTCGAACATCAGATTCTCTCGCAGGTAACGCCGGCCTGTGGCCTGTCGCTCGGGCCAGTCAGCGAGATACGCGTCTGCGACTGCGTCTGACTGCCGCATGCCTTCCGCAGCGGCGGCTTGAAGCAGGGCCACCACGTCAGGACTCGCTACGCCGGCACGGCCGGACCAGAACGCCCACACGAACGGAAGGCCGGTCATGGCCGTCCACTCCGCGCCGAGGTCCGTCTTCGAAGCCCCGCGGGCCGAATGGTCGACGAACAGTGCCGGATCGCCGATGAGCAACGCTGCATCCGCTGCCGCAAGCATCGCGTCCAGATCCGGCACATGCGGCACGAAGACGGGATCGATCCCGAATCGGCGCGCGCAGAGGATCCGGGTCAGCGCGGCGGACGTTCGCGAGGAGGAGTCGAGCGCAATCGAGCGCACCTGGTTCAGCGGTCTCCGGTGGAACAGGGCAACCGACGCCACCGGCCCGTCCGAACCGATGCAGATCCCCGGCACAATCCGATCGCCAGGCCGATCGAGGTACGTGATCGTCGGCACCATGCCGAGATCGATGTCACCGGAGTCGAGCAGTGCCGCGCAGACGGAAGGCACATCGAATCGCAGTGACACGCGATCCGGATGCCGATCGAGGCCGTGCACCAGTGGCCGAACGTTCAGATAGTCGACGGCGCCAAGACGGACCGGACGAGCTACTTCGGCCATTCGTACCGACCGTCGCGTTCAACGGGCACGCACCCGGCGGCGCGAATCTGCCGTTCGATGTCTTCCTTCGGCGAGCGGCGCTGTCCCAGGCCCAACACATCGATGACCGCGATGCCGTCGATGTCGTTCGCACCGTAGCAGATGGCGACCTGCGCGAGCTTGGGCCCGTACAGCGGCCAGTCGACCTGGATGAATGGAATCGCCCGCGCCATCAGTCTGGCCGCCGCTATCGTGCGCACGTCGTCGTAACCGGTCGCCGGAGCTTCGGACGGGTCGAGCCTCGGCAGGGGCGCGAGCGCCCGCAGCGCGGACGTCTCCTTCTGAATCTCAACGGCTCGCTCGACCCGGGCGAGCCGCGCACCGATGTCCGCGCGCTCGATCGTGGCTCTGCGCACGGCGAGGCCGCCGTGCAGCACCGCGCGCACGACCTCGATCGCGTTCTCGGTGTCGCCGAGCAGATCGAGTGGCGCATCCGCCACCGCATCGAGGCCCGCTGCCTTCAACGCGCCGGCAAGGTCAGACAGCGCCAGGTGATCTCCGTTGGAGATCTGAAGCAACGCGCCAAGTGAAAATCCGGTCAGTGGCTTCCCTGCCGCGGACGCGACCGTGCGGCCCACTATCGAGATCGCTTCGTCGGCGGACGCGGGTGCCTGCGTGATCCGGACCTCACCCGCGTGATCGGCGCCCGCGACGGCGCCGGCCCCGGTGGTGCCGGCTATCCTGCAGTAAGCAACTCTGTCACCCGTCGTCGCGATGCGCGCCTGCTCGCCAAGCACGCCGACACTGACCAGATCGGGATCCGTGAGCAGCGCCTCGGCTTGTGCCAGCGTGAGCGGCGTGCCGGCCGCGACAATTTCTTCAAACTGACTAACGCTTGGCGTCACGATTGCTGATCTTCTCCCAGAGCGCACCGGCTTTCTTCGCCGCGGCCTCGGTTGTGACGAGGCGCTTCGGCCATTCGCGACGCAGGCCTTCCTCAGGCCACTTACGAGTGGCATCGATGCCCATCTTTCCGCCGAACGAGGGCATGACCGCGGCATCGTCGAGGTCGTCCACGGGCCCGGTCACGACTTGGATGTCGCGCGACGGATCGACGTGCGTGCCGGCAATCCACGCGACCTCGGCCTCGTTCTGCACATTGACGTCCTTGTCGACGACGACGATGCACTTGGAGAACATGAGCTGGCCGAGCCCCCAGAACGCGCTCATGATCTTGCGCGCGTGGCCTGGATAGCGCTTGTCGATCGAAACGAACACGTAGTTGTGGAATATGCCGGCCGCCGGGAAATGCATGTCGACGATCTCGGGTACCGTCTTCTTGATCAGCGGCAGGAAGATCCGCTCGCTGGCCATGCCGAGGTAGTAGTCCTCCATCGGCGGAATGCCGACGACTGTCGTGACGTACACCGGATTGCGCCGCTGCGTCATGCACGTCATGTGAAACACGGGAAAATCGTCGGCCAGGGAATACAGACCGGTGTGATCCCCGAACGGTCCTTCTTTCCGCCGCTCGCCGGGCTCGACGTAGCCCTCCAGCACGATCTGTGACTGCGCGGGTACTTCAAGGTCGATGGTGCGACACTTGACCATTTCGACGCGCCGTTTCGACAACACCCCCGCGAGCATCAGCTCGTCGAGGCCCTCGGGCATGGGCGCCGTCGCGCAGTACTGGAGGACCGGATCCGCGCCGAGGGCCACGGCCACTTCGAGGCGCTTCCCCATCCGCTCCGCCACGCGATGGTGCTGCGCTCCGCCTTTGTGCCGCTGCCAGTGCATGCCGGTCGTGCGACGGTCGTACACCTGCATGCGGTACGTGCCGATGTTGCGCATGCCGGTTTCGGGATCGCGCGTAATCACGAGCGGCAGCGTGATGAAGGGGCCGCCGTCTTCGGGCCAGGTCGTGAGCACGGGCAGCTCATCCAGGCCGCCGTCTGTCTTCACGACTTCCTGACAGGGCGCGTCCTTCACCGTCCTCGGCATCAGATCCATGAGGCGCGTCGCGAGCGGCATCATCTTGAGCGCGTCCATGAAGCCGCGCGGTTGGGGCGGCGTCGTCAGTTCCTCGATTTCGCGGGCGAGTTCGTCGAGATGGTTGACGCCCAGCGCCAGGCAGATGCGTGCCATCGAGCCGTAGATGTTCGCGGCGACCGCAATCGTGTGCTTGCCTGGTTTCTCGAAGAGAAGGCCGGGCCCGCCGCCGGGTGCCTTCGACGCCTTGTCGATGAGCGCGGCAATCTCCAGGTGCGGATCGACCACGTCCGTGATGCGGGCCAGCTCACCACGCTTGTCGAGATCGGCAATGAATGCGCTGACGTCTACGTACGACATGCGTCACTAATCCTCGAAGCGAGCGCCAGCGCCCGCAATCCATCCCGGCCGGTCACCAGCGGATCCCGGCGATCGCGCGCCGCCGCCACAAAGTCAGCGAGTTCCGCGTGAAGGGGCTCGACCTTCACGACATCGAGGGACCCGCCCTGAATGGACGCACGATCGGCCGCACCCGCCTCTACACGCCACGCCGCGGCAGACTGCGCCGCAAAGTCCACGGATACATAGAGATCCGGCTGGAAGAAGCGCGCCTTCCTGACACGATCGTGGCTGATGCGGCTCGCGGTGAGGTTCGCCGTCGCCCCAGACGCGAATCTGAGTCGCGCGCTGCAAATGTCGACACTGCCCGACAGCACCGGCACCCCGACCGCATCGACCGATGTCACGTCCGTCCCGTCCACGGCCAAGATGATATCGAGGTCGTGCACCATGAGATCGAAGATGACATCGATGTCGAGCGAGCGTTCCGGGAACGGACTCAGGCGGTGCACCTCGATGAACTTCGGGGCGCGAAGATGCGGCCGCGCCGCGATGAATCCCGGGTTGAAGCGCTCGGTGTGACCAACGGCCAGCGTCGCGCCGGACGCGTGGGCCGCGGCAACCATTTCCTCCGCTTCCGCAACGGTCGACGCTATCGGCTTTTCCACAAGGACGTGCGTGCCCCGCTCCAGGAACGGCCGGGCAACCTGGAGGTGAGCCTCGGTGGGAACTGCGATGGATACGGCGTCCACAACTCCCAGAAGCTCTCGAGCGTCACAGACGACACGCGCGCCGGTGGCGGCAGCCGCGGCCGCCGCGCGCGCCGCATCGATGTCTGCCACGGCGACGAGCTCGACGTCCGGCATCGCACCGAGAAGGCGGGCGTGATGCTTGCCGAGGTGGCCGACGCCAATGACCGCGACTCTGAGTCTGTCGGGCGGCGTCATTTGCGCTGCCGCCCGATCACGACCAAACCGGCGTCGTTGGCGGCCGCGACAAACCGATCACCATCGAGCACCAGCGTGAGGTCTGCGTCGATGGTGAGACCGTCCGCGCCGCTCGCCTTCATCGCCTCGATTGTTCCGAGGCCGACGACGGGGACATCGAACCGTCGATCCTGCTCGGGCTTTGCGACTTTCACGACACGCGTCCCGCGGCCGGCCAGCGTTCCCGCGCGAGCGATGGTTGCGTCCGTACCCTCCATCGCCTCTACCGCAACCACCGCGCGGTCCTTGACGACGACCGTCTGGCCGACGTCCTTGCCGGCGATGCTGTCTGCGATGCGATAGCCGAATTCAAAGTCTGCACGCATCGCATCGTCCGGCGCTTTGGCCGTCAGGACGCCGGCACGAGCAACCAGCCCTGGCAGCAGCGCGGTCGAATCCACGATCTTGATGCCGTGGTCACCAAGAACGGCGACAGCCGCGGCAAGGAGGGCATCCGTGTTCTGTGCCGGAAGCTTCATCAGCACGGACAGGAGCAAGGGATCAGGAAAAACGCCACCGAAGATCCGCGCGTGCCGCACGCCGCCCGCCAGCGTCGCCTCGGTCACGCCGGCGGACTTGAGAAACTTGATGCAGGCGCCGAGCTGGCCGAGCTCGATCCAGCCAAAGGCGGCGGCACCCGCCTCGCGCGCTTCCGCTTCAAAATCCGGGGTGGCTTCGCCCTTGATCGCGACAACCGCAACGTCGAGTCCGGCCTGGCGCGCGGCCCGCAGCACCAGTCCTGGAAAGTTGCCGTACCCGGCAATCAGGCCAATAGCCACGCCGGCTACTCGGCCTCCGACATGTCTTCGAGCCGGCGCGACGGCCGCCTGAGAATGACGCCCCGCCGGGCAGACGTGATGAAGTTCACGAGGTAGCGGACTTCGGGCACCGCGAGGCTCGGATCGCGGTCGATGAGCTCGAGCGCGCGGCTCGTGTTGTGCTGAATGAGCTGCCGGTACGCGCGGCGCAGCTTGTCGATCGTCTCGGTCGAGAATCCGCGCCGTTTGAGGCCAATCGCATTGAGGCCGTAGATGCGCGCGCGGTTGCCGACCGTCTTGGCGAACGGCAGCGCGTCGCGCGTCACGACGGTGTAACCGCCGATGAACGCGTGCTGGCCGATTCGGCAGAACTGATGAACGCCTGAATAGGCGCTGATCGTGGCGAAGTCCTCCACGTGGACGTGACCGCCCAGCGTCGCGGCGTTGCCGAAGATGGTCGAATTGCCCACATGGCAGTCGTGCGCGACGTGCGCGTAGGCCATGAACAGGTTGTGATCGCCGATGGTCGTGAGCGCGCCGCCGCCGACCGTGCCGCGATGGAGCGTCACGAACTCGCGGAACATGTTGTGGTGGCCGATACGAAGGCGCGTCGGCTCACCGCGGTACTTCAAGTCCTGCGGCGCAAGGCCGATCGACGCGAGCGGTGAAATGTCGTTGTGGTCGCCGATCTCCGTCCAGCCCGCAACGACGCTCGACGCGCCGATGCGGCAGTGCCGGCCGATGACGACGTGCGGCCCGATGGTGACGTAGGGACCGACCACGGTACCCGCGCCAATCCGAGCGTCGGGATGCACGATGGCCGTCGGGTGAATCTCCGGAGCGGCGTCCTCCGCGGTCTCCAGCGCAAGCACGAGCTCGGCTTCCGCCACGACCTGTCCGCCGACCGAAGCCACCGCACGCGCCCGGGCGATCTGTCCGCGCCTGGCGCCCATCGTCACTTCGAGCTCGAGCCGATCGCCCGGCACGACCTGGCGGCGGAACTTCGCGTTGTCCACGCCTCGGAGCCACGCGCTGCCAGGCGGCTGCAGTTCCAGCCGGCGCTCGCCGAACAGCAGCACGCCCGCAAGCTGTGTCAGCGATTCGATCATGAGGACGCCCGGCATCAGCGGCGTGCCGGGAAAGTGTCCCTGAAAGAATTCCTCGTTCACTGTGACGTTCTTCGCGGCAACGATGCGGCGGCCTGGTTCGTGGTGCGTGATGACGTCGACGAGGACCGAGGGATACCGGTAGGACAGCCGTTCGAGGCCGGGCAACATGCGCATTACGACCCTAGACAATACACGGAAAACGTACAGCAAAAGACCCCGGGCGTCGTTCTGAACGCTCTCCTCAGAACGACGCCCGGGGTCGTATGTCCTACTTGATCGTTGCGTCGAGGCGCTTGACGATCTCGGCCGATAGATCCAGGCCGGCGTGCGCCGCGGCGATGTTGGAGTTGTCACCAAGCGCGAAGATGATCCAGAGGCCGCGCTCCTCGCGCAGTTTCTCGACGATCGGAAGCACCTGCTGCTGGAAAGTCGCGAGCAGCTCCTGATTGAGCTGATCGATCTGCACCTGCGCATCCTGCTGCTTGAACTGCGCTTCGCGCTGCAGCTTGTCGAGCTCCTTGGCCATGTTGTTGAACACGGCCTCCGAGACGACGCCCTGCTGCGTCTTCATGCGGTCCTGCAGCGCCTGGATTTCCTTGTTCTTCGCGGCGAGGTCCGCCGAGAGCTTGTCGTTGAGCACTTGCATCGCATCGCGACCCTTTTTGCCCAGCTTGGACTGCTGGACGACGGCCTGCAGGTCGATGAACGCGACCTTGGCCTCTGCGGGGAACGGTACGGGTGTCGGCGTTGGTGTTGGCGCCGGCGTCGCGGGCTTCTGTCCCGCCGGATTGGTGGCGGGCGGTGGGGTCGTCGGCGGCGGCGCCGTCTGCGCCATCGCGCTTCCAGCCACCAGCACTGCCATCGCGGCAAAAGCGATCGTCTGTCGTTTCATACTCATCGGATTCAGCACCTTGGTCGGTGTCCCGGCCCCTTCTGTCGGTCTCCCGGCCGCCACACGGACATCTGAGTCTATCAGAGCAGACGCCTGAGCCATCCCGATAGGCGGGAAACAAGGCATAATCGCCCGAGGAGAGTGCATGCCGAGTCCGCTGTTGCGCCGTTTTGCCCTGATTTCCACCCTGGCCCTCGTGGCTGCGGGTGCGTCCGCCTGCGACGGTGGCGGCACGACCACACCGACGACACCGACTACCCCGACTACGACCGTCACTGAGACCTTCGCGGGCAGCATCACGACCAACGGCGCCGCCAGCTTCACGTTCCCGACCGGCGCGGCCGGCTCTGTCACGGCCACGCTGCGCACCATCACACCCGTCAGCACCATTCAGCTGAGTCTGGCCCTGGGCACGTGGAACGGCATCTCCTGCCAGGTTGTGCTGACCAACGACCGAGCGACGTCCGGCGGCAGCGTCACCGGCAACGTCTCTGGTTCCGGAACGCTGTGCGTGCGGATTGCGGATATCGGACAGGTCGCGGGTACCAGCGGATTCGAGATCGTTGTCGTGCATCCCTGATCCCTTCGGGATCGGTTCAGGGTTCAGGGTGTCGGGTTCCGGGTTCGCTTGTCTGGTTCCGGGTTCATTTGCTTTTCTCCAAACACTGGTTGGAGTTTCTCCACACTCGAGAGATCGTCTGAAGCGGCATTAGCGGAGATTCCACAAGACGCGAGTGGCACGAGCCATGCTCCTCTTGCGTGCGCATGGCAGGTGCGCGCAACTACGATGAGCTGGATGCGTGGAAACTCAGCGACGCCGTTCGAGTTCGCATCTATGAGATCTGCAAGTCCCCCAGGTTTCGATCGCACCTCCGGCTGCGAGAGCAGCTGACAGACGCCGCCGACTCGGCATGCTCGAACATCGCCGAGGGATTCGGACGCTACTACCCCAAAGAGTTCGCCAGATTCCTCAAGATCTCACGCGGGTCTCTGGCAGAGATCGCAGACAGACTTCGAAGCGCGGTGCTCGCCGGGATTGTGAAGGAAACTGACGTTGACGACATCGTCGCACTCACGCACCGAGCGCGTGGAGCGTGCACAAGGCTGATCAAGTATCTGGAAGGAGCCGACCCGCCCGGCCGCGCCTAGATCCGCGGAACGCGAGGTACGAACCGGGAACCCAGAACCGGGAACCGGGAACCGGGAACCAGACAAGCGAACCCGGCACCCTGAACCCTGAACCCTGAACCGCCGAAGGCTTAGAACGTCGTGCCGACGGCGAAGCGGAAGGTGAACCGCTGAGCGAAGAGACCGTTGTTGTTGAACACGCCGCGGCGTGATGGATTCCACGCGCCGATCAGCCGGAAGGGCACGTTCAACACCGGCATGAAGAACCGTATTTCGAAGCCCGCGGACGTCTTGAACGCCGGCGTGCGTCCGATGACGCGCACGGTCGGCGTGGTACTGGTCCCGGGCGGCGTCAGGGTCACCAGCGCGAATGGATCCGAAAGGAAGGGCGGATCGGGCGTCACCGTCTCCGTGATGTCTTCCTTCCAGACAAGACGCTGGCCGATGTCCCTGACCTGGCCCGCGTCGTAGAAGCCCAGCACGCGCACGGGCCCGCCGACGTTGAAATAGATCTCACCGTTGAAGAGCAGCGACTTGTTGCCGCCGGTGACGATGCCGGAGATCGGGTCGCGCGGACCCACCGAGCGGATGTCGAAGCCACGGACGCTGTATTCGCCGCCGAGGAACACCTTCTCGAAAATCGGCAGCGTCGTCGTACTGCCGTACGGGCGAATCCACTGTCCCTCGCCGCGAAGCCCGATCGACACGCGGCGCGAGATGAACGTCAGCGGCTTGTAGAAAATGGCCTCCGACCGCACCTGGACGTACTCGGTGTTGCCGCCGACACCGGCGAAATCCACGCCCGTCGTGAAGCGCATGCCGTCGTCCGGGAAGATCGGCTGGTTGATCGTGTTGTACACCACGGACGGCGTGATCTTGCTGACGCGGCGCTGGCCGCCCTGATCGAGCAGCAGCGATGACCGAAGGATGGGGCTCGCCGCCAGCACCGCGGGATTCAGGTACGCCTCGTTGATGTCGTAGACCTTGATGCGCTCGTAGCTGTACGTCGTGAACAGCCGCATGTAGTCCGCGAGCGGGAACCCGAACACGAGGTTCGTGCCCTTCGCGTCCTGCGTGTACTGGAAGTCGTAGATGAACTGGCGCGCGTATACGTCGGTGCCGATGGTGATCGGCCGGTCGAAGAGATACGGCTCGCTGAACGACACCTGGTACTGCCGCGCGCGCGAGCCCTTCTGCAGGTTGACGCCGAACGTCTCGCCGCGGCCGAGGAAGTTCGATGTCTGGAACGACAGCTGGCCGAAGAAGCCGTCGAACTGCGACACGCCCGCGCCGAACGAGATCTGGTTGCGGTTCTGCTCCTGGAACTTGAGCTTGATGTCGACGAGGCCTTCCTGGCCCGGCGTCGGCACCACGCTCATCTCGTCTTCCTTGCCCTCGAGCGGTTTGAAGTAGCCGAGCTGGTTCAGCCGGCGGATGCTCTGCTTGAGCGCGTCCGTGTTGAACACGCCGCCCTCGACGACCCGCATCTCGCGCCGGGCGACGTTGTCGTGCGTCGTCGTATTGCCGGCGAACGTGATGCGGTTGACGTAGTACTGCTTGCCCTCGAGCATCCGAACCGTGACATCGACGACGGGCGGGGGCTTCTCGGGGCCGATGGGCAAACCGGTGTTGGGGTCGATGCCCCGCGGCGACAGATCGACGTCCGGCGCCGCCTGCCAGAAGCCGAGGGCGCCGTAGAGATCACGCGCCTTCTCCAGGCCTTTGCTGATCTTCTGGTAGTTGTAATAGTCGCCCTCTTTGAGCTTGAACATCGCCCTGAGGGGCTCGGTCTTGAGCGAGGTGTTGTCCGCGATGTTGAACGAGCCGATCTTGTAGCGCTCGCCTTCGTCGACCGGAATCCGCAGACGAATCCATCGGTTCCTGCCGTCCTTCGTGTCGGTGACGATCTCGACCTGGGGCTGGCCGACGCGCGCGCGCACGTAGCCCTTGTTCAGATAGAACACCTGCACCTTGTCGGCGTCCTCGGCGAACTTCGCTTCGAGGTACGTCCCGCTCGACGTGAGGAAGCTGTACCAGTTCTTCGGTTTGTTGTCCTTCAGCTGGCCGCGCAGGGCGCTGTCGCTGAACGCGGTGTTGCCGTCGAACTGGACGTCACGAATCTTGTACTTCGGGCCCTGATCGATCTCGAACGTCAAGTGGATCAACTTCGGCCCGGAGGGCAGCGGCGTGAGCTTCGCTTCGATCTTGACGTCGTTGTGCCCCTTCTCGGAGTACACCTCGCGAATGATGCCCTTGACGCGGCGAATCGTCGCCTCGTCCACGAAGGAATCCAGGTTGACGTGAATGTTCTTTTCCTTGAGCTTGTCCTCGATCTTCGATGTCTCGACCGACGACTTCGACCCGGGCGCGGCGACGTAGTCGACCGCCTTCACGCGAGCGCGCTCTTCGATGTGGAACACGACGTGCTTCGCCGCGACGCCATTCGGGAACGGCTCATCGATGACTTCAATCCAGAGGTTGTCCAGGAACCCGGTGCGCCACAGGTTCCAGAAGTCGGCCTTGACGGCGTCTTCCGTGAATGGCGCCCACCGATCCTGGCTGGGCGCCGAGCTGACCGTCTTGATGTAGTACGAATAAGTCTGCTGATCGACGATGGTCTCGTTCACCGGATGCGCGATGATGTGCATGCAGCTCTGAAACAGGACCGGCGAATTGGCGGGCGGGAGGTTGGGCTTGCCATCCTTCACCGGCGCGGCGCAGGGCGGCGCCTGAGCCGCCGCGGGCACGGCCCAGCCGGCGGCAGCTGCAGCGGTCACACCCGCCACGATCAGGCGTCGAAATCGCGAAAGCATCATTCTTGGTGGTTAGACGGTCGCCGCCAAACGACGGCCGTCCTCGGATTGTCCGGCCGCCCGCCACGCCAGGGTGCCGTGATCAAGGTAGATCTCGACGCCGCCCTCCTGCAACTGGCCCCGGATGAGCTCCTCGGAGAGCGGGTCCTCTATGTAGCGCTGGATGGCGCGACGGAGCGGACGCGCGCCGTACGAACGGTCCTTGCACGTCGCCTCGATGATCCAGTCGATCGCCTCGGGCTGGACGGAGATCTGCAGCCGGCGGTCGGCCAGATGCGTGTTGAGATTGTCGACGAGCAGGCCCGTAATCTTCCGCAGATCGTCGTCCGACAGCGGCTCGAACACGATGATCTCGTCGATGCGGTTGATGAACTCGGGATTGAACGTCTTCTTCACTTCGCCGAGCACCAGATCCGTGACTGACTTCTGGATCTCCTTGAGGTCGGCGGTCTGGAAGCCCATCGACGCCTTCTTCTGGATGAAGCGAGCGCCGATGTTCGACGTCATGATCAGAATCGTGTTCTTGAAGTTGACACGATTCCCGAGGCCGTCCGTCAGGTGCCCGTCCTCGAACACCTGCAACAGAATGTTGAAGAGATCGGGATGCGCCTTCTCGATCTCGTCGAGCAGGACGACCGAGTACGGATTGCGTTTGATCTTCTCGGTGAGCTGCCCGCCCTCTTCATGGCCGACGTAACCCGGGGGCGATCCGATGAGCTTCGACACCGAGTGCTTCTCCATGTACTCCGACATGTCGAAGCGGATGAGCGCGTGGTCGCTGCCGAACAGGAAGTTCGCGAGCGCGCGGGCGAGCTCCGTCTTGCCGACGCCGGTCGGGCCCAGAAACACGAAGCTGCCCACGGGCCGCGCGGGATTCTTGAGGCCGGCACGCGAACGGCGAATGGCGCGCGACAGCGCAGAGATCGCCTTCTCCTGGCTGATCACCCGGCGGTGCAGCTCGTCTTCCATGCGCAGAAGCTTGTTGCCCTCGTCCTCGTTGACCGACGTCAGCGGGACGCCCGTCCACTTGGAGACGACTTCGTCGATCTCCGGCTTGCCGATGACGATGCGGCTCGACGTGGACGGCACCTCGATCCGATCGCGAACGAGCTGCACGCTCTCACGTCCCTGAAGATCCGGATCGCGGTACAGCCAGGCCTTGTCGGGGCGGGGATCGTTCGGGTCCAGCGCCTCGCCGGGCGAGACCGTCACACGAACGGAACGGGCATCCTCGGTGGTCTGGGAAATCAGCTCGGCGTCCCGCAGCTTGGCCCTGGCACCCGCCTCGTCGATGAGGTCGATGGCCTTGTCCGGCAGGAACCGGTCCGTAATGTACCGGCTTGACTGATACACGGCCGCCTCGATGGCGTCCGCCGTGTATTCAACATGGTGGAAGGACTCGTAGCGATCCTTGACGCCCAGCAGGACCTGGACGGTCTCCTTTTCGCTGGGTGGATCGACCTTGATCGCCTGGAAGCGGCGCTCGAGCGAACGGTCCTTCTCGATGTACTTGCGGTATTCAGCCGGCGTCGTCGCACCGATGCAGCGGATCTCGCCGCGCGACAGCGCCGGCTTCAGGATGTTCGCCGCATCGAGGGAGCCTTCCGCGGAGCCCGCGCCGACGAGGGTATGGAGCTCGTCGATGAACACGATGATGTTCGGGTTGTCCGTGAGCTCCTTCATGATTGCCTTGAGGCGCTCTTCGAACTGTCCGCGATACTTGGTCCCCGCGACGATCAGCGAGATGTCCAGCGCGAGGATCCGTTTGTCGGCCAGGAAGTGCGGCACGTCGCCGCAGACGATCTTCTGCGCGAGCCCCTCGACGATCGCGGTCTTGCCGACGCCGGGCTCGCCGATGAGGACCGCGTTGTTCTTCGTGCGGCGGCACAGCACCTGTTGAACGCGCTCGAGCTCGAGGTCGCGGCCCACCAGCGGATCGAGCTGGTTCTTCACCGCCGCGTCCGTCAGATCGCGGCTGAACTCCGCGAGGAGCGGTGTTTCCTTCGGGCGCGCCGGCGCGGTCTTCTCGTTGAGGAGCTGGACGATGTCCTCGCGCACGCTCGCGAGACGCATCCCCTTCTCGTACAGAATCGACGCGGCCACCGACCGCTCCTCGCGGAGCAGGCCCAGGAGCAGATGTTCGGTGCCGATGTAGGTGTGCAGCAGCCGGTCGGCTTCCTCCGCGGCGAACTGGAGGACGCGCTTGGTGTCGGCGCTGAAGGGGATCTCGACGGACGTCGCGACCTTCTCGCGGAAGACCGTCCGGCCCTCAATCTCCTTGCGAATGCTGTCGAGTGACAGGTGCGAACGCGCGAAAATCCGGCTCGTCAGCCCCTTGCCTTCACGGATCAGGCCGAGCAGCAAATGCTCGGTTTCGATGGACGTGCTGCCCATCTGGGTCGCTTCGTAGCGCGCGAAGAACAGCACCCGTCGCGCCCGTTCGGTATATCGCTCAAACATGAAAAGACCCGGGGATCCTCACCGCGTATCGGTCGATCCCTGTCGGCATTATACGGCAAGGCTATCGGCGCGCAGCCGCCCGCCTTCCAGCCGAAGCACGCGATCGCAGGCGGACGCGAGCGTCGAATTGTGCGTCGCGATGATCGATGTGAGGCCGTGCTCGCGGTGCATCTCGCGGAGAAGGTCGTGCAGTCCCGCGGCCGTGTGCTCGTCGAGGTTGCCCGTCGGTTCGTCCGCCAGCAGCAGCGACGGCTTGCGCACGAGCGCGCGCGCCACCGCGACGCGCTGCTGCTCCCCGCCCGACAGCGTTCCGGGCCGGTGCAGCGCGCGGCCGCGCAGCCCGACGCGGTCGAGCAGCTCCATTGCCTGCGACTCGCGGTCGCTCGTCGCGTGTCCCGCGATCCGCAGCGGCATCTCCACGTTCTCCACCGCCGAGAACTCAGGCAGCAGATGATGAAACTGAAAGACGAATCCGACGTGCTGATTCCGGAATCGCACACGCGCGTCGTCATCCATCCGCCCGACGTCGGCGTCACCGATGCGGACCGTGCCGCCATCGAACGCATCGAGGCCGCCGAGGACATGAAGCAGCGTGCTCTTCCCGACGCCGGACGCGCCGACGATCGCCACCATCTCTCCCCGCTCGACCGCAAGATCCAGCTCCGTCAGAACGGCCAGCGCGCCGCCCGGACCGCGGTAGGACTTGATGAGCCCGGCCACCTCGACAAGCGCCATCGTTATTGATTCCTCAGCGCTTCGGCCGGATCGAGCCGTCCGGCCTGCCGCGACGGGTAGATCGTCGCCGCGAGGCACACGAGAAGGACCGACACGAAGACGATGACCACGTCGAGCGGCTGCACGCGGAACGGCAGGTAGGCGATCTGGTAGACGTCGGCCGGAAGCTGAATCAGATGGTAGCGATCGGCGACGAAACACACCACCAGGCCGAGCACGGTTCCGCCGAGGGTGCCGATCATCCCGATGGTGAGGCCTTGCAGGATGAACACCATGCGAATCGCGCGCGCCGTCGCGCCCATCGTCCGAAGAATTGCGATGTCGCGGCTCTTCTCCATCACGAGGAGCACGAGGGACGCGACGATGTTGAGCGCCGCGACCATCACGATGAGTCCGATGGTCAGCGAAATGGCGAGCTTCTCGAGTTCGAGCGCCGAGTAAAGGGGCCCGTTCAGCTCGGTCCAGTCGTCGATGTCGTAGCCGTCGCCAAGCCGCGCCTGCAGTTCCTGATGCTTGCTGCGCGCCTGGCCGAGATCGGCGAGACGCAGCTGGATCAGGTCCGGTCCGGGCCGGCCGAGGGCGCGGGCCGCTGTGTCGAGTGTGACGAATGCCGCGGCGGTATCCGTCGCATAGAACCCGAATCTCGCCGTGCCGACGACTCGAAGCACGAGACTCATCGGCACGGGCCCCGAGGGCGTCACGACCATGCGCGGCGTGATGAGGCTGACGAGATCACCTTCCGTCACGGCGAGCTCATGCGCCAGATCGGCGCCGAGGATGACACCGTCGCGCGCGAACTCCGGGCGCGTCGTCAGAGCGTCGAGACTACCCGTCTTGATCGCCCCACGAATGTCCGTGACGGCCGGCTCGAGCGCGGGATCGATGCCCTTCAACTGGACGTAAACGCCATCGGCCAGGCTGCCGTTCGACGACATCATGCCCTGTCCGGAGATGGCGGGCGCGGCCCCGGTCACGCCATCCACCTGCATCTGCTTGAGCTCCGCGGCGATGTCCTTGTAACCGTCGTGCTTGTAGACGTAAATGTGCGCCGTGGATCCGACGATCCGATCGCGCAACTCGCTCTGCACGCCCGTCATCAGCGCGAGCGCGATGATGAGCGCCATCACGCCGACGCCGATGCCGACGATGGAGACGGCGGAGATCAGGGAGATGAACGCCTGACGCCGCCGGGCGGTCAGATAGCGGCGGGCGACAAACCAGGCAAATGACATCAAGGACGCTCGTATCGATCCATCGATCTATCGATCCATTTACTCATTGATTGACGGATCTGGCTCAGATCCGTCCTTTCGTGGCCGCATCAGCGGAAACAGAATGACGTCACGGATCGACGGGCTGTTCGTCAGCAGCATGACGAGACGGTCGATGCCGATGCCCTCCCCGCCGGTCGGTGGCAGGCCGTATTCGAGCGCGCGGATGTAGTCCTCGTCCATGCCGTGCGCTTCGGCGTCACCGGCGGCGCGATCCTTGAGCTGCGCTTCGAAACGGCGGCGCTGCTCGACCGGGTCGTTCAACTCACTGAAGCCGTTCGCGACTTCGAATCCACCGGCATAGAGTTCGAACCGTTCGACCGTGTCCGGATCGTCGGGACGCTGCTTCGAAAGCGGCGAGACCTCGGTCGGAAAGTCGTAGACGAACGTCGGCTGAATGAGCCGGTCCTCCCAGAGCGCCTCGAAGATGGTCGTCGCAATCTTGCCGGCGCCGTGCGAAGGCTGGACTTCGAGGTGAAGCGCCCGGGCGACCTCCGCCGCCTTGGCGCGATCGCGCAGGTCGTCCTCGGCGATCGTCCTTCCCAGCCGTTCCGATGCGGCCTCTGCGGCCGAGGCGCGGAGCGGCAACCGGCGGTACGGCGCGGCCAGTGAGAGTTGATGACCGCCGAAGGTCACAGCGAGGCCGCCCGCCGCCTCCATCGCCACCGTCGTCAACATCTCTTCGGTGAGACGCATCAGGTGCTGGTAGTCCACGTACGCCTCGTAGAACTCGAGCATCGTGAACTCGGGATTGTGCTGCGTGGAAATGCCCTCGTTACGGAAGTTACGGTTGATCTCGTACACCCGCTCCATGCCACCGACCGTGAGCCGCTTCAGGTACAGCTCGGGCGCGATGCGCAGGTAGAGGTCCAGGTCGAGGGCGTTGTGGTGCGTCGTGAACGGCCGCGCCAGGGCTCCGCCGGCCATCGGCTGCATCATCGGCGTCTCGACCTCGAGGAATCCCCGATCATTGAGGAAGCGCCGTATGCCGGCAACCACTCTCGCGCGGGTTTCGAAGACCTTGCGCGAGTCGGGGTTCACGATGAGGTCGAGGTAGCGCTGGCGGTAGCGGATCTCCACATCCGTCAGGCCATGCCACTTCTCAGGCAGGGGAACGAGGCACTTCGCCAGGAAGTGAATCCGAGAGGCCCAAATCGTCAGTTCGTTCGTCTTGGTCCGGAACAGTCTGCCTTCGACGCCAATCTGGTCTCCCAGGTCGAGGTGGCGATAGATCTGGAAATCCAGCTCCGGTACGGAATCGGCGCGGACGTAGACCTGCAGGCGCTCGAGTCCATCCGAGAGCACAAGGAAGTTGGCCTTGCCGAACGCGCGCATGCCGACGATGCGGCCGGCTGCGCGTACCTGAACGTGCGACGCTTCGAGCGCGTCGCCGGCGGCTTCGCCGTGAGCGGCTTTGATGGACGACACCGTATCGGTGCGATCGAACTGGTTGGGATACCGGGCCACGCCCAGATTGGCGAGCTCGTTCAACTTCGCCTGGCGTTGCGCAATCTGCTCAGCTTCATTCGACATGACGCGTCATTGATTCTATGTCGGGGGTCGTGGCGCTCCATCCGGAGCGAGGGCCTTCCGGATCGCGTCGAGGACGCCGTTCACGAACCGGACGGAGTCGTCGGCGCTGAACGTCCGCGCCAGTTCGAGCGCCTCGTTGAGCACCACGGCGGGCGGTGTATCGGTCGCGTTCTTGAGTTCCCACGCCGCCATCCGCAGGATCAATCGATCGATCACGGCCAGACGCTCGATGCGCCAGTGCTCCGAATGCTGCTGGATCAGCGCGTCGAGCGCGTCGATCTCACTTGTCGTGCCGATCACGAGCGCGCGCGCGAACGCCCGCACCGGCTCGGCGGCGTCAGGACGGTGCTCCTGAAAGTAGGTGGCGAGCGCGGTGGCCACGTCCGTCCCGCCGACCTCCCAGAGGTAGAGGGCCTGCAACGCGGCTTCGCGAGCCTGGTGACGCGGACTCTTCATCAACTGTCCTTGAACGGCGCTGCCCGGCTAACGGCGATCGATGCGCTCGTACAGCGCAATCATGGCCAGTACCGCCGCGGCGGCCTCGCGGCCTTTGTTCGAGGGGCCATCACCCGCGCGCGCCAGGGCCTCCTCGGCGGTGTTGGTCGTGAGCAGGCCGAAGCCCACGGGCACGCCGGTTTCCTGAGAGGCGCGCATGATGCCATTGGACGCCGCATGCGCGATGTAGTCGAAGTGCGGCGTCTCGCCGCGAATGAGACATCCAAGGCACACGATACCCTGCCACTCCATCGTCGACGCCAGCCGGTGCGCGGCCTGCGCGAGCTCGTAGGCACCAGGCACCGCGAACGCGATGACGCCGGCGTCTGGCACACCCGCTTCCTTCAAGGCGGCGCGCGCGCCGGCTTCGAGACGCGACGTCACGAAGTCGTGGTACTGCGAAACGACCAGGGCGATGCGCACCTTCTATCGGCCCTTGAACACCGGCTTGCGCTTCTCGAGAAATGCCTTCGTGCCCTCGCGCATGTCTTCGGTCGTCGCGATGAGACCGAACAGCGTCGCTTCGTAGGTCTCGGCGTCGGCGAATGACATCTCGAGGCCGCCGGCGACGACATCAAGGATGTAGCGCACGGCGACCGGTGCTTTGGCCGCCAGCGTCTGCGCGAGCGCGCGCGCCTGCGTCATGAGCTCGGCGCCCGGGACCACTTTGTTCACCAGACCGATGCGATGGGCCTCTTGAGCGTCAATCGGCGCGCCGGTCAGCAGCAGTTCGAGCGCGCGTCCGCGACCGACAAGCCTTGGCAACCGCTGCGAACCGGCGTAACCGGGAATCAGACCGAGATTGATCTCCGGCTGGCCGAACTTCGCACTGTCCGCGGCGACGCGGATCGTGCACGCCATGGCCAGCTCACAGCCGCCGCCGAGCGCGAAGCCGTTGACCGCGGCGATGACGGGTTTGCCGAGCGACTCGATGCGGTCGAACACAGCCTGCCCGGATCTGGCGTGCTCGCGCCCGCTCACGGGCGACTGCACGGCGAGCTCGTTGATATCCGCGCCTGCGACGAAGGACTTCTCCCCCGCGCCGGTGAGCACAATCGCACGCACGCCGTCGTCTGCCCGGGCCTCGGCCATCGCCCGGTCGAGCTCGTTCACGGTCGCGGTGTTGAGCGCGTTCAGCTTGTCGGGACGGTTGATCGTGACGACGAGCACGGCGCCGTCGCGCTCGGTCAACAGATTCTCGTAGGCCATAACCGGATAATTATACGTTGCGGGCCCGGCGGCGCCGCGCGAGCGCGATGCGCATCACGAGCAGCACGGCGAACGCCGCACCGGCAGTGTCGGCCGCCCAATCAAGCGCATCCGGTGTGCGATTGCTGACGAACGACTGATGGAATTCGTCCGTGATGCCGTAGGCCGAACTGAAGAGCAACGCCCGCCACGCGAGGGCGCCGCGCACGTGCTCCCACTTCGCGCCCGCAAGCGCGCGCAGGACGAGCGCTGCGAGCAGGGCGTATCCAATGGCGTGCCCGCTGTAACTCGAGAGGCCGCCGGGGAGGTGAGGAAGGCCCGACCGGCTCGACAGATAGAAGATCGCCGCCATCTGTGCGGCCGCCGGCCCCCAGTGCCAAAACCAGGACCGCACGTGTTCAGAACGCGAAGTACATGAGCCAGCCGACCGCGTAGGCGCCGAGCGTCAGCGCGCCGAAGATCCGCGCGCCCACCTTGAGCTGTTCGCGCGCGTCGTCACGCAGCAATGTTCCGAACACCGCGGACACGCACGCCGCGAACAACGCCATGACGCCCAGATGCGTCATCGCGCGGATCCCCTGGCCCTGTCGAACGCGTCGAGCGCGACGAGAATGTTGAGCAGACCGGCGACGATCAGGAACGTATTGCCGTACTCGTAGCTGATCGCCGTGACGTGTCCGGCGCCGGCGCCGGCCATCGCGGCGAGTGCGCGCGGCACGAGGATGGCCCATTGAGTGCCCGCGCCGAGGAACACGAGCGGGTCAGCCGCATCGAAGACGAAGAGCTGGCCGCCGAAAGCCAGGCCGGTCGCGAACATGCCGGCCAGTACGACGAGGAACACGACGGCCTTGCGAACCTGACCCACGAGAAAGTGACCGGCGCCAGGCACGCACCACGCAGCGATGAATGTCAGAGCAGGATTCGGCTGCATCTCGGTCAGCAGTTTACTCGATGGCGGTTTCCGGTCCGCGCGCGGCACGGACGATCACCCATGCGAGCGCTGCGCCGAGCGGCAGCGCCGCCACGAATCGCGACACGGACGACACGGAGATCAGCCCCAGGTGTTCGACGGCAAACGTGATGGCCGTCGCGGCGGATGCCACGGCAAGCATCGTGAGATCCCGGCGCCGCCGCAGACCGCCTTTCACCAGGAACGCGGCGAGCGCACCGATCGGCGCTGTCAGGTACAAACCGCTGCATCTCGCACAGACCGGCCACTTCGTATGGCTCGTATGAAAGGACCGATCGTCCCGTTGATGGCACACGCCGGCGCCCGCCGTGTAGGCGGCGATGGCCAGCCACGATCCAGGCTGCCTGGCCTGCGCGATCGCGCCGGCGGCCAGGAATGCCGGCCAGGCCACTGACGCCGCGACAAGAACCTTGATCACAATCAGTTACAGCGCAAGCGCTCCGAAGTGCTGCTCGTAGCGCGCGCGGAACTCCGCCCACGTGTAGGCGTGACTCTGGCCGCCCAGGTGTTCGAGCGCGTACGTCGCCGCGACGCTGCCAAGCCGCGCGCACACTTCCAGGGGCGCACCGGCCGCAAGGCCCTTCATGAGGCCGCCCCGGAATGCATCACCGACTCCGGTCGGATCCTCAATGCGCGCCGGCGCGACGGCCGGCACATCGATGCGATCAGTCCGATCGGCGCCATGCATCACCGACGAACCGTGCTCTCCGCGCGTGACGACGAGGTGCCGGGCTTGCCGTAAGATGTCGGCCTCGCCCAGTCCGGTTTTCTCCCGGATGAGTTCCAGCTCGTAGTCGTTGCAGATCACGATGTAGGCGCCGGCGATCCCCTCGGCAAGCTCGGGGCCGCTCATGCGGGCGCACTGCTGACCGGGGTCGTAAATGAAACGGATCCCGAGCGTCCGGCATTCCTCGACGTACTGCGTCATCGCCGCGGGATCGTTCGGCGACACGATCACGAGGTCCACCGGGCCGGCCGTGCGGAACGACAGCTCGGCGGCGTGGGCCATCGCGCCGGTGTAGAACGACGCGATCTGATTGTTCGCGTTGTCCGTGCTGCAAAAGAACGACGCCGTGAACTTGTCCGGCACGTCCTTGACGAGCGACGTGTCCACGCCGGCGGCCTCGAGCCAGCGGCGGTACTCGCCGAAGTCCTGGCCGGCCGTGCCCATCAGCAGCGGCCGCTCGCCAAGCAGCGCCAGCGTGTACGCGATATTGGGCGCGCAACCCCCGCGCCGCTTGTCCATCGTGTCGACGAGAAAGCTCAGGCTGACTCGGGAGAAATGTTCCGGGAGGAAGTGATCCGTGAACTTCCCCGGAAACGACATCAGGTAGTCGAACGCAATCGATCCGGTGACAACGAGACGCATGTATTCCTCAGACGTACTTGTACTTGGCGACGATCGGCGCGAGCTTCGCCTTGGTGGCCGCCGGCACGTGTTCGGGCCGGGTGATGAGCGCCGTCGCGAGCGCGTTCGCGCACTCGCAATCGCGCGCGATCGGCAGCCGCTCGACGGCGTTGGCGATGACCTGCTGGGCCGTCTTGGCGTTCTGCGTCAGGTTGTGAATGATCATTTCGACCGTGACCGAGTCGTGATCCGGATGCCAGCAGTCGTAGTCCGTCACGAGCGCCAGCGTCGAATAACAGATCTCCGCCTCGCGCGCGAGCTTGGCCTCCTGCAGGTTCGTCATGCCGATGATGTCGAAGCCGGACGCACGATAGCTGTTCGACTCGGCAATGGTCGAAAACTGCGGCCCCTCCATGCACACGTAGGTGCCGCCGCGATGCGCCTTCGCACCGGAGCGTGACGCGGCGTCGAACATCACGTCGCTCAGAGGCGTGCAGAACGGATGCGCGAACGCGACGTGGCCGACGAGTCCGTCGCCGAAGAACGTGCTGACGCGGCCCCGCGTCCGGTCGAAGAATTGATCCGGCACCACGAGATCGAGCGGCGCGTAATCCTGCCGCAGGCTGCCGACGGCGCTCGCCGAGAGAATCCACTCGGCGCCGAGCACCTTGAAGCCGTAGATGTTCGCCCGGAAATTGAGCTCGGACGGAAGCAGCCGGTGTCCCGTGCCGTGGCGCGCAAGAAACGCCACCCGGCGCCCGCGGAGCGTCGCCAGGACATAGGGCCCGGAGGGATCGCCGAACGGCGTCGCGATCTGCCGCTCCTCACGATCGGTGAGCTCCGCCATGTCGTACAGGCCGGAGCCGCCAATGATGCCGATGGAAACAGGTTGGGACATAGGATTCAGTCGATGACGGGCTCCACGTGTTTTCGCCCGCCTGTGTCGCGGATGATGCCGGCGGCGATCGCCGGATCGTGTTCGAAGAAGATAACGTACTCGCCGGCGATGGCCTCCGCAAGGAACCGTTTCTTGTAGAAAAACGTGTCCATCGGATAGAGGTCGTAGCCCATGATCCATGGCTCATCGACATGGGCCGTCGTCGGCATGAGGTCCGCCGTGAAGATCCCGACCCGGCCGCCGGACTCGACGCGCACGAGCTGGTGGTGCATCGTGTGGCCACCGGTGCGGGCGACGCTGACGCCGGGCACGACGTCGCCATCCGTTTCGATGAACTTGATGACGCCCGCATCCGCAAGCGGCGCGAAGTTCTCGGCCAGATAGCTCGCACGATTCCGCTCGTGCGGATGCGTGGCGTCATCCCACTCCTGCCGCCGCACGTAGTACGTGGCCCTGGGAAACGCCGGCACCACGCGATCGCCTTCCCGCCTCGTGAAACCCCCGGCATGATCGAAATGCAGATGCGACGCAATCACCAGGTCGATGTCCGCCATCGCGAGACCTGCCGCGGCCAGCGATGCCTCGAGACCGGGCCGGCGATCGATCCCGTAGATCTCGACCTCCTTCGGCGTCATCTTGTCGCCGATCCCCGCGTCGATCAGGATGTTATGTTCCGGCGTCCGAACGAGCAACGGCCGCAGCCCGAGGAGAATGCGATTGCGCTCGTCAGCAGCGGCGCGTTTCTGCCAGAGCGGCTTCGGCACGACGCCGAACATGGCGCCGCCGTCGAGCCGAAAAAACCCGTCCAGCAGCGGCACGACCTCGAAGTCGCCAAACTTCACGCGCCGGCTCCATGGGTGGCGGCCTCTTTCAACTCGATCAGCAGCCCGCCGGCGCTCGAAGGATGAATGAAGGCGATTCGTGACCCGTGCGCGCCGGGCCGCGCCGACTCATCGATGAATCGAATCCCTTGCGCCCTGAGATCGGCGATCGCCCGGTCGATGTCGGCGACGCGAAAGCACAGGTGGTGCAGCGCGTCGCCGCGCTTCTCGAGGAACTTCCCCACCGGCGCCTCGGCTGACAGCGCCTCGACGAGCTCGAGCGTCGGGCCGCCGGCCTCGACGAGCCGAAGTCGATGCTGGCCAACGACTTCCGGCTCGCCCGTCTCGAGGCCCAGGAGCGACTGAAAGATCGTGGCAATCGTCTTTGCGTCGCGAACGGCGATCCCCACGTGGTCCAGTGGGCTTGCGACAGCGGGCGTCCCGCCCAGCGCGCGCGCCATCACCGATTCCGTCGCCGTGTATGGATCGATTTCGCGCGCGGCAATCCGGTCCAGAAGTCGGGCGAATTCGCCAGCGCCCAGGACGACGCCGTCGACGTGCTGCATGAATCGGCGTTCCAGCATTTCGCGAAGACGCCACTCGGCCCGCGCGCGGCGCCGGACGCCCTGCTCCCCCGCGCTCTGGGATTTGAAGCGGTCGATCGCGGCGACGAGATCGGCGAGCCCCGTGCCCGTCGTCGCGACGGTCCGCACGACTGGCGGACGCCACTCGTCCTCGGGCCACATCTCGAGCGACAGCATGGTCTCGATCGACGCTGCCGTGCGATCGGCGCCCTCGCGGTCCGCCTTGTTCACGACGAAAATGTCGGCGATCTCCATGATGCCGGCCTTGAGTGCCTGCACCTCGTCACCCGTACCCGGTACGAGCGTGACGATCGACACGTCGGCGGTCCGGACGATGTCGACTTCGTCCTGGCCGACGCCGACGGTCTCGATGATGACGACGTCGAACCCGGCGGCGTCGAGAACGATCGCCGCCTCGGCCGTCGTTCGCGCCAGCCCACCGAGATGGCCGCGCGTTGCCATACTGCGAATGAAGACGCCTTCGTCCTCGGCGTGCGACTGCATGCGCACGCGGTCGCCGAGAATCGCGCCGCCCGTATAGGGGCTGGTCGGATCGACGGCAATGACACCGACCGTCTTGCCGCTCTTGCGCAGCTCCGCGGTCAGTCGATCGACGAGGGTGCTCTTGCCCGCGCCCGGAGGGCCGGTGACGCCGATGAGATACGCGCGGCCTGTCTTCGCGAAGAGGCTGCCGACGAGCTCGGCCGCTCCGGGAGACTCGTCCTCGATCAGGGAGATCGCGCGGGCAATCGCGCGCGGATCGCGATCAAGGATCCGGGCAGCCAGCGGCAGCGCGCTCACGCTACTGCCGCCCAAGCAGTTGCCGGCCGATGACCAGCCGCTGGATTTCGCTGGTGCCCTCGCCAATCGTGCAGAGCTTCACGTCGCGGAAGTACTTCTCCGCTGGGTAGTCCTTCACGAAGCCGTAGCCGCCATGGATCTGAACGCCCTCTTCGGCGACACGGACGGCAATCTCGCTCGAATAGAGCTTGGCAATCGACGACTCGAGCGACGTCCGTTCGATCTTGCTGTCGCGCATCCATGCGGCGCGGTAGGTGAGCAGGCGCGCGGCCTGAATCCGCGTCACCATGTCCGCGATCTTCCAGCGAATCGCCTGGAACTCGCTGATTCGCTGGCCGAACGCGCGCCGCTCGAGTGAGTACCGCCTCGCGGCGTCGTAGGCACCCTGCGCGAGGCCCACGGCGAGAGCGGCGATCCCGATGCGTCCGGCGTCGAGTACCTGCATGGCCTGCAGGAATCCTTCACCCGGAGCGCCGATGATGGCCGACGAGGGCACGCGGCAATCCTCGAACACGACTTCGCTCGTATCACTCGCGCGCATGCCGAGCTTGTTTTCCTTCTTGCCGGCCTTGAGTCCTGCGGCGCCGCGAGGAACGATGAAGGCCGAGATCCCACGCGAGCCCTGTTCGCGATCGGTCACGGCCATCACGACCATCGTTTCGCCGATCGCGCCGTGCGTGATGAACTGCTTCGTGCCCGAGAGCACCCATGCATCGCCGTCGCGGCGGGCTGTCGTCCGCATGGCGGCTGCGTCACTGCCCGAGCTCGCCTCCGTCAGCGCCCACGCGCCCCAGTGCTTGCCCTCAGCCAGCGGCTTCAGGTACTTTGTTTTCTGCTCATCATTGGCAAAGTACGACAGATGCGCGACGGCAAGGCCATTGTGCGCTGCGACCGATAAAGCAATGGATGGGTCTACGCGCGCCAGCTCCTCGATGCAGATGCAATAGGCGAGGGCGGAATGCCCTGCACCGCCCCACGCTTCGGGCACCTGAATGCCCATGAGTCCCACGCCGGCGAGCTTCGGGAGCAGCTCCTTGGGAAACGCCTGGGCCTCGTCCCAGGCCATGACGTTCGGCCGGATCTCGGCTTCCGCGAACTCTCGTACCGCGCGTCGCAGGAACTGCTGCTCGTCCGTCTCGCGTAAGTCCATCGTGTGGGAAAATAACATGACAATGCTGTTGAAACGCGCTGTTATCGTTCTCGTGCTTGCGGCCGTGGGTCTTCTCGGTACCGCGACACCGGCGTGGGCGGATGTCACTTTCTTCCTCGGGTTTTCACCGACACCGAAGAGCCGCCCGGTTCAGGGTTTCGCCGGGGGCATCAACATGCTCCTGATCGGGTTCGAGTTCGACTACTCCAACACCTCAGCCGACGCGACCCAGGGCGCGCCCAGCCTTCGAACGGGCATGCTCAACGGACTCATCATGACGCCGACGAAAACGCAGCTGTATCTCACGGCGGGAGGCGGCTTCTATCGCGAGGCGTTCACCGGCAGCTCGGCCACGAGCTTCGGCACGAACATCGGCGGCGGAATCAAGGTGGGCTTGCTCGGTCCGGTCCAGCTTCGAGTGGACTACCGGATCTTTAACTTACGGGGCAACGCACGGTACAAGAATCCACAGCGAGTGTACGCCGGACTCAATATCCACTTCTGAATCGACCGATTGACCGATTGATGGATTGACCAATCCGGCAATTCGTCAATCTGTCAATTCGTAGAGCCTCCGCCGCCCATGCTGACGATGGGCGCCAGGGGCGTGGCGCTGATCCCCTTCAGCCCGGGCACGACTTTCTGGAACAGCGCACCGACTTCATCGGGCGGCAGCCCCTCGCCGAGGATCTTGAACGGGTCGTAGCTCACGCCCTTCTCGACCTTATCCAGCACGAAAAAGAAACTGATCAGGCCGTCCTGCGGCTCGGGCGATTTGAGGAGCTTCCAGCCGGCGGCCTGGCGGCGTCGCTCCGGCTTGTCGCTCTTGGCCAGGACTTCCTTGACCTTCCCCATCGTCACTTCGAAATCGACAGCCGTGGCCTCCGCAACACGGATGACCACGAGCATGCGATCTGAGTTGAAGACGAGGGGGTCGGCTTGAGTGGCGGCGGGCGCCTGCTGGATCGCAGGCGGCCCGCCGGTCACGAGGACAATCACGGAAAACCTATCCGACCTTGGCGAGTTTCCAGGGCGGGTTGATGGTGTACAGCGACACCTTCAGTTTCTCGAAGATCGCGTCGGCCTCTGGCCGCGTCAGAAGCGCGCCTTCGGTAACGCCGCTCTTCCACATGGTCTCGTAGACAATCTTGCCGGGCTGATAGCTGATCGCCGTGGACGGCGTGTCAATCTGGAGCACATAGATCATGATCTTCTGGCCGCCCATGTCCGCCGGCGGCTGATCGACCTTGAACAGGTTGACCAGGGACTGACCGAACGCCTTCTCGTCGTCCTTCGTGCTCTTCGCGAGGCCGGCACGGATGGCGCTCCAAGCAGACTCGAACTCCGCCGTCTTCTCCGCATGAATCTGAAACAAGATAATCGTCGGGACGGTGGCGCCGAGCTTCAACGGATCTTCCTGTGGCGGCGCAGCGGGCGCCGTTTGGGCAGCCGCGATGCGCGGCGTTGCCAGGACCAACGCAACTGCGGCGATGGCTGCCACGCGTACCATCGCGGATCTGACTTCACCTGTCCGAATCATTGAATCGTCTCCCTGCCTGTATCAGGCCCGTTCAAAGGCGCCTACTTTACCGTACCGAGCGCGGCTGACAAGACCCATCATCCAGTGCCGCCGGAATCACAAGAACGTTGCAAGTATCTCGTTGGATACCAGCATACCCTGCCGCGTTAGGCCGAGCCGGCCGTCGCCGCGCCACATCATGCCGGCCTCCAGAAACCGCGTCAGGTTTGACCCGTAAACCGCCCAAATGTTCCGGCCGAACCTCTCCTCGATCGCGGCCTCATCGAGCCCCTCGTTCAATCGCAGGCCGGTGAACAACGTCTCGGTAAACCTTTCATCATCAGGAATTACCGTGAGCGCTTCGGCGGCGAAGCGCCCTTCTTCCAGACGGCTCGTGTACTCGGTCGTCGACGCGAGATTCCTCCACCGCCGCCCCTGCACGGTCGAATGGGCGCCGCACCCGAACCCCCACCAGTCGCCGCTCTGCCAGTACTTGACGTTGTGCCGGCAGCGGCGGCCGGGCCTCGAGACATTTGAAATCTCGTACTGCTCGTAGCCGGCCGTGTCGAGACGATCCAGGCCGGCCAGGTACATATCCGCGGCCTCATCGTCAGGCGCCTGCGTCCACGGCTGCGCGGACGATCGCGCCATCGCCTCCTTCAGCGGCGCGTTGGGATAGAGCTCGAGCAGGTACAGGGACAGGTGATCCGGCGCAAGTGCGACGGCCTCGTCCACGGTCCGCAGCCATGACGAGAACGACTGGCCCGGCAGCCAGAGCATGAGATCGAAACTCAGATTGGTGCATCCCGCGCGGCGTGCCATCCGAATCGCGTCTCGAGCTCGCGCCGCGGAATGAACCCGGCCCAGCCGCTGCAGTTCATCGTCGTCGAAGGACTGCACGCCAAAACTGATTCGATTCACGCCGGCATCCAGGAATCCCGCGAGACGTTCGTCCGAGGCCGTTTCGGGATTCGTTTCGAGCGTGATCTCCGCGTCGGGGCTGATCTCGAAGCGTTCGCGGCAGGCGGCGATGAGGCGGCCGATCTCGGGTGGATCCAGCAGCGAAGGCGTGCCCCCACCAAAGAAAATGGAATCAGCGCCGGCCGGCGGGTGCGCGCCGGCGAACGGCAACGGGGCCGTCAGGATTTCCCGTTCGAGCGCGCGAACGTATCGATCCTTCAACGCGGCGTCGAACAGGCCGCGGTTGAAGTTGCAGTAGCTGCAGATGGACGAACAGAACGGAACGTGCAGGTAGAGCCCGAGCATTGATTAGGTCGAGGGGCTTCGCCCCTGCGAGCACCCCAACGGCGTCGCTCGCGGGGACCCCAAAGCCCCGCTCCGCTCCGCCGACGCGGTCGCTGACGCTCCCTCGTTCATGTCCCGGCCTTGCCCCCGGGCCACTTCAGTTCATGGAACTCGCGAGTCTGTTTGAAGCCCGCTTTCGCCTGACTATGCGCTCGATCCGGCAACTTCGCACGATGACGGCCCGACTTCGAGCTCTTCCAAAGCGCAAGCAGACGCTCCGGCGTGTGGGGACCGTCGAATAGGCGATAGTCCGGGCCGTCATATTCCAGGAAATCGCACATCTCATGCAACCGGGAGTGCATCCGGAAGCCTACGCGAACCTTGAGCGCGTCGAGATTGGTATCGTCGACATCATCGATGTAGTTCGTCGTAAAGATGGTCGGCCGACGCTCGTTATACCGCGAGTTGACGATTAGGTTCATCGTCTCTTCGACCCATTCCGTGGGTCTTTCTGCCCCAAGATCGTCCAGTAAGAGAACTTCGGCCGTCATCACGGGCCGTAAGACGTCCATTTCCGCAGTCTTCGTTACCGCGCTGTACGTGGACCTGATGAGCTTCAAAAGATCTCGCGTGTCGTAGTAGAGACCCCGAATCTGTTTCTCGAGGATCAGCCGTCGAAGTACGGCCACCGCGATGTGAGTCTTACCGATCCCGGGTGGACCGACGATGCAGAACCCTCGTCGGACGGCTGGAAACTCATCAGCCCACTTTCGCGCCTTGCGAACGGTGTTTTCAAACTTCTCGTTCGGGTAAATGGTCAGAGCCTCGAGGGTCCGCCCATTGTATTGGGCCGGAATCTTGGCCGACCTAATCAGGTCTGCTTTGATCTGGTCGCTCCAGCAGGCACACCTCTGGACGCGGCGGATGCCGTCGCGTTCGATCGATTGCCAGCCGGTTCCGTCGCAACGCGCGCACGCCATCTGAGGGCGTCAGTCTAACACCGGCTTCGTGTCGCTTGAACCTTGATCACCCGGCGCGGGGACGAGCGCGGTGTTGAGGCGCTGTTCCCAGTCGCCCAGCCCGCGGCGAAGCTCGTGCTTGACGTACTGCATGAACTCGTTCACCTCGCGCTGCATGCGGTCCATCTTGCGGCGCATGTTGAGAATGATCTCCACGCCGGCGAGATTCACGCCGAGATCACGCGTCAACGCCAGAATCGTTTCGAGCTCCTGCAGATCTTCGTCTGAGTACAGGCGGGTGTTACCGTCCGTGCGCGAGGGTTTGAGAAGGCCCTCACGCTCGTACAGACGCAGCGTCTGAGGATGAATGTCGTACTTCGTGGAAACGGCGCTGATCATGTAATAGCCCTTGCCGGTTCCCGGTTTCTTTGCCGCCACGGCGGCCTCCTTGCCTGCTGGTCGCCGGGGCTGAAGCCCCGGCCTACGGTTTCCTACTCTTCGGCGCGCCCGCCCTGCGGGGCGTCGCCGAACAGGTGACCGCGGACGTCGGTCTCATTCAACCGGCCGAACTCCCGCAGCAATTCCTTCGATCGTTCGTCCCGTACGACGGGAAGCACGATTTGAATCTCGACCACCAGGTCTCCGGCCTCGCCGTCGCCGCCAGGCGGGGCCGGAACGCCGCAGCCGCGAATGCGCAACCGCCGGCCGGACGGCGTGCCCGGTGGAATCCGCAAACGCACGGGATCGGCCAGCGTTGGAACGTCGAGCTTCACGCCGAGCGCCGCTTCATGCACGGCGACGGGCAGGGTGAGTTCCAGATCGCGGCCTGCCCGGCGGAAATGTGGATGCGGCGCGACCGTGAGATTGATGTAGAGGTCGCCTGCCGGTCCCCCACGCGCACCCGCATTGCCCCGGCCGGGCACCGCGAGACGATCGCCGTCCGATGTTCCCGGCCGGAGGACGAGCGTGACGACCTCGCCCCGCGCGTGGATTCCCGCGCCTTGACAAGTCCGGCACGGCTGCACGTCGAGCCGTCCCGTTCCTCCACAGGCTTCACAGGCGCCCGTGAAAACCAGATGTCCCCGCACCCAACGGCGCGAACCCGATCCGGCACACATCGGGCACATCACCGGCGGCCGCGGCACGCGGCCGTCTCCGCCGCACGCAGCGCATCGATCCTGGCGGGTGATCGACAGCGGCACCGCACCGCCAAGCACCGCGTCGCGAAACGACACCGTCGCGGAGAGTTCCAGGTCCGCCCCACGCGTTGGCGTCGTGGCCTCACGCGCCGCGTCCTGAAACACGTCCGCGAACAGTTCGGTGAACGTCGCGGCCAGCGGCCCCTCGGCCGCGGACGAGAAGTCGAATCCCTCGAACGAGACCCGGACTTCACCGGGAACGTCCAGCGCCGCACTGCGATTGGCGCCGCGGTCGTAGTCCTGGCGCCGATCGAGATCGCCGAGGATGTCGAACGCGTCCTGAATGCGGCGGTACATTTCCTCGGCCGCGCGGTCACCCGGGTTGATGCCCGGGTGATACCGCCGCGCGAGCCGCCGGTACGCGCGCTCGATGTCGGCGGCGGAAGCCGCCCGCGTGACGCCGAGCAGTGCGTACAGATCCACTTACTTCTTCTCCTGACTTTTCTTTAGTTCGCGCGGGGCCCCACCCCCGCGCGCTCGTCACGCGCTTCGGGGCTCGCTACGCTCACCTCTCGCGGAGTCAGCTTCCTCACTTCTTCTCTTCGACCACTTCTGCGTCGATCACGTCGTCCGCCTGGCCGTTGCCGGCCGACGGCCCGGCGCCCGGTGCCTCGGGACCACCTGGTCCACCTGCGGCTCCCGCCGACTGGTAGAGGTGCTCGGCGGCCTTCTGCTGCGCCTGCATCAGCGCATCAAGCGTCCGGCTGATGCCCTTCGGGTCGTTCGACTCGAGCGCCTTCTTCAGGTCGTTCGTCGCCGACTCGATCGCCATGCGGTCCTCGCCGCGCAGCTTCTCGCCCGACTCCTTCACGAACTTCTCGGCGGCGTACACCGCCTGGTCGGCGCGATTGCGCGTCTCGATTTCCTCACGCCGCTGCTTGTCCTCGGCGGCGTGTGCCTCAGCGTCTTTCGTCATCCGCTCGACCTCGTCCTTCGACAGGCCGCTGGACGCGGTGATCGTGATCTTCTGTTCCTTGCCCGTACCCTTGTCCTTCGCCTGCACGTTCACGATGCCGTTCGCGTCGATGTCGAACGTGACCTCGATCTGCGGCACGCCTCTCGGCGCCGGCGGAATGCCGTCCAGGTTGAAGCGGCCGAGCGTGCGGTTGTCGCGCGCCATGCTGCGCTCGCCCTGCAGCACGTGCACCTCGACGCTCGGCTGGCTGTCGGCCGCGGTGGAGAAGACCTCGCTCTTTCGCGTCGGAATCGTGGTGTTGCGCGCAATGAGCGGCGTCATGACGCCTCCGAGCGTTTCAATGCCGAGCGAGAGCGGGGTGACATCCAGCAGCAGCAGATCCTTCACCTCACCCGCCAGCACGCCGGCCTGGATCGCGGCTCCGATCGCCACGACTTCATCAGGATTCACGCCCTTGTGCGGTTCCTTGCCGAATAGCTCCTTCACGATCGCCTGGACCTTCGGGATGCGCGTCGACCCGCCGACGAGCACGACCTCGTCGATCCGCGACGCCGGAACCCCCGAGTCATTCAGGGCCTGTTTGCAGGGACCGACGGTCTTCTGCAGCAAGTCCTCGACGAGCGATTCGAACTTCGCGCGCGTGAGCTTCATCGAGAGGTGCTTGGGCCCCGACTGATCCGCCGTGATGAACGGCAGGCTGATGTCGGTTTCCATCACCGTCGAGAGCTCCATCTTGGCCTTCTCCGCCGCCTCCTTCAGGCGCTGGAGCGCCATCCGGTCTTTCGACAGATCGATGCCCTCCTGCTTGCGGAACTCGTTCACGATCCACTCGATGACGCGCTGGTCGAGGTTGTCGCCTCCCAGGTGGGTGTCGCCGTTTGTCGACTTGACTTCAACCACACCCTCGCCGACTTCGAGGATCGAGATATCGAACGTGCCTCCGCCGAAGTCGTAGACCGCGATTGTTTCGTTCTTCTTCTTGTCGAGGCCGTACGCGAGTGCCGCGGCGGTCGGCTCGTTCACGATGCGCTCCACCTCGAGGCCCGCGATCTTGCCGGCATCCTTGGTCGCCTGGCGCTGCGAGTCGTTGAAGTACGCGGGCACCGTAATGACGGCCCTCGTGACCGGCTGGCCGAGATAGTCCTCCGCCGCCTGCTTCAGCTTCTGCAGCACCATCGCCGACACTTGCGGCGGGGTGAACGGCTGGGCTTGACCCTCGACCTTGATGGCCACGTGATCACCCTCCGCCACCACGCGGTAGGGCACCATTTTCATTTCCTCGTTGACTTCATCCATCCGGCGGCCCATGAACCGCTTGATAGAGAAAACCGTGTTCTCCGGGTTGGTCACCGCCTGCCGCTTCGCGACCTGACCGACCAGCCGCTCGCCGCCCTTCGCAAATCCAACGACCGACGGTGTCAGCCGTCCGCCTTCCGAGTTGGTGATGACGACGGGCTCGCCGCCTTCCATGACCGCGACCACGGAGTTCGTGGTGCCCAGGTCAATTCCAATGATCTTGCTCATGACGCTCTCCCTCTGTTCGCTCAAAGTCGAAATCTTAGTCTCACGCATTATAAGAATGTGAGTTGATGACTGTCAAATACACTGTCGGTTCAGGGTGCAGGGTGCCGGGTGCCGGGTGCGCTTCCGGGTTCCTGGTTCCCAGTTCTCTGCCCGGAACCCGGAACCGCACAAGCGAACCCGACACCCGGAACCCTGCGCCCTGAACCGCAGGCCGCTCTGCGCTAGAATCGAACTGCCAACCCTGCCTGACGTTCGAGGTGTACGTATGCGAGTCCACGGAGTCAGGCGATTCCTCGCAGCAGCCGCGTTGTTTGCTGTGGCGGCGTTTTCTCCGCCGCTCGCGGCGCAGTCGCAGCAGGCGCCAAACACATCCGACGCCTACAGTTCCAATCGCAACTGGGAAGACGACATCCCCGCGCACATTTCGTTCGTCGAGGGCAGCGTGTCGCTCGAACGCGAAGGACGGCTCGAGACCGCCGAAGCGAATCTTGCGCTCCTCGCGGGCGATCGACTTCGCACGCGCGGCGGCCGCGTCGAAATCCTGTTCGCGGACGGCAGCGCGCTCTGTCTCGACGAAAACACCGAAGTCGATCTGCTGGCCGATTCACTGATTCGTCTGCTCTCAGGGCGCCTGCGCCTCTCGATCGCGCGCACGACACAGGACCTCGACTACCGCGTCGATGCTCCCGCGGCCTCGGTGTGGATTCAAACGGCCGGCGAGTACCGCATTGACGCGCGCCAGGCGCGGCGCGGCGGACCAGAAGTCGACCTCGCGGTGATTCGTGGTTCCGCGGAACTCGTCAACGAGCACGGCCGTACGGTGGTACGCGCCGGCACGCACGCCGTGGCGACTGCCGACCTCGCACCGTCACTGCCCTACGTCGCGAATTCCGCGGACTGGGATCAGTTCGATGCCTGGGCCGATCGCGAGCGGAGCGCCCGCGTCGGCACGTACTCCACGCGATACCTCCCGACGGAACTTCGGTACGACAGCGGCGCCTTCGACAGCGGCGGCAGCTGGGACTACATGCCGTCGTACGGATACGTCTGGTACCCGCGAGTGTCCTCCGGCTGGCGTCCGTATTCGCAAGGCCGATGGTCATTCATCGCCCACTACGGATGGTTCTGGATCGGGATCGATCGGTGGTCCTGGGCCACGCATCACTACGGACGCTGGGGCGTGAACGCGGGCGCGTGGTACTGGATTCCCGATCGACGCTGGTCGCCTGCGTGGGTGAGCTGGGGCAACGCGCCGGGCTATGTGAGCTGGTGCCCGCTCGGGTACGACGGGCGCCCGGTCTACGGATTCCGTCACGCCGACCCATGGTTCGCGTGGACGATTCTGCCGAGCCGTCAATTCGTACCGAACGTCTGGGTCACCCAGCATACCGTCATTGCCGCCGCGATTCCGCCGGTCGTGCGCACCCAGTTCATCGAGCGGCCCGCCGCGCCTGTCATTCCGGCGTTCGCCACGCCGCGCGTCCAGCCGATTCACGCGCCCACGCTCTCGCGCGCGCAGGCCGTCCCGCGTAGCGCAACACCCGCGTACAACGGTGAAGAACCGTGGAGAAACCGGGCGACGAATGCAGCCGTGCCGCGGAACAGCTCGACGGGCAACGTCGCAGGCCGAGGTGCCACGAGGTACGCCGGGCAACCTGACACCGACCCGCTGCGCGCGGCTCCGGAGCGCACGCGATCTGCCGGCACCGCACGCGCACAGAATCCCCGTACCGAAGTGCCTCGGTCCGAGGCGCCGCGCGTGATGTTGCCCGACAGGCCGGCTACCTCCAACGAGGACAACCGGGGCGCCGTCCCGCGTCGCATACCAACCGCGCGGCCGGATCCCGACAGCGATCCGCCGGTGACGCTGGGCGCGACAGGCCGCACGGCCCGCCCATCGGATCCGCCCCCGCAGGGATCGGCCCGATCGCGTCCTGACGTGTACTCGCCGGAACAGCCGCGTCCCTCGGCGCCCGTCCAGCGCGCCGAACCCGATCGCGCGCCGAGCCGGGTTCCGGATCGTGCGGCGCCGCGGGAGCCCGCTCCGCGTCAGTACTCCGAGCCGCCGAGGCAATCGGCGCCACCGCCGAGATCAAGCGAGCCGGATCGCGGGCCGAGCAGGATTCCGGATCGCGCGGCGCCCCGTGAATCAGCGCCGCCGCCCGCGGCTGCACCACCGCCGGCGCGGGGACGAGGCGGTTCGGAATCACAGCCACCGCCTCCGCCTCCGTCGTCGCGCGGGAGCGGCAGTGATCCGCGGGCGGTTCCACGCGCGCGTGGAGGCGGTCTCTGAGTAGACTGAACGTGTGACCGAACCCGCACCGCTGGCGGTGCCCAGGCCGTCCCGCTGGAAGCGGTGGGGCAAACTCTTCGGAATCTCCGCACTCTTCGTCGCGGCGGCCGTGCTTGGCACGGCCGCCGGCGTGCTCTTCGCATTCGCCGATGACCTTCCGGCGATTTCGGCGCTCGACGACTATTCTCCCGGCGTTATCACGCGTGTCATCGGCAGGGACGGATCGGTCGTCGGAGAGTTCGCGACCGAACGCCGGCAGATTGTCTCGTACGACGAGATTCCCCCCGTCGTCCGTCACGCCATCATCGCGGCGGAAGACGGCGAGTTCATGACACACGGCGGCATCCACCCGGTGCTCATGGCGTGGGCCGCCATCAACGACGTTCTTGCGCGCGGCCGGACTCCCGGCCGCAGCACCATCACGCAACAGCTCGCGCGCCAGTTGTTTCCCGATACGGTTGGATTCGAACGCGCCGGCGTGGCCGGGCGCGCGCGGAAGATCAAGGAAGCGCTCGTCGCACTGCAAATCGAGAAGAGGTATTCGAAGCCGGAAATCTTCACGATGTATTGCAACAAGGTCGCGTGGGGCAACCGCGCGTTCGGCATCGAAGCGGCCGCCCGGCTGTACTTCGGCAAGGCCGCGAAAGACGTGACGTTGAACGAAGCGGCGACGCTCGCGGGCATGTTGCCGGCGCCGCAGCGCTACAACCCGTACGCAAGTGTCCAGCTCGCCACACGCCGCCGGAACTACGTGCTCGATCGCATGGCCGAGGACGGCTACATCACGAAGACTCAGGCCGACGCGGAGAAAGCCAACCAGATCGTCACGCGCGGACAGCCGGCGCCCCCTCAGTCGATTGCGCCGTACCTCCTCGACAGCCTCCGCACCCAGCTCGAGGAGCAGTACGGTGCCAAAGCCGTTTATGAGAGCGGCCTCGTCATCAAGACCGGCATCGACCCGGCGCTTCAACGGTCGGCCAACCGCGCGCTCGACGAGGGACTCCGGCGGCTGGACAAGATGCGCGGGTTCCGAAAACCGGCGCGCAACATCCTCGACGAGAAGCGGCCGCTCGAGACTTACCGCCATCCCCGCTGGACACGCGATCCCGTGGCCGGCGACATCGTGCCGGCGATCGTGATGGGCGCTGACGGCGCCGCAATTCGCGTCCGCATCAACAAGTTCGTCGGCACCATCGGCCGCGCCGGCTACACGTGGACGCGGCGCACCCCCGAGAGCCTCGTGCGCGAAGGTGACGTGGTCGAGGTCCGTGTCGGAAAGGTACGACCCGACGGCGGTTTCGACGCGGAACTCGAGCAGCCACCGGCGCTCGAAGGTGCGGTGGTCGCCATCGACAATCACACGGGCGAAATTCTGGCGATGGTCGGGGGATCGAGCTTCGATCGGTCTCAATTCAATCGCGCCGTGCAGGCGAAGCGCCAGGTGGGATCGCTGTTCAAGCCGTTCGTCTACCTCGCCGCGATCGACAGCGGATACACCGCGGCATCCATGCTCTCGGATGTGCCGATGTCGTTCGATGCGGGCGCCGGCCAGCCCCCGTACGAGCCCAAGAACTACGATCGCGAATTCAAAGGCGACCTGACGCTCAGACGCGCGCTCGAACTCTCGCGCAACGTGCCCGCCGTGGCGCTCATGGAGAAACTCGGACCACCGAACGTGCTCCGGTATCCGCGGATGCTCGGTATTACGACTCCCCTTCCGGAGTTCCTCTCGGTGGCGATCGGCGCGGCCGAAGGCACACTGATCGAGATGACCTCGGCCTACTCGGCCTTCCCGAACCAGGGCGTGCGGATGAAGCCGCTGCTGCTCCTGAATGTGACGGATCGCGACGGCACGGTGCTCGAACAGCATCGGCCCGAACCGAACCAGGCGATCCATGCCGACAGTGCCTACATCGTCACCGAGTTGCTCCACGGCGTCGTGCAGCACGGCACGGCGGCAAATGCGGATACGGCCGCGCTCAACTGGCCACTCGGTGGAAAAACGGGCACGACCGACGACTACACGGATGCGTGGTTCGTGGGCTTCGATCCGGATATCACGGTCGGTGTCTGGCTCGGCTTCGATCAGAAGCGGATGATTGCGGACAAAGCCACGGGCACGACTGCCGCGCTGCCGATCTGGACGGCGATCATGAAGGACTGGGTGACGCGGCGCCGCGCCGAGCTCAAGACTCCGCCCGAGTTTCAACGTCCGGGCAACATCGTCGTCGCGATGACAGCAAACGGTCCGGAGTTTTTCATCTCCGGCACCGAGCCGTCAGGCAAGCATGACCGGTAGGCCGGGGCGTTAGCCCCGGCTCGACAGCCGGCCCTGAAGGGCCGGCCTACTCCTCGTCCGGCGCGCCGCCAAGCGTCAGCTTCCCGAGCGCCTTCTGCATCAGGTAGGCCTTGATGAACTCGTCGAGGTCGCCGTCGAGCACGCGGTTGACGTCGCCGACCTGGTACTTGGTCCGATGGTCCTTCACCATCTGGTACGGATGGAGGACGTAGCTGCGGATCTGACTGCCAAACGCGATGTCCTTCTTCTCGCCACCAAGCTGATCCAGCTTCGCCTGCTGCTCCTTGAGTTTCAGATCGTAGAGCCGCGCCTTCAGGACCTTCATCGCGGACGCGCGGTTCTTGTGCTGCGACCGCTCGTTCTGGCAGGACACGACCATGCCGGTCGGCAGGTGCGTGAGCCGGACGGCTGAGTCCGTGACGTTGACGTGCTGTCCACCGGCGCCGCTCGATCGGAAGGTGTCGATGCGCAGGTCTTTCTCGTCGATCTCGATGTCGATGTCGTCCTCGAGCTCGGGCCACACGTAGAGCGACGCGAACGATGTATGACGCCGCGCGGCCTGATCGAACGGTGAGATGCGAACCAGGCGATGCACGCCCGCCTCGGCGGCGAGGAGGCCGTAGGCGTAATCACCGGTGACCACCATCGTCATGCTCTTGATGCCGGCTTCGTCACCGGGCTGCAGGTCGACGACGTCGCGCCCGAAGCCGCGGCGCTCGGTCCATCGCGTGAACATCCGGGCCAGCATCTCCGCCCAGTCCTGAGATTCGGTGCCGCCGGCGCCGGGATGGATCGTGACAATCGCGTTCTTCTGGTCGAGCTCGCCTGAGAGCATCGTCCGGATCTCGGCGGCCTGGACGTCCTTCGTGTAGCGTTCCAGCGCCGGCGTCAGATCGGCCGACACGTCTTCACCCTGCCGCGCCCAGTCCACGAGAACGGTCAGGTCTTCCGCCTGCTTCCGGAGGGACTCCGCAATGACGCGCTGATCCTCCAGACGCCGGCGGCGCTGCAGCGTCTTCTGCGCCGCGGCCTGGTCCTTCCAGAAATCCGGCGTGGCGATCTGGGTTTCGATCTCGGTCAGTTCGCGAACGAGACGGGCTTCGTCAAAGGCCCCTCCGCACGTCGGCCGCGCGGGTGGTGAGGTCGTTGTAAGAGCGGACTTGTTCGTCGAGCGTCATGCAGTGATTATCCCCGACGCCGTCGGATGAGCACCAGTGCGGAGACGATCAGGCCCGCGTACGCGACGGCGTCACCAATCCGGCTGTAGAGCGTCCGGTCCGTCAGCAGGCGGACATCCACGGTGAGGGACGTGGTCTCGAAGAGCGCGCTCTTCGCCAGGACGCGGCCGTACGGGTCCACCGCGCCGCTGAATCCCGTGTTCGCGGCACGCACGAGATACCGCCCCTGCTCGACCGCGCGCAGGGCTGCCTGATCGAAATGCTGAAACGCCGCGGACGACCGCCCGAACCACGCGTCGTTCGTGATCGTCGTGAGCAACTGCGACCCGCTCTCCACGAAAGCCCGTGCCATGCCCGCGTACACCGCCTCGTAGCAGATCGCCACGCTGAACTTTCTGCCGCCGGCATCGAAGATCGTCGGCGTGGTGCCGGCGCTGAAGTCGCTCACGGCTTCGATGAGCGGCCCCACGAAGAACAACAACTTCTTGAAGGGAACGTACTCGCCGAATGGCACCAGCCGGATTTTCCGGTAGTTCGCCATCGTCTGCCCCGTCGCTCCGACCAGCACGGCGGTGTTGTAGTAGCGATCGGGCGATCCATTCCGGCCGCGCTCGAACTCATCCGTCCCGATGACGAACGGCACGCGTGATTCAGCGGCGAGGCGGCGAACCGGCGCAGCCAGGTTCGACTCGATGTCGAAATAGAACGGCGTCGATGCCTCCGGCCAGATGACGAGCTCGGCGCCGGCGCCGATCGCATCACGGCTCAGGCTGACGTAGCGGTCGGTGATCGCGTCGCGATATGCGGGATCTGATTTCGCCTCCTGCGGAACGTTGCCTTGCAGCAGTCCCACACGGACAGGCGTGCCGGACGAGGTGAGCGGCGACCGGCCGAGCCGCCAGGCGCCCCAGGTCGCTATCGTGACGAGCGTGATCGCGGTTACGGCCGCGCGTATGACGGTCCGGCGATCGGTTCCAAGTGCGAGCGCCGCGGCCGCGCTGCTGACAAGTACGACGAGCGCCGAAATGCCGTAGACGCCGGTAAGGCTGGCGAACTGCACGATCGGCAGCACGCCCGTCTGGGAGGAGCCCAACAGCACCCAGGGGAAGTCGGCGCCAAGCCACGCACGCAGCCATTCGGTTGCGACCCAGAACAATGGCGCCAGCCATACGGCTGCGGCGCCCCGTCGCCGTGTCGCCACGCCGAGCACGACGGCAAATAGTCCGACGAACACAGAGAGATAGAGCGCAAGGCCGAATGCGAGCAGGCCTGCGACCGCGATGTGAAGGTGTCCGTGAATGGCCATGACGTTGGCCAGCCAGTAGAGCGTGCCGCAGAAGTAGAAAACGCCCGCCGCGGCGCCAAGACGGAAGAGGCGGGGAAGCGACGCACCGGCGCGAGCCTGTCCCGTGACAGCGACGATGAGCGGCGCGAGTGCGATCCACGCGACGCCAGGATTCCCGAACCTGGGGAAGCTCAGAGCGAGCAGCAGCCCGGAGAACAACGCTAGCGGGTAACCGACGGGCTGAATCCTTCCTTGCGCAGGCGGGCCTGCATGACCTGCGCCGCGGGCAGATCGGCGAATGGGCCGACTCGGACCTTGAACTTCGGTCCCGGATCCTTCGACTCGAAGATGAATGCGGCGATGCCCTTCGCCTTGAGTGACTTGACCTCGCGCTCCGCATTTGCGCGCGAACCAAACGAGTTCACCTGCACGAAGTAGCCCCCGGATGCCGGGGCGCCGGCTCGCGCCGCCGGTGTCGGTGTGGGCGCCGGTTTCGATTGCGAGGGCTTGGCTGTAACGGCAGGCACCGTCGTTGGCGTAGGCTTCGGATCGGGTGGTGCATCCGGCGGCGTCGGCGGCGTGCTCTCCGGCTTCGTGCCGCGGCCCTGCAACGCGATGTGGTACCCGAATTCGTCCGGCTTCGGTGAGGTCGCGGGCGGCATCGCTCCGGTCGCGGTCACGTCGCCAGCCGGATCCGGCGTCTGGACGACTTCACCGGGACGATCCTTCGCGAGGCCCTTGCCGGTCGAGACGCCGAGCAGGAAGATCCCGACGCCCGCGATCACGAATGCCATGAGCAGGAACACGACCTGCTTGGTGTTCAGCTGGATTTCTCTGAAGCCAGGCTCGGACATTCGTGTGGACAGGATGTTAGCACGCCGATTCCGGCGCTCATCCGCCGATCTTCTTCAGCCACTCGCGCGCTTCGGCGTTGTCGGGCGCGAGCACGAGCGCGCGCTCGAACTCCACGCGCGCCGCCACGCGATCTCCGGATTGGGCAAGCGCCGAACCCAACGCGATACGCGCCGCCGCGGTTTCGCGGCACCAGATGGCGACCTTGTACTCGTCAATCGCCTCGCCAACGCGGCCGCCCCGCTGATAGAGCCGGCCGAGCAGCAGGTGCGGCTCGTCCTCATAGGGCGCCAGATACACCGACCGGCGTAATTCCTCGATGGCTTCGCGATCCTTCGACTCCGCGACGAGGGCTCTCCCCCGCTCGAGATGAAATCGCGCGGTCTCGGCCTGATCCCGCTGGCCGGGCGACGCCAGGTTCAGCGCGGGAAGCACCGAATCGTCAGGCGAGGAACCGACGCGCTCGAGCGCGGCAGGCGGCTTGTTGAGGTTCGCGGGAATGACGTCCACTGACGTGCCCAGCAGACGAGCCAGGTCGAGCTCTCGCAGGGACTCCGCGGATCGCCCCGTCGATGCGAGCACGGCGGCCATCACCAGGTGCGCATCGCCGTCGGCGGCGTCGCGCCGCACGACTTCGCGAAGCCAATTCAGCGCGCCCGCTGAATCGCCTTCGATCGCCCGAGCATAGCCGAGGTTGAAGAGGTAGTTGGTCTGCCCTGGAGACTCGTTTGCGGCCCGTTCGAAGAAAAACGATGCCGATTGCGGCTGCGGGCCGCCGCGCCGGAGCTGCACGATTCCGAGCGCGTTCGAGATCGCTCCGGATCGGCGCGCGGTGTGCAGCGCCACGAGCTCCTTGAAGGCACCGTCGAATCGCTTCAGCTCGATGAGCGACAGGGCCACGTCAAATCGCGCCCGCCGGATGTACCTGGAGTCGGCCGGAACCGCGCTCGCCACCGACAGGGCCTTCTCATGGAGATCCTGGGCCGAGTAGGCAGTCCAAAGCGCGGTAAGAATGCGGCCATCGCGCGGCGCCTGCGTCATCGCGCTCTCGAGGAGCCGCTGCTGCGCTGCCGGCGTGCTCGCCATCAAGCCCTTGATGTAGCTCTCGAGAACCGGCAACGGAAGCGGAGATGTTCGCTGGCCGGTCGGCGCAGTCGCCCGGCCGGCGTTGCGCGCGACATCCGTGGCCAGCCGCGCGAAGATCGGATAGATCTCCGAGAGCGCGCCGGCGGTGGACGCATCCGCGAGATGGCGCCCCGTTGTCAGTTGGATCGTGCGAGCGCGAATGGACAGTCCCGTGCCCAGCCGCACCTCGCCGAACACGACTTCTGAAGCCCCGATCAGCTCACCGATCCGGATCATCGTCGCGCGCGTGAGCTCGGACGACATCGGGACCTGTAGCTGATCGAACACCGCCACGCGGTCCTCGCGCGGCAGTGCTGGAATACCGAGAGCAGCGAGCTCGTCGGCGAGAAGGCTCGCCGAGGCCTCGCCCAGCCACCGTGACGCCGCGGCTCCCCCCGCCGACGTCGATTCCGCCTGCACGGCGAACGGCATCACGAGAACCCGGGCGCCTTGAGTCTGACCCGGCACCTGCCCGTATACCGGTATTGCTGCAAGTGCGACCACAGCCGCGGCCGTGAGCAGCCGAACGGGAGTTTGAAGACAGGACATTCTCATGCTCAAGCGGCTTGTGCCGGTTCTGACGCATGGGCGGCGCCGCCGATAGTCAGAATGACGACGCACGGACCATCCTGCATCGCCCGGCAGGATTCCAATCGTGACTCCGCCGCCACATCGAAGCTCCTGAGGGTTTCAACGGCAAGCGCCGCGTAAAAGTCGCACAGCGGACGGCTCTGGGGCTGGCGAACCGAACAGAACAGCGAGGACGAGATGCTGATCGTCGCGGTGCCTCTGCGGAGCCGCGTGGAAGCCGAACTCGTCGTGAGGACGTCCTTGACGATGCGGCGAGTCAAGCGGAGCGCGAACTTTGCGCGGAACGTCAGCGGCAGCGACGCCCCGAATCGACGCTGAAATGGCGCGAGGGTCGCAACCGTCCATGTCGCCGCGAGCGTCCCCGCCCTGAACATGACGTCGCGGTACGCATTGCCTTCGGTCCGAAGAAACCCAAGGACGGCCGAGACAGGCGCGATGCCGATGCTGCCGTCCCGCAAGCCATCCGGCGGCAACCACTCTTCGTAGTACTCGAGCCGATCCGGCATCACATCGCTGATGGCCTGGTGCAGGCACGCTGGAAGCAACCGGCCGAGGTGCGCCTCAGTCATCGTCCGTACAATCGTACGGCAATTCGCGCGAGTACAATAGCTCGCGTCGATGATCCTGCCCGTTCACTCCCAACTGAGACAGCACATCCGCACCGCACTGACGAGCGCTTTTGGACTGGCCGAAGCCGACCAGCCGGCGATCGTCATCGAAGTGCCGCCGAAGCGGGCACTGGGAGATCTGGCGGTTCCCGTGGCGTTCGAGCTGGCCCGGCGCTTGAGAAAGGCGCCCAGGGTGATCGCGCAGGAGCTCGCGGCAGCGCTTGGAACGCCGCCGGGAGTGCTGAAGATCGAAGCGGCGCCCAACGGATTCCTGAACATCTACCTGAATCGCGCCGAGTTCGCGTCGGCCTGGCTCGGTCGAGCCCCGGACGCCGCGGCGGCCACGGGCGAGAAAGTCATCGTCGAGCACACGGCGATCAATCCGAACAAGGCCGCTCACATCGGTCACCTCCGGAATTCCGCGCTCGGCGACACGCTGGTAAGGGTGCTCCGCTACCAGGGCCGGCAGGTCGAGGTACAGAACTACATCGACGACACCGGCGTGCAGGTCGCGGACGTTGTGGTCGGCTTTACGTCGCTGGAGAACAAGGATCTGGCTGCCGTGCGGGCGCTCACGGAAGACGGCGGCGTGCGTTTCGATTACTACTGCTGGGATCTCTACGCCCGCGTCACCGAGTGGTACGACGAGGACAAGGCGCGCCTCCAGATCAGGGCGCAGGCGCTGCACGCGATAGAAGAAGGCGGCAATGACCTGGCAGCGATGGGCGCACTCATCGCGGACCACATCGTGCGCTGCCATCTGAAAACGATGGCCCGCATGTCCGTCGACTACGACCTCCTGACCTGGGAAGGCGACATCCTCCGGCTCCACTTCTGGACGACTGCGTTCGAACAGTTGAAGTCTCGCAAGGCAGTTTTCCTTCAGACCGAAGGCCGGTTGAAGGGCTGCTGGGTCATGCCGATCGAGGAGGTGGGGCTGGCGAGTGGAGCGAGCGACGAAGCACGAGAGGAACGAAGCGAGCCAGGCGGGGTGCAGGGGGCCCCGCCGATAGAGGAAGACCACCGGGAGAAGGTCATCGTGCGTTCGAACGGCACCGTCACGTACGTCGGCAAGGACATCGCAAACCAATTCTGGAAGTTCGGCCTTCTGGGCCGCGACTTTCACTACCGGATATTCGAGGAGCGCAACGGCCGGCCGTTGTGGGCCACAACGTCGACACCAGCATCTGCGACACCGCCGTCATTCGGCAAAGCCTCCGCGGTCTACAACGTGATCGACTCGCGTCAGTCGTATCTGCAGCAGCTCCTGAAGCAGGCGCTCGCGCAGATGGGTTTCGAGCGGGAGGCGGAGCGCTCGACGCACTACGCCTATGAGATGGTCGCGTTGTCGCATGCGACGGCGCGCGCGCTGGGATACCAGGACACTGAGGGCGATGGAAAACCGTTCGTCGAGGTGTCGGGGCGCAAGGGCCTTGGCGTGAAGGCAGACGATCTGCTGGATCGACTGATCGCAACCGCCGCGGGTGAGGTGCGATCGCGGAACACGGAGCTCACGGATGCGGAGGTGCAGCGCATCGCCGAAACGATCGCGGTCGCCGCCGTCAGGTACTTTCTGATCAAGTTCTCCCGCGGCAAGGTCATCGCGTTCGATATCGAGGAGGCGCTCAGCTTCGAGGGCGAGACGGGGCCGTACCTGCAGTACGCGGTCGTGCGGGCCGGTAACATTCTGACGCGTCTCGCCGAGCGCGACGGCATCGCGGATCAGGCCATTGTCGACCGCGTGCGCGGTGCGTCAGCGGACGCGCTGGCGCCCGGCGATGAGGGCGACGAGCTCTGGGGCCTGATGCTCGAAGCCGCGCGCCTGGACGAAATCGCCGACACCGCCGTGCGCAACCTCGAGCTGTCGATCGTCGCCAAGTACGCATTCGGGCTCGCCCAGGCGTTCAATGCGTTCTACCACCGGCAACAGATTCTGAAAGAAGAACGGGAGCACGCCCGTCTGTGGCGCGCGGCCGGTGTGCTCTACGTGCGTCGTCAGTTGACCAGCGCGCTCGACCTCATGGGCTGCGGCGTGCCGTCGAGGATGTGACGTGGCCGACGCTCCTCTGATCGGCGCCGCATGGCTCAAGCCGGACTATCGATCGGCACTCGAAAAGGCGGGCGCGCGCATTCGCGAACTGACTCCCGCGGATACCCTGCCCCAGGCGCTCGATGACTGTGACGGCCTGCTCCTCACGGGCGGCGTCGATGTCGAACCTGCGCTGTACGGTCAGGCACGCCACCCGACAGTCGAAACTGACGAGGTCCGCGATGAGTACGAAATGAATCTCGCGCGGCTCGCACTGGAGCGCGACCTGCCGGTGCTGGCGATCTGCCGGGGCGTGCAGGTGCTGAACGTCGCCGCCGGCGGCAACCTCGTCCAGGACATTCCGTCGGCGGTCCAGACAGACCTGCCCCATCAGATCACGTCGCCGAAGAACGCCATCGCCCATCCGGTGACGATCGAGGGCGGCACGTGCCTCGCGGGGCTTCTGGCGAAGCGGCTCGATGCAAGCCGTACGATCGACGTCAACAGCCGTCACCACCAGTCGGTCGATCGCGTCGCGCCCGAGTTCGTCGTCTCGGCAACGGCGCCCGACGGCGTCGTGGAAGCGATCGAGAAACCAGGCGCGGCTTTCTGCGTGGGCGTGCAGTGGCACCCGGAAAACTTCTGGCAGACGGGTGAGTTCAGCGACCTGTTCGATGGACTGGTCAGGGCCGCGCGCCGCCGGCCCTGATCATCTCCGCCAAGACGATGGTGATCCGCCGGAGTCTTGCGCGAAGGCAGAAGGGCCGGCCTACGGGCGTACGAACGCCGCGATCGCCTCGACGTGCGGAGTGTTCGGAAACAGATCCAGGCCCTCGATCGATAGCAGCCTGAATCCGTGGTGCGCCAGTCGCGACGCGTCACGCGCCAGCGTCGCGGGATCGCACGACACATAGACCAGGCTCGGCGTGCCCCAGGCAGCGAGGCGATCCAGCGCTTCCGCGGACATGCCGGTGCGCGGCGGGTCCACGATCACAGCGTCAGGCGGCGGCATCGGCGGTCGCTTCAGCACATCCTCGACCGCACCCTTTGCGATCCGGACCTTCGTATCCCACGCCTCGGTGTTCGCGGCGAGGTCATCGAGGCTCGATGGATCTCCTTCAGCAGCAAGAACATCCGAGCCTCGTGACGCCAGCGGTGCGGTGAACAGCCCGACACCGGCGTAGAGATCTGCGATCAGGTCTCCAGATGTCAGCGCAAGTACGCGAGACACGAGATGGCCGAGCAGGAAGCGATTGCCCTGAAAGAAAGACGTCGGCCGCCTCCGCCACTCGATGCCATCGAATCCGGCGCCCGCACCGAGGAGCCGAGCGCCAGTGTCGCAGACCATTTCGTTGCCCCAGATGCCCTTCAGCCGTCCCTGCAGAAGAGTCGCAACACCCGTGACGCGCCGGTTGCCGCCGGCAAATTGCGCGGCTAGGCCCTCCAACGCACCATCCAGACGCGCGCCTGCCCGCGGCTCGAGCAACAGCACACGCTCGGTCCCGGCGACGTTCTCGGAAATCGTGACCGCCTCGCAGTTGGCTGCCGAGGATCCGAGGGCACTGAGAACGTCCGCTGCCGCGTCGAGCGACTCGGGCGCGAGCTGCAGCGTTGGGCCCGCGTCGCACAGCTTGTGCGTGCCTTCCAGGAAAAACCCGGTTCGCCCGCCAGCGACGTGCAGCCGGGAGCGCATCCGGTAGTGCGCCTCCGGTGAACCGGCCACCGGCGGCGGCTGGAGTTCGACGCGCGCCAACCGGCGGAACGCGTCCGACAGTATCTGGCCCTTCAGGGCAAGCTGGCGGGAGTAGTTGATGTGCGCGAACGCGAGGCCGCCGCATGCCGGGTCGCAGATCGGGTCGCGGCGGTCGGGGCTCGGTGTGATCACTTCAACCGTGTCGGCCCACAGCGACTGACGGCTGGCCTTCGTGACGCGCGCGCGCACCTGCTCGCCGGGAATCGCGCCGGCAACGAACACGACGCGGCCGCCGTGCCGTGCCAGCATCCGGCCGCCAGCGACCGCGCGCTCGACCTCGAGCGTGATGATCTCGTTGAGCGCGCTCACAGCTCGAGCACGGGCAGGGAGAACCTGTCTCGAATCAACCGGCCGACAGTCACGTCAATGGAACGTGCCCAGGCGTCCGCCGGCAGCCGGGCGCGAAACGGCGCGAGATCCGCCGCCGCCTGATCCCGGATCTCAAACATCCAGGCGGCCGGGGTGAACGCTCTGGCGGCGGCATCGAGCTCGGCGTCGAGGGCCGACAGCGCTCCCGCGGCGTCATCGCGCGCGCTACCGCGGCGTCCGGCGGACGTCTCGCGCAGTGTCGCGAGCGCATCCAGAACACGAGTGCATTCAGCGCGCAGGCCGTCCGGCATGTCGACACGAACCGCCGCCCTGCTCAGGCGATCGATTGCCCGATCGAGATGGCGGCTGAGCGATCGTCGTTTGGTCCCCGGCTCGGAGGCCCCGGCGGAGTCCGCGTCTGCTGGTTGATCGCCGTCACTCGTCCCGTCCGTGGCTGGCTCGAACACACCGACGCCAACCGCACGCTTCCAGTGGTCGAAAATCGATTGGACATCGCCGGCGCAGAACTCGATGCGCAGCGGCCGCCTCGCGGCCCCGTCGCGATGGCGTTCGACCTTCAGATCGATCCCCCGATACACGACACTGAGTGGCACTCCCGCGTCGGCCCACTGCCGAACCAGATCGAAACCGGGCCCGACGATGCGTACGAGATGCCCGGCATTCGCCTTCGTGAGGTGGTCTTCAATGCGCCGGCAGTACTCACCAAGATCGTTCATACCTTGCAATGCCAAGTAGGCCGGGGCTTCAGCCCCGGCACCGGCGGCCCTGACCACCTCCGCCAAGGCTGCGGTGGTCCGCCGTAGCTTTACGCGAAGGCGGACGGGCCACCCTACGAATTCAGCCGTTCCCAGAACACTTCGCCGGAGATCACGCGCTCGCGCCCGCCGGCGACGTCAATTATCAACGCGCCGGACTCGTCGATGTCGACGGCCGTGCCGAACCGCGTCTGGTTTCCGTCCTGCCAACGTACCGGCGATCCGCGCAGGCCGGCGGCGCCACAGCTCCGCCAGTCGGCCGCCACCCAGGCGCGATCTCCCTTCGAGAGACGGGAGGCTGCCTCGCTGAGCGCGGCAAGGACTTCGACCGCGCAGCCCCAGCGGTCGACCGCGCGGCCGAGCTCGACCTCGATCGCGGTCGCGCGGTGACCGAGCTCGGGCGGGTACGCCCCCGCACGCACGTTGATGCCTATCCCGACAACAACCGCGTCCACCTGCGATGCCGCTGACACCGTCTCACTCAGGATGCCGGCGAGCTTGCGCCAGGGGCGGCCGACGACGACATCGTTCGGCCACTTCAGCTCTGGGACGAGTCCGGTGGCAGCGCCGAGCCCCTTCACCACGGCGACTCCCGCCGCGAGGGTGACAAGCGAGAGTGTGCCCTCCCATGACTCGGCCCTGAGCACGGCCGAGAGATAGAGTCCGGCCTCGGGCGGCGAGTGCCAGACGCGTCCAAGACGGCCACGGCCGGCGTTCTGCGCGTCCGCGACCACGACCGTTCCATGTGGCGCACCGCGCGCCGCCCGCGCCAGAGCCAGGTCGTTTGTCGAGGCGACTTCCGGGAAGTACTCGATGCGATCGAACCCGCCGAGCCGGCCGTGAGCCATCTCGATCGCCGACTGCAGTTCAGCGGGCAGGACGCTCGACATCGACGTCGATCTCCAGGCTGATGTCCGCCGCCGGTGCCGAGTGCGTGATCGCGCCGACCGACACGACGTCGGCGCCGAGCGCGAGCAACCCTGCGAGCGACTCCAGCGTGACGCCACCAGAGATCTCGACCCGGGCGCGCCCTGCGATGCGCCCGACAGCTTCCGCCATGTCCGCGGGGGTGAGGTTATCGAGCATGATCGTGTCGGCACCCGCGGCCAGCGCGTCGTCAACTTCACGGAGGCTCTGCGCCTCGACCTCGATCGGGCCCGGCGAGCCGGCGCGTGCACGGCGTACGGCTTCCGCAACACCGCCTGCGATGTGGATGTGGTTGTCCTTGATCAGCACGGCATCGAACAACCCGAAGCGGTGGTTGGTACCGCCGCCGCAACGCACCGCGTACTTCTCGAGCACCCGCAGCCCTGGCGTCGTCTTTCGTGTATCGAGCACGGTGATTCTGCCACCCGCCGCGTCGACGAACCGCCGCGTCAGCGTCGCGACTCCCGACAACTGCTGGAGGAAATTGAGCGCGGTTCGTTCCGCCGCCAGAATCGTCCGGGCGCTGCCGCTCACGGCCGCGAGCAAATCGCCGGCCTGGCACAGTTTGCCGTCAGCCACGCGGGGTTCGAACTTCGTCGATGGATCGAGCGTGGTGAAGGCTGCCGCGGCCACGTCGAGGCCGGCGACCACGCAGGCGCGGTGCGCCACGAATGCCGCGGTGGCGCGCGCGGACGCGGGCACGATCGCCAGCGTCGTGCGATCGCCGTCGCCAATATCCTCGGCAAGCGCTCGACGCACGAGGTCGAGATAGACCTCGGGGTCGAGCGGCGTCATGACGGTGCCTGCGGCTGAGGAACCGGAGAAGAAGGAGGAGCCTGCGCGGGCGCGAACTCGATGGCGAACTCGTCGGCGAACGTCACGCTGGCCTGTGTCGCGTTATTGCCGGCGAGGACGTCCGCGGAGATTGCCGGCCACTCGGGCTGTGCCGCGGCAGGCAGGCGAAGTGACTGCACCGCCACGCCGAACGGAACCTTGCGCAGCGACCGTTCGCGCCTGATGAGCGCGGTGACGTCGCTCGCGCGCGCCACGGCGCCGAGCCCGGCGGCGTCCGGCGCGCCCAGGGCGTCCAGCACCTCGGCCTCCGTCGGCCACGCCGCCCGGTGGACGGAACCGGTCTGCCACCACGCCCAGATCTCTTCCGTGACAAACGGCACAAACGGCGCGAACAGCCGCAGCATTGTCGAGAGCGCGGTCAGACATGAAGCGGTCGCAGAAGCCGCATCCGGACCATCTCCGGCACGCCGCCGCTTCACGTGCTCGATGTGGTCGTCGCAGAACCACCAGAAGAACGCCTCGGTGTCGCGAAGCGCCGCCGTGTAGTCGTACTCGTCGAGACTCGCGCTGCAGTCCTTCACGAGCGCCGCAAGCTTGGTCAACATGCCGCGATCGATCGGATGCGTCACTGGACCGGCCGGCCCCGTCTTGCCAAGTACGAACTTCGACGCGTTCAGCAACTTGATCGCCAGGCGACGGCCGACCTGCATCTGGCCGGCGTCGAAGGCGGTATCGACGCCCGGCCCGCCCTTGGCCGCCCAGTACCGCACGGCGTCCGAACCATGCTGCTCGAGAAGGCCCATCGGCGTGACGACGTTGCCCTTGGACTTCGACATCTTCTTGCGATCGGGATCGAGGACCCAGCCGGAGATCGCGGCGTTCGCCCACGGCAGCGAGTCGCACTCGAGATGCGACCGCAGCACGGTCGAGAACAGCCACGTGCGGATGATGTCGTGCGCCTGCGGACGCAGATGCATCGGGAACGTCTGTGTCCAGAGAGCCTGATCCGTCTCCCAGCCGCACACGATGAACGGCGAGAGCGAGGACGTGGCCCACGTGTCCATGACGTCCGGGTCGCCCGAGAACCCTCCGGGCTGATCGCGCTGGTCCGCGCGGAAACCGGCCGGGACATCCGTGGACGGATCAATCGGGAGCTGCGACTCGTCGGGTAGCAGCCGGTCGTTGTAGTCCACAACGCCATCGTCGTACACGCGGTACCACACCGGAAACGGAACACCGAAGAACCGCTGCCGGCTGATGCACCAGTCACCGTTGAGTCCGTTGACCCAGTTCTCATAGCGCGCGCGCATGTGCGCCGGCACCCACTGGAGCGCCGCACCACGCGCAAGCAATCCCGGCCGGTGCGCAATCGTGCGGATGAACCATTGCCGGCTGGTAATGATCTCGAGTGGCCGGTCACCCTTCTCGAAAAACTTGACGTTGTGCGTGATCGGCCGCGGATCGCCGAGGAGGTCGCCGGTCTCCCTCAACAGCTCGACGATCTTCGCGCGCGCCTTCACGGCAGACAGACCCACGAGCTGGTCGTATCGCTGTTGCGCGCTGGTGACATCGTCGGAGGGCCAGCCCGGCGCGCCCCACGTCACCGGTTTCAACGCACCGTTTGGCTGCAGGATGGCACGCACGGGCTGCAGCTGAAGCTCACGCCACCAGGTAACGTCGGTGACATCACCAAACGTACACACCATCGCCACGCCCGTGCCCTTCGTCGGATCGGCAAGGGGATGCGCCTTGAGATAGACAGGCACCTTGAACAACGGGGTCTCGATGATGTGTTCGAAGAACGGCTTGTATCGCTCGTCGTCCGGATGAGCAACGAGCGCGACGCACGCAGGAAGGAGTTCCGGCCGCGTCGTCTCGATCTCCAGGTGCGTTCCGGCTCGACGAATCGGAAACCGAATCCGGTGGTACGCGCCGGGCATTTCGCGGTCTTCGAGCTCGGCCTGCGCGACCGCCGTACGGAAGTCAACGTCCCAGAGCGTCGGCGCTTCGTTCTGGTACGCCTCGCCCTTCGCGAGCAGCCGAAGAAACGCCAGCTGCGAGATTCGGCGCGCCGGCTTGCCGATGGTCGCGTAGGTCATCCCCCAGTCAACGGACAGGCCGAGGTACCGCCAGAGATGCTCGAACGCCTTTTCGTCCTCGACCGTCAGGCGCTCACAGAGCTCGACGAAGTTGGGCCGCGACACCACGATGGGCGTCTTCGGCGGCGCGTCCGGCGGCGCGAATGACGGATCGTACGGAAGCGAGGGATCGCACCGTACGCCGAAGAAGTTTTGAACGCGCCGCTCCGTGGGCAGGCCGTTGTCGTCCCAGCCCATCGGATAGAACACGGCGCGGCCGCGCATGCGCTGGTAGCGCGCGATGACGTCGGTGTGCGTGTACGAAAAGACGTGTCCGACGTGGAGCGAGCCGCTCACGGTCGGCGGCGGCGTATCGATCGCGTAAACCTGTTCGCGCGGCGCCGACCGGTCAAATCGATAAACCGCGTCGTCTTCCCAGCGCGCAATCCATTTGTTTTCCAGACCCTCGAGGGCTGGCTTGTCAGGAACCGACGCCATCTGTGGGACCTAGTTTCCCACATGAGAACGACGCAAACGAACGCCAATGACACAAACGACGCCAAGTTAGGGCATCAGCACGCAGGCAGCGTGTCGAAGTGCAAGTGCCTCAGGTTGGCGTCGTTTTCGTCGTTGCCGTCGTTGGCGTCGTTAGTCTGGGGTGGCCTTAATCCGTTCGATCTCTTCTCGAATCAGACGCTCAGCCGTGTCCACGACGATGCGCCGCACGAGGTCGTCGGTCATGCGCACGAGCACACGTCGCACAGCGTCTTCGATGGAGGCTTCGGTCATCGCGACCGGAGCGGCGGCCGGGGGCATCGACTGTTCCGCGGCGAGCAGCGCAGTAAACGCGTTTGCCAGCGTGACCTTCGGCGGCGGCGGCGTCGACGGGAGTGCCGGCGCCGGAGCGACCGGAGGGAGCGGGGCGGCGGCGACCGGCATGACGGGAGCAACGGATGGCAGCGCCGCGGCCTGACCTGGCAACGTCAGCGGTGGCAAGGGCGCCGGCCCCTGGGCAACTGACCCGCGAATATCCCAAATCGGACGCGACGGCAACTCCAGCGGCTCGGGCACGGCGGGCAGGTCCGCCAACGGCTCAGGGACTGGTTGCTCGGGCGCGGCTGCGGGCCTCGGGAACGCGGGCTCGGGGCGAGACGCCTGACGAGCCGGCTCGGGCGCAGGAGCTGCGGGAGGTGGCGCCGGGGGCGGCACGGCCTTCGGACCAGGTGCAGCCTCAGCCGCGACCTCCTCTTTCTTCGCCATGGGCTGCGACGCGCGATCGCGCTGGTCGATCAGTTCCTTGACGCGGGTGACGACAACCTGCGGCTCGAACGGCTTCACGATGACTCCGTCAGACCCGACATCGCGGGCTCTCTGTTGATCGACCGGCTCGAAGGCTCCGGCCAGGAGCAGCAACGGCACGTTCTTCAACCGCGGGACGCGACGCATGTGCGCCGCCAGCTGGTAGCCGTCGACTTCGGGCAGGTCGATGTCTGCCAGCACGACATCGGGCTGCTCGTTGTCGAGGATCTGAATCGCCTTTCGGCCATCGGAGACGGCGGTCACGCGAATGTCTTCGTGGGCGAACGTCAGCTCGATGACGCGCTGTACTGTCACGCTGCCGTCGGCCAGCAGGAGCGTTCTACTCATCGGGTCAAACCGCCTGGGACTTGGGCTTCCGGCATCACCAGCGGCTCGCCGGTGGGTTGGACGCTCTGGTTGATGAAATCGATGATCATCTGCATCGGGCTGCCCGGCAGGAAGATGCCCGAGACGCCCATTTCCTTGAGCTTCGGAATATCGACGTCGGGAATGATCCCGCCCACGAGCACGCGGACGTGCTCGAGCCCCTTCTCCCGCAGCAACTCCATCAACCGCGGACAGATGTGCATGTGCGCGCCGCTCAGGATGGACAGGCCGATGACGTCGGCATCCTCCTGCAGCGCGGCCGCGACGATTTGCTCCGGGGTCTGCCGAAGGCCGGTATAGATGACTTCCATGCCGGCATCGCGCAGGGCCCGCGCGATGACTTTGGCGCCTCGGTCATGGCCATCCAGTCCCGGTTTGGCAATTACGACTCGCGTCTTTCGCATGCAACCTTTTTTGTAACTGCAAGCATCGTGCCTCGACTAGCCGCCGGTCAAGGGCCACAGGGCGCCAAAATGGGCTGATCCAACGCCAGGGTCGGCGTCGGGGTTACTAAACTGACGGTACTTCCTCGTATTCGCCCCACTCCGCACGAAGCGCGTTGCACATTTCGCCAACCGTGGCGTACGCCCGCACGCATTCGAGCAGCGGGTACATCGTGTTCCCGGTACCGCGCGCCGCCTCTCGCAGCGCCCCGAGCGCCTGCGCCACCCGGGCGTTGTCCCGGCTGGCTTTGACCGACTGCAGCCGGGCGAGCTGCGCATCGGCTGCTGACTCGTCAATGTAAAGAATCGGATGCGGCGCCTCGTTCTCCTCGACATAGGCGTTCACGCCGACGATATGCTTGTCCTTCTTCTCGACGGCCTGCTGGAACCGGTACGAGGACTCGGCGATCTCACGCTGGGGATAACCCTGCTCGACCGCGGCCACCATCCCGCCCATCCGGTCGATCGTGTCGAAGTACTTGTACGCGCCCTCTTCCATGTCGAGCGTCAGGCGCTCGATGAAGTACGAACCGCCGAGCGGATCCACGACATTCGTCACGCCGCTCTCGTGCGCGATCACCTGCTGCGTGCGCAACGCCAGGGTCGCCGCTTCCGCGGTCGGGAGCGCCAGCGCCTCGTCGAGCGAATTCGTGTGGAGCGAGTTGGTCCCGCCGAGCACGGCGCTGAGCGCCTGGAGTGCGGTCCGGACGACGTTGTTGTACGGCTGCTGCGCCGTGAGTGACACCCCGGCGGTCTGCGTGTGGAAGCGCAGCTTCAACGACCGCTCGTCCCTGGCGCCGAACCGCTCGCGCATGACCTTCGCCCAGATCTTCCGGGCCGCCCGGTACTTTGCGATCTCCTCGAAGAAATCACTGTGCGCGTTGAAGAAGAACGAGATGCGCGGCACGAACTCGTCGACGTCGAGCCCCGCGTCCACGCCGTACTGGACGTACTCGATGCCGTCACGCAGCGTGAACGCAAGCTCCTGCAGCGCCGTCGCGCCGGCCTCGCGGATGTGGTACCCGCTCACGGAAATCGTGTTCCACTTCGGCACTTCCTTGAGGCAGAAGTCGAAGATGTCCGTGATCAGCCGCATCGAGGGACGCGGCGGGAAGATGTATTCCTTCTGCGCGATGAACTCTTTGAGGATGTCGTTCTGGATGGTCCCGGACAGCGTCTTCCAGTTCGCGCCCTGCTTCTCGGCGACGACGAGATACATCGCGAAGATCATCGGCGCCGGGGAATTGATCGTCATCGACGTCGTGATGTCGCCGAGCGAGATGCCGTCGAAGAGCCGTTCCATGTCGGCGAGCGAGACAATCGAGACGCCGCACTTCCCCACTTCGCCGAGCGAAAGCGGATCGTCCGGATCGCGGCCCATCAGCGTCGGCAGGTCGAATGCGACACTCAGCCCGGTCCCACCCGCCGCCAGCAGCTGCTTGTAGCGCCCGTTGGTTTCCTCGGGCGTGCCGAAACCCGCAAACTGGCGCATCGTCCAGAGCTTGCCGCGGTAGCCGGTTGGATGGATGCCTCGCGTGTAGGGGAACTCGCCCGGGTCGGCGATGTCATGCGTGTAATCGAGCCCGGGGAGGTCGGCCGCGGTGTAGAGACGTTCGATGGGGCGGCCGGAAATCGTCGTGAAAGACGCTGCCCGCTCCCTGTCGCTCGTCGCTGATTTCATGCCGGGCCATTATATCGGCTCCAGCGGTGCACTGGCCTAGCTGAACCGGCGTTCCACATGCCGCCGGACGGAATCCTCGAACTCCGCATCGTGATCCGCTCGGTACACCATCGACGAGCCGATCTCCGCCGCCAGGATGGCGGATCGGTACTTCGGTGACAGCCGACCGAGCCTGGACCGGAAGCGTTCCTGGCGAAGCAGCGCCGGGAGGTGACTGAAAATCGCGCGCTCGAATGCTTCCTGCCGGCTCAAGCCGGGATTCCGCTGGAAGAACTCAAACAAGCGCCGCTTCCGCTCATTGATCTCGAGGGAGACATCGTCCGACAGTTCGGTCAGCGGTCTCTTGCTCTCGCGATATCGCTGGACCAGAAGCACCGCCTCATCCTCCGCCCGTCGTTCCAGGATTTGAAGCACGTCGTCCACGTACTCCTTCTTGTTGACCAGGAACTCGTCCTCGTCGAGCAGCAGGTTCGCGATGATCTCGTACGACGACGAAATCACGCCGCACTTGTTTGCGGACGCATCGCGCATCAGGAGGACGCCTCGCTTCTGAAGCTCTCGACGCGCGTTCGGTGTGATGAACGAGTTCGCGCCTTCGCAGATCGCCATCGACGATGGCGTGCCGTCCGCCCGGAGGAACCGTTTCCAGTTGGTGTCGTTGATCGTCTCGGGACGACCACCTCCGGGAATGAAGAGGTCCGCGACCACGGAAAACGGAAGTTCCCCGAACTGGCGGGACAACTCGTCAACCGAGACCCATTCCTCCACGACATCCTTGGCCGTGCGTGTCACCTTTCTGTAGAGCACCCGCATCCCGTCTTCCTTCGAGGTGACCCTGAACAGCATGAACCCGCCAGGATGAAGGGCGGAGGGATCGAACGCATCGAGGTCCTGCTTGAGCAGGATTCGCTTGAGTTCCGTCGTGTCGACGCCCTCGGCGTCGGACAAGGCGGCCGTGCCGTCAAGAATGAGTCGAATGCGCATTCCCGGACAGCGATCCAGCATGATGCGCATCGCGTTGCCGGCCACGTCGCCGTTGGGTCCGCCGGTGAACTTCACCGAGAACGAGTCGCGCCTGATGTCTATGCCGAGCTCCCGCATGACCACTTCGGCAAACTTGACCAAACCGGTGGATGTGACTCCGTATTCCTTGTGATTGATGCCGATCACTTTCGAAGAGATGACGCCGACGCCGAGGATGTAGCCGCGGCGCACCGACATCCGCGCCATCTCCTCGATCATCTCGTCGTGCATGTTCTCGTCGGGACCGAGTTCGATCGGCTCGTCCTGCCGGTAGTAGTCGACCACATTCGGGTGCTTCGCCACTCCAGCGTCGGTCACGAACACATCAAGGAATGCGCTGAACACATCGCGCTGGAGCTGGTGAAGCAGCTGATCGCGCAAGCTGCGATCTCCGCCGTCGATGGCGGACGCATCCATGAGCAGCACGAGTTTCGAGCCGCCCTCGTAGATGTCCTTGTTTTTCAGGTGCTGCGTATGCGCGAGAACGAAATTCTCTTTGAACACTGTCGCGGCGTTCGTCAACAGGTCGTCCTGGTTGCGGCAGATCACCGTGCGCCAGCCGCCGCGCGCAATGTCGGCAAAACCAAGGTGATAGCCGAAGCCGGATCCCGCGAAGAAGAACGTCACTCTGAACGGAGCCCCGGCAGGCAGTCCGGCAACCGACGCGGGCTCCAGATCGGCGAGGTACGCGGGGTCGAGCCGGAAGGCCAGCGCCTGCTTCTCCTTCACGAAGAAGTTCGTCTTCACCACATGCTTGATGAACGACAAACAGCAACGAAACACGGAACGGCGGATCTCGTCCAGGTGCGCATGTCCCGTGTCGTATTCATCGACGGCCTTCGCCATGCCGGCGTGGAGCGCCGCATAGGTCTCCTCGCGCGATGTCGCCGACGGATCGAAACGCTGCCGGAACAGATCGACAAACCGTTTCAGGAGCGGCACGTTGGCATGAAAGGCGTTCTGAACTTCGTCCCAATCGAACCGGTCCGGCTGGGCGTGGGCCAGCTGCGTGTGGCAGAACGCGACAAACGCGCGGCCGAGCGAGGCATCCTCGCCGCTCATGAGGCCGGTCGCGACAAACTCCCGATACTCCGGCGAGTCGACTGACAGCATCTGGGTGTTGAACAACTCACTGTGCAGTCGATCGTGCAGGGATGAGCCGGATTCGAGGACGCCGCCCTTGCGGGGCCGCACCTGCAGGGCAAACAGCGCGTACATCTGCACACCCGTCGCAACCGCCAACACGTCCGCGCTTCGAATACCGATGTCGCAGCGATTCAGAATCTCGACAACCTGAGCCAGGTACCCCTTGTGCGGGGGATTTGCCACGGCGAACAAGAGGCGCGTTTCGCCCGATCCGTCCCCGACAGGCTCGATCTCGAGGTAGGCGCCGTTGTGATGCTCGCAATTCCACAGGAGCTTCAGGGCCTCTGCGACTCGTTGCGGCGGCGAGGTACGAACGTAGCGGGCGTTGTTGAGCCACAGGATGGAAAGGAGCCGGTCACACGTCGCGAGGTCGAACTTGAGCGCCGGCCCGAGTGCGGCGCGCACGCCGGCCCGAACCTCTTCCGGAATCTCAACTCCGGCGGCAAGACCTGGCAGGACCGCGCCCTGATCCTGGTCATGGAACTCAAAACGCTGTATCTCCAGGGACTGTGCGGTACCCGGCATGGGTGTCGTCGAGTGCGCGAACATCGCGTACGAAATCGAACGCTGGACGCCGGCCTGGAAGACCAGGCCCTCATAGAGCGATCCCGGAACGCTCCGGGTCGCCAGGATCAGGGTTCCCGGTCGATCCGCCAGAATCAGGCTCTTGTTCGTCAACAGCGTGCCGAGCTCTCGTTCGAGAATGGCGATGGCTTCGGGCTCGTCCTCCATCGCGTCGAAGAAGAATCTCGTCATCGAATTCCGAAGCCAGGTCATGCGTACTCCCGTTCTCCTATCGGACGCGCGGCGTCAGCGCGCCCCTACACACAAGATCTCTCTCTTGTACTCCACCATCGATTCCGGCGACAACCGCTGTAGTCAGGCGGAACTCTTGTCCAATATCGGCACTTGAGGCATGAGAAGTGAACGTGCGGCTGGAGCGAAGAATTGGGGCGGCATTCCCATGCCCGCCTGGCTGAAACGACACCAAGTCAGATCAATCAGCACGCTGACCGCGTGCTGGAAAGACAAGGGCTCCAGGCTAGCGCCGTTATCGTCGTCGGCGTTCGTTGGCGTCGTTAGTTACTACTCGCCCTTCCTGGCCGAGTTCAACATCATCGTCGCCGCGATGAAGACGACGCCGACGACCAGCCACCGGACCCAGTAGATCGGCAGCGACGTGAAGATGTAGGCGGCGAGCAGCACGCCGGGAATGCCCCCGATGGCGAGGCCGAGCGCCGGACGGTAGGAGTACGCTTCCTTTTGGACGAAGCGGGCGCTCGCTACCGGCATCAGGAACGCGCACGAACCCATCATGATCGGGAAGGCAGTGGCGGCGTTCATGCCGAGCAGGCCGATCAGGATCATGCACGGCGCGTACATGCCGATGCCGAGGGTCATCAGCGCGCCGAGCGCGAAGTTGCCGGCGAGGCCGAGCGCGAGCTTGGTACCTTCGAGTCCGATCGTGCCGCTGTCCGTGCCGCCCCCGCCAAGGTTGCGCCACGCGAACAACGCTGCGGCAACGAGCAACGCGGCGCCCATGCCGACCTGGACGTTCTTCTTGGGCCAGCTGGCCACGATGCCCGCACCCAGCCAGGCGCCCGCGACCGCGGCGATGATCATGAGAATCAGCGTCGTGATGTCGACCTCGATCGCGACGGTATAGATGAACGCCTGCGTGATGGTCGGCAGCGTGTGGCCGACGTTCAACGTGCCTGGGATGAGCCGGTCGGGCACCATCTTCAGGAACTTGAACAAGGCCGTGGTCGGCGCAAACGACCCGATGCCAAGCGTGTCAAAGAAGTTCGTGACGAGACCGATGCCGAGGTGCGCTGGCGTCGGACCGCCGACGGGACGTGCCTCCACGGTTGCGGCGTTGACGGACGCCCTCGCGCCGGTCCACCAGGCGCCGAGGTAGTAGAGCGTGAAGCCGCCAAGAGCAGCAAGCAGACCGGTGAGTGGTGAAAGCATCGGGCGGGATGCTAGCACGGGAGGCAGGGCCGCGACCTGTGTCCGTTTTCCGGCGTACATGAGCGCGGCGACTCTCAAGCTGAGGCGCGCCTTACTCAGGTGACCGGCATGTGCCGCGTCCGTTCAGGGGGAACCTGCGCCTCGTCGCGGTACATAAGTTGCTCTAACGCACCGAGAACCTTTCGACCCCCAAGAGACCGTGAGCTCCCGACTCCTATTTCGGCGCTATCCGACCGTCGGCACGACGCTGGACGCGATCGGACTTTCGTCTCTGAGCGAATTTCAGGGGAGAGTCCGGTCGGCCAGGAGCATGAGAGTGCCACGCGTCTGGGCATTCGGCATTTGCCTCATTGCCGTGCTTGGGCTGCAAATCACCACAGGGGCCTACCGCGGCGAGCATGGCGTGTACTCAGACGACGCGGCGCACTTCATGAATGCGCTCGTCATTCGTGACTACCTGACCACCGGGCTCGGCCAGAACCCGCTGACATTCGCGGAAAACTACTACGTCGACTTTCCGAAAATCGCGCCCTTGATGTGGCCGCCGCTCTTCCACATCGCGCTCGGCTTGGTACTGCTCCCTGGCTGGCCTCCGAGTGCGGCTGCCCTCGTGTTCGTGGCGCTGACGGCGGCGTGGCTCGTCTGGCGACTCCGTGACATGGTCGAGCGGCTGGTCGGGCCGCGCGCGGGATGGTTCGCCGCGGCGGCGTTGATCACGACCCCGCTGGTGCAGGCTCAATCCAGCGTGATCATGGTCGACATTTCGCTCGCAGCACTGGCGATTGAGGCCGCGTATTGGCTCGCCAGGTACGCGCAGCGGCCTGTGCTCCGTCATGCCTTGCTGTTTGGATGCTTCACGGCATGCGGATGCCTCACGAAGGGCAACGGCGTCGCCCTGATCCTGATGCCGGTCATCTTCATCGTCATCTCTGGGCGCTTCGATTTGTTCCTGCGGTCCGGTCTCTACGTCGCTGCCTTCATCGTGATTGTTTTTGCCGGCCCGTTGCTGGCCGCGAGCGCGACGTTCGATGCGGCGATCGGCGACTTCGGCCCGGTCACCGTGGACCTGGTCCTGGCGAGGATTCGATTCTTCGCCACACAGCTGTGGATCCAGCTCGGTCCCTTCCTCCTTGCAATGTCGATCGCGGGGCTCATCGTTGTCATCCGCCGGCGTCGGCAAGGGGCCAGCGAATTCGGCTTCGTGTTCGCGCAGACTCTGGCGGCGCTGGCAGTGGCAAGCCTTGGGTTCCACCTCTTCAGCCCGCATCTCGTGTCGGTCAGCCGGTACCTCATCATGACGTTTGCTCCAGCCATCGCCTTGGCGCTCATCGCAGCCGGCGCCGTCATGGATAGCGTGCCGAGGGCAGGCGTGCGGCCTGCGACACGTCTCGTACTGGCGGTGGTGATGGCGGTGGCGGCGATTGCGGTCAGACCGGCGCTGGCCATCCGTCAACCGTTGGGCTACCACGAAGTGGTGACGCGTCTCGTGCGCGCGGGTGAACTCGCCGGGAAGCGCATCCTGATAATCAGCGATGAAGCCGGCGAAGGCGCGGCTGTAACGGAGGCCGCGATCGCCGGCGTCACTCCCAGGCCGACGATCATCCGCGGCTCGAAGCTCATGGCAACTGACGATTGGAACGGCCGGGGCCTGACGCTCCGCTACGCGTCCGCTGAAGCGCTGCTTGCCGACCTCGAGCGGCTACAGGTACGACACGTCGTGGTCGACCGATCCCGGCTGGCCACCGCCCTGCCGTACTTTCACTTAGTAGAGGAGATGGCAGCCGCGCATCCCACCCGGCTTGCACCGGTCACCGTGCAACCGGCGTCGGGGCTCGCGCACGAGTTGGCCCTCTATCGCGTAACCGCTCGTCCTGGTGGGCTGGCACCGCCGATTGAGATCGTCGTCCCGTCGCTGGGTCGGTCGCTCAGCCGGTGATCTTGATTCCCAGTAGTCGTTTCGTCGAGTCGGTCGCCGCGGTCGCGGTGATTTCGATCAGATAGTCGCCCGGCGGCAAGGAGCCGAGCGCCAAATCGAAGTCGTAGGTCGAGCCCGAGACCAGCGTTGGATCGGGCAACGTTGAAATCGCCTCGCCGACTCGGTTGAGGAGCCGCACCGCGATCTTCGGCGCCGTCCCCGCAGGGCCGTACGCGTCGAACCGCACCAGTAACCGCTCCGTCCGCGAAAACTGCCGCGTGACCGCCGGCAACGCGTCGGCGGAGCTCCGCAACTGCGTCACCTGCAGAGCCGTACGTGCCCGGAAGATCATCGGCGTCGAGATGATGGGCTGTGCCGCGGTGAAATCCGGCACCTCGTAGGTGAGGTCCTCGTTCTCGATCCGCTGACCGTTCGCGTTCTCCGTTGTAATGCGCAGCTTCACGAGCCCGGCGGGCGCATCGAACACGGCGCGGCCGGCGATGCGGCCTGTGGCCGCGGCATCCGGCACCACCGGCCCCTTGAAGAGCTCCACGCCCGCTCCCGACGTCGCCACGAGGGAGATGCGGGCGACTTTGTCGATCGGATCCTGCGACGGCACGGCGGCGGCCTCCCACGCGAGGACCACCCTGCCCTTCTCCGACGCGCCACGACTGGATCCGATCCAGACGGATACGCCGCGGCGGGCGGCGGGTTCGACGACACCAGCCAGCTCCTCCAGCGCATTCGAAATGTCCGGCGGCGGACCGGCCTTGGGCGGCGCGCTCGCCCGCCGGACCTCGTCCTCCGTGAACGCCCAATAACCCTTGCGCGCGCGCACCTCGAGACCCGGCCGCTTCACGCGCACCTGGATCGGATGGAACTTGCCGTCGCGCGGTGCAATCGACGACGTGTAGCCCAGAAGGTAGTACGCGCTGAGCTCGCGGACCATCTTCTGCAGCTCGGGCAAGGGATTGTTGCGGTTGACGATCGCGCGTCCGTCCGTCTGGTCGGCAATCGTGCGGAGCGAATCCATCGCCTCGTTCATGACGACGCGATCCGCCTCCATCCCGACGTTGTCGGCCGCCCCGAATTCGCTGGCCGCAAGTCCGCGCGGATCCAGCGTGAATACCGACGTGTTGTTCCTCGTCGCAGCGTAGAAGATCTCGCGCATGCGATTGACCAGGTCAGCCGAAGCAAAAAAGGCCTGGCTGGTCGTCACATCGCTGCCGGTCGCCGGCCGATAGGCCCCGGTGGTCCGGACGCCGACGGGCAGGGTCGCGGTCATGCCTTCACTCACGTAGAGAATCGTCTTGCGGCCTTCGCGCAACGACCCGAGGTAGGCACACGCGGACGTGAGCGCGCGAATCGTCAGCTCGTTGCGGGCCTGCTCGATGTACTCGGGCGGCATGTTCTGGAACTGCTGCTCGTAGCTGTTCTTCGGCGTGTAGTCGTACTTGCGCCCGGTAAAGTTCATCATCGCGCCGGCGGCGCCGTCGTGGTCGCGCGTGAACGTCAACGCGGCGATGGGCGTGAGCGGATAGAGGACGGCGACGAGGTCGCGCGGGCCGAGCTGGCTCACGAAGCGGGACATCTGCCCGCGAAGCGCCAGGGAATTCTCGCGGCGCACGTGGTAGTCGTCCAGAAAAATGACGATGAGCCGGTTTTCAGGATCCTTGGTCTCCCGCTCGTGATCGGAGGTCGAGACGATGGAGCGGTAGGCCACCCTGGCGTCCTCGACGGGATCGGCCGCGATCAGGCGGAACGTGTCTATGGTTTGAGCCTTGTTGGCCTCGCGGATCTCGAAGTCATCCACGGTCAGGTCGGTGACCGGTTTGCCCTGCTTGTCGGTGACGCTGACATCGACGCTGATGGAATCGACGCGCCCGCGGAATGTGGGCGGCTGCTGGCCCTGCCCCGCCCCGGCCGGAGGCGCACCGGTGCCCTGCGACGCGGCAAGAACGACACCCGTCGCGAGCGAACACGCAATCGTCACTACTCGGCGAAACATCGTCTAATCGGCGCTTTCAGCGCGGGGCCTGAGCCCGCGCGATGCGGCAGGCGCGAATGGGCAGATGATAACATTTGCCCCGATGACGACCCCCGCGATGGACGCCATTCCCTCCCTGACGACCCTGACCGAAGACGAACAACTGCTGAGAAACAGCGTGCGCGAGTTCGCGCTGGGCCAGATCCGGCCGCTCGTCCGCGAGATGGACGAACACGCGAAGTTTCCGAAGGCGTTGATCGATCAATTGTTCGCGCTGGGCGTCATGGGCATCGAGATACCTGAGACCGAGGGCGGCGCAGGCGGCACCTTCTTTCACTCGGTGCTGGTGGTCGAGGAGCTCTCCCGGGTTGATCCGTCGGTCGGCGTCCTGGTCGACGTGCAGAACACGCTGGTGATCAATGCGCTTCTGCGGTGGGCCAACGCGGAACAGAAGAAGCGGTTTCTGCCCCGCCTCGCCTCCGGTACGGTCGGCGCGTATGCGTTGTCCGAAGCGGTGTCCGGCAGCGATGCGTTCGCGCTCCAGTCACGCGCGCGGCAGGACGGCGACCATTTCGTCCTGCAGGGGCGGAAGCTCTGGATCACGAACGCCAACGAAGCGGACCTCTTCATCGTGTTCGCCACGATGAATCCGGAGTCCGGTTACCGCGGTATCACGGCGTTCCTGGTCGAACGCGGCATGCCCGGCTTCACGGTCGGCAAGAAGGAAGACAAGCTCGGGATCAGGGCGTCGAGCACGTGCGAGCTCATCCTCGAGGACTGCCGCGTACCTGCCGCGAATGTGCTCGGCGAGGTCGGCAAGGGCTACAAGGTGGCGATCGAGACGCTGAACGAGGGACGCATCGGCATCGGCGCACAGATGCTGGGCCTGGCGGCCGGCGCACTCGACCACACCATCGCCTACACGAAGGAGCGGAAGCAATTCGGCAAGACGATTTCTGACTTTCAGGGCGTCCAGTTCCAGATCGCCCGCGCGGCGACGGAGATTGAAGCCGCGCGCCTGCTCATCTACAACGCCGCCCGCCTCCGCGACCTCGGCAAGCCGTTCCTCACCGAGGCGGCGATGTGCAAGATCTTTTCGTCCGAAGTCGCCGAGCGTACGGCATCGCTCGCCGTCAACCTCTTCGGCGGAAACGGTTTCGTGAAGGAATATCCGGTGGAGAAGCTCTACCGCGACGCCAAGATCGGCCAGATCTACGAAGGCACGTCGAACCTGCAGCTGCAAACGATCGCCAAACAGATCATGAGTTAGAGGTCAAGCCGTCTTCTTTCGGGTGTACATCGCCCGATCCGCTTCATCGATCGCCTGATGCAGTGACGCGGCGTCCGCGAACTCAGAGATACCGACCGACGCGCGGAGGACGCGCGAAGGCTCCAGACCCGGCGCTGTTGTCGATGCCAGCTGCTCGTTCAGCCGGCCCAGGCGCTGGTCGGCGGCCGCGGCTCGTTCACCCTTGAGAAGCACGACGAACTCGTCGCCGCCCCAACGGAACAGCAGATCCTCCGGGCCGATGCACGCGCGCAGGGCCTCGGCCAGGGCGAGCAGCGCCGCATCACCCGCCGCGTGGCCGAGCTCGTCGTTCAGGGCCTTCAGGCCGTCGAGGTCCACGACGGCGACGACGCCGTTCGTCACCCCGCGTCCGTCACGCGTGCGATCGGCCAGTACCGCGGAAAACGCCCGGCGGTTGAGCGCGGACGTCAGCGGATCCATCCGCGACGTGGTCTCGAGCCGATCGCGAGCGCTCTTGAGGTCGGCGTTGGCCGCCTCGAGCTCCTCCTGGACGCGGCCGGTCGCCGTCATCACCATGCCAAACGCCAGCATCACCTGGAAGATCAGGTCGTAGAGCGGCGCATACGTCAGGTAGAGGTCGAACACGCCCAGGTTCTGATACGAGGCCGCCGCGCGGAGCGGCGCGTAGTGCAGGTAATCGATCGTGAGCAGGAACAGCGCAAGCTTCATCACGCTGACGCCAACCCGCGCGTGGGGACTGGACGACACGCCGCCGAGCACGCGCAGCGACCGGAAGAAGATGTAGGAATACACCAGTGTGTGGACCGCGAACAGCAGGTTGACGTCGCCGCCCGCAAACAGCGACAGCCACACGCACCAGATGGCCGCCGGGACCAGCAGCCAGAGTTCCGATCGCTTCGGCTCCTCTCCCGAGACGTACCGCCGGCAGCCGACGAACACCATGTAGCCGAACGTGTACTCGCCCAGGAGGTAGATGACTTGTCCGGGCAAGCTGAAGACGGCCGGCGAGTAGGTTGCGAGATACAGGCCCTGGAGCGAGACGCAGAGTATGACCCACCCGATGGACCAGTACCGCAGCGCCGGGCGCTGCACCGTACGCAGGAGCGCGATGCACAGCGCCGCGAGCAGCAGCGCGCCGACGGCCTGGATGAGCAGGACGATGAGGTCGGTCTTGAAGAAATACGCCATCGCGTCCCGCGCTTACCGGCGGCGATCCATCACGTGCTCCGCGATGACCATGCGCTGCACCTCGGAGGTGCCCTGATAGATTTCGGCCGCGCGAACATCACGGAAAAGGCGCTCGACCGTGGACCCGCGCCGGTATCCCTCGGACGCCAGAATCTGCATTGCGCGGTCGGCGGCCCGGTGCGCGGCTTCCGAAGCGTGGAGCTTGGCCATCGCGGCGTCCTGCGCCACCCGATCCACATGGTCGTGGAGGCTGGCCGCGCGCCAGATTAGCATGCGCGCCGCTTCGAGGTCGGTCGCCAGGTCCGCCAGCTGAAACTGGATTGTCTGGAAGCTGCCGATAGGCTGCCCAAAGGCGTGCCTGCGCCGGGAGTACGCCAGCGCCTCTTCGAGCGCGGCCTGCCCGATGCCGAGCGCCTGCGCCGCGATCGCGATACGGCCGCCTTCGAGCGCGCGCATGGCGAGGCGGAATCCGCGGCCCGCCTCCCCGATGCGGGAATCGGCGCCGACGCTCACATTGTCGAACACCAGGTCCATGCAACCGAGGCCCCGCACACCAAGCGAATCCTGGCGCTTGCCGCGCGAGATTCCGGGCGCCGACAGCGGAACGAGGAATGCGCTGACGCCGCGGCCGCGCGCGCCGGGTTCGGTCGAGGCAAAGACAATCGCCACGTCCGCGGCCTCGGCGTTGGCGACCCAGACTTTGGTTCCGGAGATCACGTAGCCGTCGCCGTCGGGTCGCGCGACGCTCTCCTGGTTCGCGGCGTCCGATCCCGCATTGGCCTCGGAGAGCGCGAAGGCGCCGATCGACTGGCCTGTCGCCAGCGCGCGCAGCCAGCGGTCGCGCTGTTCCGGCGATCCGTGCGTCGCGATGGGCTCGGCCACGAGCGAATTGTTCACGCTCAGGATGACGGCAAGTGTCGCGCTCGCCTGCGAGATGGCCTCCATCGCCAGCGCGTACGACACGTAGTCGCGTCCGGCGCCGCCGGCGGCCGCGGGGACGGTCACGCCCATGAGGCCGAGCGCGGCGGCTTCGGCCACGAGCTCGCGCGGATACTCTCCGGTCTCGTCGATGCGCGCGGCCGCGGGCGCCACGCAGTCTCGCGCGAACGCCTTGACCGCCGCGAGGAACGTCTCCTGCTCGGCGCTGAGCGAAAAGTCCATTCTTTTAGCGGGGGGACTTCGTCCCCGCCGCTCCCTCCTCACGCCGTCGCTCGCGGGGCCCCGTCGCCCCGCTCCGCTCCGGCGGGCTCACTCGCCATAGCTCGTTCGCTCTCGTCATCGGCTTTGACCCGCGATCGACGCGAACGCCGTGCGCAGCCGGCCGGCGGTTGCCGGCAGTTCTTCCGGGAGGACCCTCGTCTCGCCGACCACCGAAACAAAGTTAGTGTCGCCGTTCCATCGCGGCACGACGTGCATGTGCAGGTGATCGGCGATCCCCGCGCCGGCCGCGGTGCCCAGGTTCAATCCCATGTTGAAGCCGTGCGGCCCGTAAAGGGTCCCGAGCACGCGCTCGGACAGTTGCGCGAGCTCCATGAGCTCCGCGAGCTCGGCCGCATCGAGATCGGCCAGGCGACCCGTATGCCGCTGCGGCACGACCATGAGGTGGCCGTTGTTGTAGGGAAACTTGTTGAGGATCACGTAGGCCCGACCGGCGCGATACACCACGAGCGGATCCATCTCGGGACCCGCCAGCGCCGCACAGAATATGCAGCCCGGCGCCGGCGAGGTGGTGTCAGTCAAGTACGCCAGTCTCCACGGCGTCCAGAGTCGGTGCATGGGCGATCAACTTTAGCGCGGGGGGACTTCGTCCCCGCCGCACCCCTCTGACGCGCTCGCTCGCGGGGACCCCAAAGCCCCACTCCGCTCGCGCGGCTCACTCGCGATGGCTCGTTCGCTTGGTCGCACAAGTCGCTAGGCGGGCTGGTCGTCGGAAGGATCCGTCGTGGTCCGGTTGATGAGGTCCTTCAATTCCTTGCCGGGCTTGAAGTACGGCACCTGCTTCGGCGGCACGTCCACCTTGTCGCCGGTCTTCGGGTTCCGGCCCTTGCGCGGCTCGCGCCGCCGCAGCCGGAAACTGCCGAACCCCCGAAGCTCGATCTTCTCCCCGCGATGCAGCGCATCGACGATGGTCTGGAAGACCGTGTCCACGATGACCTCGGAGTGCTTCTTCGTGAGATCCGAGACCTTCGAGACTTCTTCGACGAGTTCGGCTTTGGTCATTCATTACGCGGGGGGACTTCGTCCCCGCCGCACCCCCCTGACGAGCTCACGCGCGGGGACCCCTTACTCCCCGCTCCGTTCGCTCGGGCTCGCGTCGCTTCGCTCGCTCGCGATCCTAGCCTCGAGGTTGCGGGCAGAACCCGGAACCTCCATTCGCGTCGTTCCCGTCGTTTACGTCGTTCGCGTCGTTGCTCGCGAAGCTACTTGAGGTTCTTGAAGTGATCGCCCAACGTAACTTCCGGGCGGCCCGTCATCTCGGTGTAGGCCTCCCAGTCGGCGCGGAATTCGGCGTCCTTGAGCGCGCGGATGCTGAGGCCGATCTTCCGCTCCTCGGGCACCAGGCGAATGATCTTCATCTGGTAGTTGTCACCGGCCCGAAGCTCCAGCTTCTCGCCGCCCTGCGACGAGTCGAACTCCGAGACGTGGATCAGGCCTTCGATGCCGTCAGCCAGCTCGACGAATGCGCCGAAGTTGGTGAGGCGGACGACCTTGCCCTCGACGATGTCTCCGACCTTGTGCGCGTCGAAGAACTCCTTCCAGATGCCGGTCTGGAGCTGCTTGAGGCCGAGCGAGAGACGCTGGTTGTCGGCGTCGATGCTGAGCACCTGCGCTTCCACCGTGTCACCCTTCTTCAGCACTTCCGACGGGTGTTTGATCTTGCTCCACGACATGTCGGAGATGTGGATGAGGCCGTCGATGCCTTCCTCAACTTCGACAAACGCGCCGAACTCGGTGAGGTTCCGCACCTTGCCGTTGATCGTCGTGCCCACCGGATATTTGCTGGCGAGCTCGTACCACGGGTTGGTTTCCACCTGCTTCAGGCCGAGCGAGATGCGCCGTGCGCCCGGATCGACGCCGAGCACCATCGCCTCGACCTGGTCGCCCTGGTTGAGGATCTTCGACGGATGCTTGACGCGCTTGCTCCAGGACATCTCGGAGACGTGAATCAGGCCTTCGACGCCCGGCTCGAGCTCGATGAACGCCCCGTAGTCCGTCAGGCTGACGACCTTGCCCGTGACGCGGATACCCACCGGGTACCGCTCGATGACGTTGCTCCACGGATCCGGAACGATCTGCTTGTGGCCGAGCGAGACGCGTTCGGTGCCTGCGTCGTACTTGAGCACCACCACGTCGATCTCGTCGCCGACGCGCACGACTTCCGACGGGTGCGTCACGCGGCCCCACGACATGTCCGTGATGTGCAGCAGGCCGTCGATGCCGCCGAGGTCGATGAACGCGCCGTAGTCGGTGAGGTTCTTCACGGTGCCGCGCAGCACCTTGCCTTCGGCCAGCGTGTCGAGCGTGACCTTCTTCTTCTCCGCGTTCTCTTCCTCGAGCAAGACCTTGCGCGAGAGCACGATATTGCCGCGCTTCTTGTTGACCTTGATGACGCGCATGCGGAGTTCCTGCCCGCGCAGCGCATCGAGGTTGCGCACGGGACGGACGTCGATCTGCGAACCCGGCAGGAACGCCCGGACGCCGATGTCGACCGCGAGCCCGCCCTTGATCCGCTCGATGACGCGGCCGATGACCACCTTGCGATCCTGGTAGGCCTTCTCGACCTCGTCCCAAATCTTCATCTTCTCGGCCTTCTCGCGCGAGAGGACGACGTAGCCCTCGCGGTCCTCGGTGCGCTCGAGCAACACGTCCACCGTGTCGCCGGGCTGCGCCGAAACCTGGCCGGTCTCGTCAATGAACTCTTCGATGGGAATGATGCCTTCGGACTTGAATCCGACGTCGACGATGACTTCAGTCGGCGTGACCTTGACGACGGTCCCTTTGACTACTTCACCTTCGGCGATGTTCCGGAAGCTGTTGTCGTACAGTTCGAGCAGGTTTGCAAAATCCTGCGAGTCCATCTCCTCGCCATCCTGGCGGGAAGAACCTCCCTGCAGGACGTGCAATTTCTTCGTGGCGTCGTTACCCATTTCGCTGCGGGTCCTCCTCAATGTCCGGCCGCATGTGGGCACGGACAGCTGCCGAATCTCAGCTTCGGCTGGCTGTATATGAGCTTCGCAAAGATTGCGATAAGCAACGAATTATCCGACACTTAGCAGCGAAGGTCAATCACGCGGCGACAGGGGGCAACCATGGCGAAGAAGCGAAGGACGGCAAAGCGGGTCACCCGATCACGAGTGCGCCGCAAGCCCGCCCGGCGAGCCCGACCTGCCCCGCGGCGAGCGAAGAAGGTCGCTCGCAAGCGGGCGACCCCAAGAAAGCCCACACGGAAAGCCGTCAAGAAGGCCACCCGGAAGACCAAGACGGTCCGAAAAGCGGTCAGTCGCGCGAAGCCGGTCAGGAAGGCCCCGCGCCGGGTAGTTGCTACCCCGCCGAAGCCGAAGGCATCGCGTCCGCGGACGACCGAGCGTCCCGCGCTCGACCGCACCCGTCGAGTGCTCCCGGACGAAGAGCGTCTCGAGTTGGCACCGTCGGACGCCGTGTCATCCGGAGACCAGGACCGGATGCTCTCTGCCGCGCGGACCGGGCACGACGAGCTCAAGCACGAGCTCCTGCAACACACGGAAACGAGCCCTGAACTCACCGCCGGTGATGTCGATGCGAACTGGCAGGATGCCTACGCCATCGGCGATGAGGCACCCGGCGGCGACAACCCGACGCCGGATCAGGACCGCGCCGATGACATCGGCAAGGCGCTCGGGATCGAATACCGGGACGACGAGGAGTTACAGGGCGGCGAAGAAGTGACCGAGCGCGATCATCACCGCTGGACGAAGGAATAAACGATCCCCAGCACCTGCGCGACCACATCGTCGATCGGCACTCCCGTCGTGTCGATGTAGACCGCGCCGGCCGCCTGCGTCAGCGGAGAAACCGTCCGCGTCCGGTCCGACGCATCGCGTTGTGCAAGCGCCGTGGCAATCGAATCAAGACCGCTGGTACCGCGGCTGGCGGCGTGCGCCGGATCCGTGGCGCGGCGCCGGGCGCGCTCGTCAGGCGACGCGTCGAGAAAGATTTTGACGTCGGCGTCGGGAAACACGACCGACCCGATGTCGCGCCCCTCCATCACGATGCCCCCGTCGCGCCCATAGGCACGCTGGCGCGTCACCAGCACCGCCCGCACCGCGGGATGCTTCGCCACGATGGCCGCCGCGCGATCGATCTCGGGAGTCCGAATCGCCTGAGTCACATCGTGACCGTTCACGCGAATCGCGCCGTTGATGTCCAAATCGGCGTCGCGGGCGACGTCAGCCACCTGCGCCTCATCTGAAAGGTCCACACCGTCGCGTCCCGCAAGCCAGGCAATCGCGCGGTACATCGCGCCCGTATCGATGTGGCGGTAAGTGAGGCGCGCGGCCACCGTACGTGCGACGGTGCCCTTTCCAGCTCCAGAGGGTCCGTCGATCGCGATGATGAGGGGGCGTGAGGGCATCACTCGAGCTTCCCAGCCCACTATTATTGCCGGATGACGCGTCGCGCGCGACGGTGGCCGGGGATCGTGCTCGCACTCGCGGCACTGGTGCTCGTCACCTGGTGGGCGGCGCGGCCCACGCTGCGGAGCGCGGCGCTGCTGATGGACATGACCGGGGCGGCGCCCTCGCTACGGCCCTGGGTGCCGGCGAAGACCTTCGAGGTCACGACAGAGGACGTCGAGGTACCGACACGTCACGGCAATGTCGCCGCACGGTTGTACCGGTCGGCCGCTCCCTCTCCCCCTGCGCTCGTTGTTGTTCCCGGCGTCCACGGCGGCGGGGTTGACGAGCCGCGATTCGCATCACTGTCACGGCGCATCGCGGCCGCGGGCGCGACGGTGCTCAGCGCGCCGATGCCTGACCTGCGCACGTACCGGCTGACTCCACGCGCGACCGACATGATTGAAGACACGACCTTATGGATGGCGGCGCAGACCCGGTACGCGCCGGATGGCCGCGTCGGCCTCATCGGCGTGAGTTTCGCCGGCGGACTCGCGCTTGTCGCAGCAGGGCGGCCGGCGCTCGAGAATCACCTGACCGCCGTGTTCGCGCTCGGCGCTCACGCCGACCTTCCCCGCGCGATTCGATATCTCTGCATGGACGCCGGCGCCCCGAAGACGCTCGCGCCGCCGCACGACTACGGCGTGGTGCTGATGCTGCGCGCGTCGATCCCGCTGATGGTCCCCGCCGAACAACGGGCGGCCCTCGATGCGGCGCTCGTGACATTCCTCGATGCGTCAAGCGCGGAGGCAACCAACCGCGAGGTGTCCGAACGGCTCTTTGCCGAGGCGCGTCTGGCGGAGGCCCGGTTCGACGAGCCGGCCAGGTCGCTCATGCACGCGGTCAACACTCGCGACGTGCCGACGCTTGGCCGCCTGCTCGCGCCGCACGCGGAGCAGATCGGCGGCGACGCGTCTCTGTCTCCGGCACGATCGCGCGCCACGCACGTCCCGGTTTTTCTGCTGCACGGCGTGGACGACAACGTCATTCCATCGAGCGAATCGGTGTTGCTGAGGGAATACCTGACGGCAAACGGCAATCCCGGTGTTGAGGTGGTGCTGACGCCCTTGATCAGCCACGCGGACGCGCGAAAGAACGCGCGGCTCGCTGAGGCCTGGAGGCTCGTCAGATTCTGGACGCGAATCTGGGGACGGTTCGAGGATGCTCGCTAGCGGACGCGGGCGAACTTCACATCCTGGGTCTTATTCTCACCATCCGCCAGGGTGACGAGCGCCGCACCCGGCTTCAGCGCAGCCAGGAAGTCAGCATTCGCCAAATCCGACGTATCCACGCTGGTCAACGCGGCAAGCCGATACGAGCCGGCCGGCAACCCCGTAAATGCAAAGCGTCCGTCTGTTGCCGCGCGGACGGGCGCGGGCACGCGGCGCGAACCCGCGATCCATTGCGCGGGATCGTCGGCGAACACGACAACGTAGTAGCCCGGCGCCGGCTGGTCGTCGGCGGTGAGGAGCGTACCGGTCAGACGCGTGGCCTTTGTTGTGAATGTCACGACCACGTCAGTGACCGCCTGTCCCGCCTTGACTTCGAACGGCATGTCGGCGGCGTCGCGATCGCCGACCATCGCCGACTTCAACAACCATGCGCCGCGACTCGCGGCCGGAATCGACGCCGAGAGTCGATAACGCCCGGGATCGACGACTGGAAATGAAAATGTGCCGTCGGCACCGACGCGCGCCGGCGTCGTCCCCAGGAGCGGAGAGAGCATCACAGACATCGAGACCGCCCCTGGATTCGGCGACGCTTCTCCCGCTTCGAACGCAAGACGGCCGCTCACGCTTGCCGCGGCGCCCAGCGTAATCACGACATCAGGCTCGTTGGTGCCATTGAGATTGAACTCACGCGATCCCCAGAGCGCCGGGGCGGACGGAGTCGAGACGCGTGCGATCACTGTGTACTTTCCCGGCAACAGATTGCGACGCTCGAATGTGCCGTCGGCACCCACTCTCATCGTCGCCATCGACCAGCCGTCCGAAAACGAGAAAGACGCGTTCGCCGCCGGCTGGCCATCCGGCAAAAGCACGCGGCCGCGGATGAACGCCGTCGGGAGCAGTGCCATCGAGAAATCCGCGCCGGAGCGATCGTCTCCGTTCTTGACGGTCACGACCGCCGCACGCGCGGCGTCGGCGGTACCTGGGAAGTAGATGCGTCCATAGGACACGGTGGAACCGCGCGGAGGGTCGGGCAAGCGCGGCGAAGCCGGCGTATTGGCATTCGAGGCGCTCTCGATCTCACGTAGCGCCCAACGGACCTCCTCGTCCGTGGTCTGGTGCATCTCTTCGCCGAACGAACTCAGTACGTCCGGTATGAACCGGTAGTCACTGGCCGGCAGCGCGGACACGAGGTAGTCGCCGGGGAGGAGTCCGGCGATTCGATAGAGGCCGTTCGCGTCCGAGGTCGTGTTGCCGCAGCAGGTGACGAGACGGGACTCGCCGTCCACGGTGCGGCGCTGCTGCAAGGTGACGACCGCGTTGCGGAATGGCCGGCCTGAGTGATCGAGTATCCGGCCGGATATCGAGGCTGCGCGCGGCAGTGACCACCGCAGGTCGATGCGGCGCTCTGCGTCCTTGAGCTCAATCGGCATGCCGGAGCCCCGCCCGGGCGTCGGCTGACCGTACGCCAGCGTCAAGAACCCCGCTTTCGATGCCGACAGGACGAATCGCCCCGCAGGCAGTCGATCGAACATGAACCGTCCGCTGGGTTCTGCAATCACGGTGAGGGTGACCGTTCCACCCAGCGTCACCACCGCGCGCGGCACCGGTTTGCCGTCACTTCCGGACACAATGCCGGCGAGGACGGCCGTGCCTTCACGGACCTGCGGTTCCCGCGATGCTTGTCCCTGCGATGCCCCAAGCACAATCATCAAAACGGCAAGCGCTCGAGTCGTCATGGCGTCTGTGCGCGTATCGCGACGACGCGCAGCTCCTGGCGTGGATTCTCGCCACGAACGATACGCAGGCGCGTCGCCTGCGCTGCCAACGCGCGAATCGTCGCATCGCGCCGCCAGTCGCTCAGTCTGGCTTCATCGATCGCTGAAACCAGGTAATCGCCCGGACGCACGTCCAGGGAAAACGTACCGGTCTGAGAAGCCGCGGCCGAAAACGACGCAAGAGGTGGCAGCCCGCTGTCGATCCAGGTGCGCGTGTCCGCCGGAAAGACTACGACAGCGCCGGTTGGATGCGGCCGCCCCTGCGCGTCATTGATCACGCCGGTCAGCGTGGTCCGGCGATCGGCGAGCGTAATCACTACATCCGTCACGTCCGTCCCCGGCTCGAGCACGAGCGGCGACAGCATCAGATCGCGGCCGCTCTGCGTCGCGGACTCGAAGTACCATCCCGCTGCGGGTGCGAGGAACTGATTCGGCAACACCGGCGCGTATCGTCCTGGCGGTAATCCCTGAGTGCTGAATTCCAGAGCCGGTGTCACGCGCGTCGCCAGGCGCGCGCCAAACGCGAGCACCCATGGCGGCTCGAAGGCGACACTGAGAAACGTCTGATAGCGGGCCGGCGGAGCCGCAGCGGCAGTACCTTCCTGCACAAGGCGGCCGCGAATCACCGATCCCGCCTTCAGCGTCACAGCCACGTCCGCAACGCCCCTCTCGGTGACGGTCACGGGCACACTGGCCCATAGGGTGGGTTCAGCCGCCGTCGCATCGGTTCCAATGACGAGCGCTTGCGGCAGGCGCCAGGCCTTGAGGACGTAGTCACCTGGGGGGACCGCGGCGAACGCAAAGGATCCATCGCCCGTACTGACGGTGATGCCGGCCTCATACGTCCGCTCGAGCACGCTGTCGCTCGCAAACGCCGGGAGCAGATGCACCGCCATACCGGCAATCGGTCCGGCCGGTCCCGTGAGCCGGCCCCTCACCTGTCGCAACACCGACGGGGTGAGCCGAAGGTTGACGCTATGCCGATCGTCGCCACTCGCGAGAGTGATGCGCTCCGCCTGATCGATCCTGGATGTGCCGGCGAAGAACGTCGGCGCATACGCGACGACGGTCCCATCCGCACGAAGGGTCATCGGCAACTGGCTGGCCAGGGAATCGCCTGACGGCTGGACGAGGGTGTCCCCGAGACGAAGCATCGTGCCCAGGCCGCGAGCGCCCGAGTTCATCGTCAGTCCGGACGTGCGTAGTGCGTCGAGCGCGGCGGAGTCGGCGCCCGCAAACGTCGCCGGCAGTTGCGTCAGTCTGCTGGGCACGGCCACGATGTAGTCACCCGGAACGAGGCCGGTGAATCGATACGCGCCCGAGGCATCGGTGCGCGTGTAAGGCTCGGTGATGGACCCGATCGATCGCGACGCGCCTGGCGCCCGCCCGAGCGCGTCTCTCGACAGCAGCGCTACGTTGATCCCGGCCACGGGATCGCCAGTCTCGTCCGTGATCGTGCCGGCGAGCGTCGCCTCGCGCCACAGTCGAATGGAGACATTGGCGCGCGCGCCGTCACCGACCGTCGTCGGCTGGTTCGGTCCTCCGATTCGTCGCTGCCCCAATCCACCGGGCAGGTATCCAGCCGCGGTTGCTGCGATGGTGACGGTGCCGGCCGGCACGTCACGGAAGACGAAGTAGCCGCCATCAGTGGCCAGCACGGTCGTCGAGCTGCCGGCGCCACGGGCGCCATCGCGGCCGAGCGACACCACCGCACCCACGACGGGCTGGTTGGTGGCGGCGTCCACAACCCGGCCGAGAATCAGTCCCGAGGGCGGCCGCTGCTGCTTGACGTGCTTCTCACCGTCGCCGGATTTCGACAGCGTCTGTGACGACACCACCGTCGCCACAAGCGTCGCGGACGCGACCGCAAGAGCGATTCGAGACATGGTGGAGCGGTGACTATAGCACCGGCCGGCCGGAAAGCTTGCGAATCTCCGCGGGCGTCAGGTCGCGGAACTGTCCCGTCCGGAGTCCCGGATCGGTGATCGATCCGATGCGGATTCGCCGAAGCCGATCGACCGGGTGTGCGACGGCGTCGCACATCTTCCTGATCTGACGGTTGCGGCCTTCCCGGATCGAGATCTCCAGCAGCGTCTGCTCTTTCTTTCCCTTGAGGACGCGCTTCACGGTGAGCCTGGCCGGCTGGGTTCGGTCGCCGTCGAGCTGCACACCGCGACGCAGGCGATCCAGATCACGTTCGTCGGGCACGCCTTCCACGACGGCCTCGTACGTGCGCTCGAGTTCGTAGCGGGGATGCGTCACCTTCTCAGCGAACTCGCCGTCATTGGTCAGGATAATCAGCCCTTCGGAGTCGTAGTCGAGCCGACCGACCGGGAAGAAATAGCCGCGGATGCCCGCATCCGCGAGCACATCGATGACCGTGCGACGCCGCTGTGGATCGGACCGCGTCGACATGACGCCGACGGGCTTGTTCATCAGGAGATAGCGCTTCACCGGCGCGGTCTTCAACCGCCGGCCGTCGACCTTGATCTCGTCCTGGCCGGGTTCTGCTTTCGTGCCGAGTTCCGTGACGACGCGCCCATTGATCTCGACGCGGCCCTGCGAGATCAGTGCGTCGGCCGCGCGCCTCGACGCGACGCCGTACATCGACAGGAGTTTATTGATACGGACAGACATGGCTGGCTTGCCGGCCCTGAAGGGCCGGCCTACGAATCGTAGGCCGGGGCTTCAGCCCCGGCGTCAGTGTACCGCGTCGTCCGGTCCGAGGCCGAACGGCAGCGGCGTCTGCGGCGCGGGCTCCGCGATCGACGCGGGCAACTCGAACCCGAGCAATTCGGAGACGTCCTCGACCTTCGGGAGATCGGAGATGTCGTTGAGGCCGAAACGATCCAGGAATTCCCGTGTCGTGCCGTACAGAAACGGCCGGCCGACGACCTGCTTGCGCCCGACGACCTTGACGAGACGGCGCTCGACGAGCGTCCCGAGCACGCCGCTCGTGTTGACGCCGCGAATCTCCGCGATCTCGGGCGACGTCACGGGCTGTTTGTAGGCAATCACCGCGAGGGTCTCGAGTGACGCCACCGAGAGTTTCTGCGTCGTGCGCTCGTGGAACATGCGGCGCACCCACTCGTTGAGCTCGGGCCGCGTCACGATCTGATAGCCGCCTGCCACTTCGACGAGCGTCAGCCCCGACTGCCGCTGATACTCCTCTTTCAATGCGTCGATTGCCGCGACAATCTCTTCCTTCGGTTCGGTGTCGAGCAACTTCGACAATGTCTTCATCGTCACCGGCTCCGGTGACGCGAAGATGAGCGCTTCGACGATGGACTTGAGTTCAGACATCAGTTCGAGGGGCTCCGCCCCTGCGAGCACCCCGACGGCGTCGCTCGCGGGGCCCCCTGATTCCCCGCTCCGCTCCGCCGACTCGCTCGCACGGCTCGCTCGTTTCCGTCATGGCGTGTTTCACTCTACACCGTCTCAAACGTAGGAGCGCCTTCGGGTTTCGCGCGCTTGTAGACCCGGATCGGGCCGAATGCGCCCTGCTGGAAGACCCGGATGGTCTTGAGCCGGATCATTTCCAGCAGCGCGAGAAACGTGACGATCATGCCGGCGCGGGTCTGGACGTCGGCGAACAGGTCCTCGAAGCCGCACGCTTCGGTCTCGGACAGCCGCGCAAACAGCTGCTCGATGCGCGTCTCAATCGGAATCTGCTCCGGCGGCAGGATGACCTTCGGCCGGGCCTTCAGCCGATCGAGCACCTGGCGGAACGCGGCCATCAGGCTGAAGAGATCGACCTCCACCTCGGGCTCGGGCGCCTCGCCGACGACCTCGGCGACGCGGCCGTCCGGCCGGTGCCACATCGCGCTGCGCTGGATCTCGCGTTCGTGCAGCAGCTCCGCCGCCGCCTTGAAACGCTGATGTTCGAGCAGGCGGCGAATGAGCGCCTCGCGCGGGTCCTCTTCCGGATCCTCCTGCGCGGGGTCGGGCCGCGGCAGCAGCATGCGCGACTTGATGTGAATGAGCGTCGCCGCCATCACGAGGAACTCCCCCGCGACGTCGAGGTTCATCTCCTGCATCAGATCGAGATACTCGAGGTACTGCTGCGTGATCTTCGAGATCGGGATGTCGTAGATGTTCACCTCGTTCTTCTTGATGAGGTGAAGGAGGAGGTCGAGCGGCCCCTCGAAGTTCAGCAGCCGGACCGGATAGTCCTCGAGGATCGATTCGAATTCGAGCTGCTTCGGCTGATCCATCGCTAGTACGCCAGCTTCACGGCTTCGCGGACGCGGCCCATCGTTTCCTGCGCCACGGCACGCGCCTTGCGCGAGCCTGCGACGAGGACGTCCTTGAGATAACCCGGCCGCGAGAGCGCGGCGGTCCTGCGCTCGCGAATCGGATCGAGCAGGGCGTTGACCGCGGCGGCAAGTTTCGTCTTGACCTCCACATCGCCGACCTTGCCGGTGCGATACCGCGTCTTCAGATCCTCGACCTCGTCGCGATTCGGATTGAACGCGTCGTGATAGATGAACACGGGATTCCCCTCGACCGTGCCCGGAATGTCCGCACGTACGCGCTTCGGATCCGTGTACATCTGCCGGATCTTCTTCGTCACGTCCTCTGCCGAGTCGGACAGGTCGATGGCGTTGCCGTAGCTCTTGCTCATCTTCCGGTTGTCGAGGCCCGGCAGCCTGGGTGTCGGCGTGAGGAGCGGCTGGGGCTCGACCAGCGTTTCCCCGTAGAAGTTGTTGAACCGGCGCACAACTTCGCGTGAGAGCTCCAGATGCGGCACCTGATCGTCGCCGACCGGCACAAAGTTCGCGTCGTAGATTGTGACGTCAGCGGTCTGCAGCAGCGGATACCCAAGGAAGCCCAGATTCGACAGGTCCTTCTCGGCCAGCTGCTCCATCTGTTCCTTGTAGGTCGGGACGCGCTCGAGCCAGGGGATCGGCGTGACCATCTGGAGGAGCAGGTACAACTCCGCGTGCTCGGGGACGAGGGACTGGATAAACAGCGTGCTCTTCTCGGGATCGATCCCGGCGCCGATCCAGTCGGCGGCGTTGTCGAGCGCGTTCTCGACGAGCGGACCGGTGTTCGCGTACTCGCTGGTCAGCGCGTGCCAGTCGGCGACGAAATAGAAGCAGTCGTACTGCCGCTGCAGGATCTCCCAGTTCTGGAGCGCACCCACCAGATGCCCCAGATGCAGGCGGCCCGTTGGCCGCATTCCCGACACCACACGCTTCATCGTCGTCATTGTCATTGGCTAGATCGACAGCAGCGCGTTCTGGATGTTTCGCGCGATGGGCAGCATCACGCGCGCCAGAACGCCGCTGAGCATCAGAGCGTACAGGATCACAAACCCATACGGACGCAATTGATCGATGAGGCGCGCGCCCTGCTCGGGCAGCACGCCGGCCAGCACATTGCCGCCGTCGAGCGGCGGCACCGGCAGCATGTTGAAGACGGCCAGCAGCACGTTCAACGACACGAAGTTGACCAGCACCGCGTCGGCGAGTGACCCGTACGGAAACTTGAAGACCATCAGGACGGTGGCGGCGGCAACGGCCTGCAGGATGTTGCTGAGCGGGCCGGCCGCGGCAACGATCGCGAAGTCGCGCCGCGGCGCCCGCAGGTTATGGAAGTTGACCGGTACCGGCTTCGCCCAGCCCAGCAGCGGTGCATTGGTGGTCATCGCAATCAGAGGAAACAGAACGGTGCCAATCCAGTCGATGTGCGCGAGTGGGTTCAGGGTCACCCGTCCGAGCATCCGTGCGGTGGGATCACCGAGCCTGTCCGCGGTCCAGGCGTGCGCAGCCTCGTGAATCGACAACGAGACCACCAGGAGCACCATGCTGACGAGGATTGCTTCGGGCGACAAACGGCACCGACAATATCACGCAGCGAAGTAGCGTAGAACCGCGTCCGCGGCTTTCGGACCGACCACGGCGGAGAGCTCGGCGCGGCTCGCGCGACGAACACCCGCGAGCGATCCGAACGTTGTCAGGAGCTGCTTCCGTCTCCTTGGCCCGACGCCCTCGATGCGATCCAGCTCGGAGCTGAAGTCGCGTTTGGCGCGCGACTGCCGGTGAAACGTCACCGCGAAACGGTGCGCTTCGTCCCGGACGCGCTGCAGCAGCCGCAATGCGGCGGATTCCCGCGGCAGCGCGAGGCCGTCCTCGCGGTCACGCGTGAAGATCAGCTCCTCCTCCTTGGCGAGGCCTATCGCCACGAGGCCCTCCAGCCCGACTTCGCGCAGGCCCTCGTACGCTGCTGACAACTGGCCCTTGCCGCCGTCAATCAGGATGAGATCCGGAAACGGTCCACCCTGGGACAGCACGCGCTGGTAGCGGCGCGTGACGACTTCACGCATCGACGAGAAGTCGTCGAGTATTGATGGATTGGCTGATTGATGGATTGAATGATTCCCGGATTGCAATCCGCCAGTTCGTCGATCAGTCAATCGGTCAATCCCAGCGTACGTGCCTTTGATCTTGAATTTTCTGTACTCCCCCTTCTTCATCCGTCCCTCGACCGCCACCACCATCGACGCGACCGTCTCCTTGCCCTGGAACGTGGAGATGTCGAAGCACTCGATACGTCGAGGCAGTGCGGGCAAGGAAAGGAGCACCCGAAGCGTATCGAGCGCCTCGAACGCCGTCGTTGCGCCGTCTCCGAAGTGCGTCTGGTAGGCCATGGCGGCGTTGCGCGCGGCGAGCTCGAGCAGACCGCGCTTTTCGCCGCGCTTCGGCGTGACCAGCCTGATCCGGCGGCCGGCCCGCTCGGACAGCCACTCTTCGATGGCCTCGGCTTCGTCAGCGGCAAGCGCGATCGGCGCGTGCACTTCGGGAGGCGCGATGCGGTCCGCGTAGAACTGCTGCAGGCCGGTCGACAGCAGTGACGCATCGCCGAGTTCGCCGGCCTCGAACGCCATCGTGGCTTCCGTGTGCCTCTCCGTGACGAGCTCGATCCGATCCGCGATGCGCCCGCCGCGCATCTGGAAGATCTCGACCACGCCGCCGGAGGCGCCGGCCTTGAGGCCAAATACGTCGCGATCGCCGAGCGCGGGCGCTTTCATCTTGTTGCGCCACGCCGTCAGTGTCTGAATCGTCTTGATCGCATCGCGCAGATGCGCCGCGCGTTCGAATTCCTCGAGCCCGGCGGCCTCGCGCATCTCGACGTCGAGCCCCGTCACGAGCTCGTCCTGCCTGCCCTCGATCAGCAGGCGCGCCTGCTCCACGGAGTGCCCGTACTGCTCGATGGTGCAGATCGACTCGACGCACGGCGCGACGCACCGCTTGATGTCGTACTCCAGGCACGGCCGGTCCCGCTTCCCGTCGATGATCTCGTTGCACGACCGGATGCCGAACAGCCGGTGCGCCAGCGTCATCGTCCGTCGAGCCACCGACGCCGGCATGAACGGCCCCGCGTAGACGTTGCCGTCGCGGGCGACCTGGCGCGCCACGAGCAGCCGCGGCGCGCGTTCGGTCGTCGTGAGCTGGAGGTAGGGATACGTCTTGTCGTCGCGAAGGAGGACGTTGAACCTGGGGTTGCGCTGCTTGATCAGCCGGTTTTCGAGGGCGAGCGCCTCGACCACGGAATCCGTGACGATGACTTCGAGGCCCGCGGCGTCACGGAGCAGCGCGTCGAGGCGTGGGCTGACGCCTGCCGCGCCGAGATACGACCGCACGCGGTCGCGCAGCACGCGCGCCTTGCCCACGTACAGCGTCTCGCCGGCATCGCCCAGAAACAGATACACGCCTGGCTGCTCGGGCAATCGGGCGATCTGGTTCTTGAGTTCGAGAATCGCCATGCGCTACCATCCGGCAGGTCTTGCGCTCGCGCGGGCCGCCACTCCCACTCCTGTGACATTTACCGGCGCCATCGGCAAGACCGTCAATTTCCCGCTTCGCCTGATCATCGCGACGTCGGTGGCCCTCCGGATCCATCCGAATGTTCTCACGTTCGTCGGCGTGCTCATCAGCATCGCGGCAGGCTGGGCGCTTGCGGAAGGCCGTTTCATCCTGTCCGGCGTGATCATGGTGTGCGCCAGCATCTTCGATTTTATCGACGGCAAGGTCGCGCAGGAGACCGGCCTCACGTCTCTCTTCGGAGGCTTCTGGGATTCCGTCATCGACCGCTTCTCGGATCTGGCGCTGTCGCTCGGCCTGATCGTGCTGTACGCGTCGCTCGGCCGCGTCGACTACGTGCTGATCACGTCGATCGCGATGGTATTCGCGACGATGACGAGCTACACCCGCGCGCGCGCGGAATCGATGATCAAGAAGTGCAAAGTCGGCTTCATGGAGCGTCCCGAGCGCATCGTGCTCTTCATGATCGGCGCCTTCACGAATCGCATGGCCGCCGTGATGTGGGTCATCGGCGTGCTCTCGGTCGTGACGGTCATCAATCGGATTCAGTACACGTATCTCGAGCTCAACAACCGTCCGCAGCCCCGCCGCGACGGACTCAGCCGCATCTTCGTGAAGTACTTCTACTGGACCGAGGAACGGACGACCGTGCCCTACGACCTCTGGGTCATCGCGATCCTGGCGTTCGTCTGGCTCACGCCCCCCGACTGGCTCAAGGATCCCATGGCGGAAGGCGGGATGGGATTCATCCAGTGGTTGATGGCCAGATTCTGAAATGACACCAACGACGCGAATGACACGAATGACACAAAGTTAGAGCTTTTCTTGCTCGCTGCCGACGCGCACCAAATGCAGCGTGCTGAATGCCCTAACTTGGCGTCGTTGCTGTCATTCGTGTCATTGGTGTCATTGAAACTATCCGCCCAGGTTCGGATCCCAGCAGTGCCGGCACCGTGCTTCGTAGGTGCCCGTGCCGCCGACAACGACGCGCTCTTTGGACGCGACCAGTCGCTGCGTGTGGTTCGCGGGGCCGCCGCAGACCATGCAGATGGCCAGCGTCTTCGTGATGTACTCCGCGATCGCCAGCAGGTGTGGCATGGGCTCGAAGGGCTTGCCCAGATAGTCCTGATCGAGCCCGGCGACGATGACGCGCTTGCCGTCGCGGGCGAGCTGGATGCAGACCGCGGGCAGATCCGAATCGAAGAACTGCCCTTCGTCGATGCCGACGACTTCGGTGTCCGGCGCCACCTGCTTCAGGAGCTCGGTTGAGCTGCTGACGTTCTCCGAGCCGATCTTCATCTCGCTGTGCGAGACAATGTGCGCCTCCGCATAGCGGTTGTCGATCGCGGGCTTGAAGATCTGCACCTTCTGCTTCGCAATCTGCGCCCGCCGGAGACGCCGGATCAACTCTTCGCTCTTGCCGCTGAACATGCTCCCGGCGATCACTTCAAGCCAGCCGGGCTTGGAAACTAGGTGTTGGTCCATGAGCTAGGCCCGTGACAAATACTCGCCCGTCTCCGTATTGATCCGAATCACGTCGCCCTCGTTCACGAATGCCGGTACCGTGACGATGAGCCCGGTCTCGCACGTGGCGGGCTTCACCTGCGCGGCGGCCGTCGCCCCCTTGATGCCGGGAACGGTGTCCGTCACCTTGAGATCGACCGTGAGCGGCAGATGAATGCCGACGGGTTCATCCTCGTAGAACTCGACGTTGATCTTCGATTCGGACAGCAGATACAGCGCCTGATCACCGAGCACTTCCTGCGACAGGTGGATCTGCTCGTACGACTCGGTGTTCATGAAGTAATAGATGTCCCCGTCGCGATAGAGGAACTGCATCTCGTGCTCATCGAGAATCGCCCGCTCGACATCGTCTTCAGAGCGGAACTTGTGATCGACCAGGCGGTTGTTGCGGATGTCCCGCAGCTTGCAGAGCACGTGACCCCGCTTGTTGCCCGGCGTGATGTGGTGAAGCTCGATCACCCGCAGCAGCGCGTCGTCCATGCGGATGAGATTCCCTTTTTTGAGGCGCGTAGCTTGAACTGAGCTCATAGACCCTGAATTCCTGAGTAATCCGAACAGAGCATTCTAGCATCGGCCTCCCGCCGAGCAGCCGCGAACGAGCCACGCGAGTGCGCCGCGCGAGCGGAGTGGGGCGAAAGGGGTCCCCGCGAGCGAGCGCGTCGGGGAGTGCGGCCGGGGCGAAGCCCCTCCGCGCTAGTATTAGATATGCCGTGGGATCCGATGCGCGACCTGGTCACCATGCAGGAGCGCCTCGAGAGTCTGTTCGGGCGCGCCGCACCGGGATGGGTGCCCCCGGTCGATCTCTCCGAAGGCCCGGACGACTTCGTCCTGACCGTCGAGGTGCCGGGTCTCCGGCGCGAGGACGTCAATATCGAGGCGACGCCGGACGCGGTCACAGTCCGCGGCAACCGTCCTCCCCAAAGCTGCTGTCCGGAACGTTACCAACAGCTCGAACGCGGCCAGGGCCAGTTCTCCCGGTCGTTTCGGTTCACGAGCCAAGTGGTCCCAGACGGCATCAAGGCGGACCTCGCCGAAGGCGTGCTCACGGTTCGGATTCCGAAGGCGGCAACGCCGGCGGCGCCCATCGACGTCAGATAGTCCGGATAGTTCGTCCCGAGGAGTTGCGCAGTCCATGAATCGAAATGTCTTCACGATGGCGGCCGTCTTTGTGGCGTTCACCGGCGGCCTGGTGATGAGCCGCGTCAGCGATCGCGAGAAGCCCCTCGACGATGACTTCACCGTCACGACGACGGAGTTGCCGGAGGCGGCGCAGGCAAGACAGACGACAACTGCCCTCGTGCCCGGAGGCTTGCCCGACCTCTCGAGCGTCGCCGAACGCGCCATCCAGGCGTCCGTCAACATCTCGTCGACGCAGGATGTCGTGGTTCGCGATCCGTTCTATCAGATGTTCTACGGGCGCAATGCCGTGCGATCCGAAACGAGCCTGGGCTCCGGCGTGTTCGTTTCGAGCGACGGCTACGTCGTGACGAACAGCCACGTCGTCGGCAGCCCGCGCGCCGACATCAAGGTGACGCTCGCGGACAACCGGGAGCTGCCTGCCAGAGTGGTCGGGATCGATCCCGTGTCCGATCTCGCCGTACTCAAACTCGAAGTAAAGGGCGGCGTGACGCTGCCGTGGGGCGATTCCTCGAAGCTGCGTGTCGCCGAGTGGGTCATCGCGATCGGCAATCCGTTCCAGTTCAACCAGACCGTGACGGTTGGAGTGGTGTCCGCGCAGAACCGGCACGACCAGCTCGCGAGCTACACCGATTTCATCCAGCACGACGCCGCGATCAACCCAGGCAATTCAGGCGGCGCGCTGGTGAACTCCCGCGGCGAGCTCGTCGGAATCAACACCATGATCGCCGGCGACACTGGCGGCTATCAGGGCCTGAGCTTCGCGATTCCTGCCAATGTCGCGCGGCGGATTCTCGACACGTTGATCAAGGAAGGCGAAATCGTCCGCGGCTCGATTGGCAATCTGTCGTACCGGACGATCACGGCCGATCAGGCCCGAAACGCCCGGCTCGCGAATCAGGGCGGTGTGTTCGTCGATGGAATGAACCGGGACGACCCGGCCTATCTGAACGGCCGCGGGATTCTTCCTCGCGACGTCATCGTATCCTTCAACGGCACGACGGTCACCGATCAGGCCCAGTTGCAACGGCTGATCCTGGACGCACGGATCGGATCGACGGCGCGCATCGAAGTCATACGCGCCGGCGAGCGCCGGACATTCGAGATTCCGGTCGTCAAGATGACGGCGGTGCGCCGCTAGCGGGTCGCGGCCGCCTGGCGCTGCCTGCGCGCTCGCCCGCTCACGGCCGCGTGCCCGGCCCATTCGCAGCGCCAGGGCCGCTCGATCCCCACGTTGATTCCGATGCGGCGGGACCAGGCGATCCGGTCCGGCGCGATACCGCGATCTTCAATGGTCAAGGGACCAGACGTCAGGTCGGCACGGTTTCGCGCGAGCGTGATGCCGAGCCCGACCGTGAGGTTGCCGGGGCCTCGGCACAACCGCGCGCGGTCCGCGTCGTCGGTCACCGTCACGCCGCGCCGGCGCGCGATCAGTTCAACGCCGTCAAGAGGCTCGAGCGCGCGAATGAGCACGGCCGCAGGCGTTCCCTGACGTTCGGTGACGGCGTTCACCAGGCTGTGGATGCCGTAGTTGAGGTACACGTATGCGTGGCCGGGCGCGCCATAGAGCGGCGCGTTGCGCTTCGTCGGCCCCGGAGCGGCGTGACACGCGGGATCGTCCTCACCGATGTAGGCCTCGGCTTCGACGATCACGCCGGACGCGACTCGGCCGCGAACCTCGTGCACCAGCACCTTTCCGATGAGCTCTTCGAGAACCGTGAGGGTCGGCCGGTTGTAGAAAGATCGCGGCAGGATCTTCGGACTGCGCCGCGCGGGCATTACTCGTCCGCTGCGGCCGCCGCGGCCGCGGCCGTCAGCACTCGGCGCAGGTGCTGGCCGGTGTGCGAATGCTCCACCGTCGCCAGGTGCTCGGGAGAGCCGGCAGCCACAAGATAACCACCTGCTTCGCCGCCCTCCGGCCCCAGATCGATGATCCAGTCGGCCGTCTTGAGCACGTCGAGGTTGTGCTCGATGACGAGCAGGCTGTGGCCGGCGTGCAGGAGTTTCCGGAACGCCGCCAGCAGCTTCACGATGTCGTCGAAATGCAGGCCGGTCGTCGGCTCGTCGAGCACGTAGAGCATGCGTTCACCGCCCTGCGATCCGAGGTGCGACGCAATCTTGATCCGCTGCGCCTCGCCTCCGGACAGCGTCGTCGCCGGCTGGCCGAGCCGCAGATACCCGAGGCCGATCTCGTCGAGCACCTGCAGCCGGCGCAGTACCTTGGTCGCGCCGGCGAAGAACGCCAGCGCCTCGCGCACGGTGAGATCGAGCACCTGATCGATGTTGCGTCCCTTGAACTTGACCTCGAGCACCTGCGGCCGGAACCGCTTGCCGTCGCACTGCTCGCACGGGACGAACACATCCGCCAGGAACTGCATCTCGACGCGGACGACGCCCTCGCCCTCGCAGGCCTCGCAGCGGCCGCCCGGAACGTTGAACGAGAAGTGACTCGCGGTCAGTCCACGGGTCTTCGCGTCCTTCGTCGCCGCGAACAGCTCTCGGATGGGGTCGAAGGCCTTGAGGTACGTGACCGGATTCGATCGCGGGGTGCGGCCGATCGGCTGCTGGTCCACCATCACCGCGTCGGTCACGAACTCCGCGCCCTCGAGGCCGCGGTGCGCGCCGACCGCGCGATCCCAGTCGCCCTTCACGCGCTTGACGGCGGCGTAGATGACGTCGTGGACGAGCGTCGACTTGCCCGAACCGCTGACGCCCGTCACGCACGTCAGGATGCCGAGCGGAATCTCGATGTCGATGTCTTTCAGGTTGTGCTCGGTGGCGCCCAGGATGCGCATGCGCTGCACGCCCGGGCGGCGGCGGACGCCCGGCACCGGAATCGCCAGCTCGTCGCGCAGATAGCGCGCCGTCAGTGAACGTGGATCCTTGAGCAGCATGTCGTACGGGCCGGCGAAAATGATCCGCCCGCCCTGCTCGCCCGCACCCAGTCCCATGTCCACGATCTGATCGGCGACTCGGATCATGTCCGCGTCGTGCTCGACGACGATGACAGTGTTCCCCTGATCGCGAAGCTGTTTCAGGATGGCGATCAGCCGCTCGTTGTCGCGCGGGTGCAGGCCGATCGATGGCTCGTCGAGCACGTACAACGTGTCGACGAGGGCCGAACCCAGCGACGTGGCGAGATTGATGCGCTGCGATTCGCCGCCAGACAACGTCGACGACAGGCGATCGAGCGTCAGGTAGTCGAGGCCGACGTCGGTGAGGAATCCCAGACGCCGGCAGATCTCCCGCAGGATCTTGTCGGCAACCGCCGCGTCCTTCTCGCCGAGCGCGAGCGACTTGAAGAACGTGCCCGCATCCTGCACGGTGAGCGCGCAGACGACGTCGATCGTGCGGCCGCCGACGTGCACGTCCCTCGCCTCGCGGCGCAGCCGGGTCCCATTGCATTCCGGACAGGTGAGATAGCCGCGATAGCGGCTGAGGAACACGCGGACGTGAACCTTGTACTTCTTGCGCTCGAGGCGGCGAAAGAATCCGCGGACGCCCTCGAACTCCTCGCCGCCCTCGACGACGAATTTCTGTTCATCAGCGGTCAATTGCTGCCATGGAACATCGAGGCGCACGCCGCCGGCCTTGGCCGCGCGCTTGAGCTGCACGAGGGAGGTCCGGTAGTGCGGCTTCGTCCACGGCTCGATGGCGCCGTCGTTCAGCGACTTCGAGCCGTCGGGCACGACGAGCGCCATGTCCAGCTCGATGATGTTGCCGAAACCGTGACAGGTCGGGCACGCCCCGAACGGGTTGTTGAACGAGAACAGGCGCGGTTGCGGAATCTCGTACGCGATCCCGCACGGACGGCACTCGAAGCGCTCGCTGAACCGGTGCGTCTGCACCGTCGCGCCGGCTTCGTCGACCTCAACCGCGAATGCCGATCCCTCGCCTTCGTGGAAGGAGGTCTCGATCGCGTCGATCAGGCGCGCACGAACGTTCGCGCCGGTCTTCAGACGGTCGACGACAATGGCGATGGACGAGGCGTCACGAAGCGCCGGAGCCTGCGCCGCGGCATCCTCGAAAGACACCGCGCGCCCTTCCCACAGCAAGCGCCCAAAGCCTCGGCGCCTGAGCGTCTCGAGCGTCTCCGACAGCGAGTCCTGTGGCGGCATGGGCAACGGCAACGACACCTCCGTCCCCTCCCCGCCCTCCGCTCCGTTCCCTCCGGATCCCTCCGTGTCCTCATCGCTATCCGTCTCGTGATCGGCCAGCCGCACTTTGACGATCGGGTAGTCAAAGCCGACAAGCAACCGCGTGCCGTCCGGCAACGACAACAGCGCGTCCGCGACGACATCCGGCGTTTCGCGATCGACGAGCTTGCCGCACTGCCGGCAGATTGTCTTGCCCACCCGCGCCCACAGCAGGCGCAGGTAGTCGTGAATCTCGGTCGTCGTACCGACCGTGGATCGCGGGTTGCGGATGGTGTTCTTCTGGCGGATGGCGATGGCCGGCGCGATGCCGTCGATCGCGTCGACGTCGGGCTTCTCCATCCGTTCGAGGAACTGGCGCGCGTACGCGGAGAGCGACTCGACGTAGCGTCGCTGCCCTTCCGCGTAGATGGTGTCGAAGGCGAGCGATGACTTTCCGGAGCCGCTGACGCCGGTGAACACGACCAGCTGCCGGTGCGGCAGCGTGAGATCCACGCCCTTCAGGTTGTGCGTGCGCGCGCCGCGCACGACGAGCGCGCGCACTCGGTTTTCGACGACGGATGCGACTTGGAGGTCCGGCATTCCCTGTCGGCTCTCCATGCAGAGAGCCAAACCGCCATTCTAAACCCGCCCGCCAGGCAGAAGGCGCCCGGCGGGCCTCTGGTATTGGAGCCCGCCGCCCGGTCGTGCTATTCTCCGGGTCGGTTCACAACTCTGACCCAACCCACCGACCCCCCATTCAGGTTTTCCGCGTGAGCATTTTGGCGTTGACCCGGCCAGAGCCTTTCGAGACCAATCAGCGAGGATAGCGTCCGTGGCAGTGCGTTTGTTCGTGGGAAACATGCCCTATGGGGCAACCGAGGCGGATCTGCGCTCGCATTTCTCCGCCGTTGCTCCGCCATCTCAAGTAGTGCTGCCCGTCGACCGGGAAACCGGCCGTCCGCGCGGGTTTGCGTTCGTCGAGTTCCTGGAACGCAGCCACGCCGAGGAGGCCATTCAGCGCTTCAACCAGCAGCCCTTCATGGGACGTCCGCTTTCGGTCAGCGAAGCGCGGCCGCGTGAAGCCGGTGGTGGCGGAGGTGGCGGTTTCCGTCCCGGCGGCGGTGGCGGCGGTGGTTTCTCTGGCCCTCGTCCCGGCGGTGGATTCGGCGGCCCCCGGCCCGGTGGCTTCAGTGGTCCCGGCGGCCCGGGCGGTTTCCGGTCCGGCCCGCCCACCGGCCCTCCGGGCAAGAACTTCGGCCCGCCGAAGAAGAAGAGCAATTCCAGCGAAAAGCGCTGGGAGAACAAGGAACGCGGCCCGCGCGGCCCCATCAAGGAACGCTACAGCGGCCGTATGGACGGTCTGTACGACACGGACGAGGACGCGCTGCCGCCGGTCGACCCGGATTTTGATGACATTGCCTCGAAGGCAAAGGATGCGGCCGACGCGGCCGCGAAGTTGAAGGACGACGAGGAATAGTGGCCACACACGTCAAAGTCATCGCGGCGCTGTTCATAGTCTGCGGGGCCGTTCTTGCGGCAATGGCGTTCTTCGCGCCAGTGATCCTCGGCCTCGTCGCCGCGCTCGTCGGCCAGTCCGGCGATCCCGACGCGTCTACCGCGACTGCGATCCTGGGGCTCACCGGCATCGCTGCCAGTATGTTCTTCGGCGTGCTGGCGCTGCCCTACCTGCTGGCGGGTTGGGGGCTGTGGAACTTCCGTCCGTGGGCACGCATCGTCGGGATCGTCCTCGGCGCAATCAGCCTGCCGCAGTTTCCGTTCGGGACGCTGCTTGGAATCTACGCGCTCGTGATCCTCTTCAGGAAGGATACCGAGGCGCTATTTCAACCCGTCAAGACGGCCGATTGATCCACGCGCGCCGCTGCCCCAACCAATAGTCTTTCCCGTCACGAAGCTGAACGTGTCGAAGCCCGGACCTTCGATGGCAATCCACGTCTTGCCGTCGTCGGTCGAAATGTCACTGCCCTGCGGACCGAGCGCGACGAACGAAGACCTGCTGCCGGGCACGTGCGCGACGACGGACCGGAAGCCGTGAAGGCCCTTGACCAGCGTCCACGTCCGCCCGCCGTCGCTCGTCACGGCGGCATTGTCGACGGCCTCCTGCTCCTTCGAGTAGTCGCCACCGACAATGACGCCGTGCTGCGCGTCGCGGAACGCGACGGAGTAAATGCCGCTGGACTGCCCGGAGGCCATCGGCGTCTCCGCTATCGTCCACGTCTTACCGCGATCGGTGGAGTGCAGGACGCGGGATCGGGCAGCGGCGCCGGTGCCGAACCACACGTTGTTCCCGAGCACGGCGACGTTCGTGCCGCTCGCGGCAAACGCCCCTTCATTTGGTAACGCCGGCGGCAGGCTCGTCGCGGGCACGCGCGTCCACGTCTTGCCACCGTTGTCGGTTGTGATGATGACAAACGCCCCCTTGACGGAATCGCTTACGGCGATGCCGCGCTCGGCGTCCCAGAACGCCATGGCGTCGAAGAACGCGTCGGGGTCTTCGTTCGTGAACTGCAACGCCCACGTCTGGCCCGCGTCCACGGTCTTGTAGATTCGAGAGGTGCTGCCGGCGCCGATGCTCAGAACGTAGGCCGCGCGCTCGCCGACGGCATCGATGTCACGGAAATCCAAGCGGTCGGTTGTCGGACTCGTGATCTTCGTCCACGTCTCGCCGCCGTCCTCGGTGCGGAGGATCGTGTTGCCCGAGCCGCTCGCCCACGCCACTTTCTCCGACACGGCGCTGACGCCTCTGAGACGGGCGGTGACGTTGGACTTCTGCGCGGTCCACGCCGGGCCGGCCCTGAAGGGCCGGCCTACCGCCGCCACGTAGGCCGGGGCGGCGAGCGCCAGCATCGCGAGAAGTGCTCGTGCCTTCATCGCCATCATCGGCGCACCACCGCGCCGCCCTTCATCACGAACGAAACCTTGCGCGTCGTTGAAATGTCCTTCGCCGGATCCCCTTGAACAGCAATGAGATCCGCGAGCAAGCCCGAGGCGATGCGGCCGATCTGCGTTTCCATCTTCATCACGCGTGCATTGACCGACGTGGCGGACTTCAAAGTAGCCAGCGGTGTCATGCCGTAGGCCACCATGAGTTCCAATTCGCGAGCGCTGTCGCCATGGGGAAACACGCCGACGTCGGATCCGGCGGCGATCGTCACGCCCGCGTCCAATGCGAGCTTGAAGTTGTCGCGTTTGCGGCGGATGTTCGCGGGCTCCGGATCGACGCCCTTCTTCCAGCCGCCGTACTGCGATGTCGCATCGCCTGCGGCCAGCGTCGGACACAGCGCCACGCCCTGCGCCGCCATCAATTTGAACACCTCCGGCGTGCCGCCGTCGCCATGCTCGATCGTGCGCGCGCCGGCCATCACCGCGCGCCGCATGCCTTCGGGCGTGGACGAGTGCACGACCACCGGACGTCCGATGCTCGACGCGGTCTGCACGATGAGATTCATCTCTTCCTGCGAGAACGTCGGCATCGTCTCGCCGTTCGGACCCGCGCGGTAGTCGCCGTACACCTTGATCCAGTCCGCGCCGTGGCCGGCCTGGTCGCGCACGACCCGCACGAGGCTTTGGCCGTCGGCCTCCTCGGCGCCCTGCGGAATGGTCCACTCCGGCGAGAATCCCTTCGGCGCGTACGTCCCTGTCGCGACGATGGCGCGCGTCGTCACGATCATCCGAGGGCCGGGGATGATGCCCTGGTTCACCGCCTGCTTGAGGCCGACGTCCGCGTATCCGGCGCCTTCGGTGCCGAGATCGCGAATCGTCGTGTAGCCCGAGTCGAGCGTCGCCTTGAGATGATTCACGGCGCGCGCGACACGCAATGCCTCCGGCTCCCTCAGGACCTGGTCGTTCCAGGTCGTCTCGTTGTAAGCGTGCAGGAGGACGTGCGAGTGGGCCTCGATCAGGCCAGGCATGAGCGTGAGACCCGGCAGATCGATGGTCTCTGCTCCGGCGGGCGGCGTTACTGACGACGGCGGTCCGGCGGCGTCGATGCGCTGACCGCGGACCACGACGACCCACCCTTCCTGCATCGCATCGCCATCAAACACGCGTGCGGGCTTCAGAAGATACGTGGCACCGCCTCCCGCGCCGCCGCCCCGCTGCTCCGAGGCCGAGGTTGGCAGAACGAGAAGCGCGGCGACGAACAGACTGGCGAGGAAGCGACGTCTCATGACGCGCGAGTATAGAACCCTATGCGCGCTTGAAGAAGAGGCGTACCCCGGCGACACTCAGGACAACGATGAGGGCAAGTCCGAGTCCGCCGAGAATCCGATCCAGCCACTCGACGCCGGTCCACTGCAGGTAGTGAATCTTGTAGATGCCGTCGATCCGATCGGTGTCGCGACCGCGCTGGGACAACGACAGGCGGCCCCAGTCGATCGTCACATGAACTCCCGTGTCGGTGGTCGCTACGAGCCGGTTCACCTCGACCACGCTGCCGTACCGTGCTGGATTGGCGCTGAACGCGTCCAGCAGGAGCCTCCGCAGATCGGACTCCGCAGGTTCCGGCCGCGGCTGCATTGTCTGCGGGTCAAACTGAGCCCAGCCGCGGTCGGTTCGCGCCAGGACGTGATCGCCGAGGATCGTCTTGACGACTCTGAACTCGCGCCAGCCAGGCGGCGGGACGATCGTCACCGCGCGATCGATGGGATAGGTCTTCACGCTCAGACTGGCGTACGCATCCGAGTAACCAGGCTTGATGAAGAAGAACAGCCCTGTCGCCGCCCACGCGAGAAACGGGAGAAGCATCACAAGCCCGACGGTCCGATGGAGCGGACGAATCACACCAGCCACGTCAGAACGCTTGCCTTTCGATGGGCCGTGTGAGGCAGGTCGGTCCGCCTCCGCCCTTGAGGCTGATTTCGCGCCCAACGTAGGTCTGCACCGTGGCGCCCGCCTGCTCGAGTCGCGCGCGCGTCCCCGGGTTGCCGTCGACCATGACGCAATCGCGCGGACCGATCGCCAGCACGTTCGCTCCCATCGAATCGAACTCCTGATCTGGCACTTCGACGAGCGCCATACCTCGACCAATGAGCAACTCGCGGAACGGCACCGGCATCAGCGGCGAATAGACCACAGCGAGATCCCGATCGACAGGACTGATGATCGACATGAGGTGAAATACGTCGCCGGCGCCGCGCCAGTGAGGCAGCGGAACCGTGATGAGCCCGTCGATGCTGTCGCCAAGGAGCGTTCGGAACTGCCGAATCCCGTCGTCGTTCGTGCGGTACCCGCGGCCCACCGCAACCGTGCGTTCGTCGAGCCACACGACGTCGCCGCCCTCGATCGAACCGGGTGGATTGACGCGGCCGACCACGGGAATGCCCCAGGCGAGGTACGCGCGTTCCTGCGCGTCGGGCTCGGTGACCCGCTGCGGCTTCCCCATGTGACACAACACGATGCCGCGCGGCGTGGCGATGGCGGCGTCGCGCACGTAGATCGAGTCGAGAGAGGTCTCGTCGTCGGGTGGAAGGAAGAGAACTTCGGCACCGCGACTCTGGATCAGGAACAGGAACTCGTCGTACTCGAGGACGGCGTGCGAATACTCCGGCGGTGACGTGAAGTTCAGATCCCGCCATTCGGCCGCGATGGCGGCATCGCCACGAAACGCATTACCTGCGTGTTTGAGGACGACGCGGGTGAGGACACCTGATTCGCCACCTACCGTCATGGCTGGTCGCCGGGTCTAAAGACCCGGCCTACGTTTCACCCTCTCGCTTCGCCGCGCTGCCGGGTCACCCAGACGTAGACCGGGATGCCGACAACGATCAGCAGGAAGCCGAGGAACACCGTTTCCTCGCCCGCACCGTAGATACAGAACATTGAATAGATGAACGCGAGGATGGCGATCGTCGCGGTGCCGGCCCCAATCATCTTCGCGCGCGCACCGCCCGGAATGAACACGGCCAGCGAGCAGAACGCATACGGAATCAGGGTCGCCAGTGTGGACAGGACGAGCGTCTTCGTGAAGACCACCACCAGCCCGGATCCACCCGAGTAGTTGAACATGATGAGCAGCGAGCTCAACACGCCGGCGATGATCATGCCCGTCACCGGCATCCCCGTGGAGCTGAGCCGCCCGAACGGCCGCGGGAAGAGACCGTCCTTCGACACTGCGAGCGGCAGCTGGCTCACAACCAGGATCCAGCCGTTGAGTGACCCGAACGCGGAGATGGCGGCGCCGACGGCCACCAGTGTGCCGAGTCCGTTGCCCCCCAGGGTCCGCGCGGCGTCGGCAAACGGCTGCGTGGACTTCATGAGAACGTCCGGCGCGACCAGGCTCATCGCTCCCGCGGTGGAAATGATGTAGATCGCCGCGGTGATCAGCGTGCCCACGAGAGTCGCGCGCGGTATCGTCCGATCCGGATCCTTCATCGCACCCGCGGGCACCGTCGCAACTTCGAGACCGACGAACGCGAACAGCGTCTGCGTCATCGCCGCCAGCAGCAATGCGCCGAACGTTCTGGTCTCGCCCGCTCCGCTGAGATCGGGAAACGCGAAGTGCGCGGAATTGAACGTGAACACTCCTCCGATGCCCACGATGACGAGCGGCAGCAACTTGAGCGCCGTGGTGACGACCTGCACCTTGCCTGCGGTCGCGACACCGAGGGTGTTGACGAACGTCAGGAACCAGAGGGTGCCGATCGCCATGCTCGCGGCAAGCAGCGGAGTGTTCGCGATATCCGGGATCGACGGCGACAAACCGGAAATCACCGGCCCCGCGTATCCGACGAACGCGACGGACAGGGCGGCGTTCGCGCTCCACATCGAGATCCAGTAGCCCCATGCGACGAGGAAACCGGCGAAGTCACCGAACCCGTCGCGTGTGTAGGCATACACGCCGCCGGCCGCAGGATTGCGGCGCGAGAGGTGCGCGAAGACCAGCGCCAGCATGACACTTCCCAGCGCCGTGATGATCCAGGCCAGCATGCTGATGCCGCCAAAGGCGGCCAGCGCCGCCGGCAGCAGGAACACGCCGGATCCGATCATGCTGCCGATGACGAGTGAGGTCGCGGTCCAGAACCCTATTTCCCGGCGTTGTTCGCTCATCGCGATTGGGGCTCCTTTGCCCCGCGGGCCTTCAGCATCGCCTCGAGGTTCGCGTCAAATTCCTTGACAGCCAGCACCATCGTCTCCGCCGCGCGCACGTAGAACCGGTGCGTCATCGTCTCGAAGTCATCCGTGACGCGGTGATGCTGGCTGAAGTCCTCGACGCCGAAGTACAGGCACGGGATCTTGGCATCGCAAAAGGCCTTGTGATCGGACTGGCTGCTCCAGTCCTCGATGCCCTTCTGCGCCGGATCGTCGTGTCCCATCACGAGAATCACAGGCGCCTTCGCCGCGATGCGCCCGATGAACGGCTTCAGAAACGGCTGCGAGGTGGTGCCGACGACGTAGAGCAGGTCGTTGTGATCACGGCCGATCATGTCCATGTTCAGGTTGACGGTCAGCGAATCGGCGGGGACGGGCGGCGATGCCACGAACGCACGGGCGCCGCGAAGCCCCGACTCCTCGCCGTCGAACGCCGCAAGAATCAACGAGTTGGCGGGACGGTGCGTCGAGAAGTACTTGCCCAGTGCAAACAGCGCCGCGGTACCGGAGGCGTTGTCGTCCGCGCCGTTCGCGACCTGACCGTTGCGAACGCCAATGTGGTCGTAGTGCGCGGTGACGACGATGTAACGGTCGCGATTTCGCGTGCCTTCGATTCGCCCGATGACATTCACGCCCTTGCGCTCGGCGCCCTGACCACCCCGCCCGGCCGCGAACGCGAACGGATATTCGAAGCTCGAGCCCAACGGCTGGATGCCTGACGCCTTGAACCGCTCGATGACGAACGCACGCGCCTTCTCGCCGCCCGGGGTCCCAACCTGGCGGCCTTCCATGTCATCGGCGGACAGCGTTTGCAGATCGCGGATGAGCTGCGGTGCGTCGATCACGGAACTCTTGACGGCCGGGAGTTGGGGGGCCAGGCCTAAAGACCCGGCCTCCAAAGCGATACCGACCGACATTGCGGCGATCAGCGAGAGCACGATGGAGGCCGGGTCTTTAGACCCGGCGAGCTGGACGTTCATCGAGCGTCCAGCTTACGGCCTGCGTTCAGGTTGTCGAAATTGAGCAAGGCATTGAACACCAGGAAGTAGCTGCCGACTGTTGAGCCGCGGTAAAGCGGATTGTTGGCGAGCAACACGACGTGGCCTCGCTCGACGGGCACATCAACAACTACCGGGCGCTGCGCGATGTCGCCGCCGCCCTGGAGCAGTCCCGACGCGAGCAGCTGATTCTGATCCGCAAAGCGCAGCGCGACGCGAGGACGGTACTGCGGCGGAATGATGCCGAGCGGCGATCTCATCTGCTCATCGGTCGGCACCGCATACTGCCACGGTGAGACCGACGGCGGTGGCGTGACTTCGAAGCGGGGATCCAGCTGAGGACGGCCCTGCACCACGTCAGGATCGTCCGGAGTTCCGCGTCCGGTCGGCCGGGCACCGCCCCCACCGCCTCCGCGCCCTCCGCCACCGGCGCCCGCATTGACGCTGAAGCTTGCACCCGCGTCGCTGTAGACGGACAGGTTGTCCGCGATGCCGTACACCAGCGGACTCGTGTCGTCGACGATGCGGGTTCTAAGCAGGGATCCAACGACGCGAGAACCGGTCCCGGCCGTGTTCGCGGTGACGCCATGCGTCAGGCCGAACTGAATCGGGAAACCCGACGCGCTCGCCGCGGCGATGAAGACACCGCCCTCTCTGATAAACGTCTCGAGATTCTTCAGCCCGTCCCAGCCAAGACCTGGCCGGATGTCGTCGGTCTGGGCGTACTCGCCGATGTTGGGTGTGTCCGCGGACTTCTTCCACGGCATCGGATTCCTGAACATCGGCATGCCCTCGATCACACCGAGTCCAGCACCGCCGCCGGGTGCGAACATGATCACGTCGTATTTCGACCGCAGGTTGGGTTCACGCGCGACATCCTGGGTGGAGATGTAGGCGTACGGCAGCCCGACCTGATCCAGCGCGATACGCCACCAGCCCTCGGTCTGGGTGCTTTGCCACGTGTGCATGAGCGCCACGCGTGCGGCCCTCGCCGGATGCGTCTTGACAGTCACCGCGCCACCGGCGTGGACCGTGAGGCCGAGATCGGTCGTCAGCTTCCCCAGCGTGTCGGCAGCCACGCCGCGAATCAGGAACGCGCCGCGCGCAAACTTCCGGCCGCCGACTTCGAAGGGCTCTTCCGCGATCTGAATGTCTGCGTTCGGCAACCGGTACCGGAGTGTGAGCAGCGCCTGGTCGGCGTTGTGCTCGATGATGTACGGCTCGGCGGGTGCGGCAACTGCTCCAGCGCCCGCGGCGAATCCTCCCGAGGCGCGCACGGTGCCACCGACACGCGTCATCTGCACGTCGAGCACGCTCGTATCCAGCACGCGAATGGCCTGGACGTTGAATCCCTCAGGGAACGTCCATCCGGTGTCGTCGTACGGCTGCGCCTGCGGATCGTTCGGCGCCCAGTACTGATAGTCGAGGAGTGCGTCGGCGATACGCGAATACGGCTGATCCATCCGGATGATGTAGCTGCCCGCTGGGAACGTCTTCGGCTCGGATCTGACCGGTGGTGCCGACGGCGCCTGGCCTTCGGCTGCACCGGCTGCACCTCCGCGTCCTCCGCCTCCCTCCGCTCCCGCTCCTCCGGCGTTACCTCCGCGTCCTCCGCCACCCGCGCGTCCCGTTCCTCGCACCGGCACTTGAATCGTAAACGCCTGAGTCGCGCGGGAAACCTCGACGTGCTGTTTCTGCAGGACCCGCAGCAACTCGGCCTGCGCTCCGGGCCGGCGATCGTCAGCCGGCAACACATACGCCGCGGGGCCCTCGCTGCGCGGCTTCACGATCGATCGCTTGCTCTTCTCGTAGAAGTTGCGCAGGAACATCACGCGGTTCGTCGCGAAATGGTTGAGCGAAATCAGCACGCCGGTCTGCTCGTAGTTGTTGTTGTTGCGGAGCGACCACATGACCTTCGGGAGGGGCGGATTCTGCCGGTACCAGGTGCGCGAGGTCTGGTTCGCCGAAAGCGTCCGCTCCTGGGTGTCCGCGTTGCCGCCGTTGCCAAACGTTTCGTACAGGCGGCTGATGCCGTTGTGCGTGGCAGCGAGAAACATCAGGTAGCCGGGCGACCACGTGTCGAACGTCCCAAATGCGAAGACGCCAGGCATTCCCATCCGCGTCATTTCGTTCACGTTGTGCCACCCGACCAGGTGCCACTCATTCGTCAGAAGCGGATCGAGCCACGCGTTGTATGGGCCATCGCCAATCGTGTTGTCGTAGAGGTACGCCACTGATTCGTGCAGGTCATGAAGCACCTGTGCCTTCCACCCGACGTAGGCGTTGAGCACGTTCTCGGTCAGCTTGAGCTGCATGCCCATGGCATCGCGGTTGTTGTCGTGTGCGACGTACTTGCCCCAGTAGATCAGGCCGGGCACCGTACGATCCGGGTACTTCTTGCGGTAGTTGTACAGGTCGACCATCCGGTCGCGCCCGTCGACCTCGACCACGGGGGTGATGAGCGTGATGAGGTTCTCGCGGATATTGCGCACGTACGGACTGTCATCGACGGCCAACCGGTAGGCCAGCTCCATCAGCGCCGTGGGCGCGCCCGCTTCGGGCGAGTGAATTGTTCCGGTGATGTAGTACACCGGTGCGGCGCGCCTGGCGATCTCGTCGGCCAGCCCATCGTTCAGCTGAATCAATCTCGGATCCGCAAGCTTTTCGAGATCCGCCCGATTCGCTTCGAGCCGCGCCATGAGAGCCTCCGAGGCGACGGCGACGGCGATCATCTCGCGGCCTTCCTCGCTCTGTCCGATCGACAGCACTTTGACCCGCGGCGTCGCCTTCTCGAGACGACGCATGTAGTCGTGCACCTCGGCCGTATACGGCAGCTTGCCGGGTGCGCCGGCGATGTCGCCCAGCACCGACTTCGGAGTCGGCACGGTCTTCGACGCAGGCAGGTAGTCCACGAGCGGCGACAGGAAGAACGTCTCCGTCGTGTACTCCTTGATCTTCTTCGTGTACTCCTCGTCAATCGCCTGGTTGGGATCGCGCCCAGGCTTGGCCTGCGCGAGATCCACGGGGGCTGGCTTCGCGCCAGGCTTCTGCTGTGCGGAGGCGATCCACGCCGGCACGGAAGCCAGCACGAGTCCCAGGACGATTCGAGTCAGCGTCGGATTACGTTCCATGGCGGGCTCATTGTATGCGGGGGGCTTCGCCCCCGCGCACCCCCCTACGCGCTCACTCGCGGCCCCCCCTCGCCCCGCTCCGTTCGCGCGGCTTGCTCGCCCTGCTCGCTCGCGCTGCCGATGTTCGTGACATGATTTCGAGGCTGTGACCCCGGACGAATTCCGCAGACGTGGTCATCAAGTGATCGACTGGATCGCCGACTATCGGACGCGCGTCGGGGAGCGGCCGGTGATGGCACGGACGGCGCCTGGCGAGGTCAAGGCGCGACTGCCCGTCGCGCCGCCTGATGCGCCGGAGCCCTTCGACGACATGCTCCGGGACCTCGACGAGATCGTGATGCCCGGACTCTCACACTGGGCGCATCCATCCTTCTACGGCTACTTCCCATGCAACGGGGAGCTCGGCAGCGTCCTGGGCGACTTCGCGAGCACGGGACTCGGCGTGCTCGGGCTCGCGTGGCAGTCGAGTCCGGCGCTGACGGAAGTCGAGGAAGTCGCGACCGACTGGTTCCGGCAGATGCTCGGCCTGTCACCGGCCTGGAGCGGCGTGATTCAGGACACCGCGTCCACCAGCACCCTCGTCGCGCTGCTCTGCGCGCGGGAGCGCGCGTCCAACTACAGCCTCGCGCGCGGCGGCCTGCAGAACGGCGCGGCGCCGCTCGTCGTGTACACGTCGGCGCACAGCCACAGCTCCGTCGAAAAAGCCGCTCTCCTCGCCGGATTCGGCCGCGAACATCTGAGGCTTCTGCCGTTCGACGGCAACTTCGCGATGCGGCCAGCGGCGCTCGGTGAGGCAATCGCCGCAGACAAGGCAGCCGGGCGCACACCCTGCGCCGTCGTCGCCACGACGGGCACGACAACGAGCACGGCCATCGATCCGGTGGCGGCAATTGCCGCGATCGCGAAGGCCCACGGCCTCTGGCTCCACGTGGACGCGGCGATGGCCGGCTCCGCGATGGTCCTGCCCGAATGCCGCTGGATGTGGGACGGCATCGAGTCCGCCGACTCCGTCGTGGTGAATCCCCACAAGTGGCTCGGCGCCGCGTTCGACTGCTCCGTCTACTACGTTCAAAAGCCGGAGGACCTCGTCCGCGTGATGTCGACCAACCCGAGCTACCTCCAAAGCGCGGCGGACGCGGTGGTCAGGAACTACCGCGACTGGGGCCTGCCGCTCGGTCGCCGTTTCCGGGCGCTGAAGCTCTGGTTCCTGATCCGCGAACAGGGCGTGAGCGGCCTGCAGGCGCGGCTCAGGCGCGACCTCACGAACGCGCAGTGGCTCGCCGGCGAGATTCGCGGCACATCGTCGTGGCGCGTCCTGAACAACGTCGTGCTGCAGACGGTGTGCGTCCGCCACGAGCCGGCAGGCCTCACGGCGGAGGCGCTGGACACGCACACGCTGGCGTGGTGCGATCGCATCAATCGATCCGGTGCCGCGTACCTCACCCCAGCCCTGCTCGACGGACGCTGGATGGTCCGCGTCTCGATCGGGAGCCTCGCCACCGAGCGCGAACACGTCGCGGCGCTGTGGCGAGAAATGCAGCGCACCGTGAACCTGGAACCTTAGAGCGAACCCGGAAACATGAACCCTGAACCTTCTTCTCGTGAACGTGTCCTTGTCGCCGAAGACGATGCCGCGCAGCGGCTCGGACTGCAGCAGTTGCTCAAGAGCTGGGGCTTCAGCGTGGAGATCGCCCCGGACGGACGCCAGGCGCTCGAGAAAGTCGCGCACGACCGGCCGGCGATCGTGTTGACCGACATGCTGATGCCGGGCATGGGCGGGATGGATCTCCTCAAGGCGCTGAAAGCGCAGGACGACACGGACATCGCGGTCGTGATGCTCACCGCCCAGGGCTCCGTCGAGACGGCGGTCGAGGCCATCAAGGAAGGCGCGTACGACTACCTCACCAAACCCGTCGATCCCCAGCGCCTGCGCATCGTCCTCGATCAACTGACGCGGCGGAACGACACGCTGCGGGAAGTTCGTGCGCTGCGACGGCAGCTCCAGGAGCGCGGGACGTTCGGCCGGCTCGTTGGATCGAGTCTCGAGATGCGCAAGATCTACCAGGTCATCGAGCAGGCGGCGCCGACCGCGGCGTCCGTCCTGGTGCATGGAGAGTCAGGCACGGGCAAGGAGCTCGTCGCGCAGACGCTGCATCAACTGAGCCCGCGCGCGTCGCAGCCGTTCGTGCCGCTGAACTGCGCGGCGATTCCCGACACGCTGCTCGAGTCGGAGCTCTTCGGTCACGAGAAGGGCGCGTTTACGGGCGCCATCGCCCGCCGCGCGGGCGCCTTCGAGCTCGCGCACAAGGGCACGCTGTTCCTCGACGAAATCGCCGAGATGACGCCGATCACGCAGGCGAAGCTGCTCCGGGTCCTCCAGGAGCGATCGTTCCGGCCGCTCGGCGCCAACCGCGAGCAGCAGGTCGATATCCGTGTCGTTGCCGCCACCAACGTCGAGCCGCAGGAAGCCGTGCGGCAGGGCAAACTGCGCGAGGATCTCTTCTACCGTTTGAACGTCTTCGCGATCGAGCTGCCGCCGCTGCGCGATCGCAAGGACGACATCCCGCTTCTGGCGCAGGCGTTCATCCGCGAGTTCAACGAACGCAATAACAAGAGCATCGCCGGCGTCTCGGATGCCGTGATGCACGTGCTCGAGCGGTACCACTGGCCGGGCAATGTTCGTGAGCTCAGGAACGCGATGGAGCGCTCGACCATCGTCGCGAAGGGCCCCTTCATCGAGCCGGCGGACCTGCCGGCGAACCTGACAGACGCGCCATCGGCTGCGGCCCCGGCGGCCAGCGCGAGCGGCGACCTGACGCCCGGCACGACCGTCGATGAAGCCGAGCGCCGGCTGATCGACATCACGCTCCAGCACACCGGCGGCAACAAGACACGGGCGGCGGAGATGCTCGGCATCAGCCTGAAGACGCTCCACAACAAACTCAACCGGATCAAGGAAGAAGAAAGACAGGGCTGATGCGGATCGGCCTCCGCACGAAGCAGGTCCTCGGTGTCCTGGCCCTCGTGGGCACAGCCATCGCGGTGCTGTTCGTGTGGTACTTCGCGTCGCTGACGCACGTCCTGCTGGACACCAGCCGGGAACAGGCGCGGCTGCTCTCCAACATCGCCTATCAGCGCATCTTCAACCTGCTGACGAGCGGAGGCAACGTCGACACGCTGAACGCGGACGAGGGCCTCCACACGATTCTGCAGTCCTACGCGTTCTCGGAAGGCGTCCAGTTCGCGGTCGTCTGCGATGCATCGGGAACGATCGTGGCGGAGGCGGACTCGCCGCGAGTTGGTCAGAAGCTGGACGCTTTTCCCGGCCTGGATGAGCTGATCGATAGCGCAGGACTCACGGCCCGCCTTCGGGCGATCTGGTCGCCGGGCACCTTCGAGGTCCGCCAGTCAATCAAGGTCGGCACGGCCGACCTGACGATCCGCGTCGGAGTCTCGACACTGCTCGTGCGCAGCAAGCTGCAGGAACGGCTGGCCGCGCCGCTCATCGCGGCGGCCGTCGTCCTGGTGGTGTCGAGCCTTGCGGCCGCTCTCCTCGCAGGCCTCGTTCTGCGGCCGATCCATGTGCTGCGCGGGGGTCTCGCGCGCCTCGGCCGGGGTGAGGTGGACGTCAAGGTCGATCTGCCGGCCGATGCGGAGTTCACGGATCTCGGCGCGTCGTTCAACCAGCTCACCGCCCGGCTCGCGGCCGACCGGACCGAGCGCGCCGGTCAGCGAGCGCTGGAATCAATCGTCGACCGCCTTGAAGACGCCGTCGCTCTCTTCGGGACCGACGGCACCTTGCTGTTTGCCAACGCCACGATGAAGCTGGCGCTAAGCATCAACGATGAGGCGCCCGATCCAGGGACCGCTCCGAAGCTCGACCAGCTCCTGCCGGAACACCATCCGTATCGCGTCGCCGTCGAGCGCGCTCTCGCCGACGGCACGACGATGTCGGCGCCGATGCACGTGTCCGATTTCGGTGAACGCCTCGTCCTGACCAACGTGGTGCCGGGTGCGGCGGGCCAGACGATGGGCGTGCTGCTGGTCTCACGGAATCTCGCGTATCTGAGCCAGGTGGAATCGACGCTCAGCTACTCGAGGAAACTGAGCGCGCTCAATCGGCTCACCGCCGGCATCGCGCACGAGATCAAGAACCCGCTCAACGCGACGATGATTCACCTCGAGTTGCTGAAGATGCAGGTCGCCGACCGGCCCGATGCGATGGCGTCTGCCGGCGTCATTGCCGATCAGGTGCGAAGGCTCGACGACGTCGTTCAGGGATTCCTCAAGTTCAGCCGGCCCGAGGACCTGCACCTCGAAGCCGTCGACCTCTCCGTCGTGATCGACCGGTTGCGGCCGGTCGTCGAGGCCGAGGCAGCCACGCACAGGGTTGAGCTTGCTGTCGATGTGCCGCGCGACCTGCCCGCGGTCGAGGGTGACGCGAATCTGCTCGAGCAGGCGTTCCTCAACCTCGCGCTCAATGCCTGTCAGGCGATGCCGGACGGCGGCCGGCTGTCGATCACCGCTCGTCCGGCGGCGGGACAGCAAGTGGCGATTTCAGTCGAGGATACGGGCGTCGGCATCGAGGCCGAGCATCTCTCGCGGATCTTCGACCTCTACTACACGACGAAGCCCCAGGGGAGCGGCATCGGTCTGTCGCTGGTCTTCCGGACGATTCAGCTGCACAACGGGGAAATCGAGGTGCAATCCGTGCCCGGCCGCGGAACCACGTTCAAGGTGCTGCTGCGACAGGCGACGCGCATGCTCCAGCGCGCGGGTGGATAATGACTGGAACGATGAAGCGGATCCTGCTGGCAGCGTGCATCGGCGCGATAGCGCTCGCACTGACCTCGTGCACCAAGACCGAAGCGAAGACGCCGGGGCCGGCGCCGATTTCCCTGAAGGTGCCCGAGCCACCGGCCCGCCTGAACATTCCGGTGTCGGCGGAACCGCCGCCTCCCCCGCCGCCATCGACTGAAAAGCCCACGCCCCCGACGACGCCGCCGGCGCGGACGCCCAGGGCGACACCGGCGCCCACGCCTGTGCCGGCACCAACGCCACCTCCGGCGACCGGGACCGAGCCGCCGCCGGTGGTGCAAACAAGCGGTGACTACGAAACACGCGCGCGCGAGCGTCTGGCGGTGGCCGATCAGTACATCGCGAAAGTGCAGCGCGGATCGCTCGGGCGGGCGGCCCAGGAGCAGTACGACAGCGCCCAGCGATTCATCAAGGCAGCGAACGACGCGCTGAAGCTGCGCAACTTCGTCTACGCCGCGTACTGCGCGGACAAAGCGGCGACGCTGGCGGTCCTGCTCGTCAAGTAAGCGGCGCTACCGGTACTTCTCGGTAAGGTCCGTCCACTGCTTCCTCAACAACTCCAGCTGCGGGCGCGGATCCGTGTCAGGCGCGAGTTGCTTGGCACGTTCGGGGAGCAGGACGTCGTAAACAAACTGATGCAGATCGTTGCGCAGAGCCTCTCCGCGAGGCCCGAAGTACCTCGCCCTCACCCAGCCGGCGACCGCCGCTCCCCAGGCGCGGCTGAAATCACCCACGCCGCGTGAAGCGGCAGCAATCCAGTACGTCGCGGAGGCCGAGTTGATGTCACGCATCCGCTCGGCTTCGGCGCGGTCGAGAATCCTCCGATAGATCTGCACGCGGCCATCGTCCGGCTCGAACTGCGCCTGGTGGTCGAGCGATGTCGCCCACCACTCGAAGACCGTCTCGCGGGCCGCCGCGTCCGGCGATCCACCGGCGATGAGCGCGAGATCGAAGAACTCCGCTGCGGCGCTGAGGCAGACACCCGTGCAGTCGTCTACGTAGAGGGAGACGCCAAGACCGACGAGGAAGTCCGTCCGGTCGGAGGGCGTGAGCTCCTCCGACTTCACACCGGAGAACGCTGTCCGGGCTGCGGCGAGATCCGCCGGGTTGCGGTTGGACTGGAACCGCTCGAGATATGCGCGCCCCAGGACCACGGCGGCCGGGTTTGCCTGCGCGGGAAGTTTCCGAGCCTGTTCGGCGGAGGCAATGGCGGCGTCGAACTGCTTGTCGTTGTAGGCGCGGCGGGCCTGCATCAGGGGATCGACTGCCTGAGCTTCGGCGACGGCCGAGAACAGCACGAGGCTGAGTGCCGCTGCCTTAAAGAATGTCCGGTTCATTCCACTGACCTAGCAGGTAACTGTTACACACCAGCCATGATTTCGACAGCCCTTGTTGGGAATCTGGCGCAATTCCAACAAAGAGGGTTGGCAAGGAAGTTGATATTTCTTCCGCCGAATGCGACTCCGCACCGCCCTTCCGATCGTCGTGGTCCTGCTGGGAAGCACCCTGGCTGCGGATCAGGCCGTTCAACAGCCGGCAAGTCAGCGCCGGGTGTTCAGGGGCGGCGTCGCGCGGGTCTCGGTAGCCGCGACGGTCCGGGACGGCCGCGGCCGTCCGGTCACCGACCTTACCGCTTCCGACTTCGACCTCTTCGACAACGGCCAGCGCCGCGAGATCGTCGACTTCAGCCGCGACGAAGCGCCGGTCGGCATCGGGTTACTCGTCGACGTGAGCGGCAGCATGGATGTGGCGGCGAAGCGCGCGGCCGCGCTCGAAACGTCACGGCTCCTCGTGCAGTCACTCGACAAGAACGATCGCGTCGGGCTGTTCGCTTTCGATCGTCTCCTGGCTGAACTCGCGCCAGTGGGCACGACTCCAGACGAAGTGCTTCGGCGGCTCGCGCGGATCGATTCGTACGGACGAACGAGCGTCTTCGATGCCATCGCCGACACGGCGCGCAAGCTCAGCGAGACCGGCGGTCCCCGCCGCGCCGTCATCGTTCTCACCGACGGTGATGACAATGCGAGCAAGCTCGATCCGGCGTACGTGTCGAGCGTCGCCAGCGGCATCGATGTTCCGGTCTATGTGTTCGTGGTCGTCTCGCCCCTCGATCGCGCGGGCGGCAAGACCACGGTGATCGACGAGCACCTCGCGAAGCTGCAGCAGGGTTCGCTCGGCAATCTCGCGCGCTGGACCGGCGGCGAGATTCTCGTGCCCGTGCGGCCCGAGGACGCGGCGGCGATGACAAAGCAGGTCGTCACTGAACTTCGCCATCAGTACCTGATGGCATTCGAACCAGGTGGCCAGAGCGGCTGGCACCCCCTGGAGGTCCGCGCCCGGCGTCCGAACCTGACGGTTCGGGCACGGAGCGGGTACATCGTGCCGGCTGCGACCGGCGAATCCGTTGGCAAGTGACCGGAATGAAAACCCGGAGTGAAACAAGGAGAAGCGTTATGAAGAGACTCTTGATGGCAGCCGTGGTACTGGCCTTTGGCGTGAGCGGAACGACCGCATGCGCGACGAAGGGCTACGTGAAGAACCAGGTCGGTCAGGTGAGCACCAAGGTGGACAGCCTGAGTCAGTCGCTCGAGGCGACGCAGGAGCGCACCCGCCAGAACGAAGCGAAGATCGCGGAAGTCGATCAGAAGGCGCAGGCGGGAATCCAGGGCGTGCAGCAGGTGGCGATGACCGCCGACGGCAAGGCCGTCGCGGCGGACGGCAAGGCGTCGACCGCACTGAGCACCGCCACAGCGGCGACGGAAAAGGCTGAAGCGGTCGCGAAGAGCACCTCGCGGGTCGTTTATGAAGTCGTCCTGAGCGAGGACTCCGGCAACTTCAAGTTCGGCTCGACCAAGCTGCCCGACGAGGGCAAGGCCCAGCTCGACGCGATGATCGCGAAGATCCTGTCCGACCCGAAGGGCGCCTACTTCGAAATCGAAGGGCACACCGACAACGTGGGCGGCAAGGAAATCAACAAGAAGATCGGCATGGATCGCGCGGAAGCCGTGAAGTGGTACCTGTATGAGCAGCACCACATTCCGCTGCACAGGATGGCCGTGGTCAGCTACGGCGAAGAGAAGCCGACCGTGGAGAACACCAACTCGAAGAACCGCGCGCAGAACCGGCGCGTCGTGATTCGCGTCCTCAACTAGACGAACACGCTGTATTTGGTGATTTGGAGATTTGGTGATCTGGTGATTTCAATCACCAAGTCACCAAATCACAAATCACCAAATGCAAGTCTCAGCTAGCCTCCCGGCTTCGCCTTGATCACGCCCATCTGGATCAACAAGCCGGTAAAGTCGTAGAGGCGCTTCTCGACCGCCACCTTCCCGTCTCGGAATTCAAAGACAAGCACTCCCAGAATCTTGAAGCGGCGATGCGTCGCGGCCATGCCGAAGATCTCGCTGGTGTGCGTCGCCGTGACGGTGTACAGCTGCGCGGCGCGCAGGCCGTCGACGATGAGTTCCTGCGGCTCGAACGTCCAGTCGCCAAACGCGGTGAAGAGGTCGCGATAGGACTTCTCAATCGCGGCCTTGCCGTGCACTTCCCCGAAGATCGGGCTGTAGACGATCCCGTCATCGGTGTGGGCCGAGGCCAGCGCCGCGGCGTCTCGGCTGTTCCAGGCCCGCTGCATTGCGTTGAGGACGCCGACGATCTGCTCCCGCGTCATTCTTTCCTGCGGGGGGACTTCGTCCCCGCCGCACCCCCCTTACGCGCTCCCTCGCGGGGCCCCGACGCCCCACTCCGGTCGCGCGGCTCGCTCGCGCCGCTCGCTCGCGGCGTCGTCAGTGACGATGCTGTATGGCGGGAATGATATGCCGGGAGAGGACGAGGCGGAGTCTATTCTTCTTTCATGGCCCAGCTGAAGACGGCGGCAGCGGCCACGAGGCCGAAACCGACCACGACCAGGATGACCCAGTAGCCCATCGGGATGGCCGACAGGTCTTCCGGCAGCGACGGAAGGCGCGGCAAGGAGATGCCCGCGACGATGCCGGCAACAACAGACCCGACCGCTCTCAGACTCCGCTGAAACCACACGGTCGTTGCGCCAAACACGGCGCCCATGACGCCGACGAGCGCACTGAACGCGAGCAACTGCACCGCGGTGATGGGCCGCGCCACCTGGCGGGCGGCCTCCTGGCGTGCGCGAAGCTGGGCCTTCCACCAGACCGTCCCAGCGCTCGGAAGCGCGGGTGCGGCCAACTCAGATTCCTCGCCAATCGCCGCCGCGGCCAGGCCAAGTTCCCGGCACACCTGGCAGGACTCGGCGTGGGCGCGAAGTTCCGCCGGCGCGCCTTCCGGCCAGCGGCCTGTCGAGACCATCATGAGGACGTCGTCTTCATGAGCGCAGCTAATTCCAGTGCGAGCCATTACGCGCCCCCTTTCGGCGCCGCCTCAGGCACACGGCCGAGGATGCCCGCCAGTCGTCTCCGCGCACGGAACAGCAGCAGCTTCACGCTGGCCGTCTTCACGCCGAGGACGCTTGCGATTTCCTGATGCGATGAACCCTCGGCGTACGCAAGCCAGAGCATCGCGCGCTCGCGAGGCTTCATCGTCTCGAGCGCGCGGCCGACGTCGGTCGTCCGCTGGACGCGGCCGGCCACGTCTTCCCGGGACGGAATCTCGGCGGCATCGTCTCCGACGAAAAACGGAAGCACGCGGCGCCGCCGGGCGGCATCGCGCGCGAGGTTGGTGGCGATCTTGAACAGGCTGTTGCGCCGATGCGCCTCGCTCTCATGGGCGGCGCCGGCGCGTAGAAAGCGGTAATAGGTGTCCTGCAGCAGGTCGTCCGCGAGCGAGGGATCGCCGGTCAGCCGGGCGAGGTATCCCCACAGTGCACGGGATGTGCGGTCGTAGAACGACCTGAACGCCTCTTCAGTCATCGCGAGGGCGGTGTCGCCTTCGGCAACAACTGAGAGGCGCTCGACATCGGATACCGTCATGTCACGCCACGACACAGGCACCTGCTCTCATCAACTACTCGTCCTCGGTCTTTCGATCGCCCAGGAGACCCAGGCGCTTCGACATCACGAGCGACAAACCCGCCGATGCGAAAAAGCCCAGACCAATCGAAATAAGCAGCACGCTGAACATGAAAACCGGGTCGGCGTGCAGCGGGTCGATGTTGCGACTCACGTAGTTCAGCCCGATGCCGGCGGCCCCAAGCACGACGCCCGCCTGCATCGACCACAGGATACGCGAGACCGGCGAACCCATCACCCTCGGTCCCCCATCCAGGGAGATCGGGGAAGACTTCAAGAACCTGGAACCCGCGGATGATTGGACGTAAGCCAGCAGCTCGTCGTTTCCGGTGAAGCGATCGAGGAGCTTGGTGTGGGCTTCAGCCTGGACCTTCGCGAGGCGGCCCCAGCGGCGGTAGTCGATCGCCGTGCGGACGAGCCAGCCAAGGGCACCGGCGACTGTCAGGAAGATGAAGAACACGCCCATCATCTCCATCGTGTTGTTCCAGGCGCGCTCACGCGGGTCGTAGTAGCTGTAGTACTCGCTGTTGTTCGAGTATTTGCTCAGGTAGTAGGACGGGTTTCGAACGATCTCGGGATGCTGCTTCACGAACGCAGACACCGCCGGGTACGCCGTCATGTAGTCCTCACGCGTCATGAGGTTCGGGTCCAGCCGGAGGATCTGGCCGAGCGACGGCGAGTATTGCCGGAGGACGGCGTAGAACTGCTCGCGGACGTCCTCCGCACTCTTGTCAGAGGTCGCGGGCTGGGAGGAAGCCGTCTGGGCCGAGGGGCGGGCCGGCATGGCCAGCACGGCGGCGCCGCAAACGACTGCAAATACAAGGTTTCTGGTCAGGTTCGAACGAAAGAAAGCGGTCATGCCTCTAGATACGCCGACACCTACCGCTGGTTAACCGGCAACCTGCAACCAACAAAAGGGCTTTGCAGGTTGTTAGCGAAGTCTCACCCTGGCTCCGTCCATCAGGGATTCGCCCGGGTAGGCGACGACGCGCTCGCCAGGGGCCAGGCCCTCCAGAACCTCGGCGAGCTGATCGTTGCGCTGACCGATCTTCAGGGTCTTTCGCCGGAGCACATCACTTTCGACCGTGAATACCGCCCAGTCGCCTGACAACCGAAACAGGCTGCTCGTCGGCACCGTCAGTGCGTCCGCCTTTTCCCAGACGACGATGCGAACCTCGACGCGGAAGCCATCGCCAAGCGAGGCACGGCGCTCGCGCGGATCCACGAAGTCGATGACGACATTGACGCGCTGTTCTTCGACACCCAGGGCCGAGATCTTCATGAAGCCCGCAGGCTCGATCCGCTGGACACGGCCGGCGAGCGTCCCTTCCCCGCCCCAGCGCTCGATCGTGACAGCGGCGCCTGACCGGACCCTGACCGCATCGGTAGACAAGAGATCCGAGACAATCTCGAGATCGTCCAGATTCCCCATCTCAATGAGCGGGACGCCCGGAAGCACTACGGCCTCGCTCTCCTGCATGCGCTTCAGGATCACACCGGCAATCGGCGCCGTGATCGTGACGGCGCGGCCGCTGGCGGCTTCGCCGCGGGATACGAGCGCGGCCCTGGCGGCCGCCAGCTCGAATTCCGCCGCGCGAGTCGCGGCCGCCGACGCCGCGGCAGCTTCGCGAAGGCCGCGCGCACGAGCGTCAGCCTGTTCGAAGATCTCGCGCGGCCCGTACCCTGTGTCGAACAACTGCTTCGCGCGCGCCGCATCGGCCTCCGCCTGCTTGAACTCGACCGCGAGCCGCTGTTCGTCAGCCCTGGCGCGACCGGTCGCGGCTTCCGCTGCGTTCACGCGCGCTTCGCCCGTCGCCTGCGTGCGCGCATCGAGCGGCGCGGGCGCCGCCGGCTGAATCACCGCAAGCGGCGCGCCCGCCTTGACGACATCTCCTGGGCGAGACTCAATGCGCAAGACTCGTCCTGCGACAGGCGCCGAGACCACGAACCGCCGCCGCAGACGCGTCTCGCCTTCCTCGTCGACCGTGACCTTCATCGGCCCGCGCCCTGCCGTCGCGACTTCGACGTCGATGACTCGAGGTGAGAGCGACAGCCAAAGAACGCCCCCGACGACGACCGCGATCACGAGCCACCACAAGTACTTTTTCATTCCCTGACCTTGAGGACTCCCACGAGGTCGAGCCTGTCGACCCGTCGTCGCACAACCAGCCCCGAGATGATCGCCGATATGGTGACCACTGTCACCGCGAACAGGCGCGTCCTGGGCGTGACGATCAGTGGAAATCTGTAGAGCTCGCTGTCGGTGGCCCATACGACCAGCGCACCGAGACCCTGCCCGACGGCGAGGCCGATCGGCAGCGCGCACAGAACGATGACCGCCAGTTCGCCGAGCAGGATCGCCGACACTTCACGCCGCGTGAAGCCGAGCACACGCAGGCTGGCCAGGTCGCGGCTGCGCTCGGACAGGATGATGCGTGATGCGTTGTAGACGACGCCGCCTGCGATGAGCGCCGCGAACATCACGTTGAAAACGATCATCGTGTTCATGTTCTGGGCAATGGTCTCCTGAAAGCTCTGCACCGCCGCGCGTTTGAGCAGCACCCCCGCCACGACGGGCGTGCGCTTCAGCCGCTCATAGATCGCATCTTCCTTTGATGAATCGATGCGCAGGTACGCGCCGGAGACTGAGCCGGCCTCCCGCATGAGCTTCCACAACGAGTCCTGCGTCATGTATGCGGACATCCCCATGTAGTCGTGAACGAGGCGCTGCACCCGCACCTGTCGCACGGGTCTGGCGCCTTCGAGGACACGAAGCTCGACTACGTCGCCGGCCTTGATGTCCAGCACCCCGCCGAGCGTCGCGGACATGACGAGCCCATCGGCCGCAAGCGGTACCGGTTCGAGGTCCTGGTCGAGCACGCGATTGAGTTGGGGATCCGGAGACAGGCCCGTGATAGCCGTTCGCCTGGAGCGATGGCCGTGCCGGATGTCCACGGGCACGACGCGCGTGGTCTCCATCATGAGCACCCCGTCGATCGCGCGAAGCTCGTGGGCGGCCGATGCCGACGCGGGCTCATTGAAGGTCAGCGTCACATCCTGGCGCTGCATGACCTCGAATTGCGCGCGGAGGAGCTCCTGGATCGCGTCGATGAAGAAGAGGCCGACCACGAGAATCGCGACGGCGAGGCTCACGCCGACGATCGCGAGCGAGGTCCGAATCGGCTGACTCGCCGTGTTCCGCAGCACCATCCTGACGGCGGGTGGCGCCCGTTTTCTGAAGCCGAATCGTTCAATCAGTGTCTGCCGGTACCGCTCCGGCGCGGGCGGCCGCATCGCTTCGGCCGGCGCGAGCGACACGACGTGACGCACGGCAGTCACAGCGCCGACGACTCCCGCGCCCGCGCCAATCAGCAGCGCGCGCACCATGTACACCGGCGACACGTGGTGAACGAGCGAGGGAAACTTGAAGAAGTCGTTGTAGAGCCCGACCATCCCCACACCGAGCCACTTGCCCAGCGCCAGGCCCACAAAAGCACCAGTGAGCGAGATCGCCAGGCTCCAGCCCATGTAGTGCCGGGCCAGCTCGCCGTTTGTATATCCAACCGCCTTGAGCGCCGCGATCTGCTCACGCTGCACCGCGACGATCCGGTTGAGTGACACGTTGAGCAGGAATGCCGCCACGCCGAGGAAGATCGCCGGCACGATGATGCCGGCCGTCTGCAGCTGCGTCAGCTCATTCTCGAGAAACCACGCCGACGTCTGCAGCCGCCGCGGTATCGCTCCGAGGCTGCCGTACGGTTCGAGCAAGGCGTCGGCCTCCGCCATGGCCGCGGGTTCGTCGGCGCCGGGCGACAACCGGAGGGAGACATCGTTGAATCCGCCTTCCATGTTGAAGGCGGCACCAAGCGCACGGCGCTCCATCCAGAAGATCCCAAGGCGCTTCGCATCCGGCAGCAGATCGCCCGGCCGGATGCTATAGACGTACTCGGGAGACAACGCGACGCCGACGATCCGCAGATCACGGCGGGTGCCGTTGATGATGGCGCCGATCCGATCGCCGGGGCCAAGCCCCCGCTTCTCAGCAAAGCCTTCGCTCACCAGCACCTCGTCGGCGCGGCCCGGCTCGGGGTCGCGTCCGCTCCTCAGGAAGACGTCGTTCAACGGCCGCCGGCGCGGAAACTCCATCGAGATCAACCGGCCGGTCATCGGCTCGGTGACGCCGGGAAGATCGACGGTTACATCGACGACCACCCGCGCGTCGGCCTGCGCGACGCCATCGATCTGGAGCAGGCGCGAGGTCAGGGACAACGGCGCGCGCTTCGCATTGAGGAAGACATCGCCGAAGCGATAGTCGGCGTAATAGGCCGCGCGCGTCCGCTGGAGCGAATCGAAGGTGCTGTAGTACGCGACGTACATCGCGATGCCGGCCGAGAGCACGAGGGCGATCGCAATCGCCTGGCTCCGCACGTGCAGCAAGTCGCGGATGAGTTTCCGGTGGATCGCGCGCACTGATTACCGTTACCAGCGCAGGTCCGACGCAGGCAGCCGGCGTTCGTTCCGGCGCTCCTGGACGATGTGGCCGTCCGCCAGCGAGATCACCCGGTCGGCCATGTCCGCGACGGCGGCATTGTGCGTAATGACGACGGTCGTCGTGCCCAGCTCTTCGTTGACGCGCGCGATCGCCTCGAGCACGACAACGCCCGTATTGATGTCGAGCGCGCCGGTCGGCTCGTCGCAGAGCAGCACATCGGGCCGCTTGGCGATGGCTCGCGCGATCGCCACGCGCTGCTGTTCGCCGCCCGAGAGCTGCGAGGGGAAGTGGTCCTGGCGGGGCGTCAGGTTCACGAGCGCGAGGGCGTCCTCCGGCTTCATCGGCGACGTGACGATGTCCGTGACGAGGGCGACGTTCTCGCGGGCCGTCAGGCTGGGAATCAGGTTGTAGAACTGGAAGACGAAGCCGACGTTCTGCCGGCGATAGCCGGTCAGCTCGGCTTCGCTGGCGTTGGTGAGCTCCCGGTCGCGATACTGCACCCGCCCGCTGGTCGGTGTGTCGAGACCACCAACAATGTTGAGCAGGGTCGACTTGCCACTGCCGGATGGTCCGAGCAACACGACAAACTCGCCCGCCGCGATATCGAGCGAGATGCCGCGCAGCGCGTGCACATCGACTTCGCCCATCCGATAGATCTTCGTGACACCTTCCAGGGAAAGCACGGCGGGCGTGGCTGACACGCCATCTATCTTATTGGCGAACTGACTCATGGACTGCTGCTCTTAGGTAGCTTCTTGCCCACTTCGCGCGAGCCAGGCTCGACTCCCCGCGCCTCTGATGCAATCCCACCATTCCGCCACTGGCACATGTCCTGCAGTTTGTTGACGGTCAGAACGCCACGTGAGGCGTTCATGACTTTCCTGAAGGAGTTGACATGTCCAACACGACGTACCGATCCACCACGCGCGACGCGGCCGACGACATTTCGAACATGGCGAGCGAAGCGACCGACGCGGCTGCGAAGGTAGCCGACAACGTTTCAGACATGGCGTCGCGGGTCTCCGAGCGCGCGTCGGCGATCGGCAAGAAGGCTGTCGACCAGTTCAGCGCCACGACGGAGTACTTCCGCGATCACGACGTCAATGCCATCGCCTCCGACGTCAAGTCCTGGGTGAAGGCCAACCCGACGCAGGCCCTCGTCGCGGCCGCGGCTGTCGGCTTCCTCGCCGCCACCCTCATCCGCCGACGGTAGGAGCAGCTGTGTCCACCGAGGATCGCTCCATCGGCGCCGTCATCTCGGACATCGTCGGCGATCTCCAGGAGATCGTCCGGGCCGAGGTCCGGCTGGCCAGGGCGGAGGTTCGCGAGGAAATCGCCAAGATCAGGCGTGGCGCCGTCCTGACGGTTTCGGGAGCCGTCATCCTGGTCCTGGCGTTCGGGCTGATGCTGCTCTCAGCGGTCTACGCCCTGGCGCTCGTCTGGCCGCTCTGGATGGCGGCCCTGGCCGTTGGAGCGGTCACAGCAGTGGCCGGCGCGGCGCTCGCAATGGCCGGCCGCAAGCACTTCGTTTCAGTGAAGCTGCCTCCGCAGAGGACAGCAGCCACAGTCAGGGAGAATCTCCAGTGGGCGAAGACACGAACCAAATAGAACGCGAGATTCGGAACAAGCGCGAACATCTCGGTCGCAACCTCGACGAGCTCGGAGACCGCGCACGGGAGCTCGCCGACTGGCGCACGCACTACCAGAACCATGCGGGCACGTGCCTGGGCATGGCGTTCGCCGCAGGAGCGGTTCTCGCGATGGCGCTGGTGCCACGCAGCAGCGGCGACCACGACGTCACCGACCACGACAATAGCCACGATCCATATCGGCCGCGCCTCGCCGCGGCGCCGTCGCGGCGCAACGGAACCCTCGCGCGGGTCATGCACGAAGCCGACGAGACCTGGGGACACATTGCGGACGCGCTCTTGCGCACGGCGTCCGCGAAAGCCATCCAGGTCGTCTCGGAACTCGTGCCGGCAGTGCGGGAGCATCTGGAGCCGCAGCCGCCGTCGAACGATCACGTGCACTGAGACACACCCGTCTGAAGCCGGGCGAAGTCAAGAACCAATTGCAGGTTGTAGGTTGTTGGTTGAAGGTTGGTGAGCAATCCCCCACCCAGGGGGTGGCGCCATGTCCGGGGGCGATCGCGCGTGCGGTCTCTCACATCTGGAACTTCGCGCGTCGGGCTCCATCAGCAGTGCGTCGCGAATTGCGACGTTGTGCGTCAGCACAGCGAGGAGATCGGGAGCGCGTCAGTTCACCGCTCGGCGCGAGCACAACGCCCGGTATGGCGCCGGCCGCCTGGCGATGGGGCTTGTGAGCCCGGTGGTCCGTCCGACACTGCGTCCTCCTTTCGGAAGATTCGGGCCCTTGAACACCGTTCGTGCGAACCCATCGGGCCCAACGCCTGGCGGCGTTCGATGGATCTGAATCCACACTACGCCTGCATCAGGGGGCTGTCAACGATCCAATCAAGCATCGCAATCGCGGTTCAGGGTTCAGGGTGCAGGGTTCCGGGTTCAGGGTGCGAGGAACGTACTTCGCTTGTCGATGTTTGTTTTACAGATCTTGCACCGGCAGCAGAACGAACGCCTTGCCAATGAGGCGAGCCAGGTTTGACCCGCCTAACGCAGGTTGATCGTCGGCCCGATGATGCCGAATGCTTGCAGCAGCCAGAGGCAGAGGACGAGCACGACGACGACGCGCAGCACGGTCTTGATGGGCGGCGACATCGGAACGTAGTTCTCGATGAGGTACATCACGAGTCCGACGACAACCAGGACGACAATCAGGTAGATCAGGCTCATGGTCAGCTCCGGGCCTTAGTACGGCAAGAACAGTGCCCAGCAAAAACTGACTATCGATGCTGTTCCTTGCGGGCGGACGGCCAAAGCTGGCTAATTCGTTACCCGGTTTGGCCTGGGGTGCGCCTTGGCTTCGACCCGAAGCACGCCCGTCATGACAGGCGCAATTCGGTGATGAATCCTTCCTTGCCGGAGCGCCCAATGCCGTCACGATCACCCAGCGTGGTCAACGCCTTGCTGCGAGCTGGCCGGGCGAGCTCTTGTCTGTAACGTGACCGACGATCTCGTGGGTCCGCTTGTCAGTCGTCCAGACGTGGCCGCAGTAGGCGCACCGGAAATAATCCACGCGGGCAATGTCCGACATGCTGAGCTGGCGCGGGCTAGCGGCGAAGCAATTCGGGCAGGAGCGAGTCTGAACCGGACCCATAAGGGACCACCTTCAGTGCGATGCTGGCCGCGTGGGGGACGCGGCAGACCCACTCTAGTGATCACCCCGGCACCACATGCCGGACGCTTTATCAGGAGAGGTTGCTACGAGAGAATCCGGAGTCTAGACCCAGCGTCAACGCGGTACCTGTACCGAATTGCACACCCGGGCCTCGCCCTTCTTCGCCTTCGGGAAGGGTCACGAAGGTGCAACGGTTATGCGAAGGTTTCCGCGGACGGACAAGCTGCCTTCGGGTGTGGTTGCAACCGTGGCTACAGGAGCGTAGGCTTCGCGGCGGTCGTGCCTATCCTCTCGTGCCCCAACTGCGGCGCTCACACGCCGCGAGAGTTGTCCGGGCCTGACATCCTGAAGGTCAACCGCTACCGTTGCGGCGAGTGCGGCCATGTGTGGACGACCGACAAGACGACGAACGAGATCGTGACCCACATCACGCCGCTGACGCGGAAGCCGGCGGAGAAGAAGCCCTAGCAGCCGAGAGACGGACGGATTTCTTAGGAAAGATTGGAGCCGGCGCGCGGACTTGAACCGCGGACCTGCTGATTACGAATCGCTTTCGGCGATCGAAAACGTTCGAAAATCTAATAATCCCAACCGGTGGGGACGCAGAACGTTGCAAACGACGGCAACGTGCTGCATCCCCGCTGCATCCTCGACTCCACGACAAACCCTGAAAACGAAAGCGGTCGACTCCTCGCAAGAGTCGACCGCTGATTTGCGGTTACGGGGCTTCCTCCCGGACCGCACGAACGCGACAGTCGGGATTGTACCGCGACCTCGCGCTCGATGCGCCGACCGAACAGCGCGACACGAAGAGGTTCGGCAAGCCGGGCTGCACGCACTCTGCGCAGCGCCTGATGTGAGCAGACGCGCGACTCTGACCCGGCGAGGACGCCGCCGGGATCGAACTGCGGGTCTAGACTTGCCATCAGGGAATTGCGTCCGTCACCCGGCGGACGCCCGAAGCATCTCGCGCGTTGTCACTCGGGTGACACGCGACGCGCAAGACTCTTCGCGACGGTCTACGGCTGACCGCCCACCCGGAACCATCCGGCCCGCCCAACAAGTTGATGCGAGTCGCAACGCGCAGATCACTCGGCACGAATCGAAGGCACACCTTCGTCTACACGTGTAGGCGCGTTCTCGATAACGCGAAGCTCTAGCTGAAACCCGTACGGCGCAACGACATGCGCGGAGGGCTGCCTGCAGTCAGGCAGCGGGCGGGAGGCAGTCAACCCCGAGACTGCTGGTTCCAGCTAGGTGTTACTCGCTACGGCGAGTGGATTTCCCAGTCCCGGCCACCGGGCGGGAGGTAAAGCCGGGGGTGTCACTCAAGACTTCTCGCCCGCGAGCCGCAGGTACTTGTCGATGATTTCTCGGAGAGCGTTGATACGAAACTGCGCCCGTTGATTTCGCTCGTTCCACGTTGCGTCGCGGTCCTGCCTGACGACGCCAATCGCCGCCAAGTCGGCTGCTGTGAAGTCCCAAAATCTGTTGATGTCACGGGATGAACAGTTGAGCGCCTCCATTTCGGCCTTGATCTCGTGCTCATAGGTGGACATCTCTGTCTTCCACTCATCGCCCTTCTGGCCCTGACTCTTGACCTTGTTCGCCAGGTGGTGCGTGAGATGGTGCAAGCGCGGCTGAAGAGCCTCGGCAATTGCCTTCGCTTTGGATTGCGAGATCGCGACCTGTTCCAAACTGGCGCTCTGTTTTGCGAGTTCAGACCGAGCGGCATCGCGCTCGCGCTGCGCCGCTGCCAGGTCTGACTGAACCAAATCACGTGCGATGAGGGCAGCGACATGCAGCGACTCAGGAGCCGTCCAGACATACCGGCCAATGGGACGTAGCAAGTAGTGAAACAGCAATAAACCGAGCACAGCACCTACAGCCGGACCCCAAACGTTCACCCAAGCCTCTGTGCTACCGATCAAGAGCCGTGTCATGACGGCACCAGCGCCGCCGATGGCAACGTCGCTCCATGACCATCGGCCTGGTCTACTGGCCCTTCGACGCTGGTGCCGGTATTCGACTATTCGTTGTTGATCGCGCTCTTGATCTACCTCGATGGACATTCCGGGACCCCAGAAGGAAATGACCGACTAAAGTGGATGTCGCAAGGCGTGATGTGGCATTGCCTAGTCGGCTGGCGGAATTGTTTGAGGATTGGGAGCGGGCCAGATTGCTTTCGCCCTTTCAAAGAGGCGTCTACCGCGTTTCTCGATCGCCGCCTCGTCCCACACGTCAAGCAATCCGAGTTCCTGATTGATCGGAAGCAGCGAATTCAGAACCTCCGGGCGCTTCGAGTCATCCGGCTTGCCGGTCCACCAGGCGCGATTGGAGGCCGCTGAATTCAACGGCTGAGTAACGACTGTCAGGTTACCGAATGTCTGAAGCGCCGCGTCGCGACGTCTTGTCGCCTGAGCGCGGAGGTCGTCGGCATCCGCGATCCACAACTCTTCCGCATCCATTCCTACGCTGCCATCAGGAAGCGGCCAATTCTCAAGCCAGCTCTGCGGCAGCAAATGCTCAATCGTCAGCGGCGAGCTGAATTGAAGGCGCTCATGTTTCGGACCTAAGAACGTCTGATTCAATCGCGTGAAGAGATGAACGAGTCGGGCATTGTTGAGCAGCCGATAAGCTGGAACGGTTTGCCACGCTGCGAGGAACTCCCCATCGTCTGGCCACGCCGAGGACTCACCAAATAGCCCAGACAGGAATTCTCGAACCGCTGCTGGATTAGTCCCGACCTTGGCAAGATGACCCGCTAGATTCAGAAAGACTCGATTGTAGGCTTTGGTTGACCAGCCCACGACTGCGCGACGAAGCAGATACGACTCTATCGAAGTGGAAATCTCACCCCAATCGCCCTCGCTAATCTTCTGCTCAAGCAAGAACAGGAGGAGCGGGTATGTCGTACGGACGTCGAAGTCCTCAAGAAAAGTCGCAAGACCGAAAATCGGATCGCCTTGCTTCGGCTCAACAATTCGACGGAAGTTGTCACCCTGTCGGGCGAGCATTGCAAGTTCTTCGGCGACCGAACTGAATGGGCGCTCTCGCTCAATCCAAAACCGGTACTCGACGTAGAGATGCTTAATGGGGACGTCTGTCAGTCTGCGACTAGTCAGGAAATGCTGCATGAACAGATCGCTTCTCGGTCGAATCAAGCGGCCTTGCCTTACCTCCTGTCGCCAGAATTCGTCATCGAAACGTCGCCAGTACTTTTCGTAAAGGTCTTCCTGCGGCTCACCTCGACGACCGGCGCGAAGGAAGATGTAGTTCCGCAAGAGGTCTGCCGGAAGAAGGGGCTCACCGCGTGCATTTAGCGTTTCAAAAATGACTTGGGCGTCATCTCCTCCGGTCAGGTCGATTGCTACGACCTGCAGCGCAGTCTTCAGTGCCTGAAATGCTTCCTCGACTCTGGTGGCCAGAGGCCGCTCGCCTGCCAACGGCGGCTCTCCGTTCACTCCGAGGAAGAACTCCCGAATCTGAGCATCGAAGTAGAGGTACGCCTCCACCATCCGAGGTCGCGGTTCATACAGCTTCGAGTACTTCTTCTTCTTGAGAGGATGTCTTGTTTCGAGTTCGCTGCGCGACTCTGCTGTCAGCACGTCGCGAAACTGCAGTCGATCTAGCTGAGTTGGCCAGACTTTGAACTTATCGACCTCGGGGTCAGCCATCATGCCCCGATTGAAGCTGTAGCTGTCAAACTCTCGTGCCAGCTCTTCACAACCTTGCTCGCGGCAGAAGTCTCGAAGAACTGCAATGAAGATCTGCAACGTGATCAGGCGCTGTTGTCCGTCGATGACGTGCCGCTTGTCGACGTGGGTGGCTGGGGTCTGCTTCTGGTCCAAAACCATCGCGCCGAGAAAATGAACCGGCGCGTCTTTTCGACCTTCCAACCACTCGGTAAACTTGCGCGCGATGTCTTCCCAAAGAGGAGCCCACTGCTGTTCCTCATTCCACACGTATTGACGCTGGAAGAGAGGAACCTCAAGCCGCATCTTCTTTTCGAACAATGCCAGAACGGGAACCGCGTGGGCATCCATGGTGGGGCTGATTCTAAATCGCTAAAGGACCTGACTGCGGCAGGTTTTCGGCGCGCGCCCCCACCTGCCCATTGGACAGCGGTCCGGCTCTACAATCGATCTTCCGTGTCGAACCGGCTGAGTATTGACCCGAGGGTCTTCATACGTTCGCCCTTCCTCCTCTGTCCAAACTGTGGACGGGAGACCTTCGGCGTGCTGGCAATCGGTGGGAGCACATACAGCCGACGTTGTCGCGAGTGCTGGTACACAACGGCCCGTCCGCTCTGGCCGCTCCAACGGAAGGTCATCTACCTAGATCAGTTTGCGATCAGCAACATGGCGAAAGCCCTTGACCGTGCGATGGCGGGCCATGAGCGCGCCGTTCGTGATGGATTCTGGCTGGAACTATTTGAGGCTCTTGAGCGCGCGTGCAAGTTGCAGCTTGCGATTTGTCCTTCCTCGGATGCCCACACGGAAGAATCATCACTGTCCGAAGTCCGCAGATCTCTAAAGCGGATGTACGAGCACCTGTCGCACGGTGTTGCGTTTGACGACTTCGAGCAGGTCGCTTGTGCTCAGTTGGCGATTGCGGCCCGCGCGTGGATCAAAGGTGAAGCGCCTGCCTACATGTTCGATCCCGAGAGTATTACCGCTGGCGGACTTCAAGAATGGCACGAGCGCTACAACATCACTGTCGATTTGCCGTATCCACCGAGCATCATCAAGGCAATCGAGGACTTCCGACAAGGCGTTCACGGACACGTGGCCGAGCTCTTCGAGGAGTGGCGTGCGCACCCTCGAAAAGACTTTGACTATTGGATTGCTCGGGAGCGCGAGGCTGGTCGCAACGGAATTCTCGGATCGGTAAGGCTCTACCAGAAGTCTCTGGCAGACCGCTCATCGCTGGATGTCTACGAGTCCAGCGGCTTGACGAGGTTCATGGTCATCGTGCGGGAGTTCCAGGGCAGCGGGGTTGCACGTGCCACGCTTTTTGATGAGATTGGTAAGTTCCTTCAGTCACCCGAGTTCCAAACGTATCCATACAGCCGGATCGAAACGGCAATGTGGGCGGGCGTCGCTTGTCAGGCGGCCAACGGCCGGAAGACGCCGCCGAATGTTGGCATGCAGAACGACATCACTGTCGTTGCTGCCTTGATGCCCTACTGCGATGCGATGCTTGTGGACAACGAGTGCAGGGAGTTGTTGCGCAGCATCCCCAAGAAGCACGCGCTCGGCTACAAGGCGGAAGTCTTCTCGCCGAATTCAGGCGAGCACTTTCTCACCTATCTACGAGGGCTGGAGGCGACCGCAGATCCCGGAGTCCTTGCCAGCGTGCGCGAGGTCTACGGCGCGGATTGGCCCCGCCCCTTCTTGACGATGTACGAAGTCGACCGTCAACGCGATCAACGCCGAGAATCTCGAACCAGTGACGCCTGAGGCACGCGGCTCCCTTCATCAACGTCTCACCGCTGCCAGCCGAAACGGCGAAGTCGTGCGAATAGTCTATCGGGGCGGAAGTCAGCCAGGCACCCTCCGCGAGATCGTTCCGATCAGTGTGACGAATACGGACGTTGTTGCTCGCGACGTGGCCACTGGCATCACCAAGACCTTCAAACTTGCGAAGATCGAAAGTGAGGCAGGAGCGATCGGCCCACAGATCTACGACCCTGGCCAAGCCCGAGACCGACGGTCGATTCGGGAGGCGATCGAAGCGGTCGAAAAGGAGCTGCAACTTCTTGGGTGGCACGTCGCAGTGTCAGACAACTACGCGAGCCTCCACCGCTTCTTCAAGAACGGAAAGCCACGCAAAGCAGCTGTTGTTCAAGTGTGGTTCGATGAGTTCACGGTAGACGGGTTCGATGATGGGGACGGTCTCGGCATGCAGGAGGTCGTTCGTCCCTCGAAGCTTCCGTATCACGCCTGTAGTATTCGAGTACCGACGCGATCTTACGCGGACCTGCGCAAAGCCCTGCTGCTGTTCCTCGACGAGGCAAAAGCACTCGCCGCCTCTGAGTAGTGTTTCAAACTTGATTGGACCGCTTGAGCTGAAAGTACAGGAGTCCCAAGTAACTCCATGCCGCGTCTATAAGCGTCGTGACCGTCCCTCGTAATCGATCTTCGCGCCCTGTCGTCCATCGCGCCTGCTTAATCGCATCGTGCAATCTCCGAAGGCGATCAAGAGCATCAAGTGTGTCGGCGACCTTAGACGCCGCGACTGCCCGAAGCTCCTCTCCACACTCGTCCTGTTCCGGTCTCGCTTCGAGAAACGTCCGGACCGTCGCTTGAAGAGCTGACAATATGGGCGCTGCCGCTAGGTCCCGTTCTGGCACCCAGCGATAGTCAGCGACGTTCGCAATGTCATCCGCGACCAGCAGCAATCTCTCCTCAGGCGCGTGCTTTGAGGACTTCAGCTGTTGGCAGATTCGTTCGAACCGTTGCCCGTTTGACACCAGCAGAGTCTCAAGCTGGTGTCTGTGTGCGACACTTGCACCGCTCGCGATTGCAGCCGCGCAGATTTGAAAGACCAGCCAGCCGTACGTGGTGAGAGTCCGGTACCCGCCTTTCGATTCTGAAGCAGTGGTCGACCGAGGTTGGAAGAGCAATGCGCTGGCCTGTCCTTGATGAACGATCTCTGACCGCGCCCGATAGAATTGGTCAATCCACAGTTCAGCTCTCGGGACATTACCGATGAGGAGGAGAATCGCTTCTTTGAATCGTCTCGAAATCTGTGGACCCTGCTCAAGAGCGAGCAAACACTCAAAGCCAGCGGCAAGATGAACGAGCGCTACTTCGGCGGGAGTGTCAACGCCGAGGCTTCTGTTGTACCAAGTGATCGAGGTCAACAGCCGCGCATGCAGATCGGAACGCTCGTGTCTTCTCGTGAAAAAGGAGACGACTGCACCGAATGCCGTCGATTGTTCGATATCCGGCCAGTGGTGAGCGAGATCTTGCGATAGATTCAGCGACAGCCAGCTGCAGGGTGGGTACAGACGCCGCCCGCGTGCAACCGATCCCCAATCTCGGCCATCTACCTGACAGTCAAAGCCTCGAACGTACCCTCGCTCGTCGGCTTGCGGGTAGTCCGGTGGCAGAGCGTCGACAGTCCCTTCCTGCGCTTCCAGATAGATTCGATGGACCTCCTCTTGTCGCCGAAATAAAAATACAGTCCCGTGCTCGTAGTGAAGAAAAGGCTCGCCGTCGCCAGATGATCGGTGGGGCGACGAATACCCGTAGGTCCACAGCGCGCGGGCTTCCCGAAGGTCGCGAAGGAACTCAGTCCGACGATCTTCCGGCGCATCCGTCTTGCAAATCGCGAAGGTGGGAGCCGTTATTCGATGGTGGTCCCTCAGAAAGAACAAGCTGCAGAGTTCGTCAAGTTCCTGCTGCTCTTCCGCCGAGAGGCCCTCGCGATCTGCTCCCGTGCGAAATGTCGTGTTGCGATACCGAAACCGCTCGCTGGTCTTGAGATACGGGAAGAAAGCGATCATGGAAAGTTTCTAGAGACCGAAATCCAGTGCGGCATCGAGGCGGTTTCGCGCGCCCGCAGCCGGATCGACCGCGCCTTTGGCTACCCTGTCGTGATCGCCATCGAGGCAGAGGAACGCTTGCAAGCTGCGTCGTAAGATCAATTCGGCGATCGAGGCTCTGTCCCTCAAATCCTTCGCGGGTTGTTGTGGGTCGCCGTGCACTATCGCAGACCTCATCTTGTAGACCCGCTCCACGTTCTTGCGCAGCGCACGACTGAGCGAGACGTCACTTTCCAGCAGAGCGGCGCTCCTCTTGGCAAGGTGGCTCGCCTTACTCTGCTCCTTCGACAAGTAGATTGATTCGAGCGCCGTCACGGCGTCGACCAGGAGATCTTCATTGGCCTCGACATTCTCTCCGGTGCCAAGCGGGTAGTGGTGGCTCCAGATAGTTCGACAGACCCGATCGAAGAACCGACGGCTCGTTTCGGCTCGATGTGAATGCAACGCTGCTTTGGCCTTGCCAACGGCCAGTCGCCGGAGACAAGTTGCCAACTTGCTTGCGTCTTGGACTCTCAGCGTGACGAGGCGCTCCGGGACTTCTTCGGGTTCACTATCTTCGTCGTAGGTTTCGTACCTACTCAACCAGACGGGATCGTCAGCAATAACCGCTTGAATCGCGTCCGAGACCATCAGCGACTCAGTGCGCTGATACATCAATGGGGCACGGACCTTGCTGGAATTGACCAGGTTCAACAACGACACCCAAGTTTGGGCAAGTCGCTCGATCTGCTCGCTTGGCGAATCCCAGAAAAATAGCGTCGGCCCCCAAGGTGGGTTGGCGCCGTTGCCGGAGATCTCCAAGGCGAAGAGTGATTCCACCTGATCTCGTTTGACAGAACCGGGCAGAGGCACATCGCCAAACCACGAGTCCAGGAACGAATCGGTCAACTCAACGAGCCGAATGCCAGGCTCAATCTCGACGTCGGGTACCGGAAGGTCGAGCCCGTCAATCACGATCAGCGACACCAACGGCGCGGTCGCCTTGTTGATGGCGGCAAGGATGGAGTCTGCCTCGTCGGATGAACTGAACTCGGGTTCCGTCATCCGCTCGCGGAATTTGGTCCTGGTCCAGAACGCTCGCAGGTGACTGGTCGGATCGATCAAGTCGATCTCGCTCAACGGCTTTCCCGAGGAGTTCGCGTATCTCGGAGAGGCATGCCCGACAGCAGCGATGGCTGCCTTGAGCGCAGCTGTGTGAGGCAGTTGTGCGACACCGTGCGAGCCCTGGCCCAACAGTTCAAGCCGGTAAGCATCTATCGCGGATGCAAGCCGGGGAACGGGCTCTTCGCTCGAAGACACGGGCGGAGGGTATCAACTTCCACGAGGGGACCGAAAGGTCCGCATATTCGCTGTGATAGAAGGAGTCGATGACCCGTCAGGAAGGGCTGCGCGAAGAGGCGGACGCTGTGCTGCAGGCCCTCGTCGGTGGCTCTGCTCAGCTCCGAAGCGATCAATGGACTGCAATTGAGGCACTGGTTGTTGAAAAGAAGAGAGTTTTATGCGTTCAACGAACGGGCTGGGGGAAATCGGCGGTGTACTTCGTCGCGACCACACTTCTGCGAAGACGAGGATCCGGTCCCACCTTGATTGTGTCGCCGTTGCTCGCGTTGATGAGGAACCAGATCGAGGCAGCAAAGCGCGCGGGTATCGCTGCCGAGACGATCAACTCGGCAAATATTGCTGATTGGAACAACGTCTACGATCAGGTCATCGACAACAAGGTTGATGCGTTGCTCGTGAGCCCTGAGCGACTGAATCACCACGATTTTCGCGACTACATCCTTCCGAAGATCGCGGCGGTAACTGGGTTGGTTGTCGTAGATGAAGCCCACTGCATTTCTGACTGGGGGCACGACTTCCGCCCGGACTATCGACGAATTCGTACGCTCTTGGCGCAATTGCCGCAGCAGATCCCAGTTCTCGCGACAACCGCGACGGCGAACGAGCGAGTAACAGCCGACGTTGCTGATCAACTCGGAGAAACGAAGATCCTTCGGGGATCTCTCGATCGTGAATCATTGAGGCTCTGCGTCCTTCCGTTTACCCGATCAGCCGATCGCTTGGCGTGGTTGGGAGAACATCTCAACGATCTTCCCGGCTCCGGGATCATCTACGCACTAACGGTCGGGACGGCCGATCAGACAGCCGAGTATCTTCGTGCACGAGGACACGCAGTCAGGTCTTATAGCGCGCAGAACGAAAGCGACGAACGGTTAGCTGCCGAGGACGACCTTCTCAACAATCGGGTCAAAGCTCTGGTCGCAACCTCAGCACTCGGCATGGGCTTCGACAAGCCAGATCTTGGATTCGTCGTCCACGTTGGCGCACCTCCGTCGCCGATTTCGTACTATCAGCAGATCGGACGTGCGGGCCGCGCCCTCAGTAATGCTTTAGTGGTGCTTTTGCCGAGCGACCAAGACCTTCGCGTCTGGCAGTACTTCACGTCACTGGCCTTTCCGCCGGAACAAGAGGTTCGAAAAATCCTTGGTGCGCTTGCGACGGCAGATCGGCCGCTCTCGACGCCCGTGCTTGAAACTCACGTCGATCTCAGTCGCACAAGGTTGGAGCACATCCTGCGGGTCTTGGATGTTGACGGTGCAGTTCGCAGAGTTCAGGGCGGCTGGACACTTACAGGAGTGCCTTGGGAGCACGATACCGTCCGTTATGAGCGAGTCAGCGCAGCCCGTCAAGCCGAACTCGACTCGATGCTTCAGTACATCGCTACTGACGCCTGCCGTATGAAGTTCCTTCGTGATTGTCTCGACGATCACGGCGCGGGCCCTTGCGGCCGTTGTGACAACTGCACGGAGCCGTTCGTTTCTGACAGCGTGTCGACTTCGGAGGCGGAATGCCTAAGCAGACACTTGGCAAAGGCCGGGATTGAGTTGTCGCCTCGCGCGATGTGGCCAACCGGGCTCCCGAGATTGGGTATTTCGTTGTCAGGAAGAATTGCGAGCGATGAGTTGTGCGATGCAGGCCGTGCTGCGGCGCGGCTAACTGACATGGGTTGGGGCGAGGAGCTGTCTCGGGTTCTAGCAGCTGAAGACCAGAGGATTCCTGATCGCTTGATGGAGTTGGCTCAACGCGTGCTGGACGATTTCGTTCGGGCGCTGGAGCTGGATGTTCCTCTCGCATTCGTCGGTATTCGCTCTAGGCGACGCCCGGCGCTCACCGAGTCATTGTTCGAGGGACTCTGTAGCCGGTTCGGTCTTCCGTTCCTTGGCAGTGTCACCGCACCGAATCCTGAATCACTCGACAAACGATCAAATAACGCAGGTCGGGTGGCGACACTTCACACCGGTCTACTGCCGACGGCCTCGACGGTCGAAAGCCTGCAGTCCGCCGCCACTGCGGTACTACTGGTCGATGATTTCGTTGATTCCGGCTGGACCATGACCCTGGCTGGGCGTGCCCTCAAACGCGCGGGTGCCAATCGCGTCTTGCCGTTCGCGCTCGCGACAACAGGGCGACGGGACTAGCGGGCTAGACGTACGACCTGCTGGGATAAATATTCTTCCGAAGTCTTGGCGGCACGTAGGTCGCACACTGCTCGGCTTCCGCTGGGTGTTCCTTGATGAATCGCGGTCGATCAATCCGGGGAACTCGCACGCGTTTGAAGCTGCAGATGGGATCGAGCGCTTCGTATTCTCCGAGACGGAGAATCAATTCCGTTCGAAGGTCTTCTAAGTCGGCCGTCAGGCGATGGACGGTGCGAACCATCCTCAGATAGAGGTCATGGCTCTCTTCAAACTCGGTTGTTCGCTCAGTCCATCCACTTGGTTGAGAATTTGCCTGCAGCACACGCTCTACGGCCAGCGCCGCCGCCCGTTCCTCTGCCTGTGCTACCTGACATTCCGGGAATTGTCGAAGCAAGGGCACGTTCCGCCACCGAAATACTCCCGTTGTTTCCGACACCGTGCAGTCCGCAACAAGATTAGGGAAGCGCTCTCCGGCAAGCCGAGCGCTAAATCGAATTCCTGCTGGCAGGTATTTCACCGTCACAATCCCGCGAATGCCAAACGTTGCCCCTGTTGCCGCCTTCAGGCGATAGTCAGCGGCCTTGAGCCGCAACTTTGCCGGTAGGAGTTCCTTCAGGACCCTTCGAGACTGCACGTGGATGTCGAACTCATCGCTTGTGGCTCGCCTCGTCTGGCCGTTTGATTCTTGGGACAGATAAGGCTGTTCCTTCGACTTTCGTTCATCGATCTGGCGAGCAATGGCTTTGGCCCTTAGCACCAGGGCAGGCAGTTGGTCTCGTCCACACTTTAGCCACTCGCCCTGCTGCATTTCCTCCGCGTGACTTCGATGTAGGAAGTGCTCAACTTGTCGGGGCCAAGGTGTCGAGAACGAGTCAAAGCACGCGAGGCCGTACGGATTGCCGGTTTGAAGCTTCGCGACTCGGCGAAGCGGGTCGCCTGCGGTGATTCCGACCTTGACCAGCCCAAAGTCGTGGTCAGGAGCTGATCCCAACTTCATCACCAGGAAATAGACGTGTCCGCTCTCTGGCGTCATAAACCCACACCCGCCTGATGTCTAACAATGTAGTACAATGTAATACGTGTCAGCGCAACGCAAAGTAGCCGCTTTTCGTCTTGACGACGATCTCCTGCAGGGCCTTAAGACGGTCCATGAGCGCGACGGAATCCTACCGTCAGAGCAGGTGCGTCGAGCCGTCCGCGACTGGTTGCAAACAAAGATGGCTGTCACGAAAACGGACCGACAGCGCGCGGGCAAGGCGCGTCGCCGGTCCTAACACGTCAACCTGCTTTAACCAGGTCGACGAGCTACAGCGGATCGTAGCTCGTCGGCCTTCGTGCTGAAACAGCACGGAGGAGGCCCATGCCCGACACGCACGAACCATCGAGACTTACGGAACAACTGGCCCGGACCCGGATCAACCGATCGATTGCAGCCATCGGCTTTACACGTGTAGCCGGGGGCTCGACACGCGGGTCCGAGCGTTCGTCTCCATCCAGCGGAAGGCAACGCGAGACGACTTCACGTGGCGTGGGATACCTACGCGTCAGCACCGCCGAGCAGGCGGCCGAGGGGCTCGGGTTGGACGCCCAGCGCGACGCGATCGCCAAGGCAGCAGCACGCCTCGGAGTCGAAGTAACGGAGTCATTCACTGATGCTGGGGTGTCCGGCGGACTGCCGCTCGAACAACGGCCCGGACTTGTGGCCGCGCTCGACGCGCTCCACGCCGGAGACGTATTGATTGTCGCAAAGCGCGATCGACTCGGCCGCGACGTACTGAACGTCGCAATGTTCGAGCGACTCGCCGAACGAAAAGGGGCCCGCATCGTGTCCGCTGCTGGTGAAGGAACCGAGGGCGACGATCCGACCTCCCGGCTCATGAGGCAGATCGTTGACTGCTTCGCAGAATACGAGCGCGCAATCATACGAGCCCGCACGAGAGCCGCGCTGGCGGTAAAAAAGTCCAGAGGGCAGCGAGTTGGAGGGATTCCCTTCGGCTACCGGCTTTCCGACGACGGGAGGAACCTGGAATTGAATGCGGATGAACAGCGGGCGCTGGGCATCCTCAGGTCCCTCCGTGACTCCGGCAAGACGTACGACGCCATCGCAAGCGAACTCAACCGACTCGGCTTTCGATCTCGGACCGGTCGAGAGTGGGTCCGGCAGTCGGTCCACATGTTGCTCAGGAGCCATTAGCGCCGTTTGGGACCGCCGGGGGCAGTTGGGACGACTTGCGGGGCGGTCCGTTTGGCCAAACGGAGGTCAAGTCACCGGTGGGTGACTTGACAACGAAACCAGGCTCCCGGCCCGTTGCTGGAGGACTTTTTTCACTTTTTTCATGATTTTCCCGGAGGGTCGGTGCCGGGAACGGCCGGGCCGAGCGATGGCTCGGCCGCCGGACTTTTTATAGTTTTTATCGGCCTATACAAAAGGGGGGCCTCACTCTGGCGACCGTGTCCATTCGACGGACAGTTTCCATTCTTCGCGGCGTGGTGGTCGTTCCAGTCGGCGAGGTCCGATGGTCACGCGAACGTGGAGTCCAGTTCGTCGACATGGAACCGCATCTCGCAAGAGCCTTCCAACAGGGCGCTCTCCTCGGGATAAAGAGCTATCGCCCGAAAGACGGCCGAATCTTTCTCGACGCGATTGAGCAAGAGTTCTACAGGTCCTCAACGATCTTCATCGGCCCAGAGGAAACCCTCAACGAACAGGCGTGACCCCGCAGGGTTCATTCTTCCAGCTCGTTCGAAAACGAAAGACTCAACACGGCTGCCGAGTTGTAGCGGGGCTTCGTCAGGGACATGTAAGCGTGCGTGAGCTGCCCTGATAGGGCCAGCGTCCAGATGTAGCTGAACTCTGCTGGAGCACAGCTGCCGATGACGCTCACTTCCGGTCGAATCCCGACGAGGTGCGCGACGGCTGCGGGCCGATTCGGTCCGACTCTTCTGTCGGGATCTGGCCAGATGCTGAATCTGACCTGATCGACATCTCGAATCGGTTCGACGAGCTTTCCGCGCAGCTCCAGCCAAGGTCGGCCCTCTAGCTCGGGGTCCAGATCGCTAGGTCCGTTGATGCTCAACCTCACGCTCGGTGCGACTGACGAGATCAGAGCGTTTCGCTGAATCGTTTCGAACCGCTTTGATTTGTGCCGACGTGTTCTGCCCATGTGGACTACCTCACGAGGGTGAGTCTAGTCGGCTGGTTTAACGGCGAATCAACCAAGCGCATTGAGGTATTTGGAGCCGCGAAAGTTGCGCTCAGCAATCGCGGCGTGCGCGGGCGGGAGGGCCGAACCCCAAGTATCATCGGCCCTGCGCCGACTGTCCCTTGCCCTCGTTTCGCAGCAGCGCGGCTCATCTTGGCGAGATAGCGGAGTTTCACAATTCGGGTGGCATATGGCTGAAGCGATGACGGTGGAGACGATCCTCGAAGCGGATCTTCAGCAGAGGGGATTCTGGACGAGGGTGCGCTTTCCCCTTCGCACGACAAACGGTGGTTGGTCAGACATTGATGTTCTTGGATACCATCCGGAGCGAAAGGAACTGATATTTGCGGAGTCGAAGGTGCGCGGTCCCAAGAAGGACGTGTACGCCTTCACGCCCTACACACGGAAAGCGTACGGCAGCATCCTGGAGTTCGACGGCGACAACTACTTTGGTTTTCTGAAGCACGTTCGGCTCGCCTGCGAAGACGGTGTGGTGTTTGCTGACTTTCGCAAGATGGTCAAGACGCTCACCGTTCAGTTGGTGAGTAACTACTACATCGCCCCAGAATGTATGAAGGATGCATGCGAGGACGTCCTTCGCAAAGCGCGTGTGGGTATACCGAAGGGCGTCAAGGTTGCCATCCGGCTTGAGACGACTCTCGACGTCATCTCCAGGATGATTGCGAGGGAGAACGCTGACAAGCAGGGCCGACGGTATGGCCATGCGGCGCTCGATATCGCACGCGAGTTGAATCGGTACCTCCACCCAACAGTTCGCTTCGCAGGCCGGGGGCGTGCGGCGGCGGACGTGGTCAAGAAGAGCTTGGCAGACACTTTCGAGAGGGCGTTCAGGGTCGATGGTGAATGACCGCCGCCTAACAAGCAGTAGTTGCGGCCGTTAGGCGTTTATTCAGAGGCTCCACCATGAAGAAGTGCCCGTTTTGTTCGGAATTCATTCAGGATGACGCCATCAAGTGTCGGCACTGCGGAGAGTTCCTGCGAGGAAACTCAAGTGGCCGATCGAGCGGTTCGAAGGCGTCATCATCTCCCCTTCAACCAATCGGCATAGCTGTCTGCGTAATCGGTCTGCTGGCCGCCTCTTATTTCTTTCTCGGATTTGATACGTCGGTCGCAGTGCCGACCACCGAAGTCGCAGGACAAACAATCGGCGGCGGTCGTGTCAACAACATCGGTCTGATGAACCAGCGTCAGAACGGGATCATGATCGCCGGGCTCGTTGCAATCATCGGCGTTGTGCTCTTCGTCGTGGGACGGAACGACGCGGGCGGGCGTATCTCAGGCGATCCAAAGCGCGTGCCCGGCGGACTCGAATGTCCCAACTGTCGCCTAATCAGTCCAGACACCGCGCTGCAGTGCGACTGCGGGTTTGTTTTTCGTGGGGCGAACCGGCAATGACGCCCAAGCGCACCTCAGTTCATCGAAAGCGCGATTGACCACGCTCCGTCAGCCTTGATGTCGATGTAGTGGCTCCCAGCGACGGAGATGCGCTCGACATGTTGTCCCTTGTAACTACCAATCTTGTTCGCCAGAACACCGACGAGTTCGCCGCTGGCTCGATAAAGGGTCACGATGAAATTTCGGGAGCCGTCGTGTGAGAACTCGGCCGTGAGAAGACCCGTGTTGAGCTTGATCGCCCCCATCACGGAGTCGCCCTTCATCTTGTGGGAAATGGGGAGGGGATCGCCGACCTTCGCCGGGTCGGGCTGCTCGTACATGACGACCCACGGCTGATCAGCCTTGACCGATAGGCGATATCGACCGGCCTCAATCGGAACCAGCCTGACTCCGCTGTAGGTGCCGATGCTGTTGATCGGAACACTGTCAGACCCTTCGCGCTCGCCCATGACCTGGACAATGAAATTGCTGGTCCCCTTGAACGCGCCGCCCACCATCAGCAACCCAGTCTTGAAAGTGATCGGCGCACTGACTGAGTCGCCATTACCCTTGATCGTTGTGCTGTTCGAGCCTTGACTCGACTGCCTTGCGAAACCCACAGCCGAGGACAGAACCCACATCGCCAGGGCGAATCGTGACAACCGTTTCATGCGACGCCTCCCACGGCGCAATGATACGGGATATATCCCGTAGACCCGGAATGACGCTGGCAACGACCATCCCGTCGTGCCGAAGGTCATCCACTCCGCGCTACTGCAGCGCGTGGGAGCGCGACTTCGCAGAGCGCGGCAGTCGAAGGGGCTGTCTCAGGAGCAAGTCGCGCACGCGGCTGGCATGGATAGGTCGTACGTTTCAGGAGTGGAGCGTGGAGAGTTCAACGTCTCCGTGCTCAAGCTCGCACGAATTGCAAAGATCGTGGGAATGCGACTGGCGACCGTCTTTGAGGACGAGTAGCTAGGTTCACTCTTTCTCGCCCTTCTCACCTGGCGGCGGACCAATAACGACGGTCGGGCCAGAAGTAACCGGCCCCAGTGTCACGCTGAGCCGCCCGGTGATCGCGCCAGTGGCAACGGCCAAACCGCGTACCTTGTCGAGCGCTGATTGAAACTCCGCGAGTCGATGCTTGATCGTCAGGTCAGTGGCATTTGGATCGGAGTCCGGCAACAAGGCCCGCATTGCATCGTCGAAGCTCGCGAAGTGTGCTTCGAGTTCCTTGATCTTCGAAGGGTCGTTCGTCATTACCGGCGGACCAACCGTCGGAAGTTCAATGAGGTGTGTATCGCCCCCGCAATAACCGGAAGCGTAAGTCTTGCAGTTCCGGACCAAGTGAGCCGCCACCACTTTCGCCCACTTGATCGGCATCCGACTCCGAAAAAGCAGCGACGTAAAGTAGTCACCAAGGGCCTCCAGGCCAAGGCAGGTGCTCAAGTCGTCCACTGGGCTGAGGGCAATCTCGCCGGTGACGTTCTCGTAGAGGCTCGTTTTTTCGCCCGTCCGAATCGCGACGATCGCCTGCACGCTCAAGACACCGCCCCTCGGCGGAAACTTCTGATAGACCTTTTCTAGCGCCGCGTCGATCCGATCAATCGTGTTCTGGAGTGTTAGGCCGGGTTTGAGTTTTCGCGTGATCTCATCGCGCGCACGCGTAATTGCTCCAACCGTACCAGCGCCTCCAAATACCACGATCGGATCGGCGTCCTGCAACACCCATAGTTTGGGCCCGTAGGAACTTTGAATGGCTCCGGAATAGAGAGTGTCGCTGGCGAGAAGAATCCCGTCGGCGCACACGAACCCTGCTGCAATCGTCATCTGACGCCCTCGCAAACCGGCCGGAGGCGGCCGGGAATGGCCGCGCGGAAATCGACGAACGCTTCTCCGAGAGATCATTCCCTTACGTCGCTTGATCCGGCAAGCCGATCTTGAGGACAAGTGGTAATCGGTCCACCAGCGACAATCCGCTAGACTTCCCCGTCATGGACCGGATGAGTAAGGCAGGCGTCGACTGGAATGGTCTGTTCAGGTCGGTCGAGAGTGCCGTGCAGGGGTGGCAGCCGACGACTCTCAAGACCGAACTCGCATACAGCAACGCGCTCGCGACTCATCTCCGGGCGGTTCTTCCCGATGGGGTTCGAGTCGAACGCGAGTATCGCCACGAGGGCACGACCGCCGATCTTTGCGTTCTGAGCAAGGGACTCTTCAGCGATTCTCAGGTGCTCATCGAGGTGAAGTGCAATCTGCAAAAGAAGGCCGCCTACGACCGCCTCGTCGGTCAGGTGGAGGGTCTCCGGCCGAAGAAGAACCGCGTCGTGGTTGTGCTTGTCGGAGATACCGATCCCGCGCTGCTAGGTCGCCTCAAAGAGCAATTCGGGGAGTATCTCGGCAGCGGTCTTCTCGTGTCGTCAACCTCGCTGTGTATCGTGCTCGTGCCCCCTACCGCCTGACCGATCTCCAAAACGCCCTCGGTCCTATCGAATCAGTACGCTAGCATCTCGCCCGGCAGTGCCGGTGCCTGAAGCTCAGCTCACCATCGAAGAAAGGGAAAGACTCTATCGCTCGCGGGAGATTCGGGAACAGCTGTCGAAGCACTTCGAGTGGGCCGTGAGCGAGCTGAAGAACCTCGTAGGAGATGCCGACGCGTGGCGCGTGATTGACGAGGCTGTGGTGACCGACGTGGCAGGGACGTTTATTGCTCCCGGTCACGGACGGCGTGCGGTTCGGAAGCTCGGGTCGACAAGCCGAGATGCCAACGCCCGCAAATGGATGACGGCCTCGGTGGCGAGGTTGTCACATGACACTCTTTGCCTGATCGCGGAGTCCCGGTTCTCGATGGCGGAGATCGAGCGCGCACTTCGTGCAATTGAGGCGGCACGAAGGCAATTCGTCGACCTGGACCGACAATCGGCAGGTGCGAAGGGTCGGGCGATTTCTGCCGAACCTGCACAGGCTTTTAAGAAACTGGTCGAACGGACGGTGAAGAACACAACTGAGAGCCTGCCGAGAAGGCCCAACTACCGCGATGTTTTGAAGCGACTCGGTGAAGAGCCAGATGTTCGAGTCGATTGGGAAACGGAGTGTGTTTACTACAGTGCTGGCGAGCGCCGAATGACGTTCAAGAGACTGAAGAACATCATCGGAGAATCAGGCAGGATCAGATAAATCCCATGAAGGTGACTTGGCGGGACGCGCGTACGCGACGCTTGATTCCACGTCATGCCGAGTTCTGCCAGTCGGGAAACCGTTCAGAAAGCGCTTCCCAGCGGATGCGATGACTCTTGGGCGTGTCCCGATTTTTGTGTGTGAGACGGTTTTGATCTTCGCGGTGGTGGCGGGCGGCTGATCTGTGCCGGTCGCCACCACCGCGTTCAGGGTACGCATCTTACGCCTGGCCTCGAAGAAA